>Ga0080006_1135479_pt1 | contig 264582 bp, 295 predicted proteins | sample RS3BMetagenome_FD_69209 | JGI IMG/M metagenome (GOLD analysis project Ga0080006, IMG submission 69209) | Ferric oxide microbial mat and aquatic microbial communities from Rainbow Spring, Yellowstone National Park, USA - RS3B (SPADES... ...
GTATTCAGAAGTTTAGTCGTTTTAGTTCTCATTTTTTATTATTCGTCAAAATTCATTGCACTAACAAATCCTTTGCAAGTTCTATTCAATCTTAATGATTAAGATGGAAATTATTAAAAAAAGATATTAACATATTAGAATAAAGCAAATAATTATTGGAAAATATTATATATTGTTTGAACATGTAAGTTTAGATTCTTGAGCTTAATCCTAAAGTTACTTTATGAACATACTAGCCAATTACAAGGTTTGTTTATTCTATTTAATTGCCTTAAATAATAAAAAACTCATTACAATTCATAAAATGAAATCTTCAAAGTTTCAAAAAATTCAAGAATTATTGAATCAAGGTCATTTTCAAGAAGCTTTACATTTAATCGAAGAAATCGAAGTTCCTCAAGATTCTTTAGATAACTTTTTAATATATTCTATGAAGATAACAGCTCTTATGGGATTGGGAAGATATTATGATGCAATCGAAACATCTAAGGAACAACTAAGATTTATTGATAAGTACAGAGCGCTTGCCATGAAAAGTCTTTACTATATTTATAGCAGTATTGGAAATAATGAAGAAGCTTTGCGAGTTCTTAACGAAATATTAAAAATGCCCAAAATAAATGAAGCTCAGGCTTTTTATGACAAAATAGATTTGGCTATGCTTTGGGCTAGAAAAGGCGAGTTTTTCAAATCCATTGACATTTTACAAGAAGAAATTGAGAAAACTAAAGATGCTATAGCTCAAATTGAATTATGCATTGCTTTAGGTGATATTTATTTTTATTTCGTTCAAGATATGGATAAAGCAAGAGAAGAATATTATAAAGCATTTAATCTTGCCTTAAGATCTGAAGGCAATATAAGAAATAAAGCTTTCATGAGATATGCTGAAATGTTGACGAAGATGGGTGATTTTGATGAAGCTATATCTATATTGAATGAAATACAAGAAAAAACAAGCTCAGATTTAGAAAAAGCAGAGGTTCTTAGGATATTAGCTTTATTGGATAAATCTAATACAAAAGAATACCTTCGAAAGGCTTTAGCAATATATGAAAAATTTGGGATAAAGAACAGTGAAGCAGATGTTTTACAAGAACTGGCTGACGTAGAAGAAAATATTGAAGATTCTATTAAGATATTCAATCAGGCTATCTCGATATATGATTCTATTGGCATGAAAGAAATGAAAGTATTAGTGCAAAACAAAATAGCCCAAAAGCTCTTAAAATCCAAGAAATATGAAGAAGCAGAATATATAATGATAAATTTGATAAATGAAAAAGAAATTTCTAAATTTACTCTCGCTTTTTGTTATGTTGGATTAGCTGCTATAAAAAAGGAGCAGGGTAAATTCAGCGAAGCCTTGAATTGGCTAATACAAGCTGAAAAATTGCTTGATGAAATCCGTCATGAACTTTTTTTTGAAGAAAGAGTTATGTTCAGCAATGTGTATACAACAGTTAAAAGAGTTATGGCTAGCATATTAACAAAATTTGACAATGTTTCAGCGATTAGGAAAGCTGAGGAGTCCAAATCTAGGTCTTTAATTGATGCGATTTCATTATCAAGGCTTCCTAAACCATCTAATGATGAAATTTTTAATCTTGAAAATAATTTAATTGATGAATACAACGCAGCATATATTTCTCGAAATCCTGTAGCAAAAGATATATACAAGAAGCTTGAAGGATTATGGTTACAGATAGAGAAGAACCCTGCTTACTCTGAATATATAAATTTAAGATTAGGCAAACCAGTTGAAATTGCTAAAATAACTGAACTTATAGAACATGACACTACTATAATAGATTATCTAATTCTAGACCAGGAACTTTTGATTTTTATAATCGATAAAAACGAAATTTCTGTTTCAATAATTGAAAAGAAAAAGAAAGATATAGAAGCTCTTTGTAACAAATTCAGAGAATTGAAAATAGATGATAAGCTAATTGAAGAAGCGAGCGATGTTTTGCTAAAACCTGTTGAAGATAGAATTAGCAAAGCTAAGCATATTTGTATTTCGCCTGATTTGTATCTTTATTATATACCTTTTCATGCTCTCTATTTGGATGGAAGTGAGCTAATCCTAAGTAAAACGGTTTCTTATATGCCTAATTTAACTTCTTTTACATATTGTAAACAGAGAAAGTCAAAGGGGAATGTTTTGATAATTGGTGGTTCGCCGAACAATGATTTGAAATTTGCAGTTCAGGAAGCTAAAGAAATAGCTGAATTGTTAAAAGGTGAAGTTAAAAACTACAGTAGAGAAGGATTGTTAGCGAAGCTAAATGATAGCAGAATAATATCCTTTTCATGTCATGCTTTTTATTCACCCCATGATTATGGTTTAGCATCTTACATTCTTCTTCCCAATGGTCAAAGTATCACCGCAAGAGATGTTTTAAAAACAAGATTGAGTGCTGAAATCGTCTCATTAAGCGCTTGTGAAACAGCAAAACTAAGTTATTCTGAAGGAGGAGATGTTCTTGGTTTACTTAGTTCATTCCTATATGCAGGGGCTAAAAGCGTAGTAGCGAGTTTATGGAAATTGAATGACTATGCAGCATATTTATCAATGAAAGAATTTTACTCTAATCTGCTTGCTGGTCTTAATAAAGCAGAAGCTTTAAGATTAGCATTATTAAATACAAAGAACAAATTCCCTGAAATTCACAATTGGGCTCCTCTAATCTTAGTTGGTGATTATTCAACTACTCTCAACATTAATTGAGAAAAGACCTAATGAAAGGCTTAATTTGAATTTTATATTTAAATGTTTCATAACATTTTTAACAATTTCGTTGATCATTGCTTTATTCTTTTCTCTAAGATATTTCTTAATAGCTTCATTATTATCTTTAATAAAAATTAGCTGTAAGAGATTAGGCAAAATTTGCTTGAGAAGATCTATATTGTTTATGATCCTAATATCACTGATTTTTATCAAAAAGGAATTAACATTTGGTTTATTCTCATCTGTAAGAACTAAACATGGTAATTTATCGAGGTTGATATCCTTTGATATTTGTATATAAGAAGGATCCCCTATATCCCAAGTAGCTACGAATAAATTTGAGCCGTAGTTTTCTCCCCATTTTGCTAAAGTATTTATAAGATTTTTTTCAAAATCTTGGTCAAAACCACTGGGAAAGTAAACACAATAGGCCATATAGCCTGCAGGGAGCTCTTTTGCTTTTTCTACATAAGCTCTCTCTTTTTCCTCCATAATTTGTTATCTTTTTAAAAATATAAATACGTTGGAAAAATGCATATTTAATTAAGTAATTACAAAATTGATAAATTTAAAAAAAGTGTGTTTAAGATGAAATTAGATATAACTAATCAACTTTTTCATCCATAATCCTATTAACAAAAGATTAATTTTTTAAATTTTTAGTTATCATAGATGTCTTATTAATTCCAGTCTCTGATCATTCTTAATAAATAGCAAATTACAATAGTTGACTAACTTAGTAATTAAATTATAATTGATTAGAAAGATAATTCATTATCGCAGTATATAACGAATCGATTCAGAATCTTTTTACAAATGGGGTTTTCTGAGCCTCTCGACTTGCTACCAAATGAGAGATGTAGCTCCGAATCGATGAGAGGGGCTCTCGCCATTTATGGCGGAGAGGAAGTCAGATCATAACCTTTAATGTACCAAGCAATAGTCGCTACATTTCTTTTGGTTATAGATAAATTATATTAATAATAACGAGTGTAACGTGATATTAGATCATTTTTGCTTGTAAGAATTTAAGCAGATATTAGTTAATTTTTTTAAGTTCTGGAAATTCTTCATAATAGTATTCATAGGTTTCTTTAATTCCTTTCGCTTTTTTATCCTCTTCAATTTTTCTAAGCTCTCTTCGTAATATTTTACCGCTTATTGTCTTAGGAAAGTCATCTACGAATTCAATTATCCTCGGTACTTTGTAATAAGGTAGTGTTCTCTTTGCAAATTTGAAAATATCTAATGCCAATTCACTTGAAGGTTTATATCCTGGTTTTAAAACTATAAAAACTTTCACGATTTGATATTTCTCTGGATGAGGACTTGCAACAGCTGCGATTTCAGCTATAGTAGGATGCTGGATCAAAATACTTTCCACCTCAGTTGGGCCTACCCTGAAATCACTTGTTTTTATTACATCATCAGCTCTTCCTACAAACCACCAATATCCTTGCTCATCGAAGTAAGCTTTATCTCCCGTTAAGTAATAATTACCCTTAAAAACTTCATTATTTCTTTCATTTTCCATATAACCTTTGAATAAACCAATAGCCCTCCACGGGACCAATTTAACAGCTATATGGCCTATTTCACCAGGTTTCTTTATTTCAACTCCATTATCATCTAATAAAACCATGTTATACATGAGCAAAGGTATTCCCATTGAACCAGGCTTTATTTTACCTTTAAACCAAGGAGGATTCCCTATCATTGCTGTCGTTTCTGTTTGTCCATAAAAATCCCTTACTTCTAATTTTGTTTCCTCTAAAACTTTTTTATAAACACCTATTCCGAGAGGTTCTCCTGCTGAGACTGCATCATGAAGATTATCAAAGTTAAATTCTTTCATGTTTCCCTTAAGAAATGCCCTCCATGCAGTGGGTGGAGCGCAGAATGTAGAGACTTTAAGCTCCTCTATTGCATGTAAATATTTATTCGGATCTAATTTATCTGTATAGTAAAAAGCTGAAGTTGTTGCACCAACATTGAAAGGTGCAAAGAAAGAGCTCCATGCAAATTTGGCCCATCCCGGGGCACTAAGATTATTATGTATTTCTCCCGGCTGAACATTTATAATTGAAGCTGTTGATAAATGCCCTATAGGATAACTTATTGCCGTATGAACTACTCTCTTTGGCATTCCTGTTGTTCCGCTTGTGAAGAAAACAAATATCGCATCATCTTTTTTTATTTTTGCTGGTTCAGCATATGGTGATTCTTTTTTAATAGAATCATAGCTTTCCCACCCTTTTTTCTCACCTACAACTATCTTTATCTTTGGGTTCATGTTTGTTTTATTCAATACATCATCGATTAAATTTGATGTTTGTTCATCTGTTATGATTCCATTAGGCGGATAAGTACTAAATCTGTAAGTTAAATCGTTCAATGTAAGTGTTGTAGCAGTAGGTATACCAATTAGGCCAGCCTTTATTACAGCAAGATTAACAATGAATAATTCGGGTAACAAAGGCAATATAAAATAAAAATTATCTCCTTTTGATAAACCATTACCTCTAAGAAAATTAACGAGCTTGTTTGTTTCATTCACTAAATCGCTGAATGTATATTTCTTTTCATTCCAATTGTTTAAATCAATCCAATAAAGTGCAATTCTTGCTCCATTTTCTTTTGCATGAATACCTTCGAATATTTCAAATTCCCAATTAAAATATTCAGGAATTTCAATATCATTCAGTTTTTTGAAGAAAAAAGACAATAATGTCTCTTTTTCTTCGTTGTTTTGAATTTTAATAATATCAGTAAATTCTTTGTAAATGTGTTTTAATTCTAACTTATCTGAATTACCCATTAATTATATATTGATCTAGAAATATATATTAATAGAATTTAAACTATATATTTTAACTAATTTTATTATTGCCAACAACTAGTTTGAATGTTCGAAATATTAATGATAATAAAATACTAACCGTATCTTTGTAGCATTAAACTATTCAAATATCCAAACTTGCTAGGAAAGTTGGTATCGTTTCTTTGTTCAATAAAATAATACTTTTTATATGCTTTGGTTTTCTCCAACTACCGGCCCAAGTCTTAACCTCTACTCCGACTTGTATTTTATCAAGTCTTATTACAATATCAACTTCCGTTTTATTTCTCCAGTAGAATGTTTCATACTTTCTAGCTAAATGAGCTGCAACAACCGATTCTAATATTGAAGATTCAAAAGGTCTCGCTCTAACATATTCTGCTATAGAATTGTATAAAAAGGGATCAGTTATGTGAACTTTCTTATTCTTTCTGTATGCTATTTTAGAATCAGGTTCAATTAAATTAAGAATAAGTAGAATGAACAAATCTTTCATATTTTCTACATAAGATTCAACTGTATTAGGAGACGCTATTGATGTTTCTTTAGAAATACTGTGCCAGCTTACAGGTGTGCATCTAGAATTTATAATATAAGCTAAAATTTCCTTCATTTAACTTTCACTTTTACCTAATTTTACTATATCATTTTTAATCCAATCAATGTAGGTCTTTCTTGTTTCGTATGAAACCTTACCTTTAAGGTAGAATTCAATGATTGGCAGAGGAAAGCCACCTGTTATTAAGTAATTTTCAAATAAGTTTTTTAGTGCATCTTGATGTATTATATTTAAAGAATATTCTTTAGATCAGAAGAAGTTTAAATGAAATAAGTGTTACTATGGAATCCAATTTATAGGTGAACTTTTCCATTCTTCATATTTCATATCCGTTTCTCCATACCACCAAGGATTTGTTCTTCCATTAGCAATATAATTGCTAATATTACATTAAATAATTTGCATTAATATTACAAATTATTATTTAAGAAATTTTTAAAAGTTTAACAATATTTTGAATGCCTTCTTTTACGTCTTGAGTAGATGTTGTATACGCAATTCTAATGAAACTTTTATATTCACTTCCAAAATTTTCTCCATCAATTACACTCGCTTTTGCGTTTTTCAAAACATATTCGGGCACATTCACAGTATTTTTTAGGTATTTTTTTGTGTCTAGAAAGAAATAAAAAGCACCATTTGGTTCTACAAATTCAAAGCTGATTTCATTCAACGCATCAATAATTACTTTTCTTCTTCTATTGTATTCATTTACCATCTCTTGTACATCTTTCTTACATTCTCTTAAGGCTGTTATTGCTGCATATTGAGCAAAAGTTGAAGGTGTTACGACTGTGTGAATTTGAACTTTTTTCATTTGATTTATTATCTTATCATCAGCTAATGCATAACCTAACCTCCACCCTGTCATTGCAAAGGTTTTGCTAAAGCCATTAGTTATTATTAGTCCATCTTCTAACTTCATGAATTCTTTGATCGAAACGAATTCTTTTTCATAAACAAGATTACTATATATTTCATCGCTTATTACGTAAACATTGTTTTCCAAAGCTATATCTGCAATCTCTTTAAGTATTTTTCTATCATAAACTATACCGGTTGGATTGTTAGGAGAATTAATAATAATAGCCTTTGTTTTCTCATTAATTCTTCTTCGTAGTAAATCTATGTTAGGATTAAATTCTTCATCTGAAGAGACAAAACATGGTTTAGCTCTACATAAATGAATCTGTCCTAAATATTCTAACCATCCTGGTAAGATTATAATCACTTCATCATTTGGTTCTAATATTGAGCATAGGGCATAATAAATAGCTTGCTTTGATCCGGGGGTTATGATTACATTATCAATCTTCTCATTGTATAAGCTTGCTATCTCTTCTCTTAGTTCTTTAATGCCAGCAGGTGGGCCGTAGTGAGTGTAGCCTTTTTTCATGTATTGGTATGCAGTTTCTATGATCTTATCAGGAGTTTTGAAATCAGGATCACCTATATCAAACCTGTATATTTTGATTCCTTTGTTAATCATTTTTTCAATTTTTCTTGAAAAGTTTAAAATTTTTGATTCTTCTAATGTTGATGTTAATTCTGAAGTTCTGATTTTTGGATTCATTACTGATAAATGGTGTAGAAGTTATATTTTACTGTTTAAATAATTTACTCATTTCATGCATTTGCAGTGTAAATATTTAAATATAAATAATAATTTTTAATTGTATGAATTGGAGAGCAACTATTGGTGGAACACTTGGTTGGATGGTTGATGTATATGATTTGACTTTGATTCTTTTCATTACAGGAATTATAGCAAGCGCTTTTTTTCCTCCTACAAATCCAGTACTTTCTTTACTTTACGTCTTCTCTTCGTATGCTCTATCATTATTATTTAGACCTGTTGGAGGAATAATATTTGGACACATAGCTGATAAAATTGGTAGAAGGATAACAATGTTTATAACTCTCCTTGGTTTAGGTGTATTTTCAGCTCTAACAGGCGCTTTACCAACTTATGCTGAAATAGGAATATTCGCATCTATACTTTTTATTGTATTAAGAGTACTTGTAGGTATATTTGTCGGTGGGGAAGTATCTGGTTCTCATTTGATTGCAATAGAAGGTAGTGATAGTAAAAGAAGAGGACTTGTTAGTGGAATTTTGCAATCTGGGTATTATTGGGGATATGCTCTTGCAGCAATTACATTTCTAGCCATGGCTAGCTACTTTGGGAAGAATTTTGCAACTGTTGGCTGGCGCTATGCCTTTTATATAAGTTTAATAGTTAGTGTTGCAGGCATCATATTAAGATTAGCTGTTGGAGAATCTAGGCTTTTCGATGAAGTTAAAAAGGACAAGTTGATTTTGAATATTCCTATATCAGGCTTATTCAAAAATTACATGAGTGAGGTACTTGTAGCTATTCTTTTAATGAGTGGAATTTATTGGGTTGCATATTCAACTTTAGGTTATCTTCCAACTTATTTAACTCAATTGAAATATGATAGGATATTTATCTTTTCCGGTTTAGTATTTGCTGGTATTATAGGTGGCATAATGACAATTATAGGCGGTGCTATAAGCGATAGACTTAAGAGGAAATGGAGCTTCATCATCTATAGCGTCCTTGGGTCAATTTTGAGCATACCTATGATCTCATTTTTATACATAAATTCATTCATTAGTGTTTCTATAGCTGCAGGAATAATAACTGGCTTAGTAGGGCTTTGTGGTGGTGTTATGCTAGCATACCTTTCAGAATTATTCGCAACGAATGTAAGGGGCTCTGCAATAGGCTTAATTTGGAATATAGCTAATATTGGCTCAACAGTTGGCTTATTATTAGCTCCTATATTATCTTCTTATTCTATATTCTGGGGATATTCTTTTCTTTTATTGGGAGGATATTTGGTAACAATAATTGGTGCTGCTGCGACAAAAGATAGAACAGGCGTGGATTTAAGTATTCTAAAGACTGCAAAGCAAAATTAAAATAAAGAAATAATTTATTTTATTTAATAAATTTTCCTCAATACTTAAATAATAAGGTATGATAGTATAAAATTCAAAATATATGAAAAAATTTATCCTTTAATATATCAAAATATAAATTATATACGTGAGAAAATTTGAAGTTAATAGGAAGAATTGCTGATGGTTCAACAGAAACAAAGGCAAGAGTTATACTAATGAAAGAAAAAGAATTTGAAATATCATCAGAAGAGATTGTAATTATTAAAAATGGAGATAGAGAAGATCAACAAATCTTAGGCGTATTAAGAGAAGGTTTAGGTAAGAATGAATTTTTAAGCCATACTTCATATAAACCAGACGTTGCCTATATGAAATACGGTGGTGAACCATCAGGCTCAAGAGAAGTATATTCTTTTTTAATACAGCCTATTGGTTTGATAACAACGAATGGTCTTGAACCAAATAAAAAGGTAATACAGCCAAGGTCTCCTGTGTATTTATGTGAAGATGCTGACAATCCATTCAGCTTAATAACAAAAAATATAGGAAGCGAGTTAATTTGGCTTAATGCTTATTTGGAAGGTCATGAAAGCTGGAAGATACCAGCTCTTAAAAGATTCATACCCTATCATGTAGGTGTATATGGCACAACCGGTAGTGGAAAATCTTGGTTTACAAGACATGTACTAATACCTGCTTATCTTAATTCTGGTTTTAATGTGCTAATATTAGATTGGAGCGGTACAGATTATGTCCCATATTTTAAAGAATCTGAAAATGTGGAAATCTTAAGCATAAACGATTTAATATTAGATGAAGAATCCATTCTTAGTTATTTCAGAGACAAGACAAATAACTTTGGTAAAAATACGAACATAGAGGAAGCTTTTGATGAATTCATAGAGGGTTGGAGTAATAAAATTAGCAATCTATACGATGATGAAAAATCTGTTGAAGAACTTTACAATCAATTGAAGGAGAGCGTTAAGTTATCGATTTCAAATATTGAAAGAAAGGATTGGTATAGTGCTGCTGAAAGGGCGATGAGAAGAGTATTTAGAAGATTGAAACCCAGTGATTTAAAACCTTTGATGGGCAAGATTACAATCGAAGAAATATTTGAAAATGTATCAAACAGAAAAGTTTTGCTAATAGACATGAGTAATGCTTTATCGGAAGCAAAGTTGGGATTTTTCCTAGCAATTGCTAGGCATTTATATTCTAAAATGGAAAGCGGTCAGAATCTTAATCTTTCTATTATCATTGATGAAGCTCCTCAGTATGCACCTTGGTCAAAAAGTTCTTTCAATGATATTCAAAGAGAAACAACTGAGATGATAAAAAATCTAGCTGCTTTAGGAAGAAAAAGAATGCTTAATTTAACGTTAATTGCTCAGGGAATTAGAGGCGAAATTGGGATTGATGCATCTGTAAGAAGAAATTTGAATACTCAATTTTTTGGTAGAATACATCCTTTGGATGCAGGTGGCGAAGGTGGAGCTGCTGAATGGCTTTCACCCTATGGAATCACGCCTGATGCAATGTTGCAACTAAAGCAAGGGAGATTTTATTTCTCTGGTTTAATGAACCCTTCTCCAGTTCCGTTATTGATAACTTACAATCCTATATAAGATGGCTGAGGAAATAACTGATTGGATAAAATTACCTCATGATCTGCAGCATAGATTTTTTCTACTAGCTAAAGATGAGGCTAAAGAACTTAAGCAGAGAATTTTAGACCTAAAAGGCCACTTGAAATATGCAAGTCAATATTTTGATAAGTATTTTAAGCACGTGGAAATCAAGACTGAAGAGTTATCAGAAATTGCAGCAATAGATAGTTCAAGATCGTTTAGTTTAAGCGAACGATTAGGTATTAGATACGGTGTAATTGGTGCAGGAGCTGTTATATTAAAAGGTACTCAGAAGAGAGAGGAAATATTTAGGGCAAAAGTATTTCGAAGACACCAGGCACTTTCACAAGATAAAAGTAAATATTTATTCGATCTGTTATCTACGTTGACTGAAAGAGATTTAGCTCTTGAAATCTTAGATAAATGTGATCTATTGATTTTAGATGGAAGCTTCTATAGCTTTGTTTATACTGCTCAAAGGATGAAAAGAGAAGAATATTTGGGAGAAGAAGAAATAAAAATTATTAAAGAAATATACGATAAAACGGAAAAATTGAAAAGAAGTGGGAAAGTAATTTCAATAATAAAAAGAAGCCATACAAGAGCGATTGGAGGTTATTTGGCTTTTATAAACAAATCAAACAACCCGTTTACCAAGATAATAGATAAATTAATTCTATCTGTATTGATGAAAGAAAGAGAATACTTCAACTATCATGATTTAATTGAAAACAGGCCTGTACAACTTTTTACTCAAATAGCTTTACTTGTAACTTCAGCTAACTTAGAAAACATTTATGAGGAAGCGTATTCAAAAATTTATCATCCTTTCGAGAATTTAGGATTGCCGAAAGAAACTATTGATAGCATGAGAAGATTACAGATAAGAATTTTCAAAGAATTGCCACCATGTGAAATTGAATACCCTAGTAATATAGACCTAAATAAGATTCTTAATGTATTGAGTGAAAAAAATGTGTTTAATGAGTCAACAAATTTGCCTTTAGCCTTAGATTTAATAGATAATTTAGTTGAAATTCCTTCAAAGTTTACAGAAGAATTTGTTTCAGAAATTGAAAGCAGGTTGTTAGAAGAAATGCAAACAGATATAAATGATCAGGAATTGATAAAGATTTTCTTTTCTTTTATAAATCCTCAAAAGAGATTTTAAATAATTATTCAAGATATAGCACTAATTAATTCCTTTACTCTAATTTCAGGCTTTTCAGATAACGCTACATATCCTATAGAAGCAATTCCATAAGCATCTTTGTATATTATGTCCTAAATGCAATGGTAAAATGAAAGAAATTGACTATCGTTATTTCAAATGTTCTTGTGGTTATGAAAATGATCGTAATGTTATTGCTATAAATTGACTTAAATGAGGGCTCTCTGAGCATCTCAAATGAGAGATGTAGCTACGAATCAATGAGGAGTCCTCGCTATTTATGGCAAGGAGGACTTCAGCTAATCTCAATTTTATCTCCCATCGTTGTTGAAGGTGTGGCAAACAATTTTTTAGGTATTCTACCAGCAAAATAAGCCAATCTTCCTGCTTCAACAGCTAGCTTAATAGCTTTAGCCATTTTAACAGGGTCTTTAGCTTGGGCAATAGCAGTATTAACAAGCACTCCGTCACATCCTAATTCCATTGCTATGCATACATCAGAGGCTGTACCAACACCTGCATCCACTATTATAGGTACTTTGCTGTTTTGTTTTATAATTCTTATATTGTAAGGATTCAGTATACCCATTCCAGATCCTATTGGAGCACCTAAAGGCATTACAGCAGCACAACCAATCTTCTCAAGCTTCTTACAAACTACAGGGTCGTCATTACAGTAAGGCAAGACTACGAATCCTTCATTTACTAACTCTTTAGCTGCTTGAACCAATTGCTCTACATCAGGATATAAAGTTTCTTCATCCCCTATTACTTCAAGTTTTATCCAATTTGTTCCTAATATTTCTCTTGCTAATCTAGCTGTTATTACTGCTTCTTTTGCAGTGAAACATCCTGCTGTATTTGGTAATAATTTCCATTTTTTACTTAATAACTCTAATATATTTTCGGTTTCTGTTTGAGGCTTAATTCTTCTAATTGCAACTGTAACAATTTCAGCACCGCTTGCTTCAATAGCATTTAACATTAATTGTACATTAGGATACCTAGCTGTACCTATGAACAAGCGAGATTTAAATTTTTCTCCAGCTATTTCAAGATAATCTTCCATTTTATCCACCCACTACAATTTTTACAACCTCAATTGAATCCCCATTCTTTATCCTTATTTCATTCCAATTCTTTTTTGGAATAACTTCATTATTTAATGCTATTCCGATATCCCTTCGACTAGGATCAATACCATTCGCTTTCAAAAATTCTTCTAAGGATAAATTTTCTGTGACCACTTCTTTACCATTAAATTTAACTTTTATATTCATTCCATGAAGTATTGAATCTATCTAACGTAAATCTTTTTATATAACTCGGTAATACTCCTTTTACAATAAATTCTGTAATACCTTTTGCAGTTATTGGTGCAAGCAATATGCCATTTCTATGATGTCCTGTTGCCATAATTAAGCCCTTTATTCTAGTAGGTCCCAGAATTGGGGCATCATCTCTACTGCCCGGTCTAAATCCTGACCATATTTCCTTTATTGGGAATTCACTTATTGAAGGTACCATTTCCCAACATGCTTTCAACAAAGAATAAACTGCGCTAACAGTAATATTATTATCAAAACCTACTTCTTCAACCGTTGCTCCTACTACCAATCTTCCATCATTTTTAGGTACTAAATACGCTTCTGGTCCCCAAATTACGTGCTTTATTATTGGGTTACTTGGGTCCATTTGTATTGAGAGAGCTTGACCCTTAACAGGTCTAACTGGAGGTATTACATGTTTTGGAATGCCTTCTATTAACGGAGACCATGCTCCAGCTGAAAGAACAACGAAATCAAATTTATAAAATTCATCTTTTGCAATAATTCCTTCAATTTCATCATTAGTTATAACTACTTTCTTGACTTCTGTCCTCTCTTTCAATATTCCTCCCGATTTAATAAAGGCTTCTTTTAACGCTAAAGTTACTAACCTATTATCTACTTGATGGTCTTCTTTACTATACAACCCCATTATTAAATTAGGATTCAAAAAAGGCTCTATTTCGAGTATTTTTTCAGAACTTAAAATTTCAACATCAATTCCAATCTTTTTTAAATAATTGTAATGTGACTTTAATTTACTTGCATCATCATAATCTAAAGCAATCAATATTGTTCCTTCCTTTCGATAGCCTATATCTATTTTAGATTCTTGGATTAACTCTTCAGCAAAACTTGGCCATAAATTTTTTGAATCTATTAATAATTGAAGTAAATATTCCTCACCTGGCTCGATTTCGCTTCTTGCTGCAAGCATACCTGCTGAAGCCCAAGTAGCACCTTTGCCTGCTTCATTTTTTTCGAAAATTGTTACATCAATACCTTCTTTTGAAAGATACCAGCCTATCGATAATCCAATGATTCCAGCACCTATTATTCCCACTTTCATAAAAACTTTTTACAATATTTAGTTAAATTGAAATTGATAAATATTTAAAATACAGCTTCAGACTTGAAATAATATTAAAAGATTATCTATTAAATATCTGCTTTATAGAAAGTATCAAATCGCTGAAAGCTCCGTAAGCAGTATTGAGAGCTCCCGCACCTGGACCAGATAGAAGAATTCTACCGTATTGTGTATCAAATTCTACACAATTATTTATTCCTATTATATTGAAGAATATATCATCATCTTTCAACATTTTGGGTTGAACAATTAAATTATCTTTTTCAACTGATGCAATTAATTTAATTCTACTTTTATTTTTAGTTGCTTCATCAACTTGACCTTTACTTATAGATTCAATACCAGAGATTTTAACATTTTCTAAACTATAATTTTCATCAAAATAAGTATTTGCTAAAATAACCAACTTAGCTGCAGAATCGATTCCTTTAATATCTATGCTAGGATCCTCTTCAGCATATCCCAATTTTTTTGCTTCAAATAGCGCATCTTCAAAAGTGAATCCTTCCTCCATTTTTGTAAGAATAAAATTTGTAGTACCATTAAGAATACCTCTGATTTTATCTACAACTAAGCTGGGCAGTATTTCTTTAAGATTTACCGCTGGGGTCCCACTCATTACAGTCCCCTGATATCTTAAGATTTTATTTCTTTTTTTAGCTAATTCGATCAACTCCCTAAAATGTAATGCTAAAGGTGCTTTGCTTACTGTAATCACGTTTATTCCATTATTTAATGCGCATTTTATAAGGCTATACCCTGGTTCACCGTTAGTAAAGCTTGAAACAGAGAAATCCATTAAAAAATCAATATTTTTAGTTGCCATAATATCGTTTATATCATCGAATCTCTCTCCTAAATTATCTAATGAAAAAATTGCTTTATCTAATTCTATTCCTTTATCATTGAACAGTCTATACTTTCTTGTATATATACAAACTACTTTAAATTCAACGTTGATTTTTTCTAAAATTTTTTTGTTCTTAATTAACAGCGATGCAAATGATCTGCCTACTTTTCCGAAACCTATTAGACACGCTCTTAATTCCATCCATCTTTATATTTTTATTTAACTTTTTAATATTATTAATAAATAATTCTTATTTGAATTTTTCTTTTTTTATATATGTTTATCAATGAAAATTTATGTAGAAATATGCCATTAGATTACAATCAATTGTAAGTGTATAGCAAAAATATTTTTAATTCAATATAAAAAATTATAAAGAAATTATTAAGTTGAAAAATAAAAAAGATTTTATTCTATGTTAATTTTAATCTAACGATATCTTTTAAATTATTAACTATATATCTGGTTTTTGAGATAATGTATCTAAGGGAATATTATACCTATTCAAAAAAATAGCTTTCATACCTATATTTTTTTGCGCCAGCTAAATCTCATGCATTAGATGAAATTAAATAAGAATTGTCATGTTTATTCATAAAATTTTTATAAACTTTTGGCGTAGGCTTATATGTTCTTACTTCCTCTACACTGTATATTTTTTTGAAAAGATCTAGAATATTTGAATTTTTGAGAAGTGCTTGAATACTTTTATAAGTTCCGTTTGATAAAATAAATAAATCGTATGATTCGCATAGAGATTTTAATTCAGAAACATCATCAAAAGGTTTGAGCATGAGCCATTCTTCTAAAATAGAATCATTGAAATTCAGATTATTTTTCTCGCATATATATTTAAAAGCGATCTTTGTTACTTCATCAAAATCTAGCCATTTTTCCATTAAAGCTAAACGCCAAGTAAATTCTAGTTGCTTTTGTCTCCATTCATTCATCATGTGTTCAGGTATATCGGGTATTTTTATTTGAAAAAGTGTTCCATATACATCAAACGCTAATATCAAATTCCTTCTAGCAGAATTAACTATCATCTATATATATTTTAATTATCCTGCTATAAATCCAACATTATTTAATTATTAAAAGAAAAATATAATAATTAAAGTTATACCTAGAAATGTAATTATAGCTTTAACTTACAATGCAATAGATATTCCCTTAGCAATATTAGGGTTATTATCAGGAGCTTTTGCAATGCTGCTCATGATATTGAGTTTAGTATCCGTATTTAGTAATGCGAGATTATAAGTTATTTATGCATAAATTTTTTATCCTTATCTAAAAATATACCTTTCATATAGAACCTATAGCAAAATTTGTAATTAAGAAAATTAAAGTAATTTGTAAAACACGTTGAAAGATACCTTTACCTAAAATTTATCTTCATTAGTTTTAGAAATTTTTTAATATTCAGTATAATTCAAAAAATTCGAACTATTTTTGATAAAATCAATTGTTAATTCAATCGTAAGCATGATAAAAGGCATTCAGCTTTTTTATTATCTCTCTAAATTTTTTTACGATTTTTATGCTTTCATTTTTAAGATGTAGAATTTTTCATGATTTTTTGTAAATATGTTATTCTAAAATTTTAGAAGATCTGCTTTTATCATCGAAATAATTATTATAAAATAAACATATGTTTTATTTCAAAGGCTCTCTACAATAGTTATTTTAGCTTTAGTATACATCCATACCAATATTCTCCATTAACTATACTCGCTTGCAATTTTTGCATCTCACTTATTACTTGGCTCATTTTTATTTTTAATTCATCTGCTGAATGAGGATTGAATACGCCTGCAGCATTTGGTTTCCAATCAACAATGATCAAAATTTTCTTTGAGACTCTCATCATTTCTCTTATTCCCTTAGAAATATTTGATACGTGATGCATAGACATCATTGAAATGGCAGAATCGAAGTACTTATCAGCGAAAGGTATATTTTCACCACTAGCTTTGTATAACTTTAGTCTTTGTTGCTTAATGTATTTTTCAAAATTTATTTTAGCCTTTTGCAAAGCCAATTCATCCGGATCGATAGAAACTATTTCAGCATAAGTATTTTCAAGAAGGAAATTTGTTAATGTTCCGAATCCCGTTCCAACATCAATTATTCTAGAACCCAAATATTGCAAATAATCTTTAATTAAGTTAAATGCTTCATTCCACGCATCGGGCATATTATATTTTATAAAAATATTATTTATAATTAATATTCAATAATTCATGAAGATGAAGTTTCTAATGTATGTGCAATTACAGAATTTATGTATGTTAAATGATAAAAGTACTGTTAAAAAAATTAGTAATAATTACCTAGCATAAAAAATATATATTCTATTAAATAGTAAGGAATAATGATTGATCCTATTTTTATGTTCATCATTTTATTTTTAGGAATTATTGGTGTTCAGCCTTATAATCTAAGAATTATAAAAAAACTTAATAAAAATAAAATCAAATACATCGCTTTAGCATCCTGAGTTCAACTAATAATTCTTATGGCAATATCCTTATTCAAAGGATCATATTTTGCAAACAAAATAGGATTTGTTTTTCTACCTTTAGATGAGGGTATTGACGAAATTTATAAATTGTTAACTATAAGTATAGCTCTAGGTTTCATCGTTGCAGCTATTCTGTACTTATTGATAAGAAATTTTTCTTAAACATAATAAACAAATTTCCTTCATATCTAATTCCAAAAAATTGGAGATATTTGGGTTAGTACTTTATGGATGTATATGTGAAGAATTGTTATGTAGACTTTTTGCGTTATCACTTATATTCTAAATATTTGCTTGGACAGGAATATTATTAGGTATTATAATTTCAGTAATAATTTCTTCTTTAATATTTGCTTTAGGACATTTACCTACAGCGTTAAATTTAATAGGCGGTCATAGAGAAGTTGTTAAACGGACAATATATTTAAATATTATTGGCGGTGTAGTTTTCTGTTTTATTTTTATATTCTTTGGATTATTCTTTTCAATGGTTTCTCATGCTACTTCAGATATAATATTAAATATAATGAATTTAAAAATTAAATAACATTTTTTAAATATAAATTATACTATTATAAAGGCTAATATTATAATTATATTATAATAAAAAATGTTAGGAGGCTATAATAATAAGATTGCAAAAGTTGATTTATATGAGAAAAAAATTGGTTATTATTCTATTGACTATGATGACGTTATTAAGTTTATTGGCGGTAGAGGTTTAGGTGTAAAATATATTTTCGAACATAAAATTAAATCAGATAAGCTTTTCTTTGGATTGTTTGTAGGACCTTTGGTTGGAACAGGAATACCTTTAGCAAATAGGTTAACGTTTATTTTTCATTCGCCTTTAACAAATACAATCGCTTATGCAAATACAGGCGGCTATGCAGGAACAAGTTTAAAAAAAGCTGGGTTTGATGCAATAATTATTGAAGGCGCATCTGACAAACCAGTTTATTTATTTATTAAGAATGAATCAATATTCATTGAAGACGCTCAATCTATATGGGGTAAAACTGCATCTGAAGTAATAAAATCTTTAAGAAATAAGCATGGAGACGCTCGTATTCTCTCTATAGGACCTGCAGGTGAAAATCTCGTAAAGTTTGCTAATGTTGTAAATGATGGTTCAAGAGCTTCAGGTGTAAGGTATGGAGCTGGCTATATATTAGGAATGATGAAGCTGAAAGCTATTGCAATAATTGGTGATTATGCAAGGTCTATTCCTATAATTAATAAAGAGAAGTATAGAGAAATATTAGTTAGATTATCTACGAAAATTAAAGGGTCGCCGTTGCTTAACATGGAAAAAGGTCATTTTGCACTTTATGGAACTGACTTAGCAGTTATACCATTGAATAAAAATTCAGCGTTACCTGTAAAAAACTACACCTTAACAGAAATGAAAGAGGCAATAAAATTAAGCGGTCAAGAAATGTCAAAGACAATATTGATAGGTAGACTTACATGTACAGCTTGTTCTGTTCAGTGCAGAAGAGAAACTGCAACTTTTAAAAAATTTTATTTCCGTACCGAAGGGCCAGACTATGCCCAAATAAGTTCACTCGGGTCTAATTGTTTAGTTGATGATATAGAGTCTGTAGCTTATATGAATTATTTATGTTATGAATTAGGAATAGATCCAATTGAGGCTGGTAACTTACTTGCTATTTATGCTGAAGCTACAGAAAAAGGTTTAATCAAAGATTATAAAGGCTTAAAATGGGGGGATGTTTATAGAATGATAGAATTGATAAAGCATATTGCATATAAAAAAGAAGATGGAGTAATTTTCATAGACGGTATCAAGGGATTATTGAATGAATTAAGCGAACCCCTTTTGGATACCTCAGTTATGGGAATCACTATACAAAATACAGATCCTAGGGCAGAGCCTGCTTGGGGACTTTTAAATGCAACAGAAAATACTGGTTCTTCATGTCATATTTGGGTTTATCCAGACCTTATATTTTCGTTTAGGGAGCTTGATGGAATTAAAAGCTTACTTCCAAATGACTATAACGATTACGAAGGTATAGCAAAAGCTGTAAAATTTAAACAAGATTTAGTAGCAATTCTGGATTCATTACAAATCTGTGCTTTTTCTAATATGGCTTTTGATACTAAGGATTATTTAGATTCATTTAATAGCATTGTCGGTTTAGATCTTAATGAAGAAGAATTTCTAAAAATAGGAGAACGAATCTTCAATCTAGAAAGGTTATATAATTTAAGATTTGGGATCAAAATTGATTATTTACCTGATAAATTTACTCGATTACCTATAAAAGAAGGAAAGAATAAAGATAAAGTTTGCTATATAAATGAACTACTAAATTACTATTATAAATTGAGAAATTGGACCTCAGGTAAGCCTGTCAATAAAAAAATTGAAGAATTAAATCTTTCAGCTTTCATTAGGTAATAACATAATCTTTAGTATTGATATTGCAAAATCTAGTAAATCTCTAAAGGAAATTATTCCTATAGGTTTTGCTTCATTGTCTATGACAGGAAGATGTCTAACATTGTGATTTCGCATTTTATATATCGCTTCATTTATGTTACTATCTGCGCTTACCGTTATTACATTTTTACTCATTATATCTTTAACTTTAAGTTCATCTTTTTTGAACAAACCTCTTGAAGCTGCATAAATTATATCTCTTTCAGTAATAATTCCCGCCATTTTACCCGAATCATCAACTATAATTAAACTTCCAATTTTTTCTTTTGCCATAACTTCTACAGCGTCATTTAAGGACGAGTCGATTCCTAATGTAATTACGGGTGATACCATAACATCCTTTACCTTAACATCGATTATTTTTTTATATCTTTTATGTATCGGCATTTATAACTTCATCATAAATAATGGCTTTATAATATATAACTATATTTTTTAATTTTTTGTTTAAAACATTGTATTAAAACATTTAGTTCATTGTAATTATGAATCATTGAAGATCTCATGAATTAATCATGAAGGATTATCAATTAAATTATATATATACATTAGTTTAAAATATACCTTAATATATATAAATAAATTTATACTTATTTCAGTATAATTGAAAATATGTTGATAATTACATAATATTTATATTAATACGCTAAAAATTTTAAAAACATGGCATCTCCAGGTTTAGAAGTTGCGCCTCACTTGTTTATTGGCGTATTTGCTGTAATTTTATCTGCAATTGCACTTGGACTAGTGTATTCTAATACTAATGTTAAATTGGTAAGAAGCATTAGAATATTATCAATAGTTATTGCTGTATTAGTTTGACGCAATAAGTAATCAACCTGGGGGTAATAATAATAGTAATATTTTCAATTACAATAACTATACGTTGTTAATAATGATAGGTATAATAATAGTATCTGCAGCTCTGCTTTCTATATTTTTAATAAATCGTAAAAATAAAAAATATAATATTTTATTTATTTTAAATTTAGAGTATATTTTTCATTATCTTATTTTATAAAAATTAATATTCAACGATCCTCATCTTTCTTAGATGAATATATCTATGAGAAGAAGCAAAATGACAAATTTATAAGATTTATGGAATAAAATTTAATAATGCAAGAATTAAATTCACCTCCCAATCAAAGATTCATAAAGAGTTTTATAATATATGCGGAGTTTGGCATACCTAACGTTGATTTATCAAGCTACAAGCTAACTATAAAGGGAAACGTGGGAAATCCATTATCTTTTACTTATGAAGAACTTTTAAAGCTGCCAAGAAAAGAAATAATTGCAGATTTTCATTGTGTTACAGGATGGTCGGTTAAAAGCGTAAAATGGGAAGGTATCCCCTTTAAATTCTTGACAGAATTAGCAAAGGTAAAGAATAATTCAAAATGGGTAATGTTTTACTGTTTGGATGGATACTCCACTATAGTACCATATGACAATGTTTTAGAAGATAACGCCATCTTAGCACTGTATATGAATGGTGAAAAATTAACTATAAAGCACGGATTTCCCGCTAGACCATTAATTCCTAGCTTGTATGGATGGAAGAGTGCAAAATGGCTCAACGGAATAGAATTCTTAGATGAATATATAGATGGCTACTGGGAAGAAAGAGGTTATCATGAAAGAGGCAACATATGGAATGAGGAACGATTTAAGAATGCTTTTGGTAGACACTTAAGAAGAAGAGCAATTTTATGAATACCATTAGATAATATGAACAATCTATTTACAATAAAATGAAAGTATTGCCTTTATGGTAGAAAGGAAGTCAGTTCTCAAAGACTTTAAATATGGATGATATAATTTTAAAAATTATTATTGTATCACTATTAGCAATGTCTCCAGTGGGAGAATTGTTAATAGCTTATCCTATAGGCATAGCGTTAGGATTAGATTCTTTGACCTCCATAATAGTTTCTCTTTTCTTCAATATCATACCTATACCTTTCTTACTTATTCTTTTCGAGAAGTTGATCAATCGTTTCCCAAGGTTCGCAAACATATTTATAAGAAGAAGCGTCTTTTATAAAAAATACATACATAAATTTAATTTAATAATATTTTTAATATTTACCCCTATTTTTGGTGTATATGCTACAAATTTTGCTATGAAAGCTTTAAATTTTAAAAATAAAATAAGCTTTATAGTTCAATTAATAAGTCTTTTTATTTATTCTTTAATCATATATTATGGATTTTCAATAATTTTTGATTTTTTATTGTTAAAATAGGCTAATCGATTTTATTCCTGCAAAAATAAACCTGAATGATTTATATTATAAATTCTTACATAACCTTTTTCAAATATTGATTCGATTATTTTTATAGCTTCTTCTTTTCTTGATGTTTCGGTTAGAACGTGAATGCCTCTTGAAAAATAATTATATCCTGCATAAAATCCTGCTTTATTCAGTAAATTTATAATTTCGTAAAGATCGCTATCTATAAGTCCTGCATCGAAGGCAATTCTTTTATTTTCTTCGTATATTTTACTTAAAGTAAAGTCGTTTTGAATTATGCTAAAACTTTCATTTGTGTGATGAGCTAGCACATTCCTGTAGTTTTTATCTTTAATTATATCAAAAAAATCATACGTTCCTTTTTCCAATACAATCAAGTTCCAATTCATATTAATGAAGGGCAATCTGTGAAATAATATACTTGTTTCATTCTTAGAATATAAATTCATTCCGCCATTGAAAAGTATATGTGAAATTCCTAAGTATAATTTATTTTTGAATAGTAACTCATCAATTAGATTGATAGTTTCATAGATATTTCTAATCTTATTTATCCATAGATACGAAATTGAACATGCAAGAACTATTGCGCTGATATAATTAATAGAATTTATCTTATCTAACTCATTAATTTCTATTTCAACAGCCTCTAAATTGAAATAGTTTTTTAAAGAATTTAGTAACTCCATAAAATTCTCTCCTTCTAAATCTTTAATTTTAAACTCACTTGATTTTTTAGTATGTACTTTTAACATAGGTTCAATAGCCATTCCAATACATGCAAATTCTTTTAAATTACCAGTGTCATCAAATGATAGTTTAGGAAGAATAATTATTGCATAAGGAGTATAACAAATTAATTCTTCCATAAATTCTATAAAGAATATTAGCTTAAAATAATTCGATTTATTTTGCTTGTTAAAATTTCTTTGAATACAAAAGTTAAATATCTAAGCACTAAATTTTGTCTTAGGATTATTTTTTTAACCTTCGAATTATTAGCCATGCATATAAAATAAGTAAGATTGTGCCAATGATAATTATGATGGAAACAATAATTGGTGTAGTCAAAAGTAACAATATACCGAGTAAAGTAAAGATAATTGTTACAAGTGTAAATATTAGTTTACTACCTTTGACTCTAAAATATTCATAATCTTTCATTTTTCTGGCATGCCAAAGAGCACTATAACCTATTGCTGCATACATGAATGAATCAAATCCTGCTGCAACATATAGAGGTATTGAAAAACTTTGAGTAATCGTTACCAATATTAGCATAGCTACTGCAACGAAATAGAGTAAAAGAATACCTATGTACGGTGTAAAATATCTTGAGTGAACCCTTCCAAATAATTTAGGAAGTGTGCCTTCTCTTCCTAAAGCATATATTAATCTTGAAGTACCAAGCACACCTGCATTGAAAGTACTAAATGTCATTAATATGCTAACAATTATCATAAAAACAGCTCCTCCTCCACCTATTAAATATTTTCCTAAAAAAACTTGAGGAATTAAAAATGTAATCAATGTGCTTATTGGTACTCTTAGTAAGAGTGCTGTTGATAATAAAATGAATATAGTACCTAGAATTGATACACCTGTCGGTATAGCTAAAGGTAGGCTCCTTTTATAATCAATTGCTTCTTCTCCCAAAGTTGTCACTCTACCAAAGCCTAAAAAGAAGTAAACACCTATTGCAGCAGCGCTTAAGGCTGCTACTATATCGAAATTACCAAATCCGTTATTATATGATAACGTTGAATTCTTTAGAAATATGAGACTTAAAATCGATACGATGGCTAAAGAAGCTGCAATAAAATATGTTATGATCATTTGAAAATTTCCCGATAATTCAACACCTAAGATATTTATTGTTAGTATTATGGTCATTACAATTAACGAGAGAATGAATGGAGAAAATATTTGAAGTAAAGGTCCTTGATAATATAAGCTAATTAAATAATTGATTAGATAACCAACAACATATCCTTCAACACCAGCAGCGCCAAGAATTATAAATGTCCACATTAATGATAATCCAAGTGCTAAAACATCACCCAACGGTTTCTTTAAGAATACACGATTACCAGCTGCTGTTGGATAAATACTAACAAGTTGGCTGTATGCTAATGACACCATTATAACTAAGATTGTAGCAAACAATACGGCAATTAGTTCATCTATTAAAGAATAGGCAGTTAAATCTAAAAGTATTAAACTAGGAAATACTGAAGATGCTAATGGGGTTCCCATTGTAACTGCAACTAATCTATTAAATTTTAGGATTCTTTTTAGTGACATCTAACCCCAAATCTCTTCAACTATTCTGTCTAGGATAATTTGATCTCTTTCAGGTCCGTATACCTCAATTATTCCATTTAGATAAAGCTGGGATGGATTTTTTAATCCTTTAAACATATCAATTAAAATCCGCCTTTCACCAACTACTTTAATTCTTCCTTCATTGAAGCTTGTTGATTTAGATATATCAACAACCTTTCCATTTTCAACTTTTATAATGAAACCTGCATTATCATCTTTACTCCATATAAGTAGTTCAGCATTCCATTTTTTAAGCATGTTTTGAATTTTTAAATTATTGTTATATTTATCTACAAAATTTTTAATCGTGCTTTCAAATTCTTCTGTTGTCATTTTTAAAGGAAATTATTTTGAGCTAACCATTTTATGTATTGTTCTTTATTTAAAACTAGAGAATTTTTACATATTTCTTTCAAAATTTTTTCCATCCTTTCGTTGGCTGATTGAATTTTCTTTAATTTTTTCAAGTTTCCTTTGACATCTATTTGGCCATCAATTATCATTTGAATAAAGCTAATATTTTCTGTACATAACTTTGTTACGGTTTCATAATTTTCAATATAATAAGAAATTTCTGCCATTCTTTCGTATTCACTTATTTTATTCTTAGGAATTAAAAATAATTCTTTTATCTCACCATCAATTGTTTTTTGCCAAAATCCTATTTTTAAATCTTTAATTATTATTATTTCGCTTGCTGTATAATCTTCTTTTCCTAAACTTCTGAATTTCTCATCATTATTTAAAGTATTTTTAAGTATATCCAAAAATTCTTGAGTACCATAAATTAACTTTTTCATTTTAATATTCTATAATTCTGATTTCTTTTCTTAACTTCAAACCTCTTCTTTTTAATTCTTGCATAAACCAGTCTGGATCAATTAAGGCCTCAGGAGCATAAAGACCTGGTTTTGCTTTATTTTTATTCATAAATAAAAACTGAGCACCTATACTTGCAGACCAACCAGTCAGTTTATTCATTCTATCAGCGCCACTATATTGTATTATTGCATCCTTATCATTCTTTTTTCCTTTTATCTCAACCCAAAAACCTGAAGCCTCAACACCGCCCATTTTAAACTGTTCAAAAGTTTGATGAACGAAATTAGCAAGAAACTCTCTGGCAGAAATCTTAATCCCACGAATATTTATTTCTCTATCTTCTGTTAGACCTACTAAAACAAATTGCCTCAATAAGCTATTCTGCCAATCAGGAATCAACCCACCACGTAAAGTTACATTCTTTATATTTTTTAGATATCTCGGTATAGTTATAGGTTCTGGGTGTCCTACATAGTAAGTTTCAGCTTTCCCAATAGGTTCTGGAAAATCCACTAATAATTTTGATTGTAAAGCAGGAACATAGCATAGCTCACCGTTTAAATACATTGGTACTTCTCCAGTCACTGCATGAAATGTATGCAATATAACTGCTAAACCTTTTGCATCAGCTGCGCTTCCAACCCAAGAAATATTTATATCGTATGTTTCATCTAGAAAATCATAGCCGGCTTTTGCACATACGTTAGTTATTCCAGGGGTCCATCCCATTCCTATTAAAGCTCTTGTGTTACTATTTTTTATCTGTTCTTCTAGCTTTAAAATTTCTAATGTTGCATCATAATCATCATTTATATCAACATAATCCTTTTCTATTTCTATAGAAGTTTTTATTATATTTTTTCCATATTTGTAGAAAGGTCCTATTGTGTTTATTATTATATCAACATCTTTTGCAACTTTTATAAATTCATCTTCATCTTCAATATTTAATTTTTTGAAAGATATTTTAGAATTTGAAGAAATACTGTTTCTCAATTTTTCAATTAAGCTTTTTGATCCTTCTTCATTTATATCTCCAATTATTATTTCATCTACATTACTTGAGTAAAGGTCATAAACTACTGAACTTCCCATATCTCCTGCACCTCCAAGGACAAGAAATCTTGCTCCCATTTTAATATTAAAATGTATTTTATGCAGATATTCCTGCCTTTCTATTTATTTTCCATATTTTACTTGAATATATAAAAGGTGAATTCTTTGGGAAGTCAAATGAAAACCATCTATTTATAATGTTCGTTTCGTCCTTTATGATATCCCTTAAAAGTTCTATAAGGAAGGATTTTCTATTTCGATTTTCTTTTACTTCATTAATGATTCTTTCTTCCAGTTCTCTTATTTCGATAACATAATTTTTGAAAAATTCACTGTTATAGCTTAATTGTAATTTTCTATGTAAATATTCATTGATCCACCAATAATTTTGTGGATTATACTTATTAGTAGGGATTTCACCCAAAATGTAGTTTAATATTTCTTTGTTTTCATCACTAACAGTAAAAGGCTTGAATAAACTTAAACAAGGGTTTGACGTACAAGTAAACCAATGCAAGCTTAAATCAATACTTCGTAACTCTGATATTTGTGATGAGGCAGTTTGTGAAGGTCTTGTTAACCCGCCGTAATGCATGCAAACATCTTTCATTGAGCCCTTCCAAGGATAATAAGGCTGTTTATGATGGAATCTTAATATATTCATCATATCTTTAAGAGAAATATTGTTTTCAAGACTTTTACTGCAATTAATCGTGCAAGATCTTCTTTCCTTTCCATGTGCAAAATATGTATAAAATTTATCTGAAAAGTATTTGGCAAAACTAAAATTATTTAACTTCTTCGACAACTTTTCTACTTCATCTGAAGCTAAGTCCCAATCATCATGTATTGATAATGAATTTGAAATAGAATATATCTTCTCAATCTTTTTTGCTACCCAGAATTTCCCTGCAGTTTCTAAAACCCAAGCTTCAAAAGGATCTGCGATTAAATATGAATTACTATATAACATTTTATGTTCATAGCTACAATTTCCACCCTGACCATAATTTTCAATAATATTTATAATAAAATCCAAAGCTTCCTTAACATTTCTAGTTCTTTCAAGGGCTAAACGAAGTATATCCATTCCAATTAATCCTTCTTTTTTCAATTTTATTTTAGTAAATACTGCTGCATTTCCAATTGCTAGATTAAACTCATTTACACCCATTTCTGCACCCCATATCCACCAAGGTCTAGATATTAAGATCGAAAAAGTTTCTTTTACATGCGGAAACTCTACATATGTTAATTTAACAGTAGCTTCTTCGTGCTTTAATCTTGGAATGTATTCAACGATTTGGGCTTCGTTAGGATCTCTGTCACTATTTTTAGCAAAAATCATTATCTTCTCTTGCGTGACTTTTGGCGTTGCTACAACTATGTCACACATTTATCTTTATTTTTAATATGATTTTAAATATATGAAATTTCAAAAAATTTGTCATATCAATTACAATCATAATAAACAACTTTTTAAAAGATTTTAAATAATTGGATTATTATTAAAGAATGTTATTGTGAATCCATGGAATAAATATTATTCAAGTTTTTCTAAATTTATGAGTTTAAGAAAAAGGATGCAAGTTTCAGAATCTCAATATAAAAAAGATAAAAGCAGGTTTAAAGGAGATTCAAGCTTATTTGCAAAATATTCAATTAAGTTTTTTCCATCAAAAAGTCTTATACTTGATTTAGGTTGTGGTAGAGGAAGAGACTCTCAATTTTTCTTGAATAAGGGACACCGTGTCATAGGGATCGATTATTCTAGAATCGCAATAATGGACTCTAAATCATTATTCGCTAATAAAGCCCTATTTGACTTAATATTGGCTGAAGCTCTATTTTTTATGAATAGTATTAGATATGATACACTAGATGTTGTATACTCAAACCTAGTATACAATTCCTTTTTCATCTTTGAGCTAAAAGAATTATTTAACCTTATTCATAAAATTTTGAAAAAAGATGGCATACATGCTTATTGCGTTAGGTCTATTAAAGATCCACATTTTATGCAAGGAAAATCTTTATCAAAATACACAAAAATAGGGGGGTCTCATAAAGTACCATATACTTACTTCTCGTATTCATTAATTAATAGAATCTCAAAACATATTTTTACCCCAATTGATTTATTTGAAGATAATGAAAATTTTCTGTTTTTCGTTATACAGAAAAATTTATAATTTTAAAAATTAAGTTGATTGTTTATTAAAACTGTATTTAAAATATGGTATTTTAATTCCTTTCTCTTTTGCAAACTTTATAGAGCTAGCATAACCTGCCAATGCATGTCTTACAACTCCAATTCCAGGATCAGTTGTGAAAACTCTTTCAGCTCTAATTTCCATTTGCTTGCTTCCATCTAATACAATGCTTAAACCGGCATGAATACTGTATCCTATTCCAACACCTCCACCATGATGCACTGCCACCCATGTAGCTCCAGCAACAGCATTTAGAAGAGCATTTAGAATTGGCCAATCAGCAATAGCATCACTTCCATCCTTCATACTTTCAGTTTCTCTGTAAGGGGAAGCAACACTTCCTGAATCTAAATGATCCCTCCCTATCCATATAGGGCCAGCCAATTCTCCTTTTCTTACCATGGAATTTATAATTTTGCCAAACTTACTTCTCTCTCCATAGCCTAACCAACAAACTCTCGCAGGTAATCCTTGGAACTTAACATATTTCCTAGCTTTTTCAATCCATCGAACAAGGGGTTTATTATAACTAAACTCCTTCATTATTACATCATCAATTTTGTAAATATCATTAATATCTCCAACTAATGATGTCCATCTAAAAGGGCCTCTTCCTTCTTCAAACATAGGTCGAATATAAGCTACAATGAAGCCAGGATAAGAAAATGCATCTTTGTATCCTGCATCATATGCCATTTTCCTTATATTATTCCCATATTCGAAGGCTATTGCGCCTCTTTTTTTCATTTCAACAATAGCTTCTACTTGTTTTCTCATACTTTCAAGCGATTTCTTTGTATACTCATTGGGATTGTTTGATCTAAGTTCTAAACTTTCTTCAAGGTTAAATCCTTCAGGTATATAGCTTAAGGGATCATGGGCTGGTGTTTGATCGGTGACTATATCAGGTATAAATCGAAGCTTTATTAGCTTTGGATAAATTTCAGCAGCGTTCCCTAAAATACCTATACTCTTAGCTTCTCTTTTCTCTTTGAATTTAATAGCCATATCTAAGGCTACGTCTAAACTATCTGTCCATGTATCAAGCTGACCCAAACTAATTCTTCTTTCTATCATTCTTTTATCCACTTCAACTGCTATAAGAACCCCGCCATTCATTGTTACTGCAAGAGGTTGAGCCCCTCCCATTTCCCCCAGTCCTGCTGTAAGTATAATTTTCCCTTCCAAGCTTCCGTTGAAATGTGCATTAGCTACAGCTGCAAATGTTTCGTAAGTACCTTGCAATATTCCTTGTGTACCTATGTAATTCCAACTTCCAGCTGTCATTTGCCCAAACATTGTAAGACCTTTGTTTTCTAATTCTCTAAAATAATCCCAAGTAGCCCATTTTGGGACAATTAAGGCATTTGCAATTAGAACACGTGGAGCATATTTGTGGGTTCTGAAAATTCCAACAGCTCTTCCACTTTGAATTAAAAGAGTTTCATCTTCTTTTAAATCAAGAAGAGAGTTAACAATTATTTCAAAATCTTCCCAGCTTCTAGCTGCTTTTCCTGTTCCTCCATAAACTATCAAATTTTTAGGATCTTTAGCTACTTCTTTATCAAGAACGTTGAATAGCATTCGTAAGGCTCCTTCAATTTGCCAATTTCTTGTAAATTTCTCAGTGCCTCTAATTGCTTTTACATCTTTTGTAACAGGATCATAGTAACCGCTTTCAATAAGGTCTCTAATAGTTTTTTTACGTTTTAATTTATATTTTGCTTGTAGCACGTTTATAAATTATAATTTCTAATATTTTTTTGTAAATAATAATTCATATAAAAACATAATATAAAAAATTCATTTAAGTTTCAATCAGATCTTCTTGCAATTAATAAAGAAAAATTCCCTTCCATAACAATTTCATTCTTTTGATTATAAACTTGAGATTTAAAAACAATAACACCACCATTGTACTTTTCAGTCGGTCTTTTTTCAATTACTTCGATGATTGAATGTATGGTATCGCCTATTTTAACAGGCAAAAGAAATTTTACCTTCATTTCAAGAAAAGCAAGTGCTGTACTGGCAACTAGCATTCCTAGATATCCTGACATTAGAGAAAGTGTTAAAATCCCATGTGCTATTCTTGATCCAAATAAAGATTTTCTAGCAAACGTATCATCAACATGTAAAGGATTAAAATCTCCTGATAATCCTGCAAAAATTATTATATGCGCTTCCGTAACAGTTATTTTATAAGATTCAAATCTTTGTCCTATTTCAAAATCATCAAAGCCCAATCCTATTTTATTCATATTAAATATTATTTGCTAAAGTTTAAGAATTATTATTTCATTTTATAATTTGATCATGAAAGATTCTAATACCTTATGGCAACCATCAGAAAAATTTATAGAAAAATCTAATGTTTTCAAATATGTAAATTGGTTGAATGAAATTTACAATAAAAGCTTTGAAATTGATTTGAAAAACCCTTTAAAGAATGTAGAAAATTATACTAAAATCTGGAATTGGTCTGTTGAGAATAATGAAGAATTTTGGGAGTCTATATGGAATTTCTTTGGAATTATTTCTCATAAATCTTATTCAAAAATTATTGAACCAAAATCTATGCCAGGAGCTAGATGGTTTATTGACTCAAAACTAAACTATGCAGAGCATGTATTCAATCAAGCTAGGTGGGGTGAAGATGCGATAATATATGTTAGGGAAGATGGATTTAGAAGAAACATTAGTTGGGAAAAACTTGCAAAGGAAGTTTCTACCTTAAGTGTTTGGCTTAAAGAAAATGGCGTAAAAAAAGGTGATAGAGTTGCTGCTTATGTTAGTCAAATTCCTGAAGCAGTTATAGCATTGTTAGCATCCGCTAGCATCGGTGCAATTTGGGCATCATTTGGAGCAGAATTAATGTCAAGAGCTGTAATAGACAGATTGCAAATTCTTGAACCTAAAGTTTTCTTATTCGTGGATGGATATATTTACAATGGTAAGCAGATAAATAAAGAAGTAGATGTTGAAAAAATTCTAAGTGAGGTCAAATCTATAGAGAAATCTATTTTTATTCCAAGCTTAAATAAAGAAAGTAGTATAGATAAATCGCATCATTGGCAAGATGTAACGAAATCTAAAAGTTATAAATTAAGTTTTGAGCATATGGATTTCAACGATCCTCTCTGGATTCTTTTTACTTCTGGAACTACAGGTAATCCAAAGCCTGTTGTACATAGCCATGGAGGAATTTTAATCGAAACATTTAAAGGTTCTTTGCATTTAGATTTGAAAAGAGATGATAAATTTTTATGGTATTCTACACCTTCTTGGATGATGTGGAATGTTGTTGTTAATGGGCTATTAAGCGGGGCAACAATAGTTTTTTACGACGGAAGCCCAATGTATAAAAATCTTCTTCCATTATGGGAGATAGCAGAAAAAGAAAAGCTAACGGTTTTAGGAACAAGCGCTCCGTTTATACATGCTTGTATGAAGCTTGGTTTAAGACCCAAAGAATCCTTTAATTTAGAAAATCTTAGAGAAATAGGTTCAACTGCTGCTCCTTTGTCTCCACAAGGTTTCGAATGGGTTTATGAATATGTAAAAGACGATGTTTGGTTAAATCCATCCAGTGGAGGTACAGATATCTGTAGCGGCTTTGTTGGAGGTTGCCCTATCTTACCATTGTGGAAAGGTGAAATGCAATGTAGGTGGCTTGGCGTTAAAGTAAATGCCTATGATATCAATGGAAACCCAGTTTATGATCAAATGGGAGAATTGGTAATCGAAAATCCATTACCTTCGATGCCCATTTATTTTTGGAAAGATAATGATTATAGTTGGTATAGGGAAAGCTATTTTAGCTTATTTCCAAATGTTTGGTGGCACGGTGATTGGATAATAATTACGAGAAAAGGAACCGTTATTATTTTGGGTAGGTCAGATTCAACGATAAAAAGGAAAGGTGTAAGAATAGGTACATTAGATATATATAAAATAGTTGAATCTATTCCTGAAATACAAAATTCTTTGGTAATAGAATTAAATGAGCGAATAACTTTATTTGTAGTGTTGAAAGAAGGGATCAACTTAAACGAAGAATTAAAACAAAAAATAAATAATTCTTTAAGACAACAATTGGGACCTTATTTTATAGCAGATGATATAATTCAAGTTAAGGATATACCTTTAACTCTGAATTTTAAAAAGTTAGAAGTACCTATAAAAAAGATTCTCTTAGGATGGGATATTAATAAGGCTGTGAATTTAGCAAATGTATTAAATCCTGAATCTATTTATGGCATCGTAGAATCTTATAAAAAATACATAGAAAAATCATAAAAACGTTATAGCGGTTTAAAATATTTTATATCTAATATTGATCCTTTTCTTTCCTCATTCCAAATAGCTATAACCTTTTGCCCTTGTTTTAATATTTCAGGTATTTTTTCAGGTCTTGATAAATCTACTTCTCCTAGATAATGTAAGAAAGATTCGCTTGCTCCATCCAATTTTATTAGACCCAATGCGTAGGGAGGATCAGGTAATCCATAGAATTTTCTATAAACTACAATAAACGTCTCTAAAGTTCCTGTTTCTTTAACTTCAACCCAATCATTCAATTCTACATAGCATCTTTCACAAAACATCCTAGGCGGAACATAAACTCTTTTACATGAATTGCATTTAATTCCAAATATTTTCTTTTCTTTTAACCCTTCAAGAAACTTAGAAATGTATGGTCCAGCAGCATATTTATATTCAATCTCCCATTTACCCGGAATTTCAAAAGGCTTAGACATCATTTTATTCAATGATTTTTATTATATAAATCATTCATTTGAAAGAACCATGAGTCCATGAAATTGGAGGGCCCCTCCCCAGGCATGGGCGATTGCGTTTTTTACGCCATCGATTTGTCTTCCTTCAGCTTTACCCATAACTTGCAATGCAGCTTCTGCGACACGTATTAAACCAGAAGCTGCTATTGGATTCGTTGATAATACTCCTCCACTTGGACAAACAGGTAATGATCCATGAAAACAGGTTATTCCTTCATCCAAGAGTTTCCAACCTTGACCTTTTTTAGCTAAGCCTATCGCTTCATATTCCATAATTTCTTGAATTGTAAAAGCATTGTACAATTCAGCTACATTTATTTCTTTAAAAGGATTAGAAATTTTAGCCATTTTAAAAACTCTTTTTGCTAAAATTGCTAAATTATCCCAAAATTCAATAGGTTTTGTACCCCACCAATAGCTATCACTTATGTATCCTAATCCCTTTATCCAAGCTGGATTTTCTGATAATCTTTTTGCTACTTTACTTGAAGCAAAAATAACAGCCACAGCGCCGTCACTGCTGGGACATGAATCTAACAATCTTAATGGCCATACAAGATAAGGGGAAGAATAGTAATCATCATCTGTTATATTCAGCTTTAAATGTGCAAAAGGATTTCTTAATGCATTCTTTCTATTTATGATTGCTACATTACACATGTAATCTTCGATATTGCTTTTATAAGTGCTTCTATACCTTGAAGCTTGAAAGGCTGCAGCATGTATAGCACCTAGACCAAATGTTTTATCAAGAATTGGATCAACAGCCGTATTTAAAACTTGTTGAGCTTCAACGTTTTCACTTACTTTTTGAACACCTATTGCTAAAACAGTATCGTATAATCCGCTTGCCACATGGTAATAAGCTGTCAACGCTAAAGACATTCCTGTTGTACCACCTGTTGTTATTTTCATCATAGGTTTACCCCTACCTCTACCGCATCCTAATGCGATCGAATCGAATCTTTCTGGTGAAGAAATTCCATCAAAGTTATCCATTGTACCATACACTACTGCATCGATATCGTCTATATCCAGTTCACAGTTTTTTAATGCTGTTTTTATTGCTTCAAATGCTAATTCCTGATGAGAAACATCGTTTCTTCTACCTGTCTTTGTCAATCCTACACCTATAATAGCAACTTTATCCATGTTATTTACTTAAAAGTACAATTGAGTGGGTTTGAGTTGATGCTCCTGCAACATGAGTAAATCCGTGGATCAAAGCTCTCTCAGCCTTTTCTACTTGATTATTTCCTGCTTTGTTTGACATCTGTAAAAAAGCCTCAGCCACTTTAAACAATCCAGTGGCTTGAAATAAATAGGTAGATATATTTCCGCCGCTTAGATTTATGCGTAATGAATCATTGTTAATAATCTCATAACCTTTTCCTAATTCGGTCAGTTTCAATGCTTCATATATCATCATTTGATGATAGGGTGTTACATCCGATAGTTCAAATAGGTCGATATCTTTTTTAGGATTCATTATATTGCATTTATCGTATACTTTGTTTGCTGCGTTGAATAGTGCTGTTAGGAAATCAAGTCTTTTTGAGCCAAGATAATATCCATCACTAAACCATGCCACATCTTCTATCCAAATTGGAGCGTCATTATATCTCTTTGCAATGTTTTCTGTAGCAATAACTAACGACACACTTCCAGAAACTACTTCTGGTATCATAAGTTCGCGCAATGGCCAAATAACATATTCTGATTTTATTACATCACTTACAGTTATTTTCTTCTTCTTAAATGCCCGAGGATTCTTTGAAGCATTCTCTGTATTCGATTCTACAATCTTAGCCGCAAGTTCTTCTTTTATTTTAAAACTTTTCATATAGCTTGATGCTTGAATAGCCAATCCAGATAAATAATTCATAGATAAAGGTCTGTAAATAAATGGATCGAATATTGTTGTTGAAGCATGAACATAATCCACGTCTAAACTTGTTGAAGAATTGACAACTGCTACATCGAATAGACCGGATTTTAGTTTCATATAAGCATAAATCAATGCCAAAGTACTATCTTCTGCAGTATTAGTTTCATCTTTTAAATAACCTCCTACAGCTGTACAAGTATACATATTAGAGATCAATCTTCCAGCAAATAAGTCAATGGATGATTCAACAAATACATCAACATCACCTCTGTTCATTCCTATTTCGTCTAACGCTCTTTTAGTCGCAATAAAACTATTTTCATAGTAAGTTTTTCTTTCGTTTATCGATTTATCGTAAAAATCACTAAATCCAACTGAAATGATTCCTACTTTCATTTGATAGTTGTTTATAATAAATATTACAATAAATTTTTATCCTTAAACTATTTTAAATGAATATGGGAGAAAAAGGATTATATATAAGAGACTTTCCTATAATCTTTAAGAAAGTTATATATTCAAGTTTAATTAGATCTAGTAAAAAGGAAATTGTGTATAGAGATTTAAAAAGATATACGTATGAGGAATTTTATAGTAGAATAAAAAAATTAGCATCTTCTCTTAAAAAATTGGGTATAGATGATAATAAGACTGTTGGAATTTTCGATTGGAATACGAATCAATATTTTGAATCATTTTGGGCTATTCAAATGCTGGGTGCAAAGTTGCATACTATAAACTTAAGACTTTCTCCTGAACAGATAGTATGGACTATAAATTATTTGGAAGATGATGTATTTATTATAAGAGATGAGTTTATTCCTGTTTTCGAAAAAATTTCTAATTATTTCAAAAAGAAACCTTTATGTTATATAATAACTGGTGACGAGATTAAACAATACCAAACAACTTTAAAACCTTTATACTACTATGAAGATCTGATAAACCAAGGCCTAACGGATTTTGAATTTCCAGATCTGGAAGAAAGTTTAACTACACTTGTATATTTCACTTCAGGTACAACGGGAATGCCTAAATGTGTGTACTTTTCTCAAAGGCAAGAAATATTGCAAGCTATAATGAACTCAATAGGTTTAACGGCGTATCCTTCTCCCATCAATATTAACTCTAAAGATGTAATTTTATTATTACCACCTTTATTTCATGGTTATGGTTGGTCCTTACCCATTACTGCTGTCTTAATGGGAATGAAAATTGTACTGCCTGGAAAATATGAACCAAAGGTAATTTTAGATTTGATTAAGAATGAAAAAGTAACTTTTACAGCTGGTGTTGTTAGATTTTTAAAAATGATGCTGGATTATCCAGAAATAAACAAATATTCAGACTATTTAAAAGGTTTAAAATTCCTTCAAGACGGTGAACATGCTTCAAGGGAATTATTCTTACAATGTAGGAAATACGGTATAAAAATCATGGAAGCTTATGGTATGAGCGAAGGTGTAGGATACACGTTTGCAACATTAAAAGATCATATGGTCGATTGGCCTTATGAAAAGCAACTCGATTACATAAACAAAGCCGGCTTGCCTTTACCTTTCTGTGAGGTTAAAGTGGTTGATAATGAAGGTAAAGAAGTTCCTAAAGATGGTAAAACACCTGGTGAATTGTTAGTTCGATCTGCAGGGTTAACATTGGGTTATTTCAATGATCCAAAGAGAACGATGGAAAGCTGGACTCAAGATGGTTGGTTTAAAACAGGCGATGTTGCAATCGTTGATGAAGAAGGATATATTTTAATAATAGACAGATTGAAAGATGTTGTAAAGAGCGGTGGGGAATGGATACCAACTGTATTCTTAGAAGATCTGTTAATGAGACATCAAGCAGTTAAAGAGGTAGCTGTTATAGCTGGTAAAAGTGAAAAATGGAGTGAAAGACCTTTAGGCATAGTTGTATTGAAGTCTGAATATGAAGGAAAAGTTTCAGAAGAAGACTTAAAAAATCATTTAGCGAAATTCGTTGAGGAAGGAAAGATTCCTAAGTGGTGGATCCCTGACAAATTTATATTTATAAAAGAAATGCCTTTGACAAGCGTTGGTAAAATAGATAAAAAAGTTCTAAGAGAAAAATATAAGGACATAATTTTACCTTAAATTTAGGCAAGTTCTAACTTTATTTTCTCATAAACTATTATTGAATAATGAAAATCTCTCTAGGAGATGAATATGAAATTATAAGAAGACAAGCAAGAAAATTTGCTGAAGATGAATGCAGGCTCGCTTTAAGGAAATATGAAGAATTGGAAGAATTTCCATGGGAGCTTTGGAAACGTGCTTCAGAGTTAGGTTATACTGGTTTAATGATTCCTGAAGAATATGGTGGAGCTGGAGAAGATCCATTGCTAGCAGTTATTGTAGCTGAAGAAATCTCAAGAGGTTTCCCTTCCTTTGGACTATCATTAGGAGCCCATTTCACGTTATGCGGTTATAATATTGCGAGAGAAGGGAATGAATTTCAAAAAAAGAAATATCTTCCAATGTTAGCTAGCGGTAAATCTATTGGTTGCATGGGATTAACGGAACCAGAAGCTGGCTCTGATGCTACAGGTATAAAAACATCAGCTAAGAAAGAAGATAATTTCTATATTTTAAATGGAACAAAAACGTTCATAACTAATGCACCAATAGCGGATTTATTCTTTATTTACGCAAAGACGAGTCCTGAACTAGGTAAACGTGGAATTTCCGCTTTTATATTAGAGAGGAATTTTGAAGGTCTTTCTACGAGCAAACCTTTTAAGAAAATGGGAAACCGATGCTCACCTACTGGAGAAATTATAATGAATAATTGTAAAGTTCCAATCGAGAACCTTGTTGGAAAGGAAAATGAAGGTGTTTATATTATGATGAGAGGATTGGATGTAGAAAGAATTATCCTTTCAGCAGGTGCGCTCGGAATAATGCAATGGGCATTGGAAATATCAAAGAATTATTCAATTCAAAGGTTTCAATTTGGAAAAAGAATTGCTGAATTTCAATTAATACAAGAAAAATTAGCAGAAATGGCAATGATGCTAGAAATATCTCGTGTATATGTATACACGATTGCCAAAAAATGGAAAGAAAATCCTGGAGATAGAGGATTAAGAGGGTCTGCAGCTTCATTGAAACTATTCGTTTGGGATTGTGCAGAGAAGGTGACAAGAGAAGCTATTCAAGTATTAGGGGGTTATGGATACATGAGAGAAAATATCGTTGAAATGCTTTATCGAGACGCAAGACTAGGACCAATAGGCGCAGGAACAGCTGAAATAGATAAACTTATCATCTTTAGTGAATTGATGGAAAACAATGATTTCATAATTTAGAATTTTTATACATAAATTCTTGGAATTAAACGTATTAATACAAAATATATTAGAAATTATGGATGACGCATATAGCTACTTGTCAAATGCTTATGGAAAGAACCATTTTGAAATAGATAAGCCTTTACAAATAATATTAGAATATTTTACAAATAAAAAGCAAAATTTTAATGAACTAGGTAATTTTGTAGGAAAAGAACTATATGAAGTTTCTGATTATGTAGATAAAAAAGGAAATCCCAAACATATAATGTGGAGTATTAACGATGAAAGAGTAGATAGTGTTTGGTTGGATCCTTCTGAAAGATGGGCTATAAAGAAGTTGATTAAAGATTATGGTGTAAATAAGTATCCTTATATAGAGAAAAATTGGCATAAGCATTATGCTGCAATTTATTTGATTTCCGATCCAGGCATTGCATGTATTATTACAGTTACAAATCAAACTGCATATGCATTATATAAATATGCAGATAATGAACTTAAAGCTTACATTCCTAATTTAATAGGTGAATCAGAAAAAATCATGTTTGGAGCGACGTGGTTTACAGAAATTCAAGGTGGAAGCGACCTAGGCGCTAACACAACGCTTGCTAACTATGACGGTAATAAATGGTTATTGAAAGGTGACACAAAATACTTCGCGAGTAATGCCGGATTAGCTGATTTAGCTTTGGTTTCTGCGAGACCTTATAACGCTATGAAAGGTGTTAAGGGTCTAGCATTGTTTTTAGTTCCTAAAAATAACAGCGACGGTAAAAGAAACTATCTAATTAGAAGACTGAAAGAAAAAAGTGCTACAATAAGTGTTCCGACGGGAGAAATTGAATTTAACAATTCTCATGCATATCTTATAGGAGAAGCAAGTAAAGGAATATATTACATAATGGAAGATCTTATGGTTTCAAGACTTGCAAATTCTGTAGGAGCTTTAGGAATTGCGAGAAAGGCATATTTAGAAGCTTATTATTACACACAAAAGAGGAAATCTTTTGGTAAACTTTTAATTGAACATCCTTTAATTCAAAGAGATCTTTTAGATATGGAAATTTCAATTGAAGGTGCAATGGCTCTAACTTTTAAAGCTATCGAAGAATTTCAAAAATCTTGGAATGATAATCCACCTTATAGTACTAATTACAATTATGCTAGATTATTAACACATATCTCCAAAAATATTACTGCAGATTTAGCAGCAAATGTGACTAAAATTGCTATGGAAATACATGGTGGCAAAGGATTTTTGGAAGAATTTCCCATAGAAAGGCTTCATAGAGAAGCATTGATAACGCCTATATGGGAAGGTACGAGTAACATTCAAGCTTTGGATATGCTAGAAGTTATAGAAAAGAAGGGAGCTCATATAACGCTATTTGAAGATATGGATCTTTTAGTCAATGAAATAAAAGAAGGTAAAAATGAATCTGAAAATGCAAGAGCAAAAATCAAAGAGACTTTAAGTTTTATTGCCAATTTGGATAATAACTTGACACAGTTTCATGCAAAGGATATCTTAAATTTGCTTGGCCATTCCATTGCTGTAATAATTTTATTTCATTTAGGAAATAAGTTAAATCTGGAAAGGTATATAACTTTATCAAAATTATACTATGAAAAATTCTTTTTAGGCAGATATATATCATTAACAAATATAAATGATCTTATAAATTTAGAAAACCTATAATTTATATTTTATGACAAATAATTGGTTAAAAAGGAATACTATTAAATTGAAAACATTTATGAGAATTTCCTTTAGTATAGTTTGGTTAATAGATGGCTCATTCAAATTTTCTTCTGATCTGCCTACAGCATTTCCACAGATTATAGCCTCAGCAGAAATGGGACAACCTTAATTGTTACAGCCATGGTTTAATTTCTAGTTAAACATTGTTTCTCAAAATCCAGCTATTTGGGTTTATTTGGTTAGAGTATCTGAAGTTCTATTAGGTTTGGCATTAATATTAGGTTTTATGAGGAAAGTAGCTTATATAGGCGGTATGATATTAAGCCTATTAATATGTGCAGTACCTGAAGGCTTTAATGGACCATATGGTCCAACTTCTAAAGATATGGGTACTGGTATATATATAACTTTGTTTTTATATTCTTATTACTCATAAACGCTACGTATGGGCCAAGTAAATAATAGATTATTTAATTGAAAAAGATTTCCTCAATGGGCAAAAGTTGCGGAAACATCTTGAATAATTAAATACAATAATCGAAATTTTACACAAAATTTTTTGTAACTTATTTCTAAATATTCAGATCATTTACGCTGATTAAACCCTATTATTTAAATATATATATAATTATTAACCTATAACTTTATTATGGAAAGTAAGGATATTCTTCTTAAGAATGAATTGAAGAGAGCTGGAACGTTTCTTTTTGTAGGGGTGGCTCAATTCGCAATCTTTCTAATAGTCGCAGAAGCCTTATTTCCGAATTACAGTGTTTCAGGTAATTACATTAGTGATTTAGGAGCTATATGTCATAGACCACCTGCTCCAGAAAATGGCTGTGTATTTGTTCAACCGACATCTAATATCTTTAATTCTTCAATAATAGTTTTAGGAATATTTTTGTTAATTTCAGCATATTTTCTTTTTCGTTCAAAGGTAAGTAGAATAATACCTATTATGGCTATATTAAGTGCAATCGGAAGCATTGGAGTAGGCATTTTTACGGAAGCAACTGGTATAGTACATGGAATTTTTTCTTTGATAACCTTTGTTTCAATAGGTATATTTGCAATTGTTGCTTATCGAATTCAATTAAGTCCAATGAAGTATTTTTCAATCATCTCAGGAGCAATTACTTTGTTTGCATTGGTATTGTATATTAACAATATATATTTAGGGCTAGGAATGGGAGGTATGGAAAGAATGATTGTATATCCGGTAATGGTTTGGAGCCTTGCATTTAGTGGTCATTTGATGGCTATTGATAGATTTAAAAGTTAGTAATAGTTTTTATCCTAAATATGAAATTTGGAGTTTTGTATCCTAACACAGGAATACATGTAGATAAAAAATTAGTTACAAGTTTCGCAATTGAAGCAGAGAGGAATAATTTTGATTTTCTTTTCATATGGGATCACTATATGACTCCTAATAGCAATGTTTGGTTTGAAGCTTGGAGCTTGTTATCATATTTATCAAGTGTTACATCTATCATTAAATTAGGAACATGTGTCACACCAATACCTTTTAGGAACCCTTCTCAATTAGCAAAAATTGTAGCGAATGTAGATATTTTAAGTGAAGGAAGAGTAATATTAGGAGCAGGCGCTGGATGGGCAAAGGAGGAATTTGATGCTTATTCGAAATGGGAAGAGAGTTCTACGAGAGTTTCAATGACTGAAGAAGGTATAAATTTAATATTAAAATTATGGACCGAAGATGAAGTGAATTTTGAAGGTAAATTCTACAAAAGTTTAAGAGCAAGGCTTGAGCCTAAGCCTATTCAAAAACCTCATCCTCCAATATGGTTAGCTTCATTTGGTAAAAGAATGTTAAAAATAGCTTCTAACTATGGAAATGGTTGGATTCCTACACAAATTGATCATAATGAATATTTATATTTGAAGAATGAAATTAATTCTACTTTGAGGAATGAAAATTTCCAATATTCCTACAACCTTTTCAGACCTTTTCAAATAATCGATGAATATTTCCAAATAATTGAAAAGTTTGAAAAGGTTGGATGTAGAAATTTCATCATAAATTGGCTTTATAAACCTAACGAGATGATAGATAAGCTAAAATGGTTTAAAGATAATGTAATTTCTTGTAAATAGTTAATTTCAAATTTTAAAAATTTTTATCTATAAAATAAAACTATCCGCATAATATACGTTTTCATTTTTATCAAAGACTTTTAATACAATTTTCTTAAATTTACTATAGCATTTATTAAACATAATTAATTGATCGATAACATCTTCAAAAGTTATATAAATATATCCAGTAACATTTTCTTTTGGTTTCTTAGCAATGCTAACGCATGTTAAATCATCTGTTACCTTAACATTATTAATTTCATAATCCTTAGCTATAGCTTTTATTTCTTTTTTGTAATCTAACATCTTAAATTTTTCCATTAAATTAATATCATAACAAAAGAAATTTGTTAAGCTTCTCTTGTTCAAGAACTTTGCATAATCTCCGCTTTCAATAATTCGATACCTTCCTATTTTTTGATTATAAATATAAACAAAAACACCATTCATACTATATTGCTTAGTATAATCGAAATAAACAGTAATAGCCTCTCTTGAATATAGATCATCATCTTCACCACGATATCCCTCAACTTCATCTATGATTCTTAAGTCATCTTCATATATTTCATAAACTTCACCATAAACTGTTCCATTTCCCTTTAATATTGCTGGATAATTTTCAAGTTCATACATTACAAACCCTTCTGCAAATGCTTTGCCAACGAATCTTGAATTTTTCAAATATCTGTGTAAATTAAATCCATATCTAAGTAAACCGTAGACAAATAAATAAGGCATATTTAAAAATAAAACCTGAATTTTTATTTTTGTCGCTGATGAATGTTACAAAATTTTTATCTATCGAACACTGCTAGTTATTTGTTAAATAAAAAATTTATCTTTTTTCACTGCTCTAAGATACCAGATTTTTCTCATAATTCGTATTTACTTCTCGCTTTTGCAAAATAGTTAAGAGGTTATGGGCACCCGGCCAGTCAATGAGATTAATATATCGCTATATTAATTCAACGATATAAGATTTGGCTTTTTTATATGATATTTTAATACATAGACTACTATTAGTTACTAAGTATAGTGTATGTTATTTGATCCAGAACCTAAAACAAAAATTGAAGATTTGTACAATTTTAAAGATGAACTAAAAAAATTAATAGATTTAATTCCTAAAAACTAGAATGTTAATCGTTAGTGGTCTGAGAAGAACTGGTAAGACGTCGTTAATTAAAATAGCTTTGAATAACTTAAGTTTACCTTAATATTTATATTGACACTCGTTTAACGTTTTATACTAGTTAATGATATTGTTAAGGTAATTACTAAAGCTATTGATGATTTTTTAAAAAGACATGCTAGTATTTGGCATGTAATAACGAATCATTTTAAAAAATGTTATAGGAATTTCATTTAGAACGGAGATTTACTCCATTTCTTTTAATTTTAGAGGTAAAGAGAAATTAGATGTTTATGATCTTTTTAGAAAAAATTAACAATACAGGAGAAGAAATAGCACAACAAATTTTAGTCATGGTAGACGAAGCACAGGAATTAAGGAAAGCTGCTTGGGCGAGATTTGATCGACTTCTTGCTTATACATATGATAATCTAAAGAGAATTAATCTATTATTATCTGGGTCACAATTCGGATTATTAATAAATTTTCTTGGCGTAGAAAATCCACAATCGTATTTATTTGGTAGACCTTATATAGAAATTAAAACAAGTAGATTAAGCGACGCTGAATCTTTTGAATTCCTAGAGTTGGGATTTAGGGAATTAAATATGAATATAGATAGAAATATCTTATATAATGCAATAGATAAATTAGATGGTATTATAGGCTGGTTAACTTTTTTTGGTTATACATATTCAATGGGTGCTACAAAAAGTATTGAAGAAATTATGCGAAAGGCAATAATTTTAGCCATAGAAGAACTGAATAATTTTTTATCTGAATCTAGAAGCGCTCATTATAAAAGCATTCTTAAATTGCTGAGTGAAAGAGAGTTAAGCTGGTCCGAATTAAAAGGCGCTTTTGAAAAGACTTGATGGTAAAGTTATAGCTGATTCAACTTTTTATGCATTATTAGATAGACTTATATCCTATTCTTTAGTAGAAAAGAGATAAAATAAATATAGAATTATAGACCCTATTTATAAAATAGCTTCAAAAGAAATTTAATTCAACTTTTTTAATTTTTGTTAAAGCGTTAAACATTTTGTTAAAAAGGTTTCAATAAGCAGTAATTTAACAGACAAAAATAAATAATTGCTATTAATAAATGAATATAGTGTGGTGATATGATTCCTAAATTCCTATAAGATAGGAATTATTGGTGCTGGAAAGTTAGGGAAATGCATAATAAAGGGTTTTATAAAGGCTGGAATTGAACCTAATAAAATTATTGCATCAACTAGTTCAGAAAAATCCCTTGAATCTCTAAAACCTCTTGATATAAACTTAACACTAGATAATTCTTATCTTGTAGAAAATTCTGATATAATTATATCTACATTAAAACCATTGAAAGTAATAGAAATATTTCGGAAAATTGCTTTGGTAATTAAACAGAAAATAGTAATCTCAACAGCAGCATTAATACCTTTAAGGGCATATAAGCAAATATTAGGAGATGCTGAAATATACAGAGCAATGCCAAATATATGCGTTGAGATAAATAAAGGCTTTATTCCAATCTGTGGCAACAAAAAAGAGAATGCTGAAGCTGTAGAAAAAATATTAGGTTTATTGGGGGAAGTTGAATGGGTTGATGAAGATACACTGGATAAGTTTACTCTTCTTTCAGCATCAATCCCAGCTTTAATAACTGAAATAATAGACGCAATGGAATTAGCAGCATTAGAACTTGGCATACCTAACGAACTTTCAAAAAAGGCTATAAGAAACGTACTAATAGGGACAGCGGAATTATACAGAGAAAAAGATTTAATTGCTATTAGAAATGATATAGCAACACCGAAAGGTATTACAATAAAATTGTTACTTAATTCCTTAAGGTCAAATGTGAAATTATCTATAATTGATACATTAATTAATACATCTAAAGAACTCGATAACTTAATTAATTATTATGATAAAATCATTAAATTAAATCTATAATGAGCAAATAATAAATAATTGAAATTAAAATTTTGTTAATATTGAAAATTGATTTTTTAGTGATATTAAGAAATCTATCTTTTAGTCTGATTTGATTGAACCATTTTCCTGAGTTTACATTGTTCATTATAAATTTTTATCATGCTAATAGTAGCGATTACACCTACTGTTAAAACGACCATCAAGAAACCAATATTTAAAGCATCTAAATTGGGTATTGCTAAACCTGTTGATATACCCCAAGAATCTATATTTGGAAGTAAAATAACTAACACTCCAACTAGAATGAAAGCATAACCCCCATAATAAAGTACGTTAGCTGCTGTTTTTTGACCTAAGCACTTTATATCTTCTTCAGAAAGTTTATTAAATCTTAACAATGAACCAAAAAGACCGCCAAATATTATTTGCATTAACATCGTTCCTAAACCGAACATTAAGCCTAATATAGGCGCGAAGAATATGGAAGGAAGTTGAGGTGATAGAACAAATGTAATAATCGTTGCATAAGCTCCAAAGCCAAAGCCAGCTATTAAACCATGAACGATTGTCATTTTAATTGGTACTTCTCTTTCATTTTCTTCATGTAATTTTTTTCTTTCAGCCATAGCTGTATGATGCTCATGACCTTTAAGTAATTTATCAAAAGGCAAATGCAAATATTTTCCTTTAAGAATGTAAGATCCCGCTATTGCCATTACTATACCAACTATTATATACACAGGGCCATCCAAGTTATAATAATTATAAAAACTAGCCAGACCTATATACCCTAGCGTTGTAAGAAATGCTCTTTGTAAAGTGAATCCCAATGAGAATAGGAATCCTGCTTTTATTCCTCCTCTTGTGCTATATTTACCTACTGCATAGCTAAATGTAATAGGCCATGTATGTTCATCAGGAGTTGCACCATGAAGCACACCTAGTATAAAACCTATTATCAAAATTTCTGTCAATGTTAATCCACTAGGTGGATTGAATAAATAGCTTATCCAGTCCATCATTTAATCACCTTAGAAGCGTTTTTATCAAAATAAATTTTAGCATTATTAGTAGATAAAGTATTTTTTATCATGAAAATCTTTTTTCCTTTTTCCTATTAATTAATGCATTAGACATGTCCTATTATAATTAGATTATACCTAATATATAATCATTGCTGTTTAAAAAATTAACCCATACAATTTCTTCATAAATTTACTAGTGGTCTCATTTAAATAAAGATGAACCAATACCTTGCTGTAATGCTTATCTTCGTTTGATTAAAGATGGATATGTTTAATTAAATATGGATAATTCTAGCTTCAAAGACAACTTAAATTTAATCAATCTCCCTTAAATATTATTTTTTAAAAAAATCAAGCATGATGAATCTTAAGTTGGTTCATTTTATTAAAGTTTCTAAGCATATCTTACATAGATATACAATGGGTCTATTATAGTGTAACCAATTCTTAAATAAATTACTCTTGAAATATAAAATGATGTTTTCTGAAGAAGAAATTAAATTAATTCTCTCTAAGGACACCTGCAGACTTGCGAGTGTATCTGCTAACGGTTGGCCACATTTGGTTCCTGTATCTTATGTATATATTAAAGAAAAGTTTTATGTTCCAAGTAAAAAAAATGCGAAAAAAGTTAAGAATCTGAAGATAAATCCTAAAGCGACAATCGTAATTGATGATGAGCAAACTGAAATGGGTGTTATGATCGAGTGTAATGCAAGAATTCTAGAGTATTATGAGGCATATGCTATAATAAGATATATGGAAAATGAAAAAGGTTGGAAGGAAAGTAAAAATACTGTGATAATCGAATTAAGTCCGTTAAGAAAAGCAAGTTGGTCACTTAAAAGTTAAAAGTTCAAACATTTTGGACTTAATAAAAAAATAAGTATCTATTCAAAATATAATGTAAGCTAAAATTTTGTTAACTGTTATATCTTTGTATTATTTTATAAGATTATGAGCTATATTTTTGGTTCTAAGGAATGGTTAGATTATTTCGCAAAGGTTCTAAATGAAGATGAGAATTATAAAAAAGCCGCAAAAGACTGGGAAGACTCTATAATGCTTGTTGTAAATAATTTGCCTACAAAGGTAAAAGATTATTTCAAAAAAGAAGAACTAATAGTCTGGTTCGACCTTTGGCATGGTCAATGTAGAAAAGTTGAAATATTGAATAGTCAGAATGAAAGAAACGCTGGAATTACACTCATAGGTAGTTATTCCACGATTAAAAAGATTGCATTAGGGAATTTAAGTCCAACTGTGGCAGTAATGACAGGTCAATTGAAAGCTAAAGGTAATGTAATGAAATTGATTACAAACGCAGGAGCATCTTCAGCCTTTGTAAATTCAATTAAGAAGGTTCCAACTCAATTCTTAGAATGAAAGCTTTGAAATGGTACGCTCCTTATAATGTTAAAATTGAAGAAGCTGAAGAGCCAGAAATTGTAGAAGAAACTGACGCTATAATTAGAACCACTTTAGCAGGAATTTGTGGTACAGACCTTCATGTCTATAGAGGACATGTTCAAATAGTTCCAGGAAATATTTTGGGTCATGAGTTTGTTGGTATCGTAGAAAAAATAGGTAGAAATGTTAAAAATTTCGAAGTTGGAGATCGTGTAGTTGTTTCTTGTTGGATAGCTGACGGAACATGTTGGTATTGTAAAAATGGTTTCTATACGCAATGTAATAAAATTAACATATTTGGTCTTGGACCATTATATGGCGAGGAATATCCTGGGGCACATGCTGAGCTTGTACGCGTTCCAAATGCAGATCTTTTGCTTTTTAAAATACCAAGTGAAGTTGAAGATGAAAAAGTTTTTGCACTAAGCGATGGATTGCCTGCAAGCTATGCTGGGATAGTTGAAGGAAATTTTAAACCTGGTTATTCTGTTGCTGTGTTAGGATTTGGACCGATTGGTGCGATGGCTGCTATGTGTGCAAAATCATTAGGCGCAGGTAAAATATTTGCAGTAGATATAGATGAAGAAAGGTTAAAGTTGGCAAGAGAATTGGGATTTACGAGTATTAATTCAAAAGAGGTCGATGCTGCAGAAGAAATAAGGAATTACACAGAGGGGAGAGGAGCTGATTTAGTTGTTGAGGCTATAGGTGCAAGTGAAGAGGTTATTAAAAAGGCAATTGAACTTGTAAGAAGAAAAGGAACAGTTAGTGTAGTAGGTATGCATGTTCATGATTATAATATGCCCGTGGGTCAGCTTTGGGTAACCGAGAAAAGATTAGTATTTGTAATTGGTGATACAATAAAATATAGAAATGAGCTTATTGAGCTGATAAAGAATAATAGAATTGATATTTCAAAGATAATTTCTCATCGTATAAAATTGGAAGAAGCTCCTCATGGCTACGAAATTTTTGATAAAAAGAAATCTTTTAAAGTAGTTATTAAACCCTAGCTATTTTAATCCAATTACCTTTAGCTCATCATCTATAACTCCTTGGGCAAGCGAAGCAAATTCATCTATACTTCTTCCAAATGATTCAGCCAAATTTGAGAAATACCCTATTGTTGAAATAATCAATTGCGTACTATCGTTGAGTGTATCTCTTACTACGTTTACTAATTCTTTATTCTGCTCTGATAAATACTTAATGTAATAAGCGGCAAACATTGTCTGCCTTTTCTCATCTATGTTAATCTTTTTATAAGCTTCATTCAAATTTTTCAATAATTTATTAGAAAATATAAGTTGATCTAAAGCTATATAACTTGTATTGTATAAAATACCATCAGTAGCTAAATAGTAAAGTGTCATGAATTTTACAATCTTTTCTTCATCATAATATTTTTCAAGTTCGTTTAATAGAGCTCTCGGCTTAATATAAACTAGTTCATAATAACTTCTAGAAACTCTTTCTTTCAAATTGGTAAAATCTTTCTCGCCAACACATAGTAGAAATCTCTCAAATATATTAGCATGTACAGTATTATCTCTTGCATGAGTTTGCAAGAAAAGTCTTGCATCTTTTTCTTTTATAAAATTAATTAAAATTGATACACCAGTCAAAACTTCATACTCTCCAAGTAATTGATGAAAAAATAGGTCAGCTAAATACTTTTTTTGTTCATCATTAAATTTCACCCAATCCTCTGCATCTTTTTCAATGTTAATTTTATAAGGATTCCATGCTTCTTCTAGAGCCCTTTTCCATAATTCTTCAATTTCCTTCATAATAAATTAAAGGTTTACAAAAACTTAAAGTCTACTGCTTTGAAGAAATATAATATTTAAATTATATAGATTGCTTAGTGGTACTATTCGATATTATTTTCTTTTTACAAAAAATATAGAATTTAACAATTCGTTCAAATCGAAAAACTCATATGTAATTATTAACTTATTTTTTAAAATTATTTCTATATTAATGAGAATTTCATTGGCACAGCCTAATTGTGCAAAAAATAAAGAAGAAATTATAAATAGCGTAAATAACTTGATTAAAGAGGCTTCAATTCAAAAGTCTCATATAGTATGCTTACCTGAACATTGGATATTTCATAAAGAATTTACAAGATTGTTAAAAGATTTTTGCAAGCTAGCTTCTGATTGTAATATTAATATAATCACAGGCGGTAATTATGTAGAAGAGAATAACGCAAGAGAAGTTAGGTGTTATGTAATTAACAACGAAGGTAAAGTATTAGGATATCAATCTAAGATGCACTTGTATGGAGCAGAAAAACAAGTAGCTATGCCTGGTAAAGATTATAATGTTTTTCAAATAGATGGAATAAGAATAGGAATTGCTATATGTCATGACTTAGTTTTTCCCGAAGTTTGCAGAATTTTAACAATTAAAGGTTCAGAAATAGTGTTTGTACCTTCCAGAATAAACAAACTATCTTATGAAGGATGGAAGATTTATGCATTGGCCAGAGCTTTAGAAAATAGAATTTTCATTGCTTGCCCTATTACGCTTTTGCAACCTAATTTTCCTGGAAGAAGTTTTATTGTGGATTTTGATATAAATATAGAGTTTGTAATACCTAGAATTTCTAATGCTGCAGATGAAAGCGAGGGCATCATAGTTGCGAATATCGAATTAAAAAAGATCAAAAATTTTAGAGAAGAAAGATTAAAGAATAGAAGACCTGAAACGTATGGTAAAATTGTTGAAAAAATTAATGTATGATTGAATAATTGAATATGATGAGTAAAAAATATGAACAAGCGATTTTAGGAGGAGGTTGCTTTTGGTGTACAGAGGCTATTTTCAAAAAAGTCAAGGGGGTTGTCGAAGTAATCCCTGGATACTCTGGCGGTTGGATTGAAAATCCAACTTACGAAGAAGTTTGTACAGATCAAACAGGTCATGCTGAGGTTGTTAAAATAACCTATGATCCTGAAGTTATAAGTTATAGAGAACTTTTGAAAATATTCTTTACAATTCATGATCCTACAACTAAAAATAGGCAAGGAAATGACGTTGGTTCTCAATATAGATCAATAATTATTTATTTCGATGATAAACAAAAAAAGATCGCAGAAGAAGAAATAAAGGAAGCAGAAAAAATATGGCAAAAAAAGATTGTAACTGAATTGGTTCCGTTTAAGGCCTTTTATAAAGCTGAGGATTATCATATCAATTATTTTGAGAGAAATCCCACTAAGCCTTATTGTTCATTAGTAATTATGCCAAAAATTGAAAAGTTTGAAAAATTATGGAAATCTTATCTAAAATAGTTTCTTAAATTTGTATTAAGAAATATGGATAAATAATAAAAATTTTTTTAAATCTTAATGTTTAATCTATCAGATTTAGAAAAAATTGTAGATTTAAAAGAACCTCATCATCTTTTCGAAAAGAAGCCTACATTGTTATTTTGGGAAGTTACTAGGGCATGTCCTTTAAGGTGCGTTCATTGTAGAGCTAATGCAATTTTAAATCGGCTACCGAATGAGCTAACTACATTCGAAGCTCAGAAGATGCTTGAGACAATATCTACTTTTGATCCTAAACCACCTATTGTTATATTCACAGGCGGAGACCCGTTAATGAGGGACGATTTATTTGAATTAATAGATTACGCTAAAGGTTTAGGATTATTATGTTCTCTTTCACCAGCTGTAAGCGAAAATATTAATGACGACGTTATAAAAAAGATTAAAGAATCTAGTGTATTAAGTGTATCTATTAGCCTAGATGGAGCTACACCAGTTACGCATGATTACATACGGCAAAGGGATGGCATTTTCTTTAAAACATTGAATGTGATTAAAAGGTTCATAAAAAATGGAATAAGGGTTCAAGTTAATTCTGTTGTTCTATCATTAAATATAATAGAATTTCCAAGATTATTTCATTTAATAAAAAGTTTAGGTGTTAACGTATGGGAAGTATTCTTTATAGTCGTAACTGGTAGAGCAACAAAATTTCTTGATTTAGATCAAAAAAAGTTTGAAGAACTAGCACAATTTATTTTTGATTGTTCGATGTATGGCTTAACAATTAGGACTGTTGAAGCACCTTTTATAAGAAGAATATACTATGAAAGGATGACTGGACTTAAATTTGAAGATGAACTTTACAATTTTTTAAGAGAAGAACTTATTAAACTTGAGGGGAATCCAACAAGTAAAACAACAATTAACTCAAGAGGGACATTAGACGGTGATGGAATTATTTTCATATCTTATGACGGCTCAATATATCCAGGAGGACTTTTACCTATAAAAATTGGAGATGTTAAGAATGATAACATAGTTAAAGTTTATCGAGAAAATGAAATATTGAATAAAATTCGTAATAGAAATTTTAAAGGAAAGTGCGGAACATGTTTGTTTAAATATGTATGTGGAGGTTCGAGAGCTAGAGCTTTTTCAAATAGTAATGATCCTCTTGAATCTGACCCTGCATGCATATTTAGTAGCGAAACTTTATATGATCAAATTTAATTTGTTTTCTTACAGGCTATGAGTAATGGTATAAAAAATTATTTATTAACAACAGGATTTTCCTTTTCATTATTAACTGATTTTTTTATACTAGACTCTGCTGCAACAGGTATCGGATTAGCAATAGGTACATATCCTATAAGCATACTATTAAGAGGTATTGGTTGGATATTGCTGGCTTCGAAACTTAGTATAAAAATGTTTAGTTTTACTTGGATAATAGTTTTGTTTCTAGGCTTTGTAGTATTCTTTTCATTCGTAACATTTAATGAAATATTTTTAATATATTAAAAAATATTCTTCGTAAAAAGTTTAATACCGATTCATATCAAGAATAAGAATTGCAATAGATTGAAAGTATCGCCTTTTATGCTGTGAAAAGTCGAATTAACTATCATTAAAAGAATTCATCCAATCTTAAGTCATTGCTTATTTCTGAAGCATCAAAGCCTAATTCGTGTAGAGAAGATGCGAATTCTTTTGTAAATCCATGAAAGGTTAGAATCTTATCCGGGTTACATTTCTTTACAAAATCTATTAGTTCATAGTAATCAGCATGATCGCTTAGTGGCAAAGCGTAATCATAGTTATCAAATCTATTTGACATAGCCCATCCGGTAAATGCAATACTCACCGCATTATATTTACTCTTAAAATTTTTCTCGAATGATTTACTCATAGGAGAAATAATTACTTGAGGCTCTTTCTTGAGGATATTTTTTGACTCAGCAATAGAAAGCGGTAAAGCTTCATAATCATATAAATCAACTCCTAAATTTTTATACAATGCATTAATATTAGCTATTCTATCATGGATTATCAACTTATAATTTTTAAAGATGTAAGTTAAAAGTTGAGCTTTTCCAAGTTCATATCCCATCAATAAAACATGTCTTCCTTCATCTAAATTCTTTCTTATAATTCTATTCGCTTCGTTGACCAATTCATTTAAATTGGGAAATTTAAAATAACTAACACCATAAGTACTTTCAATTATTAACACTCTGCACTCTATAGGTTCAGCTCCTTTTAAAAAACCTCTATCTCTGGTACAAATATCACCTGTATATAATATTTTATCCTTTATCATTAATAACTTAGAACCCAATATATGGCCTGAGTTTGACATTCTTAAATTTTTATCAATTTCAATTATTGTATCATATTTAAATCCCCTTAAACTGGAAAGAACGATTGTTTCTCTTGAAGCATATAATCTATTTACCTTTATTGGTAGATGATCGTGATGTGCATGTGAAATAAAGCTAAGGTCTGTATCGTAATCGCTTGTATCTAAGGATAAATTAATATTATCATATCTAACTATTATACCGCTATATTTTTTGTAAATTCTCAATTTTGATTATTTATAAGAATGTTCAGTAATAAAATTTTCCTGTATATTTTTCGGTTCAATAATTCATTGATAATCTCTAAATTAACATAATAGAAAGAGGAATAACAATTAAAACTTCTGGCCTTTAATATATTTCAATGAAGGTAGAAAGATATAACTTATTCCTAGATTTTGAAGATAATAATTTTAAGGGAAAAGAGATTATCGAAGTTGAAACTGAAGGAAATATAGAGCTCGACAGCCTTGTTAAAATTAACAGTATTTATACAGGAGATAATTCGCCTTTGAAATATGAAGTTATAAATGATAAAGTTCTAATTTATACTGGAAATTTTAAAGGTAAAATATTCATTGAATTTGAAGGGAAAGTCAGTACAAATTCACTTGTAGGTATATACAGATCTAAAGATATTATAACAACCCAATTTGAACCAAATTTTGCAAATAGGTTGTTTCCTTGTGTTGACAATCCTGAATACAAAGCAAAATTTTCTTTAAAAGTGAGCGTTAATCGAGGATTACAAGTTATTTCAAATATGCCTACAGAAAAGATTGAGGAAAAAAATGGTAAGTTGATTTATCATTTTAAAGAAACTCCTCCAATGTCAACATATTTGCTCTTTCTAGGCATTGGAGAATTTGAAGAGATTCAAAAAGATAAAGTAATAGTTGCAACAACAAAAGGTAAGATTTATAAAGCTCGCTTTGCTTTAGAATCAGCGTTGAAGATACTAAAATATTATGAAAATTATTTTAACATGCCTTATGAACTCCCCAAATTACATTTGATAGCTGTACCAGATACGTCAGTTGGAGCTATGGAAAATTGGGGCGCAATAACTTTTAGAGAATCTTCTTTGTTAGTTGGTGAAACTTCGAGTTTAGAAAATAGAAAAGATGTCTTACTTACAATTGCTCACGAAATAGCCCATCAATGGTTTGGCAATCTTGTAACATTGAAATGGTGGGATGATCTGTGGTTAAATGAAAGTTTTGCTACGTTTTTGGAACTAAAATGCAATTCAAAATTATTTCCAGCGTTGAATAAACTCGGTGACTTCATAAATGAGTATACTTATGCTTCAATGTTCGAAGATTCTCTTACTACAACGCATAAAATAAAAGCAGAAATAAAGACTCCTGTAGAAATTAATGAAGCTTTTGACCAAATTAGTTATGGAAAAGGTGCAAGTATTTTAAGAATGATTGAAGCTTATATTGGAGAGGATAATTTTCGAAATGGTATAGTTAATTATTTAAATAAATATAGATATTCTAATGCTACTGCAAAGGATTTCTTTGCTTCTTTAAATGCAGATATACTAGAAGATTGGATTTCTAAACCAGGCTATCCTGTAATTTTTGTTAACGTTGAAGGGAATAAAATAATTCTAAAGCAAAAAAGATTTGCTTTGTTGCATAATGTAGAGGATTTAACTTATAAAGTGCCTATAACAATTGAGGTTAATAATAAGCTGATAACTAAATTATTAGAAAATAAAGAAGATGTTATAGTTTTTGATGAAGAGGTTAAAAAACTAAAATTAAATTTAAACAGAACAGGTTTTTACAGAGTTCATTATAATGACTTGAATTACGTTGCTTATTTAAATGATATTGAAATAGCAGGCTTGATCAATGATTATTATAATTTTTATATTGCTGGCATTGTTAGCTTGCAAGAGTTCATTTCCTTAATTAATAAGTACAAAAATTATAAAGGATTGAATACCTCAGAGATGATATCTTCAATTCTAAGCTACCTTTATAAAATCAATCCGCTAAAGTATAAGCAAATAGCAGAAGATTATATTAGAGCTCAATTAATCATTTGGAGAAATTACTCAAATGAAGAAGAGCGTTCTTTATATTATAGGCTTATGAGAAGACTTTCATTCATCGACGAAAATTTTTCATTGGCTCTTTCAGAGTTGTTTCCTTATTACGACCAAATAGAATCAGAACTGAAGAGCGTAGCTGTTATTTCATATGCTACAGTCACTTCTAATGTTAAAACATTAATTGAAAAATACAAATATTATTCATTCGATGAGGATAAAGAAATATTCTTAAACGGTATATCGGCAATTAGGGATCCTGTATCTCTCAAAGAAATATTCATGTCATTAGATACATTCAAATATCAACACCTCATATCATTGATAATTTGGCTATCAAACAATCCTTACATAAGGAAAGAATACTATTCTATTTTCTTATCACACTTCAAAGAATTCAAAGATTTTGCAATTAATATCACAGGTGGAATATGGGGATTAGGAATGCTTATAAGACGAATTTTTCCCATGCTGAGTTTGATAAATAAGAATGAAATTCTAGATTTATTAAAAGAAATAGAAGATAAAGATTTAAAGAGGAGCATAGATTATGCAAAAGAAATAATTCAAATATTAAAAAATTTGTCCTAAATAATCCTCAAGCATAGTAATCGTATAATTTTTTAGATAAAATCTTTATTAATTTTATAGCTTCATTTATTTTCATCTTTAAGATTTTTCAAGCATTCTCCCCCAGTCTACCTTGCAACACTTTCATAATTAATAGTCTTTCTTCTTTTTCACTCATTTTAATTCTTTCATCTACTGTTGACATAAAGTGAGCTTTTACTAGTGATTTAATTGAATCGCAAGCTGATTCATATAATAATAAACCATTCAAATAGCTTTCGATTCGTGGTCTTTGAGAACCTGAAAATTTTACATCTGCTTTAAATTTGCCAAAAGTTTTATTCAACAAAATCCAAGCAATTTCACCACTAATGCTATAATATGCATCATGTAGGCTTTCAATAAAGCGTAGCCTAAATTCTCTATTTATTTCTTCTACGAATTTTTCTGATTTGTAACTTAGAGGTTTTATTACAGAAACACTGAACTCTCCTGAAACAGGGTTTCTTCTAGGTCCTAGCAAAATAGGTATATATCCATTTTTAATTACCCAAAATCTAAGTAATTCAGCTGTTGCACCAAAACTAGAACCTATCCAATCTAATTTATTTGATTCTTCTTCTATTTTTTTCAATAAGAAAGACCCAATGCCTCTGTTACAAAGTTTAGGATGAACAGCTATACGAAATATTCTAGTTCCTTTAAGCTTAGCAAATCCTTTAATATTAGGATAGTATCTTAAAGAAGTAGTTGGTATTAAATTGCCTTTTATTTTTTCTATATCACTTAATTCATCCAATTTTACTTCTTCTAGACCTCCTTCGTAGCACATGTGTAGTGCAGCTATAACATTATCATTGTATAACAATGCTCTTATGTAGTGCTTTGGCGAATCTGCAAGTAAAGCTATATAATCGGGTCTGTTTCTATAATGAGTTAAAACGTACAAACCAACAATTTGTCTTAGTATATGTTCTTGTTCAAAAAAGAGATTTTCCTCTTCCACGGTTAGCTTTGATAACCATCGAAGCATAATTTTTTTCAACAAACCATTCAAACGCTTTTATCACTTTTATTTGATCGTTTGTTAAACATAGGCTGTATATTTCCTTAGGATATTTTTCTCCTATTTTTTCATTGACGGATGTTTGTAGAATCTCTTTCTCTATATTTCCTTTAGTAAATTTCTTAGAATCAATATATATTATGTTAACATGATTTTGCAGTTTCAATAATAGTCTTTTTTCAAAGATTTTCAACACTTCTCCATCTTTAATTGATTCATGAAATTTTGTATTCCAATTGTTTATGTTATCTATCGCTGGTCCAACAAAAAGTATTAATCCACCCCCTTTTACGATTTCAATTAAGACTCCTAAATCATTTGGTCTAAGTTGTCTGGTAGCATCTAAGATCAATGCATCATAAGTTGAACCTAGTAGCTTATTTGTTTCTGAGTAAGGATAACTTATATAATTGACTCCATTCAATTGCTCTATCAACTTTAAGTAAATTGGATCATTTATTTCATTGTACATAGTTACTAAATTAAAGGAGTTTTTTAAAGAAGAGTAAAAATCAACAATCTTTCTTATAGAAAAGTTATCCAATAAATTATCTTCGATATAGATTAAAAGCCTATATCTTGAATTAACAATCTCTTTTATGTAATTCAATATTACTTCATATTTTTCTTCAGTTAACATAACATATTAAAAATGTAATCAGACGAAAATAAGTTAAGCTTATCTAAACAACATATAAATCACTATTAATATAGTGTATTTAATTATGGAAAGAACATTTGTTCTGATAAAGCCTGACGCAGTAAAAAGAGGTTTAATGGGTGAAATAATCTCAAGATTTGAGAAAACAGGATTAAAGATAGTTGCTTTAAAAATGCTAGTTCCGACAAAAGAACAAGCAATGCAATTCTATCCTTCAGATACAGATTGGTTAGTTACAGTAGCCAATAAATCTTTATCTGTTTATAAACAACTCGGCTTAGATCCAAAAAAGGATTTTGGAACTGAAGACCCTGTGGAAATTGGTAAAATAATAAAGGGATGGTTAGCTGAATTTTTAGCTTCAGGACCTTGTGTTGCTATTGTAATAGAAGGTAATAGATCTATTGAGGTTGTGAGAAAGATTGTAGGCGCAACTAGACCTTATGAAGCTTCGCCTGGAACAATACGTGGAGATTTTTCAACAGACAGCCCTGAGCTAGCAAATATACTTAAGAGACCATTAAGGAATCTGGTACATGCATCTGATAGCAAGGAAAATGCAGAAAAAGAAATCAAATTCTGGTTTAAAGATAATGAAATCATAGAATATAAAAGATCAGATGAAAACATAATCTATGGCTTATAGAATGATAATATTTAAAAGATAGAACTTTATCCTTATTTATTCATGTATTCACGATCGGTATTTGCATATTAATAGTTTTTATATAATAAATTATTAAAAGCAAAATTGTTTTGCTAATTAATAAGATAAATACTTTTGTTCTATTGATTTGTGATATTTAAAAACTCTAATAAAAGCTTCTAATCTTTCTTTCCATTTTTGATTACCTGTCCTATACATTTTTTCAGCAACATCTAATAATTTTAGCAATGCTTGATGTTCAATTCTAAATCCATTGAAAATTTCCGAATTTATCTGAGAAGCAAGTAATTCAGCTTCTTCTTTATTAGAAAGTTCTACAAGATTTTTCTTTATTTCATTCAATCTACTAAAATCAAATTTTTCAATTAATTGTTTTACACTTAATAATATTTCATCGATTTCTTTCTCATATTTATGCATAATTATTCTTATAAGCAAGCTTTATATCAAATTTTTGGTTAAAATTTCAAGTGTAAAACCATTATTCACATACATGAAAAAATATAACGGTCCCCTGTTCATCGTAGCCTCTAAAGCCGCTTACAGGGGGATCCTGCCGGATAATATATTATTGTAATTCAAGGAATAAATACTTTATTTAATAATCTTTTACGGACACTAAAAGAATTGCAATCTAAAATGATTGTTGCTTTTATGTAGAAAGCGAAACTCTGCTTAAATTACAGCTTTATTAATTCTTTATAATTATCTATAAGACTGTTCAATTTTAATTGTAAAACTTTTTCTTGAATTAATTAATATAAAATTTAGCAAAATTAACTTTTGAATAAATTATCTCAATAAATATCTTTCTAATTTCTCTCTCATATATTCTGGTATTTGGATTGGTTGTTTTTTATTATCAACTAATACATCTCTAATAAAACCGTGGGCAGCTTCTCTATTACCTTTTTTCTTAACAATAATATGTCTATAGCTTATGCTTGTTTTTCCTAATCTCTCTATCCATGTCTTTATTAAAATCAAATCATCGAACTCTAAGGGTAATAAATATTTGCAACAGGCTTCTGAACAAACAAAATTAATACCACTTTTATTTAAATAATTAGAATCTATCCCTATTTCTCTCAGTAATTCTATTCTAGCTATATCGAAGAAAACAAAATAATTTGAATAATATACTATTCCTAAAGCATCGGTTTCAGATAATCTAATTCTAAGTTCTATCTCATGCATATTTCAAATTATCAATCGGAAATAAAATTTTAAATTTGATTATTTCATACTTTAGAATTAGAAAATTTACCTTATATTTTAGGTAAAATATCTTATTAAAGATTAAAGAGTGAAAATTTGTGGAAACAATCAATTTTCAACAAAACGAATTTTATTACTTATCCAAACTACTCCCAAAGTCTTATAAAAAAAGAATAATAGTGCTTGGTAGTGGTTTTGCAGGAATTTCATTTGTAAAAGCGTTCGTAAAGAATATCGGAAGTAAATTGGATGATGTTGAATTAGTTATATTAACAAGAAGGGTTTATCTTACCTTTACACCTTTAATATATCAAATCGCAACAGGCTTGTTAAATGAGCATCATGTGTTAGAGCCCATAAGAAAAAGAAATAGTGATTATGTTATTATTGAAGCTGAAATAGAAGAAATAAACTTACATGATAAAAAAGTAATAACATCATTAGGTTCAATTGAATATGATTATCTTATAATAGCATTAGGTTCTGTAAGCAATGATTTAGGTATAAAAGGAGCTTTTAATTACGCAATTCCCTTAAAGTCTGTTCAGGATGCAACTAAGATAAGAAATAAAATAATCGAATCTTTTGAAAAAGCTTCTATTTTAAAAAAAGATGACATAAAGAGGAAAAGCTTACTTACGTTCGTAATTATAGGCGGTGGTGCTACAGGGGTAGAACTGGCAGGTTCCATCAAAGATTATGTGAATTTACTATGCAAAAGATATTATAATGTAAACTCAAATGAAGCGAAAGTTGTTTTGCTGGAAGCTACTGATCGATTAATATATCAAGCAAGCGAAAAAGCTTCGAAAAAATGTAAACAAATTCTTGAAAAGTCAGGTATTGAGATAATTCTTAATGCAAAGGTTATTTCAATAGAGAAGAATAAAATACTACTCTCTAATGGTTCTGTTATAAGTTCAGATAATATTTTTTGGACTGCTGGCATAAAAGTTAATCCAATTATAGAAAAGATACCCAATGAGGTTGCTTTAAAGAACAAAGGAAGATTGGTTGTGGATCGCAACTTAAAACTGATCGGATATACTGATGTATTTGCAATAGGTGATTGTTCTTATATAATAGATGGTGAAACAGGACAAATTGTCCCGCCTATGGCATCGAGCGCTGTACAGGAAGGAAAATATGTAGCTAAATATTTAGCTAATTATTTTATAGGTAAACAAGAATTAAATCCCTTTAAATTTAAAGATTATGGCTTAATGTTATCACTAGGAAGGTTTTCTGGTCTAGTAGATTTTCAAAATAAGTTTGTTATATCTGGATTTTTAGGATGGGTTCTTTGGAGAATGGTTCATTTACTCAAAATTTCTACTATAAGAAACAAGCTCGGTATAGTATTTGATTGGTCTATGTCATTGTTAAAGAGAAGAATTATTACTAGAACAGATTAATTGCTTTATTAGCTGAAAATATAGTATATGATTGGTATAATTAAGCTAAGCAATATAGAAATCACGAAAAATTCATTCATTGTTAAAAAGTAAGCAACTATTCCTCCAAAGATTCCACCTAGGCCTCTAAAAATGCCTATCAATAAGTTTATATTGGATAAAGATGTAGCTCTTTCGTAAATACTGCTTATTTGAGCTGAATAAGAGTATAGAGGTATCCATATGAAAAGCCAAAACGGTAACGAATATAATATATCAAAAACTATTTGTGAAGGATAAAAGTAGAGTGAAGCATAATAAATAGGATAATATATCAAGCCAATGAGCATTGTTTTCTTTGTTCCTATTCTATCTGTAATCTTTCCTATATAAGGAGAAGAAATTACTCCTGTTAACGTTGATATTGCATTCACAATCCCCCAATCTAAAATTTTACCATTCAAAAAGAATACATAGTATGCTGGAACAATAGAATAAAATAGAGCTGGAATTATAACTAAAAAAGATGAAAGTAAATTAAATTTATTGGTTGTTAAGAGTGTTCTTATGATACTTGTTTTATTAGGGTTGAATGAAAATAATTTGTCTTCTTTAAAATAAAAAAATGTTAGAGATAATATAATACCAATCAATCCAAATATTATACCCATCATTTTGAAATCTATATAAGTTAGAACAAAACCAAAGACAAGACTTCCGATCAAATATCCAAAATTTATATACAAGTACACCTTTCCCACTGAGCTACCAGTTAACTTGCTACGTTCTGTTTCATAAGAGATAAACAAAGGTTGGCCAATTTGAATTATAGCTGAAGATAAAATTATTAATATCAAAGCAATCTTATCTAAAATAGACGATAGAATCATAATAATAGATCCTGTAAATATAGAAATTAATGCATATCTTATTCTATACCCAGAGCGGTCTGAAAAAGGACTTATAAATATTGGTGCTATACCGATTGATATAGCAGAAATTGCATAAATAAAAGCTGTTGCAATTATTCCTCCAAGCTGATAAGTGTAAACAGCTATAAATATCAATGGGTATGTTACTATGAATCCATATATTGTGTAGATTATATATAAATAGAGTTTTCCATCATTCATATCCAATAAAGTATTATTTGTTTATTCCTATTATTTATAAAATTCTCTCAGACTCCTGTAAAATATAAAACATAAGAATGTAGCAAGCTATTCTTAATATGTCGAATGAGAAGGTCAAATCATTCAATGCTTTACAGAAGATCTAATTCCTTACTTATATTAAATAATTATTTATTTATAATAAAAATAAGTATGTCTTAATTTTTAATTAAAAGATTGTTATTCGTATCAAAATGTTAAAGGAATTTTTTATTAGATAGCATTTTTAAATTTTTTATCTTGTAGATTAACTAGACATAATAAAATTTTTGAATATTTAAATATATGAGTTAAAAATAGAATACATAAACATAAATGATATGAACAATAATTTCAGAAGATTTTCGAAAGAAATGTTAAAAATTTTACCATTAGAACAAAAAACTAAATTTGATTAATATAAAATGTTTATATGATGGATTTATAAGCAATTTTTAATAATAATATAAATTTATGGTGGTTTCTTGCGTAAGAACATTCATTCCAGATCTTGATGAGATATTGTATGGTGGAATACCTGAAAGAAACATAGTACTGCTTTTCTGGGATCCTGGGACAGGCAAATCTATAGCTGCAAAGCAATTTTTGTACAATGGAATGATAAGAGGAGAAGGAGGCGTTTTTGTAGCATTAGAGGAATATCCTGTATCCGTAAGAAGAAGTTTCAGACATTTTGGCTGGGATATATCTAAATTTAAAAAGAAGGTAAGTTTGCAATCGTGGATGCGTTTACAGGTGGCATTGGAACAGCTGCACAAAGAGAAAAATATGTCGTGATACAAATCGATGATGTACACGAGCTTGCAGATGTTTTAAGACAAGCAATAAAAGATACAAATGCGAATAGAGTTGCAATTGATTCTTTAAGTACACTTTATTTAACGAAGCCTGCTTTTGCTAGAAGTATTGTGATGACGTTGAAAAGAATAATATCTGGTCTTGGTTCAACTGCTTTTTTTGTAAGTCAAGTATCTGTTGGAGAAAGGGGTTTCGGAGGACCCGGTGTAGAACATGCTGTGGATGGAATAATTAGAATGGATCTAGATGAAGTTGAAGGTAAAATGTGCAGATCAATTATAGTTTGGAAAATGAGAGATACTAAAATATCCATGGTAAGACATCCAATGGACATCAAAGATGATGGAATATATGTGGAATGGGATAAATATCTAAAAATCGCACCAAACTTTGTTAAAATTGAATTACTAAATAAAGAATTTATAGATGAAATGAAAAAGGCTATGGAAGAGGCGAGAATTAAAGCCTTTCAACAAATAGAAATTAAAAAGGAAGAAGAAACATTGATGATTAAATATGTCAGTACCTTTAAAACCTTTGGGTAGGTAAGAGATAAGGCAATTAGAAAGTGCTTTATTAGTCATGAGTTTATATTCTTCTGAAACCTTAGAAGCAATTAAAAATCCCCACGAGCGATTAACGTGGATTGATTCTTTATATGTAGCAGCTGCTTCTTTGGCGAGGGATAAAGCAGGTATGCCTATAAGTAAAATAGCAGAGGAAATAGGGGTAACTGAAGCGACTATTAGAAGGCATTTGAAAGTAGAAACTAAAGCTGGAGAAATAATCTTAAAAGCTTATGATAAATTAGCTAAAGAAGGTTTTAAAGTAAATCTTCCAGAAATTCTGCAAATTTCTAACAATGAAGTTGAAAAATTAAAGCAAAAATTAAACAAAGTTAAAGAATTAATTCAAAATATTTTAAAAGAATTGGAATTTTAAACTTTTTGCTTTTCTTCGCTTCCGGCTTTAAACATTTCAAGACCTTCAGCATATAAAAATCCAAGTATTATCCAACCAAAGAACATATAAACTATGTATTTATCAAAAGTTGGAAGTGAATAAAAGAAAACGCTAAATCCTATTAATGTAGCTATAATAGCAACTAAAATTTCATGAATATGTTTATGCGCTCTTTTTGACGCAATCCTAATTAATGACATATTTGCTGAGATATGAATAAAAATGTTGTTCAAACCTGATAATGCACCGAGAGTAACAAAGGTATAAAAAATTCCTATATAATTAGCCATTAATGTTAGAACTAATGTAAATATAAAAGCTACGAAGAATTCTGCATAGATTGGTTTTTGGCTTTTGTTTACTTTTGAGAGAAAAGATGGAAAAATTCCATCTTCAGCCATAGCTTTAATTGTCCTTGATAAAGATAGAATATAAGTCATCCCTCCTAATATTCCATCATTTATTGCTATAAAAGATAAAATAATTTCTCCTATAATTCCAAACTTTGCTAGCAAAAAGTCTACAAGTTTTCCTGTAAAGCCAGTTGAAGCTAAAGAATAGAAAAATAAAGAAGCAAGAAGGCCTCCTAATAATAATACAGCTATAGATGCTTTAGCAATTGCTTTTTCTTCTGCTTCTTCTGCTAAAGATGCTATTGATGCATAGCCAGTTGGTATTCCTAAACCAAAGACAACGGCTTGCAATAGTGTCGGTGTAATTTCATTAGAAATTGGGTTATAAAAGTTCCAGTTAGAAAAATATAGGAAGATTAAAGATAGTAATATCATTGCAAGCATTTCAGCTAATGACATGATCATTGCATACTTTGCTGATATCTTTATTCCTCCAATAACTAGAATAGAAGCTAACAACGAAGTTGATAACACAATCCACCACTGTTCTACACTAACTGAAGGGAAAAATTTGTTTAACAAATTAGATATAATAAGATAAAACACATAAGATCCGCCTGCTAGTAACGTGCCCCCATAAGATAATGAATATATCAAGTAATTCCATCCTGTGTTTAATCCTAATCTTGAAGTTAATGAATAGAAAGCATAAATGTAATAACCACCACTTCTTTTAAATCTTCTTGATAGAAAATAAATTACAAGACCATTAAACAATACAACAGCTGTAGCTATTAGCATTGCCATCGAGCTTTGGGTTCCTACCAAATTTACCATTACTGTTCCAAAAGTTAGTAAAGATATGAATGGAGCTTGTCCTCCAAAGGAGATAAAGAGTAGATCAGAGAATTTCAGTTTAAAAAATCTATATCTAAAAGAATTTTTTTTCATTTTATTATTAGTTTACTTATCAAGTATTCTTTTCAATATTTCAATTTGATTTAATTCTATATTTATTAATCTTTCTTTAAGACTTTTTATTTTTATTTCATATTCATGCTTAACATTTTCATTTTTCAATTTGTTTATGCAAGCTATTAGTTCATCTGCATCCTTAAAGAAAAGAGCACTATCCTGTAGTATATATTTTAGAGTTTTAGTATGAGAAGCAATAATACATTTCTCTAAAGAAATAGCTTCGAATAATATACTTAAATTTGTATACTCTCTGGTTGTCATTGCTAAAACTGCATCAGAACTATTCATCACTTTCAGATAGTCTTCGTACTTTAAATATCCTAAGCTAATTATTTCTTTTGAATTTAATTTTTTTCCTGTACAAATAAACGCAACATCGTTTAATTTATTCTTCGCAAGCATTAATACATCTAATGGTTCATCAGGTTTAAGCATAATCGTTGAAAAAATTAAGATATTCGATCCTTTTTTTATATTTATTTTTTCTTTGAAATTAAATAGTGGATCATAGATTACAATGCACTTTTTTCTTATATTAAATGGCAAAAAACTAAGGATTTGTCTATTATGTAGGACAATCAAATCTAAATCTTTTAAAAATTTAAGAAAAGGTTTGTTCAAAGCTACACCTTTTATGTTTAAATATATTATGAAACCTGAATGTACATCTCCGATTAGCTTATATTTTAATAGCTTTTTTAGGATCGAGAATATGAACAAAATTGGGCCTTGTGTTGTTTGAAGTATTATATTTCTTGGCTTATTTCTAATAATTTTGATAATCGTATAAATTGTAGAATAAATATAAGGAAATTTATCTTTTAAAAAAATAACTTCAGCATCTATTTTTTTTGCTAATCTTACATTTCTAGATGATAATATAGAAAAAGCAACGAAAAAAGTCTTCATTGTTCTAACTATTCTTTCAATATTTTACTAAAAAACCTTTCTCTGTTATTTATAAAACGATTTGATGTTAAGCGTATATTTAACATTTCTAATTATTAATTTATGAACTTGATTGTGAAGAATTTAGTTAAAAAGAAACCTATTTATGTTGAAAAGGGAACGAAGGCACTCGATGCTATAAGAATTATGTATGAAAATAATGTAGGTTCCTTATTAATTTTAGATAAAGGTAAGCTTTTTGGAATCTTTACAGAAAGAGATTTACTAAAAGCAGTTGCTAAAAAAGAAGATCTGAATAAGCCAATTGAAGAATTTAGCACGACTAAAAATTTAATTACAATTAGAGAAAATGAATCCTTCCGTAAGGCTGCTGAACTAATGGCAAAACATTTTATAAGGCATTTGATTGTCGTTAATGGGAATAACAATCCAATTGGTGTCGTCTCTATTAGAGATTTAATAAGTGAATCCCATCTTTTATCTGTTTTATCTAAAATTGAAGAAGAATATACAGGTGGTGACTAATGTCATTAACATTTAGTCGTGGTTTAGAGGATGTAATAATAAAAGAAACATCACTTACATATATAGATGGCGTTAATGGAATTCTGAGATACAGAGGTTACAACATTGAAGATTTGGTAAACTATTCCTCATTCGAAGAAGTTATATATCTTATGTTATATGGCAATTTGCCTAATAAAAGCCAATTAGAAGAAGTGAGAGAGAAATTATACAGAAATTTTGACGTTCCAAAAGAAGTAATAAGCATGATATATTCCTTACCAAAAGGATCCAATGCTGTAGGAATTCTAGAATCTGCTTTTGGAATGCTCGCATCTATATATGATCCCAAATGGGATAAATCCACGGATCGAGATCTAGCTATTTCTATTATTTCAAAAGCTGCAACAATTACTGCTAACATTTATAGAGCTAAAGAAGGTTTAAAACCTAAAATTGTTGAACCAAAGAAAAATTTCGCTGAGAGTTTTCTTAACACAGTATTTGAGAAGAGTTTTTCAAACGATGAAGTTAAAGCAATGGATGCTGCATTAATACTTTATGTTGATCATGAGGTTCCCGCATCAACAACAGCTGGTTTAGTAGCTAGCTCTACTTTATCCGATATGTATTCTTGTGTTGTAGCAGCATTAGCAGCATTAAAAGGACCACTTCATGGTAGAGCTGCTGAGGATGCTTTTAATCAATTCGTAGAGATTAATTCAGAAGATAAAGTTGAATCTTGGTTTGAAGAAAAAATAATAAAAGGTAAAAATAGATTGATGGGCTTTGGACATCGTGTTTACAAAACATATGATCCTAGGGCAAAAATTTTTAAATACTATTCAGAGAAGTTATCTAAGAATAATTCACAAGCGAATATTTATTACAAAATAGCTTCAAAACTAGAAGAGATAGGCATTAAAAATTTCTCAGATAAAAAAATATATCCTAATACTGACTTTTATTCAGGAATATTATTTTACAGCCTAGGTTTTCCAATTTATATGTTTACTGCTCTATTTGCACTTTCAAGGGTATTGGGCTGGGTAGCACATTTCATAGAATATGTTGAAGAACAGCATAGATTGATAAGACCTCGGGCTATATATGTGGGTCCTGAAAAAAGAGATTTTAGACCTTTAAATGAAAGGTAAAAAATAAGTAAGACTTTAATCAGGATATTATTTGTTTTTCTGTATATCTAAAAATTCTATAACTTTTTTAACGTGTTCAGAAGCTTTAAACTGTGAGTTGTATGCAAATGCAATTTTACCTTCTTTATCAATTATGTATGTTATTCTAGAAGGTAATAAAAATCCTTTTGCATCATATAATTCTCTGATCTTTTTATTTTCATCGCTGACTAAAATGAAGGGTAATGAATGTTTTTCTTTAAATTTTTTATGTGAATCAACACTGTCTGAGCTCACCCCTATTATAACAGCATCATATTTTTTTATTTCATCCCAATTGTCTCTAAATGAGCATGCTTCAACAGTACACCCTGGTGATTCATCTTTCGGATAAAAATAAAGTATAATATATTTTCCTCTAAACTGACTTAGTCTAATTTTGTTTCCGTCATCAGATATTGCCTCAAAATCAGGAGCTAATATTCCAACTTTTAACATGTTAACTAATAACTTTAGCAGTTACAGAGGGATTTATAATTATGTTTCCATTACTATATGTTATGGTAGGCAAGCTTATCAATATTGAATGGGTTGATGCAGGATCCATTTTTAATCCGTTTATAATGTGAATTTTAAAAACTTCACTTGGAAGCTTTGCGGTTATATTAAGGTTTCCTATATTAACAGTAGCTTTACTTATGAGTAAAAATATTTCGTTGTATTCACCAACAGGGATTCTTGAAGATGCAAGAAATGTCATGTTTGGACTAAGTAATATTGTTATATTATTATTAGTTATTGTGATCCATGAACCATTTACACGGTGCACCATAATAGAACTTATGGTAAAATAAATTTTTACTGAAGCTGGTTGATCTTGTAAGTAAACATTTAATGTTCCAAAGTAGAAATAATTGTAAGCAAAATAGCTTACTCCGACTATTATTAGTATGATTAAAACAGATAATGCAATTTTATTCATTAAAATAAAAGAATTTTTTATAAATAAATTATTTCCCTTTTAAATTCGGATCTATTTATTGCGTTTATGTTCTCTATTATGATTTCATTGAATAGATATTGTTTTTCAACCATAACTGCATGACCAGCATCTCCAATATGTATTAATTTAGAATTTCGGATTTTTTCGAAAAATGTTTTTGCGTCTTCATAATTAACGATTTTATCTTTGTTACCATAGATTATGATCGTGGGTACATGTATAGTATCTAATTCTTTTAGAATATCAAAATTTTTTAACTCGTTGATCATTTCTTTGAATACAAAAATTGGAATTTTATTTTTAAATATAATTTTTGAAAAATTTTCAAAAGTATCTAAATTTCTTTTTACCCATTCTTTGCTAAACGATTGGGATATGATAAACTTATGAATATTAAAATCTTCATAGTTTGCAATTACTCCATCAAGAAACTTATCGATGTTTTCATCTCTTATTCTTGGTTGTGAGGAAACAATAAATAATGATTTTATCTTATTTTGATATTCGCTAGCCAATTTTAATGCAATAATTCCTCCCATAGAAAATCCAATTACGTTTATCTTATCAACTTTCAATTCATCTAAAATAGAGATTACATCATCTTTCATTTTCTCTAATGAATAACCATGAGTAGGCTTATCAGATAAGCCTGTACCTCGATTATCTATAAGAATTAACCTAAAATTATTCGTTAGTGGTATTTGAAAATGCCAAGCTGTTAGATCCCAGCCAAATCCTTGTAATAGTAGTAATGTTTCACCTTGACCTATCACTTCATAATGTATTTTAATTTTATCATTGGATAAAACGAAGGGCATATCAAAACAATATAAGAAAAAATCTACAAATATAGTTAATGACCTTTTCAATAGTTCTATACGATGCAAATGATGAAGCATGGGGGGTTGGTGTAGCTAGTAAGTTTTTAGCAGTAGGAGCATTTGTCCCTTGGCTTGAACCAAATGTAGGTGCCATAGCTACACAAGCTTTAGCTAATTTAGAATATGGTCCTAAAGGACTTAAGCTTCTTAAAAAACGTTCTGCACAAGAAGTATTGACAATATTAACTTCAAAAGACCCATTACGTGATCATAGGCAAATTGGCATTGTAGATTCAAAGGGTAATGCTGCAGCATACACGGGTAAAAATTGTTATCCGTATGCTTCTCATATTGTTGGAAATAATTTTTCTGTTCAAGGAAATATATTAGCAGGTTACGAAGTGCTTGAATCGATGGCAAAAGAAGCTGAAGGTAGAGGGCGTATTTATGAAAAAATTTTAAATTCATTAAAAGCTGGCGAATTGAAAGGAGGTGATAAAAGAGGTAAGCAAAGTGCAGCAATGATCATTGTTAAAAAAGCTAGTAAAACTGAAAAAGAATTTGACCCAACAGTAGTAGGTAAATACATTGATATTAGAATTGATGATAATATTGAGCCTCTAAAAGAAATGGAGAGAATTTTAGAATTATGGTCAGCAACATTCATTGAAGAGGAAATGATTGATGTAAGCATTTATGAAAAGGAAATAAAGGAAGCTCTTAAAAGAATGGGTTATTCTGACCTTAAAACATGGGTTGAAATAAACAATTTTGAAGGTAAATATACTGGAAGTAAAATAGGTAAAACAGTTTTAAAAATATTGTTAAAGCAAATAGATTTTGAAATTAAATAAATTTAGATAATAAATGAAATATGCTAAATTAAGTTTTTTATTTATACTAAAAGCATATAACATAATGTATGGCTTTTCTTGATACAACTATTCAAATATTTTTCTTATTGAATCCATTGGCATCTATGCCAATATTATTTTTAGCATATCAAAAGGGTTACAATGTTAGGTCTATTGCTATAAGAGCAACAATTCTAGCTTTTTTAGTTGCATTCTCTTTTATTTTTATTGGTCAAATATTATTTAGCGTCTTTGGTATTTCAATAAGTTCATTTAGGGTTGCGGGTGGAATAGTGATAATTATTTTAGGATTAGATATGGTGATGATGCGAGGTGAGAATGTAAAAGGGGCTACTGAAGCTAAAGCTTTAATTTCTGTTCTAGCAACTCCTTTACTTACAGGTCCTGCGACATTATCTTATTTAACAGTGAAAGTATTTGAAATTGGAATTCTACAAACTATACTAGCTTTAATATTAGCTTTCATCGCTGTAGCTATTGTCTTCATTGCACTTGTCTGGTTAATACCAAAAATAAAACTTGAATATATTGAATTCGTTAGCAGAATATTCGGTTTATTTATAATTGCATTCGGTGTTGAAATGTTCGTTGAAGGGGCAAGGGCTTTAATTGTATAATTTTATGAGGCAGAATTTTAAAATATTAGAATATTAATGATTATGCTAAAATTAATACTGCGAATATTATTAGCTATTGCAGTAATAAGTTATTTTGGTGTTGATATATTTTTTGTAGCTACAAACTTTATACCTTCTTTAGTTATTCTTCTAGAAAACATTATATATGGTATTTCTTATTTAGCGCTATTATTATTAATGTTTGTTTTCAAAAATAATAAAATATTATACTCAGCAATAATCTTTATTGCTGCATTTAATGCTGGAAGAGTATCTGAAGTAATTATTAATTCAACAGGTGTTGTTGATCCTTTAGCTTATTCTCATTTGCCTCTCTTCATAGGAGTCATTTTAATTGTTATAATTTCCTTTTTACTGTTAAAAGAAACTTAATATGTTGATAGTTTATAAAAAGATGAAAATAATAGCAAAAATTTATGTAATATGGCTATAACCTTAAGAGAAATAATAATTTTATTTTTAATTAGTTTCATTTCAAATGCGACGCCATTTTTTGGAACACCTTATACTATAATAGCTGTAACTATTCTAATTAGAATAGGTGTAGATTTATACTCATTCATAATTGGAGTTGTAGTAACAGGCTTAGGCGCTTCTCTCTCAAAAACTGTTATGTATGCAATTGGATTAATACTAAGAAGACCTTTAAAGCAAAATAAAAATATGGCTTTTTTAGCTAAATTTGTTCAATTTAAATCTTTCTACGTAACTCTATTCACTTTAGCATTAATACCTTTTTTCCCTTTCGACGATTATCTATTTTTAGGAGCAGGCGTTGTAAAGTCATCGCTCACAAAATTGCTTTATATAACCACTCTTGCAAAAATATTAAAAAGTGCTATAGAAATGACTTTAGAACTAACAGGTATTATAGCTATTACTAGAATAACAAGGTCCTTTGGTATAACTGAACTAGAAATCGGAATTATATCTACTGTTATATTCGTTATATTAGGTTATGTTTTGTTTAAAATGGATTTAGAAAAGTATTATAATAAAATAAAAACATTCTTTGAAAATTTAAGCAATACTTTAAGGTCAAAAATAAATTTTAATAGAGTAAGTTTTACAATTTGATGAATTAATTGATTTCTTATTGATAGGCAATTATTTTTCTTTGGTTATTATATTGTTTAAAATCATATTATTTGGTATTAATATAAATGATGAGTCTGTCTCCAATATCGTATAAAATGTAGTTATATCATATACTATTCCCTTTTGACCTGAAATTGATATTTTGTCATGAACTTTAAAAGGTCTAGAAAGAGCTATAAATATACCTGAAACAGCCTGTGACAAGGTTTGTTGTGTAGCAAATCCAGCAACAATACCTGCAAAACCACCTAGTGCTGCTGCAGCTGTTGCTGAAATATTTGAACCTACAACTGTTACAACAACTGCAACAATGCCCAATATCTTAAATGCACTCCGAACACTAGCTGCTTCAGAATGTGGAAGCTTTAACCTTAAATTCCAATAAATAAGATCAGAAAACTTTAAAGCAATCAATATACCTAAAAAAAGTGACGCAACTGTATTCGCATATACTATATAGCTGATTATAGCGGGAAATATGATTGTTAAATAATCGAATACAAGCTTTATTATAGCAAGCAGAACAGTTAAAATTACGATGTAAGAAATCAACGTGATTAAGGTGTATCTTATTCTTTTCGAAACATCTCTTGTCTCTAATTTTTCTGTGGAACTCATATTTTAGATTGCCCTTATTTTAATTTATTTTTTATGAGTTATTATTTCCACCTATTCCTCTAGCTCTAATTTGAATTGTAGATTTTATTATTGTCTAATAAATCAATTGAATTGAAATATGGAGAATTATGCTTAACTAGAAAACAATTGTTGAATTTATTATTTTTAATTATAAGATTAACCAATTTTATCTATATTTTTTTGATAAATCATTATGATAGAAATAATAGTTTATTGTCACTTTTAGAATATATAATGTGTACATCTTTTGCTTATATAAATGAAGATTCGGAACCAAAAGTGATGTTTTTACATAATAGAGATCTTCCTAAAGAGGGTTTTAAAGGTCATGAAATTAAGGTATTCTATAATAAACAAAATAATAACAAAGTTATTGGAATTTATGATTATAGGTCTGGGGGAATTCCGTGCGGTTTTGAAGTAAAAAATAAAATATATGGTGGTGTGGCAAATGTCAGTAACTATGTGGGTAAGAAATCCCGTGGTATATTGCTTTTAAATATTCTTATGAAATGCAATTCATTGGATGATGCTATATCAAATTTTGAAAACGAGTTAATTAATGGTGAATACAGTTCAGCTAGTTATATAATAGGCAATCAAGATAAAGTTTACATTGTAGAAAATAGGGCGTCTGAAGTTAAAATCCAAGATAAAAAGAAGTTTGCTGTTCTTACCAATCAGTTTGAGTTTATAAAAAACGAATATGTAAATATTGAATCTGTTAATAGAAAAATTTTTGTGATTGAATATTTGAAAAGTAAAAATAAAGTAATTTTGCAAGACGCTTTTAAAATTGCTTCAACTCATGAACCCGTTGAAATCTGTAGGCATGGTGTTACATTAAGCAGCATGATTGTTCAAATTTCAAGCAATTTAGATATTTTTTATACTTTGAATTATCCCCATTTAGGTTTCAATAGACTTAACATTGAAAGTATTTAATTTATCTAAAACATAAGTTAAATGATGTCTGTAAATAATATACCCAATGATGGCGTTTCTCCTGAAAGAATTAAAGAAATCTTGCTAAATTCTAAGATAATTGCTGTTGTTGGCGCTTCTCGAAATCCTGGTAAAGCTGCATATGAAGTACCAGCGTTTTTACAGTCTAAAGGTTATAAAATAATTCCAATTAATCCTATTGCAGATTATATATTTGGTGAGAAAGCTTATAAATCGTTATTGGAAATACCTAATGATATCAAAGTCGATATAGTTGATGTATTTAGACCTTCAAATGAAGTATTAAACGTTGTAAAAGAAACTATAGCTAAGGGATACAAGATTATTTGGTTGCAAGAAGGAATATACAATAAAGAAGCCGTTGAATTGGCAAAGGCGCACAACATAGAAATATTATGGAACAGGTGCATGATGAAATCGTATAAAAGTTTATTGGATTAATAATAAGTGAAGGCTTTAGCATTGTTAAAAAATGCAAAAATTGAATACAATCCATTCAAAATTTTGGATGTTAATCTACCTGATTTAAATTCAAATGAAATTCTTGTAAGAGTTACAGAGGTTGGACTTTGTAAATTAGATATTGATCTTATAGAGGGAAACTTCCTATCTTTTGGATTTCCTTCAAAATTTCCTTTAATTATCGGTCATGAAATTATAGGCAAAGTTGAAGATATTGGCGAAAATGTAAATTTCTTTAAAAAATATGAATCTGTTGCTATAGGATTGATTTATAGTTCATGCTTAAGATGTAAAAATTGTTTGAATGGAAAAGAAAATTTTTGTGATAAACTACAAATTACAGGTTTTTCTTCTGATGGAGGATTATCTCAATATTTTAAGATTAACGAATCTTTTGCTTTCAATATTCCAAATGAAATAAATATTGATGCTCCTTCACTTATTTGTAATGGTAGCTTCGCATATAAATGTGCTAAAATTATTAATCGTTATAATGTTGAAAAAGTAGGTATATTTGGCAGTGATTTAACTGCTCAAATTTTATCACAAATTTTAAAATATTATGGCATTGAAGTACACTTGGTTATAAGCAAAAGTGAACCTATTCCAGAGTATAAATTTTACGATAGCTTAGAATATGCCAATAATTTAAAGCAAAACTACTTTGATGCTGCAGTGGTATTGTCTAATAATTTTGAATTTATGGATAAAGCTGTTTTAGCAGTGAAACGAGGTTCAAATGTTATATTAGCTGCTTTGGGAATAGTAAAAGTTCCTGCATTTTTAGAAGGTAAAAGTTTTATTTTGCCAGGTTTACCTACTAGAAGCGATATTATAGAATTGATGAATTTTTGCAAATCAAGAAAGTTTCAAGTGGATAAAGAGGAAATTAACTTTTCTAATATAACTGATGGCCTTAAAGCTATAAAATATAAAAGAACAAATAAAAAGATCTATATTAATTTGCAAAAATCTTTTTTATAAATTAATTTTATAATAATCTATGAATTTTAAAAGAATATTAGTAGCTTTTGATGGATCGGAACAATCTAAAAAAGCTTTAGAAGTAGCTCTAGATTTATCCAAAAAATACGATGCAGAATTAAGTATTGTAGAAGTTATTCCTACTGAGTTGTTAGCTGGTATGGGTTTTACTCCAATACCTGATTCAGTAATTAATCAAATATTTGAGAAAGCAAGAAAGGATATGGATTATGTTAAAAACTTGCTTAGTAAAGAAGGAATAAAATTTAGAACAGATATTTTGCAAGGCGATCCAGGCACAGAAATTGTTAATTATTCAAATAAAAATAACATAGACTTAATAGTTACAGGTAGTCGAGGATTATCCGGTGTCAAAAAGTTATTTTTAGGTAGCGTTTCATCTAAAATAGTTAGTGAAGCTAAAGTTGCAGTTTTAGTAGTCAAATAATATCAAAATCCTCTTTTATTTCCATACAGCCAAATGTGTATTCTTGGAGAATATCTATAGGATCTTTCTTTACAATATTCAATTAACCAACAACTCCTTTTTTTGATTGTTTCTTCATCAGTGCCTTCAGGCATAATTATAACCTTTCTCTTTTCAATCTGTATTTTATTTATAATATCTTCCATTTCTTTTAAATCTTCTTTATCACAAATTACGAATTTAAATGTTACATTTTCTAATTGAGAAAAATATTTAAGTATATCATATCTTATCCTAAGTTTATAATCTACTTTTGAATTACTTAATTTGGGAGAAACAGAAAAATTATCTACGTATTTTATTAAATCTATATTTGGCTTAATAGTACCATTAGTTTCTATTTCAATGTAATAACTCATTTCTTTTAACATTCTTATCAAATTAATTAATTTTGATTGACTTAGTAAAGGTTCTCCTCCTGTTATTACAACATGTTGAGCAGGATATTCGCCTATTTTTTCTATTATTTCATCTTCATTCATATTAACATAGTCTATACCTTCCTTTGCATATTCTTGATTTAACCAAGTATATTTGGTATCGCACCATTCACAATAAAGGTTACAAAAATAAACTCTTATAAAAACAGCTGGTTTACCTAAATTAATACCTTCACCCTGTATTGAATAAAATATCTCAGAGATAGGAATGTAATTTTTATGCATTAAAAAGACAATAGAAAAAAAATATTATTAAAGTTTATTGTGCTTTTAAACTTTCTTCGTATCCTTTTTGGGTTAAACCGATTAAAGGATTCCTCTTACCTATTCTAACAACTAATCCTTTTGATTCTAGTTTTCTTAAAGTATAATATGCTGTTATTTTGTTCAAATTTAATTCTTTTACAAAATCTAAAAAGTAAACAGGTTCCCCTTTTTCTCTAATCCATTTTAATACTTCAACTGCTGTTGCTGTTAGAGGTTTACCATATTTTGTAGCTACTTCCTTTACACTCAGAAATTTTCCTTTAACATATATTTTTACTTCCTCTTTTTCTTGTTTAGTTTCTTGTGACATACTTTTATAATAGGTTATAAATAATATAAATTTTCTATTTTTTAACGTTTAATAAAACTATAATCTGGTTGATTATTTCGCAGTTTTCCCTTAATTATTAATATTATAAGATGAAATCAATAGAGATTTGAGAGCTTATTTGATTTTTTCTCGAATAAATTTATTTTAATATTTTAACATATATTTTTATATTTACGAATTCATTGTTGAAGGAATTTTAAAATATTCTATTCTCTTATGTATCTTTTTATTAAATTTTCAAAATCTCTTTTTGGTCTTGCACCAACTAATATTTCCTGCGGTTTACCGTTTTTAAATAATATAAAGGTAGGTATAGACATTATACCAAAAGATTGTGCAATTGCAGGTTCTTCATCAACATTAACTTTTCCAAAAACAACATTATTAAATTCTTTTGATAACTCATTTATTATAGGTTCCATAATTTTACAAGGTTGACACCAATCTGCCCAAAAATCTATAAGAACTAAATTATTTGATGATATAATATCTTTAAAGTTCTCAATTGTTATTTTTATAGGTTTATTAATTTCTTTCGTTTTAGGTTTTTGCAAATTTTTCATAAGCTCTTGAAGCATTTTTTCCTTAAGTAATTTCAATTCTTCATCCTCTTCCATAGCTAAATAATTGTAAAGTAAAAAATAAAAGTTTAATATGTTATGTTATAGCAATAACTTGATTCATGGTAAGTGGTAAAAAAAATATAGCAATTCAATTATCAAACTTAAAAGCAAATTATTCACCTAATTTCATTTTGGAGCAATATGAATTGGATTCCGAAAATTCATTAAATTTTATATTGAACATTCTTCCTTATTCTGAGAAAAAAGTGATATTGGATGCAGGTTGCGGATCTGGTTCTTTGACGATCGCAGCCATTAAATTAGGCGTAAATTATGTGATTTCATTAGATTTGGATTTTAACGCTTTGAAGAATCTAAAATATAATGCAAAAAAATATAATATGTATCAATATATCGACATAATTCAAGCAGATTTTCTAAATTTTTATCTAAGTAGAAAAATTGATGAAATTATGATGAATCCGCCATTTGGAACAAAAATTAGAAATATGGATAAAAAATTTTTAATCAAATCTTTCGATCTTTCAGATAAAATTTTTTCTCTACACAAAGAAAGTAATGATAAATTCTTTATTCGATTAGCTAAAAAAAATGGTTATAGCTTATACAAAATTGGGACTCTTAGATATGTTATTAAAAACATATTTCCATTTCATAGAAAAAAGAAACATGTAATATATCTAGCTCAATATTTATTCTTAAAAAAACATGATAAAGAATAAAGATATTTGTTTACCTGGTGATTTTTTAGCTTCAATTGAAGAATTCTTTCCTGGCAGTGGAGTATATGAAATGAATGGTAATGTCTATGCTAGCATTCTAGGAAAAATAATTTATGATCTCAAAGAAAGAAAAGTTTCTGTCGAACCTATAAAAAAGCCTAGCATTTATCTTAAGAGAGAAACAACTGTAATAGCTAAAGTTGAGCATGTAGCAAGAAATTTAGCTGAACTTAAAATATTATATGTTGAAGATACAAAGACTCAAACAAAACTAACTGCATACTTAATCTTAAAAAGAAAATCTAGTACATTAAAAGATTCTAATTTTTTAAAACCTGAAGACTACTTAAGAGCAAGAGTGTTGACCACAGAAGGTAATATTTTCGTATCGATTAGAGGTAAAAATTATGGCCTAATATATGCTGATTGTCCTATATGTGGAAACCCATTACATCCTCTGTTAAAGAACAAAAATGTTTTAGTGTGTAACATTTGTAATTTTAAAAGAAGATCAAAGGTAAGCTTACTTTATATTAGAACAAAATCATAAATCTTCATAATAATTTAACATAAGCAATTCTTGCTTCCTCCCTGCTATTTATGGGGGTTCATCCATCGCTTCGGAGCCATGTATTTCATTTGAGAGTTCAGAGAACTTCTTCCTTTTGATGAATGTTCTGTATATTGATACGCTAATATTGCAATACTGAATTACCTTCAAAGGGAGCAATCTTCATAGCAATTGTTGCTCTTATTGCTTGATTGCGCTTCATTCAAAGAAATTCTATAAAAAAATGTTTAGATTCAACAAAATTTAATCCCTGCCTTAAATGGCGAGACTTTCAATCTATTATAAAAAAAGTTAAGGAGCTAATTATAAATATTTGTTGTAAGGAAAATTTTTAATGGAAATTAACGTAAAAGAACGTAGCAATAATTCAATATTGTTGCAATTTAAAGGGTTAGATATTGGATTTTTAACATTATTAGTAAGCGAATTAGTTAATGATAAAAGAGTTTTAAATGCTTATTCAAGAAAGCCACATTTACTATTGGACGAAACAGAATTATATGTTTTGTGTAAAGACGGTTTCAATCCAATAGAAGTTATTCAATCAAAAATAGAAGAAATAAAGGAAAGATTTTCAAAATTACGTAAGGAAGTAGAATCATCTATTGATGAAAAAGTTACCAAAGCTGGAGGCTAGAATTGCATTCTTTACAATATTTAGTATAAAAAACGTTAATTTACTTTTATCTATAATTTATAGAGCAGGATATATTGAAGATTTATTCATTTTACCCATAAAAGATTTAAATGAAATTACTATTGCTAATCATTTATTGAAGTCTTCTCATTATGGTCAATTGAGATATTACGTTTTTAAGCCAAATAAGAAGATTAAGTTAAATTTTGAAAAATTGTACAAAACGATTAAAAAGCCAATTATTGTTTCAAATAAGGATTTGGCATTCAAACTTGGATTAACAAATGAGGAGTTTTACGTTTTAAAAAGGAGGTCTTATATATTGGATGGTTTAAATATATTGAATATCATAACTAATTCAATAAAGAGGAGTCATGCTTCGATTTTGCCCAAATTGTCAAAGCATATTGAGGCCTGATAGAAATAAGGGAAAGCTTGTATGTTATAGATGCGGCCATGAAGAAGAAATTGGAAAAGAAGGTTTTAGAATAAAAGCACCTGTAGTTCAAAGAAAAAAAATTAAAGATATTGTTGTGGATGAAGGGGATTATGGTGCAAAGATGCCAACAGCAAATGTACCATGTCCTAAATGTGGAAATGAAGAAGCTTATTGGTGGTTAGTTCAAACAAGAAGAGCTGATGAACCTCCAACAACATTTTATAGATGTAAAAAATGTGGGCACACATGGAGAGATTATAGATAAAATATTAGCAAAGTTTTTATAATATTCTTTAATTATAGGAATAAGTTTATGCTGACAATAGAATTTGAGGATGCAAAAAGTTGGATTGAATTATTAGAAGCAATAAGGGACATTGTAGAAGAGGCATTCTTTGTAGCAACGCCTGAAGGTCTTTCATTAAGAGCAATGGATAGTGCAAGGGTTGCAATGGTTGATCTTAAGCTTCCATCTGTTTATTTCTCAAATTACAACATAGAAAAAGAAGAAGTAAAAATTGGTTTTTCAATTTCGAGTATGGTTAAGATTTTAAAGGGAATGAGAAAAGGATATAAACTTACATTGGAATTGGGTGAGGAAAATCTTATTAAATTAAGATTCATCGGAAAGGGATATCATACATTTGAATTTCCTTTGCTGGACATAGAAGGAGAGAATATTCCAAGCTTAAAATTGAAGTTCGATGCTAAAATAAAAATTGAAACCAAGGTTTTGATGGATGCTGTTGAAAACATTGAAAAATTCAGTGATTATGCTACATTTAAAGTTGAGAGTGAAAAGTTTATGATATATGGGAAAAGTGAAAAAGGAAGAGCAACTTCTGAGTTTTCAAAGGAAGATTTAATTGAACTTCAATTTGAGAACGAGGCTATCTCAAGTTATTCAACAGAGTACTTATTAAATATATTAGGTAAAGATAATTTATCAGAAATAACTGTTATTGAATTTGCTACCAAAGTTCCATTAAAAGTAACATATAATTTAGAAAATGAAGGTGAGCTTGTTTATTATTTAGCTCCTAGAACAGAAACAGAGTGAAAGTAGATCCTAAACTTTTAATAAAATATCCTTTTTTGCCTTTTTTAGGTGAGTACTTAAAAGAAATATATTTCGATTTTGAGGAAATATTTAAAGGAAATAACCTTATTCTATCTGAATCTTTAGAAAGGGTAAAATTAATTGTCTCAGGAAAAATTCCAAAATATTATGATGACCCTTCCATTGAGATTCCAATATTTGTTACATCTTTATATTTTGTCTCTCAACTTGGTACAGATACTATTTATAGATTTGCAGATTATGAATCCAAGAGGTTTTCTAAAAATATTCAAGAAGAAAAACTAGAAAATCTACTTATATTGGCGCAACATTTAATTAAATCAAATTTAGAAATTCATGTGATAAAAAGAGGTCCTTATGAAATTTTCGAAATTAAAATGCCTTTAATCGATTATTTAAATCTCGCACCTTTCCTTGGAGGATATAACTGGGCTTTGGCTTTTAAAGATATCCATCTTGGTAAAGTTTATTTAAGCAAATCTGATTTTTCTCGTTTATTAGAAGAATCCTATAGGCAATGGATAATTTTAAAGGCAAATGAGTTAAAAGATTATTATTATCCTGAATTAGAAAAAATTCTTATAGAGGTTTCTAAAGAAATTGAAGAAAAAAGAAAAACTTACAAAACGTCCGTTAGATCTTATGAAGGAATCGACCCACCATGTATGCGAATATTAATTAATGATCTTAAAAGCGGTAAAAAGCTATCACATATGGGCAGATTTGCACTGGTAACTTATTTGCATTCCATAAATTGGAGTGTTGAGGATGTCATAAATTTATTCAAATCTTTACCTGACTTTAGAGAAGACATAACGCGATATCAAGTTGAGCACATATTTGGTTTAAGAGGGGGTAGAAAGGTATATTCTGTTCCAAGTTGTCTAACAATGAAGGCAGCATCACTTTGTTTTCCAGAGAGCCCAGGTTGTGATAATATCAAACATCCTTTACAATATTTAGTAAGAATAAAAAAGCTAAAAGTTAAGAGTGGAAAAGAAAATAATTGAAATATTTAGAGATTATTATTCGAGATTTGAATTTGATTCACAATATGTGGAGGATCTAGAAAGGAGAGAAATAGCTATTTGGCCTTTTAATTCAACAACATTAATTAGACATTTGAGTTTCAGTAATTTTAAAGATTTTAAACAATTTATATTGAAAAACGTTCCAATGCATGTATATAATTCAGTCGCCAAGTATCAAAATCCATCAATACCAAATATGGAAAGTAAGTCGTTGATTGAAGCCGAAGTTGTTTTTGATATTGATATAGATCATGTTAATACAAGTTGTAAATTGGAGCATGATATTTGGATTTGCAAGAGCTGTAATAAGACAGGTAAAGGTTTCGTTGCTGAATGTGATAATTGTGGTAGTTTAACAATTGATAAGAAGAGTTTTGTATGTAACAATTGTCTCGATGTTGCTAAAGATGAAGTGCTAAAGCTTATTGAAGATTTTTTATTTTCAGATTTCGGTTTATCTAAAGATGATATAAAAATATTGTTTTCAGGAAATAGAGGCTATCATGTGCATATAATAAATAAAAGTTTTTCATCTTTAGATTCGAGAGCTCGTAATATGTTAGTTGATTATGTGAAAGGAATATCTGCAAGAATGTATTTAAAAGAAATGCTTAAGAAGAAGAAATTTAAATTTAAGGGTATAAATTCAAATGGTTTTTTTGGTAGATTTGCTGAATGTATTTATGATAAAATAAACAATAGAACATATCAAGATTGGGAAAAATTTGGACTAAGTAGTGAAAAAATAGAGCAGATTAAAAAATTGAAGGATGTTTTTCTTCAAGAGTTGAAACAATATGACTGTGATTACTCATTTTTAAACGTTTTAGGAAATTACAAAGAAAGGTTTATAGATGGATGTATAAGAGAGATTTCTGTAGATATCGATGAAAGAGTAACTGTTGATATACATAGATTAATAAGATTTCCTAATTCAATACATGGTAAAACAGGTTTGAAAGTTGTGCCTATTAAGTATGAAGATATTTATAAATTTGAACCTTTTAGAGACGCTTTAATATTTTTAAAAGGAGAAGCTAGAATATCCTTTAAAGTCAAAAGAAATTTCCCAAAGATTTATATGAATGATGAAGAATTTGATTTGAATTCAGTTGAAAATAAAGATATTCCACTTTATCTTGCATTATATCTTTATTTAGGTGGATATGCAAATATTATTAATTTTAGCATTTAATTATGAGTCTTCAAAAATTAAGGAAGATACTCCTAGATTTAAGAACATCGAAAGAAATTGAAATTATCAGTAATGATTATAAAGAAGAAATAAACAATGCTTTAAAATATATTGAGAGCAATAACGCTGATGTTGAATCTAAGGTTAAAAATTATGAAGCAAAAATATCAAAGCTTTTAGCTTATTCAATACTAACTTATAGACTCTCTAAGTTATATGAATTTTTAGAAAGTAATATCATCAATGCTACTTATAGTAATTTACTCTCAAATTTAGAAAATAAAATAAGAAAAAGACAAGCTGAAAAAATGAAAATGTTGCATATTCAAACCAACGAAGATATTCCTCCAATTTATGCAGATGATGGATTTTTTTATGGTCCTTTAAAGAATGGAGACATAGTATTTATATCTGAGAGTTTCTCATCTATATTATTAAAGAAAAAGTTAGCAAAAGAGATCGTTTAAAATGAAAGTTCCCGATACAATTCGGACGTATTGTCCTAGATGTAATGAATATACTGAACATAAGGTAGAATTGTATAAAGCAGGTAAAAGAAGGAATTTAGCCCAAGGCCAAAGAAGATATTTGAGGAAAAATTTAGGTTATGGAAGTAAAAGAACAGCTGAACAAAAAAGATTCGCTAAAATAACGAAAAAGCAAGTTTTGAAGTTAATATGCAATAAATGCAAGTATGTGCTTCAAAGAAGAGGTATTAGACTTAAAAAAATAGAAATTATAAAGAAGTAAAATGGTAAAAAGAAAAAACGAAATTATACCCAGACCTAAAAGTCTTTTCATTAAAATAAAATGTACAAATTGTGCAGCAGAACATATAACATTTGATCATTCTACGGCTGTTGTAAAATGTAGAAATTGTAATGAAATATTAATTGTTCCGACTGGTGGAAAGGCTAAGATTAGAGCAGAGATTATAGCAAAGTATGGTTAATTTAAAAAATTTTCCCGAACTGAACGAGTTGGTTGTATGTACTGCAATAAAAGTACTTGATCACGGGGCCTATTTTTTATTGGATGAATACAATAAAATCGAAGCCTACATGCCAATTGGTGAAGTTTCATCGACAAGAGCATTTGATATTAATGAAATCTTAAAAGAAGGAAAAAAATATATTTGTAAAGTAATAAGAGTCGATCCTTCAAAAAATCAAGTAGACATTTCATTAAAGAGAGTAACACAACAAGAGAGAAAAGAAAAACTCATACAGTGGAAGAGATTTCAAAGAGCAAATAAATTGATTGAGCTTGTTGCAGAAAAATCCAACTTCGATAAAAATAAATTAAGAGAGACTTTATTTAGCATATCCGATGATCCATTGTCAATTTTTGAGAAGATAATGGAACAGGAAGATAAAGCTCTTTCAAATGTTAATTTGCCTGAAAATGTAAAAAAAGCAATCAAAGAAGTAGCAAGAGAGCATATTAAGATTCAATATGCCGAAGCAAGTGCTGAATTTACATTATCAACAACATTACCCAATGGCATTAATATAATAAAGAATACGATAAGTGAAACTTTAAAAGAAATTTCCAATATAGATGGTTTAATTTCTTATAGAATTATAACACTTGGAGCTCCTAGATTTAAGTTTGACTTAAAAGCTATAAATTACAAAATTGCTGAAGAAGCTATTAACAATTTTGAAAAATATTTGCAAATTAATTCATCTAAAAACAATCTTGATTTCACTTTTAAAAGAGTTTATTCTAAAAAATAATGATTAAAAGATGTTCTGTTTGCAAAAGATATACTATAAGGGAAATATGTCCAAACTGTGGTTCTAACCAATTATTAAATCCTCATCCACCTAAGTTCTCTCCTGAAGATAAATATTTACAAGTTAAATTTTATGCAATTCTAGAAAGAAAAAAAAGAAAAATTGTTTAATATTTCATTCCTGGCCAGTGATATATGTACGACATGATCACAGAAACAGGTGGTTCAACAAAGTTTGGTGGATATAATATTTTATATATAAGTACTGAGCCTTGAGGCGATGCATAAACGAGCTGGAAATATTTCAAAGGTTTAAAGTTTAATTGTTGTATTTGTTGAGGATAATTTGCCATACTCCTTAATCCTGGAATATCAGTATAAATCATTCTATAAAGTATAGCTTTAGAACCGTAAGGTCCATTGGGAATTGTAACAGTTATTTGTGTTCCAAATATATTTATTGTAGTAGTATTTAAATAAAGTTGCCTTACTTGTTGATCTGAATAATTAAATGCAATTCTTAACATCCAATAACTTTTTTCAATATCTCCGCCGATGTTAATCCATTCATTTATTTGAGGTATTTGTATAAATTGTTCGTAAACAAGTACGTAAGAAGCTCCAAAATATTTGAATATTTGTAACGCTCTAGTTTCGTTATCCGAGGTTAATGCTGCACCTACTAATTGTATTTGAGTTTCATTAAAGTTTGCATTATCACAAACAGATGGTCTACCGCCAACAATTGTTATCCAATATCCATAGTCCCACCAAGCTGCAATAACTGCATTCTCGGGAATGTTATTCCTCATCCAAGCAAATGTAGCAACCCAATCTTGAGTATAACTACCTGTTTGTGAAGAAAGTATACTAGGCGGCGAAGCAGCGTAGGTTACAACGTTGGGTGTCATAGCTAAACTAGCTACTAAACTCATAAGTATAAGAATTATTATTAGTATTCCACCGTAGGAAGAAGGTATACCTTTAAATAGTTTTCCTCTTTTTCTATCGATGAAAGTTTCCTTTTTTTGCCTTAAAATAGATGCATAATTCATAAAGAGCGCTGCTAATCCTAAAGAACCTATTATTGTATCTGGTATAATTGATAACATGAATAATCTTGAAGTCGCTGCTGCAGCCCAGAGCGTTGTAAATCCAGCCAAAAACATAAATATATCCGCACTAGTTCTTCTTTTAGTTATGAAAAAGAATCCTAAAGGAATAAATAAGATTAATATTCCATAATTTATGAAAAATTGTGACCAGCTTGCTGAAACATGCTCAGCTACAGAATTTACCCATGGATCGTTTGTTCTAGCGAGTGGATTTAATATTATTTGATATTTTGCACCGATACCTCTAGCTATTCCTAAGTAGGAAAGCCCGTAAAATCCTGCCAAAATTATAATGAGGGTAATGAAAGAATATAAAGCAACTTTAATCCTTGGTATTTGTTTAAAGTATCTAATGACAAACATGATAGGATAAACAGCGTAAGGTAAAGCTGTAAAGCCACTTAATAGAAATATTTGTGTTCTTGGTATTGCAGCTATCATTAATATAGACATCGTCATTCCAATAAAGTACGTTCTAGCTACATTATCAACGTCTTTACCTAAAAAGGCAAGAACTAACACAGTTAAAGCGAACAGATTAATTAAGTATGTGAAAGCACCCCAAGTCATAATAATTATAGATAAGCTTATTCCCGTTATTATTGGGTATATATAAGATTTTTTCTTGATAGACCTTATGAATGCTAGCATGAATAAAGCTATAAAAACTTGTGATGTGCCGTCATCATCAAAAAAGCCATACGCTGTTCTTGGAATATCTGCTGTTGTTATAGCATAAAAGAATGAAGCAAGTAATCCAGTAGTCTTGCTATGCACTTCCTTACCAATGTAATACATAATAATACCTGAGAATGCTGCAGAAAAAGGCGTGACGAATCCTACCACGTACATTAAGGGTAAATTAATTCCAAGACCTTGGAGTATAAGATAAACAAAAGCGCCTATAAAACCTGTTCCTGGATATGCATTCGATGCAATAGCTCTTCCCATTGGCCTCCAAAAATCATAATTGATTCCTTGATAGAACCATGCAATAAAACCATACCATCCATGATTAACTACGTATTGCGCATTATAATATTGAAAATATGGATCGAATTCATTTAAATAAGCCCCATATTTAAATAAAGGTATTAATCTTATTGCCAGAGTTAAAGTGAAGTTTAAGGCTAATATAATTACTATAGCAATGTTTTCCATTGTAGGAGGCGGAATTTTTTCCTTAACTTTTTTTATAAATTTTTTAATTCTTGATTGCTTCTCTTCTTCCATTTAATCTATCTATACGTTAATGATTTATTTATATTTTGAAATAAATTTTCAATATATGAGTTCGACAAAAAATCCTATCGACAGAAAGTATACAAAGGATCATGAATGGGCTCTAAGAGAAGGAGATATTGTTGTTGTAGGAATAACTTGGTATGCTCAATCCAAGCTTAAAGATATAGTATTTGTTGATTTGCCTAAGGTAGGCAAAAAAGTTAATAAGTCTGAGCCAGTAGCAGTTGTTGAATCTGTAAAAACAGCTTCAGACGTATATTCACCTTTAAGTGGTGAAATAATTGAAGTAAATAAAGAATTAGAAACAAGTCCTGAACTAATTAATAAAGATCCTTATAATAAAGGATGGATATTTAAGATAAAGCCATCAAATTTGGAAAAAGAGTGGAATGAATTATTGGATGCAAAAGATTATGAAAAATTAATTCAATAAACATTTTTTCTTTTAAATATACCTAAATATAAGTTAGCACTTTGAGCTTTAATTACTTTAAACCAAACATCATAAGCTATGTCAAGAAATTTTTTCATTTCTTCAGGAGTGGAGGCTTTTTGACTTAAGTATAGTGAATATTCTATAATAGCTTTAGCATGCTGAATGTCATTCAAATCTTTTAAATTCATACCCTTTTCTTTAATTATTTTTTCTGATTCTTCTAAATTAAAGATGTATACAGGTCTTCTTCTATAACTTGCAATTATAGTGTATAAAAATCCTACAATTAAAAGATAAAAAGATATATAAACAATCATGTTTAAGCTAGCTGAAATTGAAATCAAATAAACTATACTTCCTACCAAAATAATTATAAGACCTACTATTGGATTAAGCCTTTTAAAAGCTGTGAAAGGATCTACAAATGCCAAATCATATATGATACTAATTATAAATAATCTTCTTATTTGTCTAAACCATTCTCTTTCTTCTTCATGCATGTTTATTATTTATAAATCAGTTTCACAATATTATAATAAGAGTGGAAAAAATTAAAAAAGTGTTAATGTTTGAAAAATTAAATCATTATTTGAATGTATTATACAATGTTGTTTCTCAATATTTTCCTTATTTAGCTGCTATTGCATCTGCAGCTGTTATGGCTGGATTCATATATTTGTCCGATACACCAACAGTTCCGTATGTGAATCGGGGTGGCTCTATTTCAATAATATATCCTAGCTTATCAGATGAAACAATTCTTGAAGCGTTCGCAGTATTTCTTGTATTAATATTAATATTTGTGGCAAGTTACATATTGTATTCTTATTCTACAAAAAAGTATTTTTCTGCACCACCAACGACTGTAGTAACAATTAGCGTCTTCATTTTATTCATTTTATTCTTAGTTTTATACATTATGATATTACCAAAGGTATCAGGTTAATAGGGCTTATCTTTTATTTTCATAGAATGTGCTCCAATATTAGTCAATATATGAACAAAGAAAGTTATAAAAAGTAGAAATATAACCTCATCTGAATTTAAAGGTGGAGAAAAGAAAATTGAGTATATTAACAACGCAAAGACTAAAAATCCTAATTGATCAAAAATAGGAAGCATCTCCCCCCTTCTAATTTTCAATCTTCTTTTAATGAAAGAACCTAAAATATCTCCAAGTAGTGCACCGATCACGAGTAAAGTGCCATCGTAATAAGTATAATAAATAAACGTGATAGAAAAAATATCGTTTATAAATTTTAAAGATAAGAAATAGAACTCCCCCATTATGAATCCAAATAATGTCCCCTCAATTGTTTTACCATCTCCCAATATTCTTTCTTTATCTATAAACTTTTTATTAAAGTCTAGAGGATGCAAATCTTGAACGATTGAACTGAAAAACAATGGAGAGGAATTGGCTACATATGCAGGTGAAACGAATATTAATGGATATAAGAGAGAAATTAAAATGCTTAATTCAGACATATATTTTGCTCAAAATATCCTTAATTGGAAGGAATTCTTCATATTCGTATTCAACATCCTTATTAAAAAATTTAATATGGATTCTATCTTCTTTCAATTCTGTTTTTATTAGTATATTTGTAAAATAATCAATTATATTGAAGGATTTTTCTATAATTTCACTTGAATAATTTAATATGTATAAATTGTTTTGGATTATTGCATCCTCATGCATCAAAGCTAATAAAATAGATAATTTTCTATATGAGTTTATTGAATCATAGGGTTCCAATTTAAAGATCGAGATTCTATCAACTATAATTATTGAATTTCCAATATCTTTTTTTCCTCTTTCAACAATTAAACTTTCAATGTCATCGATTGAATAAATTTGTATGAATTCTATTGGTAAATTTTGGTGTATATTTTTTGCATGCATAATAGTACTATATAAATCTGAGAACAAATAAGTGATATGTTTTTTTACGTTTAGCTTGTTTATACTGATAAATAAAGTCAATAATGTTTTACCACTCCCTCTTTGGCCGTAAATCGTTATAATTCCGTTATTGAGATTCTTTATGTTTTCTAAAATTTTCATTGTTGAATTTTCTTAATTTTGGATGGCCACCAATTATATTTTTCAGCCAGTCCCATTATAGCTGGAACAAAGAATAAAAGCATTGCAGATGTATCGATTATAATTGCAGATGAAACAACAAAACCAATTTCTCTCATTATTATTATATCGCTTATTATAACAGAAGCAAAAACACTTGCAAATATTAATCCTAAACCAATTAATGTTCCACTTACCTTATTAACAGCCTCTACAACAGCTTCTTTATCTGATTTGCCATTTATTACTATTTCTCTAACTCTTGTAACATAGAAAATATCATAGTCAATTCCAACTCCTAACATTGTAACAGCAACAAACAATGGTATAAAACTGACTACTGGATAATTATAAAGATTATAAAATAAAACATAAAGTAAAGAAAGCGAAATTGAAATACTAATTAATATTGTTAAGATCAATCTTAAAGGCGTGATTAAAGATCTCAATTGGATAAATAAAATTAATAGCACAGCTAGGCTTAATGTTAAAATAACTTGAGGAATAATTTTATTAAAAAGCTGTTCGCTATCAAACGTTGCTTGAGTTGACCCTCCGTAATACATGCTAATAATTTCATTAAATTCTGTTGAATTATAGACAAGCACTTTCGTAATTTTATTTTCTATATTATTCAGAACATTTATTGCTTCTTTACTTGTAGCTTCATAATTTAACCAAACATAAATCAATGCCGTATGATTGTCCTTTCCTATTAAGGATTCTATTTTATTAATGTATTGTATTTTTATCGGATCTTGTAGGTTATTAATGTTTGAATAATTAAATTTTTCTCCATAGGGTTGCGAAGGACTTATTACAAAGGACACTCCATTCGATTTATTAATTAAGTTGGTTAACGCATCAATTTGATTAAAAACTTTATAATTAAGAGACCCATTTGCGTAGATTATTGGGTCTTTAGTTTGTATAAGTAAATAGGTAGGTTGAATAGAACCGCTACCTATTTTATCATCTATTATATTTATTGCTTGAATACTCTTAAAATTAGGAACAGTTTTTATTAAATCCATGCTGGTAGGTGTATTTAGTGAAACATAGAAGCTCCCTAAAGCTATTAACAGAACAATAACTATTATTAATGTCTTCTTGCTTATTACTAATTTAGAAACTTTATTTAATATTTTTGTTCTTGAGAAAATACTTCTATAATTTTTGTTTGGCCAATATAACTTTTCTCCAAAAATGTATTCTAAAGCAGGAAGCAATGTAAGAGATGCAGCCAATAATACAGCAACACCTATAGCTATTGAGTATCCTATATCACCAAATAAAGGTATGTTAGATACAGACATGATTACATATGACACTATTACTGTTATTCCCGCTGTCAGTATTGCTTGGCCAGCCCATTTCATTGAAATTGTAACACTTTCATCCTTGCTTTTTCCTGAACTCATTTCTTCCCTTGTCCTCCTAAGTTGTAGAACAGAATAGTCTATTGCTAATCCTAGCATTAGAAGTGTAGTTAATACTGGTGTCAAAAAAGTTAGTTGACTATGTCCAACAACTACTACTAAATAGTAAATGAGAGGATAAGAAATTATAATTGCAATTCCTGCAACAATATAAGGTATTATTGCTGTTATCGGTGAAAGAAATAATAAACCTACAACTAGCATTGAAACTAAAGTTCCAACGAATCTACTTACATCTAAAGCTTCAGAAAAAGATTTAGATGTATCCTCAGATATAATAGAAGAACCGGTTATATAGACAGTAGCATTACTTTTTATATGCAACGTTTCTACGATTTTCTTTGTTTCATTCAAAGTATTGGTATTAATTGTAGAATTGAAGTTTAATATGGCAACCATTGTTGAGTTATCAGAACTTACAAAATTTTTGATTGCATTGTATTTTAATATAAGGGGATGTGTATAATAGCTGTAATTCATTATAATGCCTAAGGTATAATTTTCTATATTTATGCAACATGTAGAATTTAGTTTAAGTAAAGCATTGTATAGAGAATCATTATTTATATAAAACAATGGAGAATCTTGGAATAAATTTTTCGTAATATTTGTTGCTACAATCGATGTCAGATTCCAAATTTTGTTATATGTTGCATTTTCACCCAATTCATAGCTCTTTTCAATTAGAGAATTTAAAGAGTAACCAGTAAGATTGTAATTCTTTATTTCTTTTTTGAAAAGAGATATCGTAAGATTTTTTATTCCACTTTCGGTTGGATTTTTGCCTAAATCATATATGAGATTTACAAATTGTAAGTTAGTCAAATTGAATGGTAAAATTTTTGGAATAAAACTTGCTACATAATTTAATGATAAGTTAATAATTAAGCTAGCATTATTCCAATCTGAAAGATTTAAATTGTTCGCAACAAATTTCACGAAATTTTTTGTTTCATTGTTTAAATTTGGGTTATTTAAAAAAAGAACAATAGTATTGTTTACAGTCCAAGATAATCTGTAATTCAATGAAGCGTATGGAATCTTTTGAAATGATTCATTCCATATTTTAAAAAACAAAGTATAATACGATAGAGAAAAAATGTTACCGGAAAAATTGTTAGTCAAACTTAAAATTGTGGAGTTTGCTTGATAATTTACCAAATAAACATTTCCATGTCCACCATTTGTCTGATTGTAAATTTGTATCCAAATTTTTATAAAAAGTTCAGGAATACCATAGATTGTATTCGATGTACCGTTGATAGTTGAAATTGTAAAAAAGATCTGTTGATTTATTTTAGTAATGTTATTCTTTAACAAATAAACATTGTAGTTGATATTCTTTATTATTTCGCTTGTTTTGTTAGCTATCTTTAAAGTAGCATTAAATACAGATTTAAACAGTTCTTCTTCTATTGTATAGATATCTTGAATGTTAGTGAAATTTTTAATTTTTGGATCTTTAGATAAACTTTGATTCAAATTAAAAAGCCAATATTTTATATCATTCGAATATACGTTATTACTTTGAATTACAATTAATAATATATCTGATGTTTTGTTCATGCTTGGAAATTCTTTCTTTAATAATTCATCAGCTTTAGTCGACATAGCGTTTTTCATTTGGCTTAGACTAATGTTTGTAATGTTATATGATACATTGGAGAAAAACAGGTTAAGTTGTGTGTATGATATTAATGCTAGTATTAGCCAAATTGCTACAATTAGCTTACTATATTTCTTAAAATTTTTTCTTGAATCAACAACTTTATTCATGGTTAATTATTGGGATTATTAATGAAAATTATAAATAATGTATAAATTTTTTAGTAGCGCCCTGGAAGGGATTTGAACCCTTGACCCACGGCTTAGGAGGCCGTTGCTCTATCCAAGCTGAGCTACCAGGGCATCTATATAGGATTTATCTTATTAATGATAAATTTTTAAATCTATTGATGGAAGACTTGAAAAGAAAATTAGTAGAAGATATGCAGATAAAAAAAGGAATAAGCATAAAAGAACTAATACTGCAGTATGAAAGATCAGGTGCTTTCATGGCAAAAAATCTAGCTGATTCTTGTAAAATATTTCTCGAAATGGTTAAAGATGAAGAATGTTTTGTTTTTCTTTCTTTTACTGCTAATTTAATAGCAACAGGTATTAGAGGTGTAATTTCAAGTATGATAAAAAAAGGTTATGTAGATGCTATAATCACAACAGGCGGTACCTTTGATCATGATATAGCAAGGTCTTTAGGAGGCTCTTATTTTTCAGGCGATTTCGATGCAGATGATGTTCAATTACATGAAAATTCAATTCATCGATTAGGTAATGTATTTATACCAATGAATAACTATGGTCCTTTGATAGAGAAATTTGTAAGAAACAATTTAGAGAATTTGATCAAAGATAAAAAAGTATTTTCTCCTAGCGAATTGGCTAAATTTTTTGGCTCTATTATTAATGATGATAACTCAATATTGAGACAAGCATATTTGAACAATGTACCAATATATTCACCAGGAATTCTTGATTCTTCATTTGGTACAGCACTTTTTTTTGAATCTCAATTAAGAAAATTTAGTTTAGATTTCTTTTCAGATATGAAAGAATTGCTTGAAATCGTTTACACATATAAGAAAACAGGCGCGTTAATTATAGGTGGTGGGATAAGTAAACACCATACATTATGGTGGAATCAATTTAAAGACGGATTAGATTACGGTGTTTATATCACAAGCGTTTCAGAATATGACGGTAGTCTTTCAGGTGCAAGACCTAAAGAAGCTATAACATGGAATAAGTTAAACCCTACTTCCAAAAATTCTTTTATAATAACCGATGCCACAATCGTTATACCAATTTTATATGCTTTTGTTGAAGAAAGCTTAAATGACTGAATTAGAAATATACTTATATTTTTGAATAAAAATTTAATTTGAGTGAATATTAGATCTCAGAGTGAAATAATCGGATCAATTTTAATGTTAGCTATTACAATTGCTTTAAGTCTTATAATATTCGGTATAGCATATCATCAATTTAATATTGAAAGTGTAACTTTTGCACAAAATACTCAAGCAGCAAATTCTTTGGTTAATGAAAACTTCATTATAGCTCACATATATTACAATCCATCATTACATATAATGATAATTTATATATATAATACGGGATCTGTACCTTTGAACATTACACAAGTAATTATAAATAATATGACAAAATGTAGTTCTTCAAATATATGTTCAGCCTCGTATTCCTACAATATTTTTGTAAATCCTTCAACTATTGCAAATATAACTATAACATCAATTAATCTCAGTCTTAATACTTTATACAATATAACGGTTGTATCACAAGTTTACTTAGGAAATCAGCCTACTGCTTATTACAAACAAGTATCGATAACTTATTCTTACTCATCATCAAATTTTGTTTATTAAAATGGGTAAGATATTTGGAACAAATGGTTTTCGAGGTGTATTTGGTCAAGAATTAAATTTAGATATTATTTATAATTTAACACTTAGCATAGGAACTTTCTTTTCGGGAAAAGAAATCTTAGTTGGTTGCGATACAAGGAATACAAGTGAAATAATAAGTAAAGTTGTTTTTAGTGCCTTGAGTGATGCAGGCGTAAGTTTTTATTATTCAAGCATTGCTCCTACACCTGCTCATCAATATGCAGTTAAATTCTATGGATTGGACGGAGGTATAGTAGTAACAGCGAGTCATAATCCTCCAGAATATAATGGTATAAAATTGTTGGGGAAAAATGGTGATGAACTGCCACACTCTTTAGAAGATATTATAGAAGAAATACATTTTTCTAAGCGTTTTAAGTTGAGTGAGTTAAAAACAAAATGCAAAGGAACATTAAACGCGATTGAACCTTACATAAATGCAATTTTACGTCAAGTGGATACAAGTGAAATAAGCAAGCGTAAATACAAAGTAGCAGTCGATGCAGCTTGTGGTACAGCTTCTTTATGTGCTCCTAAGCTTCTAAGTGAACTGAATGTAACAGGTTTTTATGTTAATTGTCAACCAGATGGTTATTTTCCATCAAGACAACCAGAACCATTGAGGGAGAATCTTATTGAATTTTCAAAATTTACTGAGAAGGTAAAAGCAGATTTTTCTGTGGCATTTGACGGAGACGCCGATAGATCGATTTTCATAGATAATAAGGGTCGTGTAGTGTGGGGAGATAAAAGTGGTGCAATCCTTTCAAAGCATTCAATTAAAAAGCTTGGTAAATGCTATGTAGTTACAGGAGTAAGCGCTTCTTTATTAGTAGAAAGAGTAGTAAAAGATTTAGGATGCGAAGTTATTTGGACAAAAGTAGGTAGTGTTATAATAACGGAAAAAATAAATGAATTAGTTTCTAAAGGGTATAAAGCAATAGGATTAGAAGAAAATGGAGGATTTTTTTATACTCCACATCAACCTACAAGAGATGGTTGTATGAGTCTAGCTTTAATGCTAGAAGCATTAGCTTATGAAAATAAATCATTAGCCGAATTGCATGATGAATTGCCTAAGCTTTATATGTTAAAAAGTAAAGTTGAAGCAAAGAACGTAGAAAGAGAAGATGTAATTAAAAGATTGTCAGAAATTTATTCAGGATTTAGACAAGATAAAATAGATGGAGTAAGGATTTGGCTCAATGAAAATGAATGGTTTTTGGTTAGACCTAGTGGAACTGAGCCAATTATTAGAATATTTGCTGAATCTAATTCCGAAGAAAGAGCAAAAGAAATTTTGAATAAAGTTATTGAAGAAGTAAAAAAATTGTTAGCTAAATAAAAAATAGTGAATAATTTAAAATCCAAAGAATTGAGAATATTATTCTTTAGCGAAAAAACAGTTGAAAAGAATTTAGCTTTAGAAGAAGCGATATTGGATAAGATAAATGAAGGTTCTTCTCCTAATACTTTAAGATTGTGGATTAATGAAAAAAGCGCAATATTATCAATTCATGACAGAATAGAAGATACCGTTAATATTAGCTTTTGCCTTGAAAAAGGAATAAAAATCAATCGTAGAATAACAGGAGGAGGCACCGTCTATCACGATGAAGGTAATTTGAATTGGAGCTTTTTTGTTAGAAAAGAAGATGTAAATAATCAAGATTTGATAGAAATGTACAGAAACTTTTCATCTTATTTAATAGCTGCTTTGTCATCGTTAAATTTTAATCTTGTATTTTACGAGCCTAATTGGATAGGTATCGAGAATAGAAAAATTTCAGGAATGGCAGGATATATTAAGAGAAACGCATTTCTTATACACGGTACACTTTTGGTGGAATCTAACTTAGATTATTTAAGAAATGTTTGTAAGTTACATTTTAAGTATCCTGAAGTAGCTAATTTATCTAATTATAGAAGTGTAAATTTAGACTCGGTGGTGAATACAATTATAAATTATATTCATGAAGAATTTGTTTCATCCTTTATAGAAAAAAAGCCAGAAAAAGAGGAGGAAGAGCTGATGATAAAACTTGAGAATGAAAAATATAAGAGCCTTAATTGGATATTTAAATAATTTATTGAAATGGACGAATTCATAGGTCTTTATGTGAAGCATGAATTTAAATATACATCAATAAATTCTATTTTAAGTCGGTTTAACAACGCTTTTCCAATAAGAGGTTTGAAATGAATGAAGGCTGCCGTTCTTTATGAACCGAGAAAATTAGTAATAGAAGAAGTAGAGAATCCACAAGCAAAAGATGGAGAAATTTTAATAAAAGTTCTTTATGCTTTAACATGCGGAACAGATTTAAAGACTTACGAAAGAGGACATACTATGATAAAATATCCAATGATAATAGGTCATGAATATGTGGGTGAAGTAATAGAAAATAGAAGTAAAAATGAGAAAATAAAAAAAGGAGATATTGTTGTAGGGGCTAATTCAGCTCCATGCTTCAATTGTTACTATTGTAAGAAAGAAAATTATAGCTTATGCGAGAAACTTAATGAAAGTTTATTGGGCTTTACAAAACCAGGTTGTTTCGCTGAATATATGGTAATTCCGCAAAGAATCTCAGAAATTAACTTATTTAAACTAAATGACGATGATTACAAAAGATATGCTTCTTTAGAACCTTTAGCTTGTGTGGTTCATGGATGGAAATATTTGAACGTTAAAGATGAAGATTATGTCTTAATCATTGGTTCTGGTCCTATAGGTATCCTTCATGCATTAATGGCTAAATTGTATACAAAAAATGTTTATCTACTAGGTAAGCATAAAGAAAGGCTATCTTTAATAAATGAATTAGGAATAAATACGTTTGATTACGATGAATACTATAAAAATTTACATGAAATCAAAAATCATTATTACTTTGATGTTGTAATTGAAGCTGTTGGTACAAACGAAGCATGGAATTTGGCTTTTGAATTGGTAAGAAAGGGAGGCTTTTTACTCTTATTTGGAGGATTGGGTCCTAACAGTAAAGCAATCTTTGATGCAACAAAAATTCACTATGGAGAAATTAAAATCCTTGGTTCTTTTCACCATGATCCCAATTCTATTAAAAAATCCTTTGAATTAATACGGGATAAAGTAATTCCAATTGATAAGCTAATAACAAGTGAGGTAAATTTAGAAAAAATAGAATTTGCTTTAAATAATATGGCTAAAGGATGGGATATGAAGGTAGGAATAAAAATAGCTTAAACCTATATTTTATAGCCAAAATTTTGCTGTATACCTTTTATAATTTTGTTTTCATCAATCATATACATTTTTTCTAGTTCAGGACTAAACGGTACAGGTAATGGAGGAGAAGTAATTCTCACAATTGGGCCATCTAGATAATCGAACGCATTTTCAATTATTTGCATTGCAATCTCTGATGTTATGCTACAAAACTTAACATCATCAGCAACAATTACAACTTTGCCTGTTTTCTTTACTGAGCTTAATATTGTATTTATATCTAGTGGTATTAAAGTTCTGGGATCTATTACTTCAGCGCTTATTCCTTTTCCTTCTAATATGTTTGAAGCTTTTATTGCTTCATTTAAGCATCTAGAAACTGCTATGATTGTAATATCATCCCCCTTCTTCTTTATATCAGCTTTTCCTAGTGGTATTGTATATTCTTCTTCAGGGACATTTCCTTTAGTTCTATAAAGTACTCCACTTTCTATGAACAAAACAGGGTTTTCCTCCCTTATGCTACTTTTCAAAAGCCCTTTTGCATCATAAGGTGTTGAAGGTGAAACAACTTTTATTCCAGGACTGTTAACAAACCATGACGGAAAGAATTGGGAATGCTGAGATCCATGGGCTCTGCCTAAGCTGTATTGCGTCCTTATAACAATTGGTATTTTTAATTGACCTCCGCTCATGAATCTCATTTTAGCTATTTGAGTTACTATTTGGTCTAATGCTATCATAGCAAAATCCATGTACATGATTTCTGCAATAGGTTTTAAGCCGCCCAATGCTGCTCCTGCCGCAGCGCCTATTATAGCGATTTCAGAAATGGGCGTATCTAAAACTCTTTGTTCTCCAAATTCTTCTATTAGGCCTTGAGTTACTTTATATACTCCTCCATATCTTCCAACATCCTCACCTAAAACGATAATCTTTTCATCTCTTTTCATCTCCTCTTTGATCGCCTCTCTTAATGCTTCAACGAAAGTTATTTCTCTCATTTTTCAAAGTAAACTAATTTTTCTAATTCGTTAAATTCCAAAACTTTACTCTCTTCTGCAAATCTTACAGCGTCTTCAACTTCATTAATAACTTCTCTTTCTAATTTTTTATATCCTTCTTCATCAAGTAATTTTTCTTTAATCAATTTTTCTTTAAAAATTTTTATCGGATCTCTTTGTAACCACTCATTAACTTCATTTGGGTCTCTATATTTAGCTTGATCATAAACTCCATGCCCTTTCATTCTGTAGGTTCTTGCCTCTATAAAAATTGGTCCATTTAAATTTCTTATTTCTTCAATACAATCTTTAGCAACTTTATAAACAGATATTACATCATTTCCATCAACAATAAAAACTTTCATATTATATGATGCAGCTCTTTCTGCAATACTTTTTGAAGAAAGGCTTCTAGTAATATGCGTAAATTCTGCATATAAATTGTTTTCACAGACGTAAAGAACAGGTAGCTTCCAAAGAGATGCAAGATTCATTCCTTCGTGAAATGCACCCGTATTAACAGCACCGTCACCAAAGAAGCAAACTGTAGCAATTTTCCTATTCAGATATTTATTTGATAAAGCTAATCCAGCAGCTATAGGTATTTGACTTCCCACTATTGCTGTTGCATAAATCAATCCATCTTCAGGACTTATAGCCGCATGCATAGATCCACCAAGTCCTTTGCATGTTCCTGTTTCTTTTCCAAACATTTCTGCCATTAACTTCTTTATATTAACACCTTTAGCAATTGCATGCCCATGGCATCTATAACTTGTTATAACATAATCATCCTTTTTTAAAGCACTACATATACCTACTGCAATTGCTTCTTGGCCTAAATATAGATGAGCTGGTCCTATTAAAGTTCCTTTTACTAAGAAGAGCTCTTCAATTTTTTCTTCAAATTTTCGAATTTGGAGCATCTTTTTTAGAAGGTTTATTGGTTCGACATCTAATTCGTTAAGTGGAATATTTTTAATTTCCATGTCTAATCAATAGCGACCTTATTTTAAATTGTTATCCTGTGCGTTAACATCCTTTCTAAACCAACATTCAAATTATAAAATCAATTAAAATTTAGAACAATGCTTCAATAAAAAATGAATTTTATTTTTTGCGGTTTTCCTCGAATAATTCATTTGTTATTTAGCAAGTTTATATCTCACTTACTTAACAAAAAATAATAGTATTAAATGGAAGAAGTTGTTAATACAATAAACTTATCTAGATATTTTGGGGATCTTAAGGCCTTGGATAATGTAAACCTGAAAATAAACAAGGGTGAGATTTTTGGTTTGTTAGGGCCAAATGGTTCAGGAAAATCAACCTTAATAAAAATTCTTGCTACATTACTTTTACCTTCTGAGGGTGAAGCTTACGTCTTGGGTTATAATGTTAGGAATGAATTTGAGAAAATAAGAAAGTTAATTAACATTGTAGCAGGTGATGATAGACCTGGCTATGGCGTGTTAAAGGTAAAAGAAAGTCTTTGGTTCTTTTCACAGCTTTATGGATATGGTATAAAGGAAGGTTGGAAGTTAGTTAATTCCTTGATTCAAGAATTTGGAATGCAGGAATATGCTGATAAAAGATTAAACAGACTATCTTCAGGAATGTATCAAAAATACAATTTTGTTAGAGGAATTTTAAATAACCCAAGATTATTGTTTTTGGATGAACCGACAGTAGGTTTAGATGTGAACATTGCAAATGAAATAAGAGCTTATATAAAATCTTGGATAAATGAAGATAAAGAGAGAACAATATTATTGACCACTCATTATATGGCTGAAGCACAACAGCTTTGCGATAGAATAGCAATAATACATAAAGGTAAAATTGTTAGAGTTGACACTGTTGAAAGATTGTTAAGCCTAGTATCTAATGAGCATGTATTTGAGTTAAAAACTTCTTTAATATCAGAAAATATTTTATCCAATATAAAAAGTATAGAAGGTATAAAAGCATTAGCTTCAGATAATGATGTAGCTTCTAATATATCTAATATAAGAATTGTAACTAAAGATGAATCTATAATCGCTGATATAATTAGTTTACTTAGAGATTCCAAAATACGAATATTAAACTTAAATAAAGAGGAGCCTACATTGGAGGATGTATTCTTGTATTTAGTGGGTAGAAAACTAAGATGATGAAACATATGCTAAAAGTAGCTTATGCAAGGGCATATGTGAGAATAAAAGGAACAAATAGAGATTTTACTCATTACATAGCTGATGTATTTCTTCCCTTATTGGGAGTTTCAGCAATTTTATTTGCATATAAAGCATTAAATGCTCCTGAGATATATCTCGCTTCAGCTGCAGTTGGTGCATCGATGATCGCTTTTTGGTATAATATTCTTTGGAGTATGGCTTCACAATTTTATTGGGAAAAAGAACAAGGAAATTTACCTTTATTTATAACGAGCGGAGCGCCTCTAACTGGTATATTATTGGGTATGGCTTTGGGTGGAGCTTTTAACATGACTTTAAGAGCACTAGGAGTTTTGATATTGACGATATTATTATTCAATATAAAGTTGAATTCTTCTGCTTTATTACCAACATTAGGACTTTTCTTGTTGACCTTATCATCTTTATATTCTCTAGGAATGATATTTGCTTCTTCATTTTTAAAATTTGGAAGAAGTGTTAGTAAAATAAACGAATTGTTAGGAGAACCTATATTATTCCTCTCAGGAGTTTATTTTCCAATTAATGTTTTTCCTTTAGCAATTCAAATTTTGGTCTCTTTAATACCTTTAGCTTTAGGCATAGAAGGCATGCGTGAACTTCTTATTTTAAACAAAAATTTTTATGATATTATTTGGGTTTATATTGCATTAATTTTTCTTACAATTGTATTTGCATATATTGCAATTAAATTGCTTAAGAAAATGGAAAATGAAGGTAGAATTACAGGTTCAATCACTTTAAAATGGGAATAAAAATTGTAATAAATAAAATATTTTCTTTGTTATGGGTATCATATAAGATAGAAGCAAATTGGACAAGCATTAAGAATTATTTAATTTACATAATAGTAAGACCTACATTTACTCTTTTATTAATGCTATTTATTTTTGTAGCAGCAAGGTCAAATCAGCAATATGGCTACTTTATACTTGTTGGACAGGCTTTTTACAATTTAGTTGGAAGCGGCATAATGGGAGTTGCTTATACGCTATGGGATGATAGAGAACATTATAAAATTTTAAAATACATATACATACTACCCATTAAGCTTCCTTTTTATTTAATGGGAAGAGGTATGTACAAATATATTGAAGGAATTTTGCCTTTGTTTGTATCTTTCATAATAGGTTCTTTAATAATACAATATCCTTTAAGCCAACTTCATGTTTATTGGCCATTGCTTGTATTAAATTATTTGCTAGGATTTGTTTGGATATTAGCTTTAGGTTTTTTAATAGCATCAATTATGTTCTTTACAACTCAATATGGTTGGATTGTTATAGAATCTATTATGGGTTCTCTTTTACTATTTGGAAATATAATATTTCCCTCTAGCTTGCTTCCATTTCCCTTAAACGTTGTTTCTGATTTGTTACCAATAAAAGTATGGATAGATTTAAATAGGGAAATAATTTTGGGCAACATAAATTTAGAAGTTTATCATCAATTGGAAATTTTAGCTTTACTTTCCTTTGCTTATTTATTCGTTTCTTGGTTATTACTAAATTTAAGTGATAGAATAGCTAAAAAGAATGGCTTAATCGATATAGTAACATCTCATTAATTATGCGGGGGGTGGGATTTGAACCCACGCAGCGCTAACGCACAGGATCTTAAGTTTGGCCCCATTTTGGACCTGCCCCTTTGTCCTGGCTCGGGAACCCCCGCTATTACTCTAAAAATATTATATACTCATTATTATAAATTAAATTGTAAATTGTGCCTCGGTGGCTTAGCTGGTTATAGCGCTGCACTGGTAATGCAGAGGTCGCGGGTTCAAATCCCGCCCGAGGCTTGAATTAAGCTTTATAATTTGTTTATAATAAATTATAATTTAGTTATAATGTTATTTCCGGAAGAAATTTTCGTTAAAGAATTTTTACCCAACATTAGAGTTATTCTTGCTCATGAATTGTATAAGAGAAATTATAGCCAAACAAAAATTGCTGAAATTTTAGGAATAACACAAGCAAGAATTAATGGTTATCTAAAATCGAGTTATGAAAAATCTTTGGATAATTTACAAATGATGGGCTTAAAAAAAGAGGATATAACATTATTAGTCGACAATTTTTTTAGTGAAAACGGTATAGATAAATTTTTCGCACTTCGAATGATAAACAGTTATTGGCAAAATTTATTGGCGAATGGTAAGATATGTCAGTACCATTATAAAATGGCAGGTTTAAATCAGAATTGCACGATATGTTTAAAGTCCAATATAGCTAGTGATTTCCTTGAAGATGTTAGAATGAAAAATGAATTGAAGGAAGCTTTCAAATTATTAAATTCATCTCCTTTCTTTCCATATATTATGCCTCAAATCAATACCAATATTGCATACGCTAAAGATAAAGCCGAAAAGATTAATGACGTGTTAGCTTTTCCAGGAAGAATAATTAAATATAAATCTGGAATAAAGATTTTAGCTGATCCTGAATTTGGTGCATCTAATCATCTAGCTAAGATGTTAATTCTTGCACATAAAAAAGATAATTCCATTCGATCCTGTATATACATAAAATTTGACAAATCAATATTAAAAATCATTAAAGAATTGGAAATTGAATACGATTATAATCTAAGATATGATGATGAAGAAGATCCTGTTGTTTTTTCTTTCAGAGAATATTTAAAGAATAAAAAAATTCCAAGGATTTTAATTGATGATGGTAGGAAAGGATATGAATCTATATGTTATATATTTGGTAAGAATCCTATTGATATTGTTAAGAAAACATTACTTATAGCAGAGAAGTATACTTTAATGAAGTAGCTAATGCAAAGCTTGAACCTTAATTTCTTCTTCTTTTTTAGATATTACAAAAACCAAGAATATAGATAAAATTGCGAATAAACTTAATATCTGAAGAAAAAAGATATTGAAAAATATTGTGAAAGTAATCCAACTAATGCAGGGCCAATTGCACTTCCAGTTGTATTTCCTAAACCCCAAACATAAGCATTAGCAAGTCCTGTACCTTCTTTTTTTGCTATTTCACCTGCTAAAGATAATGCTAAAGAAAAATTGCTGAATGCGAATAATCCGAAAATTATAAGAAAGTAAGGTAATGCTGTATAAATAAAGATAAAAAAGAAAAATATAGAAAAAATTGTTGAAAGGGTTAATAGAATAACTCTACCAAATTTATCCGAAAGATAACCTAGTGTTGGTTGACCCAATGTACCTGCCGCAAATATTATGGTTAACGTGTATCCAAGATCGATGTTAAATTTGTAACTGTATTCGGTAATTAGCATTGTAGGTAAGAATTGAATAACTCCTTGAGTGAATATTGCTCTTAATAACATTATAATAGTTAATATTATCAATGGAAAGGAAATGACAAATTGGTTATTCCTGTCTCTAACGTAATTTTTATTAGGTGTTCTAAATTTGATAAGCATTAATGGTATTGAAGCAATTAAAGATGCAATAGATAATATTATAAGTGAATAAAAAACACCTAGATTTGTAATAGATAAAAAAGAAAGTAGACCGAACATTATTGAAGGGTACAAGGCTGTGCCTAAGTTGCTAAAAGCACCATTAATTCCCATTGCTGAACCTGCTTGTACACCATAAACATAAGTTAATGCAGAACCACCCATTGGATGATAAAAAGCTGAAGCAAATCCTCCTAAACTTATACCTGCGGTAGTAACATATAAATTTCTCTCGAGGATTCCTATAGTTGTGATAATCAAGGATATAAACCATATAATTAATTCAGCACCTATAATTAGTAAAGGATTCCCATATTCATCTCCTTTTTTACTTATAAAGGTGATGCTATTGCTGAGATGATGTAAAATAAAGCTGATATTATACCAATAATTAAACTATTTAGATTCAAGGAAATTAAAATGTAAGAATATATTACAGGCATGAGAAGTGTATTTCCGTCATTTATAAAATGTGCCAATGAAGTTATCACAAGGATTTTTCCTTTCATTTATGATTTTTATCTTAATTTTGCTTTAAATATAACTTTAATCTATTTCTAATTCTTGCAAAGGTTCCTAGTAGAGTTTTAGCTTCTCTCTTAGATAAATAGGCTCGATCCAATAGTCTCTTAAAAACAATTAGGCTATGTTCTAGCTTAATTCCTTTAAGGTCAGACAGTACTAATAAATCCCTTAAAAAATTAATAATTTCTTCCTTATCTTTTTTAGAAGCGATTTCATATTTAACAGTTCTAATTTTCTCATCTCTTTTCATCTCATATAAGAATACAGCTACAGAAAGAGCTAAATTCATCGAAGGATATTCATCAGAGGTAGGTATAAAAGTTAAAATATCACATTTATCAATTTGCTCATTTGTAAGCCCTGTTCTTTCATTTCCAAATAATACAGCAATTTTACCTTTTGCTATATTCTTTATCTCTGTTACTGGAATTCCTATTCTTCTTAAATTTCTGTCATTACCTATATTTGAACTAGTTCCTATGACAATGTCCACATCGTTAATAGCTTCTTCTAATGCAGTGCAAATTTTAGCCGATTTAATTATTTCTGCAGCATGTGAAGAGAATTTAATAGCTTCATCACCAAAAGATTCTGGTTTAACTATGTATAGTTCTTTAAAACCAAAATTTTTCATTGCTCTCGCTACTAATCCAATATTAAATTCATAACTTGGCTGAACAAGTACAATTCGCACATTTAGAAATTGTAAAATGGTAATTTAAATTATATATAGTAAGTAGTAAATAAATAGTATCATATGCCTATAAGACCGGGAAGATGCTACAATAAACTTGATACAATGCCATATACTCGAAAAGAGTATATTCCAGGATTTCCTCCGCCTAAGATAACAAAATACGATTATGGAAACCCGAAGGGTGAATTTCCTGTAAAATTAACACTTTATGCCTATGAAGATGGCCTAATAAGACATAATGCACTGGACGCTGCAAGAGTTATAGCTACAAAGACGATGGAAAGTAAAGTCGGGGTATCTAATTATCATTTAAAGATTATTAAATATCCTTTTCACGTCATTAGAGAAAATAAAATGTTAGCAATGGCAGGAGCTGATAGATTACAAGAAGGAATGAGGTTATCATTTGGTAGACCTATAGGTACAGCTGCTATAGTAGATAAATATGATAAAATTATGTATATAAGATGTGATAAGGCATCATTGGATGTAGCAAAGGAAGCATTGAGAAAGGCAGCTTCAAAATTACCTTTAAAAACAAGAATTGTAATTGAGGAGTAAAATTATTCTATTAGTTCTTTTATTTTATTCAAAACTTCGAAGAGGGTATTAGATTTTATTATAGTATCGCATATTTTAAATAATCTTTTATCCTTAGGATTAAAACCTATACTGTAACCGCAATATCTAAGCATAGGCATATCGAATTGAGAATCTCCTATTCCTATGCATTCTTCATTACTAATATTTAATTTTTGTAATATTTTTTTCAATATTCTTCCTTTATTATGTGGCTTTACGTTTATCCTAAATTTTCCTGACACAACCCCATTTTCAAAACTAATTTCGTTAGCAATGAAAAAAGTAAAATGGAACATTTCATTTAAATATTGAAGTAACGGCAACAATCCTCCACTTATGGCAATAATTTTTAATTTCTTTGTATGCAAATAATTAAATAATTCTTCACTCCCTTTCCTTATTTCAACACTCTTAATTATTTTCATGAAATCATCGTATTTAACACCTTTCCACAACTCAATATCCCTTCTAGCCCATTCTACATAATCTATTTTACCTGAATGATATAATTCATAATTAATTCTAGCTATTTTTGAAACGTTTAACTTATCATGAACATATTGCCAAATGCTATCAATATTCGTTATAACTCCATCTATATCGGTAACAAAAACCTTAAAATTCTTAGCCAATTTCTTCTTTTAATGCATTTTTTAATGTAGCTTTTATTTCTCTATCTCTGTATTTGTTTCCAACTTCTTCTAAATAATGTAGTATTTCTTCTCCTTTATTGAAATATGATTTCTCAAAAATCACAATTTCTTTCATTGAACCTTTTTCTTCTATCAATTTTCCTTGAACGAAACCGTTTATTGCTGTTATATTTTTTACTTCTCCTTCTTCTAAATTGGCTTCGATTAAAAAGGAATAAATTTTTATTCTGCCATCTTCAAAAAATAACCACACAACAGCTAAGCAAGAACCAATTTCAAAGTACATTTTTTTCAACAAATCTCTATACCTAAATTCTCCTACTGGTTCAGGGAATCTCCTTAAATAAATAACATCATCATTATCTAAATCTTCTAATAATTGTTTCAAAAGTTCTCTTGAATCTTTATTTTCTTTGTATATCTTCATTATTAATGAATTTATTAAAAGATATTATCCTTTATATGTTTTAATGGGCCAGGCGGGATTTGAACCCGCGATCTTAGGCTCCGCAGGCCTACATCATAGTCCGCTAGACCACTGGCCCTAACATAAATAAATTTCTTTTATCTATATTTTAAATTGGATGGACCCGTAGCTTAGCTGGATAGAGCGGGAGCCTCCGGAGCTCCAGGCCTGGATTCGAATTCCAGCGGGTCCGTTAAAAAAGTTAATAATATTTCATGAACTTAATTTATTATTGAATTTCAAACAAAAATTAACAATAATTCAATATATTCTTAATAGAAGAATTGAAAAAATTAAGCCTAGTATAGAGCATGCTAAAATTAAATATGAAATTTTAAGTGATTTGGGTCTTACGGATATTTCTATTTTTAATGAGTTAGTATCTGAAGGTATAATGAAGAAAAAAGTTTTTGCAACGGTTGTAAAATGTAATGCATGTGGTAGTTTTTACATTAGTAGCTTTTATAAATGTCCATTTTGTGGTTCCATACTTGTTGAAGGTGAAACAATTGCTACACATACACTGTGCGGATATACAGGAACACTTTCAACTTTCAAAGAAGGGAATAAAGAAATATGCCCAGTATGTAAAAGAGAAATTAAAAAAAGTGATTTGAATTTAAGAGCCCATGTTTTTACTTGTAAAAGTTGTGGTAAAAATTTTGTTGAAGGTAGAATAACGCATTATTGTAATGATTGTGGAAATAAATTTGATCCTAGTAGCGAAACATATAATATTGAAACGATTTATTATTACGAAATTGATAAAAGCGGATGGGAGAAAATTACAAAATTATATAAGCCTTGGATAAACATTTATGACTTCTTAATAGAAAATGGTTTTATTCTTAAAGATGATTCAAAAATTAAAGGAGAAAGTGGAATTGAACATGATTTCGATTTAGTTTTTAAAAAGAATGACAAGTATTCAGCTTTTACTTACGTTAATAAACTAACGATAGAGGATTTATTGCGCTTCCATATAAAGACAATAGATGCCAAGAATGTCGCTCTGTTTATAGTTACAAATACAAAAACTGACAAGCAAATCGAAGATTTTAGTAGAAAATATGGCATTAACTTACTTTCATTCGAAGATAAGAATGTAATAAAAAGTCTAGAAATGCAACTAAAAGAATTAAAATTTTTAGATTAATTTCCTATAGTAGCTTGATAAACATTTCCTAAACTTGTTATAAGCTTAACATTAGCGTTAGGTAAATATTTAAGCGTTATTAGTTTAATAGCTCCTGAAGGTATCGCTATGTTCGTATTATTAATGTAGTTAGTATAAGTGTTAAAGACTATTACCTGCGTTATTAAGCTTGTGAATGGGCTATTGTTTAAAACATAGACAGGTATTATAGTAGGAGGATTAATAAAGATTCTTAACGAAATATAATCAATATCTAATTCAGCATTTCCTATGTTAACAGTTTTATTATCTTCACTATTAAATTGAACTTGTAAGTTAAGGGTTATATTTAACAGATTATTTTGTACAAAATTTTTGTTTAACATAAAAATTGTTGTATTAAAAGTAAAACCTGTAACGATAGGTGATCTACATGAAGGATGATTATCTGAATTAGATTGAAGCGTATTTGAGTATATTGTTAAATTTAATGTTTTTGCAACGCTAGCGTATAGAACGTATATCTTAGGTCCAAAATTAGCTGTACAGCTAATTCGAAGATTATAAACTAAATTTAAATAGGCATTATATGAAGTATTTGTATAAAATTTAGTAAAATTGGGAATATATATTGAAAACGTTGTTGATATAAGATTCACTAACTTAGTTTTTGTTGTTGAATTAGTAAATACTGCATATATTCCATCAAAAGGTTTATAGACATCAATTAATGTATAGCTTGAATTTTCGTTCGATGATGCTGTTATATTACTAGGAAGATAAGTATCATAAGCTGCAGAAAGTATATCTAAGCTTTCAAGATTTTTTTGAGAATTATTTGCTAAATTACTCAAATTTGTATTCAAAAAATTTACAAACTGATTTTGAATATAAGAGAAAGTAGCAAAGAAAGCTATCATTATCATAAGGAATATCAAGCTACCCACAACAGTACTAATACCTTTATTCACATCAATACTTAACGAGAATTTATATAAATTGTTAATTATTCTAAATTGATTCTTTATTCATATTATTATGTATGAAAAAATATCTTTTCGACTATTTTTTATATTTTTAAATTAATGCTTATATATTCGAAAATTTTTAATATTAGTAGAGTATGGCAGATTTCTTATCAACACCGGCACCATATGTATTAATTGGACTAGTATTATATTATATTGCATATAGATTCTACGCTAGATGGATAGATAAAAGAGTATGGGAACCTGATCCAAAGAGATCAACACCAGCTACAATGTACATGGACGGTGTAGAATATTTTCCGGTTAATAGATATGTGCTCTATGGTTTCCAATTTAAAAGTGTTGCAGCGTTAGGGCCAATCGTTGGACCAGTTTTAGCAGTTCAGTATTGGGGTTGGCTTCCTTCATTATTTTGGATCGTCATCGGTGTAATATTCATTGGATGGGCACAAGATTACAGTGCAATGTTTTTATCCGTAAGGAACGAAGGAAGGTCCTTTGGCCCAATAACATATAACTTAGTAGGTAAGGGAGCAAGAAGTGTTTTGTTAAGCTATTTGTTTATTTATTTCTGGTTATTAACAGCAGCATTCGTTTACATTTTAGCTGCAACAGCGAACGGATTTTCAGGATCGTTCTACATAATTTTCATAACGTTACTATCAGGAGTAATACTCGGCCAGCTTGTATTCAAAGCTAGATGGAACATTTTTTATGCGACTATATTAGCATTAATTTTAGTTGCAATCGGATATGTTGTAGGTTATTATGTTCAATTTCCAGCAACTAACTTTCTAGGTGTATATGGCTCTGTAATGTTTTGGTCAATAATTTTCGCAATAATTTTAGCAATAGCTGCAATCGTTCCTCTTCCTTCATTAATTCTACCTTTCAATTATCTTGCCTTCTATCCAGCGATTGCCTCAGTTGCTTTGGTAATAATTTCTGCGTTGCTTTCTCCCATAAGTGGTGTAAGCTTTACAAGACCTGCTTTCGTTGGTTTCACAGCTAACTTTACAGGCTTTCCTTTATGGCCATTATTGTTCGTAACAATAGCATGCGGTGCAATTTCAGGTTGGCACAGTCTGGTAAGCAGTGGGACAACCTCTAAGCAAGTAGAAAGTGAAATAGATGCTTTACCAGTAGGAGGAGGAGCAATGTTTACCGAATCAATCGTAGCTTTGTCCGCTTTCGCTGCGATTTCAGTGATAAGTGCAACAGTTTTGGGAGCAAATGGTTATGTTCTTGGAGCTGCTACTTTGGCATCAGGTATATTAGGTAAAGCATTATACAATGGTTTTGTTCTATTCTTTGGCGCATTCCTATTGTTTATGGGTTTTACAGTAGAGACATTAGTTATAAGATATTGGAGGCTTGTATTAGCTGACATGGTTTCTGAACGTAAAGGGTCGATAAGGATTTTAGGTAATAAATATGTTGCAACAACTCTAATATTAGTTTTAGCACTTGCTTTGATTGCAACGTTTACCTTCGATTATATTTGGGAATATTTTGGAGGAACAAACCAGCTGTTTGCCGCATTTGCTTTGTTACTAGTAGCTACATATCTAACTAAAGTTAAGAAACCAAGTTGGTATACATTAATTCCTGGATCCTTCATGATTGTAACAACAATTGCAGCGATTGCTTATACAGCGTATTTGTTCCTTTCTCATTCATTCAATCCAACAAAGCCTTTAACAGCTCTTCAACAGCTATTCTATAATTTCTTAACGGGTTATGGAATAACTCCATATCCTATAGTTTCAGCTTTTGATGTTATAGCTTTCTTAGTCGGTCTCTCATTAGTAATACTTAGTATAACAATGGGATATTATTTGTTCAAATCAATATTAACATATAGAAAAGAAGCTGGAATAACACAACCAATCGGAGGTAAGACAACAATGGCTAAACCGGGAGAGGATTAACAAAATAAAGCTTTTTTTCTTTCTATTTTATTATATAATTGTTAAAAATGATATTTAAGAAAAAAGAAGGTGAAAATAAAAAGAAATCAAATCCCTTGAAAGAATTTATGTATGGTTTTGCAATGCATGGAAACGTAACTTACATGCTAAGAACAAGAATGTACATGGAACATTTGTTTATGCTTATGACTTTGGGAGATATGCTTGGTTTTCCCATTTTGCCACCATATTACTCACTAAGGCTTTTACCTTATATGGTACCTAACATAAAATCATGGAAGATGAGGATGTTGAGAGAAAGAGATTTTACTGATCTCATATCAGGATAAAATGGCTTTAGGAAATTTTTTAAAAGAAAATCCCGATATTAAAATTTTAATTTTTGCAGGTAAAGGCGGTTTAGGAAAAACAACATGCAGTGCTGCGATTTCTTATTATCTTGCTTCAAAGGGCAAAAAGGTTCTTTGCTTTAGTACTGATCCGCAGGCTTCACTAAGCGATATATTTGAAATAGACGCCTTTGGTAAAGGAATAATCGAAGTAGCTAGAAACCTCTTTCTTATGGAAATCGATGCTGATAAAAAGATCAAAGAGTATCAAGAAGAAATTAAGAAAAAGATTATTCAAATGTATTTACTCGATAAAATTCCTGAAGAAATAGAAAATTATATTGATTCAGCTGCAGCAGAACCCGCAATGTATGAGTCAGCTACATATGATGCAATGGTTGATGTCGTTAGCAAGGGTGAATTTGATTATTACATATTCGACATGCCACCTTTCGGTCATGGTGTAAGAATGATATCTATGGCAGAAATATTGAACCTTTGGATAGATAAAATTTCTGAAACTATGAAAGAAGCTGCTAAGTATGAAGAAATAATTGCAAGAATGCGTGGCGAAAAAGTTAAGGAAAATGAAGTGATAAAAGAGCTAAATTACATCAAAACAAGAATCAACTCATTTACAAATTTAATAACAAATAGAAAAACTACAGCCTTTTTTATGGTAATTACACCTGAGAAGCTCAGTATTGATGATACAGAAAAGGCGATTAAAATGTTTAAAGAGCTTAAAATGGATCTTTCAGGAATAATTGTAAACCAAGTTTATCCTAAAGAATTATTGAATAAAAATATTCCCGAACTTCTAAAAAATAGAATTAATGCGCAATCTGAATATTTAAAGGAAATCAAATCGAAATTTGGAAATAAAGTTATTGCTATAATCCCTATGTTCGAAAAAGAGCCTAAAGGATTGAAAATGCTTGAATCAGTATCGCAATACTTAGCTGAGCAAGATTATCACTTGAAAGTATTTAATGAATTATAATATGAGTTTAGAAAAAATTTTAAGCCAAGGAGCAAAGTTCATCTTTGTTGGAGGAAAAGGAGGAGTTGGTAAGACAGTTGTAGCAGCAGCTATAGCTTTATATTCAGCAAACATTGGTTCAAGAACTTTATTAGCATCATTAAATCCTGTTCATTCTTTAACCAATCTATTTAGGGAAGATTTAAGCTCAGGAAATATTAAAAAAATAGGTAGCGAGGGCGAACTTTTTGCAGTTGAAGTAGATATAACTGATGCTGTTGAAAGATATAGAGAAAACGTTTCAATAAGACTTAGAGAGTTTTTAAAATGGGCTGAAATACCTTTAGATCCAACTCCTTTCATAGATATAGCTACAACGAATCCTGCGTTTCAAGAATCTGCAATGTTCGACAAGGTAATGGATATAATATTGAAAGAAGGTAAGAATTTTGATAGAATTGTTTTTGATACCGCAGCTGTTGCAAATGCAATTCGTCTTTTATCCTTAAGTAATATCTACGGTTTATGGTTAAAAAAGATGATAGAAAGTAGAAAAGAGGCTTTAGGGCTTAGAGCTCAATTATCTTTCAGGAAAGATGAGGTTTTAGCGGAGATTCAAAAAGATCCAGTAATGCTAGATTTGCTTAATCTTAATGATAAATTTACACAGGTAAAAAGTATTCTTACAAATCCCTCATACACAAAATTTTTCTTCGTTACCTTATTGCAAGCATTACCCATATCAGTGGTTGTTAGATTCATGAATAGTGTAAAGTCATATAATATACCTGTAGGAGGAGTAATTGTTAATCAGGTAATTTCTGAAATTGATGCTGAAAAGGATGAAAGCAATTATCTCAAATCTAAGTATGAAGAACAATTAAACTATCTTGAATTGCTTAAAAAAAGTGTGGGGATAGAAAATATTGTTGGCTATATAAGGCAGTTTCCAAGAGATGTTGTTGGCTTGGAAAATTTAAGGCTTGTGGTAAAAGATCTAATTGAATTCAAGTTTAAATGACAAGCTTTTTGCAAAAATTTAAGATGTTTTTATATGGCGCATTTCTATTCGAATTGGAAATGCATTTAAGAAAAGTAAAAGATACTTATGAAAAATCCTTTATGTTAATTCTATATGCTGATATGTTAGGAATACCAATTTTAACAAACTATTATTCATTTCGAATTCTGCCCTATGTTATAAATAATTTAGAGCCGTGGAAGAAAGGCATATCTAAAGAATTTGATATTCTTGAAGAATTGAGCGATATGCATTAAAATTAATAAATATATATATTTTAAAATTTAAATTTTCATATGAAATCTCGTATCAAAATAGTTACTTCAGTACCTCCAAAGTTAGGTCATTGTACTCATTGTGAAGTAATAATGAAGCAATTCTCATTTAAAGATGAACAAATAAAGGAAATGCCTTTCCATGTAATTATGGAATCTAATAATGTAATGAGGATCCTTGAAAAAATCAATGAGATAAATCCGAAAGAAATTGTTGAGATAATTCCAACTTTGAGTTTTGAAGGATTAATTTATTCAGCAAAATATAAAATAAAAAGAACCCCTGCAATAATAATTGATAATAAGAAGATTTTTGAAGGAGAGATTGGTGAAAAAGAATTAAATATAATTGAGAAATATTTTCTATCAAAAAATTACTAATTATTTAATTAAAAAAATGATATAGAGATAAGCTCTATTTAATGTAATATATAAGGATCAATATTGGATTTGCTGGCAAGCTTTAAAACATGGCCTTCTTAATAATACAAGCTTTGTAAATTGAATAAGGTAATATGTTAGTAGTGCTTTGTCTTTATTATGAAGATTGCTGATCTCCACGAAGATATAGCTTATGCTATAAAAACTGGAGGTTTTCAACCAGAGCTTAACGAAAACTTATTTTATGATTTGGATAAAGATGTTCAAGGAAGGCATGCTGACTTACCAAAATATGCAAAAGGCAATATTAAGTTAATATTTGGTGCAATATTTCCAGGGATAAAAACAATAAGCGAATATGAGAACAAAAGAATTAAAGAGCTTTATGGAAATATAAAGGAATCAAGCACTTTCAATATAGGAAACTTTGAAGAAATTATTGATCAAATTTTAGTTTATAGGCTTTTGATTAAAAGGTATTCACATATTTTGATGAGTATAAAGAATATTAACGATACTAGTATCCTTGAATCCAATGATAAAATAGGTATTCTTATGAGTCTAGAAGGTTCAGATGCGCTTAAAAAACCTGAAGATATTGAAATCTTACATCTACTTGGAGTAAGATGCGTTGCAATTAATTGGAATTATGACAATAGATTTGCATCGTCTTGTATTTCAAGAAAGGATTTTGGGTTAACACAAGTCGGTGAAAATTTGGTTGAGTTATCAAATGAATTAGGTATTATAATAGATGTTTCGCATTCTAGTAAAAATACAACTTTAGACATATGCAATATATCTAAGTTGCCTATTATAGCTAGTCATTCTAATTATTATTCAATTCAAAAACATAAGAGAAATCTAGACGATGATATGTTGGAGGCTATTAAAAAAACAAATGGCGTTGTTGGTTTCACTTTTATTCCGTCAACAATTGGAAAAAATCCTACTTTAAAAGAGCTTTCAAAGCACATTGTAGCAGTGGAAGAAAGATTTGGTCCAGATATATTAGCAATCGGTAGTGACTTTTTTGGTATAAATAGTACTCCTGTTGGTTTAGAAGATATCTCCAAAATATCTAACTTGATTGAGTATCTTAAAGAAGAAGGCTTTAATGATTCAAAAATTGTAAAAATTTGCTGGAAGAATGTCATCAGAGTTATTAGATCACACGAAAATAGATGGAAGGATAGATTATCTGTTAGTTAAACTTAAACATTATTCCAAATTTATGGCTTGTAGTAAGTCAGCTTAGATAATTTTTCATATTAATTTTTTATTATAAAATAAACATATTCTTCCAATCATGAGATATATTCAAATGTTTGTTAACATTTTACATTATAAGGCAAGATTTTTATTCATTAAAAGTATCAAATACTCTACTAACTTCAGGGTAACAAAATTTAAGATTGAATAATTTTATTTTATTAATTCTTCGATATGTTTGATATAAATTTTGCCACTTCATTGAGCTTATTGTAAAAATTAAATGGCATTATAACAAGCAAAGGTGGATTATCTCTTCTCAATGAAATTCTCCATATATAGTTAGGGGGATTAGATAAATTTATGTATCTTGAAGAAACGGCCGAGATTTTTCCATTGTTAAAAATCTCTTTCCAATCTCTTTTTAATAACTCATTTCTCAACATTCTCCCTCCTGATAAATTTAAATTCATAATCTCTATTTCGTTATCAAGATTTTTCTCAATTTCTCCTTTCAAAATAATTAGGTCTTTTCTCTTGAAGGCCAATGAGGTTAACCAAAGAAAAATTATATCGGTTGATATGAAATTTACAGCGATATTAAATTTATTAATCGAATTTAATTTTCTACCTGAAATGAACATATTTGTACCTAAAATTTTGACATTTTCAACTTGACACATTCTTTTTAAATATTCTAAAAATTTATTCAAAGATTTTCTTTTTTTCCTATATAATATAGTCGTACTATACACATACCACGAGGCCATTATACCTATAATTATAATTATTGAACTTTCTATACTATCCATGCTTAAATTATAATATTTTAAAACTAACTAATAACATGTGAAAATTGTTATTGCTGCATTGAATCAAATATTGGGTGCAGCAAATTTTGTTATTTTTTCAATGCCTGAGGGCTTTAAAATAAAATTAATAGGTGAAATGCCAGAGATCAACTCTTTTATTAAAGTAAACGATGTAAAGTGGATTACAGATGGTTCAGGCAATTATGTATTAAGCTATGAGAATAAAGGAGCGTTAATGGAGATATCAGCTGTGTCTTCTAGAAAGATTAAAATGATAGGTGAAAAAATAAACTTAAGTGATCATACAATTGTAACGAGATTTGGTGAACAAAAAATTTCTGTATTTAATCCCAAAAAAGAATTTAGAGCTGCATTAGCAATTTATTGCCCTATAACTAAAAGGGCCTTAAAAATAGAATTAATAGGTAAGTACGCAATGGAGTTTTTGGAAAATATAAATGAAATAATCTGTCATTGAATTGTTTTGAGCTCGAAAAAAGTTATAATAATTGGTGCAGGTCATAACGGATTAATTTGTGCATCTATATTAGCGGAACATGGTTTCGATGTAACGGTTGTGGAAAAAAGAGAAAAGATCGGAGGATTAACCGATACTTACGAGATAGGTGGAATTAAGTTGAGCAGAGCATCTTATGTTCTTGGGTTAATGCCTAAATTTCTTATAAATAAATTTAGAATACCCACAATCCCATTAGATCCCGTTGAAGTCATTTACTATAAAAATAAAATAGTAATTCCTCTTTGGAAAGATGAATCTAAAAGATTAAGAGCAATGATAGATATAGGAGAAGAAAGATATCCCGAACTGGAAAGAAAGATATTTGAATTTAAGAAACTTTTATATGAAAAATTCACATTTGTATCCAAACCTCCTTCTGAAGATATTGTATTTGAGGAAGCTAGTAAGTTTGGACTCGAGGATTTTATTACAAAAACCACTTATCAATTTCTTAAAGAGCACATATCTGAAGAATTAATAGATTATTTTGTTTATCCTAGTTTACTTGATTCTCCTGCTTATGTTATGGCTTATATATTTTCCTTAGATTGGCTATTAGTTTCTGGTGGTATGGGTAAGATTGCTGAACGTATTTATGAATACGCAAAAAATAAAGGCGTTAAATTTCTGTTAAACCATGCAGCAATAGATTTTAAATTTAAAGAATCGAAGATAAAACAAGTGATAACAGATAAACGTACTTTAGATGCTGATATAGTTGTATCTGCTATGAGCCCTTTGTCTTTATTTAAAATTTTAAATTACAATATTATCACGCTAAAGAATGCTAGATGGAAAAAATATAACTTTGTTTTAAAAGAATATCCAAGATTTCCGTTAAACCTTAAACCCTATTCATATTCATTAATAACAACTAGTGTTGGAGAGATTATCTTTCCGTCCTTAATGGATCAACAGAGGGATGGTATTGTTTTAGAGTTTATGGGTAACTTGAAAGAGTTATATAAAATTTTCCCAGATCTGGAAGAAAAGATTATTTTTGTTGATGAGTTAGATGCAAGTAAAGCAATAGAAACTTATGGTATACCATTCGGTTATCTTGATCATCTTCCTATGAAACACCCTTTTTTATTTGACAACAGGCCTTCTAAGGATTTCAATTATACAACACCTATTGAAAATCTATATCAATGCAGTGTTGGAACTTATCCTGGAGGACAAGTTAGTGGTATTCAAGGGTACAATGTAGCAAATTTAATTGTTAGCAAATATAAAAAATTGGGTCAGTTTTAAATTTTGGTTTTATAATATATACATATGACATACAAATTTAAATGCAAGGATGTAGGTATGAATTGTAAGTTTGAATTCAAAGGTGCAAATAGCGAAGATGAAGCATTAACTCTAGCTAAGACTCATGCAGAAAAAGCACACGGAGTCAAAGAATTATCTCCAGACTTAGCAGATAAAGTAAAAAAGGCAATTAAAAAAGAGTAATTATTCTACTTTTAATTTTTCTCTTTTAACCTTGCTTTTTTCTAATTCTTCTGAATAAATTTCTAATTGCTTAATTCTTTGGTTTATTGCTGAATCAATAGCTTTCAAAAATTCTATGTTTGCATTCAATAAGTGTTTTAATGAGTCTTCATATCCCCTTGGCCAATATCTTATCAAAAATCCATATATGTCTGGAATCGGTATAGGCATGAAAAGTATCGGTCTCCTTAATCTTTCTTCTTCTTTTTCAGACATTACTCAAAATATATATGTATTTTATCATTAATGAGTTTTGCTGATTTTAAAGAATATTTGTAAGCTATAAAGGGTAATGGCAACAAAATGCTAGATTTTCCAATATCCGTTTCTACATGTATGATTAATTCATCAGAAACTCTTTCAATCTCTAAATTTTCTTTTTTCACAAAAGGAGCTGGTACAGTTATCTCTATACCTTTTTCTGTTTGATTTATGTTTATACCTGTAAATCTTGAATAAATTTTTAAAGGATTTTCTTCGCCAAAAATTTCATTAGCTAGATTTTTAAGATTGTCAATTCCCTTAACTTCACTTTTGAAAAGAGAAACCTTTTTTATGTGAAGATTGCTAAATTCAATTTCACATTTCTTAATATAATTATCTTGCAGCTTAATCCATTCTTCAAAATATTCTGCTTTTATATCTTTAGGCATTATTTTATTTATAATTAACATATCTGTGTTTATGTTATAAATAGAAGCTTGAATGTATGTCCTTTTTGCATTCTCAATACTAAATGAATCAGGGTTCACGATCAATCTCAAACTTGTCTGTTCATGATCAGTTAGTATTTTTTGAGCTTTTTCTAAAAGATTTAAGAGCTTTAATTCAGTTTTAATCACTTCTTTAGAAGGCACATTAATTCCTAATACAGAGGCGAATGCTCTTCCAACATCAGCAACAGGTGCAAAAATACCCATAACTCTTCTACTCAATCTCCCAATTATATAAGGAAAATATAGAAGCTTTAATGCATCACCTGAAGGTATCATATCAAGAATTATTGTATCATATAGATTTTTTTCTACATAAAGTACAAGCTTTAGAAGAGCGGCAGCTCCAGTGGAACCAGGGAAATTAGCTATTTCATAAGCAATTGTCTCGTCTATTCCTTTGGTTTTGAATATTTCGCTAATAAATTCGAATAATGCGGAATAATTCTGTATAGCCTCATAAACAGGGTCGATTTGTATTGCGTCTAAATTTTCATTAATTTTAGTTTCCACATTTCCAATTTTAATTCCAAATGCATCAGATAAAGTGTGAGCAGGATCGGTTGAGATCAATAAAGTTTTAAATCCAAGTTCTGAACTTTTTAGAGCAGTTGCACTTGATATAACAGATTTACCTACGCCACCTTTTCCTGTATATAAAATAATTCTCATTTTTTATATTCTAAATAATAATATATTTTCATCCGAACTTATTTATGTATGGCATCTTTTGAAACTATGAAAAATTTGATAGAAAAACTAAATTCCAATCTTGAAATGAAGAATGAACTAAAAGGCTGGAATAAAACATTTCAATTTAACATTACAGATAACAAAGAATATTATGTTGAATTTAAAGAAGACGGCTCTGCTGTTTTGAAGGAAGGTAAAGCGCCTGTGGCAAATACTACATTTTCAGCAACCGACAAGGTTATGGATGATATATTAAACGGTAAATTAGACGGCGTACAAGCTTATTTTTCTGGTCAATTAAAAGTATTGGGCGATATTTTATTAGCTCAAAAATTAGTAAGTCTAGTTAAAAAGGCAAAGTGATTGATGGAAATTAAAAAAGTAGCTGTAATAGGAGCGGGTGAAATGGGCCATGGTATAGCAGAAGTACTAACTCTTGCAGGTATTGAAGTGAATCTTGTAGATATAAAAGAGGAAATTTTAAAAAAGGCATTAGAAAGAATCCGTGAAAGCCTTGAAAAATTTTTGAAAAAAGGAAACATATCACAAGAATCATTTGATGCTGCAATAAATAGAATTAATACTTTTTTAAATATAGAAGATGCTGTAAAAGACGTTCAACTTGTAATCGAAGCAGTTCCTGAGAACGTTGAATTGAAGAGGAATGTTTTTAAAAAATTGGACGATGTAACAAATAAAAATGTAATATTAGCTTCAAATACTTCCAATATAAGAATAACTCAAATATCAACAGGACTAAAGTATCCTGAAAGAGTTGTTGGGCTTCACTTTTTTAATCCTCCTGTAATAATGAAGCTTGTTGAGGTAATTAAAGGTGAAAGTACAAGTGAAGAAATTTTTGAAGAGGCATATGAATTTGTTAAAAAAATAGGCAAAATACCTGTGAAAGTAATGAAAGATGCTCCAGGTTTTATTGTAAACAGGATAACTGCACCAGAATCCTTATATTTTTGTTTAATAGTACAAAACGGAATCGCGAAGCCTGAAGAAGTTGATGTTTTTATAAGACAGCAAGGATTGCCTATGGGACCTTATGAACTAATGGATTATGTTGGAATTGATGTAGTTTTTGATTCTTTAAATTACTATTCACAGGAACTTTCCAGTGATTATTCAAAATGCAATGTTTACAAACAATTGGTGGAGAAAAAGATGTTAGGAAAAAAGACAGGTAAAGGTTTCTATGATTGGTCTTCAGGTAAGCCTGATTTATCAAATGTTAAACCAACAGATAAAATATCTTTATTGGATATTTTTGCACTCGAGATTAATGAAGCTGTTAAGCTAATTGAAGAAGGTGTTGCATCTCCGGATGATATAGAAACTGCTGTAAAACTTGGCCTTAATAGGCCTTTTGGTCCAATAACTGTAGCAAAAAATTTAACTAATCAGGAAGTTAAACAGAAACTTTTGGAATTATCTAATAAATTTGGGTGTAGCATATTCTATCCTACAAAATCGATTGAGGAAGGAAAGATGAGAGATGTTATTGAAGGAAGGATCTCATTTAAGAAAGAAGTGATTAAACCTTCATCTGAATACAAAGAATTGATTGTTGACTTTCCTGTTGAAAAAGTAGCGAGAATTACAATAAATCGACCTAAATTGAATACCATAAATGAAGGTGTTTTGAACGAATTGGATAATGTATTAAATGAACTATGGAAAAATCAAGAAATTAATGTTATTGTAATAACTGGAGCAGGAGACAATTTTTCAGCAGGTGCTGATTTATCAACGTTTATTGCAAATTCATTTCAATTTCTTGAATATTCTAGAAAAGGAGAAAGAGTATTTAGAAAGCTTTCCGAAATTCCTAAAATAACTATTGCTGCTTTAAAAGGATACGTACTAGGAGGTGGTTTCGAGCTTGCACTTTCTTGTGATTTGAGAATAGCTAGTGAAGATTGCATCCTTGGTTTTCCAGAGTTAACACTGGGATTAATACCTGCTTGGGGAGGAAGTCAAAGATTAGCAAAATTGATAGGTATTTCAAGAGCTTTAGACATGATACTAACTAGTAAAAGGATATCAGGAAAAGAAGCATATGAGTTTGGTTTAATTTCAAAACTTGTTAGTTCGAATGTTGATTCAGAAGCAATTAAATTTGCAAGTGAACTTGCTAATAAAATAGCACCTGTAGCTGCTGCGTTAGCTAAAAGATTAGTTGATAAAGGTGCTGAAGTATCTACTGATGTGGGATTGGAAATGGAATCATTTTCAGCAGGTGTGATATTTTCAACTGAGGATCTTAAAGAAGGAATATCCGCGTTTTTACAGAAAAGGAAACCTAGCTTTAAAGGAAAATGAATAATGAAGTATTTCTCGTAGATTATATAAGAACTGCCTTTTCAAGGTCAAGACCCAAAGAACCAGAAAAAGACGTTTTTAATTCTATAAGAATGGATGAAGCTTTAGCTAAATTAATTAAACATATAGTAGCTAAAAATTCGATTAATCCAAAAGAAATAGATGATGTAATAACTGGTTGTGCTCTTCAAGCAAGTGAAAATTTTCTTTATGGAGGAAGGCATCCTGTTCTTCTAGCTGATTTGCCCGTAGAAGTACCTGGTTCAGCCGTTGATAGAGCATGCTCCTCATCTATGATGTCGATTAGTATCGGAGCAATGGAAATAATGACAGGCAATTCTGATATTATATTAGCAGGAGGGATGGAGCATATGACCCATGTACCGATGTCAGACAATCCATGTATTTTACCTAATTTTAAGCTCCTTGTTAGACCGGAATACATGAAATTTCAAATGAATATAGCTTATTCAATGGGTTTAACAGCAGAAAAATTGGCAGAAGTGAGTGGAATTACGAAGGATGAAATGGATGAATATGCTTTGCGAAGTCATAGATTAGCTTATAAATCATTGCAAGAAGGTTGGTTTAAAGGAGAAATATTGCCTTTAGAAGTTGAATATCAAGGACAGAATATTATTGTAGACAAAGATCAAAGTATAAGAGGTGATACAACATTAGAACAAATTAAAAAATTGCCTCCTGCCTTTAAAGAAGGCGGTGTTATAACAGCTGGTAATTCTTCTCCCTTGAACGCAGGAGCATCCCTAGTTTTGCTTATGTCTAAAAAGAAAGTCGAAGAATATGGACTTAAACCTTTGGCTAAAATAAAAGGTATGTCTTGGGTGGGAGTGGAGCCTTCAATTATGGGGAAAGGTCCTGTACCTGCTACTCAGAAATTACTTAAAAAGCATAATCTGAATGTTGATAATATAGATTATTGGGAAATAAATGAGGCCTTTGCTGTTGTAACTTTATACGCAATAAGGGAATTGGGTTTAGATATAAATAAAGTAAATATTCATGGCGGCGCAATAGCAATTGGGCATCCCTTAGGTGCTACTGGAGCAAGAATAGTTGGCACATTAGCAAGAATTTTAAATGAAAATAAAAAGGACTTAGGTATCGCTACGTTATGCGTAGGTGGTGGACAAGGATTTTCAATATTAATTGAAAGATATTAACAATGCTATCCTTACCAATTGAGGTTGAGGAGATAAGAAAGAAAGCGAGAAAATTTGCCTTAGAAAATTTCAAGGATGATATAGCTATGAAATATGACACAGAAGAAAAGTTTCCCTTTGAGTTATGGAAAAAAGCATTCTCTGAAGGTTTAATAAATTTCTCCAATCCTTGGGCGATGCTTGTTACCTTAGAAGAATTTTGCCGAGTAGATCCCAGTTTAGGAATCGCAACTCTCATTCCTACGTTTGGATCTGAAATATTAATGTTATTTGGGAATGATGAGCAAAAAAAGAAATATTTAGAACCAGTCCTAAAGGGAGAAAGAATTAGTGGGGTTGCAATTACTGAACCTGTTGCAGGAAGTGATGTAGCAGGCATTCAAACCAAATTAGAAAAAGATCAAAGTGGAAATTGGATATTGAATGGTCAGAAAATTTTCATAAGTAATGGTACAATAGCTGACCATCTTTATGTTCTTGCAAGATCCTCACAACCCCCATCTTTTGAAAAACGTCATCATGGTTTAACTTTAGTTATAGTAGAAAAAAAGATGAAAGGATTTAGTTCAAGTCAATTAAAAGGAAAACTGGGTGTAAGAGCAACAAACACTGCTGAGCTCAGATTTGAAAATGTTGTTATTCCTCCAGAAAATATAATAGGTGAGATTGGTAAAGGTTTCTACTATATTATGGTTTTCTTTAATATCAGTAGGGTATATGTTGCAACACAGGCGATAGGTTTAGCGCAAGGAGTTCTAGATGAACTACTTGATTATTTAGTAACAGCTAAAAAAGAATCTAATCCAATTGCAGATTATGAAAGTTCACTTTTTTTGTTAGCAGAAATTGCTACAAGAATAGAAGCAGCAAGGTCATTAACGTATAAAGCTGCAGACTTGGTATTTAAATTTACACCGGATCCAATCCTAACAAGTATGGCAAAATACTACGCATCAGAAGTTGCAAATTTTGCAGCAGAAAAATCTTTAGAATTTATAGGTGATGATGCTATAATAAGTAAATTAGAGCGTTTTTATCGAGATGCTAAAATCATGGAAATTTGGGAAGGAGCAACTGAAATAGAAAAGCTCGTAATTTCACGTATGTTGATAAAAAACAGGATGGAAAAAAATGAGCAGTAATGAACAAAAGTTACTAATAGAAACTGCTAGAGATTTTATAGAAAAAGACCTAATACCAATTTATGATAAAATAGAAAAAAATGGAATAGATAGTGATTTAATTTCAAAACTTGCCGAAAACGGCTATATTGGTGCTAATTTGCCAGAAAGCGAAGGAGGTGTAGGCTTAGATGATGCAAGTTATATTCTATTATTAGAAGAGTTTTCAAAATATGTCCCTTCTATAGCATTGTTTATTTTTATCCAAAATAATATTGCTATACCTCTTCTTAAATTAAGTGAAAATAAGGAAATTGCATTAAACTTTATCGAAGAAATCATTAAAGGTAAAATTCATGCTTCTATAGCTCTTGAGGATCTTACGAATTATAAAAGAAGCGATTTAAGAATTTATGAAGATAACAGAATAATTAAAGGAAATAAAGAATATGTGTTGAATTCAAATGCAAATATACTTTTAAGTTTATCCGATAATGGAGAAAATCTTGTCTATTTAAAATCTTCTTATTTGAATAAGATAGAATATAGAAAACTTGGATTTAGGGCACTATCTTTTTCTAAAGTATTAATTGATGCTAAATTGGATGAGAATCCTGTTTTGATAACAAGAAAAGCTAGCAATATCTTATCTAATTTATACGAAGAATCTGGCGCTTATATTGCATCAATCGCACTTGGTATGAGTAAAGAAGCTATAAATAAAGCAAAAGAATATTCAAAGAAAAGGGAAGCGTTCGGAAAATTGTTGCACGAATTTCAGCCTATATCTTTTGCAATTTCACAAATTGAGGTTGAGTTAGAAGCATTAGAAAATTATCTAGATAAGATTGTGAGTATTAAAGATAAATCGAGATATACAGGAATAAAAATACTTACATGTGAATTTTCAAGAAAAGTTGCAAAATTATCCCTTCAAGTTCACGGCGGTTATGGATATTTTGAGGACTTTAAAGTTGAAAGAATATATAGAGATTCTATGGCTTTATCAATTTTATTCAGTAATTTTATCAAAGATAGAGTTTTGTTATCTAAATATCTTATTGATCCAAAGAGCGCAGAATATTGAACTTTAGCTAAATATATATTTTTGTACAGCGTTTAAATCTCATGAGCTACTATGATTATCAATTGAATCTTAAGAATCTATTCATAAATACATCTAAACATTTTCCTCAAAGAGAAATTGTCTACAAAGACAAATTAAGATACAATTATAAAAAGTTCTTTGAAAGAGTCTCAGGTCTTGCTGCTGGATTGGAGCAAATTGGCGTTAAGCAAGGAGATGTGGTTGCTGTAATTGATTGGGATACAAATAGATATCTTGAATCTTACTTCGCAATCCCAATGATGGGAGCAATATTGCATACAGTTAACATTAGGTATCCTCCAGAAATCATTTATTATACAATGAGGCATGCAAATGACAAATATGTCATAGTAAGAGATGAATTTTTGCCTTTAATTGAAAAATATGCAGCTATGTTTGATTTCGTAAAAGCATGGATAGTATATAATGAAGATGGTAAAGAAGTACAAACGAGCTTGAAACCATATTATAACTATGAAGATCTAATTCAAGGAACTACGTATGAATTTCCTGACCTAAATGAAAGGACAACTGCTACAATATTTTACACTTCAGGAACGACGGGTATGCCAAAGGGTGTTACATTTACACATCGAGATTTGGTATTACATACATTGGTATTATCAGTAGTAACAAGGTATCCACCACTTGATTTAACTGAAAAGGATAATTTTATGATTTTAGTTCCAATGTTTCACGTTCATCAATGGGGAATGCCATATTCTTGTATACTAGGAGGTAATAAGTACATATTGCCTGGGCGTTATGAAGTTGGCACCATACTTGAGCTTATTAAGAGAGAAAAAGTTACTTATTCAGCTATGGTTCCATCAATACTATATATGATCCTTAATGCTCCAAATATAGATGAATATAAAGAATACTTAAAAGGATGGAAAGTAACAATCGGAGGTGCTGCTTTACCAAAAGGTCTTGCGTTAAAGGCTAAATCATTGGGCATAACTACAATTGCAGGGTATGGATTATCCGAAACAGCTCCAGTATTAACAATTGCATTTTTAAATGATTACGTAAGAAGTATGAAGGATGAAGAGTTATTAGATTACATGATTTCAACGGGAATTCCTTTACCAATGGTTAATTTAAGAGTTATAGATCCAAACAATAAAGATGTACCATGGGATGGAAAAACTGTAGGAGAAATTGTTGTAAGAGCGCCTTGGAATACTAGAGGATATTACATGGATGAAGAGAAAACAAAGAGTTTATGGAGAGATGGCTGGCTTCATACAGGAGATTTAGCTGTTATTGATCAATATGGATACATAAGGATTGTAGATAGGGACAAAGATGCGATAAAAAGTGGCGGTGAATTCATACCATCATTGGTACTTGAGAACGTTATTAGTGAACATCCTATGGTAGGAGAGGTTGCTGTTGTAGGAATGCCTCATGAAAAATGGGGAGAAAGACCTGTTGCTTTCATAGTTAGAAAAGGAAATGTTGATGAAAATAGCATAATTGAACATTTGAATAAATATGTAGAAAAGGGAACAATTCAAAAGTGGTGGATTCCTGATAAAATAATTTTCGTGGATTCCTTACCAAAAACAAGTACAGGTAAAATAGATAAAAAAGAACTTAGAAAAAACTTTTAGATTAATTTATCCATATTGTACATAAAAGCTGGTTCCGTCGATTGTTAAACCAGAAGGAGATGCTAAAACCTTTCCGTTATAGTCAACCATCGTTATTGAAACATAATTAAAACTTGATATCGGTGCATAAACTCCATTAACATTTGCATAGCAAGTCCCAGAAATTCTAGTGTAGTCATAACCATAGTATACTCTGCCAAAGTTTGCCAGCTTTGTTAAGCTTCCTCCTATAGCTGGTCTCTCAACGATCCATTCAGCAGAATTCCTCTGAGCATTTGAAACAACAGTTGCAGGAGATATAAATATCCAACTTTCGTTTAGATCTTTTATAACGGTAGTAAAAGTTCCATCGCTGTTATAAACTACCCATGCAATGATCAAATCTCCTGGCTTAACTACATCACTACTCGGTGCATAGACTGGTGGGGAAGGATAGAATTCATACCATGCAGAATATGAAACTTTTCCAGATTGGCTTTGAACGAGTATTCCAGTTTGTTCCACTGTGTTGTTATTATAGCCATCTATTCCTACCCAAAATGCAACATAAGTGCTTCCTTTGCTTGGGCTAACGTTTGGGACTGTCCATGATCCGTTTACGCTATAGACAGAACCTGGTGATGCTAAAACAGCATAACCAGCCCAATTCAAAGAGGAAGAACTTCCAAACTCATTGCTAGTTATTGGAACAATTATAAACATGCTTTTATTCTGAAATAGCGATATTGCAAACAAACCAATGCTTGATAAAGATATCAGAACTGTTATAGTTATTACCAAGAGAATTTTCATCTTTCTATTAGTATTTTGCTCTGTTATTTTTGCTTTCACGCTTGTTAACGTTATTATATATTAAAGTTGTATAAAACTATCTTAAAAATAAAAAATTATTTTATTTTAAAAGCTATAATTGACTAGCTTCAACTTTTAGTAGCTTATATATAGCTTGCACTCTTCTTGCAGGATGAGGATGAGTTTGTAATATATCAACATAAAATGGAACTTTATCATTCAACCACTTTTCCAATAATAAATCTGGATCCTTCTGATTTATCTTTACTGGTGCAGTTGTTATAATTATGCCAGTAAATGGATCTATTCTCATTTTCTGAATATATATTTGAATTTTTGCTAAAGCAGAAGCAAGATATAAGGCATCGTTACCATAAAGTTTAACTGAATTTAAGTCAGCATACGATTCTCTAAGTCTATTAAACCAAAGAACGAAAATTTGAAGAAAAATTGTAGTTATAAACAACAATCCACCGACAGCTAACATGGCTATAGCAAACACTATATCTAATTCATCAAAAGCGAAAAAGAGTAAAGTCCATCCAATGTTGAATAACATGCTACTTATAAATCCCAAAACAGAAGGGATAAGACCTATAGCCATGCCCAATTCCACATCAAAATGTTTGATATGCCCAACTTCATGAGCTATAACTACTTTAAGTTCTTCATAATTGAGAATTTTTAGAAGCGGTTTTGTTATTGCAACTCTTTTTCCTGAAATATAGTTACCAAAAGCAAAGGCGTTAGGAAAAGGCTCATCTGCTATAAGTACTTTGGGCATTTTAACTTTTGAACTTAAAGCTGCATCTTCAACAATATCATAAATCCATCCATAAACTGGGTCCTGCTTTTTAATTTCGGTTGATTTTCTTGCAACTAAGTAAGGAGATATTATCCATTGTACAAGCCAAAGTATTGCTAGAAATACAAACATTAAATAAAATGGTAAGCTAAGAAAGTAAACGATAAAATACATGACTAAAGCTTCAGCGATAATACTTAATATAAGCGAAACCGTCATTTTTATTCTTAGTGATGTTTCGTAGGCCATATTGAGTTAACTACAATATAAAGACTGTTTATACATTTTATAAGTTTAATTTTTGTAATTGATTTATTTAAAGAAAATATTTATATATCACATTTTGTTATACAATAATGAGGTATAATGGGTGATTTAGTTTGGTAATGTAAACAAATATACAATTTCCATCAATAAAATACTAGAAAGAATAGAAAATAGTGAGAACGGTTTCATTCTAATGTTAAGAGACCAAACAAATTATAAAATGATATACTATTTTACTGAAGAAAATACTTTTAAAATAGATTTAGATAAAAAATCCAAGTTAAAAGAGTTTGAGGAGTTAATCAGTAAAAATGCATTAATAGGTTATTTGTCATATTCATTTTCAAGCTTTTTTGAGCAAATCCCTTATAAAACGTTGCATCCATTTCATGATCTCGAATTCTTAATTTGTCCTAACAATATGAAGTTTTATAATATTAGCTATTTTGAACTTATAAATCAAGTAAAAAAAATAAAAGATAATTATACATTCAAATTAGAAAGGATAGTACCAAACAAGTCGAAAATAGATTTTGAAAATGACGTTATTAAAGTTAAATCTAAAATTGAAGAAGGAGAAATATTTCAGGCTGTAATTTCAAGAAAATATGAATTTTCGTTTGATGGGGAATTGATATTGCCATTCTTGAATTTAGTCGAAATAAATCCATCACCTTATATTTATTATCTCAAGTTTGGTAATAAGCGCATTATAGGAACATCACCAGAATCTTTGTTCAAAATAAAAGGAAGGAAAATAGAAACATATCCAATTGCAGGAACTAGACATTTAGGAAGAAATGAAAAAGAGAATTTCATTCTAAAAAATGAATTGAAAAAGAGTTTAAAGGATTATGCTGAACATTCAATGCTAGTAGATTTAGCTAGAAATGATTTAGGAAGAATTTGTGAATTAGGTACCGTCAGAGTCGCTTTTTACAGAAGAATTAAAAGTTTTAGTCATGTTCATCATATTGTTTCAAAAGTTGAAGGAAAGCTTAAAAGTGAGGTCAATTTCTCTGATGTATTTCATTCAATTTTTCCTGCTGGTACTGTAACAGGCGCTCCAAAAATAAGAGCCATGGAAATTATAGATGAAATTGAAGATAATCCAAGAGGTCCATATGCAGGCGCAGTTGGCATTATTAAAGGTAAAAATTTCGCTGATTTTGGAATTACCATTAGATCAATCATATCAAGCTATAATAAAGCTGTAATTCAAGCTGGAGCAGGTATAGTTTATGATTCAATACCTGAGCAAGAATATTATGAAACAGAGTACAAAATGATGGCTCTAATTCAGGCTATAAAATCTAGTTTGGTGAGATTAGAAAATAGAATGTAATATGAATATAATCATTATTGATAATTATGACTCATTTGTGTACAATATATATCAAATGATAGGAGTTTTTGCTAAAAATGTTGTAGTAAAGAGAAATGATCAAATCAGATTGGATGAGATAGACGCGTATGATGGAATAATAATTTCTCCAGGACCTGGGGATCCAAGACTAAAAATTCGCAGTGGTATTGGAATTGATGTAATTAAAACATACTATAAGGAAAAACCTATCCTAGGAATTTGTTTAGGTCATCAAGAAATAGGTTATGCATTTGGGGCTAAAGTTAGAAAAGCAAACCGAATAATTCATGGTAAAAAAAGCTTGATTGAACAATTTGGTTCTGAAATCTTTAAAAATCTTCCTAAAAAATTCTTTGTTGGAAGATATCATTCCTTAGTAATCTACGATTTAACTTACGAATTAAAGATAATTGCCAAAAGCTTAGATGATGGAGAAATAATGGGAATTGAACATGTAAAGTATCCAACATATGGGGTACAATTTCATCCAGAATCAATACTAACATCAAAAGGCTCTATGATTTTGAGCAATTTTTTAAGAATTTGTAAAAAATGATAAAAGAATTAATATATAAACTTGTAGAAAGGCAAGATCTTACTCAAAAAGACATTATAGCAGTAATAAGTGAAATCGCTAATAATTTAGCAACACCTGCGCAAATCGGTTCTTTTTTGACTGCGTTACGATTGAAAGGAGAAAAACCAAAGGAAATAGCATATTTTGCTAAAGCAATGCGTGATGTTTGCATAAAATTAGACCTTAAATCCGAGGATATAGTTGATACTGCAGGAACGGGAGGCGATAGGATAAAGACGTTTAATGTTAGCACAGCTTCAGCTTTAGTACTAGCTGCAGCGGGAGTTAAGGTTGCTAAGCATGGTAATAGAGCTGTAAGTGGAAAATCAGGAAGTGCTGATGTTTTGGAAGAATTTGGAATGAATATATACTTAGATCCTAATGCAGCATTAAAATGTTTAAACTCAACTAATTTTTGCTTTCTGTTTGCGCCCATGTATCATCCAGCAACAAAATCCGTTGCTATTATAAGGAAAGAAATAGGAATTAGAACTATATTTAATATATTAGGGCCTTTAACAAATCCTGCTAATATAAAAAGACAAGTTCTGGGTGTAGCTTTTCCAAGTGATATACCAAGAATTTCAGAAGCGTTAAGTTTTCTAAATGTAAAGAGGGCTATTGTAATTCATGGCTTGGATGGTTTAGATGAATTTTCAATTTCTTCATCGAATTTAATTTCTTTTATAAACGAATCAGGAGTTGAAATAACAACAATAGATATTGAAAAGCTAGGTTATAAAAAATATGATGTTTCAGAATTGTATTGCAACAATTCATTCGAAAGTGCTAAGATAATATTTGATGTTTTTTCAGGAAGGGAAAAATTAGATTCTGCCAAGTCAATGTTCATCATTTTTAATGCAGCATTAGGATTTTTAGTCTCTGAAAGAGTTAATACATTGCAAGAAGGCGTTGAGTTAGCTAGAGAGACAATAAAAAGTGGTAAACCTTTGGATTTAATATATAAAGTTGTAAAAGAATCAAATGGTAATTTAGATAAATTGAAGAATTTTGATGAAAAATGATAAATTTTTTACAAAAGGCCGTTGAAATTACAAGGCGTGCTATCGAATCAGGATACTACGAAATCGAAAATAATATGTTTCATAACACATTTTCGTTGAAGGATTCTATCGATCCAAATAAGTTGAACATAATAGCAGAATTGAAGTTGAAATCTCCAACCAAAGGCATAATAAAAGAAGAAGTAGATTCAAATTTGGCAATTAAATTAATAGAAAATGGCTCAATTGGGCTTTCTTTACATGCAAATAGGGAAATCTTCAATGGCTCTCTAAAACTTATCAGGGAAATTGCAATTAGAACTTCTCGTCCAATTCTATTTAAAGATTTTATAATAGATAAAAAACAAATAGAAGCCGCAAAAAATCTAGGTGCGAGTTGTATTTTATTAATTGCTGAAATCTTTGAACATGGTTTATCCAATTATAGTTTAAAGGAGTTGGTTACATACGCCAAAAAATTAAATATGGAAGTAATTCTTGAAGCTCATGATTTTGATATAGTAAATAAAATCAACAATTATGATGTTGATTTTTTAGGCATTAATAATAGAAATCTTGTAACATTAGAGTTAAATACAGAACATTTTAGCAATGTTATAAGGAAAATAAATAAGAAAAAGCCGATTGTAGCAGAAAGTGGTTATTTTTCTCATTCTCAATTATTAAAAGATTTTAAAGAAGGAGCAGATTGCTTTTTGATAGGCACTTCAATAATGGAAGCTAAAGATCCAATTAAAAAATTAAAAGAGTTGTTGGGAAATGATTAGAATTAAAATATGTGGTCATACTAGAGTTGAGGACATGATATTGTCTTACAAGCTAGGCGCTCATGCCGTTGGGTTCATATTTAACATTCCATCTTCATTAAGAAATAATGATAAAAATAAAGCGAAAAAATTTGTTAGAAGCTCACCACCTCTTGTTGATACAGTTCCTGTAACTACTCTTGATAATTTTTATGATGCCATAAGCTTAGGAACAAAAACTGTTCAAATTATTGGAGATATAGAAAAAATTTACAATTTAAAATTAGAATATGAAAATGTAAACATCGTTCCTGTTCTATATATAAATAATGACTATCCAGATTTCAGGATGTTAAAATTTTACTCTGAATTCAATGCAATAATTGTTGATACAAAGAATGAGGGAAAACTAGGAGGTTCTGGTTTGACTCATAATTGGGAAATATCAAGAAGAATAAGTAAAGAGCTCGGAAACGTAATTTTAGCTGGTGGATTGAATGAAAACAATGTCGTTGAAGCAATAACAAAAGTAGAGCCAATAGGTGTTGATGTCTCTAGCGGTGTTGAATCTTATCCAGGTATAAAAGATCCTGTAAAAGTTAAGAATTTTATTAGAAGGGTTGTTGAATATGCATGAAGTAAAAGAAGGGTGGTTCGAAGGATTTGGAGGACGATATGCACCCGAGACTTTAATTAAGGCATTGGATGAGTTGTGGACAAATTTCAATAGATTAATACAAGAAGAGAATTTCTTACAAGAATATAATGAATATCTGAAAGATTATGCGGGAAGACCTACTCCTTTATATTATGCAAGAAATTTATCCAATAAAATAGGAGGAGCTAGAATTTTCTTAAAAAGAGAAGACCTTTTGCATGGTGGGGCACACAAAATAAATAATGCTTTAGGTCAAGCACTCCTTGCTAAGCATATGAAAAAGACTAGAATTATTGCTGAAACAGGAGCTGGTCAGCATGGAGTTGCTACAGCTATGGTAGCAGCTGTACTGGGATTAAAAGCTGAAATTTATATGGGTATGGATGACATGGAAAGGCAGAAGCCCAATGTATTAAGGATGAAGTTATTGAATGCTAAGGTCCATCCTGTTGATTCTGGAAGTAGAACATTAAAAGATGCTATAAATGAAGCTATAAGAGATTGGATGGCAAACTTTGAAACGACACATTATTTAATTGGCTCTGTTGTTGGACCACATCCTTATCCTACGATTGTTAAGTATTTTCAAAGTATAATTGGTAGAGAAACAAAAGATCAATGTTATAAAAAAATTGGTAAATTACCGGATTATATCATAGCCTGTGTAGGAGGCGGAAGCAACGCTATAGGGATTTTCAATGATTTCTTGGAAACAGATGTTAAATTAGTAGGTGTTCAAGCTGCTGGAAAAGGAATAGAAACAGGTTTTCACGCTGCTCCGTTAATTTCAGGCTCGATTGGAGTACTTCATGGTATGAAAACATATGTCTTACAGGATGATTTTGGACAAATAAAAGATACATATAGCATAGCAGCAGGTTTAGATTACCCTGCAGTAGGTCCGGAACATGCCTTTTTAAAGGATAAAAAAAGAGTCGAATATGTTTCGGTAAAAGATGACGAAGCTATTGAAGCTTTTGAATTATTAAGTAAGACAGAAGGAATTATTCCTGCTCTTGAGCCTAGTCATGCCTTAGCTTACGCAATAAAGTTGGCTGAAAGATTGGATAAAGAAAAAATAATTATTGTGAACTTATCAGGAAGAGGCGATAAAGATATTCATTCTTATATGAAATTCAAGGGAGAAACATATGAAAGCTAGAAAATTGTTTCCATCAAAGAGTCCTGTATTGATTTGCTACATTGTTCCAGGTTATCCAAGTTATGACGAAAGTCTTGAATTAACTAAAATGCTAATTAAAGGAGGTGTAGACGCAATTGAAATAGGTGTTCCCTTTTCAGATCCAATAGCGGATGGAAAAACGATTCAAAGAGCTTCTTATTATGCTTTAAAAAATGGTATAAATATAATTAAAGTTTTGGAGTTTGCCGAATCTATTAGGAATGATTTTGACTTACCGCTATATATAATGAGTTATTTAAATCCGATCTTGAAATTTGGTATGAAAAATTTTGCTAAAAGATTAAGTGATATATCAATAAACGGTTCAATCATAGTTGATTTGCCAATTGATTACTTTGACGAATGGTACAATTTATCGAACGAATACGAACTTGAAACTGTTTTGCTTTGCTCGCCTTCAACGGATAACCTTAGAATAAAATTGATAGATGAAAAAGCCACTGGATTTATATATTTAGTATCTGTCTATGGTATTACAGGCATTCGTGAAACTTATCCAAAATATACATATGATTTTATAAGGAGAATTCGTAATGAGACTAATAAGCCATTAGTAGTCGGTTTTGGAGTATCAAACGCTTTACATGCAAAAAGCTTCATAGAATGTGGTGTGAATGGAGTTGTTATGGGGAGTGCTATATTGAACTTTCTAGAAATGCATGATAAAAATTCTATTGATAAAATTTTAGATTTAGTAAAAGAGATAAAGGAATCTTTGTTGTTAGCTCATAAACTATGAATTCCTATATCCATAAAAATAATATTTTAGATTTACTCGAAAATAATACTTCATTAAAAACTAAAACAAAAAAATTTAAATATATCCAGAATAATAAAAATTATGCAAAATTCCTCAATAATGGGGAATGTAGCGATGAGGTGAGTCTTATTGTATCGAGACTACAATCTACCTTTGAAGAAATTGCAAGAAAGCTAAACAATTGGCACTACGAATCAGCTAAAAGTTCGTTTAATATTCTATCCGCAATATACTTAGATTGGCTTAAATCTAACAATAGATTATTTATATTGAGCAAGAGTCATGCTTCTATAGCTCTTTATACAATATTTCTTGAACTTGGTTATATTAAACCAGAGGATTTAGAAAGCTTTGCTAAACCAGATTCGAAACTTCAATCTCACCCTGAAGGTAAAAGCCTTCCTACCATTTTAGTTTCAACGGGATCGTTGGGGCAATCGTTATCTATTGCTGCAGGTATAGCAATTGCGTATAAAATAAATAACAAAGATGTTGAAATTGCTGTCTTATTAGGGGATGGTGAACTAAATGAGGGACAAGTATGGGAAGCTGTTGCTACAATATCTCATAATTCTCTCAATAATATAATATTGTTAATCGATAAGAATGGCTTACAATTGAGCGGTGAAACATCTAGAATTAAAAATCTTGAGCCTTTAGAAAATAAGTTCGAAGCATTCGGATGGTTTGTGCTATCATGTAATGGTTCATCTGCTTATGAGGTCTCTAAGTGTCTTAATATATGCAGCATGTTAACACATAAACCTAAAGTTATTATATGCGAAACTAAAGATTCGCTAAAGGAAGAGGTGATGTAAATTTATAGAGACTGGCATATCTGGAATAAGAAGTATAAGAGAGAGTTTAGGATTAATACTTGTTGAAATAGGAGAAAAGAATAAAAGAATTGTTGTTGTTGATCCTGACGTTTCTAAATCAACAAAGAGTCTCATTTTTAAATCTATCTTTCCAGAACGCTTCATTAGTGTAGGAATTAGTGAACAGGATCTTATAGGAGTCTCTGCCGGATTAGCTATTGCAGGTAAAATACCCATTGTTTGTGCATATTCAATGTTTTTAGCTCGTGGATGGGAACAAATTAGGAATACAATTTGTAAGGATAATCTGAATGTAAAATTTGTTGTTACACATTCGGGTTTGTCAGATTTCCTAGATGGATATTCTCACCAAAGCCTAGAAGATATAGCTATATTCCGAGTTTTGCCTAATATGAAGGTTATGGTACCTGCAGATTCTGTGGCATTAAAATCTCTACTTAATCAATCCATTTCTTTTGAAGGGCCTTGCTATATTAGGATAGGGAGAGATAATGAAATTCCTGTTTATGAAAAAGATGAAGAATTCTTGATCGGAAAAGCTAAAATAATCTCTGATGGAAGGGATGGCTTTATAGTTGCCTGTGGAACAATGCTAGGTATATCCATTGAGGTAGCAAATATACTTAGGAATAAAGGATTAAGTTTTGGAGTTGTCGATTTTCATACAATAAAACCTTTGGATAAAGATACACTTATGGCAATTTCTAAAAAAACTAAATTAATATTTACAATAGAAGAGCATAATGTTTTAGGCGGTCTAGGTAGTGCTATAGCTGAATTCTTATCAGAAAATAATCCAATCAAGATTATAAGAATGGGCATTTTGGATAGATTTGGTACCTGTGCAAGAAGCTACTTTGAGCTGTTACAATATTTCAATCTAATGCCTGAACAAATTGCAAATAGAATAGAGGTGATGTTTAATTCCCTATAGGTTGGTCGATAAATCGACAAAAGACAAGACAATAATCAATGTGAAGGGTATAAAGATTGGCTTAAAACCTGTAGTTATAGCAGGCCCTTGTTCAGTTGAAAGTGAAGAACAAATTTTACAAACAGCAAGGTTTGTGAGAAGTTGTGGAGCTCATATGTTAAGAGGCGGTGCATTTAAACCTAGAACATCACCTTATTTGTTTCAGGGTTTAGGAATAAAAGGATTAGAGATGCTGAAAAAGGCTTCAGAAGAGACTGGATTACCCATCGTTTCCGAAATTCTTGATATAAGGGATATTCAAATAATGTTGAGTTATGTTGATGTATTTCAAGTAGGAGCGAGAAATATGCAAAATTTTCCTTTACTAAAAGAATTGGGTAAAATAGATAAGCCTGTTTTGCTGAAAAGAGGTTTTGGTTGTACAATAGATGAACTTTTGAACGCTGCTGAATATATACTAAATGAAGGAAATCCTAATGTTATATTATGTGAAAGGGGAATAAGAACTTTCGAAAATTCAACAAGATTTACTTTAGATATCAACGCTATCCCTGTTTTAAAAGAAATAACACACTTGCCTATAATCGTTGATCCAAGTCATGCAGCAGGTAAACGTTCAATTGTTCCTCCGTTAGCAAAGGCTGGATTGGCTGCAGGGGCTGATGGAATCATAGTAGAAGTTCATCCAAATCCAGATAACGCTCTTTCTGACGGTCCTCAAAGTCTAACATTCGAACAATTTGAAGAATTAATGAGGGACTTAAGAAAATGGAATTTAATATAAATTACACAAAGCATATTAATTCTAAAATAATCGTTGAAAGAGATTGCCGCAAATTATTAAAGAGCTTACTAAAGGAAAGTAATTATTATAAAATATCCGTACTTGTTGATAAAAACGTTAAAGATATATGGCTAAACAGTGCTGATGATTTCTTTGAAATCAATAAAGATTATCAGTTAATTGAAGTTAAAGAAGGAGAAGCTGCTAAAAGTTTAGAATGTTATTCAAAAATTATTAAAGAATTATTAAATTTCGGACTTGAAAGAGACTCATTGCTTATAGCGATAGGCGGTGGAGCTTTATGTGATTTAGCTGGCTTTGTTGCATCTACTTTTATGAGAGGTATAGATTTATTTCTTATTCCTACTACTCTAATTGCTCAAGCTGATGCAGCCATAGGTGGTAAAAATGGTATAAACTTTGTTTCAAAAAATATTATAGGAACATTTTATTTACCAAAATTAGTTTTAATCGATCCTATTTTTTTAGAAACTTTATCAGATATTGAATTCATAAACGGATTAGGTGAAGTACTAAAATATTTAGTTATAGAAGGAAAAGAACTTCCAATATTATTCAAAGAAAATTTATATAGAATTAAAACACGGAATAATGATGTTCTATTGAAAATTCTTCAATTATCTGTAAAAACTAAGGCTAATTTAGTAGAAGAGGATTTAGAAGAGAAAAATAAAAGAATGATCTTAAATTTCGGTCATACAATAGGTCATGCTATTGAAGCTGTAAGCAATTACAATGTAAAGCACGGTATTGCAGTTGCATATGGATTAATTGCAGAATCGTTCATAGCTAATAGAATTTTAAACTTTCCTATAGAAGATGTAAGTTTTATAATGAATCTAATTCACAGGCTTAACTTCGATTTTAACTTTGACTATGAAGTTAATGAGCTTCTAAATTACGTAATGCTTGACAAAAAGAGGAGAAAAGGTAACTTGCTTATGGCTTTGCCAAGAAAAATGGGGGAATTTGTAATTGAAGAAATTGATGAAGATGTGATTAAAGTTGCTATAGATGAAGCTAAGAGGGTGGTATTAAATGCTTAAGCTAGCCTTGATAGGAATGCCTGTTAAGCATTCTATTGGGAAAAATGTATATGATGATTTATTTAAAATATTGAAAATAACAGCTTCGTATGAATTATACGAAATAGAAGAACCCAATCTAAATAAATATATTGAATACTTTATTGAATACAATTTTAAAGGATTTAATGTAACAATTCCGTATAAAACTATAATAGTAAATTATTTAAACAGGTTAGAAAAGGAAGCAGCATGCATACGTTCTGTTAATAATGTTGTGATTGAAGATAAAATGTTGATAGGTTTCAATACAGATTTAATAGGTATAAAGAAGACTTTAGAATTATTTTCTTTAAACTCATTTGAATATTCTTGTATAATTGGTGCAGGCGGTGTTGCAAAGGCTGCTATTTATGCTTTGAAAGATATTAGTTCAAAATTATTTGTCATTGTAAGGAATAAAGAAAGAAAAATTGAAATATTGGAAATATTTGCTGACATAAAAAACAAGATTGAAATCTTAGAAATAGAGAATTCTGAAATCCCTTCCATTATAAATCGATGCGATATTATAATTAATTGCACACCTGTAGGAATGTTTCCTAATATTAATTCCTCTCCAATCCCACTTGACTACTTATCAAAGGAAAACATAGTAATGGATTTAGTTTATAATCCTATTGAAACCAAATTTATAAAACATGCTAAAAAGCTAGGTTGCGTAACAATAGATGGACTTTGGGTATTTGTATTTCAATTGATTGAGAACATGAAAATTTGGTTTGATATTGATTTAGACGCTTATTTTGTAAGAAATCTCTCTCTGAAGTATTTAAAATGATCTCAAAAGCGAAGACATTCGGAGCCGTTTCAGTTTTGAATGGTATATTTTTAGGTATAGGTGCTTCTATGGCAATTGATTTAAAAGTAGAAGTAGAGTGTAAAATAATCGAAGAGCCTATTGTCTTATTTGATATAAAACTAATAAATGATACAGAAAAAGTTGACTCCAAGTTAATTTTTGCATGCTTTGATGTTATAAAAGAAAAATTTAACTATAAAAAAGGATTTAAATTAAAAATATATTCAGAAATACCTCCTTCTCGAGGTCTAAAAAGTAGTAGTGCTGTAGGAAATGCTTTAATAAAGTCGATGTTAAGTGCATTAGAAATAAAAGCAACCCGTTTAGAAATTGCAAAACTATGCGTTGATGCATGTAAAAAAGCAAAAATAACTATAACTGGAGCTTTTGATGATGCATGTGCTACTATTATGGGCGGATTATATTTAGTTAATAATACATCGCAAGAAATTATAACGAAATATGAAATAGGAGAGTATAATGTCGTTATTGGTTATAGCAATTCAACGATTAAAAAGGAAAGTATTAACTTAATGAAATTTCAAAATGTAAATAACTTAGCTATTCAAGCTTATAAGCTAATCCTAAAAGGTGATTGGGCATCTGCCATGAACATAAATTCTTCATTGGTTGCAGTTGCGCTAAATTTAGATTTAAAGCCTGTAAAGCTTGCATTGGAGAATGGTGCACTTGCGTCTACAATAAGCGGTACAGGACCTGCTGTAGTTGCGGTTACAAAAGAAGCTGATGCCGTCTCTAATTTTTGGAAAGAATTAGGTTTAAAGACAATTATTTCTAGTACAAGAGGTTTTGTAAATGATAATTAAAATAATTCCTCCTAAAAAGGTAGAAGGCGAAATAAATCCACCATCATCTAAGAGCTATACCCATAGAGCAATTTTTGCATCACTTTTATCATATGGTAAATCAACTATCAACAATATTCTTATTTGTTCAGATACTGAAGCAACGTTAAATGCGTTCAATCAGTTTGGAGGGCATATTCAAGACAGTAATGTTTTTGTAGGAATAGGAGAACCAAGGAAAACTGAAAAAATTATAAATTGTAACAACTCTGGAACAACCTTAAGATTAGCTTGTAGCATATCTTCGCTTGTTAAAGGTATTACAATTTTAACTGGTAGCAAATCATTGTGTAATAGACCTATATGGCCTTTAGAAAGAGCATTGAATGACTTAGGTGTTGAAACAATATCTAAAAATGGCTCTCCTCCTGTAGCAATTAAAGGTGGGAAAATTAAAGGTAAAGAAGTTGAAATAATTGGTAACGTCTCTTCTCAATTTGTATCAGGCCTTTTAATGATAGCTCCTAAAATAGGTCTAAAAATTAAAGTTAAAGGTGATTTAGTTTCAAGTACGTATGTAGATTTAACTATAAAAGTATTGGAAAAATTTTCTATAGTAGTTGAAAGGAAGAATAATGAATTTTACGTAAATAAGCAAGAATATAAAGCTACGGAATTAAGCATACCTTCTGATATCTCTTCAGCATCTTTTTTCATCGCTGCAGGATTATTGAAAGGTAAAGTAAAATTAATCAATACTATTAAAGATCCTTACCAAGCTGATAGTCAATTTATTGACATCATTAAAAATATGAATGGAAAAATTTATGAAGGCGATAAATATATACAAGCTGAACAATCCAATCTTGAAGCAATTGATGTTAATTGTAAACTTTGTCCAGACATAGTTCCAATTTTATCTGTATTGGCTGCAAAAGCTAAAGGTGTTTCGCGAATATATGGTATAGAACATTTGAGATTTAAAGAAAGTGATAGAATAAAGTCTATAGCATTTAATTTGAGAAAAATGGGCATCGATGTTAAAGAAGGAAAAGATTATTTAAAAATAAAAGGTAAAGAAGAATTTCAAGGTTCTAAATTTTTAAGCTTTAATGATCACAGAATTGCAATGGCTTTTTCAATCGCATCGTTAGCAGCAAAGTATGCAAGTGAAGTTATTGGGATAGAATGTATAAAGGATTCGTATCCTTCATTTTTATGTGATTTATCTCGAATAGGCGTTAAATACAATGTTAGGTAAATCATTTCAAACATCATTTTTTGGAGAAAGCCATGGAAGATGTGTAGGTGTATTAATAGAAGGATGTCCGCCAGGAATAAAAGTAGATCTTGAAGAACTAAATAAAGAGTTGGAAAAAAGGAGACCGGGAGGTTCTATTTATGTATCTCCTCGAAAAGAGGAAGACAGAGTTGAAATTTTATCAGGTGTTTTTAATGAATTTACAACCGGCTCACCAATTGTAGTAATCATCTATAACAAAGATGTTATATCATTTTATTATGAAAAAATAAAAAATACACCAAGACCTAGCCATGCTGACTTTGTAGCAAGAATTAAGTATTATGGATACAATGATTATAGAGGTGGTGGAATATTCTCAGGAAGAATAACAGCTCCCATGGTCGTTGCTGGTTACTTTGCTAAAAAGATCCTTAAAAGATTCGATGTAGAAGTCTATTCATATATAAAGAGAATCGGAAAATTTGAGTGTAATCCTTCAATAGAGGAAATTAAAAAAAGCACATATAAAAGTCCAACAAGGTTTCCTGATTTATCTAAAGTAGAGGAAATAGAAAACTATTTAAAAGAAATTATGAGAGAAGGAGATACAATTGGAGGAATTGTAGAAACAATAGCTTTAAATTTACCCATTGGATTGGGAGAACCACCTATAGACACTTTAGATGGAGACTTAGCTAAAGCACTTTTTATGATTCCTGCTGTCAAAGGTGTGGAGTTTGGTGCAGGATTTAACTTTTCCGTTATGAAAGGCAGTGAAGCGAATGATCCCTATATAATAAAAGATGGAAAAGTACTGACTTTAACAAACAATTCAGGTGGCATTTTGGGAGGCATTAGTAATGGCATGCCATTAATACATCGTGTAGTTATTAAGCCTGCATCATCTATAAGAAAAAAGCAAAGAACAGTCGATTTAGAAAAGATGAAAGAAACTGAAATAGTGGTAGAAGGCAGACATGATCCATGCATAGCTATAAGAGCAGTACCAGTGGTTGAATCTGTGACTTCTATAATTATTGCAGACCATTTATTGAGGTGGTTATCATGGAAAGAACTGTTGGAAAAATAAGAAAAGAAATTGATCAGATAGATAGCAAAATAATCGAACTCTTAGAAAAAAGAATTGAGCTTTGCAAAGAAATAGCTTTAATAAAAAAACAGTTAGGCATTCCAATCGATGATGTTGGAAGAGAAAAGACAATATTTTCTCGTTCAGGTAAATTTTCTAAGCTGTTTGAACTTATAATTTTTATGTGTAAAGAAGAAGAAATGAAAGTTTTTAAAAAAACATCATCCAATGATCCCTAAAAATATAGTTATAATAGGTGGAGCGGGTAAAATGGGATCTTTCTTTGCAAATCTGCTTAAAGATTACTACGATGTAGGTATTTTTGATAAGAATTATAAAAAAAGTGTTGAGATATCTAAAAAGCTCAATATTAAAGTTTATACGGAATTGAGAGAATCTATAAATGAGAATAATGTAATAATTTTATCAACCCCAATTTTTGAAACAAAACATATATTGTATTTAATAGCCTTACAAAAAGAATGTAAGAATAAATTAATATTTGATATTTGTTCATACAAATCACATTTAATCCCAATTTACAAGAAGTTTAATTCATCTAATATGCTTGCAAGTATTCATCCATTATTTGGTTCTGGAATAAAAGATACAAAAGGACAAAGAATACTTGTGATTCCAATTCCTAACCATGAAAAGGATATTATTTATTTGAAAAAAATTTTTGAGCCTTTTGAGTTTGATTTTATTGAATTAGAAGCTAGTTTACATGACGAACTTATTTCAAATTTTGTAGGTTTGACTTATCTAAATACATTGATATTTATGAAAAAGATAAAAACATTTAGAAATTATTTCAAATTTGGAGGCACTTCTTTTAAGCTTATGCTTCTTCTTTCAAATTTAATATTGAATGATTCTGAAGAGCAGATATTATCAATTTGTCAGTATGAAATTTCAAAAAAAGCTCTAAGACAATTTATAAAAGTATGTGATCAGTTCATAAAGTTAGATAAAAAATCAATGTTTAAAGAAATCCATGAATTAAAAAATGAATATGCTGATGAAGAATTATATTTGAAAATATATGAATTATTAAGCAAGTTATTCTAATTCAGTATTTTAGTAAGCATTAAAGCATGGTTTTCTTGTTGAATACTTAATACTAAATATTCTTCTATCTTATGTCCTAAATGTAATAAAAAAATGAAAGAAATTGGCTGTCATTACTTTAAATGTTCTTGTGTTTATGAAAAAAGTTGTGCTGTTATCACTATTTAATTTAAATGGGAGGGATTCTCTGAGACGCTCAACCCACTATCAAATAGATTTGTAGTTGTAAATTGATGAGCAACGTTCTCACCTTTCAATGTAGTCATGCAGTTAAATCAAACCAAACTTTTTAAACATATATATTGCAGCTCCAACGAGCAAGAATACAAAAAAAGTGGCGCCTACTAAAAACGTTAAATCTGCTGTTGATATGAAACTAATTAATTTATTAGTGATACTAAGTAGAATTACTACCAACATTGTTATATCAATCATAGTTAGATATTTTGAATTACATATTTATTAACTTTATTTTAAACATAATGATTGCATGAAAGCATTTGTGGTAGGAATAGGAGGCGGAGGTGATATAGTTTCAGCTATTCTGGCTTGGCATTACTATAGACTCAAGGGATATGATATCTTATTGGGCTGTGTTACATGGGAGAGACATATTGAAGATCCTGTACCAGGTCCAATTTGCACATCTGCATTTAAGAACGCAAGAACAATAAACAGCATAATTACAGAATTAAGTCCTGATTCATATGCTATAAGGAATGGCATTAAGGTTATTCCAAATTTAGTTAAAGTTTTGAAAGTCCTAAATACAAATGGTTATTCTGTATGTATAAAGGAATCACCAAAAGCTATAGCAGATGGCATAGAAGATTTTGCAAATAAAAATAGCATAGATACAATTATAGGCGTTGATGCTGGAGGAGATGTGCTAGCGAAAGAATTTGAACCTAACCTTCAAAGTCCCCTCATAGATTTTATGATGTTAAGTAGTATTGTTGAATTAAAAAATCGAGGTTTTAACACCTTATTAGCTGTTGTAGGTATAGGTTGTGATGGAGAACTTGATCAAAATTACATTTTGAAAAGAATTTCTGAAATAGCTAGCTTGAATGGATTATTAGACATCAAAGGTTATGATATGGATATATCTCCTTTAATGGAAGAAATTTTAAAAGTTAGCAATACTGAAGCTTCTCGGATTCCATTCCAAGCATTTAAAGGTTTATATGGAGAAGTTACTCTTAGAAAAGGAACAAGAAAAGCCTTTGCATCTCCATTATCGGCAATAATGTTTGTTCTTGATCCTATTATTGTTGCAAAAACATCTAAAATTTATGAAATCGTTAAAGATGCTAAGAATTTAGAAGATGCGAATAAAAAATTGAATGAATATGGTGTTTATACTGAGTATAATTTTGAAATAGATATTTATAAAAAGTTTGGAATGGATGCAAAAAATATTACTAAAGAACAAATCTTAAAAATAAAAGAAGAAGGAAAAAAATTGATTTCTTTAAGGAGGATTGGCTAGATGCGCTGGAATAGATGCTAATGCAATGAATGTTGCAAGAATGCTTCCTAGTACTATGAAGAACCAGAATAATACAAATACTGCATATTCTCCAGCGGTTATTTTTTTGTTTGGATTAGCAACAATATTTTCTACAATTACGGTAGCTGGATAAGAAAGTACACCCGTTAATCCTAGCGCTACATACATAAGGAACATAATAAATGGTTCTCTTGTAAGTTGTAGTGCATATCCTGAAGCGCCATAGTAAATTGTTGCCAATCCTGTAAGCATTGAAAAGAATCCAATGAAGTGTAGATATCTAGCCTGTGGTTTACCTGTTTCATAAGTAATAGCAAATGCAAATCCCATAAGCATTAGCCCCAATATTGGGTACATATCATAGAAAAGTATATTGTAAGGACCTGGTAATGGCCAAGCAAATTGTCCCCAAATTCCTGTAATGAAGATGTAAAATCCTAACGCTCCAAGAGGAAATGCTGCATAGCTTAAATCATCGAGAACTCTTGCTTTTTCTCTTCTAAATCTAATGTATGCTCGAAGGAAGGTGTAAACTATTATATATCCTGCAAATGCTAACGCTAACAACTGTGCAGTTAATATATCAACAAACATTTTTGTTCACGAATTAATTTTTAATAATCAAATATTTAAATTTTATATAGTAGTATCTATACGATAATATAATTATTAATTATAAATAAGCCGAAATTATTTTATAGTATATAAATATATAATATAGCTACTTAATATATATTATAATATGTAAAAAAATATTATTAAATCAGAAACATTTTAATCTTTACTTTAGTGTTCATTTTATTTGATTCTATTTTGTATATCATTTATTTAATTTAAAAATATATCCAATTATTTTCTTGTTCATTTTCATCCATTTTTTTATTTATCGTATATAAAGAGATTTATATAACAATTTGTAAGATATCCTATTTTAGATTCAGGTTTAGACCTTGTCGAAAATTAGGATTATTAAGCTTATTTATTCTTTTATCAGGAACGCCTAAAAGCTTAAAATAGATCGAAAGTCTCGTCCTAAGAACGAAGTGTAAGATGGGGAGAATTGATTCCTTCAGTTAAATACGTAACAAACCATAAGCTTCAAATTTCTTTAAATTTTTAGCTGAAAATAAGGAAATCCTTTTTGTAATTCCTTCAAAATTAACTTTGGTAATTATAAAGTCAATAATTTTATAAAATAATTTTTTTAAGTTTAATAATGCCGAACTTATTTGAATTTAACTAATGGAACAAAAAATAATATTTTTAGACCTTGATGGAACTATAACAGATGAAGCTGGCAGGCTACCATTTGAATCAGTAAAGGGTATACATAAACTAATAGAATTAGGTTTCAAAATTTGCATTGCTTCAGCCAATTCTTATTGCATAATAAGAACGTTAAGAAGATACTTCGCAATAACTGACTATATAATTGCAGAAAATGGTGGAGTTATTGATTATGATGGAAATATTCATCTTTTAACGAATAGAGAAAATATTCTGAAAGCCGTAAATATTATTAAGCTAAATTTCCCTAATTTAAAAGATAGCTGGACAAATTCGATGAGACTAACAGATTATGCATTCATGAGGCCTGAAAAAAAAGTTATTGAAGATTTAAAGAATTTCTTGGATGAAAATAAAAATTTAGGTGTAAAGATTTATGATTCTGGTTATAGTTTACAAGTAATAAATTCCGATGTTGACAAAAGCAATGCTATACTTAAGATCATAAATGAATTAAAAATTTCAATAAAAAATACTTATGCAATAGGTGACAGTGAAACTGATTTAGGAATGTTTAAAGTTGTTAATTTTCCGATCGCTTTAAACAATTCTATAGACGAGTTAAAAAAATTGTCTAAGTTTGTTACTAAAGAAAGTTATTATAGAGGATTTTTAGAAATTATTGAATTGATTGAAAAAGATATATTATGAGGATATAAATAATGAGTAATGCAAAAGCAAGAGTTTCATAAAGTAATTAATGCATTAAAACTTGGTGAAGGTGAAAAAGTAAAGTTGAGAGGTTGGATTGATAACGTTAGACACCAAGGAGGATTAACTTTTATTGATTTACGAGATTCTTCGGGGAAGATACAAGTAACAATAAAAAAGCAAAATTTAACTAATGTGAACTATGAGGAGATTATTAAAAATTTAAGTAGAGAAGCTTCTGTATCAATTGAAGGAATTATCAAAGTAGATCCTAGAGCTCCAGGAGGCAAAGAGGTTACATGCAATAGTATTCAGATAATAGGCAAAAGTGAAGAATATCCTATTAGAAAAGGAGTATCTGTAAGTTATCTTTTGGATCATAGACACCTTTATTTGAGAAGGGAAAAAATGCAGGCTATTTTAAAAATTAGAAATAAGTTACTTGAAGGTGCAAGAAGATGGTTTTTAGAAAATGAATATTTTGAAATACAATGCCCTACTTTCATAACCGCTTCTGTAGAAGGAGGTGCCACTTTATTTAAAGTTGATTACTTTGGTAGAAAAGCTTATTTAACACAAAGTTCCCAATTTTATTTAGAAGCTGCAATATTTGGTTTTGAAAAGGTATTTACAATACAGCCTTCTTTTAGAGCTGAAAAGTCTAGGACAAGAAAGCATTTAACTGAGTTTTGGCACTTGGAAGCTGAAGTTGCTTTCGCTACACATGATGACATAATGGAAATTGAAGAAGATTTACTCTATAATATGGTAAAGTATGCTGTAGATGAATGCAAAAAAGAATTCGAATTATTAAAAAGAAGTAATTTTGAAGCTCCAAAAAGACCGTTTATTAGGATGACTTATCTAGAAGCGTTGGAAATAATAAAAGGAAAAGGATTCGATATAAAGTTTGGCGATGATATTGGTGCTGACGAAGAAAAGGTAATTGCTAATCAAATTGATAGACCGGCTTTTATAATGTATTTTCCTAAAGTTACAAGAGCTTTTTATCATCAGCCTCATCCTGAAGATAATTCTCTTACATTGAGTTCTGATCTTTATGCTCCAACACAAGGAGAGATAGCGACAGGTGGTCAAAGAATTCATGACTTAAATCTATTACTAAAAAGAATAGAAGAGAATAATTTAAATCCAAAAGATTATGAATGGTATCTTGATTTAAGAAGATACGGTTCAGTACCTCATGCAGGATTTGGTATGGGAATAGAAAGAATTGTGAAATGGGTTACAGGGATAAATCATGTAAGGGACGCAATAGCTTTTCCAAGAACTTCTAATAGAGTATATCCATAATTCTTTATTTAAAAACTTCTAATTTTTAAAATTTATTTCTTAAAATTTTGGTATTACCTTATAAAAAAGATATATTTTCTTAATTTTTCCATCAAACCATTTCTTTTATTACCTATTTTGTGAAAGTTAGTCAATGTCATCAGAATTTATAAAGAATTGGGAACCTAAAGAGGAAACACCTATAAGCAATAAAATAAAGCAAGTATTCTATCCTTCATCTCCTTTAAAGCCAAGAATTGATTATGTTTGTAAAATGTTAGATGTCCAAAGGATGAAGTTAGAGCAATTATATACAAGGCTCTATGAAAGAGATAGAAGGCTATTTGAATACTTGGTTACTTACTATTTGAGACATGACATGAATAGAGCTAATGTTTATGCCAACGAAATCGCTGGAATAAGAAAGCTAGCTAAAGTTATTTTACAGAGTAAACTTGCATTAGAAGCTATAAGGCTAAGATTAGATACAATCAAGGAAATGGGAGATGTAACGATGGCTGTTGGACCAGCGCTGGGCGTAATAAGGAATGTCAGAGCAAAATTAGCCAATGTGTTGCCTGAAGCGGAGCGCGAATTAGCTGATATAGGAAATGTAATAAGCGATCTATTGACAGAAGCTGGCCATCCACCTGCATCACAATTTGCATTCGAAACACAGAATGAAGAGGCAGAAAAAGTGCTCTACGAAGCTAAGACAATGGCTGAAAAGAAATTAAAAGAATCATTTATTGAAATACCAACAGTATCTGAGAAAAGTAAAGAGACAGAAACGGAAGTAAAATAAAATGTTTGCTGAAGAATTCTATAGTTACATAGGAAATGCTGTATACAGTGAATTTAATGAAACATTGGGAATTATAATTGGATATACATGCGATGGCTTTGGCGAAATAAAAAGTGTAATCATAAGATCGGCTTCTGAGATTCATGAAGTACCCATAGACAGATTTGAAATAAAACAAAGCACCGTAGTAATGTTATCCAATATTTCATATGAATTTAAAATGCTTGAAAGAAAGTTGCGTAATGTATACATAAGATACTCTAATTTGGCTAAGGTTGACTATGATGAAATAAGCAACGATGTAGCTCAGGATATGAAAAATAAGGTAGAAGAGAGTTATAAGCAAGTCACATCTTCTATTGAAAAATTTAAATCAAACGTTGAAGCAAGATTAAATAACATTTATAATACAATTAAGAGCATTGATTCAGCAATTCTTGAATTAAAGATGACCTATATAAATGGTAATTTATCTCAAGAAAAATATCAAGAAAGTTTGAATAGATTAAAGGATGCTAAAGATAGACTTAAGAATGAAATAAGCTTTTATTCTAAATACATTTCTGCAGTTGATAGCCTTGTAAAAGGAAATATAGTTGAAGTTCTAGTACAGTAGCTTTTTTATGAGCTTTCTAAAAAGAAGCAGTTCTCTAAAGGATAAACTCCAGAATGCTTTCATTAATTTAAAAAACTATTATAATAAAATTAATTTAATAAAATATAAGCTAAATCAGAGAGAGAAAGAATTATTTGAAAAAGTTGTTAAAGCAAAGCAATATAATAAAAATGATATTGCTGCAATTATAGCAAATGAAATTGCAGAAATTAGAAAACTTCAGAAAAATCTAGAAGGCATATCTCTTTCAATAGAACAATTAATGTTAAGGATAGAAACGATAATGCATATGGAAGAATTTACAGGCGCCGTAGCTGCAACGAAATCTTTAATCCAATCTATAAGAGAGAAAGTATCAAACTTATCGCCAGAACTTGGAATCGCGTTGGATGAATTATCAAATGGGTTGGAAGGATTAAACTTAACATATCCTGAAGAAAACATCGTTAATACAAGTCTAAGTGATGATGCTGAATCAATTTTAAAAGAAGCAGCTAAAGAAGCATCCAAAGCAGAAGCAATCGAATTACCTGAAATACCACTTTATCAAGATAAAAGACCAGTTAGAGTTATGGAAGCTGAAGGTTATGGCAGAGTACAAGATATTCCTGTAGCACAAAAAGTTAGCATGCCTGTTAAAGATGAAATGTTATCCAAAGAAGAAAAAGTTCTTAGATATATAATAGAAAATAAAGGTAAGATTGACTTAAATAAGTGCTCATTAGACTTAGGTATTAGCACATTTGAAATACAATCGATATTAACAAGTCTTAGTAAACAAGGTAAAATTGAGATTCTGAGAAAGTGATCAAATATGTCCCAGAATGCTGTTGCATTGTATTTACAGAACGAGGCATCGAAAGCTATAAATGAAGCGGTTAAATTAGAGTCTCAAGGCTTATACTCAAAGGCTTTAGAAAGATATAAGGATGCTGTACAATATTTGTACAGACTTGTTGAACTAGATCCTCAATATAAGCTGAATGCTGTTTACATAGATAGAATAGGTAAGTGTCAAGCAAAAATTAGAGATCTACAAAATATTCTAGAAAATAAGAATTATCCAAGTAATAATGAGGATGTTATTAACACATTAATAATAACGAAACCCCCATTGGTTAAATGGGAAGATGTAGTAGGCCTTTCAGAAGTAAAGAATGCAATAATACAATCTATAATATATCCTTCGAAAAGACCTGATCTTTTTCCGTTAGGATGGCCTCGAAATATACTCTTTTATGGTCCTCCAGGATGCGGAAAAACACTGCTATGTGCAGCAATAGCTAATGAAATAGACGGGATTATGTTTAACATAGATGCATCTTCACTTTTTTCGAAATGGTTGGGTGAATCTGAAAAAAATGTTGCAAACCTATTCAATAAAGCTAGAAAGTTTGAGAATGAAGGAAGAAGTGTAATTATGTTTATTGATGAAGCAGATTCTATATTTGGTGTACAAAACTATGAAGTTGGAGGAGAATTAAGGTTAAGGAATCAGTTTTTGTATGAAATGGATGGATTGTTAGAAAAGAATAGGAATAGAAAAATATTCATAGTAGCTGCAACGAATAAACCTTGGAAGTTAGATATAGGGTTTATAAGGCGTTTCCAGTTAAGACTTTTCGTACCAAATCCAGATAAAAAGGCTAGGGCTGATTTATTTAGAATGTATTCAAAACCTTTGAATCCCTCAGCTGATGTAGATTTTGAAAAGCTCGCAGAACTTACAGAATATTATAGTGCAAGTGATATAAAAGATGTTTGTGTTCAAGTACAGAATAATTTGGCAAGAGAAGTCTTTGAATATAGAGGGGGTGAAGGAAGACTAAGAAGTCCTAATATGAATGATTTTATTGAAGTTATTAGTAAAAGAAAACCTTCAATTTCTTTAGAGTTGATCAAGCTTTACCAGAGTTGGGATGAACAATATAAAGCAGTTTAATATTTTTTGCACTCTTAGATACTTTATTAGCAAATATATTTTAGTTTATTATGAGTATTATGTTATTCAACACAAGAAAAAATTTTCTAAAAAAAAATAAAATAAAAATTTATGCTTTAGGCTCAAAGTATGAAATATCAGTAAGGCTTCCAATTCTTTCTTTCATCTCTTTGAAAACTGGATGTACTTTCATTCTAATTTTTAATTCTTCTATTTTTACATTCTTTAGTTCATGTAACAAACCACCTAAGGTATTTGGAAACTTAATATATGCGATAATCTTTTCTTTACCAAATTCTTCTCCTTTACTGGATATTTTTGCAATAGTAAAGCTCTCAACAACACCTTCCATATCTATATAGACTAAACTTTTTACCTCATTTCCACAAAGTATGCAAAATCCTCTAACAGGTAAGAATCTTACATTGCATTTATCGCAATAAGCCGCTGTTAATTTTCCTTCATTCTTTATTTTTAAGAAAAATTGTTCTCCTAGGTTTCCTGTTGTATAGGAATATTCTTCTGCTTCCATGTTTATTTTATACGTCCTTAGATTAACTTCCTTAGTTTCTTTTTCGAAGCTCATTTTAACTCTTCAACGGGTTGGAAATATAAAATATCATTTATATCTCCTACTCTTTCTTCTTCCTCTTTCCAGACAGCCTTTACTTTTTTACCAAATATTTTTCTATTCATTACAAATTTTGGATATACATTTATTCTATGGAAAATTCCTGCGCCGTTTGTATCTTCAAGCTGAATTACACCAACAACTTGTTCTTTTTCAGCTTTTCTAGCATCAACAGTTATATAGCTTACAACTGCAGTAGTTACTATTCCTTCATCCTTCACATAAACCCATTCATTTGTAGGTCTAAAACAAATATCGCAATAAACTCTAGGAGGAACAAGTATTCTATTGCAGTTGTTGCATTTTCTACCGATCAATCTTCCCTTTTTTAGTTCATTTAAAAATCTACTAATTGCTTGACCTGCTGATAATGAATATTTTGCTTCTGGTTTATAGGTTATTTCTAATACTTTTCCTTCATCTTCCTTCTTAACAGGTGTGCTTTGATATATTTTTTGCATCTTATCCACCTCTTGTTATAATTACTGTACTAACCTGCATAAGATCTCCCCAAGCTTGTGCTAAACCATAACCATTCTTTATCCTAACTTGCCTTTTATCAGCCTGATATGTTAATTGCCAATATAGTTCGCAGACTTTCATCATACCAGCAGCAGCTATTGGATTACCAACTCCTAACAATCCTCCACTAGGACATATTGGTAAATCTCCATCCCTTTGTGTAATGCCTTCTCTTACCATTTCAGGAGCTTTCCCTTTATCTGCAAGCTTTAATCCTTCCATATGATGCAGTTCTTTATAATTAAATGGATCATACACTTCTGCAAAATCTAGTTGTTTTCTTGGATTATCAATATTTGCCATTTTATACGCCATATTTCCTGCATATTCCAAATACAATGGATATGCTAATTCTCTAGATGTCCAATGAGTTGAATCAAGATTCCATCCAACTCCTTCTATCCATACAGGTGAATCTGTATACCTTCTAGCTACTTTCTCACTAGCTAGAACAATTGCGGCTGCACCATCTGTTACAGGACTTATATCAAGTCTTTGAACAGGATAAACAAGTACCTCACTATTTAAGACATCTTCTACAGTATATTTGCCTGCTGCAGATGCTGAAGGGTGATCCAGAGCGTTCTTTTTATTCTTTACGGAAACCAAAGCTATATCTTCTTTTTTAATGTTGTATTTATGCATGTATCTATGCATTTCCATTGCAAATATCCAAATTAGATTTGGGTTAAGTGGTTTTTCTGTTATTGGATCCCAAATATGTAAGAAAACCGCTTGAGGGTGTGGTTTTGCACTACTCATTTTTTCTTCTGCAACTGCTACAACAACATCGAACATTCCAGAAGCAACATGCCACCAAGCAGATATTGCTGTGAAAACACCTGTTGCACCTCCAACGAATACTCTTTTAACAGGTTTTAAATAGGCAAGCGCACCGTCAGACAAATGCTCTCCTTTCATATGAACTCCATCGAAAGCATCTGGTGCTGAACCTATGACACAGGCCTCTACATCTTTAAAATCCATTCCAGCAGATTCTAATGCCATCTTTGTTGCTTGATAGGTTAATTCTTGTGGTGTATCCTTTAATTTTCTTCTGAAAATAGTCATACCAGCACCAATAATAGCTACTCTATTCCTAAAATTTATATTAGTTTTCATATTGAGCCCTTGTTGCTTAATATCGCTGCACAGTAAGTACTAGTAGGAATGCCTCTCCAAGTAAGTATAAACGCATTCTTTGCATTGCTCAGTTGCATTCTTCCAGCTTCTTTTCTCAATTGCAAACATGCTTCATATACTCTAGAAAGACCTCCAGCATCTAAAGGAACACCTAAAGATAAATATCCCCCACTTACGTTAACAGGAAAATCTCCTTCGTAATCAAAACTACCCATGCTAACCTCTTTTAATGCCTCTCCTTGTTTTACAAAGTTCGCTCCTTCTAAATGTAGTAACTCTGAATGAGCAAATCTATCATCTATTTCTGCAAAATCTAATTGATTTCTCGGATTACTAATGTTCGATTTCTCATATACTTTCTCTGAAACTTGTTTAATTGGTTTCAAATCGTATAAATCTCTTAGAAGCAAAGATGAAGTCTCACTGCACCAGTAAATGCTTTTTATCCAAATAGGTTTTGAATCAACTTTTTCTGCAAAATCTTTAGAAGCGAGAACAATTACATAGAAAGCATCACTGTTAGGTGCAATATCAGCTGTTGTTAGCGGGTCAAATATTTTAGGAGCATTCTTTAAATCTTTTAAATCTAAGTTAGAAGCAAATTTAGCTCTTGGATTTTTTAATCCATTTCTTTTATTCTTGACTGTTACTAAATGCAAATCTTCTTCATTATAATTAAATTTATTCAAATAGTATCTTGCCTGCAATGATGCATAATAATAAGGATGTATTTCCAAATATCTCTCATATAAAGGATCCATAGCAAATTCAAGTATTTTTTCATAGGTATCTATGTTGCTAAATTTTGAATGACTCTCTACAACTACCACATCAAACTGTCCAGTTTTTATAAGCATATAGCCTGAGGCCAGTACTGCCAAGCTTTCACTGCATACTGTACATATCGGTCTTAATCTTGCGCCTAGCTGATCTACACTAAATTCATTGGAAATACTAATACCAACATTGTAATCTTCTTCACATGCAATAAATGCATCTACGTCTTTCCTTGGGTCTATACCGCAATCGCTGTATGCTCTTACGGCTGCTTCATAAACACCTTCTCTAAAGGACACTTCATTGGAAGTCGGAGAAGGTCCATAACTGCCTATTCCTATAATACATACTTCATTCATAATTAGCTAAAAAATAAAAAGTATAAATAAAAAGCTTTGCTAAATTTTACGCTTAATTGCTATTTTTAGGGTCGCTTCTCTTAGCTAACTCTGCTTGAAATTCTAAATATGCTTTTTTAACTTCTTCAATGGATGTTTCATCTTCCAATGTAGTTATATCGCCAATAGGTTTATTTACAGCTACGGCTTGGACAACTCTTCTCATTATTTTAGCGCTTCTTGTTTTGGGCAATTTACTTACAAATAAAACATTTTTCAAAGTAGCAATAGGCCCTACTTTCTCTCTTATCCAATTGTTTAGTTCATTAGCTAATTTTTCATTCGCTGTATATCCCTGTTTTAATGTCACAAATGCAACAGGTACTTCACCCTTGATTTCATCTGGTACTCCTACAACAGCTGCTTCAGCAACTGCAGGATGCTGTATTAATGCAGATTCAAGTTCGTAAGTTCCAAGTCTATGTCCTGCGACCTTTATAACTTCATCAGCTCTTCCTAATATCCAAAAGTATCCATCTCTATCTCTAACTGCATAATCACCAGTCCAAAAATAGTAATGCTTAAATTTAGAGAAGTAAACTTGAATGAATCTATCAGGGTCTCCCCATATGGTTAGAGATAAGCCAGGCCATGGTTTCCTAATAACTAAATAGCCTCTCTGTTCAGGAACTTGTGGATTACCATTTTCATCAACAACTTCTAGATCTACACCAAATAAGGGCATGCCATTTGTTCCAGGTTTCATTGGAACTGTATAAAGTCCTGGAAAATGACCACTTAATAAACCACCTGTCTCTGTCATCCACCAAGTGCTTCCAAAATGAATCTCATTTCTTCCTACAACATCATACATCCATCTAAATGCTTCAGGATTAATAGGTTCACCAACTGAATGCATCAATCTAACAGATGACATATCATATTTTTTAAAAATTTCCTTAGGGAACTTCATGAACCCTCTTATTGCTGTTGGTGATGTATATAAAATATTTATTCCATATCTTTCGATTATTGCTGACCACCTTGAAGGATCGGGATAAGTTAATGCGCCCTCATACATCATAATCGTTGCACCTTCCATCAGTGGACCAAAAACCGTATAAGAATGACCTGTTACCCAACCAATATCTGCTGTGCACCAGAAAACATCTTCATCTCTGATATCGAAAGCCCATTTCATTGTAGCATGTAATAAAACTAAGTAGCCACCAACACCGTGTACTTGCCCCTTAGGTTTTCCTGTAGTCCCAGAAGTATATAAAATATATAGCGGTTCCTCAGATCTAACTCTTACAGGTTCTACATATACATTAGCGGGAATATCATTCATTAAATCATCAAAATTATAATCTCTACCATTTTTCATAGTTACATTACTTCCTAATCTCTTTAAGACAATTACATCTTTTACATTACTTACCTTATTCAATGCTTCATCAGCAATATTTTTAAGTTGTACAATTTTACCATTTCTCCAAAATCCATCTGCTGTTATTAGCATTTTAGCGTTTGCATCTTCTAGTCTTGAGGCAAGAGAATCTGAAGAAAAGCCAGCAAAAACCACCGTAAAAATAACTCCTAATCTAGCAAGAGCTAACATGAACATTGGAAGCTCTATAATCATAGGTAAATAAATACCAACCGTATCCCCTTTTTTAAGATTGAATTTCGTTTTAAGCATATACGATATTCTATTTACTTCTTTATACAAGTCATGATAAGTATATTTTTTAATTTCCTTTGGCATTCCTTTAGCATCTACCGGTTCACCTTCCCATATGTATGCAATTTTATTTTTTCTCCAAGTTGAAATGTGTTTGTCTAAACATACATAGCTTGCATTTATTTCAGCTCCTTTAAACCATCTATAAAACGGTGGGTTTGAATCATCAAGAACTTGATCCCATAATTTAAACCATGGCAACTCTTTTGCAACTCTAGCCCAAAATTCTTTAAAATTGTCGACTGTTTTTCTATGTAATTCAATATATGTTTTTACATCAATTAAATTACTTTTATCTTTAGGAAATATTTTTTCTTCAAATGGAAGGGCCCAATTAACAGACATATATTAATGAATAACCTAAAAAATATATAAATATTATTTTCATTAAAAAAAGATTTATATATAATAATGTATTTTTTTAATGACACAGAGCGTACAGACAGTTAAGTTTGCAGATTTATCATCAGTTGCTTCAATATCTTGGGGCGGTGCTTTCTTAGAATGGCTGGATTTTTATACATACGCCGTTTATGCAACAGTAGTTGCATCTGTTTTCTTTCCATCCATGATCCAATTGCTTCTCTATTTGCTTCTTTTGCTGCACTGGCAATAGGTTTCTTGTTTAGACCACTAGGAGCTCTTATATTTGGACATATTGGGGATAGATTTTGAAGAAAAATATCGTTTGTAACTGCGATGAGCATGATGTTAGCAGGTACTTTAGGTATAGGACTTTTACCGGGATATGCTTCGATCGGCATTATTGCTTCAATAAGCGTTTTCCTTTTACGAATAATTCAAGGTTTGGCACTAGGAGGTGGATACGGAAGTGCTATAGTGTACTTAGGAGAATTCGTTCCTGAAAAAAGAAGGGGTCTGATAACTGGACTTTTATTTACAACCCCTGCAGCAGGCTTAGCTGTTGCAGGAAATTTGTTAGCTTACTTACAATCAATTTTTGGCAAAGCAGGTTTAATATCGTTTGCTTGGAGATACGGATTTATTATAGCAGGTGTAATAGTATTTATAATCGCTTTAATAATGTATTTATTTTATAAGGATACTCCTATTTTCTCTTCATTGAGAACTCTTAGAAAGATAACAGGTGCACCAATAAAGGAAGTTTTCGCTAATAAAAGAAATGTATATTTAGTATTGTTAGGATGGATAGGTGTTATTGGAGCGCATGGACCAATTTGGTACACAAATCAGCTATATGATACTTACTTTTTGCAATTTCATGGATGGAGTCCAGGAGATGCAAATTATGTTTTATCATTAGCTACATATGCAGCACTTTGGACTTACTTATTCTTTGGTTGGTTATCTGATAAAATTGTTAGGAGGCCTATTCTTTTAATAGGCATATTTTGTAACGCATTGCTGTTCCCTTTAATTTTCTATCTACTTGGTCCATTCGCTGATGCTAAAAACTTTACAGCTGTATTCTTATTCTTTATCGTTATGACTTATTTCAACAGTTTAGGCTATAGTGGAGCAATGTCAGCTTTTCTTTTAGAACTGTTTCCAGCTAGAATAAGAACTACGGCTGTTGAATTCACGTATAATATGGGTTATGGTATAACAGGCGGATTGACACCACTTATAATTACTGCAATTTATAGTTATATCAAAAATCTTGTCTTAGCAATTACTTTATATTCTACAGTTGTTCCAATAATTATGGGACTATTTTATTTATTAAGAGGTTGGGAAACTTTAGGTACCAGAATATGGGAAGAATTCGACGCTGGTAAATTTATGAAACAACCATTAATTGTTTCATCAAATACACCAATTATAAAATCGGCTAGTGAACTTATAAATAGCGGTAATAGAGTTTCAGTAGTAATTGATAATGATGGAAAATATAAAGGAATTGCAGGAGAAAGAGCTGTTTTAAAGGCTCTCGCTTCTGGTTTATCTCTTAATACAGAGGTTGATAAAATTACAATTAATGCTGAACCGTTACATATTAAATCTCCTGGTGTAGATGCTATCGGTATAATGAATAAATATAACATACGTAGTGTTGCAATAATAGACGATGCAGGTAAACCAGTAGGATTATTAGATGCAAGAGAACTGTTAAATGAGAAAACTGTAATGAACTCTTTAGTTAAAAAACCAGTCATTCATCGTATGCCTGCAAGAGAATTAGTTTCAAGAAAACCTATCGTGATACAGGCAGGGAATTCATTGAAAGAAGCTATAATACTCATGTCTGAAAATAATGTGGGTTTATTACCTGTAATTAATAAAAATGGCGAATTGATTGGTGTTATATCGGAAAGAGACATTACAGCTGCAATTTCAAATAAAGCAAATCTTGATAGTCCTGTTCAAGATTATATGAAAACAAATCCTATAACTTTAGGATACAATGCTTCTGTAAAGGACGCTATAGATATAATGAATAGCAAAGGAATAAGGCACGTAATTATAACTAACGATCAGAAGCAAATTGTAGGTGTAATTTCTATAAGAGATTTTATAAAGCTTGCATAATATAAATTCTTTATAAAACTATTTTTTTGTATTCTTCATTTAGTATTTTTATAAATTCTTCTATTGTTATATTATTTTTTTGATTGTTGTTTCTATCTCTAACAGTAATAGTTTTTGTATTTTGTTCTTTATTACCAACAATTATTATATAAGGAACTTTATGTTTCCATGCATTTAAAATTTTTTTATCTAGAGTTGCGTTGGTTGTATCTGTGCTAACTCTATAGTTATGCAACTTAGAGGATATATCTTTAGCATATTCTATGTATTTCTCAGAAATTGGCAAAATTCTTATCTGTTCAGGGGCCAACCAAAGTGGTAATTTACCTTCATAGTGCTCTAGTAAAATTCCGATGAATCTCTCTAAAGAACCTAGTATTGCTCTATGTATCATTACAGGCACAGCCTGTTTACCTTTTTCATCTATATAGAACAATTTAAATCTTCTAGGCAAATTAAAATCTAATTGGATTGTTGTTAATTGCCAATATCTGTTCAAAGCATCTTTAACATCTATATCTATTTTAGGACCATAAAATGCTCCTTCTCCTTCCTTTATTTCATACTTTAAGCTAAGCTTATCTAAGCATAACTTTAATGCTTCCGTTGCTTTATTCCATAGTGTTAAGCTACCAATATATTTTTCAGGTCTTGTGGATAAATTTATCTTATAATCTTTCATATCAAAAATTTCGTAAATTTTTATAGCTGTTTTTAAAATATTTGTTACTTCTTCTTCTATTTGATCTTCTCTTAGAAAAATATGACCATCATCTTGAGTTATAGATCTTACTCTTACTAAACCCGTGATTTCGCCTGATTGTTCGTTTCTATATACAGTTCCGAATTCTGAAATCCTAATTGGTAAATCTCTATAACTTCTTATTTCGCTTCGATATATTAAACAATGACCAGGACAGTTCATTGGCTTAAGTACATACTTTTTCTCTTTGGTTTTGAAGATAAACATCTTTTCTTTATATTTTGCTAAGTGACCAGAGATTTTCCATAGCTTTATATCAAATGCATGAGGTGTCCATACCTCTTCATAATTGAATTGCTTATTGAATTTTCTCATCAGATTTATCAATTCTTCTCTTATTATGAAACCATTCTTTTTAAAAATAGGCATACCAGAAGCAACTTCTTCTGGCATGATGTATATTCCCAATTCGTTACCCAATTCGATATGGGTTTTATGTTGCATTAAACAAATTATGAATATTCTCTTATTAATTTATCAAGTGTTATTAAATTTCCTTTTCTCTTTTCATCTATAACTCTTATCATTATACCATCTTTAATTATTTCGAATGTTATTTTCGCTCCTTTTGATAAATTTATTTTTCTTCTTATATATGCAGGTATCGTTACTTTTCCTCCTGATGTAACTAGATAAAATTTTTTCATTCTTTTCAATTTTTCACAATTTTAAATAAGTTAAGCTAATATTTATCATAAAATAGATAAAATTTGAATTAAATCAAATGAAGGAAGCTGTTCTATATGAAAGATTACAGAATAATAGAGTTAGATGTACCGCTTGTGCTCGTTATTGTAACATACCTGAAAATATGATTGGATTATGCGGTATAAGAAAAAACATTGAAGGTAAATTATATTTATTGGTTTATGGTAAAATAATTGCCAGTCATATAGATCCTATTGAGAAAAAGCCACTTGTTCATTTTCATCCAGGTTCAAAAGTTCTTTCAATAGCAACCACTGGTTGCAATTGGCTTTGTCAATATTGCCAAAATTTTGATATAAGTCAAAGAAGAAAAGTTGAAGGTATGGATGTAAATCCTGAAGATGTGGTTGAAATGGCCATAAAAACGAGGAGTGAAGGAATTACTTATACTTATAATGAACCTACGATATTTATCGAATTTGCAAGAGATGTAGGAGTTATTGCAAGGAAAAATGGTTTATTCAATACTTTTGTTTCAAATGGATATTTAACTCCTGAAGCGATAAAAATGTTAACAGAATTTTTAGATGCGATAACCGTGGATTTTAAAGGAAATGCAGAAAAGAATTTTATGCAAAAATACATAATAGTCCCAGGACCTGAACCTATATTTGATGCATTATTAGAACTTAAAAAAACTAACATTCATGTGGAAATCACAGACCTTGTTGTTCCACAGATCGGTGATAATATAGAATCTGCTAGAAAGTTGGCAAGATGGATATATGAGAATCTTGGTCCAGATACACCTTTACATTTTCTTAGATTTCATCCAGATTACAAACTTCAGAATCTTCCATGGACACCAGTAGAAACATTAGAGAAACATTGGAAAGTTGCAAAGGAAGAAGGATTAAGATATGTATACATAGGAAATGTTCCCGGTCATCCACTTGAAAATACATATTGTCCTGAATGTGGAAACGTTGTAATTGAAAGATTTTCATTTGACATAACAGGTTGGTATCTTGATGAAGAAAACAGGTGCAAATATTGTGGTTATAAGCTTCCAATCATAGGTAAGTTAAGTAAAAACGTAACTAAGCCTAGATTTCTTCCTGTGTTCTGGTAGAAAGTGCAAATGAGTTTAGATTTTGAAAGTATATTGCAGAGAATAAAAGAAACGCTCTCTATGCAACCTCAATCAAAGATAACGATGCTAGGAGATTTAACAAAGAAAATAAAGGATCCATACGTTGTTTTAGTAGCTACTATTTTATCCCATAGAACCAAAGATGAAATTACCGAAAAAGTAGTTCTTAATTTTATCAAAAGATTTCCTACCGTCTATGACTTGGCTAAAGCTAGTATGGGAGATATTAAAAATGAAATAAAAAAAGTAGGATTTTATAATAATAAAGCTAGGATTCTTAAGGAGCTATCCATAACTTTAATAAAAAAATATCATGGAAAAGTACCAAATGATATACAAGAATTACTGAAATTACCAGGCGTTGGTAGGAAAACTGCAAATTGCGTATTAGTTTATGCATATGATATGCCTGCTATACCTGTTGATACACATGTACATAGAATATTTAATAGATTAGGAATTGTTGATACAAAAACTCCAGAAGAAACTGAAATCAAATTAATGGAAATAATCGATAAGAAGTATTGGAAAGAAATTAATGATACATTCATAAGATTTGGAAAATCTATTTGTAAACCTGTAAAACCTAATTGCCAAATATGCTTACTAAAAGATATTTGTAAATATTATCAAAATAATAAACCAGAGTTTTAAAGCAAAGTTTTTATATGGAGTATAAGAAGATAAAATTAATGGCTAAAACAATTGAACAACCATTGGTTATATTTACAGAAAAGGCGATTGAAAAAATTAAAGAATTCATGAAGGAAGAGAATAATCTAAATTTATATCTAAGGATTTATATAGCAAGCGGAGGATGTGCAGGTTTTTCTTATGGCATGGCATTTGAAGAAGCCCCCACAGATGATGATGTTGTTTTCGAGGTTGGAGGCGTTAAAGTTATTATAGATGAATTCAGTGCGAAATACATTAAGGGTTCTACAGTTGATTATGTAGAAACTTTGATGGGTTCAGGATTTAAAATTGATAATCCAAATGCGACGTACACTTGTAGTTGCGGTTCTTCATTCCACGTTTGATTATTTTCTGTATAATTTTTTATAAATAAAAGAAGAAAATAGCAATAATATAGAAAATAAAATTGCAATTTCTAGAAAATAATTATATGTTTTCAAAAAATCATATGAATTATTAGTGCTAGGCAAATAAACATAAACTATGTTTGAAAAAGTACTATTGCCTATAATATTGAAAGCAACAACAGCATAATAGTATCCTCTACCAGGTGTTACATTTGTATCAATATAACTGTTAATGCTATAGGATACTTTGTATATTACTTTCATATTAGTAAGCGATGTTCCTTTAAGAATATAGTATCCGCTTATTGGCATGAAAGGTGAATTTTGTGAAGACCAATTTAAAATAACTTCATTGGAAGAAGTTGAATAACTAAGTACAGGAGCCTTAGGTATGGTTAAACCTATATCGCTGTCAATGTAAACTTTTTTACTTGCTAAAATAGTAACATTATTGCTTGCTAGAACTTCAAGTCTCACTTCATAATAAGAGTTTGGCATGTTTGTAGCATTATAAATTGATATTAAGCCTATAGTCGGAGAATATCCATAGCTAATTAACACATAGCTTGCATTTGGAAGTAAGATTCTTATGTATAGCTTGTATAACGACAAATAAATATTTGGATTTTGTGAAATAACGTTAGCTATTCCGTATATCTTTAGCATGATATTACCACCTGGGCTGACAAGTTTACTTCCAATATTAAGCAATGAAGCTATATACACAGTAGAATTTCCATACAATTGAAGATTATTATAATTCATAATTTCTGAATTGCTTAGGTATAGTTGTGATTGATTGTATAATTGGGCATATCCTACAAAAGAAGAATTTTGTGCGAAAGTAATGCTTGAATTAAATGAATATAAACTTGAAACTGTATCATTAAAAAAATTTATATTATTTTTATCAATCAAGTAGATTGTAAAATTAGTTGAATCATATATATTAGCTGATTTCAAATAAGTGTAAAATAATTTTATTTTATCTAATATTGTATTCTTAAGATTTATGAATTTATTCGAAGAATTAAAGAAGCTGTTAAAGAGTAGTCCATTTTTCAATCCTTCTAGATAATCGATATTATTTAACCAAATTTCTAAGTTTGTAGAATTAATTATTGTTAAATTTCCAAATCTTGTTATATTCATTATGTTTGGATAATTTATAGGCGAAATAAATATTTTATCTGCATTTATTATATTAAAATTATTTAATCCCGGAATTATTCCATTCCAATGTTGATAATAGCCTGAGGGGACATACAACTCAAGAGAGCTCGTCCTATTTATTCCAAGAAATAATGCGAATTCCGACTCATAAATTTGAATATTGTTTTCATATTGGTTCATCTTTAAATAAAATCCATAGGAGAAATTAAAAGACATCTTCGAATAGTTTGATGGATTGAATATTATCAAACCTTTAAATGTACTATAAATAGAAGCGATGTTTGAATAGTAATTAACGTTTATTAGAAGAAATTTTGAATTTAACTTTGCTACATTAAGATTAAGATTTGATTTTATCAATGTAATTTTAACAGGATTATAAATATTATTCTGCGTCTTAATGGTTGAGTTATAAAGAAATAATTTTGAATTATTTTCTATTAAAGCTTCTTTTATTAATATTAATGAAGCGTTTTGCAGTATCAGTTGAGAATCATTTGAAATTATAAGATAATTAGCTTGCAATACTGAATTGTTTAAAACTTTAAGAGTTGAGTGATTTGTAATTGATAGTTTACAATAGTTTTGGCTCATCGTTATAGTAGCATTATTGTTTATTATTTTTGTAATGCAAAAAGAATTATTTTGTGAGTGAGCTAAATCAATGTTAGTTAAAAAAATAATAGAAAGCAATAATATCAAAATTAATAAGTATCGCATCTCTTAATTAAATAATTTTTTAATATTAATTTTTATTCAGGAAGCAGAACTAAATTTTCACAAATCACACATTTATATACGCCCCATACACCTTCTTGACCAACTTTAACTTTTTCTGTTATTTTTCCGCAATTCTGGCAATAAGTTTTAACCTTTTTTGATTCCATGAAAACAAACTGTTTGCCTTTATATATTAATCTAATTCTCTATTTTTTTGATCAAGTTTTTAACATACGCTTCAGGTGGTATTTTAAATCTTTCTTCACAAACATGACAATCGTTTACATTTAAATCTTTTTCAATCTCTTTATGCAATTGACATAGTTCCCTATTAGATATTATGTAATCAACCAATTTAGTTAATCCCATTACAAGTTCTTCTTCACTCAATTTATTATTTGCTATACCTTCAGCAAATTTATCTATACTCATTTTAACGAATTCAGATTTAATGAAATTCTTAGCTATTCCTCTTTTCTGAGATATATAATAGCTGATCGCTGCTTGGCTTACACCCAATTTCTCAGCAGCTACTTGTTGCTTAAAATTATACTTTTTAACAAGCTCAATAGCAATTAAAGCTCTGATTGCAGGATACAAATTTTTAACGACTATTTCATCAGGTAAAATCTTAGGTGTTGACACAACTTATGTTATAATAATATTCAAATAAGAATTTATATTTTCTTTATCAAAAAGTTTATATTAAGATTCATTCAATCTATTTTTGATGTACGGAAAATTTGAAGCGTATGCGAAAACAATATCATTGTTAACAATTTTAACTTTGATTCTTGTAGGAATAGGATATGCAATTGGTGGTATATCGATCGCTATATACTTTCTATTTTTAGGACTTATTTTGAATCTTATAATGTATTTCTTATCAGATAAAATTGTTCTAGCTAGTTCAGGTGCAAGAATTGTAAATGACAAGGAAGCGCCTAGGCTACATAAGATTGTAGGAGATTTATCGAATAAAATAGGAATATCCAAGCCCAAAGTAGCCATTGTTAATGCTCCACAGCCAAACGCATTTGCTACAGGTAGAGGTCCAAGCCATGCGGTTGTAGCTGCTACTACAGGCTTATTAGCTATGATGAACGATGATGAAATTGAAGCAGTGATGGCTCATGAATTAGGGCACGTTATTAATAGAGATGTTCTTGTTTCAACTATTGCTGCAGGAATCGCTACAGCTATTACATACATAGCATATTTTGCTCTATTCTTTTTGGTTGGTGGTAGAAATAATAATAATGGAGCAGTTCTCGGATTAGCAGCTGTTATATTAGCACCTTTCACAGCAAGCCTTATACAATTGGCAATATCAAGAACAAGGGAATATTTGGCTGATTATACTTCAGCTAAAATTACAATGAATCCTCAAGCTTTAATTAGCGCATTAACTAAAATTGAAAACATGATAAGAAGAGGTGCAAAGCTAGATGCATCTCAAACAACCGCATCACTATGGATTGCAAATCCTTTTAAACATGATTTATCGAGTAATAGGATAGCTGAATTATTTTCAACTCATCCTTCAACAGAGAATAGAATAAAAAGACTAAAAGAAATTGCAAGAGAAATGGGAATATACATTGATTGATGAAAATTAAAGTAGATGAAACTTTTATTTTTGAAGAAAAATCAAAATCTTTTTTTGGTTTTTTAAATAGAAAAATTACACAAGTAAATATTGATGATGAAACTAGAATAGTTGATTTGAAAAAGTATATATTAAAGAAATACGGTTTGGATGCTTATTCTTATCTTTTTAGGATAGTTCAAGGGGATAAAGAAATCGAAGATGATGTAAAGATAATACAATTGAATACAAAGAAAGAATTTAGAATATTATGCAAGAATAAGAATGAATTGTTTGAAATTTTGAGAAAGATAGGTAAAATATAGTTAATTATATACGATAACCTTAATAGCTTCTCCTTTTTCTGCTTCTATTATTGCATCTATTGCATTATCCAGTTTAAACTTATGTGTAATCAAAATTTCTGGTTTTACTATATTTTTTTCAAGTAAATATATTGCTTGAGCAATCTCATACTCTGTAGTAGAGTAGCTAGGAATTATTTTAATTTCATTTAAAAATATTTTCGAAGCTTCTACTGTTAACATATCACCCTTTTTTGGATTTCCGAATATACAAACTTTTCCTCCTTTACGTACAATTCCAATTGAATTTTTTAAAGCTTCTACACTAGAAGTCGATACGATTACTAAGTCTGGACCATATTTACTCCATTTAAAAATATTTTCAATGCTATTTTCCAACTTTAAGTTAAATGTGTTTTCGCAACCTAATTTATTCGCAAAGTCTAATCTTTTTTGATTTATATCAGCACATGCTATATCTGCAATACCCATCGATTGTAGTAATAACAAAAATAGATAGCCAACAGGGCCTACCCCAATGATTAAAATTTTATCTGATATTTGAATATTCAACTTATTAATTGCTCTTATGCAACATGCTAATGGTTCAATAAATATCCCTTTTTCATCTGTTATGTTTTGATTTAACTTAAACACCCCACCAAAGTTTACTATTCTTTCAGGAACTCTAAAGAATTCAGACAATCCACAAGGATCTAAATTAACTTGAGTAAAAGAGTCACACATGGTAAAATCACCTCTTAAACAATAGTAACAAACTCTACACGGTACATGATGGTGTACAAATACTCTATCACCTATTTTGAAGTTAGATACATCTTTACCAATTTTTTCTATAATTCCAACTGGCTCATGGCCTAATATTGGAGGGGTTGAGAAATTGCCTTGATATTTTTCTACGTCTGTTCCGCAAATACCACACATTTTCATTCTAACAAGAATTTCATTTGGACCTATATTAGGAATTTTCTTTTCTATTATTCTTGCGTCTCTCTGACCAAAGAGCAACAAACTTTTCATTGTTGAAAAATATATAATAACTTGTTTCTAAATTTTTCAAATGCTAAATCATCAACCAAAACGATTGAAATCTTCTCTATATTTATTCCTGAATCGATTGCCTTTTTTATTGCATTAAACATAGACTCGGCAGAATCATCATAACTAACCCCTCCTACACCTGTACCCATCGCAGGTAAGGATATAGATTTTACACCTTTTTGCGATGCTGTTATAATTGATGAAAATGTAGCTTTGAAAATCTTATCCTTAGTTGTTTTCATAGCAGGCATTTCCATCGTAGGCGAATGAATAACATATTTAGATTTTAGTCTTCCAGCACCTGTAATAATTGACTTTCCTATTTCAACAGGGGCATTTTTCATTGCTTCTTTTTCTATTTCCTCCCCACCTTTCTTTTTTATAATATATGCAACGCCTCCACCCATTATCATCTGTGAATTTGCTGGATTTACAACCGCATCAGAATTTTCTTCTGTCAAATCTCCTTTCTTTATCTCAATTGTAACTCCTTTATATGATAAATTGACCATAATTTATCTAAATTAATATTTTCAAATAAGGTAGAATAAGATTTGCCAATTTTATTTTTCTTTCTAAACTTAAGTACTTAAACCCCTTTACAATACCTATACAATCCTTCGATTTACATCCACATCTAAAAGAATCAACACCTAAATCATACTCTGTTGTATTATAATTGTAAGTAAGTTCTTCAAACTCATTTATTTTTTTAATCGATTTTAACACAATTTTATCATTCAAGATTTCAATTTTACAGTTTGGGTCACAAGAATGGTTTATGTAACGAGTTATATTTTTAGGTATTATGTATTTTCTGAAACCGATTTGAAGTGCATAAGGATTATGTACATTTGTTAAGTCATCTTCTACAACATCGCCTATAATTTCAATTATTATTTCATTCTGTTCAATTTTTTGCGAAGTAAATAGTCCTTTTCCGTTACAAAAATTAGATAAAGAAACGTAAAGTTGTTTTTCATATATTAATTTACTCGAAGGGTCCATCACCCCCTTATAATTATTATGATTTGGTATGTTAAATTTTTAAGTCCTCATATACCCCTGGGAGTCATCATTAATTCAGTTGATTGATTTTTCATCATTGGACAATTAATTTAAAGAACAATTTATTAATAAACTTCAGCCATCGTTGGTTTCTCAATCTTTACGTAATTGACAATTTGAACATAATATTTCTTCTTAAATTCATCCAATATAGTATCAGCTTTTTCTGGCTTGCCTTTTTCTATTTCATCCATTACGTTTTCGAAATCTCTTGTAAGCTTTACGTCGACAAGCCATTTAAAATGTTTTTTTAGATAATCAACGATTTCCATACCCAATTTTGAAGGTATTAGCATCTTTTTGATTTTAGATGGAAATATGTATTTATGTTCTCTCAATTTTTGTATGGTTATTGCATAAGTTGAAGGTCTTCCTATTTTTTCTTTTTTCATTCTTTTTATTAGTGAGTCCTCTGTAAGAAGCATCTTCATCTTTTTCTTGACTTCTAAATTGATTATTTTTAACTTATCGCCTTCTTTAATTTCTTTTAATTTTTCTTGAACATTAATTGGTAATATTTTGGCGAAACTTTCTTTATCACAATAAATGATTTGTGATAGAGGTTTAAGGATTATTGAAACTTCTTCATTATTTATCTTTAGTAATATATTTTTAAACATAATTCTAATTCTTTTTATTTTTGCACTTTTCATTTGCGATGCAATGAAATTTCGAAATATTAAATCATATAATAAAAAGTGTTGTACTGTTAATTGTATTGGTATTCTGATAGATCCAGAAGCTATTGAATTTTCCAATTGAAATCTATCAAGTGGTCTTGTTGGTCTTATACATTCATGAGTTCCTTGTTCACCATATTGTTTTTTTCTATATAGATCTTCCATGTTATTTTCTTTTAAATAATTGTAAGCTATTTGAAATCCTACTTCACTTATATAATAACTATCTGTTCTGTGATATGTAATTAGTCCTGCTTCAAATAGATCCTGGGCTAGTCTCATGATTCTATCTGAGGATATTTTAAGTTTATTCACTCCTTCAGTCAGCATCTCTGTCGTAGTGAAAGGTTTGGGAGAATTAATATAGCTTTCTTCTACACTTACTTTCTCAACTTCAACTTCCTTATTCTTAAGAAGCTTTTTAATGAGAAGAGTTTTATCTCTATTCCACGAGGGTAATTTAATTATTTCAGATGTAATATGCAATTTAATATTTTCATTTTCTACATTCATAGCCAAATATCTTTTATTACTACGTATATGACTTCTATAACTTTCAATTATCCATCGTAATGTAGGAGCTTGAACCCTACCTAATCCAAGACTTTTCTTGTCGTGTAGTTTTTGAAGTACATAAGATATCGAAAAACCTACCCATCTATCACCAATTCTTCTTATAACTTGAGCTGTGACAAAATTTTTATTAATTTCTCTTAAATTGTTTAATGCTTTATTCAGAGCCTTTAAGGTAATTTCATGCATTTCAGCTCTTTTTATTTCCTTTGCAAAAGGTTTAATTACCAAATATACATCATAAGCAATCTTCTCTCCTTCAGTATCCGGATCCGTTGCTATAATTACCATGTCATTTTCTCTTGAAAGCTGTTTCAGTACATTAATTACGTTTATGGAATCATTGATGAGTGTACTTCCACAAAAATTACATTTACCTTCTTCTTTTAAATATTCTGTAAATTGATTGTGACAATTTAAGCATCTTTTTATTGTAGTATAAATTGGTATGAACTCTTTTTGAGCTTCTTTAACTCCAAAGTAAATTTTGTTATTTTCGTCATGAGTGTATACTAAATCAAGTAAATGTCCTTTTGTAGCTATTATGTTTAAAATATATTTATCTGCTACACATTCATAAACAGGTATACCATCTAAGTATCTTATTGAAGGACGACCAAAAAATGAAGCTATAGATCTTGCCTTTGTTGGAGACTCTACTACGAAGAGAGCTGTTTTTAAGCTTTGGAATTCATTTCTAACATGTTTTATTTCTTTCTTAATTATTGCTTCTCTTTCCTTATTTATTACTTGAATAATTAGATCTTTATTTTTTAAAAATTTTTTAAAATCCGTCCAATCAAATTCTTCAATTATATTCCTAAGTTGGTTTGTAAGAGAATTGAACGCTCCCTCGTCATCTACTATGAGAAATGATAAACCTGTTGTGATACCTCCAAAATACATCCTACTAGTTCTTCCAGAACCTTGCAAGTAAGTTAGGGAATCAGCAAATATGAAGTACTTCTCTCCATTTCTTTCTTCGATATTTATTTTGAATCTTTGTTTTAGTGTATTTAATATTTTTTCATCGTAAAGCACTTTTTGAATCTCATCAAAAACATTTTTTGTAAGCTGGAATAATTTAATATCTTCTCTCGATTGTGATGTATGTGTGATGAATCTCAATTGTTCAGGTGTATATTTTTGAACCTCCATTCTTAGCTTATTAGTTAATTTTAGTAACTCTATTCTTTTGTCATGATCGCTTATTGCATTTAATATAATACCTGCAATCCATAAAGCTCTTATAGGATTTTTTTCTACGCTCTTAAAATTGAAATAAAATCTAGGAATTCCACAGAAGATGGCATATTTAATCCTATCAGGTATGTCCAAGCCGCGAACTAAAGGGCTATAAAATCTTGAATAACCAATGAGAACATCAACTTTACCTTCCTTGAATTCATTAATAGCTGAGTAATTCTTTGAAGTTACAATTGCAGATTTTATACCAATTCTTTCTAATCTCTTTTTTATTGACTCTAAACCTATGTTAAATTGTTCTGAAGGTAGAAATATTATGCCTCCGCTTCCTACTAGTTTAATTATTTTTGTTAATGAGCGAATAATATTCTTACTTTCAACTTTAATATCATATATCTTTCTAAAGACTTCCGTTGTTGAACCTGGTTCAAAATTTAACAGTAATTTTAGAAGTTTTATTCTGGAAGATGTTACTCTTGTTGTGGCACTAGAGAATATTAATTGGCCAACTTTATGTTCTGATTTGTATTTTTGAATTAAATTTATAATATCTTTTTTTTCTGAAAAATCGACATCTCTTCTTTGAATCTTACCAATATAACCTTTTATCTTTATTAATAATTCTTTATCAAAACCTATTAAATGTAGAATGTAGTCTATATTTTTAGACCTCTTTAACAATGCATCAACATCATCGACAAAAACTAAATCAATAATGCCCAACTGATCTACAGATGTAAATAACTCACGATTTTTACTTAGGAAAGCTGGAGTTAAAATTGCTAATGTATAATTCTTATTGATTAATTTTTCTTTTAATATCCTTCTATTTTTGTCATTACTAGAGACTAAATTAATTTCTAATTTTAACGTAGATGCAAAATTTTCAAATTTTTCTTTAGTTTGTTGAACTAATGCTTTAGTAGGAGTAATAAACATATATCTTTTATTCCTATCTTTTTGAATATTATAAAGAATGTATAAAATACCAAATGTTGTCTTTCCAAGACCTGTAGGATAGGTTATAGCAAAACTTTTTTCACTAATTGCTTTTATTAACCAATTTCTTTGTGCACTTAAAGGTTCACCAACCAATTTTTTTGCAAAATCAGAGAATTCATTTATTACCTTTTCTTGTTTAACAAATTCTAATATATCACCAGTTAATTTACTCTTTTCATTTAAATATTCAATTAAATTTTCTTTATTAACTAACCCTAAATCTTTATCAGGTAAACAAGTTTCACAAACTAATCCATTTTCTAACCTAATTGAAGTAATATCGTTATAATCGTTCGGACATAGCTTTTTTAATAATAGTTGCATTAAGCCTACATTATTTCTAAAAGTGTAATGTATTTTTTAAATGTTTTTAGTTTCTTCAAAATTATATATATGTCTTTTAACTGAGGTAATTTTTCTTATACGAATCATTCTCATTCTCTTTTCTATTATATCCATATCTTCATTTTTCACGAATATTTTATTAAAATTAAATTCTAGTCTTTTGAAACAACTTGGACAAGTGTGTGCATACCTTCTCAATATATCCAATGGAGAAATTACATCTTCTGCATCGTTAAAAAATTTGAACCCACAGGATCCACATTTTATTGTTAAGGTCATACACATTACTCGTAATACTTTTTTTATTCTATTTTTTACAATTTGGTGCAAAAAACATGGGTTAAAAGATACGGTTTTGAAAATGTATTTCAAAATCTATGAAAAAAATAGATTAATTAATAATATTTTTTTTCATAAACATGAAATTTATTTTAAAAAAGATTTTAAAAGAAAATAAAAAATCATTTAAATTAAGGTAATTTTGCCTCTTCTACCTACATTTAAACTAATTATTCCCTTCCAACTTGTTACATAAGCTTTTTCAAGTTGAACGTAAGACCCTTCTTTAACTTTATTTATTTGTTCATTCCAAAGTGTTAAATATGTTTTTCCTGTTTCATCTTCAACGACCGCTCGAGCAACTTTAGCCTTGCCATATATTGTATTAACATATTTTTCATATTCTATTGAGACAATTTTTACTGTGATAGAAATATCATTCATATCATTTCTTAAGTCTTTTGTTTTTACTCTCATGTTGGGTTCAGAGACTATTAAAATAAGTATATAAATAGAAATATCAGCTTCAAATGGTATTACTAGGATAATTCTACAGATAATTAGGAATTTTTATTGAAGTAAGATGTATTTTAATTTGATGAATAGGATTGAAATTCCAGAATATTCAATTAGTAAAAATGTGTTACTTGAAGCAAAAACTACTGCTTTAATAATTGTAGATATGCAAAATGATTTTGCTCACTTAAATGGAAAGTTATTTGTGCCTAATTCAAGAAATACTATCAATAAGATAAGTAATCTTATAAGAAAAGCTAGAGAAGAAAAAGTAAAAATTATATATACTCAAGATTGGCATACAAAAGATGACCTGGAATTTAAAATATGGGGCGAACATGCAGTACAAAATACATGGGGTTCGGAAATTGTTGATGAACTAAAACCTAACGAAAATGATATTATAATAAAAAAATTAAGATACGATGCTTTTTATGGAACATCATTGGATCATATTCTTAGAATTAACAATATTCAGAATTTAATAATAACAGGTACAGTTGCAAATATTTGCGTATTGCACACCGCTGGAAGTGCAGCCCTAAGATGGTATAAAGTAATTCTACCTATAGATGCTATTTCTGCACTAAATGACTTTGATTATTATGCAGCAATTAGACAGGTTGATTTCTTATATAAAGGAATTATAACTACCTCTGATGAAATAGAATTTATATAAAATGATAATCGATTTCCATGTTCATCCTCCAACAAATCAATTCATATCTACATTAGGTGAACTATTCGAACCTACAGTAAAGTATTTTAGAGCGAATTTTAAAGTTAGTGATTATAAAAGTTTTGCTGAAGATTTAAAAAATGAGGGAATAACGAAAGCAATATTATTACCAATCATTTCCCACTTAAAAGGTGGGGGGAGAATAGAAAATGAACATATCAAAGAAATATGCAATTCAGATCCTGATTTGTTTTATGGTTTCGCATCCTTCGACATGAATAAAGATTACTTATCTGAATTAAAGTATGCTATAAATGAATTAGGCTTGAAGGGAATCAAAATACATCCTCAACTTCAAGTTATTAGACCTGATGATGAAAGATTAAAGAAAGTTTATGATTTTGCTGACAAGTATAATTTACCTATAGTTATACATACAGGAATAACTGGAATAGGAGCTAATGTAAAGGGAGGTGGAGGCTTAAAATTAGATTTCGGAAGGCCAATTTACGTAGATAATGTAGCATCTGAATATCCAAATGTTATTTTCATAATGGCCCATTTCGGTTGGCCTTGGTATGAAGAAGCTTTAGCTGTTGCCTATCATAAGGCAAATGTTTACATTGATATTAGTGGATGGTCTCCTAAGTATATACCGAATGTTGTAATTAGATATATGGATTCTTTACTTCAAGATCGAACACTATTTGGAAGTGATTACCCGATGATAAGGCCTAGTAGAATAATAAATGAATTGAAACAAATAAATCTAAAAGAACAAACAATTAAAAAAATTTTATATGAAAATGCATTAAAGATTTTAAATAAGTTGTAATATCAAATTAAATAAAAAACATTTTTAGATTATTTTAACATTATAATAATGTATGAGTGAATCTCAGCAAATCTTTAAATTAAGTACTGGTGTTATATTTGCAGCTGGTTATGCTAATAAACTTCGTAGAGTAGCATTAGCAGTTTTAGGCAATAATGTTCCAAGAGATATAATAATAAATGAAATTTCCAAGTTAAATCAAGAGCTGTATAAGGAAATTGTAGAAAAAATGAAAATCGAAAAAAGAGATCCAATCCAAATTACCCTCAATGCAATTTACGATAAACAGATGAATAAGTTGGAATTTAAAGATATCATTATAGAGAAATTTGTTCCAGAAAGTAAAATTGCTTCTAGTTTAGAGAACGCTAATAAAGAAATAAATAGTCTTAAAGAAGAAATTTCCAATCTAAAAAATAAATATGAAAAAGAAATAGAAGCATATAAAAAACAAAGCGAGAAAGTTAAAGAATTTCTAAATAATTTATTAAACGAAGTTAAAAATCTGTTAGAAACTATTTAATTTTTTTCTTTATAGTAACTGTAAATTGTCTTTCAGCAGTTGTAACTGGTATGTATTCTAGTTCAACGCCTAACTTTTCTTTAGCAAGTTTGTTTAAAATTTCCATGTTATTTCTACCTAATGGAACTATTAGTTTATAGGGAGCGTTTATCTTTACCATTTTTTCTATTCTTTCTAAATACTTAGATAGTATTGGAATAACCTCATCTTCTCTCATCTTAACTTTTTGCGCTGTCAAATCAGATTTTTTATCTAGTTCTACCATATCAAAGATAAAATAGCTCTATGCTCGATAAATATTTAAAACTTGAAGAAATTTATAACGCGAAAACTAGAATAAGCAAATTAACTTTTCAAACACCCATAATAAAAAGTGAAATATTAAGTGAAGAGTTTGGTAAAGGGATTTATTTCAAATGTGAATTCATGCATGAAGTTGGTTCATTCAAGATAAGAGGAGTAGCAAATAAAGTGCTTAAACAAATAGAAAATGGACATAAACCTAGAATGCTTGTAACAGCATCCAGTGGTAATCACGGTATCGCTGTAGCATATGTAGGCAATCTTCTAAAAATTCCTGTAGTAGTTTTTGTTCCAGAAGTAGGAACAGATTACAAATTATATAAAATGTCTAGATTAGGTGCTAAGATAATAAGAGCAGGGAAGTATTCTGATATAGCCAATAGACATGCTGAAAAGTATGCAAATGAAAATGGAGCGTTGTATATTCATTCATATGATGATCCTGATGTAATCTCTGGCCAAGGAACGGTAGGATTGGAAATATATGAGCAAAATAAAAATATAGATTGTGTAATATTTCCTGTTGGCGGTGGAGGCTTAATAGCAGGTGCCTCCTATTATTTAAAACAAATAAATCCAGAAATTAAAGTTATAGGTGTTCAATCAGAATCTGTACCTTCAATGTATGATGCTATGCTGAAAAATAAAATAATAACTGTTAAAGCTAAAAAAACAATAGCTGAAGGTATGGCGGTTAGAAAAGTAGGTAAAATTGCTTTTGAAGTTTCAAAAAAATATGTAGATGAAATTCTTCTTGTAAAAGAAGAAGAGATCATAAATTCTTTAATAAAAATCTTTGATGCTGAAAGAATATTGATTGAAGCAAGCGCAGCTTCATCTTTTGCTATAATATTTAGATATAAAGAAAAATTAAAGAATAATAATTGCTTTGTTCTTACTGGAAGAAATATTTCTTCAAAAATATTTAAAAAAGTTCTAAGATAATTTACTCAGGTTTTAATATTACTAGTTCTATTTCTTTAGGTAGTTTTCCTTTAAGGTATTCAGCGTCTGCTTCTGAACCAACTATAGTACCATAATGCATTGGAATTACAATTTTAGGTTTAATATCTTTAGCTGCCTCTATAGCTTCTTCTTTAGTCATAACATAAGTGCCTGAGACTGGTAATAATGCAATGGTTGGCTTTAAGTTTTTCATTTCTGGTATATGATCTGTATCTCCTGCATGATAAATTGATGTCTCTCCAAATGTTACCACATAACCTACTTTATTGTCTTCTTTAGGGTGAAAAACAACACCTGGTGCTCTAAATTTATTTACATTATATGCATTTACTGCTTTAACCTTGATTAGGTCAAAGCTTAATTCGTCTCCTGGTTTAACATAGTATTTTTTGTTCTCTTTAAATTTTTCTAATTCATCTTTGCATTCGGTCGGTGCGATAAGAACGGTGCCTTTTGACAAAACTTTATTTATATCTTCAGGTGATAGATGGTCAAAATGGTTATGTGATATTAGTATGTAATCTGCTTTTTCTTTTTGCGGCTTTATTTTATAAGGATCAAAATATACATACTTACCTTTGTATTCTACTTTAAAGCTGTCATGACCTAGCCATGTTATTTTAAGGTCTTTATAGTTGTAAACCATATACTTAAAAACTTAATACAGAGTTTTAAATTTAATTTAAGTTAAAAGGCCTTCTTTTTTAAGTTCTTCTATTGCATTATAAATAGCATTTGCTCCTTTCATAAATTTTTCTTTTTCTTCTTCGTTAAGATTTAATTCAATAATTTGTTCCCATCCGTTTTTACCTAGAATAACAGGTACGCCAATACATATATCTTTCAAGCCATATTCTCCGTCAAGATAAACAGAAGCTGGTATTATATCTTTCTTATCTCTTACAATACTCTCTACCATTGTCGCAACGCAGCTTATAGGTGCATAAACAGTAGCACCTTTTAATGAAATGACTTCTGCTGCAATCTTTCTAGTATTTTCTTCTGCTGCTAAAATTTGTTCTTTAGAAAGTATATCGCTTATTCTAATTCCTCCTAAAGTTGAATACCGAGGCATAGGTAGCATATTCTCTCCATGTTCACCTATTACAAGCGCTTTAATTGCGCTTCTACCGACATTCAACATATTAGCTAAGCTCTCTCTGTAACGAGATGAATCTAGAAGCCCTCCCATTCCTATGACATGTTTTCTAGGAAATCCAGTTATTTTGAATACTATATAATTCATTACATCCATCGGATTCGTTACCGTGATAACGATAGAATTTTCACAATATTTAGAGATATTTTGGGCTACTTCCTTAATTATACCTGCATTTGTCTTCAAAAGATCCATCCTTGTCATTCCAGGTTTTCTCGCAAATCCAGCTGTTACAACAATTATATCTGAATCTTTTATGTCCTTATATTCGTTGGATCCGACCACTTTCACACTTTTTCCTTTTTCAGATGCCATTTGGTTTAAATCCATAGCTTCACCTTGTGGCAATCCTTTAACTATATCTACAAGAACTATTTCATTTGCAAGATCTCTGTTTATTATTTCAAACGCAGACATACTTCCTATTCTTCCTGCTCCTATTACTGATATTTTCATCGAAATTATAACGAGTTATTTGAATTTATATTTTCGAAAAGTCTATATAATGAAAAATTTAAAAGATATTTTATAAATGAACATAATAGACAATTTGATACAATTTTTTATAGGTAATTATGTCGGAATTATGATTTTAATGCTTTTAGAATCTGCTTCATTACCTGTGCCAAGTGAAGTTGTTATGCCATTAGCAGGTGTTTTATCTAGATTGGGAATTTTGAATTTATATTATGCAATTTTTTTTGGTACTGTTGGAAGTTTGATAGGGTCGATAATTGATTACCTCATAGGCTATAAGTTGGGTTATCCCTTTTTAGAAAGATATGGACACTATTTTTTAATAAATAAAAATCGCCTTGATCAGGTTATTTATCTATTCAACAAGTATGGTATTATAATAGTTTTGATTGCAAGGTTTATACCTTTAATAAGAACACTTATTTCTTTTCCTGCTGGGATAGGAAAAATGAATGTCAATAAATTTTTAATAATAACATTGATTGGTAATCTATCTTGGAATTCAATACTTTCAATTTTAGGCTATGTATATTATGAACAATGGCAATTTTTAATTTCGTTATTAAATGAATATTTATACATATTTGCCGGAATAATATTTACTTCTTTAATAATTTACTATTTTTTAATAAGGAAATTTCTACATAAAATATCTTTTTAACCATATCTATATCCTATTCCTTTACCATGCAATGGATACCTAAATTGTATATTTGAATATGGGCAAACTATTCTGCAACTTCCACATTCTACACAATTATCGTAAGAAATTATTAATCTATTTTCTTCCCATTTATAAACATCTGCAGGGCATACTATAATACAAGGTTTATGATTACATTTTATGCATGTTTCATTATCCTTTATCACAAGATGAGATACATCATCTCTTTTATATCTAGCCAAAAATAATTTACCTTCTACATTAGAATTTTCTTCTTTTTTATATACTGGAATTTCTTCTTTTTGTTTTTGAATATAAATTTGTTGACTCAAAATAATATCCCTCTTATTAAATCAGAAATATCCTTTATAAGCTTGATAGGTCCTACTTTACTAATAATAACATCTCTAATTCTCTTTATCTTTATTTCTTTGGGTTCACCATCAACTGTATGCCATAACCTTAGGATATCCCTCAACATTTCAGGATAAGAGCTAAAAAAGTGCTTGTTCTTATACAAAAAAGGAGGAATTCTTCTAAATTTTCTAAGATCTCTAAGAACGAAACTGTTTCTCAATTTTGTTTCATAAATTTTTAATACATTTGCACTAAAATCTTTCACTTTATGAGCATAAATAGCCGTTTCGCCAGCTAATATACCAGATTCTGCTGCTAAGTTTGTTCCTTCCCATCCCACAACGTTAACTAGTAATACAGCATCTCCAACTACCATCATACCGTTAGTATACAATTTTGGTATTGCATTATATCCTCCTTCTGGTATAAGATGAGCCGAATATTCCTTTAAAATTCCATCTTTTATGTAAGGATAAATTGCAGGATGTCTTTTGAACTTCTCGTAAAGCTTATTCGGTCTTATGTTATTACTTACTAGATCGCTAAGAAGTACACCTATTCTTTATCTTTATTTCTTTGGGTTCACCATCAACTGTATGCCATAACCTTAGGATATCCCTCAACATTTCAGGATAAGAGCTAAAAAAGTGCTTGTTCTTGTACAAAAAAGGAGGAATTCTTCTAAATTTTCTAAGATCTCTAAGAACGAAACTGTTTCTCAATTTTGTTTCATAAATTTTTAATACATTCGCACTAAAATCTTTCACTTTATGAGCATAAATAGCTGTTTCGCCAGCTAATATACCAGATTCTGCTGCTAAGTTTGTTCCTTCCCATCCCACAACGTTAACTAGTAATGCAGCATCTCCAACTACCATCATACCGTTAGTATACAATTTTGGTATTGCATTATATCCTCCTTCTGGTATAAGATGAGCTGAATATTCCTTTAAAATTCCATCTTTTATGTAAGGATAAATTGCAGGATGTCTTTTGAACTTCTCGTAAAGCTTATTCGGTCTTATGTTATTACTTACTAGATCGCTAAGAAGTACACCTATTCCAACAGATAATGCTTCTCTATCAGTATATAAAAATCCGCCACCTGTCATACCCTTTAACGGTCCTCCAATAATTGTGGCAGAAACACCTTCTTCAGTCTTTACTTGGAACATTTCATCTATTTTTGTCCTTTGTACTTCAATTACTTCTTTTACACCTAATGCTAATTGATGGGGTTTCCATTCATCATGAAGACCTGCTTTTTGTGCTAATAACGAATTTGCACCATCTGCAGCGATAACAATATTCCCAAATAGCTCTCCTCTATCTGTATTAACACCTATCACCTTTCCATCCTTTATTATAGGTTCAAGAGCTTGTGTTCTTGTTATTAACATAGCACCAGCTTCTTGAGCTTTTTTTGCATACCATGCATCAAATTTTGCTCTTAAAGCAGTGTATCCACTGGGATTATTTTCAAAAGCATCATCCCTATAGACAAGTTTAATAAATGAGTCATCGAGTAAAATCCAATATTGGTATTCAACTACTTTTCTTTCTAAAGGTGCAGTTTTTACAAAATCAGGGATTAATTTTTCAAAGGGATGCTTAAATAAGACACCCCCGAATAAATTTTTTTCGCCTGGTATATTTCCTCTTTCAATTATTACAGTATTTAATCCGGCTCTTGCAGTAACTATAGCTGCAGACACTCCCGCAGGTCCTGCACCTACTACAACAACATCAAATTTTTCAACCATATTTTATTCCTCTACTTTTAAGTTCTTCAGTAAGCAAAGGTACAACTTTAAAGAGGTCTCCTATAACTCCAAAATCGCTAACGTTAAAAATTGGAGCTTCTGGGTCAATGTTAATCGCAGAAATTATATCTGAATTTTGCATTCCGACAATATGTTGTATAGCGCCTGAAATTCCGATTGCTATATAAAGTCTGGGTCTAACAGTTAATCCAGTTTGTCCTACTTGCCTATCTTTCGGTAGCCATCCTGAATATACCACAGCCCTAGTCGCTCCAATTTCTGCATTCAAAAGTTTTGCTAATTCTTCTACAATGTATAAATTTTTAGGTGAGCCTAACCCTTTACCTACTGAAACAATTATTTTAGCTTCCTCTAATTTTATCTTCTCTCTTGGTATGAATTTCAATAGTTGTGTATTAATTTTATTTTCTGCAATTTCTACTTCTTCCTGTATCATTTCTACATTTGGATTTGGTATCTTTGGTGGTATTTTCATCACTCTAGGTCTAACAGTCACCATTTGGGGTTTATGTTTAGGACAAACTATTGTAGACATTTCGTTTCCTCCGAAATCAGGTCTTGTACCTAACAACATTCCTGTAGCTGGGTCTATGTCTAACTGAGTTCCATCAGCTGTTAATCCCGTTGGTATTAATGTAGCCACATATCCAGCCCAATCTCTACCATTTTGTGTACCAGGCATTAGCAGTATATCTGGTTTATATTTAAGACAAAGTTGTGTTAGAGCAAAAGAATATGGTTCTGTTCTATAATCTTCTAATATAGGATGGTCAATATAATAAACTTTATCTGCGCCATATGAAGCGCATTCATCGATTAAATGCTTTATGTTATGTCCTACGATTACAGCTGCACATTTTACTCCTAATAATCTTGATAACCTCCTAGCTTCACCAAGAAGTTCCCATGAAACACTATCAGCCTTTCCATATCTATGTTCAACTGTACTCCAAACTTCTCCAAATTTCTTTGTTTTATCTTGTGCAATAGGTAAAGGTTTAACTTCTTCATATTTTTCAGCAACTTTTTCGCTAAAAGCATTTACCTTTATTAAATTGTCAACTAACCATATCGCTGCATCCTTTTCTCTATTTCTACCATCGAATATTTGTCCTTTCTTTCTTGGTGGAGGAGCAAAAACTCTCTTTACAAAAGTAGGAGATCCTCTTAAACCTATTTTATCATCTTCAAGTTTTAAATCATCTTTATTCCATCTAACAATTTTCGCTCTATAAGCCTTTATAATATCGCTTATTGATGGTACTCTCGGTTTACTAGCTTCTTCTGTTATACTTAGTGCAGCAGGTAATTTTGCTTTTACAATTTCTTCTCCATCATATGTTTTTCTGTTAGCTATTACATACTTCTCTTCTAAGTTAATTTCTTGAATTTTATACGCGTATGTGATTATAGGAATACCAAACCTTGCTGCAACACCAGGTCCTGTTTGACCAGTTTCACCATCTATAGCCTGTCTTCCAAAAAATATAAAGGTAAAGGGTCCATGTATCTCTACAATTTTTTTTATTGCCATGTATAAAGTATAGGATGTAGCTAATGTATCAGAACCTGCTAAAGCTCTATCCGAAACATGATATGCATAATCAGCTCCCATAGCTAAAAGTTCTCTTAGACTACTTTCAGCTTGTAATGGGCCCATCGTTACAACTGATAAAATCCCTCCGAATTTTTCTTTAATCCTTAATGCTTCTTCTGCAGCATATAAATCTGGTGGATTGGTGACAGATGGAACACCTTCTCTAATCAAATTATTAGTTTTAGGGTCTATTCTCATATCTGTTGAATCCGGTACCTGTTTTGTGCAAAGTATTATATGCATCCTTTTTAATAATTAAGAAAAACTTGAATATATATAATTCGTTAGAATAAAAGAAAAAAATATAATAAGTGAATCAAATGTTCAAAGGTAAACCGTTGTTGCCTAAGAGTTTGCTGAAGTATGAATTCGAAGTGTATATTATTATCCTTTTTATTTCCAGATTCTTTCCAGTTTTGTTGATTCCGATCATACATTTTCCTTTGGTTACTTATTTTACTTCATGGCTTCATGATATTTACATAATTCAGCAAAAGAATGGGATTTTAAACGTTTGGACGCCTTATCCTTTTCTATTTAATTTGTATTCATACATTCTTAATTTCTTAACTATGAATAGTTTGCTAAATTTTTCAGTAATATTTTATTTCATCAATGCTATTTGTGACTCTATAACAGGAATATTAATATGGAAAATACTTGAAGAATCACCAAACCATTACTCGCAATATGTTAGGTGGCTTTATTTGTCATCACCGTTACCCCTTTTTTGGATTTATACACAACAAGTTTATGATCCTGTTGTTATCTTATTTTTAGTTTTAGGGTACTACTTCATAAACAAGAAGAGTAAATTAAGTACATTTTTTATTTCAGTTGGAACATCCTTGAAAATTATTCCGATTTTCATTTATGGAAGCTGCCTTTTTGATAAAAACATGAGAAAAATTTTCTTTAAGTATTTGCCATTTTTAATTCTTGGTTTAATTGTATTTAATGTTCCGATATTTTTTAATTTAAATTTATACACAAGCTCTTTAGCTTGGCAATCTAATAGGCCTGCATGGGAATCCATGTTTGGTCTGTTTGATTACTTAAAGAATGGCTTTTACATTCCAACAGGAGCTTATTCAAATTGTCCTTCTGATAGTTTTACATTACAACTTGTAGGTTTTCATATGATAGGAATTACACCCTGTCCTTCTATATTCTCTGAACCTTTAAAATATAATGTTTCATTTTTTTCACAGAGCATCTTAAAAACCATATCTTTAGCTCTTGTTGTTATTTTCACAATCGTTTTTTTATATTTTGCTACAAGTAAGCTTACATTTGAAAAAATTACATTAGGTTTACTTTCTTTAATATTTGCATTTTCATTTGGATTTTCACCACAGTATGCACTTTATGAATTAGTTATATTAATAATTGCTTCAAAGCCCGAGAAAATTATTTTTAATTCAATCGTATTACAATTGCTTTTATTGATTGAATATCCATTTTTGTCTATACTTGTCCCAATGTTTTTCCATTTAAGTGTTGATGTAATATTAATTCCTTTTTGGTTCATAGTTTTTGTAAGAAGCTTTTTCTTAATTTATATAGCTATGTCTGTAATGTTAAATAAGATATGAGTTCAGAAGATTTTATTAAAAAAGTTGATTCTATATCAAAGGCTAAAAAAAGTAAGCTCATTTTAGGTATAGACGATGCGAATCACTATTCAAAGGTCTTTCTAGAACAATTAAGAGAATATTCTGTAGGAATTAAAATTGGTCTAACTTGTTTATTAGAAGCATATTCTTATGCTGAAAGACTAAATTATGAATTATCAAAAGATTTTGTTACAATAGCTGATCTGAAAATAGCTGATGTTCAACATATTTGTGAAAAAATAGGAAAGCTTGCAAAAAAATTGAATTTTGATGCTGTTATAGCTCATACATTTATTGGCGAATCTTCTCTTAAAGCTTTAAATAAAGTTATCCCGACGTTAGGTATAGTAGCGATGACTTCACATGATTCAATAAAATATGATGAAAATCTTGATTATTTTGTTGAGATATGCAATAATTTAAGCCTTGCAGGGATAATTGCTCCAGCAACAAAGCCTGATATTTTAAAAAGACTAAGGTCAAAAACACATTTAAAAATTTTTTCTCCTGGAATAGGTGCACAAGGAATGAAATATGGGTCTGCAATAAAGAATGGGGCAGATTATGAAATTGTTGGTAGATCTATTTTTGAAGCAAAAGATTATATAAGCGAAGCGAAAAAAGCTGTTGAATTACAATGGATATCATAATTAAAAAATTGCTAGAAATAGGTTCTATTAAAACAGGTAAATTCTTACTTTCTTCAGGCAAAGAATCCAATATTTATATAGATTTAAGAGTTGCTTTATCTTTTCCGGATATTTATAGTTATATTGTTGAAGAATCGGCAAAATTGATAGATAAAATTAAGTTCGATGCTATAGCTGGCATTCCAACAGGTGGTTTAGCTTGGGCATCTTTCATTGCTTATAGACTTAAAAAACCTTTAGTATATATAAGGAAGGAAACTAAAGGTCACGGAACACAAAAGTTGATTGAAGGAAAAGTTGAAAAGAATTCTGAAATTTTAATTGTTGATGATGTTGCTACTACAGGTGGAAATATATTTGATGGCTATGAAAAATTGAAAGATGAAAACTATTTTGTAAATTATGCCTTCGTTATTGTAGATAGAGAAGAAGGTGCATATAACAAGCTAAAAGATTATGGAATTGAACTAATTTCATTATTTAAATTGAAAGATATTTTAAATCAGATAAAGGAAATAATTTAAACTGATTAAAGAAATTAGATTTCATGAATATGAATTGGTTCAACAGGGATATCATTACAATAGAGAACTTTAGTAGAGAGGAGCTTGAACACTTATTTAATATTGCAGATAAATATATGAATATTAAATTTAAGGATTCATTAAAAGGTAAAATTATTGCTAATTTGTTTCTTGAGCCAAGCACTAGAACACGAGTTAGTTTTGAAGTAGCAGCTAAGAGATTGGGAGCTGAAGTTGTTAATGTAACGGGAGAGTATGCTTCGATAAAAAAGGGAGAAAGTCTTTATGATACATTAAAGATGTTAGATTCATACTGCGACCTCATCATTATAAGAAGTCCAATAGAAGGCTCTGCGCAGTTTGCAGCTGACATCTGTGAACATCCAGTAATAAACGCAGGTGATGGAACACTTAATCATCCTACACAGGCAATGATTGATTTATACACGATAAAGAACACTTTCAACAGGTTAAATAAATTGAACATTGGTGTATATGGAGACTTAAAATATGGTAGGGCTGTTGTTTCATTTATCCTAGCGATTTCTAAATATGATAATAAAATATACGCAATTTCTCCTGAACAATTAAAAATTCGAAATGAAATAAAAGATGAGCTCTTAAACAAAGGTGTAAAAATTGAAGAATTTACTAACTTAGAACATGTTATTTCCGAGCTCGATGTTTTATATGTAACTAGGTTGCAAAAAGAAAGATTTGTAGACCTTGCTGAATATGAGAGAGTAAGAGGTTCTTACAAACTTGATTTAAAGAGCTTAGAGAAGTCCAAGCCAAATATGATTGTAATGCATCCATTGCCAAGGGTTGAGGAGCTTACATATGAATTAGATTCGACATCTAAACAAGCTTATTTTAGACAAGCGAAATTTGGAATACCTTTAAGAATGGCTATTTTATCATTAATATTTGGGGTTGAAGTATAGCCATGGAAGAATACGAAATGAAAGTTACTAAGATAAAGAATGGCACCGTTATCGACCATATTCCTGCTGGAAAAGCGCTTTCTGTTCTTAGTTTATTAGAATTGACAGGTAAAGAAGGATATACGATAGCTTTAGTTATGAATGTAAAAAGCAGAAAATTGGGAATTAAAGATGTTGTTAAAGTAGAAAATTTAGAAATTAATCCAAATTTGTTGAACAGATTAGCACTTATTGCACCTGAAGCTACAATAAATATCATAAGAGACTATAAGGTTTATGAAAAAAGAAAAATAGCACTACAAGACGTGGTTGAAAACATTCTTAAATGTAATAACCCAACTTGTATAAGTAGACAGTATAATGAACCAATAATCTCTAGCTTCCGTGTCATATCGAAGAAGCCTTTAAAGCTTAAATGCAACTATTGTATGCGATATTTAAATGAAAGTGAAGTTATAGAGCAAATTGTTGAGCGAAGTAAATTCTGAAGACTATTGTATTGAGGGTAAAGCCTATGTAAATAATGATTTAATAGAATGTTCAATTCTAATCAGCGGAGAAAAAATATCTAAAATATCAAAGGTTTCAAATATAGATATTAAAAAAATTAAAATTGGTAAAGGAAGTGTAATCCTTCCAGCAGGCATTGATTTACACGTTCACTTTAGAGATTGGAATGAAAGTTATAAAGAAACGATATTATCAGGTTCTTTAGCTGCGTTAGCTGGAGGGATAACAACAGTTTTAGATATGCCCAATACTAAACCACCTGTTAATACAATAGAAAATTTAAAGAAAAGATATGAGGACTTTAAAAACAAATCCAAGGTTGATTTTGGTCTGCATATAAAGCCTAGCTATGAAATATTGAGAAACAATAAAATAAATGAGTATTTTGCAGTAAAATTTTATGAAGAAGACCTTAAAGCATTGCCTAATTTCGAGGAATTATTAAATGATAAAAAAGCAGTTTTTCATGCACAATTTGGGTTAGATGAAGTATCCGCTGTTAATTATGTATTGGAGCATTCAAAAAAATTAAACAACATACGTTTTGCTCATATATCTAGAGCGGAATCAATAGAATTGATAGAATCTTATAGAAGAAAATTTGAGGATAAAAAAGTTTACATTGAAGTAACACCGCATCATACTTTTATTTGTATTGATGATGTTGCAAATAAGCCAAAAGGCTATTCTACTGTACGTCCGCCTTTAGCATTGAGACGAGATAATGAAGCAATTATAAATGCAATTAATGTTGGAAAAATTGATTTTATAGCAAGCGATCATGCTCCTCATAGTTTAGAGGAAAAATTATCAGAAAATCCTCCTCCAGGTTATCCTTCTATAGAAGTAATGTATTCTATATTTTTAGATAGTTGTTTTAAAGGCATAATAAAATTAAATAAACTAATAGATTGCCTTTGTGTGTATCCTGCGAGATATTTAGGAATAAAAAAAGGCATTATTAGAGAGGGTTATTATGCAGATTTAGTTATATTTAATTTTGAAAATGATATGGTAATAGACTCTAGTAAATTTATATCAAAGTCAAAATTTTCTCCATTTGATGGATGGAAGATTAAAGCTAAAATTGAAACCACAATTAGAAGAGGCAAGATTCTATTTAATAACGGTGAATTTTATAATTTGAATTATCCTTCAAAAAATATAATAGAATTAATAAATTAATCTATTGCTAAATTCTAAGAATTCTGATTTAGAAAAGTTAAAATTATATTTTCCTAGCGTTCTCATAAGATTATAGGAAAATAATTGAGCATAAAAACTACCAATTATATAACTTTCTTGCAACCTTTGATAAAAATCTATTTTTATACAGAAATTAATTTTTTCACTTAAACTATCGAACAATAATTGAGCCTTTTTATCTTCAGGCCTGCTCAGAATTATAAGACCGTCATTTCTATTTAAGAAGAACAAATCTACATGACTAAATAATTCAACCCTTTCTGCGAATGCCTTTATCCCTGTTGTTTCAGCAGTTTTAGCTTTCCAATAATATGCTATAGGATATAATAGTGGTGATGCCAATATAAACAAAGATCCATCACCAAAATAGCTAAATCTTTTTTCCTTTGCTTTTTCATATTCCCTTTTTATTATTTCGAAATCTAAATCTATTCCAAATAATGAAAATGAAGCAACTAAAGATTTTGTAAATGATAATGTTCCAGGTAGTATTATCTTTTCTTTATAATTCATATCGATAACCAAATCTGCTATTTTTGCTAGTTCAGAATCCCTATTACCTGTAATAACAATTATTCTGTTTTTTAATTCTTTTGCTTTTTTTGCTAAATTTATATTCGCATTTGTTTTTCCAGATACAGATATAAAGATAAAATTTTTTCCGAAAGGTAATTTTTTATATTGCCATTCATAGGGTTCACCATAAACACAACCAGTTAATTCACTTACGGCAATTGATGCAGCATATGAATCTCCTAAACCAAAAAAGTAACTTTCATTTTCTTTTTGGTTCAAAATGCCAAAATATTCGCTTCTTTTAAGATCTTCATAATAACTTTTCAAAATGCTTACTTGACCTTTTATTTCATTAATAAATTCTACTATCATTATAACATAATTATTTAATCCCAATTATAGAAGATATATACAAATTATTTTGTAATAACATTTAAATTTGTAATATAATTTAATAATAATATGAACTCAAAACAAATAGCTATAGTAGCACTTTTAGGTAGTTTGGTCTCTATTATTTCTCTAACTCTTTCTCACTATTTTCCATTCCCAATACTGCCATATTTGGAATTTGATCCTGCTGAAATAATAGTTATTTTAGCATTCTTATTATTTGGACCTTTTATTGCAATAATAATTGAAGCTATTCATTTCTTATTGCTCAACATTTTCTCTCAATTTCCATTAATAGGTCCTGCAGCAAAATCAATAGCCGTGCTATCTACCATTCTTGGTTATTATTCAGCTTTTCTGGTATTAAAGAGATCAAGTTACGAAAAGTTAATGTCTCTAGGAATTGTATTTGCAATGATTTTAAGGATAGGAGTAATGACGATAGTAAATTATTTGTTCTTCATAACAATCTTTGCAGGATATATAAATTACGCATCTCATTCAATTTTAGTTACTACAGGAATTTATTCAAGTAATCCATTAATTTGGATTCTAATATTTACAGCTGTTTACAATGCATTGCATACTTTATTAAGCGTAATTCCTGCAGCTTCAATTGCTAAAATTCAATCTATTCAAAAAATAGTTATACCAATTTCAACCCCTTGGTTTTTGAAGTTTTTGATTAAAAAATAAATAAGAATTTCCAACCAATAATTGCTATTAGTGGATATATTAACAAGTTTCCTATTAGGAACTTTATATGGCATATCTTTAGCTGCACCACCAGGTCCTATATTAGCTATGATGGCCCAACGAACAATTATTTCATATTTGAATGGTATAAGTGTAGGTTTTGGGGCTATGACGGCAGATTTTATTTTCATGATAATAACTCTATTATTTTATGGATTTATTAAGAATTTGCCTTTATTCCCATTTTATATAATAGGTTCATTATTTATGATGTTTTTAATTTATTCTTCTTTAAAAAGTACCAAGAATGAGTTTAAAAGAGGAAATGAAAAAAGCTCAAATAGCTATTTATTAGGATTGGGAATTGCATTGGTAAACCCTTTGCAAATTGGTTGGTGGCTTACAGCAGGATTAACCTTTATTTCACTATTTGGAATTATTTCTGTTGTAGGTTTCTTTACAGGAATAATAATTTGGGTATTATTTTTTGCATTCATTGTAAGAAAGGGTTATAGTTTTAATAGAGGGATTGCTTCTTTAGCAATTAAAATATTTTCTATAGGAACGTTTTTTTTCTTTGCATCATATTTTATGTATATAGCAATAATAAGCTTGATCTAATATGGAAGATAAAGGCATTGATCATAAAAAAATAATAAATTTAATAGTTAGTGGAGATACAGAAAAGGCTATAGAAGAGCTCTCTAACTATTATGGTGTTAAAAAACCCAATTTAAAAGTAGGGATACCTAAAGGTAAATACAAAGCTTTAGCTATGTATGATCCAATAAAAAATACTATATATTTTAGAAAGGGTGAATATATGTACAATGCCTTTATAGTCCTTCATGAATTTTATCATGTTATAAGAATTTTTTGTAACAAACATAGAGGTAATGAGAAAAAAGCTGATGAATTTGCACTGGAATTCCTTCAAAAATTGTATAAAATAAAATGAATTTAAATAATATTCTGTATTTCCATAAGCATGGAAGATATTGCAAAAAAATATTTTCATGGCAATATTAATGATAAGGAAAGGGCAATATTTGAATTAGGAATAGCCTTAGGTTTTGTTTATCATCAATTTATGGCCATGCCTTTCAAAACCAAAGATATTGAAGTTATCAAAAAGGCTATTGAAGCTTCAATTCTTGCTCAACCCTATCGAGTTTCAGCAAAAATTCAAATTGTTGATAAAAATCAAGAGATTAATCCATATTCTTATAATGAAATCAACAAAAGAAATATTAAAGCTGAAATAAAAGTAAAATATGGTAATTATGTTGTTACAGGAAAATTAGAATATATTGAAGAAATTAATTATCCTTTGATGTATATTTCTAACATTGAAGAAATTAATCATTTATAAACCAATTCAACATATTTTTTCAAAGTAATAGGTTGGAATCCTTTAATGTCATCATTCGCATCTTTTGTCAAATTGAACAATTTTATATTCCTTTTTTGTTCTTGAATCTTCTTTGCAAATAATTCTAACAATTCTTTTGCAATTCTGAGTTTTATAATTTTTCTTGTTCTATCGAATATTATAGGTTTTGAGTAGGTGCCAACTTCTTCTGATAGATTCATACCTATTAATGTTATAGACGCAGGATTAAAGCTACCTATAATATAGGCAGCTCTATCTCCATCGGTGAACCCACCAAAATTATATACTTTTTCCTTAGGTCTTACTTGCGTTGTACCTATAACTTTATCCAATTTCGGAACATATGTAGCTATTTGTTCTTTGTTATCTCCATGGGCATGGACAATTACTATGCTTCCTTCTTTAGAACATGCTACTTGTTCTTTAGGAAATCCATCAAGGTCTGTTACAATTAGATCAGGTATATCGTCCATTATTTCTTGAAAAGCTTTTGTTGCTCCATCGCATGTTACATAAATAACTTTCTTTCTATCTATTTTTTTAACGTTTTCTAAGTCATCAACTATTGAAGGACCTGCACCTGCAATTATTACATGTTTCTTATAAACAATTGATTCCAATACCTTTGCTTCTAATCCTTTATTTCTAATCAAAACAGATAATAATTCCGTCGCCCTTGTATCCTCTTGGAATGATAAATTTAACTCCTTTGAAATTTTTTCATATATTTTTAACCATTCTTCTAAATCAATCATATTTTTTAATTTCTCTGCCATAATTATTCGCATATGAATTTATAATATCTACATTTGAATATAATCTATCTATTATTTTTTCTTTAACTTTTATTAAATCTCTTACATAGAACAATCCATATATTGTTGGTCCCCATGAACTTTGGCCCACTCCAAATGCACCTAATCCCTTTAGCATATCTATATAATCTTTGAAGATGAAGATGTCTTTTTGTACAGAAGAGAAATTCAATCCAACATTAATTTGTAGCTGAGTTAAATTTTTTCCAAAACTTTCTATATCTCTTTCTTTTATAGCGTCTTTCATTCCTTCGATTAAGTTTAACATTTTTTCTATTCTATTCTTAGGTGTTATTGGTAATATTTTAAATAGCTCTTCTTCTTCTTTTCCTGATATTCTTTTTGCTTTGTAATCAATAATTAATATAAATCCCCAATCATTCGGAAAATCACATTTGAAAGATAGTTTAGTGATCTCATTTAAATAATTTTTACCATTATCGATCAGAAATCCACCAAAAAGATAAGCACCAATTCCAATTCCTGAAATTTTTCCTATTTCCAATATAGGAGCAATTTCATATGGATCAAATCTAAGATCGTTTGCAATAAATAATGCTTCAGAAATAGCTAAGACTGTTTGAGTTGTTGAACCAAGTCCTACATGTTCAGGAATTTCATTTATTAAATTTATTTCTAAATTTTTATTTAATTTGTAATATTTCAATAATTTTGATAATCTAAATTTTATATCTTCTCTATATACATTAATTTTTAATGAATTTTCTTTTTCATATGCTTCTATGATGGAAAAAGGGTTGCTTAAAGCTAAACCTACTGAACCGTAAAGATTAAAATCAGAGTTTTTGATATTTATTACTCCAAAATGTAACCTACTAGGTGTTTTTATCCTTACCTTTTTCATATCTTAGTTCATCTTGAATTTTCAAATCTATTTCAAACATCATATTATCATAGAGAGTATTAGGTGCAACTCTTTTAATCAATCTTTCATAATAATCCACTAGCGAGAGTAAATTTTCTAATTCTTCTTGCATATTTAATTCTTTAAACACTCTAACACGTGTGGAATGAATTAAAGCTTCAAGGACAGCAAATTCAGCACGAGTAATAGGTTTTAAATGCGTTTTCTTTGATACAAAATTAACAACATTCATTACCAATTTTGGTCTTATTTGGTCTTCCTCTATTTCTTCTAATTGGCATTCTAAATAAAAAAGAGAATCCTTCAATTTTGGTATCTTAAGCGTTCTAGATAAATTGAATGATTTTTCATTTATTTTAACAAAATTTACTTCGTAAAAGTATTTCACATCGTTAAAGATATTTATAACTGCTTGTTTCATTTTTGAGACGTATTCGTATGTCCTTGTATTCTTAAAAGGTTTGATTATTAGCTTAAATTTGTCATTGAAGGAAAATCCCATATTAGCAGCATGAGGAGATTTTTCAATTGAGTAACAAGTTAGTATTCCTTCATAAATAACATTTGGAATAAATATTCGTTTAATTAGTTCTTCAGATTTTTTCATTCAATCATAAATAAATCATGATTATTACTTTTATAGGTTTTGTTTAGCTTAGCTTAATAATACTTTAAATATATTTTATAAACCAATGGTACTATTGCTTGTTACAGGAACACTTGCAAAAGATATTGTGGTTGAACAATCAAAACTATGTAAGATTCCTACAAAGGTATTAGTTTTAGATTTACCTGTCGCTTCTCTTATGAAACCTCTGTATATATTATACAATATTAAGGACAAAATAACACCAGATATAGATTGCATCATGGTTCCTGGTCTTGTACAGGGCGATATAAGAATTATAGAAGAGAAAACGGGAATAAGAACTGTGCGCGGACCAAAAAGTGCCTATGACATATCTTTTATCGTTAATAATTTTGGTTTAGAAAACTTATCCAAAGATATACCAGCTTGTACACTTTTCAAAAAAAGAATGAAGGATGAATTGATTCAAAGTTTAGAAAAGATAGAAAATGATCCCGTTTTGCAATTTCAAGAAGGAAATTATTCTTTGAAGGGTCTAAGTTATGGTATAAGCTTTCCAACAAGAATTATTGCAGAAATAGTCGATGCACCTTTACTAACGAATGATCACATAAAGGAAATTGTGAATTATTATGTTCAGTCAGGTGCAGATGTGATAGATATTGGTATGTTAGCCACTGAAGATTCTTCTAAAGAATTGCCAAGAATAATAAACTCAATTAAAAGTGTTACAGACAAACCAATTAGTATTGATTCGATGAATGAAAATGAAATAAATGAAGCAATAAAACTTGGCATAGACATGGTTATTAGTCTTGATAGGAGTCTATTGAGAAAAGTGGCTATAAGCGAGAACGTTCATTATGTTTTAATACCGATTGATTTAGAAAGGAAATATTTTCCTAAAGATCCTGAAGAAAGGATATATTTATTAATTCAAATATATGAAGAAGCGAAAAATTTAGGTTTCAGGAACTTAATACTAGATCCAATACTCGATTCTCCTTTTTCTCAGTCACTTGTTAAATCCATTGTTTCTTATTTTCTTTTAAGAAATAAATTAAAGAATGTACCAATACTAATGGGAACAGGAAACATTACTGAGATGATCGATGCTGACTCTACTGGTATGAATGCTCTTCTTGCAGCCATTGCATCAGAACTGAATGCATCTTTTATATTAACAACAGAAGTAAGCAACAAGTGTAAATCTACTGTTAAAGAATTGTCGATCGCAAGTAAAATGATGTTTGCAGCAAAGTTAAAAAAGAGCTATCCAAAAGATTTAGGAGTGGACCTTCTTATTTACAAAGATAAGAAACTTCAAGATGAACCCATAGAAGATGATAAGAATGCAAAGGTTTATTATTGCAATGAGCCTCTCTCATACATGAATGATCCAAAAGGCTGGTTTAAAGTTTATGTAGATAGAATTAGGAAAGAGGTTGTTGTTCATCATAAACCAAAGTATAATTCGCTTGAGAGCGATGTTGTAATAAGAGGAACTAGTGTTGAGGGAATTTATAGAACTATCGCTAGCTTAGGCCTTGTATCTAGACTTGATCACGCATCATACATTGCTGCCGAAGTTCAAAAAGCTTATATTGCTTTAAAAATGAACAGAACCTATATTCAAGATTCTGATATATTAAATAGAGATTACGATTAATCAAATTAATCATATAAAAAATGAAAATCGAATTTAATTGATTTAAATATATATATAGTGAAAATATATCACTCTTTTTAATATATTTTTAGATTTGTATATGGCAATCTATGCATTAGAACGAAAACAATGGATACAAGTTTTTGCTGCTTGGACAGGATGGTTATTAGATGGTTTTACTACAATAGCATATGCTCTTGTTGCAACGACAATTAGTAAAATATTCTTGCCATCTTCTTTACAAACGTTAGGATTAGCGATTATTTTTGCAGGCTTTGCTGTTGAAGCTTTAGCGAGACCGATCGGTTCTTTAATTTTTGGTAATTATTTAGGAGATAAAATTGGAAGAAAAAATATGTTATCGTTTACAATTTTAGGCTTTTCTATATTTGCTGGTTTAAAAGGTTTATTACCTACTTATGATCAAGTTGGATTACTTGCACTTATTCTTTTATATATCGTATTATTCATAGAAGGAATGTTTGCAGGAGCTGAATATGGTGGTGGGACTGTACTTGCATTAGAAAGTGTCCCTCCAGAAAGTAGGGGATTTATTGGCTCGTTTGTTCAAAGCGGTTTTGGTACTGGATATTTCTTAATTTCATTTATTTTTGCAGGAATAAGCGCTTTATTTCCAGGTAATTCATTTCAAAATTACGGTTGGAGAATATTCTTTTTAATATTATTCATACCTGGTATAATTGCATTTATTTTGCGAGTCTTTGCACACGAATCACCCATCTTTGAAGAGCTTGTAAAACAAAAAGAAATTGAAAAAGTTCCATTATTCCGATTGTTTCGAGAATCTTACAAAAGTGTTTTGTATGGCCTTCTTATAACTACAGGACTATTATTCATAAATACTGCTACTTTTTCATTTTACCCAACGATAATGAGTTTATTAGGCTACAATAATATTCTAATTGGAACTTATCTAGCCATAATTAACTTTGTATCTTTATTAGGCGTTTGGTTTGGAGGCTTTATATCGAACTACTTAAAAGGGAGAAAGAAAAGTCTATTGATATATTCAATAATGTTTGTAATCTTGGTAGGACCATTAACATACATTGGCTATACGTCTGTTTCAGAATATCTACTTATTGCATATTCTCTACAAGCTTTTTTGGAAGCGATGATATTCGCAACTTTACCTTCATTTTTATCCGAAACGTTCAGCAAAAAATATAGAACGACTGCTGTTGGTTTTACATACAATGGAGGAGCTATAGTTGGTTCACTTGCCATTTCAATAATTTTTATTTTAAGTGGAACATTTGGATTATTAACTTCATGGATTTTAATGCTATATATTGCATCAATAGTTATGTTAATTGGAATTATTCTTTCAAGAGAAACTTGGACAAGCAAAGAAGATTATATAAGATATTGAAATGGGTAAGTACAAGATTTATACTCCAGCTGGTCTTTCTAGTTTTTTTGAAGCTTGTATTTTCGATGAGAAAGGTAACATTATAGAAGATCCGAGTATAAAAGGAGCTAGAGGTGGTGGTTTTACTCTAGAAAAAGGAACAATAACAACAACTACTATCGATGAAAACAATAAAGAAGTTGAGGTATATATAAATGGAAAAAAGGAAAACGCTGTGACAACAAAAAATGCTGTTAAGCTTCTTTTAAATTTCCTTAATAAAAAAGATATAGGCGTAAAAGTATACCATAAAATATCTTTACCAATTGGAGCAGGATTTGGAACAAGTGCATCTGGCGCTCTTGGAGCCATTTTATCTCTATCTTATGAATTGGGTCATCCTATTTCTATCATTAATGCGATCCGATTATCACATATAGCAGATGTTTTATCCTATACAGGATTGGAAACTGCTGAGGGTTTCGCAACCGGTGGTGTTGTTTTAATCACGGAACCTGGCACCTTTTGGAATGCAGAAGTTGAAAAGATAGCATATAGTAGAGATATTTTAATCGTTGCTGCTTATTTCGAACCAATTAAAAAAGAATCAATTTTAAAATCTATAGACGCATTAGTTGAATTAAACAAGGTTGCTAAAGAAACAATGAAGAATGTATTAAAATATCCTACAGTAGATAATTTACTTAAAGAATCAAGAATTTTCGCAGAAAAATCTGGTATAGGAGATAAAGAGATGCTTAAAATTTCTGATGAATTGGTCAAAAACGGTGCTATAGGTGCTACTCAAAACATGATAGGTAGGGCTGTACATTGCGCAGTTTATAAAAAGACATTATCTAAGATTGTAGATTTACTTAAGCAATATACTGAAAATGTTTATGTTTCGAAAATACATGATGGAGGACCTTTGATTTACTCATATTATCAGTAAAACAATGCTTATTATTGGAAATATGAATCCTAACGCATAGAGTATTGGTTCGATGTATTTTTCCAATTTTATCAGACCTATGTCATGTAAGAAGGCTTTAAATCTGTACATCCCATGATAAATAGCTGAAGCAATAATTATGAATATATATACTTTAAATGCATAACTGCTCAACATTTTAGCTAGTATTTGTTGACCCATTGTATTTGAAATTAAAGATGGAACAAATTCAGTTGCAATGATATGTATAGGAATAAATATAGCTGCTAATGTAGATGTTGCAGCAAATAAACCCCACATTACAGATTCAAATTTGCCCATTTTAATAAAGCCAAATGTAATAAACGATGAAAAATAAAATTATTGATAATAATAACCAAACTACAACCATTTCTGAACTGTTTAATGTTTTACTTCCAACTTTTATTGGCTGTGCTTTAGGTAATAATGAAAACCATGTTATACCGTGAATTAGTGCGAATATTAAGAATACAATTGAAAGAGCTACTTCCAAAGGACCAGAAAATAAATATTGATACATGCTTGTTAAATTAAAATCGAAATAGTAAAGTTTTATTAAAAAGTAAATTCCATACAATGCGATAATGAAGCTTGAAAATTCTCTTATTAGTATAAAAGTATATATTGGTCTTTTAAAATATCCAACCTTCTCTTTAATTTTCTTTTTTTCCATCTTAACTAAACAAATTATTTAATGTAGATATTACCTTTAATCTTTGAATATGGAATGAAGGATCTACGCCCTTCGGACATACAACTGTGCATTGACCTACCATTGAACACATGTAAGCTGAGTTTTTAAGCGATGCTATTTTTATTCTTTCTGATTTTGCTTGATCTCTAGGATCATGCAAATACCTATATAATATTGCGAGTGCTGCAGGACCAATAAATTCTTCATCTGAGCCGAATACAGGACATGCTGCATAACATAGCATGCAATTAATACAAGAGCTAGAATGTTTTATTAAATCAAGTTGTTCAGGCTTTACTATGTATTCTTTATCTAAATCTTCTTCTTTCTCTCTTATTATGTAAGACTTTACAAACTTTAACTTATCTAAAAAGATGTCTATGTCTACGACTAAGTCCTTTATAATCGGGAAATTATAAAGAGGCTCGATATAAATTGGTTTCTTTACCGATTCAATTAAAGTTCTACATACCAGTGTTGGCTTTTTGTTGACAACCATTCCACAACTTCCACAGGATGCCATTCTACATGAATATCTAAAGCTCAGTGTTCTATCTAAGTAGTCCTTTATGTAAATGAGGCCAGAAAGTATTGTTGTATCACTTTCATAAGGTACTTTATACTCACTCGTATAAAATACTCCTTTTTCTGGATTATACCTTTTAATTATGAAAGTTGTTTCTGGCATCTAATACTTCCTCTCAGCAGGTTGCCATTTAGTAATTTTAACGGGTAGATAATCTATTTGTGGTTTCTCTCTAGTTTTATATACTAATGTATGTGCAAGATATTCTTTATCATTTCTTTCAGGATAATCTGTTCTATAATGTGCACCTCTTGATTCTTTTCTATACAATGCAGAATAAGCTACAGCTTCTGCGACATCCAACATAAAGTCTAGTTCTAATATTTCAACAATATCTGTGTTAAATATCATTGTTTTATCACCTGCGCTTACATTTTTAAACATTTCCTTTAATTTTTCTACTTCTCTACAAGCTTCTAACAGTTCCTTTTCATTTCTTAAAATTCCAACTTTTTCTTCCATTGTTTCCTTTAATTTGTACTTTATCTCAGCAGGAGCAATTCCACTTTCTTTCTTTAGTAATTGATCGAATATCCTTTTTTCTTCAATTTGAATATTTTCATAAGCTACATTGCAATAATCATGTTCAATTGCAAATTTCGCTGCATGTTCACCACTAATTGCACCAAATACTAGGCATTCAGGTAGTGAATTTGAACCTAATCTATTTGCTCCATTAATGCTCACACAAGATGCTTCTCCTGCAGCAAATAATCCGGTAACAGGTGTACTAGTATTTAAATCTACATGAACTCCTCCCATGAAATAATGCTGGCCAGGTCTTACAGGTATCAATTCATTAACAGGATCTATGCCAACAAATGTCTTTGCAAGTTCCCTTATTTGAGGAAGTTTTTCTTCGATCTTTTCTTCGCCAAGATGTCTAAGATCCAAAGCAACGTAATCGCCATGTTTTCCTTTAAATCCATTGCCCAATCTTATTTCGTTGACTATGGCTCTAGATATAATATCTCTTGGTCCCAATTCCATCTTTGTAGGTACGTAGTTTTTAAGGAATCTTTCATATTTGTTATTCAAAAGATATCCGCCTTCTCCTCTTGCAGCTTCACTTATAAGTATACCACTTCCTGGTAAACAAGTTGGATGAAATTGAACAAATTCCATGTCTTTTAATGGCACTCCTATTCTATATGCAAGAGCCATACCGTCTCCTGTGTTTATAGCTCCATTCGTTGTGAATTTATATATTTGTCCTGCACCACCTGTAGCAATTATAGCAGCTTTACCTTTCAAAAAGTGAAACGCGCCATCTCTTAAAGATAAAGCTGTTATTCCGCAAAATCTATTGTTTTCAACTATTATAGAAGTTACAAAATATTCGTCGTATCTAACTATGTTATCATATTTTAGAGAAGTTTGAAATAACGTATGCAGTAAATAAAATCCTGTTTTATCTGCAGCATGAATTGTTCTTTTTACGCTCATTCCACCAAACCACCTTACATCAATTTTTCCTTCTTGGTCTCTATTCCATGGACATCCCCAATGTTCGAGTCTAATTATTTCTCTTGGAGCTAATCTTACGAAAAGTTCTACTGCATCTTGATCTGCTAAAAAATCACTTCCTTTAATTGTATCATAAGCATGTAAATCAAAGTTGTCATCAGGCTTTATTGCAGCAGCCGCTCCTCCTTCTGCAGATACAGTATGACTTCTCATTGGATATACTTTAGAGACAATTGCTACACTTAATTTGGGACTTTTTGACGCAGCTTCTATAGCAGCTCTTAATCCTGCAGCTCCGCCACCAATTACAATTACATCATGCGAATATTTATCCACATTATTATAATGTTTTTGTTTAAAATATAGTTGATTAATAAAAGGCAAAAGTATATTAACTTCTTGAATAAAATAAAGAATGTAATGTTTGAATTTATACCTTTAGCTGTTGCACTTGTTATATCAGCAATTGTAGCAGCATTAATCGTTGGAATAAACTATTTATTAATACCTTCTTCACCAAAAGATGATATAAGGTTTTCACCATATGAATGTGGTGAAGAAGTTATAGGAGAAGCTCAAGTAAGAATGAATGTGCAATATTATGTATACGGTATAGCTTATTTGATAACTGACATACTTGCAGTTACAATTATAATATGGGCTTTCTATCAATACAATTTATCCATTTCCAGTATTGTAGCACTTTCATTCTTGGCATTTTCTATGCTTTTTGGAATCTTATATTCGATTAGAAAGAGGTTGTTAAGATGGGTATAAATAACATTTTCCAAGACCTTAGGATAAAAATAGTAGATCCTAAAAAACTTTCATTTGTAGATAAATTGCTAGTTTGGAGTAGAAGGAATTCTCTATGGCTTTTAGTCTTTGGTATAAAGTGTTGTGCAATAGAAGATTTAATGGTTCCAGGCGCTTCGAATTATGATTTTGAGAGATTTGGTGTTCTTCCTAGGAATAGTCCAAGACAATGTGATTTGATGATAATAACAGGTCCTATAACGCATAAAATGTCTCAGCCTTTAAGGACTTTATATGAACAAATGGCAGAACCAAGGTATGTCATCGCTACAGGAGAATGTTCTATTTGTGGAGGACCTTGGAAAGGAATGTATAGTGTTTTAGATGGGGCTGACCAAGTTATTCCGGTGGATGTTTATATTCCTGGTTGTCCTCCTAAGCCTGAATCACTCATAGAAGGTATAATTAAACTTGAAGAAAAAATTCTTAAAGGAGAAGTAAGAAGAAAGTTTCTACCTCCTACAGGTTTACCTCAATTAAAAACAGATTGGAGATGTTAATATGAGCGAGTTAAACGTAGAAGATATAAAGAAAATATTACCTTATGCTGAGATTTATAAAATTTATAAAAACAAATTTTATGCAAAAATACCAAAAGAGAATTGGATAGATTCTGCTAGGAGATTAAAAGAAGCAGGTTTCTCTTTATTAATTACAGTTACAGGAATTGATAGGCAGAATTTTATGGAAGTTAACTATATTTGTAGAAGACCTGAAGGAAATGGTTTAGTTATTGTAGGAACTCAAATTGATAGGAGAGATCCTCGAATACCTAGCTTAGTAAATGTTTGGCTTGGAGCACATTTTCATGAAAGAGAAACATTTGATTTATTAGGTATATATTTTGAAGGTAATCTCGATCTAAGAAGAATATTGCTCCCTGAAGATTGGGTAGGACATCCTTTGAGGAAAGATTATAAATGGTAAACGATCAACAAACTAGTCTGGAATCAAAAGATATAAGAACACTTACAATAAACGTTGGACCTCAGCATCCTAGTACACATGGCCCAATGGACATTGTAGTTACAATTGAAGGAGAAACAATAATAGGTGCAGATGTAAAGTTAGGATATATACATAGAGGCATAGAAAAGCTTTGTGAACTTAGAAATTTCTTCCAAATCCCTGTTTATCTTAATAGACTTTGCTATGTGAGTGGAATGTTTTGGGAATACGGCTTTGTAAAGGCTGTAGAAGAAATTATGAATCAAAAAGTTCCAGAACGTGCTGAATGGTTAAGAGTTATTGCTTGCGAATTAACAAGAATAGCAAGTCATATGATATTTTTTGCCTCATTTGGAGCAGATGTAGGAAATTTAACATTGTATTCATGGGGGATTAGGGACAGAGATAGAATTATCGATGTATTAGAGCTTTTAAGCGGCCAAAGAATGACTTTTGGATATTTTAGAGTTGGTGGTGTTCGATATGATGTTCCTGTTGGGTTTGAAGATAATATTGAAAAATCTTTAAGATATGTTGAATCGCATTTAAGGGATTATGAAAGATTGACTGTAGAAAATCCAGTCTTTATTGCAAGAACTGAAAATATTATACTTGCTGATTCTTCTAAAGCTTTAGAATTGGGATGGACCGGACCATTATTAAGGGCTACAGGATTAAAAAGGGATCTAAGAAGAGATGAACCTTATGCAGTTTATGATACAATCGATTTTGAAATACCTACTGGAAAAAGAGGGAGTGTTTTAGATACATTTTATGTAAGAATTGAAGAGGTCAAAGAAAGCATAAAAATAGTTAGGCAAGCTATTAAAAGAATTCCTTCAGGACCTTTTCAGCATAGAGCATTACTATATCCTCCTCCAGGCATTGGTTATGCCCATGTTGAAGATTCAAGAGGAGAATGTGGTTATATGATTGTTAGTGACGGTTCACCAAAGCCTTACAGAGTAAAAATAAGGAGCCCCGCATATGTTCATGTAATGAGTTTGCCCTATATATTAAAGGGATTGAAGTTAGCAGATTTATATGCTGTCATTGGAGCAATAGATCCTTGCTTAGGAGAAATTGATAGATAAATATATATACTACACTCTTTAAAAAATCTCTCATATGATTACAGAATTATACTTGCCTCCTTTTTTATATGACATTTTTAAATCTGCTGTTGCAACGATAATTGCCATTGTTTTCACATTATTAAACGTCATAATTTTTATCTATGCTGAAAGGAAAGTTTGGGCAAGATCGATGCAAAGAATGGGGCCTACTTACGTAGGAAAATGGGGCTCATTACAACTTATAGCCGATCTTATTAAGTTATTGAGCAAGGAAATAATTGTTCCCTCAAAAGCTAATAGAGTTGCATTTTTGTTATTACCAATATTAGTTGCCATCGTATCTTTGATGATAGCGATAATTCTTCCTTATGATTATGTAGTATTTTACACTTTACAAATTTTTCAACCCTTAATCCCCTCAGTTAGTTACCTAACAAAATTTGTAGTCTCTAATTCCTTCACAGCTGGCTTGTTTATTATTTATGTGGTATTGGGCTTGAATCCTGTTTTGATATTGCTAACAGGTTGGGTTAGTAACAATAAATATACCGTCGTTGGTGGTTTTAGAGCAGCTGCACAACTTCTAAGCTTTGAAATACCATTATTAGTTGTTATTGCTTCAGTAGTTGTTTTAACAAATTCATTGAATTTATATGATATTGTTAATATGCAGCAAAAAGTTTGGTTTGTAATTGTTGCTCCACTTGCATTTATATTATTTTTAATCACAACTTTAGCTGAGGGAGAAAGAACACCGTTTGATATTCCTGATGCAGAAAGCGAGATAATAGCAGGATGGAATACAGAATATAGCGCAGCTCCATACGCACTTTTATTAATGGGCATGTATGCTAGAGCTTTCTTTAGTGCAACATTAATTGCAATATTGTTTTTTGGAGGATGGTTAGGACCTACTCTTCCCGGTTTTTTAGCGCCTTTTAGTGGACCTTTTTGGTTGATGCTTAAGACTTATTTCTTTATGATACTTTTTATTGTTATTAGAGCAGCTTTTCCAAGATATAGAATCGACCAACTTTTAAGTTTAAATTGGACGAAGTTATTACCTTTATCTATAGTTAACTTAATATTGGTAGTCATAGCAAAGTATATTGTACTATCATTGGGGTTGATATCATGAGCAGAGTAAGAGAAATTTTTAATGCTGTTTATAGGATCATATATGGCTCTTTAGTAGCTACATACGCTGCAACAAAGTATCTTTTTTTAAGAAGACCCACAATAGAATATCCAACTCAAACAATACAGTTTACAGAAAGATACAGAGGTGCATTGGAAGTTGATGATAATCTATGCGTAGGCTGTGGCATATGCGCAAAAGTTTGTCCAAACACATGTATTTTTATGGTACCTTATGAAAGGGGCAATCCTGCAATGATCCCTGAAATTGATTTACAACATTGTATGTACTGCGGTTTATGTGTAGATTATTGTCCTCCTGGAGCTATTTATCATACGCACGTTGTAAAAATTGTTGGATTCAAGAGATCAGACCTCTATTTATCTCAAGAGAAAGTCACAAATGTTCAAGAACTAGAATATAAATGACATTTGATACTACAATTTATATCATTGCAGTAGCATTGGTTATTTTATTTTCTTATTTAGCTATCAGAACTAAGAGTATTTTAATATCATTGATATATTTAGTGGGGATGTACGCTGCCGGAGCTTGGGCATTAATTCAAGTAGGGGCATGGTTCTTGGCGTTAATTTATTTATTTGTGAATGCTGGCGGAGTTTTAGTTTTAATTATATTTGCATCCATGTTAACAAGACCAGCTAGGGATATACCAACTAATAGAAGAATTACATTTTATGGAATTATTACTTCAACATTGCTTATTGCTTTAATTGGTTACTACATGTATGCAAGCAATATAAATTATGTTGCATCTTACTCATCCAATTATTACAGTATAGCATCATTCATTTTCTCTTATTATTTTATAGGCATAATAGTAGTAGCAATAGCTGCTCTTTCAATATATTTCGGTGCAATATATGTAGCAGGTGAAGAAAAATGATTGACGTCTTAGTTGCAATACTTGTTGTATTGCCTGCCTTTGGCATAGGAATATTTGGTCTTTTAGCAAGAAGGCATTTCATAAGAATAATAATATCTGTTGAAATTGCACTTAATGCAGTCATTCTGACGTTGGGTGTATTTTCAGCACTTAATGGAACAATGGGAGAAGCGATCGGCATATTATTTTTATTCATAATAGCAATGGAAGTTGCGATTGGATTGGCTATAGCTATACAAATGGATAAGGTATTTCAGACAGTTGATATTTATGCAGTAAGAAAAATAAAGGACGAATAAATATGGTAAACTTAGTAAATTTAGAAAATACTATATTTTACTTATTCGCACCTTTTATATTATTCATTTTCAGTTTAATAGTTGCAATCGTAGGTTTATTCAAAAAATATTTAGTTGCTAAGATTTTATCATACATCTCATTACTGTTAGCTTTAATAACATCGATATATTTTCTGTCTTATTCAAGCGCATTGTTTTTATTTAATGGAAAAATAATTATTGATAAATTTTCTTTAATTGTTTGGATAGCTTTAATAATAGGAGCATTTTTCTCTTTATCATCAATGGAAAATGACCTTATATCCAGAGAAGCATTTCCATTACTTCTTTTATCACTCTCATTAGCATTGATCGCTATCATTTCTAGAGATTTGCTAATTTTGTTTTTAGCCGTTGAAGGAAGCATATTGCCAACATATGCGTTGGTTGCGCAGTTTAAGAAAGAACCTTTCTCTCTTGAAGCAACCGTAAAATATTTTATTTTTGGTATTCTAGCTACTTTGTTATTTGCATACGGTATTACTGTTATTTTTGGTAATTTAGGGTCAACATCATTTGCTATCATTTCAGATAAGATTCCAAATTCAAATTTGTTACTATCAGTTCTTGGCTTTATTTTAATAATTTTATCATTAGGTATTAAATCAACACTTGTTCCATTGCATACATGGGCGATAGACACATATCAAGGAGCACCAACCAGTATTACTGTCTTTCTATCAACAACATCTAAAATTCTAGGTATTTCAGTAATAGCCTTGCTTATTACAGGGCCATTCAGCGGATTGTATAAGTTCACTACTATCTATTATATACTTGTAGCTTTTGCATTGCTAACTTTAGTAGTGCCTAATATAGCTGCACTCATACAACGCGATCTAAAAAGACTGTTAGCGTATTCATCAATTGCACATGCTGGTTATATGTCTTTAATATTCGTCTTTCCATTCCAGACAATTTACATTTTAGGATACTATCTTATAACTTATAGCATTGCTAAATCAGTTAGCTTCATGGTTGTAAAGATTATATCTGGTGAAGGTAGCTACAGTTCTTATGATTCTTTAAGGGGTCTTTTTAAATCCAATCCTTTAATAGCTTTTGCATTTTCAATCAGCTTGTTATCGTTAGCTGGAATACCTCCCTTTGCAGGTTTTATGGCAAAGTTCTTGCTATTTTTATCAACAGCTTTATCAAGTAGTGTAGGAATTTCCTTAGCTTTAATAGCATTAATAATGAGCGGTGTATCTGTTTATTATTATGTTATTGTTATTAGGTTTGCCTCTTCAAAAAGTTTAGGAAACGGTAATGAAAAGTTATTGAACCTCAGCTTTGAAAAATATTTATTTTTAATATTATCTATTGTTTTGTTGATTGTGCTAACTTTCTTTCCTAATTACTTTTTTGTTTCAATCCCAATAATTTCTCCTTAATTAATTTAATTGAATAAAAGCTTTGTTTTTCTGGAAGAATTAGACGTCCGATGTTAAATCACATATATCTATGATAAGATTTGCTATGTCATCGAAAATTTTAATTATTGTTGTATTATTAGCTACTTCTTTAACCTTATTAATTAAATTTAATATTTCTTTCTTTACTTCTTCATTATTCATACCTTTATTCCTCAAAAAGTTAATCAATGCTTTTTCTTGAAGCTTTTGAAGTTCTAGAGCAAATTCATGAATCGTATTCAAAAATTCTTCTTTAAATTTCCCGTTGGAATTAATAAGTTCGTTAATTAATTTTGCAGTTTCATCACCTATTTTTTCTATTATTTCTCCAACAAGCCTTAAATCCATGCAATTTATCATTGTTAAATTCAATTTGTTCATAAGAATAGGTTTAGTGATAATACTTCTCATCTGCCTTACAAAAAGGAAATATAACCTATCTATTTCTGTCTCTCTTTCTAATAATCTTTGTAAGAAATGTTTATCATTATGGGATTTTAAAGCGTCTACATATATCATTGAAGCAATTGAATTTATCCTAAATAACAATTTTATAGGATCAATTGAAGATTCATTTACCAGTGTTTGGAGAACGATTAAATTCCTTGATTCTTCAACTATTTCAATTCCACTCAATTTCTTTGCAACCTCTAATATTTCTTCTCTTTCATGTTGATTCAACCCTGTTTTTGAGAAAATTTTTATTGTATCATATCCTAGCAAATAGTAGCTTATTATTTTTCTCGAAATGTTCTTTTTATCATATTCAATATCTACAACCTTTTCATCTTTATTTTCCTTGGCAGGGCATATAGCAATTTCTCCATTTTCTTTTATTATTAAATTTATCTCATCGCCTTTTGTAATATTTAATTTAGATATCCATTCTTTTGGTAGCGATATATAAAAAGTGTTTCCAATTTGTTGTATCTTCCTTATCATTTAATCAATTATTATTAAATCATGCAAATTAGATAAATTTAAATCTCTAGAAAAGTTTAAATAGGTTTTTAAGTAGGTTTTTCATGCAAGATAACCTTCAAATTAATCATTTTCTTTCAACTCTGATTGGAAAATCGAAAAATACAAAGAAAGTTTATCTACACACAATTCAAAAATTTATCAATTTTGTTAGAAAAGAAAACTATGACCAATTTGATGTGATAAACTACTTAAATTATCTTGACTCTATAGGTCAAAAAATATCAACTATAAGGTTAGTGGCAGTAGTTTTAAAGCGTTATCTGAAATTTTTGGGAAAAGATACTTCAAAAATTGTTTTACCTAAAATGGGAAATGAAATTAAGAACATATATGTTAGAGAAGAATACTTAAAAGATTTTTTGAATGCCTTTGATTTATTTCGTGATAAACTTATTGTAAGATTTATTTTGCTAACAGGATGTAGAGTTGGGGAAGTAGCAAACCTTAGAGTTGAAGATATAGATTTTGATAAGAGAATAATTAAAATCGTTGACCATGGAAAGTATGAAATAAAGAAGCAAAGAATAGTACCAATAGATAAAGTAACTTGTGATATGTTAAAAGAATTTATTGGTGAAAGAAAAACAGGAAGCGTATTTAATTTGAGTGTGAGAGCTATTCAAAAGATAATAAAGAAAGGGGCATTAAAATCTAAAATACCTTATTGTGACAAAATAACTCCTCATAAACTTAGACATACTATGGCAATTTATTGGATAACTAAAGGAGGAGATTTAAGAACGCTTCAAAGAATATTAGGTCATAATAGCATTAAGACTACAGAAATTTACTTAGATTACGATATACAAGACATGATTAAAGTATACGATAGAATTTCTGAAAAACTTCTGTGATTTCATTAAATAGAAAGCGTTATAAGCAATTTTTTGAAATATTTTAAATGACTCATTGGAGATTTATAACTGAAGTAGGAGATGCTGCATACAATTTAGCTGTTACTGAAGTTATTCTTAGAAGTGTAGGCAACTTGAGAGCTAACAATACATTAAGAATAGCTTATTGTAATCCAAATTCAGTAATTATTGGTATTCAACATATTCCTTCTCAAATAATTAATATTCCCGAGTTAAGAAACTTAAAGTTCAATATTGCAAGAAGGTTAACAAGTGGTTCGCCAATCTTTTTTACGGATAAACAAATAGCAATACAATTCTTTGTTTATGATCAAGCCCCTTCAAAAAATATTCTCAGGAATAAAATAATATCCTGTATAATTGAAGCATTTAAACAAATGGGATTGGAGGTTAACTTTCAAGAACCTTATAAAATTCTCTGTAATGGCAGAATGATCGCATATCTAGATACATTAAGAATAAATCATGGACTTTCGATTTCTCTTTTCATAAACGTAGAAAATGATGCAGATTACAGAGAAAAAATTCTTACTGACAAGTACGCAGCAAATTTAAAGAATTATTTATATGGAATTACAAATGTTAACTTTGAATTAGGAGGAAATTTTTCCAAAACTGAATTAATTGAAACATTTAAATCAGCAATAAAGAAGGAATTTGAAGTCAGTTTTTCTAATGAACACTTAAATCAGTATGAAAACTTACTTTTGAAGTCGCATATTGAAAAACACACAATGAGTGAATGGATCCTTGGCTTTAGAAATATTAGTGAATTTATTTCACCTGATGTAAAATCTATTACAATTAATACGAATGAAGGTTTTATAACTGTTGTTGCATCTACAAATAGAGGCTTAATAACTAATTTGCATATTTCAGGAGACTTTTACATCTATCCACCAGAGGCTTTAAATGCATTAGAAGTAGGTTTAAAATTTTCTCCAGCAGATGATAGTTACATTCAGGATTATGTTGCAAGATATATAAAGATAGCAAAGGTTCAAATATTTGGTATTAAAGAAATTGACATCGTCGAAGCAATCAAAAAAGCAGTATTATGATTTTAATAAAATATATCAGAAAATATTAAATAAAAATTTTACAGTAAAAGAAGCTAGAGAACTACAGAGATTTATTTCACAAAATCTTAACGAAGTACCTTTAAGCAATTTTAAATTGGTAGCTGGTATTGATTCTTCTTATTACAAGAACAAAATAATAACTTCAATAGTATTTTATGACGTATCAGGCAAAAAAATCGTATATCAAAATTATTTAATAGACAAGGTCAATTTTCCCTACATACCAACTTTATTATTCTTAAGAGAAGGACCTTTGCATGCAAGAATTATAGTTGAGACAGAACTTAAGGCAGATGCATATTTAATAGACGGTCATGGAAAAGCACATCCTCTTAGAGCTGGTTTAGCGAGTTTTGTAGGTTATTTTTCTAAGATGCCTACAATAGGTGTAGCTAAGAGTAAATTGTTTGGAAGCATTGAATGGTCAAATAATGAAGGAAATATCGTTGCAGAAAATGAAATTATTGGTAAAGTAATAAAGCTATGTAACAGAAATTTGTATATCAGTGTAGGTTGCAATATTGATTTAGAATCTAGTGTTAATGTATTTAAGGCTTCAATCGTTGGTTGTGAATGTTATCCTTTAACAAAGGCACATGAACTTTGCACAAAAATAGCTAACGATATTAAGGAAAAATCTATAAAATGAATTGAATGAAGGTAGTAAAATTTGTATTTCCTCCATTGGACAATAACGTTTATTTAGCTTACGATAAATCAGAAGGAGTAGTTATAGATATTGCTTTAGGAGCTGATGCTATAGTAGAATTTGTTAAGAAACATAATATCAACATTCTTTATTTAATTAATACACATGCCCATATTGATCATACAGCTCATAATTACAAATTAAAGGAATTACTTGGAATAAAAATAGCTTTACACAAAAATGACCACGCATTATTAAAGGAATTTTTCAATTCAAATTATCCGTTTATACATGAAGAATTTAAATATGTTGAACCTGATGTTTTTTTAGAGGACGGACAAATTATCAAATTTGGTAATGTAGAAATGAAAGTAATCCATACACCAGGTCACACACCAGGTTCTATTTGTTTATATGTTGAGAATGAAGGCATTCTTTTTTCTGGTGATACATTATTTGCGGGCACATATGGTAGAACTGATTTCCCATACAGTAGTGAGGAAGATATGATTAAAAGCTTAAGAAAGTTAAGCAATTTACCTAAAGACGTAAAAGTATATCCAGGTCATTATGAGGAAACAAAAATAGGTTATGAAAGTTGGCTAAAAGAAATTTGAAAGTAATGTTAAATATAAGCTTACATTGAAAAATTTGTGGATATAAAAATTGAATATTTAAAGAAGTATTTAAGTAGTGTATACAATTCGAATGTTGAAATAATTGATATAAAAGGAATTAAAGTTGAAAAAGGTGAAATAAAGGGATATGGTTATGGCATCCCTATCATAATCGAGTATAAAGTTAATGGAGAATTGAAAAAAGCTGTTTTAGAAACGGTTAAGGAAGATATTTTTGGGCATGAATATATTTCTGATCGTGTGTCTAATATTATTTTAGCTTATAAAACATTCAACAGACTTCCAAAACATGCAAAAGCTATTTCAATCGGATATTTTACAGAATCAGATGATATAGTAAAAATTGATGATTTCAAAGAATTTTTCTTATTAGTGGAGTTTATACAAGGTCAATTATATTACAAAGATTTAGAGGATATTAAATCTAGAGGAGAATTAAAGGATAAAGACATAGAAAGGTGTCGTAGACTTAGTAATTATTTAAGTCAAATTCATTCTTTGAAAAGCAAAGATTATAAGCTATACATGCGTAGAATTCGCGACCTAATAGGTCATGGAGAATGTATCTTTGGGCTTGTTGACAGCTATCCTAGTAGTTTTGAACATTTTAGTGAGAAAGAATTTATCGAATTTGAGAAGAATCTAATAAATTGGAGATGGAAGTTGAAAAAATATTCGCATAGATTAAGTGTTATTCATGGAGATTTTCATCCGTGGAATATTTTCTTTTTTGATAACGATGACTTTATTGTTAATGATAGGAGTCGTGGTGAATACGGAGATCCTGCAGATGATGTATCAGCCTTAACTATTAATTATCTTTTTTATTCCATCCAGAAATACAAAAAATTACAAGGACCGTTCGAAACGTTATGGCTTTCATTTTTCGAAAATTATCTTAGATTCACTGATGATGAAGAAATTTTAAGAGTTATACAGCCTTATTTTGCATGGAGGTCGTTAGTTGTAGCAAATCCTATCTGGTATCCTAACTTAGATTCTGCGGTCAGAAAATTATTATTTAATTTTACAAAAAACGTGTTAAATATTGATTATTTTGATTTCAAAAATGTCAACGATCTTTTAAATGAATAACACTTTTTGTATATGGTTAACTGGATTACCATCATCAGGTAAATCAACAATAGCAAAACTTTTAAAAGAAGAATTAAAAAAGTTAAACGTTAACGTATTCATTCTTGATTCAGACGATTTAAGAAAAATATTAACTCCAAATCCAAAATATACTGAAGAAGAAAGAGATTGGTTTTACAATGTTTTGGTTTATTTTGCAACGATACTGGTTCAGAATCAAGTAAATGTAATAATAGCTGCAACTGGAAACAAAGCTAAATACAGAGAGAATTGTAGAAGATCTATTAAAAACTTCATAGAAGTTTATATAAAATGTTCTTTATCAGAATGTTTAAAAAGAGATTCAAAAGGTCTCTACAATCTTGCTTTGCAGGGTAAGATAAATAATTTACCCGGATTACAAGATATTTATGAAGAGCCTTTAAATCCTGAATTAGTTGTTGAAAGTGATAAATTAACTCCTGAACAAAGTGCTAATTTGATAATGCAAGAAATAAATAAAAGATTTCTTTAAATAAATATTGAGCAAATAAATTTATATATGGCTTTAGATCCTGTTGAATATTATAAATTGTTTATTAAAGTATTCGGTAGCCCCGTTAGATTAAAAATATTAAATTCATTAAAGAGCTCACCTAAATCTGTACAAGAGATCTGTAAGGAGTTAAATTTAGAGCAAAGTTTAGTATCTCATAATCTAAAATGCCTTTTAGATTGCGGTTTTGTGAATAATAAAAGAGAAGGTAAAAGAGTTATCTATTCGATTAATGAAAGTATAGTATTTCCGTTATTCGAGTTAATAGATAAACATATTGAAAAATACAAGGATAAGCTAATTTCATGCGGAATAATTAAATCTGAATCGTAACTCATTTAAACAAATATAATATAAGCTTATATTAATGTTATAACAATGTTATAAAGTAATATGAGTCAAAAACAGGAGTTACATATTGTGTTAGTTTCCAACGACCCTCAAAGAGTTTACCCTGCTTTAACATTGGTGTTGGCATCTACAGCCTTAGGCGTTAAAGCTCATTTATATTGTACGATGAGCGGTTTGGATGTTGTTAAAAAAGAAACAGCAAATAAAATAACATTGCAAGGCATGCCTCCTATTGATAAGTATCTTAAAGATGCAATCGATTCAGGTGCTTATGTTTGTGCCTGTGCTCCTTCTAAAGAATTTTTAAATAAAATGGGTATAACTGAAGAGACAGTATTTCCAGGTGTAAAATTGGAAGATGCTGTTACATTCTTAAACAAAGCGTTGAATGCTGCAAGGAATGGGGGAATAGTTTTATTTGTTTAAATTCAAATGTGAGTATTATGGAAACAAAAAAGCAAATTCTTGACGTTAGAAATTTAATGTGTCCTTATCCTTCTTTTCTTACAGTTAAGAAGTTAAATGAAGTTGAGAAAGGGACTATTTTGGAAGTCATTTGTGATAAAGTTGAGATGACAATTAATTCTTTAACAACAACGCTAAAGAATAGAGGATATAAATTTGAAGTAAAAGAAGATAAGGATAATTATATAGTTGAGGTGTACAAAGATTAGGACAGAACAATTTGAATTCAACATTAAGAAAATTGATAATTGGATATTAAACATCGATAAAATAAAGTCTGGAAAATTCATAAGGGATGAACTTAAAGTAGGAAATACGCCAATAGTAAGGTTAGAAAATATAGATACAAATAATTTAGAACTTTATGCAAAAATAGAATGGTTGAATCCTTTTGGGTCAATAAAAGATCGAGCTGCTTATTGGATGATAAAAATTGCAGAAGATAAAGGGATTCTTAATAAAAATAAGACTGTTATAGAACCTACATCAGGTAACATGGGCATAGCGTTAGCATGCATAAGCATGAGCTTAGGATATAAATTCACTGCTGTGGTACCCCAAGCTGTAAGCGAAGAGACAAAAAACTTGATTAGATTACTTGGAGCAGAATTATTGGAAACTTCAGATGACCTCTGTCCTAGAGTTGGAAAAGGCACTGATCAATGCATTGCATTAGCAAAAGGAATTGTTAATTCATTCCCCAATGACTATTTTATGCCAAATCAATATGAAAATGAAGCTAACTTCTTAGCACATTATAATGGAACAGGGCCTGAAATTTTTAATCAAATGAATGGTAATATAGACTATTTTATTACAGGTATAGGTACAGGAGGTACTGTAACAGGTGTTGGTGCATATTTAAAAGAACGTAAGGATGTAAAGATTATAGCAGCTCAACCTCAACCAAATCATCACATCCAAGGATTGAGAAATCTACAAGAATCTGATAAACCTGCAATTCTATCAAAACGATTTCATGTTATAGATGATATTTTGACGATTTCAGATGAAGAAGCATTTAGAGCTGTTAGACTTATTGCAGAAAAAGAAAAACTTTTAGTTGGTCCTTCTTCTGGTGCTGTTCTAGCAGCAGCCTTAAAGTTAGAAGAGAAGGGATTAAAAGGAAAAGCTGTTTTAATCTTTGCTGATGACGCTTTGAAGTATAGTTCTGTTTATAGACAATTTAAGGTTCTAGACGAAGAAACTTTAAGAAGCTTAGAAGAGCTGATTTCTCTTCAAAAGGTCAATTAATAAAAATATATATGTAATATATTTCATATGAAATTATGGGCATAAAGGAATATGATTTGGCAATAATTGGTTATGGAGCTGCTGGATTTTCTGCTGCAATAAAATATAGTGAATTAACTGAAGGTTCAGGAAAAGTAGCATTAATAGGCAAAGGCCCTATTGGAGGAACATGTGTAAATGTCGGCTGCGTACCTTCTAAATATTTATTGGAAGCTTCACATAAGTATTTTTATTCAAAGATTTCAAAGTATACAGGCATAAAAGGTGTTTCTGCTGAAATAAACTTCGGTGCTTTGATGGAAAGCCTAAATGATTTCGTACAAAATATGAGAAAGTCAAAGTATGAGGACGTTATTAGTAACTATGAAAATGTAGAAATAATTAAAGGAGATGCCAATATTATATCCGATTCAAGGGTCGTTGTTAAAAATGGGAAAGAAGAGTTAAAATTATCATTTAAAAGTCTATTGATTTCTGTAGGTTCAAGACCTTCAGTACCGCCTATAGAAGGTTTGAAAGATACAGGATATTTAACGAGTGATGATGTTTGGAAATTGCGAGAGTTACCTAATAAAATTGGCATAATTGGTGGTGGAGCAATAGGACTGGAAATAGGTCAGGCATTAGCACATCTAGGAGCAAATGTAACAATAATCGAGGCATTACCTAGAATAGCTTATACAACTGAACCAGAGATTTCTGAAATTCTTGAAGATATTTTAAAAGAAGAAGGAATTAAAATTTATAAACGCGTAAGGGTTTCTAAAGTTTATAAGTATGGAAATGAAAAAGTTGTAAAAATATTATCACATGATAAGGAATTAAACCTCAATTTTGATGAGATAATTGTAGCCACAGGGAGAAGGCCTAATACTGACAATTTAAATTTAGAAGTTGCTAATATTAAAGCGAACGAAAAAGGCTACATATTAACTAATGAAAGAATGCAAACTTCAAATCCCAAAATTTATGCAGCTGGAGATTGTGTCTCTAAAAAGCTGATGCTTGAAACAGTTGCGGCTAGAGAAGGCGTTGTTGCTGCTACAAATATTGCAGGAAAGGAATCTAAAATGGATTATTTGCCTGTTCCATGGGCAATATTTACCCATCCTTCTGTTGCATCAGTAGGCTATACAGAAGATGAAGTAGTAGAAAAATACAATGCATGTAGTTGTAGAATTATAGAAATAACTGATATACCTAAAGGTCTCATATTAAAAGAAGATAAGGGTTTAGTTAAAGTGGTTATACACCCAGAAAACGGAAAAATTCTAGGTGTTCATTCTTTGGCTCCAAATTCTATTGAATTCATTATTGAAGGCGCAATGGCTATTAAGTATGGGTTAACTATTTGGGATATAATTGAGACAACGCATATATTTCCAAGCATTAGTGAAGGAATAAAACTTGCTTCTCAAGCATTTATTAGAAACATTAAAGCAATGTCTTGCTGTGTAGAATAATTATTCTATTTTTCTTTATAAAAATATTCGGAGTTAAATTCGTTAATTTTCTCTAAAGCTTTTTGAATGATTGTTGATTTGTAATAGCCTAGATAAATTCTTATAGCATTATCTTTTTTAAAAAAACATAAAGGGGTTAATAAGATGTTTTTCTTTTGCAATAAACTTTTGCAATAATCTAGAGAATTTAGATTTTCTTTTTCTAAAACTGCTACAGGCATATTTTCTGTGTATTTTATATTAAAATAATTTAATTTAGATTTTTTTAGTATATTATAGTTATGTTGAGTTATTCTCTTATTCCTATTTTTAAAGAATTCGTAATTTTTAAAGATATACTTTATAATTTCTTTATCAAAAATAGGTTCAGGTGAAATTAAATCTTTAATTTTAGAAATTTTTTGGATGTATTCTTTTTTTGCTACAATCCATCCAACTTTAATGCCTTTTATATTGAAAAATTTGCTTGTACTTGAAATTAATATTGCATTATCATGAGTGAATATTTCATCTGTAACAAATGGCTTAAATATTTCATCGACTATCACTAAGTTATTTTCTACTAATTCATGTAGATTTACAAGCGATCCATAAGGATTATTAGGATTTGAAATTACAATTATTTTATTCCTCAAATTTTCATAATTTTCAAAAAACTTAAATTTTATTCCCAAGGCTTCAGCCTGTTCATAAAAAGGTGGATATGCTGGAATTTGAATATAAACCAAAGACGGTTTTAATGCTAAATAAACGAAAAATAGAGCTTCTTGTGCTCCGTGGACAATTAATACATTATCAACACTTACTTTATATTGATTCGCAATTATTTCTTCAGGTTTTATATCTTCCTTATCTAAAGATTGAAAATCTTCAATAGGTTCGATGCCGCTTATTGATAGATTATAATCGCATTTATTTTCTTCCCAATCAAAAAGTTCTACCATTTTTACAAATACTTAATTCTTAATAATCAAAGATAAATAATAAAAAAGTTTTTAATTTTTAATGTCTCAAATAATGGTTAATAAAAGGAATGGTTCTAAAGAACCCTTTATAATAGAAAAAATAGTTGTAAGCTGTGTTAAGGCTGGTGCTGATATTGAAAGTGCAAGAAAGGTTGCGAAAAATATTGAGAAAGTTTTAGAACAGAGAAAAGTAGAGGTTGTTGATTCTAATGAATTGACCAAACTTGTTTTTAATGAGCTTAAAAGATTAAATGAAGAATGGTATAAAAATTGGATTGTTTATGATAAGGCAGTAAAAAGGAGAGATACAAGTAAGCTTGTTTAATATAGTATTTTTTTATACTTGGAAATAGAATAAACTAGGCTTACTATTATAAGAATTGCAGATACATGAGCTATAGTACAATATAAACAAATATAGCCTATAACTCCTATTTCAACAAAAATTAAATAAATCAAAGAACCAATGCCAAGAAACATAAAAATAACATGAATTAATACATCATCATATCCAGTTAAAGATAATAATAGAAAAGCTATAAACCATATCATACCTAATAATGACCAAGGTATTCCAAATAAATGTGAATACGGACTATTCAATACATTTTCGCAACTTATAAAAGATAAATTTGTATTGCAACTTAACGTAGCATTAGATTCAAAAAAAGTAATATAGCTTGAATCTGAAAAACCCAAAAGAGAAAAAGCTAATATAATGTATCTAATAATAGTCATTACATTTTGGTATCAAGGATAATATGAATTGATTTACATTGGGTAAAGTTATGTAACTTGATAATTTATTTAGCGCATTTAAAATCGCATTTACTAACTGCTGGCTTTCTTGATAAACTGCTTGATATAGCTGTCCTTGTTTAGAATTTATCATTTGTTGTACTTGTTGGAATGATAATCCTAAAAATAATGCTGGGCTGATACCAGAGCCTATTCTAAAATATATTCCACCTACAGAAATAAACGGTATTGCGCCGCCTGGGTCATATGTACTAAATAGTTGTTCTTCTAAAGTATTCATTTGTTGCAACGATACGTTACCATATCTATTACTTAGCTCAACTTCCAAAAATTCAATTTTATTACTTTTGTAGATCGCATCAACAAAAGTATAAGTTGGTATATTAGGATATGTTTTTTCGTAAGGTGAACTGTAAATTGGCTGTAAGTTGCTCCAATTCCCAAAATGAGATAGAGCCATCACAATTGCCCATCTTTCTGCAGCACAATAGGGACAGTATTCTGCACCAATATATATAAATGCTAACTTTCCATTTTGTGTAATAATTGGGTTATTTGGATAGTATGTTAAGTTTGTAGCATAAACACCTGTTACTTTATTCGATTCTTGATTCATAATTATATAAATTGAAATTATTAAAATTAAAGCTACAATAAAAATAAATATAAAAATATTTCTATTCTTGTTATTCTTTTTTGACTTTTTCATTCATTATTATTATTTTCTAAGTTTCTTTTATTGATTCCCTCCGCTTCCTCCTTGATTACTGTTGCCTCCTCCGCCTAACCTGTCTTTTAGTTTCTCTCTGACTTCGTCTGCAAGTTTCTTATTCTCACCTATTACACTATCCCATTTACCTTTATCATTTCCAAGTATTTGTAATATAACATTCTCTAGTAACTTTTGCATTTCTTTTATATCTCTTGTAACTAAAGCATCTACTTCCCAACTTTCATCACCAAATTCTTTATTATACCACTTGAATCTAGGGTCTGTTTCTTTTGCTGGATTTGGAGGAAGATTGTAATCAAGAATTTGCTTCGCTGTTAATGCAACTCTAACTTCATCTAAATCAAAGTGATGGAATATCTTAAGTAAGGCCATATAGAATCTATTAATATCCAATCCACTTGGATCATGGTCACTTATTATTAAAGCCCAAACTTTATGACCTTTATCTAATTTTTCTTTTATTTTAGGGGCTAATCTTGATATTCTGGTCCAGACTGCACCATAACCTTTGAACGAAACCAATGGAACATAATATTTTTCGCATACAGAATTAATTTGTCCAAAAAGTTCTCTTTTCTCTGTAAAGACATAAACACTCTTGCCTATTTCTTCCCAAGGGTCTTTACCCATTGCCGGTATTGATTCCATTGCTTTCTTTATAGCTTCATCTATATTTGAAACTCCCCATAACACAGGTTCAAAGTATAAAGATTCTGTCTCTGTAATCATGTTCCAATCAACTATACCTAATATTCTTGCTTTAAGCATGAAATCAACTAGCTTATTATAATGCTTAAGATCGTTTCTATAATCAGGTAATTCTAAGCCTACTAGATAGTAATGAACCTGTCTTATTGTTACTGGATTGTTTAACTCAGCAAAAGCCTTTTTTACAAAATCAACTGCTCTCTGTTGCCAATCCGTTTTTACAATTCTTGCCTTCTTATCTTTAGGAACTGTTCTTGTTACATCCTTTTGCCTTCTGCCATACATCTTTTGAAGCCATTTGAGCGTATAATCAGAATCTTTGTGCTTTATAAGTTTCTCACTCATAAACGCTATATTTTATTTTAAATATCAATTCAATATATATACTTTTAATGATGATTGATTATATAAAAAAGATGATTTTTGCATATCAATCTCAATTTTTTTTAAAACGCTTGAATTTATTTCATAATAACAAAAATATCTAAATTAATTATAATTATATAAACAAAGGCTTTTCATAGCTTTTTTGCTTAAATATTGTACAATATCTAGCTCTTTGCTCTAATTCAGGGCATCTTCTTAATTTAAAGCAATTTGCATGTGTTATATAAGTCAACTCCTTTAAATCTTCTTTAATAAACACTTCATTTATTTTGTTATTTATCATGCTTGCTATGATTTGAGTTTCAGCTTGTGCTAACTCACAGCATCTATTTCCTATGAAGCCTCTAAAATTGAAAATATTATAGCCATCTAGTCTTAACGTTGAAATCATAGCTAAGTTAGATGGTAAAACTATTATAGCATCGTTTTCATCTTCATTTTTTAATTCTTCATAAAGATTAATTGAATCATTTAAAAATTCCACATACTTTTTTTGTTTATCACTGTTTAATGTTCTGATCGAATTTGGAACTATCATCTCCATCCTCTCTGCTGCTTCATATAAACTTATTGATTGTTGTTGAATAGTTCTATGTCTTATTATTTGGTGTCTACTTACAAGACTATCTTTAACGCCAAAAAGGAAAAATAAATCATTGAAATCTCTAAAGTTGCCTTCTTTTACTCCTTCAACTATAATATTCTTTATTTCATCTTTTGTGAATTTCTTGATTGGTTCTACATTATATGATATCAAATTAACTTCATTTTTTCCATTCTTAGAAAATACATTCTCTATTTTTTTCGCAAAATTTGAAGATGCAAATGGAAAAGGGTTAGGATAAAATTTGCCTATCTTTATTTGACTACTTACAACATTCACTAAATTTCTATATTCTATGCTAAGGGAATCACTTAAATTGTTAATTAAATCAGTCCATATTGAAGGAATTTTTAAGCTATGTTCTTTATAATATCTGATGGTTGATAACATGTGGACTATATGACTTAAGTTTATGCTACAACTGATAAATGTACCTATGCACAACGGTAAATGATATCTTGCATCTTCTTCAGGTTTTCTTGTTTCTAAAACTTGAATTTCGGACATCAATTCGTTATAAAAAGAATAAGCTCTCTCTACATAACTTATAATTTTATTCTCTTTATTTTTTAGTGTGTTAGGAATGAAGATAAAAATGTTCTTTTCTTCTTTCTCTTTAATTAATGGCATCGTATATCTTAATGACTGTTGTAGAAAATTGCTTCCTATTGAATATGATACTAGCGCTAATGTTGCAAGTCTGGGTAAAATTAAAGAAGCATGTATATTTGGCATTTCCAAAATAGATGAATAGCCATCTTTAATTGCTGCTATTATATCTGAACTTCTTTTTTCAACTTCCTCCTCATCCAATTCATAATCGATATAATGTGGAGTTTTTTTACTCCATGTAGAAATTGTTTCGGAAATTAATCGCTTAAAGGATATATTGCATTGAATATCGATAATACTTGCAGATCTTAAAATCTTTATCATTAAATATCTATGAAGAAATTTTTATAATAACTTATTTAAAAAACTCTTTGACAAATTTAATTAGTTCAGAATTATTCGTTATTTTTACCGAATATTTTAACTCCAGTTCGTTTATAATTCTATTCAGAATTATTTGAGAAAGATCATTGAAAATTTCAATTAAAAATTCTATAAAATCATCTATTCTATCGACAATCTCATCTTTATCCAAGTTCTTTCTTATTTTCAAATGAAAATATAAAGTTTCTGTTTCATCTTTTCCAAAAAGCATCTTAAGAACGTTGTCAATAATTTTGATTAGTTCTTTCTTTTTTTCATTTTTTGAATCTTTTTTGCTGTAATTATTTCCTTTATGCATTTAGTTAAATTAATTATATTGTATATATTAATCTTACTTTAATTAAGGTAAAATTGTTATTTAGTAATTTAAAATTTTTTAAAATAAATTTCAAAAATTAAATAAATTTACAAATTGTTGGAAAGTATTCTATTTTTTGCGGATTCTTCACTAATAAATTCAATAAGTTTACTATTAACTTTATTATTCAATTCCCCGATTTGCTTCTCATCTTTATTAATGATTAGATAGATTTTTGATCCAATGTCTAGAGCTGTAATTGTACTTCTTAAAGCATCTTTTTCTAAATTTTTTTCATCCACAACGTTAAAATATATTCTTTTATCATTATGTGAAAGTAGAATATCTATCTTATGAGCTATATTACTTTTACCAACTACCTTTACATCTTCAATCAAATTAAATTTTGTACTGCTTTTCTTATTCAACTCACTTAATAATTCTTTAAATGCTAAATTTTTGCTCTCTAACGCCATAATTTATGCGAAGTTTTGAATATATTTAATATATAAGCTTTATCCTATTCCCCCCCCCAGTTATATGGAATTTTTTTATTTTTTTAAAAAAAGTAAAGAAAATTTTTGAAAAATATTAAAAAAATTAGAAATCAAAAAATTTTCCAAACTCGATAATGGCTAACATTTATGTATCTTTTAATTAATAATCTTTTTATGGTGAGGTTTCGAAGTTATATTTCAATACTGAGATTTTATTTTCCGAGCGATATTAGAATAGGATCCAGAAAATCCCATGTTGAACTTAGACATATACTAATTTCATGGTTAGTACTCAGCTTTTTATTTTCATATCGATTTTTAGTTCTTGAGGGTTTAAGAATATTTCCAATTTATTTCTTTGTTAGCTTGGTTACAGTCGGTTTAGGCTTTATATTACACGAGCTTTCACATAAATATATAGCTAGGCATTACGGTCATTGGGCAGAGTTTAGAATGTCGATTCAAGGATTACTTTTTGCAATTCTATTTACAATAGTATCATTTGGGTTATTTATATTCGCAGCTCCAGGAGCAACTGTTATAGTGCCTGCAGGAGGTATATTTGGTTATGGAATATCTAAAAGAGAGAATGGAATTATTTCTGCAGCAGGTCCTTTAGTTAATCTTATTTTGTCTGCTATTTTTTATGTGCTCTATATTTTAGGGAATCTTTATAATATCATAATACTTTTCCTAGTAGGTTATTATGGGTCTTTTATAAATGCTTGGCTTGCAGCCTTCAATTTAATCCCTATTGGTATCCTTGACGGAAGGAAAATATTTTCTTGGAATATTTTAGTTTGGGTCTTATTAGCAATACCTTCTTGGCTAATATCTGCACTTTTTATTTTAGGAATTATTTAAGTTTAAAAATTTTTATAATACCAATTTTTTATGATTTTTATATCATCAAAAGTTAAATTATGTCCATAAGGTATCCATTCAATCTCAACAATAGCTTTATATTCTATTAAAAGATTGAACAATCTTTTAGGATACTCTTTGTTCACAAGTTCATCAAACATTCCTGCTAAAATTAAAATCTTCTTATCCTTTAAGTTAATATTTTCTTTAGGTTCAAATGGGATCATTGGTCTAATTAAGATAGCAGCATTCAATGCGTTAGGAAATGTGAATAATAAGCTTATGGCCATATTTGCTCCATTTGAATATCCTAGCGCAATCATCTTATGGTCTTCTAATTCATATTTAACTTTCGCTCTTATTTAGAAATCGTATAGTTCTTTTGTTCTAAATTTTAAATCTTCCAAATCAAATACACCTGGGGCTATTCTTTTAAAATATCGAGGCATTCCATTTTCAATAACTTTTCCACGAGGACTTAGAATAGCAACGCTATTATCTATCTCTTCAGCAATTGGTATAAGGTCTTTTTCATCACCTCCTGTACCATGTAACAATAAGAAACAAATTTTTTTTGGCGAAGAAGATCTTTTAAATATATGAATGAAATCCATTTTCTTATACCTAAAGGTCTAATTTTTCAATTCTTGTTGAAACGTTTTTCATGAATTCAAAATCTACATTAACGCCAATTCCAGGAGAATCGTAAGGAATTATTGTACCATTGTTCATTTTGAAAGGATTTAAAACAATATCTTTATTAAAATATCTTTCATTTGGTGAAGTATCACCAGGCATATTTATTGAATTTAAGCTTGCTAACGCTATGTTGAAAGCTCTGCCAATTCCAGTTTCAAGCATGCCTCCTATCCATACACCTTTTTTAAATTCTTTAGCTAATTCAATAACTTTTAAAGAATTATATACCCCTCCCAATCTACCTGGCTTTATATTGATTATATCTGCGGCCCCGATCTCGAATGCTTTCAATGCTTTTTCATATGATGTAATTGGTTCATCTAAGCATATAGGTGTTGATATTTCTTTTCTAAGCTTAGCATGATGTATAATATCGTCATGCTGCAAAGGTTGTTCAATATATAGTAAATTATATTTATCTAGAGCCTTTAAAATTTCAATATCTTTTATAGTATAACAGCCATTTGCATCTGCAGATAATGGTATGTCAGGAAAGTATTCTCTTATTTCACTCAATATCTTAATTTCTTTTCCTTTGTCAATCTTAACCTTTATCCTTCTGTAACCTGATTTTATAGATTCGTGTATAAAATTTATCATTTTCTTTACATCATCAATGCCGATTGATATTCCTATTAGAGCATAGCCTTTTGATTCTCCAATGTATTTGTATAATGGAATTTTTTTAACCTTTGAGTAGTAATCCCAAAGAAGCATTTCAATTGCCGCTTTAGCCATATTATGACCTTTTATCTTCTCACTTCTTTCTAGAAATTTTGAAGGTTCAGGCACATCTTTAATGTAATTTATTAAATATGTTTTTATTATATGCAAAGCAGTTTCATTATCTTCATAACTATAATAAGGGCCTTCATCTGTCACGCATTCTGAATAAGCGTCTATACCATTATACATTAAATGTAAAATTATAGCATTCCTATAATGTTGAGTTCCAAAGCTTGTTGTAAATGGTATCTTTAAGGGGAGTCTTATTTTATAAATCGTAAGAGACTTATTTGAAAACATTCATATTTAAAATACACATTATATTAATTAAAGTTAGATAAAAAGCAAATGGTTGTAGAATTGAGATATCAAGGAGGAACATTGGTAATTAATGGTTTTGAAACTCATTATTTACCTTCATTAAATTTTATCAAATATGATCCTAGGATTAATGCATACAGATGCGTGGCATATAAATATGCTGATTTAATTAGCTTTTTAAAAGACAAAGAAATACCTTTTATTGATAACGCATTAAAGCCTCTACAAGGTAAAATCGATATCAAAAGAGAGATAATATTAAGGAATTATCAAAAGGAAGCAATAGATTCATGGAAATTAAACAATTATAGAGGAATCATAGTTTTCCCTACAGGTTCTGGTAAGACATATCTTGCTATTCAGGCGATGCAAATGTTAAACAAGTCAACTTTGATAACTGTTCCTACAATTGAGCTTTTAAACCAATGGTATAGTATTATAAACAAAACATTTTTAACAGAAGTTGGTAGACTAGGAGGAGGTTTTAAAGAAATTAAATTTATAACAGTATCAACTTACGATTCTGCATATCTTCAAGCTGAAAATCTCGGAAATAAATTTGAGTTTGTTATATTCGATGAAGTGCATCATTTAGCCAGTGAAAGTTATAGGCAAATCGCTCAAATGTTAATAGCTCCATTTAGAATGGGTCTTACAGCTACACCAGAAAGAGTTGATATGCAACATATTATATTTCCTGAGATAGTGGGGGATATTGTTTATAAAAGACGTGTAGCTGACCTCGCAGGCAAATATCTAGCAAAATTCGAAGTGATTAGGCATTATGTTAACTTAACTGAAGAAGAAAAGTTAGCTTATGAAAAGTTTAGAACAAAATTCAAGAAATTCTTTGAGGAAAATAACATCCAAATTAGAAGCTTAGAAGAATTTTATTATTTAATAATGAAAAGTGGAATGGACAGGAAGGCTAGAGAAGCTTTACTCGCTTGGAATGAGGCAAGAAAAATTGCTTTGAATGCTTCTGAAAAATTAAAAATGCTCGAAAATTTACTTAAGAAGCATAAAGGTGATCGTATTTTAATATTTACAGAGCACAATATGCTTGCTAAGGAAATATCAAAAAGATATTTGATTCCCGAAATTACATATAAAACAAATGATAAGGAAAGAGAACAAGTTATGGAGAAATTTAGGCAAGGGATATATAATGTAATTGTTACGAGTAAGGTTTTGGAAGAAGGTATCGATGTGCCTGAAGCAAATGTTGCAATAATTTTAAGCGGGAGTGGAAGCAAAAGGGAATTTATTCAAAGATTGGGTAGAATATTAAGGCCTAAAGAGGGTAAAATCGCTAAGTTATACGAAATAGTGACGAGAGGTACAACAGAAGTTAATCTATCATACAGAAGGCAAGCTAAAGAGGAATTGTTTTAGAGTGCTACCAAGTGAGTTAGCAAGATATAAAATAATTAAGAATCAATATATTGTTCCTTTGTTTGCTGAAGTTAATGAAGAAAATTTGTTCATAGCTGATTCTTTAATAAAATGTTATGAAGAAAATGTAAATAAAAAAATTTTAGATTTAAACAACTCAATTCGAGAACTTGAATTCATGGCTAATGCATTTGGATACGATTTTAAGCTTGTAAGAGGATTGAAATCATTATTAGATAGAAGAATAAGGCTAAATGATAACGTTGATGAAAATCTAATATTTGAAATCCGGTCTCAAATATTTGAGTTAAGTAATAAAATGTATAAGGGATCAGTTTTAAATGAAAACGAGAGAGATAAAATATTTTCCATTATTGCTGAAAAATATAAAATTAGCAAAGAAAAAGTTGAAGAATTGTTCCTTTCAGTATATGAGGATGAAATGTTCATTAAAGGCTTTGAGAGTATTTCTCCTGAAGAATTGATTAAGCAATACAATCTTTCATTGCTTCAAACAATTCTCTTTAAGTGTAAACAATTGCAAATAACGGTCGATTTAACCGGTCATGATATGCGTTTATTGCTTTGGAGTATAAAAAAGTTAGGATTGTTATATCATGCTGAAAATAATTTTAACAAAATAAACTTGATCATCGACGGTCCTTTGTCTATTTTAAAGCAAACAGAGAGATATGGAACAAGAATTGCAAAGCTCATTCCATTAATATTAAGTTTTAAAGATTGGAGCATAAAGGCAATTATTGTAAAGAAATTTAGAAAAATTAAAAATTTTGAAAAAAATTATACTTTATTGATTAGCAAAAATCTTGCTTCTTATTTTCCAAAATATGAACATAAAGAAATAACATATGATAGCGAAGTGGAAGCAGATTTAGCAAAAAAGCTAGTAACTGTTGGGGGTGAATGGCAAGTAATAAGAGAGCCAGAACCGATAATTTCTGGCTCAACAATATTCATACCAGATTTTGCATTAATAAAAGGAGATAAGAAGGTTTATTTAGAAATCGTAGGATTTTGGACGCCTGATTATTTAAAAAGGAAATTAGAAAAAATAAAATCATTAAAAGGAATAAATTTGATATTGGCGATAGATGAATCTTTACATGAATTTAAAATAGATGATGTTGGAAATTTTAATATTATCAAATATAACAAAAAGGTTTCTTCTATTGATATTATAAAAATATTGAAAAAATTTGAATAACTATTTCTTAAGATTCTCTTTTATTTTTCTAGTAAATATCGGTAAAAATTGATATAGGTCTGCAACAACTCCATAATCAGCGTACTTGAATATGGTTGCATTTTTATCTTTATTTATTGCTACTATTATTTTAGAATCCATTATTCCTGAAACGTGTTGAGGGGCACCTGAAATACCTACAGCAATATAGAGCTTTGGTCTTATTATTTTTGATGATATACCTATCCAAAGGTCATTAGGTAACCAGCCATAATCCGCTGCGATTGGTCTTGAGCAGCCTATTACACCGTTTAAAACTTCAGCTAAATCTTGCGCCAATTTGATATCTTCTTTACTTTTAAATCCTCTACCTATTCCTACTACCACGTCAGCATTTTCGATATTAAATCCGCTTTTTTTAATTTCTTCAAAACCTTTTGATGTAATCTTTGTCTTTTCAATCTCTGTAATTTCCTTTATGAGAGATTGCTTATCTAATTTTATTCTAGGGTAAACTTTTATTGGAACTGTTACCGAAAGCTTTAAACTTTTTTCAACTTCTATGTATGATATTCCTCTTCCTCCTAAAACTTGCCTAGAAAATATTAGGGTAGCATCATTATCCTTAATTGAAGTAGCATTTGAAATCATTGGCAAGTTATACTTTGCACTTACATAAGCAATTATATCGTTATTATTTACAGTATGCGGTGAAACTAAATATTGAATCTCATTCTCTTTATAGAATTTAATTAGGAACTTGGCCCATTGCTCAGGTATTAAATTTTCCTTTGCAAAATGAATTTCGTCAAAATTACTTAGAACATCATTATCTTCAGTTAATTTTGAGACACCAAAAATTTTTCCTTCATTGCCTTTTAATATGTTTGCTATGTATACTGCTTCGTTGATTACTCTAGGATCTTCAGAAAATACTAAAATGTTTCTTTTCATGCTTTAATCACACCTTCTTGAATCAAATTATCTACAAGCTTTTGCGCGATCTCTTCTAAATTGCCACCCTCATATATGATGTTCTTTCTCACAACAGGTCTAATTTCTATTCTTTGTTTCATTAGTTTAGCATTTAAATTGATTCCTAAATCCTTCAAAGTATATTTCATCAATGGCTTATTCTTAGATTGCAAAATTTGTCTTAAAGTTGGTAATCTTGGTTGATTTATTTCTCCTGTAACGCTAATTACAGCAGGCATAGGTACTTCAACAGTTTCAATTCCATTTGGCATTTCTCTTTGTAGTATTAAATTATTTTCACTAATTTCCACTTTTCTCACATAAGTTACAAATGGAATATCTAAAATTGAAGCAATCCTAGCAGGAATTTGAGAATTGGAAATATCCATAGAAGATTCTCCAGCAATAAATAAATCAAAATTTCCAAGCTTTCTTATTAAGCTTGCTAACGCTAAAGAAGTTTCCAAGGGAGTGCAATTATCTAAAACGTCGTCTATAATAAAGTGGGCTTCATCGACACCTAAAGCAAGAACTTCTCTTAAAATTCTTTCGGCATCTGATATTTTTTTGTTGACAGGCCCCCATGTTAAAGCAGAGACGCAAACAATTTTACCACCATGTTTTTCTTTTATCCTTATTGCTTCTTCAATCGCATTCTTATCATATTCGCTTATAGCAAGTTGTGTATCAGCTGTATTGACTCTTCCGTCAGATTCGATTTTTAGAAGATTTAAGTTCAAAGATAATTTTACCAACGTCGCTATATTAACCATAAATAACAATTAATTTTATGAAATATAATTAATTAATCTATAAGGATATCATGAAAGAAATTTCTAAAGTTTTCAATAAAGGTTCTGTATTATTGGTTAGAGGTCCAGCCTCGATTAAAGTTATTAAAGGGAAAGTAAGCTGTCTCTCAAATTTTATATCATATTCACCTGTGATTGTGAGAAAAGGCAAAGTTTTACCTCTTGAATGTGAAGATGATATATGTGAAGTTTCTATTTTAGCTTCCGACAACTCTTACGTTGAAGTTGCCAGCTCAAATTATGGGACATATATTTGGAAACATTATGTCGAAAATATATTAGAAAATTTAGGAGGAAAATATAAAAAGATTGTAATCATAGGTGCAACTGATGCAGGAAAGTCAACGTTTTCTGTGTATTTAATTAATCTTGCATTAAGTAAAAATCTCCTACCTGGAATAATAGATGCTGACGTAGGTCAAAGTGATCTTACACCACCTTCATTTATAGGATGTAAAAAGATTAAAAAGCAAATTTTCGACCTTAGAGATGAGAAGGCAGATTACACGTTAGCTATAGGAGTTATCGACTCATTTCATTTTAATGATTTAATTATAAATGTAATAAAGAAAGAATTTGAATTACTACAAGATGCAAATATAATTATCATAAATACGGATGGATTTGTTGTTGATAAAGGTTTAGAGAATAAGATATCTTTAATAAATCAAATTAATCCTGATTTAATTTTTATACTAGGCAATACTGAATTGTTTTCAAAAATTATTGAACTTTACAAAGAAAAATGTATGATTTTACCTAGGTCTGATATAATCAGAGATAGAAATGAAAGAGCAGAAAGAAGAGAAATACAATATCAAAAATATTTGATAGATTCAAAGAAAAAAATTATTAACTTAACTAACTTAAAGATTGGACTTTTTGGTAGAATCTATGAGAAAACTTTAGTTGAGAAAGATACAGTTACAATGTTTAGTAAAGATAATTACGCTTTAAAGATTTTTCCAAGTAAGTATGAGATGTTTATTATAAATTCGATGGAAAAAACCACCTTCATAACAAATGAATCATTGAGGGGTATGTTCGTAGGATTATCTGAAGATGAATTTATTATAGGATTTGGTGTAATAGAATCGTTCAATGGAAGTAAAATAAGAATTTTAACAAATTTTGATGGTAAATTTGATTGTATTTGGTTAACTACAATACGAATTACAAAAACGGGCGAACAGAAAATAAGCTTAAGATTTATTTAAAATTAAATATTTCTTGTGCGTTTTTTGTTGTTGCATTAATAACTTCATTAATAGGTATTTTTTTAATTTCAGCTATTTTGGCTGCAGATATTACGATGTTAGAAGGAGTATTAATTATATCTTTTGTTGGTCCTAATACAGGGGCATCGCTCTCTAGTAGAATTTTATCCAAAGGTAGATGTTTAGCCATTTTTTGTTTCTGTTCAGATCTAACTATTGAAGGAGGGATAGAAAAATAGAAACCTTTTTTGACTCCTTCAATTGCATAACCTACTGAACCATCAAATGCATGCATTATAACTCTTTTAGCTCCTTCTTCTGTTAATATTTTAATAGCATATTTTCCAGCACTTCTAGAATGAACTACTATTGGCATATTTAGTTCATTAGAAAAACTAATCCAATTTTTGAATATCGTTTCTTGTTTCTTTTTTTCTTCTTCTTTTCTAAATATAAAATAATCTAATCCAACTTCGCCTATTCCAATTATTTTATTAATTCTTCTTCTTATTTCCATCATAAACTCATTTACTTTATCTAAATCTAAAATTGTATAATCTAAGCCTGCTGTACAAAATATTAAACTTGGATATTTTTCCATGATTAGAAAGGTTTTTTCTAATGAATCGATATTTAATGCTGATGAAACAATCTTTGTAACTCCTACCTTAACAGCGTTGGATATTATTTCATCTCTATTTGAATCAAACTCTTTTGCATCAATATGACAATGTACATCTATCATGATATGAGAATGTTTTTTTTATTAAAATTAATAACTCACTTTATAATTTTTCAAGGACTGTCTAATTTCGTTTAATTCTTTTTCTCTTATGTTTCTCCTTATATTTGCTTCTTCCCATTCTTTAATTTCTGCTTCTGATTTTGGAGTATATTCAGGTAATTTTGTAGGCTTGCCATTTTTATCGATGTTAACAAAAACAGTATGTACGGTACAAACATGTCTCTTTATGTTTTCAAAAGGAGTTTCTGCTATAATCTTAACCTTTATTTCCATCGAGCTTTTCCAAACTCCTGTTATTGCTGCATCTAAAGTTATAATATCACCTATTCTTATAGGAGAATAAAATTCCATTTTTTCTAAACTACCAGTAACGCATATTCCATTGGAATATTTAGAAGCCAATATGCTAGCTATTTCATCTATATACATTAGCAATTTTCCTGCAAACATAAGGTTTCCTTGAAAAGCATCTTCCGGCATTGCTAATCTGTATGTTGTTAATCTCCAGCTAAATTCATCCAAAAGTTTAATATCATTAACCTTGATTTTTCTGTCTGCTATTCTTTCATTCCTTACTTCTTTTCTTTGTTTTGCTTTCAAATATATATCAATTTCATCATTATTAGGCTCTATTTTTTCATCAAGTTCTCTTGGTCTTCCTTGATAATCTACAGCTACAAATGACATGTAAGCTTTTGTAGCATGCTTTATAATTTTTGTGGCTGATTCTTCAAGTTGCACGTCAACAGATACTTCCATAGAACTTCTGCTTATATATTCGACTTGAGCACTCAAAATTACATTATGGCCAAGTTTAACTGGTTCTAAGAAATATATGCTGTCAAGCGAACCGAGAACTGTAAATCCTTTAGATACTTTAGTGGCAGCAATGGTACCTACTAAAACGATCCAATTCATCATTCTACCTCCATATAATGTTCCAATTGGATTTGCGTATTCAGGTAAAACATAATATGTAGTTAAAATTTTTGTATCCTTTATTCTCATATAGTAGTTTTACTTATTTTTACCGACTAATATGCTTTATGAAAAAGATTTGAATAAGACTTTATTTTTCATTAAATACTGTTTAATTGTTGTATAAAAATGTTTGTTAAATTATAGATATAATTAATTGACAAATTTTCTATTAAAGAGCACTTTTTCTAATTTAGAAAATAATTTGTCAACATAACCAAGATTATATTAAAAATTTTTTTAAAATATTATCAATAAAAGTTTATATATTTAATTATTACTAAGAAAAATATGAATGAATTTATTGAGAATGCTTTAAAACTTCTAAAAGAAAACGACGTCGATTGGGTTGATCTACATTTTACTGATTTGCCAGGAAGATTGCATCATATAACTGTAAGAGCAAAGGAATTCAATGAAGATAGCTTCAAGAACGGATTTGGTAAGCTAGATGGTAGCAGTATTAGAGGGTTTACAAATATCTATGAGAGTGACCTTGTTTTAGTTCCAATACCTGAAACCATGACTTTAGTTCCTTGGTCGCAAAAAATGGCAAGAGTAATATGTAAAGTTTTTTGGGGAGGTGATAAGGGAAGGTTTGAAAGGGATCCAAGATTGTTTGCTGAAAATACAGAAGAATACTTAAATAATCAAGGTTATTTAACATTCTATGGTCCAGAACTTGAATTTTTCATATTTGATAAAGTAGAATTGGACATAACATCTCCTCAAGGAGGAACTGGTTATAAAATTTATTCTCGTGAAGCACCTTGGTCTAAAAATGGCTCTTATTTGATTAGATATAAAGAAGGTTATTATCCTGTTCCACCAATAGACCAGTTAATGGATGTAAGGGTTGAAGCAATAGATGTATTATCTAAGAATTTTGGATTTTTAATAGAAACTACTCATCATGAAGTTGCAACTGCTGGTCAAGGGGAAATAGATTTCAGATACTCTACACTTGTTGATACTGCAGATAAAGTTCAAACGTTGAAATATGTAGTAAAAAATGTCGCATCAAAAAGAGGTATGGTTGCGACGTTTATGCCAAAGCCTTTATACGGAGATAATGGTACAGGAATGCATGTCCATATTAGCTTTTGGACTAAAGATGGGATGAAGAATTTAATGTATGATCCCAATGAAGATTACGCAGAAATAAGCCAAATTGGTAGATATGCAATAGGTGGTCTTCTCGAGCATGCTAGATCTTTATCGGCTATAGTATCCCCTACAACAAATAGTTATCGAAGACTTGTACCTGGATTTGAAGCACCTGTTTATCTTGTTTGGAGTAAATCAAATAGAAGTTCAATTATTCGAGTTCCTGCATATTATAAAGGTATGGAAAAATCTAAGAGAATTGAATATAGGGCTCCAGATGCAGCTTGTAATCCATATCTTGCATTTGCTGCTATATCATTAGCTGCTTTAGATGGCATAAATAAAAAAATAGATCCTGGAGACCCGGTTGATGATAATGTTTATCATTTATCACCAGAAAAAAGAAAGCAATTAAAAATAAGAGAGCTTCCCAGATCTTTAGATGAAGCTTTAGATGAATTAGAAACTGATAATGAATATTTAAAGCCAATATTTAATTCTTCTATTCTCGATACTTATATAGAAATTAAAAGGGAAGAAGCAAAATCTATACAACAATATCCTCATCCCATGGAGATTTATTATTATTTAGATATATAATTAAGCCTAGATATTTTTCTATTTATTCCAAATAATTCTTTAACTATATCAAAAGATTTTCCGATTTTTATGATATCGTAAATTAGTAATCCCGCTCCTATGAAATCTGTTATATGAGTTGGGTCTGGTATAGCAAGTAAAGCAATTGCCAGTTTCCTAATTTTTAGACTTTTTAAAAAATAATCGTCTCTTAATTTAATACTTTCATCAATTTTCTTTAAATCAAATGCGAGAGAACGATAATAGTTTTTATATTCATTTAGAAGCCAGTTTACTTTTTTAAAGTTATTCATTCAATTATTATATTGATTATTTAAAAAACGAATAAAAAATACTATTTTTTGTATTACATAGATAATACGTTCATGAAAGCTTATAATCAATTAGATGTTTGGTATCTAGATTTTAGTTCAACCTATACCTAAGATTGCTTTAGCTTCCTCAGACATCATTTCCGGTGTCCATCTTGGTTCCCATACAAGGTCAATTTGTACGTCTTTTACACCTGGTAATTTAAGTACTTCAGTTCTAACCTGGTCTAATACAAAAGGTCCAGTTGGACAAAATGGAGTTGTGAAAGTCATTTTAATGTAAACTTTATCTTCTTCAATTTTGATATCATAAATTAATCCTAAATCAACTATATTTACAGGTATTTCAGGGTCATAGCAATTCTTTAAAGCATTTAAAACTTCTTCTTTAGTTACCATTTCTTTGTTTAAACTATTTTACTATTTATATATTTTTTACGTCTTGTTTTGCATATTTGCTTAACGCTATAACGCTTATACGTGCAGCAACTTTCTTTGCAATTTCATAATAACATCTGCTGGCTTCATTATGACTTATATCTATTGTTATAGGTTGTCCTTCATCTGATCTTTCTCTTATAAATGAATCTAGTGGTATTTCTCCTAAAAAAGGCATATTAAGTTTCTCAGCAATTGCTTTACCTCCACCATACCCAAAAATCTCTGATCTTTTACCGCAGTGAGGACAAATAAAGTAACTCATATTTTCTATTATGCCGATGATATTAGTATTCAACTTTTTAAACATTTGTAATGATTTGGTTGCTATTGTATATGATGTAGGTTGAGGAGTTGTTACAATAATAACTCCAGCTAATGGTAAAGTTTGTGCGAGCGTTAGTGGAATATCTCCTGTTCCAGGAGGTAAATCTACAATAAGATAATCCAAATCTCCCCATTCAACTTCAGTTATTAATTGCTTTAAAACATTAGATATTATTGGCCCTCTCCAGATAAGAGGCGTATCTTCTGTAATAAAAAAACCTACAGAGATAACCTTTACATTATGTACTTCAGGCGGGTATATTTTTTTACCATCAGTTTTTGGTGGCTCTTTAACGCCCATAATTCTTGGTACACTTGGACCATAGATATCACCATCTAATAAGCCAACCTTTGCGCCTAAATTTGCTAATGCAATTGCTAGATTGCATGCAACAGTTGTTTTACCGACACCTCCTTTTCCGCTCGCTATAGCTATGACATTTTTTACTGTAGGCAAAATATCTTCAGGCATTATAATTCTAGAAGGATTAACCTTTGCACCTACTTTAACTTCAATTTTTCCAATTTCTTTTAATTCAGATAAAGATGCCTTAACTCTAGCTTCCACCTCATCCTTCAAAGGACAAGCAGGGGTTGTTAAATCAACATATACAGTAACATCGTTACCTTTAATTTCAACCTTTCTTACCATGCCCAATCTTACAATACTTGCACCTAGTTCAGGATCTTTAACTTTAGATAAAGCATCCATTACTTCTTTTTCATCAACCATACAAAACTCATGTAATCAATAACGTATTTAAAAGTTAAACTAATGAAAAATTAAAAGAAATCTGGTAAATTTATCTTTTTATTTTTTATTTCATTATATATTGAAAGAATCGTTTTAAAATCCTTTAATAAGGCATCTTTCATCTTTGGATTATATAAAGCTACTGCAGGATGATATGTTGGAAAATAAATTGTGTTATTTTTGATGTATTTTTTTCCACGTATTTTACTTGGTTCATTAAGTTTTAGTACATATTTAATTGCAACGTTTCCTAGAAGGACAATAAGGCTAGGTTTAATCAGTTCTATTTGTTTTTCTAGATAATTTTTTATACAAGTATTGCTTTCTTCATCATTCGGTTCTCTATTATGTGGAGGTCGACATTTAACAACATTGGTTATAAATACTTCTTCTCTTTTAATACCTACTTCCTTTAATATTTCATTTAATACTTGTCCAGCTTTCCCAACAAAGGGCCGGCCTTGTTTATCTTCTTCCTCGCCAGGAGCTTCACCAATAAACATAATCTTTGAATTATAAGCTCCTTCTCCTGGCACAGCATTTTTCCTATATTGACGAAGAGGACATAAATTGCATTTTCTTATTTCATCTTCAAGTACTTTTAATTGCTTTATGTTATCTTCATGCATTCTTATTTAAACAATATTTAGATAAATTAAATAATTATGAGTTTATTTATTCAGGTTCTGTATGAACAGTTATAATTACATCTTCTCCTAATTTTTCTTTTATTAAATTCTCTAGCTTTGTTGATAAAACATGAGCTTCTTCAACATTTATATTTTCAGGAACTTTACAAATTATATCAATATATGAACTTGGTCCTGAAATTGCTATAAAACACTTCTTAACGTTAATCTTCTTGAAGAGTTCCTTTTCATTTTTCATAATATCTTGTAAAACTTCGTTTATTTCTTTATCTGTTATCTTCTTTATAGGTTCAATATGTATTGTAATTGAATTTATATTCGATAATTTACTCTTAATGTTTTCTTCTATCTTACTTGATATCGAATGAGCTTCAACTATTTTCGTGGTAGGTTCAAATTCTACATGCATTCTTACATCGAATTTGTTATTAACTTGGTTTATCTCTATATTATGAACTTTTAAATCATTCTGCACATTCTGTGCTATTTTAATGATAGTGTGCTTTAAATTGTTTATTTCATCTGTTAGCACTGGTTCAGCATGTATCATGATATCAGCATCGTAGTTACCAATAATAGAATTTATCCTTTTTTCAATTGATTCAGTTATTCTATGTATGTTTACTATGTCGGACGTATTAGGTATCTTGATAATAGCGTCTATAAAAATTTTATTACCTACTTTCCTAGATCTTACTCTTTCTACATGAGCTCCTTCTTCATTAATGATTTTTCTTACTTCATCTACAATACCTTTTGGGGCTCTATCCATCAACTCATCGATTGCCTTTTTAGCTAATTTTATACTTGGAATGGTAAAATAAAGTGAAACAGCAATAGCAGAAATTGGGTCTAAATAAAAGGCCAATATTGAATTAGAAAGTAAAGTTGAATTTAAGAGTATAACTATTAAGACAGAAGTAGTTCCGTATAAATCACTTAAAAAATGCAATGCGTCAGCTTCTATTATTTGGTTTTTGAATATTTGTGCCGCTCTTACTAGAGTTCGAGCTCTCCACAGGTTAAGAACCAATGTTATACCAATCAAAGAAACTATAAACAAATTGAAATTAATTTGTACACTCTCGATACTAATTAATCTCTCATAACCATCGTATAGAATTAGAATTAATATTAGAACTAAAATTATTGCTTCAAGAAAGCTTCCAATATTTTCAGCTTTTCCGTGACCGTATGTATGTTCAATATCTGATGGCTTTGAAGCTACAATAATTGCATAAGTAGCGATTATTCCAGACGCTAAGTCAAATAATGAATGTAATGCATCCGATAATATAAGAATGCTATTGCTTAGGAAAAAAGCAATAAATCTTATTACAATAATAGCTATCGTAACAAATAGTGATATTATGACTACATTTATTTGCTTTTTCTTTAATACTTTCATCCTACATCGAATTTAATAATTTAATTTTTACAAACTAAGAATATATATTCTTTTAAAATTAATATAAAAATTTATGAATGAATGGCATGAATTGCTTAGAAGTTACGGGGGATTTAAAAAATTCTTCAACCATTTAAAAGATTCCAACATTAATTTGGTAAATTACTTTAATGAAGAAATTCTAACTAAAGAAGAGCTTTATAAGTTCATAGGACTAAAATTTATCGAAATAAAAGAAGGGAACGTTATTGCTACATTCCCAGCTAAGAAAGAATTATTAAGAAGAGGCGGAATGGTAAATGGAGGAATAATCATGGCAATTGCTGATGTTGTTATAGGTGTTTCAGTTATGACACTAAGCGATGGAATTGATCAATTCACCGCAGAATTAAAAGTAAATTTTCTTGAACCTTTAAAAGATGGACCTTTTACTTGTATTGGTAAGGTTATTAGAATTGGTAGAACATTGGCAGTTGGAGAAGCGGAAATATTGGATAATAATAAGAAATTATGTTCAAAAGCTCTAGGTACATGGTATATCGTTAAATGATTAAAAGTATTTTATTTATTATAAAATTTAAATAGATATAATCTAAATTATTATATGGTTAAATTTTATAAAATAAGAAAATTATCTCTATAATAAATGTTAATCTATAATGGATGGGCTTTGTTATTAAGGTAAAATTAATGTAAACAAAAAAAGTATTATAAAATTAATCAATGTAATAATAAAACCATATTTAAAAAATTCAAAATAACTAATTTTTATATTCATTTTCTCAGCGAGTTCTACAATAATTAAATTGCTAGCTGCACCAAGTAATGTTAAGTTTCCTGCTATTGTACTAGACCATGCCAAAGTTATCCAAACTTTAGCTTGTAATGATGAAAAAGTATGTGTAAAAATAGGCAGATATAAAAATGTCATTGGAACGTTACTTAAAATCTGGCTGAGTAGAATGGATGTTAGAGCCACATTCGTTATTTGTGTTATTTGCATATTGTAGTTTTTTATAAGTGTTGAGAATATATTTAGAATTCCTTCGTTATATACTGTGCCCATCAATACAAACATCGAAGTAAATAGAATTAATATCCCCCAGTCAACTTCCGTCATTAGCTCTCTTCTTGAAGGGTATAAAACTATTAATAATGTAGCTCCTATCAAACTAATCCAACTTATGTTTAAATATTCTATACCAAATATCTGAAGTATATCTGCTATTATTATTCCTAAAAATGTTAACAATGATACTATCAAAGTAATTTTTGCTACATACCTATCTTCAATGACAGTTTCGTTTGCCTTTGTTATGATCTCAATTCGGTGCTTAAAATCCATTCTTGTCTCATCCAGCTCTTTTTTAAAAATCTTTTTAATATATAGTAAAGAAGAAAAAGATTGATGATTGTGGGCAAAGTTAAATAGTACAAAAATGTAATAAATGGAGCTTTTATTCCACTTTCGATAGCTATTAACAAATTCTGAGGATTTCCAATAGGTGTTAAAACGCTTCCAGTTGTAACAGTGTAAGCTAAAGCTAACAAAAGTATTTTTGGTTTTATATTTAATTTTCGAGATAACTCTAAAATTATAGGAGTTCCTATCAATGCCAGTGTATCATTCATTAAAATCCCTGACATTAAGCCTATTCCTAAAACAATAAACCATAATATATGTTCAGGTTTTGATGATTTTGAAATCAAAAGTTTAATAATATAATTTAGAATTCCTGACAATTTTAACGCTGCTCCAATTACAAACATGCTGAATAAAAATACAATAACATCATAATTAACAGATAAATATGCTTGTTGAGGTGTAACTACATTTAGAGCAATCAAAGCAACTGAAGCTAGAAGCATAATTGCCCAAATTGGGAGATTGATTTTTAATATGTTCCTAAAAACAATCAATGAATAAGCGAAAAGAAAGATGATTAGCGTAAGCAAGTAATCAATGAACATATTATTGGTTAATAATTTCTCTTTAATAAAATTAAGTTGAGAATTTGGTAAATGTTTTTTATTAGAAAACATACTATAATAATCAATGTACTCTTTTGCAATCGATAGAAGAAATTACGTACTTGGGAAAGGAAAATTCGTTGATGATTTGTATTTTGAGGATATGTTGTATTTGAAAATTATCAGAAGTCCTTATGCACGAGCAAGAATTTTAAAAATAAAAGGAGGTATTACAGGGCATGAATTGCGAGCTTCTATGACAGCTACTGGAGAGGAAGCAACAGGGTCTGAAATTCAGGTTGATTATCCAGTTCTAGCAACTGATTATGTTAATTATGTAGGACAACCTGTGGCTGCCGTTTTAGGAAAGGATAGGTATGAGGCTGAAGATAAAGCAGAAGAAGTTGAAGTAGAATATGAGCCTTTAAAACCTGTAGTGGATATTTTCCAAGCTTTAAAATCAGAACCTATTCATAAAAGTATGAAATCAAATGTTTATGCTTATTATGAAAGAGGAGAAAAGCAAAAAATCGATGCACCTGTTGTTATTTCAGATGAATTATTCAATGAGAGGGTTATACCTAATCCTATAGAACCGAGAGGTATAGTTGCATATTATGATGGTTCAAAACTAAATGTATGGGCTTCAACTCAATCAGTTCATAGCTGGAGGGAAGGATTGGCATCAGTGCTTAATATACCTATGGAAATGGTAAGGGTGATACACATGGATACAGGTGGTGCTTTTGGTTCTAAAGGAAGTGTATATCCAGAATATGTAATTGCAGCTTATGCTTCAATGAAAACAAAGAAACCTGTAAAATGGATAGAAACAAGAAGAGAACACTTACTTAGTACACACCATGGTAGAGGTGCTTATGCAAAAGTTACAATTGGATCAGATAGAAAAGGAAACATACAATTTATGGATGCAGAAGTAATAGTTGATGCAGGTGCTTATCCTGTAGGGATTGCGAATTTTGCTCATCAATGGATTCCTTATCAAATAACCGGTCCTTATGCAATAAGAAATTTGCATGTAATTGGAATGACTGTATGCACAAACAAAGTTCCGGGCGGGCCTTACAGAGGTGCAGGAAGACCAGAAGCAGCTTTCTTTATTGAAAGAATGATGGATCTATTAGCAGATGAATTGAAAATGGATCCTATCGATGTTAGAATGAACAACTTGATAGATGAAGAATTTGTATCAATAACAAAACTTAGGGTCCCTCCTGCAAAACAATTTTTCTTAGACGCGATTAAAGCTATGAATTATTACAATTATGTTAAAAAAGGAGAGAAGGTGGGCATTTCATTCTTTATATTGATACCTGCTGCAACAGGAGGAGAATCGGCCAAGATTTTAGTAGATAATGGTAAGGTGAAAGTTTGGTTAGGCGGAAGTGTTCACGGCCAAGGTCATGAAGAATTTGTAAAGAAATTAGTTAGTAGTGAGCTTGGTGTAAATGGAGATGTGGTTGAGTTAATGCATGGAGATACAGAAGAATTGGATGAAGGTATAGGTACCTGGGGTAGTAGAAGTGCAGCTTTGGCAGGTTCAGCAATAATAGAAGCATGTAAAAAAATTTTAGATTCTGCAAAAAAAGAACTAGGAGAAAAATTTTCAGTTGAAAGAATGCTTAGAGGTAGATATGAAGAAAAAGTGTTGTATTCTCCTCAAGGTAATTTAAATTCCTTAGGTGCAAATCTTGCAATTGCAAAATTGGAAAATAATGTTGTTAAGATAGCTAAAGTAATTTCATATTATGATGTAGGAAAAATTCTAATAAAAGAAGTTGCTGAAGGTCAAGTTGAAGGTGGTTCTTTACAAGGCTTATCACAAGTTTACTTTGAATTTGCACCATATAATAGCGATGGTCAGCTTTTGGTTAGCAGTATTGCAGAAGCCGGAGTAGCATCAGCAAATGAAACATCTGAATTTATATCAATTTTTGCAGAGAATCCTTCATTTACTCTAAATAAAGCAAAAGGATTGGGGGAAAGTCCGACAATTGGTTTGCCTCCTGCGGTGGCTAGAGCTATAGAACAGGTTACAGGTAGGAGAATTAGAAAAACTCCTATAGATTTATCGGAATGGTTTATGGTAAATGAATAAATTAAAAAATTTAACGGACATGCTTTATTTTATTTGTAATAATAAAAATAATGTATAATTTAGAATCGTTGAGTTTAGAAGATCTAAAGAATATATTTGAACAAGCAAAATATGTTGCTGATGAAAATATACTTTTATCAGTTTTTCTTTCATTAAAATTAAAAAAACCTCTTTTAATAGAAGGTGAACCCGGATGTGGTAAAACAGAAATAGCTAAGGTGTTATCTAGCGGATTAAATACTGAATTAATTAGATTGCAATGTTACGAAGGTCTAACTGCATCTGAAACTATATATGAATGGGATTACATGAGACAATTGATTGAAATAAAAATAAAAGAAGCTTACAAAGATACAGCTAATTTAGAAAATTATATATTTAGTGAAAAATTTCTTTTAAAAAGGCCTCTTCTTAAAGCAATACTTCATGAAGGACCTATGCCACCTGTTTTACTCATTGATGAAATCGACAGAGCAGATGAAGAATTTGAAGGTTTCCTATTAGAGTTTTTAGCAGAATATCAAGTTACTATTCCAGAATTGGGAACTTTTAAAGCTAAACAAGAACCAATAGTAATAATAACTTCAAATAGGACTAGAGAATTGGGAGATGGACTAAGAAGAAGGTGTTTATATTTATACATTGGTTATCCTAATTATGAAAAAGAATTGAAGATTGTGAAGCTTAAAGTACCACAATTGAATGAAAAGATATCTGAACAGATTGTAAAAATCATTTCTAAAATAAGAGAAATGGATAATATTTTAAAAAAGCCTGGAATATCTGAAACTTTAGATTTAAGTAGAGCTGTAAACGTTTCAAACTTGAAAGAACTGAATTCTTCAACAATTTTGAAGTATTTAGGATGTATAGCTAAGAATCCAGATGATTTTTCTACATTGTTAAAAGTTGACTTTAGTTCATTGATTTCTGAACAGAACAAATGAACTCCAACAAGCTTATTGTTTTTGTATTAAGTATAGCAAGATATTTAAGATTAAAGGGCGTAAAAGTTTCTCCGATGGACAGCGTAGATGCCTTAAGATCACTTATGTTTTTTGAAAATCCATCTAGAAGATTGATTTATTCTGTCCTTAAAACTATATTCGTTAAAAGATATGAAGATTATTTTATATTTGATTCATTATTCCAATTACTTTACAATCAAATATTTAATCAGCAAGAAGAAGGTGGAGAAGAAGCGATAATTCAGTCATTAAAAGCTTTAGATAACATAATAATAGAACAAGCTATGGAAAGTAATCAAGATAACATTAATCTTGGATATAAAGTAATGTATAGTCCATATGAATCAAAATCAAAAAGAGAACTCAGAATTCAAGAATATAAAGATGTGATATATGTACGCAGGTCTCTACGCTTATTGGCAAAATTGTTAGCTACATATAAAGGTTTAAGATACGAAAGTAAAAGGAAAGGTTTGATAGATATGAGAAGAACTTATAGAAAAAATCTGTCTTACGGAGGTGATATAATCACATTGATGAAAAAAGATAGAAAACTTAACAAGGCTAAAATTCTTTTGATTTGTGATATTAGCGGCTCTATGGATGATCATAGTGAAAAGCTTTTCGCATTAATGTATTGTGTTGCAAATAAATTTCATAAAGGTTCTACATTTTGTTTTAGTACAAGATTACTTAATGTTAGCGATTATTTGAAAGGCTGTACATTTGAAAGAGCTAAAGAGAATTTATCTGAGAAAATCGATATTTGGAAGAGTGGAACTAGAATAGGATTGGCCTTAAGCACATTAGTGAATGATTATTCTACATTTTTAGATCAAAGAACGATAATGATAATAGTCAGTGATGGTTTAGATTTAGGGGATGCAGAAATATTAAAAAATTCTATGAAAGAAATTAAAAGAAAGGTTAAGTATGTGGTTTGGTTTAATCCATTAGCTGATGAAAAAGATTATCGACCTTACGCTATTGGCATGAGAGCTGCCTTAGATTATATAGATGTATTTGCCCCATTCAGTTATCTTTGGAATGAAAAGTATTTAAGAAAAGAAATAATAAAACAGCTAAGCAATAGTAAAAGTAAGAACATTTTATTTCAAGCTCAAAAAGAATTAAATGTTTAAAAGCTAGTTTTCAGCTTTTGTGTAGCATATTTTATGGCTTCAATTATTTTAGTATATCCCGTGCAACGGCATAAATTACCTGAAATAGCTTGTTTTATTTCTTCTTCTGTAGGATCTTTATTTTTGTTTAAAAGCCAATAAGCTGTCATTATAATACCAGGCGTACAATAACCACATTGCAATCCAAACTTTTCTACAAATGCTTCTTGAATTGGATGCATTTTCCCATCTTTTGAAAGACCTTCAATAGTAATTAATTCACCTCCATCAGCTTGTACTGCAAAAACGCTACATGATTTTATTGCTTTTCCATTTAAAACAATAGTGCAAGCACCACAATTATTGGTATCGCATCCAATATGTGTTCCAGTTAGTTTCAGGACGTCCCTTATAAAATGAACTAGTAGCATCCTAGGTTCCACATCTGCCTCTTTTCTTTCGCCATTAACCTTTAAAGAAATATGAATTTTTTCCATTTAAAATCCCTTTATTCTACTTAATGATAATTTTAAAGATAGAAAAGTTAAAAACTTTGCTAATTTCTTTTTAAACTCTGCTGATGCTCTTATATCAGAAACAGGGTTAGCACTTTCATAGCTTATCATAGAAATCTGTTTAAATACATCATCGCTCGCTTTAGATCCTATAAAGTTTACATCAATTTTAACAAGGAAAGGCTTAGAACCTAATGATGTCAAACCTATCCTAACATCTTTAATTTTATCATTTTGATCTATACTTAAATAACTTGCAACAGCAGCTGCTGCAAAATCTCCATCCTTTCTTTTAACTTTAATGTAGGACGCGCCTGAAAAATTATCTAAATTTGGAATTATTATTTCAGTCAACATTTCATTTGGTTTCAAATCTACAGTAAAACTATCTATGTTAAATTCAGAAGCTTGAACATATCTAACACCGTTTAAAGATTGAATTTTATACCTTGCATTTAATACCATCATGACAGCAGGTAAGTCATTTCCAGGATCACCGTGGCAAATATTTCCTCCAATCGTAGCTAAATTTCTAACCAATGGATCTGCTATTGTTTTAGCAGCGTCTATTATGATTGGATATTCTTTATTAATAAGTTCAGATTCCAATATATCTGATATTCTTGTCAAAGCGCCTATTTTTAACTCATTACCCTCTTTCCTTATATATTCAAGTGATTTGATTCTATTTATATCAATAATATATCCAGGTCTGACTAGTCTAAATTTCATTAATATTGTCAGGCTTTGTCCACCAGCAAGAATTTTAGCTTCATCAGCATATTTTTCAAGTAGATTTAAAGCATCTTCAATTGTTTGAGGCGCGTAGTAATTAAATTTCGAAGGAAACATTGAAATTATTATTATTCTAATTGTATAAATTTTTAAATATAAATTTCCAAACATATTATAAAAACGATGCATTACGAGGGTACTGTTGAAGTAAAGAAAAGTATAAAAGAAGTTTTTGACTTTTTAATCGATCCTAGAAAAATATCTACAGTTATTCCGGACTTAGAAAATTTAGAGGTGATTGATGAGAATAATTTCAACATAAAAGCTAAAGTTGGTATTTCATTCATCAAGGGTTCTATGAGTTTAAAATTCAAGATAGAAGAAAAAAAAGAGCCCAAGCATGCAAAAATTTCTGGAAATGGCACTGGGATGCAGAGTTCAGTTAATATGAATTTATCATTTGATTTAGAAGAAAAAGAAAACGGAACTTTAATCAAATGGTTTGCAGATGTGCAAATTGGTGGCTTATTAGCTTCTGTAGGTTCTAGATTAATTGATAATGCTGCTCAAAGATATATTCAAAACGTTGTTGATGGAATTAAGTCTAAGCTTTCATGACTTTTTATAAATAAAGTTATATTATTTATTTGTTATCTATTTCAAGTTGAGAAGAAAAGAAGATAATTGGATAATAATCTATAATGAAAGGAGAGAAGCGATATATAAGCTATTGGATAGAGTGAATATTTTTATAGAAAAGCTGAAAAAAGCAAAAATTCCTACAGTAATAGTCAACTTTTATACCTATGACCAAGATGAGGTATCGATTAAAATGGAAGGTAGCAGCGATAATGACAAAATTAAAAGAAGACATTATTCGATAACGCTTGAGAACTTATACATAGAAGGTGAGAAAATTTATTGCAGAATTAGGTTAACTACATGGGTCTATTCAAATATGAGCAAAATTTTCTACAGAGAAAAGTTTGGAAAAAATAGGAGAGGTTTTGGAGAAATCGTATTTAGAATAAAAGGAGAAACAATCAATTCAATACCAAAAATTCTTGAGAAAAGCTATAATAAGTTAAGAGCGTTTTATACAACTCTGCCTGAATTAGATTAAAAATAAAAAAATATTTTATCTTAAGATTTTATGAAAGCTGTAATATTGGCAGGAGGTTTTGCAACTAGGCTTTATCCTTTAACATTAAACATTCCTAAACCTCTGTTGAAATTAAACGGAAAGGTTATTCTTGATATGATTATAGAGAAAGTTAATGAGTTGGATGTTGATGAAATTATATTAACTGTGAATAGGAAATTTTATGAGCATTTTATTGAGTGGCTAAACGAGAGAGAATATAAAAATATATTTTTAAAAGTTGAAGAAGCAACAAAGGAAGAAGAAAAACCAGGCGCGATTAAAGCCCTTTCATTTTTGTTAAACGATTTAAAGAATAATGATGTTATTGTTATAGCTGGAGATAATCTATTCACTGATAGTTTAAAGTCTATTTATAAATATTATTTAAGTGTAGATTCAACTACTATAGCAATTTATGACATAAATGATTTAAATTTAGTAAAAAAATATTCTACTATTATTTCTGATAAAAAAAGTAGGATAATAAGTTTTGAAGAAAAACCAAAGAATCCTAAAACAACTAAGGTTGGTACAGGGATATATTTCTTTAAGAATGAACATTTTCAAATGATTCGAGATTATATTGCTACAAATAAGAATAAAGACAGTCCTGGTAATTTCATTGCATGGTTGGTTGAAAGGGTGCCAGTTTATGCTTACGAATTGAAGGGAGTATGGCTGGATATTGGATCATACGAAACATACATGAAAGCGAGAGAGATATTTGGCTTTAATAAACATTGATGTTTTTTTCTTTAGCTAAAAAATAAGACAGTAATTGTAATGGTAGTGTGTAAATAATAGGCGTAATAAAATTATGCATTCTAGGCATCTCTATAAATATCTTTGACATTGAACTCAATTCCCTATCTCCTTCAACTCCAAACGATATAACTAAAGCATCTCTTGCAGCCATTTCTTGGACATTACCCAAAATAAGCTTTCTTGTTTCATCTGGCGGTGCTATGAAGATTACTGGCACATCTTTTTCAATTAGACTTATGGGTCCATGTTTAGATTCACCAGCAGGATAGGCTATTGCGCTGATTTTAGCAATTTCATTAAGTTTAGTTTTTCCTTCTAAAGCTGTTGCATAATTAATTCCTCTTGAAAGAACAAAAATAAAATTTTTATTCGCAATAATTTTTGCTATTTCCCTCATTTGGTTAAATGTTTTTTTTAAGACAACACTAGCTAAAGAAGGAAGTTCTTTTATTTCATCATAAATTACGTCTATTTCATCTTGAGAAATTTTTCCACGCTTTTTAGCCAAAGTTAATGCTAAATTTAAGTATATGATTAGTTGTGAAGTAAAGTCCTTAATTGAATATTTTGTTAATGGAGCTCCTGCATTCTGAACTATATACGTTCTAGACATTCCTGTTAAAGGACAATAAGCTTCATTACTCATAGCTAAAATAGTACATGCTCTCATTCTAGCAAATTCAACTACGCTTAGTATTTCTTTATCTCTTCCGCTAGGAGATGAGAATAAAATCGTAGTTGATATATCAATAGAAGATCCAAATTGTTCAATAAATTCGCTAGCATGTGAAGGATATACAGTGATGTTAGCTAGCTTTGAAAATAAGTATGAAGCTGCAATTGCAGCGTTGTAAGAAGAGTAAGATGCTACAATAAAATTCCTATTCGCTTTATCAATATATTCAGAAATTAACTCGAGGTATGGCTTTTGGGCATGCATAGCTGTTTTAAAAGTATAAGGTTGTTCCATAATCTCTCTTAAAACCATATGTTCATATCCTAATTTTTTTGCCTCATCTTCATTCCATGTTGATTCCACAGCTTCTTTATTCAATTCTAATAAGCCATTTATACTGAATATTTTATAGCTATCTCCACCAACCAGAGCTATTTCATCTTCTTCTAATTTTATGAACTTATTCGTTTGTTTAATAAAACCTGCTGGTTCAGAGGATACGTAATTCTCTTCTTTTCCTAACCCTATATATAATGGTAATCCTTTACTAAAAGCGATTAAGTAATTCTTTAAATTTTTACTAATAATTACTAAAGAAAAACAACCTTCTAGTTTTTTTAATACTTCTGTTATTTGATTAAAATAGTTTATATTATATTCAGAGATTTTTTCTAAATGGTGGGCTATAACCTCTGTATCTGTTTTAGAAACAAATTTGTGATTCGATTGAATTAATTCATCCTTTAATTGAAGAAAATTTCCTATGACTCCATTTTGAACAACTGCTATATTGTTATAACAATCTGTTAAAGGATGCGAATTAAATTCTGCAGGTGCTCCATGTGTTGCCCATCTAAGATGCCCAACCCCAATTTTACCACTCAAATTTTTTAAGTCTTCTTCAGAGAATATTTCTTCAATTTTACCCTTGTTTTTCTTTATACGGATTGAATTTCTGTTTAAAGTAGCTATTCCTACGGAATCGTATGGATAAAAATCTAATTTTTTTAATCCCTCAAATATTTTGTTTGAAACCTCATTATTTTTTGAGACAATTGCAAATATCCTACTCATATATAAACGAATATTGTTCTTATTTCTAAATAACAATTATTATGACATCTACAGACGTTAAAGAAAAAAATTCCTACTAATAAGGATTTTATACTAAAAGATGGCAAGCTATTTGAGCTCACTAATATATAACAATAAAATTGTTAAAAATTGTGCTCAGTAAAACAATTTACACTAGAGATTTTGCCGTGGCTACAGAGCATTATCTAGCATCTTTAGCAGCTTATGATGTACTAAAAAAAGGCGGTAATGCATTTGATGCTACTATTGCTGCATCTTTTTCTTTAACAGTATTGCAGCCACATTTGAATGGACTAGGAGGCGATTTTTTTGCAATGGTTTATAATTCAGGAGAAGATAAAATTTATTGTTTAAATTCTAGTGGCTGGTATTATAAAAATGTAAATTTAGATAATTTGGAAAAAAATGGCATACCATTATATGGCCCTTTTTCTTCAGTAGTTCCTGGTTATGTAAAAGGTATTTGTTCACTTCATAAAAAATTTGCTACATTAGAACTTAAGGATTTAATGAAATATGCGATAAATTATGCTGAAAAGGGCTTTCCTGTAACTGATAAACTCTCACGCTCTATTAAGAATGAATTTGGAACGCTTTTGAATGAAGGTTTCATTGAAAATGTTTTAGATGTATCAGGGGGTTTTATATTAAAGCAAAAAAAATTAGCAAAAGCTTTGAAAGAAGTAGAAGAATCAGGTTCAGATGCTTTCTATAAAGGAAAAATCGCTAAAAAGATTATTGAAGAACTTCGAGCAAAAGGATTGGAAGCTATAGAGGAGGATTTTTCTCAATTTAAAGAAGAATGGATTGAACCTATTAGTATTGAATATGGAGGCAAAAGAATTTTTGAATTTCCTCCTAATAGTATGGGCGCAACGACATTATTAATATTGAAATTACTTTCAATTCAAGATTTAAGAAAATATTCTCCTAATTCTGAAGAAAGAATTTTAAAAATGATCAACGCTGCTAAAATTGCTTATAAAAGGACAGATGAAATGATTGGTGATCCAAGGTTCGTCAAATTCGATATTGAAAAATATCTTGATATAAGTAATATAGGTACATCATTTCAATTATTCAAAAAAAGTGAAGGAGATACTACTTATTTTGCAATAGTTGACAAATATGGTAACTTGGTATCTGCTATACAAAGTTTATTTCATTATTTTGGTTCAAAAGTATACATTAAGGATTATGGTTTCTTTTTAAATAATCGTGCATCAGCATTTAGCACAAAAGGTCCAAATAAGTTGGAACCTAGGAAACGGCCACTTCATACACTATCTACATTAATGATAGGTGAAGAAATTCCTATTATGGCGATTGGTACGAGTGGAGGTAACTTTAGACCTCAGCAACATTCTATTTTTGTAACAAATATCCTTGATTACGGTATGAAAATAAATGAAGCAATAGATTTTCCAAGATTTTTATTGAACGGTGATAACTCTGTAATAATTGAGGAAGGTTTGCCTAGCTTAAATAAACATGGATTTTTAGTCAACTTTGAAAAATATCCAGGTAGAACAGGAGTAGCACAAGCTATTGAGATTAAGAAAGAATATAAGGTTGCAGTTTGTGATGTTAGAGGAGACGGTTTTCCGATGGGAGAATAAACCTTAAATATCTATTTCATAATATTGTTTTGTGATGGGCTTGGATACATATTAAAATGCGTTAATTGTGGCAAAATCTATAAAGCGAGCATATGGTTATTTAATTGCGATATTTGTAAAGGATTGTTAGAAGTTTCAATAAATTTTAAAAAAGAGTATCCAAATGTAGAAAAATATTATGAAGGGATTTGGAGATACCATAAATTTCTTCCTCCTGTAAACGAAATTGTATCTTTAGGGGAAGGTAATACACCACTTATAAAGTCTAAGCAACATCAAAATTTATATTATAAATTTGAAGGTTCAAATCCTACAGGAAGTTTCAAAGATCGTGGAATGAGCTTTGCCATAAGTTTAGCGAAAAGTAATAACGTAAAGAAAATTATAGTTGCATCTACAGGTAATACAGCAGCTTCAGCCTCAGCATATTCTGCCCGAGCAGGTATTGAATGTTATGTTATTTTACCAAAAGGAAAAGTTGCAAAGGGGAAATTGATGCAATCTATATTACATGGCGCGAAAATAATTGAAATTGAAGGTAATTTTGATTTAGCATTGAAATCTGTATTTGAAAGAATAAAAGAGAATAAAATAATTTACCCTTTAAATTCGTTTAACCCATGGAGACTGGAAGGACAGAAGACGATAAGCTTAGAGTTATATGAGAAATTAAATTTTATTGATAACATTATTGTTCCTGTTGGAAATGCAGGAAATATTTCTGCTATATGGAAGGGATTTAAAGAATTGCACGAATTAGGCTTGTTAGAAAAATTACCTAAAATGATAGGAGTTCAAGCAGAAGGAGCTGCTCCTTTAGCGAATGCATGGGAGAAATCTTTAGATAAGCCGGTCTTTGTTGAACAACCTGAAACAAAAGCAACAGCCATAAGAATTGGAAGACCTGTCAATTGGCAAAAAGCTATGAAAGCAGTAAAAGAATCTGAAGGTTTTTTTGTAAAGGTAAAGGATGAAGAAATTATAGAAGCACAAAAAAGATTAGCTAGAATCGAAGGAATCGGTGCTGAATTAGCAAGTGCAGCTTCATATGCAGCCTTTTTAAAAATTAAAGAAAAAATAAATCTGAATATAGAAAAAACTGTATTAATTCTAACAGGTCACGCTTTAAAAGATCCCGAATCGATACTAAATAATTATCTTTGACTTGGATATTTTTGTCATAATCATCTTTAAGCTAAAATAGATTTTTTATTAATGCAGAGTAAGCTAAATTTTTTAAAAAGTTTTAGAAAAAGAAATAATTAGTCGTATTATAAAATCTAATTAAAATATTTCTTACAAATTATAATATTTATTAAGATTTCTATATATAATTGAATGCGAATATAAATATTAAAAATATATTTTAAGAAATTGTTATTTAATTAAAAGCATGGATGTAATTAAAATTAAGGACTTGTTTTATGAGAAATTAAAAATGAGTTATCCAATGATAGAAGGTGATGAGTATTTAATCGACGTTGTATCTATCCTTTCAAATATTAATCTTGATTCTATAATAATAAGAACATCGCCCTTAAATAAAACAAAAATTGTTTCCGGTTATTCAATATTAAGAGGCTTCGTAAAAGAAAAAATAGAAGACATATGGGGATTTTTATATAAGGAAGCTAAAAGCTTTACTGTTGATATTGAATCTTTTGACATTAATGATGAGGCAACAACATTGTTAAGATATTTGTCTACTTATACAGTATCACAAGCAGCAATTATCTATAGAGATTTTCGAACGATAATAACCTTAAGGGATATACTTAACTTAATATTAGATTATCAAATTAGCATAGATATAAAGCTAGAAGAACTTGTTTCAAGCAATTTAATTGTCATTTCTCAGGATTCTACAATTTATGAAGCTATAAGAGAAATGGTAAGCAATAAAGTAAGAAGATTGTTCATTGAGAAATCTGGTGAATATATAACAGATAGAATCATTTTAGGTTTCTTATTCAGCCCCTATTGGCTAAGTAAATTAAGGTCATCTGAAGAATCTTTGCTTGATTCGAACATCCAAAGGTTACCTAAAAAGAAACCCTTTATAGTTGAAAAGGAGATAAGTGTTATAGATGCAGCAAAAGTATTGTTAACTAATGATATAATTTTTTATAAAGGACTAGGTATTATAACCCCCTACGACTTAACAGCTAAACCATTCATAATGAATAAGTTTAAATTTGTAGAAAAGAAAAAAGATTTTGAAATTCTTCAAACATAAGAACTTAAATTAAATGCTAATTTAAATTTTTTTCAATTCTTTCTTAAAGTTCTACTTTATTAATTCCCTTTGTTTTGCAAATTTCATCGATCACTAATTTAATATCGTCTGGTTCCAGGAGCCTATTGTTATACACATATCCACCATCGCTTTCAGTTAAAATTATTTCTAACGAAGTTTTTTCTAAAACTTTTCTATGTTTTTCTTTGTACGTAAAAGAGGGGTTAATCGTTATAAAATATCCGGCACCTTCTATATCCTTTAATAATTCCAAAGGCCCATTGTACCAATGCAGAATTGCTCTTTTTACATCATTTCTTAGCAATAATCTAAAAGCTTCTTTCCAAGCAGCATATGCATGAATGTTTAAAGTTTTATCCATTTCTTTTGATATATTAATGAAATGATTGAAAATTTCTTTTTGAATTTCCCTATTAACTTTGGAATATTTAAAATCTAATCCAACTTCTCCTATAAAATCTGCTTTTTGGACTGTTTTCAAAATTTTTTCACTTCTAATTTATTGATATACCAAGGATGCATACCCATACCCTTAAGAATATTCTTTGTCTTCAAAGCTAAAGTTTTTAAAGAACTTCTATAATCTACTGACACTGCAGCAATGAAAAAATCATTATATATTTTTCCTAAATTTGAGTAGTGACAGTGAGCGTCATAATAAGTTATCATTTTTTAATTTTATTATTCAATTGTTCTGAATAAAAAATATTTTATATTATTGTATTATAATGCATATTTATTTTAAAATCTCATAATAACTTTATCTTATTTAATTTACAATTTAGAAGTGGATAGATAAAATATATTGGAACATTTATTAATAATTACGATATAAAATCATTTATAGCTAATACATTAAATTTAAATAATGAATATCGATTTTCCTTTACAACGAAGAAGATCAATAAATTGAAAGGAACATTTTTTCTACTATTATTATATATTTTCATAGTAATTATTGTGTGGTTTTTAGTATATTTCTTATTTACTAGTGGAGGTGGTATTTCATAAATAAAGCTGAATTAATATGGATAATTGTTATAATGTTTGTTATTACTGCCTTAATAGCAACATTAGCATACTCGGTAATCATGGGTTATAACACTCCTAGTTGTATAACAACAAGTACTGCCACTTTAAAAAACTTCAAACCTGGAGTTTTTGAGAAAGAACCCGGTGTTTACGTTGTCAACATTATAGCTCAAAGATTTTATTTCTCGCCATCACAAATTTTGCTGCATAATCCAAAGAAAATTATATTTAACATAACAAGCAGTGATGTTATACATGGACTAAGAATTATTGGCACCAATGTTAATATGATGATAATCCCAGGCTATTTCACAGAAGTGACTTGGTATCCACCTAGCAATTTTGAAGGGACCTATTTAATAATTTGTACTGAATATTGCGGAACTTATCATTCAACTATGTATGCAACTATTATTATTGAAAAATGATAAATGAAAATTTTAAAGTTGAAGATAGAATCATAAAGATATCTTTAATATTTGCTCTTATAGCACTCTCTATAGGAGGAATATTTGGCATAACGCAGTTGATATCAAGAACACCTTATTTAATTTCTGTTGATCCAAGTACTTATTATACGCTGCTTACAGGTCATGGTGTTTTAATGGCCATAGTCTGGACAAGTATCTTTATTATCGCAATTGCAATTTTCGTTGTAACTAGGGCGTTAAATATCAGCTTAAATAAAAGCCTATTAAATAGTTCAATTTTACTTTCTTTAGTAGGATCAGTAATATCTTTGATAACTATATTGAGCGGAAATTCAAACGTACTTTATACATTCTACCCTCCGTTGGAAGCTTATTCTACATTTTATATAGGTTTACTTATTCTTGTCATAGGAACCTGGCTATTTACAGCATGTATATTTATTGCGTATTTTAGATGGAGAAAAAATAATCCACGATCTTCAATACCAATTCCTGTTTATGGAGTACTAACTACATTAATTGTCTGGCTTGAAGCTACTCCTGGACTTTTTATTGAAATTGTTAAAGATCTGTTGCCAATGTCTTTATTAGGATTATCTATCAGTCCACTAGAGGCAAGAACTTATTTCTGGTATTTTGGCCATCCATTAGTTTATTTCTGGCTAATACCTGCTATTACTCTTTGGTACTTTATTATACCAAAAGTTCTGAACACAAATCTTTATAGCGAAAATATGGCAAAAGTGGTATTTATTTTGTTTATAATAACTTCTACACCAGTAGGTTTACATCATCAATTTCTTGACCCAGGTATAGATAATTATTTCAAATTCTTACAAACAATATTAACTTACAGTGTAGCTATAGCAAGTTTTCTAACAGCTTTTAACATACTGGCTACACTTGAGAATAAAATTAGAGAAGAAGGAAATAATAGCATAATAGGGTGGTTAAAATATTTACCATGGAAAAATCCTACATTTTCATCTATTATGCTTGCATTCATTGTATTTGGGGTAGGAGGAATAACAGGAATTATAAACGCAAGTTATATGTTAAATTATGAAGTTCATAATTCAACTTTGATAGTAGGCCATTTCCACAACACCGTAGGAACAGCAGTAACTTTGACATTCATGAGTTCTTTATATTTTTTAGCGCCTATCTTGTTTAGAAAAAATCTATTTAACTTTAAACTAGCTCAAATTCAACCATATATTTGGTTTGTAGGAATGATGATTTTTTCTATTAGTTATTACATAGCTGGTTTATCTGGAATGCCAAGAAGGACCTCATCAATATTGAATTATCCATTCATACCTAATGATTGGATTCTTATTTCTATAATAGCATCATTTGGAGGAATATTCTTGTTCACCTCAGGTGTTTTTTTCATTTACAACACATCGATGACGCTATGGAGAGGGAAAGTTGGTCTAATTAATGGTGCGATAATGAATTTTGAAAAAAACAAAATGACAGTATTAGATAATTTAAGAATTTGGGTATCTATTGCAATAGTTATTATAATTGTAGCATATGGACTTCCTATTTATAAATTATATTCGATGGGATTAAACACTCAACCCCCAGTTATACCATAATATTAATACGGATAATTTTTTATGATTATTGAAGAATGCTAAAAAGATTTGAGTTGAGTAATATCAAAAAATTCGGAAAAGTCAGTATTGGTAAAACACCTTTATTATGTGCATCTGTAACAAGCTTTGATAAAAAAACGATGAATAAAATAAAAATTTGTTATGAAAAAAAATTATTCCAAATATATGAAATCAGATATGACTATCTTTATAAAAAAAATATAAAACTTAATGATATACTGCCTTTTTTTAAAAAAGAAGAAATACCTTATATTTTTACTTTCAGAAGAAAAGAAGAAGGTGGCAAAGTTTATGTTGAAGATGATAAAAGATTGAAGACGATTTTTGAAGCTTTAAATTACGATCCTACTTTAGTTGATATAGAGTATGAATGGGCTAATAAATACAAAGAGCTTAAAACATCTTTAGATAAAATTAAAGGAAAATCAGGAATAATATTATCTTACCATAACTTTAAGAATACACCAAGCATTAAGCATCTTAAATCTATAGCGAATAATTGTCTTGATTTAAATGCAGATGTTATAAAAATAGCAACTTTAACTAGATCTTTTAAAGATGCACTTAAAATTTTGCAATTAGCCTACTGGATAAGGAAAAATTTAGATATTCCCGAGATTATAATAGGCATGGGTAAAATTGGGTCAATAACAAGGATAACTGCACCTTTTTTTGGCTCGGACATTATTTATGTTCCATTATTTGAAAGAACAGCTAGTGGCCAATTAAACGTTGAATATTATCGATTAGTTTTCAGATTCAAATAACTTAAAATATTTTTTATTCGATGTTGAAATTGTGGATATTATTAAGCAGCTTACAAGCATTTTAGATAAGAATTCATTATTATATAAAAAAGAAGAAATAATTCCTTATTCAAGAGATGCATCTTTTTTTAAAGGTTCTTTACCTTTAGCTGTAACAATTCCAAATAATGTAGAGGAATTATCAAGGATAATGAAGCTATGTTATGAAAATGAAATACCAGTTTATATTAGAGGAGGCGGAACTTCATTAACAGGCGCATCCGTTCCATTTGAAAATAGCATTGTGATTAGCATGGCAAAGTTTGACAAAATACTTGAGCTAGATACTATATCTAGATATGTTGTTGCTGAAGCAGGTGTAAGGCTTGAAAATTTAAACTCTTATTTAGATATGTTTGGATACTTTTATCCTCCTGACCCTGCGAGTTCTATTGCTTCAACTGTAGGAGGTACCATATCTACGAATGCTGGTGGTTTGAGGGCTGCGATGTATGGTACAACGAAGGAATGGGTTTTAGGCATGGAAGTTGTTTTTCCCAATGGAGAAATAACGAGATTTGGTGGAAAGGTTTTGAAAAGATCTTTAGGTTATGATTTAACTGCATTAATGATCGGTTCGGAAGGAACTTTAGCTGTAATTACAAAGGCTATACTTAAAATAGCTCCCAAACCTAGAAAAATTGGAAGAATACTTGCTTATTATGATGAAATTGAAAAAGTTGGAGAAGCTGTTGCTAAAGTTAAAGAAGAGGGAATAACTCCAATGATCGCTGAATTCATGGATAAAATAGCATTAGAATCTATAAAGAAGACAAAAGGAATAAGCTATCCTGAGAATTCCAATGTAATGTTAATATTAGACATTGCTTCGGAAGAAAGTTCATTGGATCCCTTACTAGAAAGAGCATATAAAATTATAAATTCTCTAAATCCAATACAAAGTAAGGTTACAACTGACCCTATTGAAATGGAAAGGATTTATTTGGCAAGAAAGGGAATACTTTCCTCTTTATTGGTTGAAAGGGAGAGCATGAATCAGTACATGATTATTGGAGATATAGTTGTACCCCCTTCAAAATTAGCGATCACGTTAAAAGAAATTCAGGAGTGTAATAAGAATTTCTATTTCAAAATTTCGTTGTTAGGACATATCGGTGATGGTAATATTCATATTACGATATTTACAGATCCAAATGATGTTGAATTAATGAAAAAAACAGAAGAATTTCTCTTAGAAACAGGAAAAATCGCTTTAAAACATGAGGGTAGTGTTTCAGCTGAGCACGGTATAGGTTTAGAGAAGAAAAAGTTGTTAATAGAAGAATTCAAAGCAAAGAATTCTTTAGTAAATTTAGAAATTATGAAACAAATAAAAAAGGTTTTTGACCCTAAAAATATTCTAAATAGAGGTAAGTTACTTGAATAAAATTCTTGAAGAATTGGAAAAAGAAGCTAGTAAGTGTATTAATTGTGGCTTCTGCGATTCTGTATGCCCGACCTTCTCAGCTTCAGGTTATAAAGGTTTTATTAGTGCAAGAGGAAGGGTAAATTTAGCAAATAGTTTGATAAAAGAGATAAAAAATAGTTCAAACTTTAGTTTGAATATAAGTGAAGCATATTATTCTTGCCTTGGTTGTTATGCATGCTTTGAAGTATGTCCTGCAGGAGTTAACGCAGGAAAGGTAAGCGAGTTAGGAAGAAAATTGATAATTAAATATAGAAAGGATCAAAAAAAATATCTAGCTGAACTGCTTGTAAAAATAATTTTAAAATATAAAGATCCGTTAGGACTATCAAAAAAATGTGCTGAATGGTCTCAAGGTATAGAAATTGATGAAAAAAGTAACATTATTTTTTATACTGGTCATATGTATCAATTGATGGGCTATAGTAAAAAGCTGGAAAAATTTATGTTAGATAATAAATTAATATTCAATTTAAGTTTGAAGTTTTTGAATTATTTTCCTTTTTTAAATAAGTTTTCTTCTTATTTTTATGATAAAGAAATTGAGGAAAGGATGAATAATATACTTAAAAAGATATTTAATTTGTTGAAAACATGCAACATTAATTTAAACTATTTGAAAGAAAAAGAACCTTATCCTGGGACTTTATTACTAGATTTTGGATACGAAGAAGAATTTGAAAAATATTCCAATTACGTTACTAAGTTATTTCATGAAAATAATGTTGAAACAATTGTAACAATTGATCCGCATACATTAGAACTATTTAAATTTCATTATCCTAAATACGCTAAAGATTTTAATTTCAATGTTGTATATTATCTTGACTTATTAAACGTTTCAAATATTAAGAAATTTGATAAAAGAGTAACTTATCATGAACCCTGTCATTTTGTAAGAAGATTAAATTACAATTTACATCTGAAAATACTTAAAGAAATAACTGAGGTAATAATGCCATTACATAAAGGCAGAAACACATTATGCTGCGGCGGACCAGATGCAATGTTATACCCTGAAATTTCTGAAAACATAGCATGTAACAGATTTAATGAGTTAGAGAGAACGGGTGCAGATTATATTATAACATCTTGTCCTGTTTGCTTTACAAATCTGTATAAATCTAATAAAGTTTTTGATTTAGCCGAAATATTTGAATATCAATGAATAATATTAAATTTATATAAGATATATATATACATTACGATTTTTTAAAATATTTATTATTCATGTGAAATTATTTTAAAATTTTAAAATGACTTTGCTATGAACAGTTAAATTTAAATAAACAAAAAAAAAAATTTATGCTATATTTAAGAGAAACGGGAGCAATTAAATTGAAATTTATGGTGCCAATAGTAGCAATAATTTTATTTGCGTCTGTAGCATACGCTGCATCCGTTTCCATTCAAACTGTAAATTATTCTCAATATCAAGGCGTGCTGTTTAACAACTATGGAAATTTTACATTAACCTTCGTAGGTTTCTTTGTTGCACATGTTACACAACCTGCAACAAGCTCATGTACTTGGACAAGCAATGGTGAATGCCATAATGCAATAACTATAGGTCATTGGGTAATTGTTGTAACAATATCTAATAGCACTCCTATTAAAGGTACTTTCCCGAAAAGCAATATACCATTTGTTATTCAATGGAATTCTACCAGCACCAATAACTATGTCTATACAACAATTTGTAACATACCGTTCACAATTTCAAGCTCATTTGCGGGAACTCAAACGATGACTTTTACGTGTGATACAGGTGTATCTACATTTAATACTCCAACAGGAATTGTAATCACAGTAGGCCCATTACCATAAAAAATTTAAAGTAAAATAAAGGTATATCGATGGGATTAAAATGGATATTATATTCTATAATTTTTTATAGTATAATTTCTGTAGCATTCAGTCTAGTTATTAACGTAGTTAATTTTAGTTCTTACCAAGGTTTTTATAGTATAGTTTTCTTCGAAATAAGTGCACCCGTAACGACTACCACTTGTCCTAATACGCCTAATACATCTCCAAATCAACCAAGTACAAGTAGTTTTTCCACTTTTTCAACCACATCCTACATTTTTTCACCTAAATTTACACAAACAACAATTATACCTTCACAAACTATGATCGTTGCTATTTCTGCAGCAGCAATAGGTGGTACTATAAATACGAGATACTTAATAGTTAGAGTTCAAGCAGTTAGTCCTACAGGCTCTAGCACTACTATAGGTAGTTCTACAACGCCAATTTTAGGAACAACACCTAAAGAAATTGATCTTAAAATTCCAATTTCTCAAGTAACTATTAATCAGAACGGCTGTATTAGAATTGATTTTATGACACATCCAGGTCATATCTACTATATATATTGGGGATCACCAAATTTTACTAACTTTCAATACACTCAAGTTTTTCTTTATACTTAACTAATGAGAAAAGTATTGAATATCCTTTTTTTAGTTATTGTCATATTAATTTTAATATCACCGTTTATATTAAGTACTAGTACGCTACCAATTGCTATTGTCGCTGGTAATTCTATGTATCCAACACTTCAAAATGGAGATTTAATAATCTTTAAAGGCCCTCCAACTGGTCCTATTCCTGTAGGAACAATTATTATATATGTTGAGCCACAAATAGGAAACAATTTTCTTGGCTGGTTAACAGGTAGAATCATTATACATAGGGTAGTTTCTGTTCAAAAAATGAATGATAATTCCTATTATTATATAACAAAAGGTGATAATAATCTATTTAATGATACTTTACCTGTAAAACAAAGCAATGTGCTGGGTATTCCTATATTAGTAATTCCTAAACTAGGATTGTTATTTTTGTTTATTAGCACACCCCAAGGACTCATTGTTATAATTGGTATTCTAATCGTTTATTATTTGAAAGAAGAAGATAATCGAAGAAATTTTGAAAGAAAAATGCATAAATTTTTACTTTTGTTAGGTAATGAAATGTATAAAGGTCATATATCTAAAGACTTATTCGATAAGCTTGATGTAGATTTAAGATACGCATATAAACTGGAAGAAATTGAAGACAAAGATGTTAGGAAAATAGGAGAATGGGTAGCTAAAACTAAATTAAAAGATTGGAACATGAGTTATTTTGAATGCGATGTATGCAAAAAAGGCATTCAATTTGAAACAAAGAAACTTACATTAAAAATTTGTAACCATAAAGTTGATTTAATCGATAGAACAAAAAGATAAAGGAAAAGTTTATATTCAGTATTCAATAAAATTCTTTAATTGAAATATGGATAATATTGACTCGCTTTCTTCATTAATTAATAACCTTTGAGGGGTGGATTTTATGATTTCAAAAATTAATCATAAATTAGTTGGGAGTAAGTATAATTGGCTTTACTCTATTATGCTATATAATATTGCGGCTAGCCCAGTTTCAACAATCGTCGTGCTCTACATTATCGAAGTCGGTGGTAGCGTAATAGATGCATCAAACGCAATAACAACTAGCACTTTAGTATCGATTGTTGCGTCCTATATTTGGGGTAGAATCTCTGATGTATACAAAAGCAGAAGAAATTTATTGTTAATATCTATCAGCAGTCTATCTCTTTTGACAATCTCACTATATTTTGAAAGAAAAATATTAGAGATAATTTTAACATATGCCTTATTTTCTTTTTTGAACTCTGCCAACTCAGCAGCAATCAATCTTTTAATTATGGAAACTAATCATGAATCTAAATGGAAGAATGCCTTTTCTAGATATTTATTTTTATCAAGTGTTGGAAACACTGTAGGTCTAGCTTTCTCATTTGGTATAACAGGACTTCTTTCAATTCAAGATTTAATTTTCTCATTATTTATTATTTCAACTATTTCCTTAATCTTTGCATATTATTCAATTCCCGAAATAATGACAAAACAAGAAAGAAAGATTTTCATCTCAAACCTTCATGCGTTCATATCCAGAATATTTACATATCCATTCATGATATTGCGTAAAATAAATGGGAACCATAACATGAACATATCGAACCTAAGTAAAAATTTAATATATAGGATTTATGCAGTAATATTCGTTTTTTATTTTGGTTCAGGAATGTTCAATACAGTTTTTCCAGTAGGTCTCAAAGTTTATACATTATCAAATTTTCTAGTATTCTTAGTACTGTTCTTTGGCATGTTCGTACAAACTGTTAGCTATTATTATTTGGGAAAAAGAATTACATCAAGCATTAGGGAAATTTATTCAGCTTTAATCGTAAGGGGTATCTCATACAGTCTTATAGGTCTAACTTTCCTTTTCCCGGTTATACCAATAGTATATTCAAGCTTGTTGTTTTATCTTATTGCTGCAGGGATAGGATTTTCTATGTTTTAAATTAATTCAAACATTTTAATTTTCCATGCAATCGGAAATAATGAAAGAGGTAAACTATTAGGTCTTTATACTGCTATGATTAGCTTTGGAAACTTATTAGGTGCATGGGTCTCTGGCTATTTAGCTTATTACGTTGGATATTGGTTTGTATTTATTCTAGCCGGTATAGTAATATTGTTATGTGAAATTTTATTTAGCATTATGAAAATAGAAAAAATTATTTAGATAAATATTCGTAGCCAGGATACCAAGTTATACTATCTGACGTAAAGCTATACAAACCTACTTGAACCCATTGATATGTCCCGTTTTGATTTACAATCGTCCAAAGACCATAATCTCCTCCAAGTCTGTCATGATTCTGATCAAGATTTAGCCATCCTGTTGCACCAAATAATTGTGAAGCTACTTGTGGTAATACTTGATTTACCTTTACTGGGTCATAAGCATCGACTTCAACAATAGCTTTAATTAATACCCAAGCAATATCATAGGCTACATATGCGTATTGGTCAGGTTATCTACCAAGTTGGGAAATAATGTATTGTCTTACTTTTTGTGTTATATTAGTAAATGTTGGGTTAAAAACAGCGTGAACCATCCGTGTTTGGATGTTAAACTGAGCTACCGTTGTATCCTGTATGAAATATCCACTCCCTTCTGTTCCATCTGAACCAAACCATTTCACATGCTTTAATGCATTGTAGCTTGCTGAATCATGAATTAAAAGTGCTCCTTCATCACCTGCGAATAAAACAACACCTACTTGATTATTTCCATAATTCTGTACTGCAGCTGTTACTCTATTGTTTAAGTCAGCTACGATGACTGTGAAATCAGTTGTTTCAGGCGGGTATTGAAGTATTTCAAATTGTACTCCCAATTTAGTTAACCTATCAGCCAATCCATTTGCTCCACTATCTCCCCATGAATTATGTCTTGCTACGATTATTACATACTATACATTTGCGTCAATAATCATTCTTGAGAGTGCATAATCTTGATATACATCAGGAGGGTCGAATCTATATACAAAAGGCTTATTAACTGCCAATTCCATGGAAGTTGATGATGCACTGACAACGATGATTTGATTACTTTGTGCGTAATTCATCATATTTTTAAGTTCT
>Ga0080006_1169635_pt1 | contig 264464 bp, 256 predicted proteins | sample RS3BMetagenome_FD_69209 | JGI IMG/M metagenome (GOLD analysis project Ga0080006, IMG submission 69209) | Ferric oxide microbial mat and aquatic microbial communities from Rainbow Spring, Yellowstone National Park, USA - RS3B (SPADES... ...
AAACGTACTCTCCCATCGTCATGAGACGCGTCCGTCCGTCGCCGAGCAGCCAGGCAGCCGCGATGCCGGCCTTCCATGGAGGGACGAACGGAATCTGCGACCCCGGAATATAGAGCGAGGTAGGGTAGATCAGCCGGGGGTCCGAACCCAGCACGGCCTGATTCCAGTCCACGAACCCTTGAAGCGATCCCCTCGAGCCGACGATCCTCGTCCATCGCAGATCCAGTCCTCGATAAAGGACGTTCAATCCGTCGATGTCGTGTTGAAGGAATATCTGCGAGGCGTCGGGCGGAGCGCCGGGACACGCTCCGACGATGTTGTACGCAGCCTGGAGTGATGCGATGTAGCCCGCCGGCAGAAAACCGGAAGGCTCGGCCGCTGCCGGTACGCTCGCACCGCTCAATGTCACGCCGCGGTACGACTCGTCATATGCGTACAAGCCGAGCGTCCCTCTCGGCATCTGCTGATCGATCGAGAGCTGGACGACATCGGCAACGACGGGCGCTCCGGGCGCGCTTGGCGCATTCGCAAAAATTGCGTCCGCCGCACAGTCGAATTGCGCCGACGAGGGATCCGAAAAGGCACCGCCGCCGATCGTCTCGGCATCACGCGCCACGGTTCCGAAACGCAATCGCACGTGGGTACGAGCGCGGCTCCATTCCGGAGCTAGCGAAAGGCCGAGTGCGCCGCGTTCTCCCGCGACCCGAACGGCATCCGCCTCCAGTTGAGCGTGGTACTTTCCCGCCAACAGCGCGTCACGCTTGACGGTAAGTACCATTGACGACGATGATCCTTCGCCGAAGCGGTCGAGATAAGACAGCGCCTGAGGAGCGAACCGCGTCGTTCCACGTTTCGAGGAAAGCGTCACCATGACGTTGGATACATGCGAATCCGTGAATGCTACATCGACGCTCAAAGTCCGGCCCTCGGAACGGCCGTTCTCGATCAGCGGTTCAGGTTGACCTGCCTCGATGCGATGCGCATCGTTGATGGTCTCGACTGTTCGAGCGTCGCTCGCAGCAATCGCTACGAGAGCATCGGAGAGCGTACCCGTGATCTGAGTGATCAGATCGCGCGAGGTTCCGCTCTCGTCGTTTCCCGGGCCCATTCCGTACGGGAGTGGACCGGCGTAATATGTGGGAATCGGAAGAGAGTGCTCCGCCCCACCGATCGCCCGTATCGCGGCCGTCCAGTTCACACCGAGCGGGACTGTGACCACTCCGTACACCGACGTTCCCTCTGCGGAGCCGTCGTGCCGGTAGGTCAGGCCGGAGGTATCTTCATAGACCGCGCCGTCGAGGGCGCTTTCGCCCCTGCGATGGGTGAGAACGCCGGCATAGCCCAAGGCACCGAAACGTCCCTGTGCCGAGACTTTTTCGGCGGAGTATCCGAAGCCACCCAGTGTTCCCGTCATCGAGTACTGCGGGGACACCGTCGGGCTGAGAAACAACAGATCCACGGCATCGTCGAATTGGCTGACGCGGATGCCTTCGAGGAGATCCGGGTCGAGCGCATGCGTCGCCATCGGATCGGCTATGTGCACGCCGTCGAAAGCGACGGCCGTCGCCGACGTATCGTGTCCGTCGATCGCGATGCCTTGCATTTTACCGTTGCGGCGTGAGATCGTCACGCCACCCAATTCTTCTAGGGCATCGAAAAGATTTTTGGAGAGTCGTGCGACGGTATCGGCGGTCGTCAAGGGTCGAGTGAAGGCGGAGATATTCGAACGTACCGTCGCAACCGTCGTGAGGAGCGGCTGCAACTCGACCGAAACGACGGTTTCTTTGAGATCACCAACCTCTACCGTACCCGATGCCTCGGCGTAACCGCTCTTACGTACGACGAGACGGTACATCCCGCAGGGATACTGCTGATGACGGCCGTCCCGCTCCTATCCGTCACCGCAACCGCGTTGCGGCCCTCCGATCCGCCCACCAGGAAAACCGCAGCGCCGGCGACTGCCGCCTTCCGAGTATCCGTTACATGGATCGCAACGGAAGGCGGCGAGTCGGCGGCCCGCGTCGCAGATGGGATCAGCGAGGCCGCGAGTACTGCAAGAAGGATGCCAGCGATTCGTCGGTCCATCGCGAACGCAGTTCCGGAATGGCGTCACTCGATGCGCGTCAACGTCAGGTCGAGTTCCTGTGTGTCGCTGTGCGCAGGCGTGACGTCGGTTGCACCGTACTTGACCAGTTGGCGAACGACGAGATGCTCTTCCTGGGTGATACCATGGCGAAGCGTCACGGTCGCCTTCCAGGTGGAAGGTCCGTACGTCGAGGGGAGGTGCACGACGCGCCCTTCGACGTGTGCGGTGGTCTCGGGCGGATGCTCGAGTTGTGATGCGGTCGGCCCCGTGCCCGATCCGACGGCCGTCAACGTCACTGCGTCGTTTCGGCAATCCAGCGCCGTCACGGTGACCGTCTGGCTACCGGCTGGTCCGTTCGTCCAGGGTTTCGAGAGTGCGACGGTCCAGTGTTCTCCGACCGAAAGCGCCGGAGGCGGGGAGCCCCAGAACGCGGATTCGAAGAAGGCCGACACGCCTGAACTTCCCCCGTCGGTCTCCTCATCGCCCGACGTGAGCGAGACGGCATGCGCGAGCGGATCCACCGTGCCGTTTGCCGAGACCGATCTGCCCCCGAAGTGCAGCGTCGCGACGAACGCATAGCGATCTCCCGTCTTACCGGTGACCCGAAGATCGAACGTTCCGCTCGTTCGCCGAAGACCACCGGGGACGTGCAACTCTTCGCTCAACGCCATGTGCAGCTGCCGGCCGACGGCGAGATCGGGCGAGAGGATGCGATTCGACGGAATGCTGGTACACGCGAGAGCGAGCACCGCGGCCGGAAATAGCGTATACGTTCGTAGCGACATGAGTGTCGTTCTCCTCTTCGGACGTTGGTTTGGATATACCGCTCTACAGCGGCATGTAGCACGGCCGATCTTGCGTGTAGCAATACTCGACCGACACGCAGACCTTGACGGGCCCTACCCCGAGGCACTCCTCCTGCGTCACGCAAACTTCGACGCTGCACATCGCGTCCGCCAAAGCCACGGCACTTGACAGTGGTCTTGACGTATCGCGGTTAAGGGCCTGAGCCGAAGCCGGGGCAAGTGATAGCGCCGTCGCGATGGCAAAGGCACCTAGAGCCTTGAGCATAGATGATCTCGCTCTCTTTATGAGCGTGCGAGGGGCATCGTCGCGACGGCATTCGGCACCCGAACAACGAGCAAGCCCACCGTCGCTTCCGGCATATTCCCCTCCCCAGCATTACTCCTTCTCGATTACACAGTCTGCTCGAGCGGAGGTACGAGCCAACGAAAGCGCACCCAGCCATGCGGGGAGCGAGTTCTTGATGACGGTCGCCAGCGGGAGCTCGTTCTGCAGGCGGGTCTCCAAGAGATAGGTGAGCAGACTGTTGCGTTCGAGCAGACCACCGGCGAGCACGACGGTGGTCTCGCGTTCGTGCAAGCCCGACGCACGCGCGACGGCGAGGGCGGCGCCCGCGAGCGCCGCCGCGGCCTTCTGCACCAACTGGGTCGCACCACGATCACCGCGATCCGCGAGAGCGATGACGGTGGGCGCGAGTGCGGCGACGCGAGTCACCGCGTCGTCCCCCCGTTCGTAGGCGAACGCGAGCAGCGCGTGCAGATCCTCGGCTCCCGTCGCCCGCGCGACCGCCGTCGCCAGCTCGTCGCGCGGACGCACCCCGTCGTACGCCTGAGCCGCCGCACGAAGGGCCGCCGCACCCAACGAAAAGCCCGATCCCTCGTCACCGATGAGGTGCCCGTACCCTCCGCTACGATACGATCGCCCGCCGCTCTCGCCATAGGCGATCATGCCGGTTCCCGCGAGCACGACGAGGCCGTCGCCGACCGGGTGCACCGCGCGCAACGCGATGCGCGCATCGTGCGTGACCTCCACGCGTGCGCCCGGAAATCTCCGTGCCACCATCTCTTCGAGCAGGCGCGCCACGGAAGCACGCCACGCACCCGCGACGCCGAGGATGATCGCGCGCGGCACGAAATCATCCATCGCTTCTTCGAGTATGCGAACGAGACGCTCCCCCGCCGCTCGAGCGCCGAGAACCGACGGCGATGCGCCCGCCGCCTCGATCACGCGCGGTGCACCGTCGCCGCCGTCCACGGCGACGCGCGTTCGGCTGGCACCGACGTCGGCGCCGACAAGCACGACGGAGGCCTTCGATCGCGACGGCGGCATCACTCGAGCTCCTCGACGACGGCATCATGGAACGCGATGCGAATCTCGCGCATGTCGAATCGTCCGAAGTACACCGCGTTCGTCAGGAGCACCATCGTGAGATCACGCTCGGGATCCGCCCACACGGAGGTTCCGACGAACCCGGTGTGACCGAACGTCGCGCGCGAGACACGGCACCCGCAGGAGTTGTCGTCGCGCGTCTTCAGCATCCATCCGAGCCCTCTGCGCACGACCGGATCGTCGGCCTGTTCGCGGATCGCCTCCGCAGCGACCGCCGGGTCGAGCAGCGTGCTCGGACGTCCGCGTGACGGGCCCAGATACGCTTCCGCCAAATGCGCAACGTCCGCAGCCGTGCCGAAGAGTCCGGCATGTCCGGCGATGCCGCCCATTAGGTACGCCTTCTCGTCATGCACGAATCCCTGCACGCGGCCGCGCCAGGCATCATTTTCGGTCGCGGGAATCGCCTCGTGTTCGGCGGCGCGCGGGCGATACCCGAGCGTCGGCGATGCGTAGGTCGCCGCAACCAAACTCGCGAGCGAACGACCGGTCATGCGTTCGAGTGCCACACCGACGGCGATGAATCCGAGATCGCTGTAGATGACCCCGGCGCCGGGTACCGCTCGGAGGGCATGTTCCAGCGCAAAGCGCGCAACGTCCGTTCCGCGTACTCTGCGATAGTCGGCTCCCGAATCCATGCCGGAGAGATGCGAGAGCAACATACGAAGCGTAATGCGCTCGTGCTGCGAGCCACGCCACTCGGGGATGAAGCGCACCAGCGGCTCGTCGAGTCCGATATGCCCCGCGGCGACCTCTCGCAATGCGAGCGTTGCCACGAATGGTTTGGTGAGCGAGGCGAGGTCGAATCGCGTATCGAGGACGACCGGCCGCGCGCCGGCGCCGAGGCGCGTCGTGCCGTAGGCGCGCTCGAAGATCGGCCGTCCCCCGCGTTCGATCCGTGCGACCGCGCCCGTGAAATACGTGCCGCAGGCCTCGCGCAGCACGCCGTCGGCACGCGTGAAGGGCCGTACGGCAACGGTTCTCACCACGAGACCGGCAATCTCCCGCGCGGCGGGTACCCGTCGAAGACGACCTCGCAGAGCGCTCGATGCATCAACGGATCGTCGCCGTAGGCACAGACGACGTGCCGGGCCTGCGGCAGCGCAAGGGCATCGAAAGGCTCGAGCAGCGAGACGACGATCGTCTCCGGCATCACCGCGAGAAGCTCGCGCGCCGCTTGCAGAGTACTTTCCGAGAGATGTGCGCGCCGAAGCGCGAGCACGGGGCGCCGCCCGGACGCGACGACCACATCGCAGATCGCTCGTCGCCGTTCGGCCGTCGGCTCGCGTGCGAGCCGGATCACCGGAACCTCCGCGGGCCAGGAGAGCGAGGCATCCGCAACCGTGCCGGCGACCTCCGACTCGTCCGGGCTCTCGCTCTCCACGACGATCGCGTCCGATGCGCGAACGTGCGGCCAGCCCCGCACGCACGTGATCGCCGCACGCGCAGCGGCACGTCCGATTCCGGCGTGCACGTCGGGTACATCCGCCGACGACGGCGGAGCGACCGCCGCCTTCAAACGAGAGATGCGTCGCAGCGCCTCTTCCACGCGTGCCGCCGGAAGCCGCGACGTACGCACGGCGGCATCGAGCGCCGCCACGCACGCCCGGGCACGTGCCGGCCCCTCGTCAATGATCACCATGTCGACGCCCGCCGCGATCGCATCCACAACCGCGTCTTCGACGCGCTGATTGCGGGCGATCGCCGCCATCCCCATCGCGTCGCTGAAGCAGACACCTCCGAAGGCGCAGTCTCCTCGTAGGATCTCGCCGAGGATTCTCGGAGAAAGCGTTGCGGGCCGTGCCGGGTCGAGCGAACGGACGACGACATGAGCGGTCATCACCGCCTCCGCACGCCGCAACGACAGCGAAAACGGAAGCAGATCGCGTGCGCGCAGCAGCTCCTCGCACGCATCCACGACGGGAAGAACCTCGTGCGAATCCAGTGCCGTCGCGCCATGTCCGGGAAAGTGCTTGAAGACGGGCAGGACGCCGCCCGCGCGAAGGCCGTCGGCAAAGGCGGCGGCAAAACGCGAGACGTGGTGCGGATCGTCGCCGAAGGCTCGCGTGCCGATCACGGTCGAGCGCGGTTGCGATGCGAGATCGAGGACCGGGGCGAGATCGATCGAGCAGCCGATGCGCCGCAGATCGTGGGCGACGCGGTGCCCCACGGCGTGCACCAAGGCGGGATCGCCGGTCGCGGCCAGGGCCATTGCGGGCGGAATCGGTTCGACGCCGAGACGCTGGCGAACGACGCGCCCGCCTTCCTGGTCCACGGCGATCAACGGCGATGCATCGCCGTCGCCGTGCAGGGATCGCAGCGCGTCCGTGAGCGCTCGCGTTCCTTCCGGCGTCGTGCAATTGCGCGCGTACAGAATGTATCCACCGGGTCGAATAGCGCCCAACTCTGCCGACAGTTCGCGGTCGAGCGCCGTACCGTCGAACGCACAGAGCACCAGTTCCGCATACGGCGAGGTCATATGATCAGCCGACCTCCGTCACGCGCGTACCGCCGGGCGGCGGCGGGGTCGAACGACGCCGCCAACTCCTCGCCGATCGCCGCTCCGGCGGCGTCGGTTCTGAGCACGACGTCGCCGTACGGCGTCGCCAAACGCACGTACGCGTCGCTTCCCGTACGATCCATGTGGACGACGCGACCGCGCAGCCAACCGGAGGGGTCCGGGCGCAGCCGTTCCGGGCGAATGCCGACGAGATCGTCGCCCCACCCTAGCCGCTCGCCGGCACCATCGAGCACGTTCATCGGCGGATCGCCCAGAAAGCGCGCGATCTCGATGGTCGCCGGCGCATCGAAGACGCGCTCGGGAGGGCCGGACTGCACGATGCGCCCGCGGAGCATCACCGCGAGTTCGTCGGCGACCGTCAGCGCTTCGCGATGGTCGTGCGTCACGACGACGACCGGTCCGGCAAATCGTCCGCGCAATCGCGTCAACTCGTACCGCAATGCGGAGCGATCCTGCGGGTCCACGTGCGCGAGCGGTTCGTCCAGCAACAATGCCTGCGGCCGTGACAACAGCGCACGAGCGAGTTCGACGCGCCGCCGTTCGCCGCCGGAGCACGCGGAGGGTACGCGATCGAGCAACGGTTCGAGGTTGAAGAGCTCGACGATCGCCCGGTGTGCCGCGTCGCCGGCCTTGCAGGCGAGGTACAGGTTGTCGCGCACGGAGATCGTCGGCACGAGGGCATCCGACTGGAAGACCATCGCCAGGCCGCGGCGTTGCGGCGAGAGCTGATCGATGCGACGTCCGCCGAGCCGGATCTCGCCGCTCTCGGCACGGGTGAGGCCGGCCAGCACGCGCAACAACGTCGTCTTTCCGGCTCCGGTCGGCCCGACGACGGCAAGGGTCCGCCCTGCGTCGGCGCGGAGAGATATCTCCGTCAGGACGCTCCGCACGCGCCCATTCTCGCGAACGGTCTTCGAGAGTCCCTCCGCCGTGAGGTGACCGATCACCCGGAGTCGCCCGTCATCGTCCGATGATGCGAATGATCTGAGCGTCCACTTCACCGTCTTCGCGGACGGCATCGATGCGCACGTGCTGGCCGGCATGCAGCATCGGGGGCGGCATCGGCGGTTGGTCGTCGCTCACGATCGTTGTCGTCGGGAGAAGCGTGACCGTCATCGTGCCGGCATGCGTCCGCACGACGATGGTGTCGCGATCGAAATCCACCCGGACGATCGTTCCCGCCAGCGTGAGCGGATGCTCCGCCGCCGCAAGCCGGAGCGAACCGACGGCCGTGAGCAGTGCGAGCAGGAGCGCCGCAGCGACAACCGAGTTCTTCATCGTACCAGGCGCTCGTATTCGCGCCGCGCCTCGGAGGCATCCTCGCCGCCTCCACGGATCCGCTCGACGACGGACCGCAGGCGCGTCACCTCTTCATCGGTCGCCGACTTGCCGGCAAGAACCAGGCGCAACGCCAAGAGCGAGAGTTCCGGAGTACGCCCGCGTAGCATGCGCATGCCCTCGAGAAAGGGCGCGGCCGCCGGCGGCGCATCGGAGAGCGAGAGCAGGCGCTTCACCACCTCCTCTCGCGTGCCGGCACCGTCGAGGAAATAGCGATCCAGGACCTCCGCACTCCCGTCGAGAGGCGCCGTCATCCCTCGTGTCCCGCTGGCGATGCTTGCAGCGTTCCGTGCGCTGCGTCCAGCCGACCGCGAAACGCGAGGCAGTCGTCGGCCGCAATGGGCCTGCTCAGGAAAAATCCTTGCAGCTCGTCGACGCCGATCTCCCGCAACTGATCGAGCGCGCTCTGCGATTCGACGCCCTCGGCGATCGAGGTCAGGCCGAGATTCTTTGCAAGCGTGACGATCGCTTTCACGATCGCGGAATCGTGCGATCCGGGAAGCATGTCCCGTACGAAGGCCTTGTCGATCTTCAGCGTGTCGATCGGAAAGCGCCGCAAGTAGCTCAGCGACGTGTATCCCGTCCCGAAATCATCGACGGAGAGACGAACGCCAAGATCTTTCAACTCGTCCAGAATGGCGATGCCGGTGGTGATGTCTCGCATGATCGAGCTTTCGGTCAGCTCGAGCTCGAGGCGTTCCGGCTCCAGGGCATTCGCGTGCAGCACCTTCGAAACCGTCTCCCGCAGGCCGGTTCGCTCGAACTGACGCGGAGAGATGTTCACGCAGACGCGCGGTACTTCGAATCCGGCGGCATCCCACTCCGCCACGCGCCGCGCGACTTCGAACAGCACCCACTCGCCGAGCAAGTCGATCGCACCGGACTCTTCGGCGAGCGGCACGAAGTTGTCGGGTTGCAGGAGCCCGAGCATCGGATGCTGCCAGCGGACCAGCGCCTCGAAGCCGGCGAACCGGAGATCCGTACTGCGGAAGAGCGGCTGAAAATAGAGCACGAACTGGCCTTCGCCCGCCGCCGACCGCAAATCGCGCTTGAGCGTGAGGCGCTCGCTGCTCGACGGCAGCATCCCGGGGACGAAGAACCGCCAGACGTTGCGGCCCGCCTGTTTGGCCGCATACATCGCCGCCTCCGAGGCCTTGAAGAGGTCGTGAGGCGTGGTTCCGTCGTCGGGATAGAGACTCACCCCGATGCTACCGGTAATGTACGTCTCCGTCTTTGCGATCTCGAAGGCGGAGTCGAACGCATCGCGCAACCGCGAGGCGAATGCTTCGACCGTTCCCCGATCCACGATGTCCACGAGGAGAATCGCATATTCGTCGTCGCCCAGGCGCGAGACGGTTGCCGCTTGCTCCGCGAGGCGCCGCAGGCGCGCGGCGACGGCGCGCAGCAGCTCGTCGCCGAACGGCGTACCATAGAGATCGTTGATCTCTTTGAAGCGATCGAGGTCGATCGTCAACAGCGCCACCTTCGTACCGTAGCGCTGAGCCATGGCGATCGCTTGTGCCAAGCGATCCTCGAACAGCGCCCGATTCGGAAGATCCGTCAGCGGGTCGTACTGCGCGAAATACGCCAAGCGCTGTTCTGCGATTTTACGCTCGGTGATATCGAAGGCGACCGCGATCGTCCCGACGATCCGTCCGTCCACGTCGCGCAACGGCTCCACATGCCCTTGGAGCGTCTTGCCGCCCCAGATCATCTCGTACTCGGAGGGAACGCCCTGGAGCGCCACGAGATGAGCGCGTCGCAGCGGAAAGCGCGATTCGTCCGCGATGAGCGGTGACGAGGAGATGCGCCTGCCGATGAGTCCCTCCGGGTCCATGCCGAGCACCGAGAGCTGCGCGCCTTCGACGGAGGTGACGTTCAAGTCGGCATCGGTGGTGATCACCAGCGCCGGGAGTTGTTCGAAGAGCAGCCGTAACCGCGTCTCCCGCTCGCGCAGTTTTTGCTCCATCGCCTGCCGCGCGCGCCGGATCTCGGCATCCCGTAGCGCGCGCTCGGCCGCGGGGCCGAGGCGCTTGAGGTTGTTCTTGAAGATATAGTCGTATGCCCCGAGCTTGATCGTCTCTACGGCCGCTTCTTCGCCGATCGCACCCGAGACGATCAAACACGGGATATCCGCCCCGCGCTCCGCGAGCAGTTCCAACATGGCGGGAGCACTGAACTGCGGCATCTTGTAGTCGCACAGGATGAGGTCCCACTGGGTCTCGTCGAGAGCCCGCTCGGCGTCCTCGCGACGTTCGACGCGCCGGTAGGCGATCGTGAAGCCGTGTCGCTGCAGGGCGAGGACGTTCAATTCGGCGTCGTCGGCCGAATCGTCCACGCACAGCACCTGCAGCGTGCGGCTCATTCCTCTCCTATGCTCGGTGGGGGTTCGTTCAGTACCAACCAGTAGAGGCCGACCTGCCGAACGGCCTCGACGAACTCGTTGAAATCGACCGGCTTGCGCACGTAACTGTTCACGCCGAGCTTGTAACCGGCAAGTCGATCCTCTTCCTGCTTGCTGGAGGTCAGGATGACGGTCGGGATCAACGCGGTACGTTCGTCCTTACGGATGCGCTCGAGCAACTCCAATCCGGAGACCTTGGGGAGCTTCAGATCGAGCAGGATGAACTGCGGGAGCGACCGCCCTTCGCGTTTCTCCTCGAAGAGGAACTCGCACGCCTCCGCGCCATCGCGCAAGACGACGATATCGTTCACGATGTGATTCTTGGCGAAGGCGCGCCTAGTCAGCTCGATGTCGTCATCGTTGTCCTCGATGAGGAGGATGTACGGTTTCTTCATGACGCGGCTCTCGTCTCCTCAGGCAACGTGAAGTAAAACGTCGCGCCCTTGCCTACTTCTCCTTCCGCGCGTATGATCCCGCCGTGCCGGTGAATGATGCGAGCGACCGTCGCCAGACCGATCCCCGTCCCCTCGAACTCGTCCGCGCTGTGGAGGCGCTGGAACGCCCCGAACAGCTTTCCCGCATAGGCCATGTCGAAGCCGGCGCCGTTGTCGCTCACGAAAAACTCCCCCTCGGAGGTGCGTCCCACGCGGATCAACGGAGCGGGCGTCTTCCGGGTGAATTTCCACGCATTGCCGATGAGGTTCTGCAGAGCGGCGCGGAGGAGCGCCGGCTCTCCCGACGCGCGCAGACCCGGTTCGATCTCGACGATCACGTCGCGCGGGTCGCTTTCACGCAGGTCCTCGCAGACCGACGCCGCGAGCGCGCTGAGATCCACATCCTGGAACGACATACTGTGGCGGGCGATGCGCGCCAGTTGAAGTAGTGCGTCGATGAGCTCGGCCATGCGGCGCGCGGCCGCGCGAATCCGCCCCAGATACCCGCGGGCGGTCTCGTTCAGCTGGTCACCGAAATCTTCTTCCAACACCTGACTGAAGCCGTCGATCGCACGGAGCGGCGCGCGCAGATCGTGCGAGACCGAGTACGCGAACGATTCGAGTTCCTTGTTGGCGGCTTCGAGCTGCAACGTCCGTTCGCGCACCCGGCGTTCCAACTCCGTATTGAGTTCGCGAATGCGAAGGTCGTCCAACTTCCGCCGGGTGACGTCGCGAATGTAACATGCGACGCCGTTCATCCACGGATAGACGCGGCCTTCGTACCAGCGTCTGTTCGGGGTCTGGGTCTCGAAGGTCGCCGGGCGATCGTCGTCGAGCGCGCTGCGGAACGCCGCAACGACATGTTCTCCTCCCGGATAACCCAGGTATTCGCGGACGTTGGTTCCTACGATCTCCTCTCGCTTGCGCCCGTAGAAGGCCGCCATCCGCTCGTTCACGTAGGTGACGCGCAGGTCGCGATCGCACGCGACGAAGGCGTCGGTAATCGACTCGAGGATCTCGCGTGTCTGCCGGCTCGACTGCGCGGCGCGCATCGCCTCGCCCAACGTCGCCGCGACCGCCTCGAGAAAGTGGAGGTCGGCGGTGCCGAAGGCACGATCTCCGGTGAGGTAGGCGGCAAGCAGCCCCTGCGGAACCTCGGGCGTCCCGATGAGGGTGCAGGCCGCGGCGCGAAGTCCCAGCTCCGCGAAGAGCCCACGATCGACGAACCGTTCGTCCAACCGGACGTCCACCGTCTGAATCGTTCCCCCCGCGGCGATCGCCGCGGCCGCCTGCGAGGCATACGGAAGCACGGCGCGCGCATCCGCTTTCTCGCCCCATCCGTCGCTCGACCGCAACCGGAACATCCGCGTCCGCTCGTCATACGTGTAGAGCTCCACGGCCGCCGCCCCGAGATAGACCACCAGCATCTCGACGACTTCGTCGAAGAGCTGCTCGATCGGGCGCTCGGTGAGCGCCGCGCGACTGAGCTCGATGAGCGCTTCCTGTTGCGACGAGCGCCGCTCGAGCTCGCGCTCCGCTTCGACGCGCGTCGTGACGTCGCGAAAATAGACGGAGATTCCGTCGGGGGACGGATAGGCCTTGACTTCGAACCAGCAGTTCGACGTCCGCGACCACTCGACGAACGAGACCGGGACCTGATCGCGCATCGCGCGTGCATACTCGCGCTCGAATGCCGTTCCGCGCGCCATCGGAAACGTCTCCAACCATTGCTTGCCGAGGATCTCGGAGACCGGCGGCGCATGAAGCATGCGGCGCGCCTCCGCGTTCATATAGACGATGTTCCACTGCGCGTCGAGCGCGAAGAAGCCGTCGGTGATGCGTTCCAGGACGTTGGCCAGATCGGGTTGAAAGGCGGGCAACGGTGAGCTCTGGGACATGCTCCCTCCGGCGGCGGACTCAATGGAATTATCGGCCGCTCGCCCGCCGAACGCCTTCGATCGCGGTTGCAGGAATCTCGGCCTCCGTGCGCGGTGCCGGGCGGCGCGCGATAGTGGCGAGCGCACTCCTCGTACTCCTGGGCGCGCGGACCGCCGCAGGCGGGCCGCTGCCCCCTGCGGAGGCCCTTCTCGCCGCGCATCCGTGTACGGTCGTCGCCGCCGTGATGGTGGACTCGGTGGACTCGTCGAGCGCCGCATCGGGCGATTTCTTCCGCTTCGAGACCGTCAACGCGGTGACGATCGGAACCACGGTCGTCATTCCCGCGCGCACGATGGGGTGGAGCGAGGTCGTTCTCGCCTCTCCGGCAGGGCACGGCGGCCAACCCGGCGTGCTGGTGCTCGAGCCGCGCTATCTCGTCTTACCCGACGGCACGCATCTCGGTGTCGTCCTCGATCGCCGAGCGGCGCTGCTCGATGCGCACGGCGTCTCCCACGATCTTCCGGGGATCCTCGGAGCGGTGCCGATCCCGGGAGTGAGTGCCGCGGTCGGTCTCTTCAACTTCTTCCACAAAGGCGCGAACGTCGTGGTACCCCGCGGAACCATCTTTGCGGTCTTTCCGTCCGACGATCCGACGGTCGAACGCTGCCAGAACCACCCCGACGACTGACGGCGACCTCAGACGCCGCCGACCGGCTCCGCATCGACACCGTTAATCGTCGCGACGTTTCCGCGGAAGAGCGAGAGGAGCGCAGCGACGAGCGCGCATCCGGCAAAGACCATCAGGACCTCGCGTGCAGCGGTCAAGAGCTCGTGCGGCGTGGCATCCGCGCTGTCGCGCAGCCCGTGCGTGGCCGCCGCGATCCGAAACGTGAGGAGTGCCGACGCCGCTGCGACACCGAGCGTCGTCCCGAGCGTCCGCGTCACGTTCAACACGCCGCCCGCGGCTCCCAAGCGCTCATGCGGGGCAGCGCCCATGATCGCACTGTTGTTCGGAGCGGTGAAGATCCCCTCACCGACGCCGAAGATCAGGAGCGCCGCCGTCATGGGCCCTAGTGCTGCGCCCCGATCACCCACGAAGACGGCCAGCACAACCAGAGAAAGGCCGACGAGCAGCATCCCCCCGACGGTCGGAACGCGCGCACCGATGCGATCGGAGATCGCTCCGCTGAACGGCGCGACGATTCCCAGGGCGATGGGGATCGCCGTCAGGCGTACGCCGGCGGCAAACGGCGGATCCGCATACCCGCGTTCGAGGACGAACGGCAACAGGAGAAAGACCCCGAAGAGCAGGCCGTACGAGATCAAGCCGGTGAGATTGCCCGCGCTGAACGCCGGTGAGCGAAACAGCCCGAGGTCGATGAGCGGAGGATCGGCGCGACGCTGATGGACGATGAACACCACCAAGAGCAAGGCACCGACGACCACGCAGGTCAGAAAGGCTCGCGACGAGAGGCCCCATTCCGGCATCTCGCTGATGCCCAGGACCAGCAGTACCAGTGCCGGCATGAGGAGCACGGCTCCCATCCAGTCGAAGCGCCGTTCGCCGGCGCCGGTGTGAGCAGTCTGCGGCAATACGAGCCACCCCAAGACCGCACCGATCAATCCTGCCGGAACGTTGATCCAAAAGACCCATCGCCATCCGAGCTCCTGGATCAGCAATCCACCGAGGGCCGGACCGAAGGAGAGCCCGAGCGCCTGAGCTGCGCCTTGAATGCCGATGGCCTTCCCCCGATGCTCCGGACCCGCTGCGGCGGTGACGATCGCGACGCTGTTGGCCTGGAGGAGTCCGGCTCCCAACGCCTGTAGGACGCGAGCCGCCAGGAGCATCGGAAGCGACGGTGCGAGGCCGCAGAGTCCCGAGCCGAGGATGAAGACGACGAAGCCGGCGGTATAGAGGAGCTTGCGTCCATAGATATCCGCGAGTCGTCCGAAGATCGGCAACGTCGCTGCGAGAACCAGCAGGTACGAAAGCGCGACCCAGCTGACCGCCGTGAGCGAGGCGTGGAAACTCCGTTGCAGCGTCGGGAGGACCAACTGCGCGATGCTGGCGTCCAGTTGTCCCATGAAGGCACCGATACAGACGGTGCCGACGACCCACCATCGGTACGCCGGAGAACGCGCGATCGAGGGCAGCGGCGCGACTTCGAAGCGATGCACGCCGCCCTCTTCGCCGCAACGGCATTCAGTCTCCGCCCGAGTCTCCCGTCTCTCCTGAGGGCACGAGCAACGCGTATGCTCCCCGGGCGGCGACGCGTTCTCCCGCGCGCACACCCGTGACGGTCGCCTGTTGTCCGTCGGACGCCAATACGCGAACGGTCCGGGTCTCGAAACGCAGATCGCCGTCGTTTTCGCGCGTTTTCACGAAGACGACGGTCCGCCCGCTCTCCGGATCCGCGACGATCGCGGTGACGGGTACGATCGCACCGCGGACGTCACCGACCGTAATCTCGGCATCGACGGCGGCTCCCGCGACCGGATCGCTCGAGCGCAACGCAATCTCGACCGATCCCAACTGCGTCGCGCCCTCGACGCCGTGACTTACCCCGATCACCGTTCCTTCGAGATCGTGATCGGTACCGATCGCACGAATGCGCGCAGGATCGCCCGGAGCAATCGCGGCGATATCGGAGACCGGTACGTCGACGGTCGCCTCGCGCACGCCGTCGGGAATGAGGCGCACGATCGGAACACCCGGATCGACCTGCGCACCGGGTGCGCGGTAGATCGCCGCCACGACGCCGTCGAACGGAGCGCGGAGAACCCCAAGCGCCGCTTGGCGCGTCTCGGCGGCCAATCGCGCTTGCGCTCCGGCCAGCTCCGCCCCCGCTGCGCGCACCTGTGCCGTCGCTGCCGAGCGCTCCGCGAGATCGGCTGCCAACTGCGCGCGCGCCTGTTCGACCTGTTTGCGCGGATCGACACCCGCCGCATACAACGCCTGCGCGCGAGCGAGTTCCTTGCGGTCGAGCGCAATGCGCGCGCCGAACCGATCGACTGACGCCGACTGTAGCTGAGCGCGCGCAGCCGCAACGGCAGCCGCACTCTCGGCAACCTGCGCATCGATCACCGACGTATCCAGTCGCGCGATCTCCGCACCGGCAGGCACGTGTTGACCCAGACGGACCTCGACGGCGCGCAGCATGCCGCCGATACCGAAGCCGAGCTGCGTACCCGCACCCGCCGGACCGCCGATGCGACCGTATCCATGCACGATGTGAGGCAATGCCCCCGCCCGAACGACGGCGGTCGGCACGGCGGGTACGGTCGCTGGCGAATGCCCCGCGGACGCACGATGCGCGCACCCTGCCGTCAGGAACATCATTGCGATACACGAGGACGATAGCCTCAACGACGACACAGCGATTCCTCCCAGAGACGTACCGCATCATACGCAGCGACGGCGTCGCTCTCTGCCGCGAGTTCTCCGATGCGAGCAGCCGTCTCGGTCCTTTCCGCATCGATCAGGTCCAAACCCGAGAGTGCACCCGCACGATAACCGAGCTCCACGGCGGCACGTTCGCGCTCGGCCGCGACGAGCTCCGCCCGGGCGGATTGCAAGGCGGCAAGTGCTGAGCGTAACCGTACGACGGCATCGCGGATCGCCAGCGCGTCGTTTCGCCGAACATCGCGAACCTGCGCGGCGGCGTCGTTCACCGCCGCACGCGCGCGCATCGTCGCGGCGCGCGATGTCGGCGGAAGCGGCACGACGATGCTGAGTGATGCCGCCGGACCGCGGACGTTCACCGCCGTGTCCACGCCGTACGCGTACCCGAGATCGGCGTCGACCGACGGGAAGGCGCTCCATCGGGCGGCGCGCAGCGACGCCCGCGCGGCAGCGAGCAGATCTTCGGCTTGCCTGACGTCGGGAAGACCGTCGATGTTCCGATCCGCCGAACGCTCCAGGCGATCCGCCGTAGCGGCGACGTCGGCAAGCGGAATCGTGCGCCGCACGGTCACCCTCCCGAACTGCTGCTCGGGAATGCGCGTCTCCGCGGCTAGCGCCGCGAGCGCCGTGGCGGCCGCCGTTTGCGCCGCCGAGAGATCGGCGCGGGCTCGAGCGAGCGCGGATCGACTGCGCAGCACGTCGAGCTCGGGCGCGTCGCCAGCACGAAAGCGGCGCTCGGCAGCACGTTCGTCGGCCTGCGCCGCGGCGAGGAGTCGCTCGCGCAGACCGACCTCCGCAGCCGCTCGCACCGCCGCATCGTAGAGCTCGGCGGCACGGAGGCGTTCGTCGTGGATCGCGGAGCGCACGCCGGCCACCGCCGCCGCAACCCGCGCATCGCTCGACGCCAATGCATCGCCGCGTGCCAGCAGATCGCTCAATGAGACGCGCATCCCCGCCGTGGAGATCTTCTGTAGCACCGTTCCCGCACCACCGGCTTGCGGCGCCTGCGAAAAGGAGAACGAGGGAGCGGGTAATCCTTGCGCAACGCTGCCGCTTCGATCGGCCAGCGCCGCCTCGAGCGCGGCTCGCGCGCGAGCCACCGCCGGCGACGCCGCCACCGCGGCGTCCGCCGCGGTCTCCGGCGAGATGCCTCCGAACGCACGGAGACGTACGGCCGTCTCGGCAGGTGACGTCATTCCCGAAGAGATGCACCAGGCGACTGCAACGAGTATCGCACGAGCGCGCATCATACGGCGTTCTCCTTCGTGACGCTCGCATAGAGGACGGGAATCACCACCAGGGTGAAGGCGGTCGCGGTCGAGAGCCCGCCGATCACCGCGATAGCGAGGGGGCGCTCCAGCTCCGAACCGGCTCCCAGACCGATCGCCAGAGGTAGGAGTCCGCCGATCGCCGCCAGTGCCGTCATGACGATGGGGCGGAGCCTCGTGCGCCCGGCGATCACCAAGGCATCGGTGACGGCCATGCCGTCGAAGCGGCGGCGTTCCGCGACGTCGAGCAACAGGATTCCGTTTTTCACGACGATCCCGACCAGCAACAACAAGCCCATGAACGAGGAGACGTTCAACGGCGTATGCGTGACGAGCAGCCCGAGCGCCACGCCGATCAAGGCCAAGGGAATCGTCGCGAGGATCACGAGCGGCTGGCGAAGGTTTCCGAAGCTCACGAGCATGACGAAGAACACCAGCGTCACGGCGACGGCGATCACGCGCGCGAACTCGGAAAACGACCGTTGCTGCAAGCGGTACGCACCGCCGAGGGTGTAGCTTACTTGCGGAGGAAGGTCCGCGTGCCGAATGGCATCGCGTATCCCGCCGACGATGCCGGAGAGGTTTGCACCCGTGAAGTTGCCCGTCACGATCGCCACGCGCGTACCGTCTTGATCGACGAGATCCGTCGAGAGGCGAGGCGGAAAAACGTCGGCAAGTGCGGACAGCGGCACGACTCCCGCGGAGGTCGCGACCAAGCGCTGCGCAGGCATACTTTCCTGAGCTCCTCGCATCGTCACGCGAACCGGCACCGGCGCCTGCGCGCCCGGGACCGTCGTCGCGACGGTTCCCTGCGTCGTCGCCGCCAGTGCATCGAGCAAGCCGCTCGTCGAAAGTCCGACGTCCGCGAGGATACGGCGGTGCGGGATGACGCGCACCAAGGGATCGTCCGCTACGATTCCGGACGAGACGTCCACGACGCCGGAAACACGGCCGATCGCACGTGCGACGCTCGTCGCGGCAGCCTGCAGCGTCGCCTCGTCGCCGCCGTGGAGAACGATCTCGACGGGTGCGGGCGCGCCCGAAACGTCGTCGATCATGTCTTCGAGGAGCTGGTGAAAGTTGAGGCGCGCATCCGGGACCGCACGTTCCAGCGCCGAGCGGAGGCGCGCGCTCACCACGTCGTACGAGGGCCGTTCTCCGATCGGGCGCAAGACCACGCGCAGCGTTCCGTCTCGGACCTGCGTCGGCGTAAAACCGTTCGTATCGATGCCCGTCTGCCGTCCGACGGAGAGTACCGCCGGATCCTGCAGGACGATGCGTTCCATCGTGCGTGCGGCCGCATCGCTCGCGGCGAGCGTCGTTCCGACCGGCAGGCGATAGCCGATCTCGAACTCTCCCTCATCCAAACGCGGGAGAAAATCCGACGGCAGCTTCGCAAGAACGATGATCGTGGTCGCAAGTATCACGGCCGCACTCGCGTAGACGACCCGACGACGTGCGAGAGCCGCCCGCAAGATGCCGTCGTAACGCGACAGCAGGACGGTGATGATCCCGCGATCGTCGTGCGACGAACGCGCATCGGGCATCAAGCGCCGCGCAAGAAGCGGCGTGAAGGCGAGCGCCAAGCCGAGCGATACGAGCAACGCCGCCGCGAGCGTCACCGCCAGTGCACGAAAAAAGAAACCACTAACGCCGGTAAGCAACGCGAGTGGTACAAAGACGACGACGGTCGTCAGCGTAGACGCAGTCATCGGCGCACCCAACTCGCGCATCGAGAGCACGACGATCTCGGCTTTCCCCATCTCGGGGAACCGATGGAGATTTCTGGCGATGTTTTCGATGACCACGATCGCATCGTCGATGATGAGTCCGACGGCCACGGCCAGGCCTCCCACACTCATGACGTTCAGCGTTTCGCCGAGCAGCGACATCGCGAAGACGGAGATCGCCATGGCGACCGGAATCACGACCGCGGCGATCAATGTCATCCGCGCGTTCCGCAGAAAGAGCATGATCACGCCGACCGCCAGTATCGCACCGAGAAGGATGGCATCCCGGAGGCTCGCCTGAGATGCGGCAACGATCGCCGTTTGATTCCAATACTCGTGGACGGACGTCCCGACGGGGAGATTGCGTGCAACCTCGTGCATGCGCGATGCGACGATCTGCGCCATCCGCACCGCGTCGGCACCGGGCAGTGCATAGAAGTTCATCAGGACCGCCGGCCTCCCGTCGAAGCCGGCAGCGACGGTCGGCGGTGCGGTACTCAACCGCACCGTGCCCAGTGCTCCGAGCGGGACTGCGGCTCCGGCAGGGGTGGGAACCTCGACGCGCGCGAGCGCCGAAGCGGTGCCGAGCCCTGCATCGACCAGCAAGACCGACCGCCCGTAGTAGCGCTGCACGATGCCAGCCGCATCGACGCGCGCGGCATCGGCCAGCGCGGACTCCACATCGCCTACGCGCAGTCCGTGCGTAGCCATCGCCGCCGGATCGAGGTTCACGCGATACTCGCGCGGGGGGCCGCCAATGACGAGGATGCGCGCGAGGCCGGGAATCCCGTAAAAGCGCGGAGCCAGATCGTACTGCGCCATCTCGTGAAGGAGCGTGGGCGAGAGGGTGCGTGAGACGAACGCATAGGAGACGATCGGCTCGCTGGTAGGCAGCACGATCTGCGCGCTCACGGCCGTACCGGCGGGTAGCTGCGCCCGCGTCTGGTCGATCGCCGCCTGCGCGAGCTGGAGATCGCGCTGCGGGTCGGTGTGCTCGTCGAAGGTCACGATCAGCTCGCTGCTTCCTTGCGAAGACGTCGCCCGGACGCGCGTGACGCCCTGGACGCCGAGAAGGGCCTGCTCCAAGGGCAACGTGATCGCGGTACGCACCTGCTCGGGAGGCAGGTTGCCGGCGTCGGCCACGACATCCACGCGCGAAAAGCTCATCTGCGGCACGATCGCGGCGGGCATGCCGAGATACGCGACGATCCCGCTGCCCGCCGCGACGAGCACGGCGAACACGACCGCAGCCGGGCGGTGGAGGACGCGCTGCGTCAGGTTCACGCACCGATGATCTCCGGTCCGGATGACGGAATGATGAACGGCAGGTGAGTGCCGGATGGCCCCGGCTCAGGAACCCCGGCGGCCGCCCCGTGCGGATGCGAGACGCACGCTCACGCACGCACCACCCTCCGGCGCATTCTCGCACTGCAGCGTTCCGTCGCAGGCTTCAACGAGTGCGCGAACGATCGCGAGTCCCAGGCCGCTCCCGTCGCGCCCTCGTGCGTCGCGCCAAAAGCGCTCCCCGGCATGCTTCAGCGCCTCGTCCGAAAATCCGGGCCCTCGATCGCGGACGGCGACCGTCACCACGCCGTTGCGCTCGCGTGCGGATACCGTGATCTCGGATCCCTTCGGCGCGTATCGCAACGCATTGTGCACGAGCGTCGCGAGGACGCGTTCGAGGTCTTCCCGCGCGATGCGTGCCTGCGGGTCGTCGCAAACGGCCGTCACGATGCGAACCCCGCGCGCTTCGGCGGCCGCGGCAAACCGCCGCGCCGCATCCTCGCAAGCGGTGCGGACGTCGCAGCGTTCGTCCGTTCTGTTGCGTTCCTGGGCCCGTGCAAGCGCCAGCAAGTCTGCGATGAGAGCCTCCATGCGGCTTCCTTCTGCGATGATCGCCTCGAGCGCGCGCCGGTAATATGCAGGATCGCGTTCGCGGCGTAACGCCAGTTCCGCTTCGGCACGTACGACCGCGAGCGGCGCACGCAGCTCGTGCGAGGCATCCGCCGTGAACCGGCGCTGTCGCTCCAGCGCATCGCGCAGTGTGGCGACGCCGAGGCGATAAATGAAGAGCGTCGCCGCCGCCGTGACGCCGAGTGCAAGGGCGCCGAAGGCAAGGGCGACGTCCCGGTCCGTCTCGTCGATCCAGTCGTCTGCTTCCCATACGATCATGGTGCCGATGCGATCACCGTTACGGGTGACGGGTACCGCCGCAACGTGCACGCGTGCATCGCCCGCACCGACGTCGAACGACGTCTCTCCGCCGCGCACGCGACCGAGCGAGGCGCGGACGGGAGCCGGAATCTCGGCAACCGTGGCACCCACCAGCCGACCGCGAGCATCGGTTACCGCACCGTCGGCGAGGGTACCCAGCGCTCGGGAGAGATTGCGGCGATCCTCCGCATCCATACGCGGCACGCCGCCGCGATCGTCCACGATCGCAGCCCCGGCGCGCGCCGCCGCGAGCAGGCGCTGATCCAACGACGTTCTCAACACGCGATCGATCAGGAGCGTCGCAACCGACGAAAAGAATAGGAGCCCCACCAACAAGACGAGCACCGCGCCGGGCAGGACGCGCCGCATGACCAGTCGGCGGTGCGCGCGGATCTCGTTCATCGCGGTCCGAAGCGATATCCCACGCCGCGCACGGTGTGGAGAATCTGCGGCTCACCGCCGGCACAGAGTTTCGCGCGCAAGCGGCGGACATAGACGTCGATCACGTTCGAAACCACCTCGCTCCGACGATCGAAGAGGGCGTCTTCGATCATGGTGCGCGTGAGCGTCGCCCCCGCGTTGCGCATGAAGTACTCCAAAAATGCCGTCTCGCGCGCCGTCAACGGAATCTCGCGGCCACCGCGCATCGCTCGCCGCGCCCGGACATCGAACCGAACGTCGGCGACGGCGAGGACCTCGTCCTCCAGCGAACGGATGCGCCGCCGCGCGAGGGCGCGAACCCGAGCCTCCAACTCGCCGAAGGCGAAGGGCTTGCGGAGATAATCGTCCGCACCGGCATCCAAGCCGGCGATCACGTCCTCCACCGTATCGCGTGACGTGAGCACCAGCACGGGAGTCACGTCGCCCGCAGCCCGCACGTTGCGAATGACCTGCAGCCCGTCGCGTCGGGGAAGGTTGACGTCCACGATCGCAACGTCGTAGCCGCCGGCAAAGCAGCGCTCGCCGTCGAGACCATCGGCGGCGACGTCCACGACGTGCCCTTGTTCGAAGAACGCTCGGCGGATGATGTCCGCCAGGCGCTCGTCATCCTCTACGACCAGTATGCGCATGGCCTATAGGTGCGTTTCGCATCTGGTACGCGTTCTTCCGGCGGCGTACCATCTCGTCATGCGGGTACGTCATGCGAGTGTCGGCATCGCGGCTGCGCTATCGCTCGCCGCGTGTTCTTCGAAGGCACTGCCTCCCCCGGCGTACCCGCTCGCGCCGCCCTCGGCGCCGGCCCAGACCGCCGTCCAGACGATCTCGGAGGCCGGCGGCGGCAGCGTCGCTCTTCGGGACGCGAGCGTCGTCATCCGACCCGACCTTCTCCGCGGCAACCAGCAGGTTCGCGTGACCTACGATCCGCTCGTCCGTGAAACGCCGCCGAACCAGGGCTGGGCGATCGTTCCCGGGGAGCTCACCGTGGCGTTTACCGCAGGCACGCACCGCCCGCCGCGCCTTCCCGTTCGAACATACACACCACAGACGGCACCCTCCGGTCTCCTGCTGCGGATGCGGTACCCTGCGGCGTACGCGGCCGCTGTCGAGCGCGCGCGGGCTCCGCTCGTGACGTTCACCGACGATCACGGGACGCACCGCATCGTCCTTGACGGCACGTTCGATGCGGCGACACATACGGTGACGGTCGTCGTACCGCGCCCCATGTTCGACCATACCACGAGCGTTCGGTTGGCATTGGGCACCGACGCATATTCGGCCACCGCGCCGCTTGCGACCGGCGGACGCTGGTGGAACGACGCAGCCGGAACGTGGAGCACCCAACCCCTCCCCCTCGACCCATCGCGGAGAACGCTCGTGATGGTCCACGGAATCTTCAGCACCGTCGAATCCGCTTTTCCGTGTGCACACGACTACGACGTCTCCGCAGGCGGCGGGCCGGGAGCATACGCGCAAATCGTCGGTTTCGATTACGACTACACGCAACCGCCGTCGGAGGCCGGCCCGCTGCTGGCGAGATTCATCACGCAGCTCGGCCTGCGAGACTACGACATCGAGGCGCACAGTTACGGTACGCTGGTGACGTTGGCGGCGCTCTCGCACCTCGTCGTATTACCGCAGCGGGCGATCCTCCTCGGTGGTCCGCTGCCGCTACGAGGATCGCCGTTGGTCCAATCGGCCTGGCTGCGGGATATCCTCCTCACGCTCGCAGCCGTCACGCTGGCGACTCCGGCGGAGGTCGATCGAGCGCTCGACAGCGGAATGGTCGCGTCGCTTGCTCCCGACAGCGCGGAGTTACAACAACTCCGAGACGGCGTTGCGGTCCTGGCCGCCCCCCCGCGGTTCGATCGCGTCGCCGGCACACGACAATACTGGGAAGAATGGTTCTTCGACTGGGCGCTGCCCGTCGAATTTCCGTGGGACGGCGTCGTCGAGCGGATCGCGGCGGAGAGCACCGATCTCCCCTATGAGCGCCAAGTCTCGATTCCGTACACGCACGGGGGTCTTCCCTGCGACCAACCGACGATCGATTTTACGTTGGCGCAGCCGTGAGATATCGCGCGCTCGTTCGGGGCGCGCGCTGCATACAGACGGAGGGGAGAGATTGCGGCGGCAAGAGTGCCCTGCCGGAGAGTCGAACGTTCGTTCATGGACATCCAAACCATCGACAACGCCTACGCGCAACTGCAGAGCGAGGCGCAGGACGTCTCGCAAAAGATTCAACAGCTCGCCCAAAAGTTGCAGGCGGCCGTCCAGTCGGGAGACCAGAATGCGCGCGAATGGCTGCTCGACCTCAAGGAGATCGCGCTGGCCGTTCGCGACGAAGAGACGCAGGTCGGTTCCTTACTGCAAGCGCTGCACGCCTACGCGGCCGGCATGCTCCAGCAACAACAGCAACAACCGTATCCCCAGCCGGGATACCAGCCTCCCGCGCAGTATCCGCAAGGATATCCGCAACAGCAACCGTCTCCGTTCGGCGGACTGCAAGGTTTTCTCAACAGCGGCTTCGGCCGCGCGATCGAGATGGGGATCGGCTTCGGATTGGGTGACGACCTCATCAACAAGCTGTTCTGAATTCGCTCTTCACACGACGGGAGATCGCCATGCCCATTTCGAGCCCGATTCGCCTCGACGACCTGCGCCGCGACCCGGGTCGCGTCCTCGCGAGCACGGCATCTGCCTCACTCATCGACCTCGACGACGGCGTGCTCTGCCTGGAGTTCCATTCGAAGGGCAACACGCTCGACGGTGAGACGCTCGCGGTCGGCGAGGAGGCACTGCGCATCATTCCCGGTCGCTATCTCGGCCTGGTGATCGGCAATCAGGGGACCGACTTCTCCTTCGGAGCGAATCTTCGCTGGCTGCTGCACCTCCTGGACGAGATCGGCGACGATCGGCAAGCGTTTCATGATCGCGCCAAGCGTTTCCAGCGCCTGACGACCGGGATGCGCATCGCGCCGTTTCCCGTCGTCGCGGCCCCGTTCGGCCGCACGGTGGGAGGCGCGCTGGAACTGAGCATGTACTGCGACCGCGTGCAGGCGCATGCAGAGGTGCGGATGCGCCTGCCGGAAGTCGCAGTCGGCATCCTCCCGGACCTCGGCGGCACCAGCGAGTTGTATGCGCGCTCCGTGGAGGCCGCCGGTCGAGGAAACGAAGCCGCCGGCCTGCGTGCGGCGTTCGAGACGATCGTCTTCATGCGGGAGAGCCGCGACGCGCGCCATGCGCGCGAGCTGCATTTCCTTCGCGATACCGACCGAATCACCGAGGAGCTCCCGCGACTTCTCGACGACGCGAAGGCTTCCGTCCTCGAATTGGCGGACGGATACGCACCGCCCCGTCATCGCGATGCCATTCCGGTTCTCGGCGACCGCGGCTACGCCGCGCTCGACGGCGCGATCGGCATGGCTCGCGCCGCACGGCTCGCGAGCGACTACGATGCGGAGATCGCTCGGGCGATCGCCCGAGTGATGACCGCATCGCCCGGGCTGGCCCGAACGATCCCGCATGAAGAGATGCTCGACCTGGAGACGCGCTGGTTCGAAACGCTCATCTTCGACCCGCGCACGCGCGCCCGCATGCAGCACTTCCTCGACAACAGAACGCCGCTCCGCAACTGATCGCGCGGAGCGGCGCTTCGTCATCGATCCGAGCGTATCAGGCGACTTCGAAGAGCCCGGCCGCACCCATGCCGCCGCCGACGCACATCGTCACGACGACGTACTTCGCACCGCGGCGTTTGCCTTCGATGAGCGCGTGCATCGTCATACGCGCACCGCTCATCCCATAGGGATGGCCGATGGAGATCGCTCCGCCGTCCACGTTGAAGATCTCGTTGGGGATGCCCAACGTGTCGCGGCAATAGACGGTCTGTACGGCGAACGCTTCATTGAGCTCCCAGAGATCGATGTCGTCGATCGTGAGCCCGTGTCGCTCCAAGAGTTTCGGGACCGCCAGCACGGGGCCGATGCCCATCTCCGCAGGATCCAGCCCGACGGTGACCATGCCGCGGTAGTAGCCGAGCGGCGTGAGGTTCTTCTTCTCCGCCAGCTTCGCATCCATCACGACGACTGCGGCCGCTCCGTCGGAGAGCTGCGACGAATTGCCGGCGGTGACGGTCGAGTTCTTGTCGATGACGCCCTTGAGTGCGGCAAGCCCCTCCATCGTTGTGTCGGGACGATTGCCCTCGTCCTTCGTCAGCGTCACCTGCTCTTCGTGGACCTCCCCGGTCTCTTTGTCTTCGACGTACTTCCACGTCGTCAGCGGCACGATCTCGTCAGCGAATTTACCCGCCGCTTGTGCAGCCGCGGTCCGTTGCTGACTTTGGAGCGCATAGGCGTCCTGGCGCTCGCGCGAGACGTCGTACTTCTTCGCGACCAGATCCGCGGTGTGGAGCATCGGCATGTAGATGTCCGGTACGTGCCGGAGCATCCATTCCTCCGTGAACCCGTGCAGGTTGACGACGTTCTGCACCATACTGATGGACTCGCATCCGCCCGCGACGATCGCTCCCGCACCTTCCGCCATCACACGCTGCGCCGCGAGTGCGATCGCCTGCAGTCCGGAGGCACAATAGCGATTGACGGTCGTACCCGGAACCGAGAGCGGAAGCCCCGCGCGCAAGGCCGCGACGCGGCCGATGTTGTGACCGGTGGCACCCTCGGGGAGTCCGCAGCCCATGATGACGTCGTCGATCTCGTGCGGCTCGAGGCGCGCGCGTTCGACCGCGTGCTTGACGACGTGACCGGCGAGCGTCGCGCCGTGGGTTTGGTTGAACGCACCGCGAAACGCCTTGCCGATCGGCGTACGCGCGGCGGAGACGATGACGGCTTCAGGCATGGGCGAACTCCTTGGGCAGATAGGATGCAAACGTCCCGCCCGATCGGGCGAGCTCGACGAGGAGCGGCTCCGGCTCCCATTGTGGGCCGAGCTCCGATCGGAACCGTTCGATCGCCGCAAGCACATTCGGCAACCCGACCTCGTCGGCGTACCACATCGGACCGCCGTGATGCGGCGGGAAACCGTAGCCGTACACGTACACGATGTCGATATCCCCGGGACGGAGCGCCACGCCGCGGGCGAGGAGCCCCGCTCCGGCATTGACGAGCGCGTAGACCAGTCGCTGAACGATCTCGTCCGCGCTCGCCGTGCGGCGCGCGATGCCCGCCTTCGCGGCCTCCTCCGCGAACAGCGCATCGACCTCGGGATCGGGAATCGGCTCTCGGCCTTTCCCGACCGCGGGATCGTATTTGTAGAACCCTGCTCCGGTCTTCTGACCCAAGCGCTTCATCGCCACCAGGCGATCGACGACGGCGGTACGTGCCGCGCCGAACTCCGGCTTGGCCTGTTTGATATGCCAGAAGACGTCGATCCCGGAGAGGTCGAACATCGCGAACGGCCCCATCGGGAAGCCGAAGTCTTTGATCGCGGCGTCGATCGTCGTGATCGGAACGCCTTCTTCGGCGAGCGAGACCGCCTCGCGCGCATAATCGAAGAGCATGCGGTTACCGATGAAGCCGAAGGCATTCGCCGAGAGCACCGCCACTTTACGCAGCTTCTTGCCGAGCGCGAATGCCGTTACTAGCGTCCGCGGAGAGGTTGCCGCACCGCGCACGATCTCCAGCAGCTTCATGATGTTGGCCGGTGCGAAGAAGTGCAGGCCGAGGACCTTCTCCGGACGCTTGGTGACCGCCGCCATCGCATCGATATCCAAGGTTGAGGTATTGGACGCCAGGATGCCCTCGGGCTTGACGATCGCATCGAGCTTCGCGAAGACCTCCTTCTTCACGTCGAGGTTTTCGAAGACGGCCTCGACCACGACATCGCAGTCGGCCAAACGCTCGTATTCGTCCGTGAAGACGATGGACTGCCCGCGCTTCCACGCCTCCTCCTGACTGAGTCGGCCACGCTGCACTTGATGCATGTACATGCCGAAGACCATCTGCTTGGCCTTCTCGACCTGCTCGTCGTTCGGCTCGACGACCGTCACGGGGATGCCAGCATCGGCGAAGCAGATCGCGATACCAGTTCCCATCGTTCCCGCTCCGATCACGCCCGCCGTACGGATCTCGTCCGGTCGCTCCGGCGGGAGTCCGGGAATCTTCGACAGCTCGCGTTCCGCGAAGAAGATGTGTCGGAGCGCGAGCGACGGCGCGGAGCGCACCAGCTCGTCGAAGAGGCGGAATTCGCGCGCCAGACCGCGGGCGAAGGGAAGCTCGAAGGCGGCCTGTACCGCGTCGATGATCTTGTGTGCCGCCAGTCCGCCGCGATCCTCGGGCGGCACCATCTTGTGCGCCTGCGCCACCACGAACGGAAGTGCCATCAGCTGGATCCCGGCACCGATCTCGACGCTGCGCTCGCTCACACGGCGTTTCTTCGGGCGCACGCCGCTGCGCACGTCGGCGACGATCTTCAACGCCGCCTCGACGACATCGCCCTCGACGACCTCGTCGAGGATGCCCTTCTCCTTCGCTTGCGGCGCGGGGACCGATTCGCCTTTGAGCATCATCTGCAGCGCTTCTTGCGCCCCGATCAGGCGGGGCAGCCGCTGCGTGCCGCCCGCTCCCGGTAACAGCCCCAGGCGAATCTCGGGAAGGCCCACCTTGGACCGAGGCGTCGCGACGCGATAGTCGCACGCCAGCGAGAGCTCGAGACCTCCGCCGAGGGCATTGCCGTCGATCGCCGCAACGAACGTCTTGTCGCTGCGCTCGACCGCGGCGATCACATCGCGGATCGTCTTGGTCTCTGGCGTCGGCTCGTGCGTGAAGTCGTTGACGTCGGCGCCTCCCGAGAAGACGCCGCCGGCACCGGTAAAGATGACGGCGTCCACCGACGGATCGGCGTCCGCTCGGCGCACGACCTCCAGCAGCTCCGCCGACAATGCGAACGAGAGCGCGTTGACGGGCGGATTGTCTATGACGATGACGCGAGCGTTGCCGCGATCTTCGGTGCGAACCATGCTCATGCGTTCACCGCCATCTTGCGATCGAGCTCGAAGTGGTCCTCGGCGAGCGCCATCACGTCGCCCGCGCCCTCCGTGATCTCGCGTTTCAGCCACGCACCCTGCGGGAGCACATGGGTCGCATAGAAACGCGCCGTTGCGAGCTTGGCCTTGTAGAACTCCGCCTCCGGATCGCCGGCCGCGATGCGCTCGGCGGCGATCTTCGCCGCGCGCGCCATCTGCCAGCCGCCGGCCGTGATTCCCCAGAGCTTCAGGTAGGGTACCGAGCACGCAAAGGCCTTGTGGAGGTCGGCCATCGCGTTCATGCCGATCCACTGCGAGGTCTCGGCCAGCGCCGCGACGTTCTTGCCGAGTGCCTGGGCGATCGGCGCCAGCGTCGCATCGCCCTCGATCTCTTTCACGAACGCCTGCATCTTGCCGAGCACGTTCGTCGCGGTCGCACCCATGTCGCGAATGAGCTTGCGCCCCACGAGGTCCATCGCCTGGATGCCGGTCGTGCCCTCGTAGATGGTGGTGATGCGCACGTCGCGGTACTGCTGGGCGATGCCGGTCTCCTCGACGTATCCCATGCCGCCGAAGATTTGGAGCGCCGTCGAGCAGATGTCGATCGCGGTCTCCGTACACCAACCCTTCACGATTGGAATCATGAGCTCCACGAACGCCTTGTGCTCGCGGCGTACTTTCTCGTCAGGGTGGCGGTGTTGGAAGTCGAGCGACGCGGCGGCCACGTACGAGAGCGCACGCATCGCCTCGATGTTCGACTTCATCCACATCAGCATCCGGCGAACATCGGGATGCTTGATGATCGCCTGCGGCTCGCGTGCTCCCGGCTTCACGTCGCGCCCCTGGATCCGTTCCTTCGAATAGGCGAGCGCGCTCTGGTACGCGCGATCCGCCAAGCCGAGCGCCTGGACGCCGACCGAGAAACGCGCGGCATTCATCATGATGAACATATACTCCAGGCCGCGATTCGGCTCGCCGACGAGGTAGCCTATCGCGCCCTTGCCCTTGTCGCCGTAGTTGAGCGTGCACGTCGGATTGCCGTTGAGCCCCAACTTGTGTTCGATGCCGGCGCAATAGATATCGTTCCGCTCACCGAGCGTTCCGTCCGGGTTGACCAGGAACTTCGGGACGATGAACATCGAGATGCCCTTGGTACCCTCGGGAGCATCGGGCAAGCGTGCCAAGACGAGATGCACGATGTTCTCCGCCATATCGTGCTCGCCGAAGGTGATGAAGATCTTCTGCCCGGTAATGCGGTAGTGATCGCCCTCCGGCACGGCTTTCGTGCGTACTTGAGCGAGATCCGAGCCCGCCTGCGGCTCCGTCAGGCACATCGTTCCCGTCCACTTACCGGAGACCAGGTTCGGGATGAAGCGCCGCTTTTGTTCGTCCGAGCCGGTGAGTTCGATGGCTTCGATCGCGCCCTGGTTCAACAACGGCCCGTTGGCGAATCCGATGTTGGCCGCATTCCACATCTCCAGCGTCGGGCCGAGCAACAGCTGCGGCAATCCTTGTCCGCCGTACTCCTCGGGAACCGGCAGTCCGATCCATCCTGCATCCGCAAACTGCTTGTAGGCTTCCTTGAAGCCCGGCGGCGTCGTGACCTCGCCGTCGTGCCAGCGACACCCCTCTTTGTCGCCGATACGGTTGAGGGGATCGAGGACGCCGCTCGCGAACGACGCGGCCTCTTCGAGGATCGATTCGAGGACGTCGAGCGTTTCGCCGTAACCGGGAAGCTCCGCAACCCGATCGGCACCTGCGAGATCGCGCAGGACGAACTGCATGTCGCGCAGTGGGGCACGATAGGTACTCATCTGTTCTTCTCTTCTCTCCGCAAGGGTGGAGTGATGGGCGACGGGCCGTCGGACGGCGGCACCTCGCCATAGAGTTCGCGGCGCAGGCGCCGGACCGATGCCGCGATGAGATCGAGGTACGGGAGCATCCCTTCCTTGATGCGAGCCAAACGCTCGCGCCCTTCCGGCGTGATCCTATAGAAGCGCTTTGAACGCTTGGTCGGGTGCTCCCAGCTCCCGGCGATGAAGCCTCGCTCCTCGAGGCGGCGCAGCAAGGGATAGATCGTATTGGTATTGACCGCGAGCAGCCCACGGCACAGCTCGTCGATCCTGGCCATCAACCCGGAGCCATGATCGGGCTCTTTGTCCAGCAGATGCAGAATCAGCACGGGGAAGATCGTCTTGCTCTTGACCGGTCCCCGTATTAACGACTCTGCGGGTGGCCGCTCGGGCGGCATGAGGAGCGTCGGCATTATAGGTTCGACTATTATTAAAACTAATAAGCAGATCTCCTGCAAGCCGCCCTGGTCTCCATCCGAGGGCACGCCGACCGCCGGGTGACCCCGAATCTGCGCCTGCAAATCGAGCGCCCTGGTGTCACGAGCGGACGTACGGCCCTCATCCGGCGGCAATGGCCTACCGGCAGAGTGCAATCCATGCTGCCCTCGACGCCGGACGCTTTGATCGACATGCGCTCGAGCCGATCGGGACCACCCTCCGTCGTCACCGAGACCTTGGCTCGCTTCGGGGACGGTGCGGTGCGGCGCGCTCTTCGCGCCAGGATCCGGGTCGTTCCGATGCGGCGCGGAGAGCGCTACGACCGCCTCTCGCCGGCGCTCCGCCGCCTCGGTATCGACGTCGATGCCTGGCCGTCCCCTCCCTCCGGTCTCTTCGTGGTCGAGGAGCGCACGATCTACCTGCGCTCGCGCAGTCCGCTCACGATCGCCCATGAGTTTGGCCATGCCCTCGACTGCGCGTTGGGCTGCGGCGTCTATCTCTCGGGGACCGATGCGCGTATTCGCCGATGCTACGAGCGCGCGAACGGGTTCGTGACGCCCTATGCCGCGACGGCACTCGACGAATACTTCGCGGAGTCACTGCGCGCGTATGTCGGCATCAACGACCCGTTCGGCCCTTGGCCGCCAGTTGATCGCGCGTTGCTCCGGCGTATCGATCCGGGCATGCACGACTACGTGCGCGAGCTGTATGCACGCGAGTTCGCCTGCGCGTGCATGCCCGGAGACGAAGCGACTACTGCTTGACCGCGGCGACCTGTTCGGGCGTCACGGCACTCGCCTTGTTGCCCCAGGCCGAGCGAATATAGGTGATCGCCTGCGCAATCTGCTGGTCGCTGAGCTGGCTTCCCCACGCCGGCATCTGGCCGTTGTAGCTCTGCCCGGCGACCTGGATCTTTCCTTGGAGGCCGTACTTCACGATGTGAATGACCGTCGTGGCATCGCCCGTGACCACCGGATTCCCTGCAAGCGGAGGAAAGACACCGGGTTGTCCCTTGCCGTCGGCACCATGACAACTCGAACAATTGGCATCGAAGACGGCTTTGCCGGCGCTCGCTTCGGCACCGTTCATTCCACCGCCGGCGGGGCTTGCCGCCGCACTTTGCACTCCGGGCGAGCTCTGGCTCTCACCCGAGCTTTGACTCTGATTCCCGTGCGAGCAACCCGCAAGCATCACGATTCCGGCCAACACCGCGGCCATGATTCCCGGGGATCGTTGCATCACCGATTCCTCCTCTCGTCGGCACACCGCTCCCGCGAGCGGTACCGAGACGCTTACGGCCCGGCAAGAGCCGAAGCCTGCTTTCCCTGCCGCGTACGCGAGGACATCGCCCACGCGAGCGAGACCAGGAGGATGTTTGCCGTCAGCGAGCTCCCGCCGTATGAGACGAACGGCAGGGTGATACCGGTGAGCGGCAGCATCCCCAAAACACCACCGACGATCACGATGACTTGAAACCCCAGCGTTGCAGCGATACCCACGCCGAGCACTTTCGCATAGAGATCCGGCTGTTCGGTCGCGATCGCCAGGATGCGTATGATCAGCGCAACGTACACGGCGAGGAGCGCGAGCGCTCCCAGTGCGCCGAACTCCTCGGAGATGGCCGCGTAGATGTAGTCGGTGGCGACGTCGGGGATGAACGTCGGGTGCCCGAGCGCATACCCGGTGCCGAACAACCCGCCGGCCGCGAGAGAGTAGTAGGCCTGAGACGACTGGTATCCGCTGGTGAAGGGGTGCGCGAACGGATGCAACCAGACGTCCACGCGTCGCGCGACGTACGCGAAGTGCCGAAATGCCCAGAGTGCCGTACCGGCAAAGACGAGGCACCCGGCAGCGATGAGGTCCGCTCGCCGCGTCGCGACGTAGAGCATCGCGGTGAAGACCAGTAAGAGCAATGCCGCGGTCCCGACGTCGTGCTGCAGCACCAACATCGCCACCGATGGCCCCCAGCCGAGCAGCAACGGTCCCAGGTACCGGAGATTCGCGCGCACCGACCACGCCGGGGTCGCAGCGATCACGTCACCCGTTTCGCCGAGGTATGCCGCGAGGAAAAAAACCAGACAGATCTTCACGAGCTCGACCGGTTCGTACTGGACCGGTCCGACCGCGATCCACAGGCGCGCCCCGTTCACCTCACGCCCGAAGAGCAGGAGCAACCCGAAGAGAGCGAACGAGGCCAACACCCAGACGTACTTGTAGGCGGCCAGACGGCGAAACCGCGCGAATGCAGGCTCCGCGACGACGGCGAGTGCGAGGGACACCGCGATCCATAGCATCTGTTTGCGCGCCAGTTCGGGAGAGAGCCGCGCGATCTCCAAGAGGCCCAGCGTACACAGCACGATCGCCAGCGCGGGCAACGTGTCATCTCGCTCGACGTCGAGCGGCGCCCTCGCGACCCAGGCGATCGCCAAAACCGCCGGTAGAACCGGCAACCAGCTCGGGGCGAGGGCTTCCGGAGGGGCCAGGCGCAGTGCTCCCGCTGCAAAGAGCAACGCCGCCAGCATAGGCGCGGTGCGACGGATGAGCACCACCGCACGTGCGGTCATCTCAATCGGACCTCGCGATACGCACGACGTACATCCGGACTCCGCCGAGATCGATCGCGTCACCGGGAAGGATCTCGATCCCGCCTCGCACGCGTTCTCCGTTGAGAAAGGTTCCGTTCGTGCTGCGGAGGTCGCGGAGATAGACGACACCGTCTTCGACCTCGAGCGCGGCGTGACGCCGACTCACGTCGTCGTCGTCGATCACGACGTCACACTCGCGCGAACGACCGATTACCGCCGGCACGTGCACCGTCGCCGTGCGCGGAGGGCGCCCCGGCCGCTCGATGCGTACGTCCACACGAAGCGGAACGAAGGCGGCGACATCGCCCGTTACGCGCGGGCGCGGGCGTATCGTCAAGAGCGCCGCGGCGACGAGTGCCGCAGTGATCTCGAGCGTGCCGACACGCAGCGTCGCCGCGGTCAAGCGTCCATCGCCTCGACGACCAGGCTGGTACTTCCCACCGAGATGACGTCACCGACCTCCAGGACCGCTTCGTACACGCGCTCTCCGTTCACGAACGTACCATTGGTGGAACCGAGATCGCGTACGACGAGCGCCGTTCCTTCGATCTCGAGTCGCGCATGGCTCCGCGAGACGCTGGGATCGACGAGGAAGACCTCGCTCTCTTCATTGCGCCCGATGGTCGTGGCACCGACGATCGGATAGACGCCGTACTGCGGTACTCCCTTGAGCATGCGTAGTTGATAGCGTGTCGGCGCGGGTTTGGAAGCGGGTGGCTTGATCGGAAGCGTCGGATCCGCCGCGATCACGTGGACCTCGACCGACCCGGGGGCAAGATCCGCACGCTCCACCAAGCGCACCACGGCGTGCCCGGTGCCGAGGAACATGATGCCCACCCGTCGCGCCATCGCATTGAGCAGCGCGCTCCACTGGCGTTCCAGATAGTCGCGGTCCTCGGCCAAACGCGCGAAATCCTCGCTCCCGACGATTACCTCGTAGCGGCTCGGTGCGACGGGACGATCGGGATCTCCGTGCGCGGCGGATTCCATCGCCGCAACCAGACGCCGCGCGACCTGTGCGGGTTGGACGTCGGAAGGGAACGTTCGGGCGAAAGCGCGTTCGATGAACGCGGCACACGCGTGTTCCAAACGCTCGAACAGACTCATGCCGGACGCTCCCGGCGTGCGATGAAAAAACCGTCCCTTCCGTCGATGCCGGGTGGAATCACCAGATCGCCGTCACCATCCATGAAGACCTCATACCGGCCGGGAATCAACCCGCGTTCGACGGGTGCCGTGCGTTCGACTGCACGCACCACCTCGACCGTCTCGCGAGGATCGAGCGAACAAACCGCATAGACCACCACACCGCCGGGTTGCAAGAGCGAGATCGCGCGCTCGAGGATCGCCCGTTGCACGGGCGCCCAGCGCGCACCGTCGTCGGGGTGTTTCTTCCAGCGCGCTTCCGGGTGGCGCCCGACGACGCCCGTTCCCGAACAAGGAGCATCCACGAGGATGCGATCGAAGCGCAGGCTCGGCGGAAAGAGATCCGGCGCCGCCGCATCCCCTCGGATGACCGCCGCAGCGACTCCATGCGCCGCCAAGCGTCCCTGCAACGTCTCTGCCTTGCGTTCGTCGCGCTCCACGCAAAAGAGGCGGCCCTCGCCGTTCATCCGCGCCGCGATCTGCAACGCCTTGTTGCCGCGACCGCTGCAGAGGTCGAGTATCGTCTCGCCCGGCTGGGGTTGGAGAACGTCGACGACCATTGCCGAGGACTCCGACTGCACCCACCAGGCAGCATCGCCGGACGCATCGATCTCGTGGACGGCTGCCAGCGAATCGAGCACGAGCGTCTCCTCTACGAACGCGGACGGCCGCGCCGTCCTCCCCGCTTCCGCGAAGATCCGGAGCACATCCTCCCGCGATCGCCGGCGCCGGTCGATGGTGAGCGCGGACTGCGCAGGCGCTGCGACGGCCGCGCAGATCTCGGGAAGGAGATCCCCGCCGAAGACCGCGCGCCATTGCCGCACGAGCCACGTCGGAAGCGAATATCGCGTCCCGAGGTAGTCGTCGGGGTCGTCGAAATCTTCGGGTTGAGGATCGTGCGGCCGCTCGCGCAGCAACGAGCGCAGGACCGCATTCACCAGCCCCACCAAGCCGCGGTGCGTCACCCGGCGCGCAATGTTGACCCACTCGAAGACCGCCGCATGTTCGTCGGCGCGGGTATACAGCAACTCGTACGCCGCGAGACGAAGAATCTCGCGGACCGCCGGAGGCAACGAGCCCGCGCGCTCTCCGAGAAACGGCCGGAGATACCAGTCGAGCGCGCGGCGCATCTTGATCGCTCCGTAGGCGAGCTCGGTGGCGAATGCCGTCTCCCGCGGCGAGAGCCGCGCGCGCCGGGCTCGATAATCGAGTGCCGCTTGGGCACCGCGTTCGACGGCATCGCGTCGCGCCGGAAAGACGTCGCGCACGACCTCGAATGCCACCGAACGCGCGCTCGCGGGAACGTTCACGAGCGCGCAACCGTCGCGGATGCGATACCCCGCGAGCGAGCGAATGCCGCACCCGACATCGGACCGCGATTCGGCGGGACGACCACGTCGAGCCCGATGGTACCGCGACCGCACGCCACGAGGAGCGCGTCGCCCTCGATGCCGAGGAACGACCCCGGCGGGGCGTGCGGACCGGCAGCCAGGTGCGCGCGCACGAGCTTCACCCGCTCCCCGGCGAACACGGCCCGCGCCGCAGGTCGCGGTGCGAACGCACGAATGCGGCGCAGGACGTCGCTCGCGTCCTGCGTCCAATCCACGACCGTGTCCTCGGGTCGTAGCGGCCGCGTCACGGTCGGTACTCCCTCTTGCGGGCGGTGCGGCAGCGGGCCGCGCTCGGCGTGCACGAGTGCGCGGCGGAGAAGCTCCGCTCCGAGATCCGCGAGCCGATCGTGCAGCGTGCCGTAGTCGTCATCGGGAGCGATCGGGACGCGCTCCTGCATCACGACGTCGCCGGTGTCCACGCCTTCGTCCATCAGCATCAGCGTGACCCCCGTCACCTCGTCGCCGGCAAGCAACGCGCTTTGGATCGGCGTCGCGCCGCGGTGTCGCGGCAAGAGCGACGGATGAACGTTGAGAGCCCCCATCCGCGGAACCCGCAGCAGTTCCCGCGGCAAGATTCTTCCATACGCTACGAGCACGAATAGATCGGGCTGTTCGCCGGAGATCTCTCTGGCGAAAACCCGAAGATCGGTCGGCTCCGCGACGGGAAGTCCGGCCGCCTGCGCTGCGGCCTTCACCGGTGTCGGCTGCAACCGCATGCCGCGCCCGGCCGGACGGTCGGGTTGCGTGGCGACCGTCAGGATGCGACTGCACTCCGCGGTCACCTTCAGCGACGGGACGGCGAACGGCGCAGAGCCGAAGAAGATCGTACGCAGCACCGAATGCGCGCGCGTCAGGGGAGCGACGCGGCCTCTTCCACCGCTTCCCGTTCCTCGTCCGTCTCGGCAGGACGCAGGTTTCGGACGTTGTCGATGTACAGCACACCGTTGAGGTGATCGATTTCGTGCTGCAGGCACCGCGCGAACAAGCCGTCGCCTTCGAGGCGAATCTTTCGTCCCTCGCGGTCGAGTCCGACGACCACGACGCGTGCATGCCGTGTGATCTCTCCGACGTAGCCGGGGACGGAGAGACAGCCTTCCGTGGATTCGATCTCACCTTCGACGTGTTCGAAAACGGGATTCACGACCACGAAAGGACCGTGAGCTGGATTGCCGTCCTGCAGATCGACGGTAAAGATCCGCTTGGAAACGTTGACCTGCGGAGCCGCCAGCCCGATGCCGGGCGCAGCATACATCGTCGCGAACATGTCGTCGATCAATTGCTGGACGAGCGGATCGCGAAGCTCCTCCGGGCGCACTTTCTTCGCGACTTTGCGCAAGACGGGGTGCCCGTCGGTGACGATGGGGCGCAGGTACGGCATGCGGCTCTTCTTCGACTCGGGGCACGGGTCGTTCCCTCGCCCCGACCTCACTGCGTGGTGAACGCCCCCAGCGCCGCACCCAGTTGCGGCGTGCACTGCGACCCCTGGTCGTTGAAGTAGACCTGGAAGACCGAGGCCGGCTGTAACGGCGCCGAGAGTTGCGTGACGTAATAGACGGGGTTCGCATAGCTCGGCGTCGCGGCCGGAGATGGAACCTGCTGCGGCGTCACCTGCGAGAAGCCGCTGGTATATTGCGCGCCGTAGGACGGCGGACCGACGACGTAGAGATCGTAGGCGTTCCCACCGGGAAGCGGCGACGGTACGGCGACGTAGATCGCCGACGTCGTATCCGGCACGGCGGTTGCACCGGGCGCCGGATAGACCTGCATGAGCCCGGATGGCGCCGTGCACGCGAAGGGAGTCGGTGCGGCATTCGATCCGCCGCTGCTGCACGCGGCGAGCGTGAGGGCCGCAACCGCTGCTAGAGCGAAGGTCGAGTAGACGAGCAGGCGTTTCATACGAGGAGTGTAGCATCTTTGCGCGGGGAGCACGCTGAGAAGCGGATGAGAAGCCGTCGCGCTCGCCCGCCGTTCATCGCGAATGGACGCGTAGTGTTCATAGGCTCACAAAATGTAGGCGCTGACGTCGGCCTTCTCGACGATCCCGGCAAGCCGCCGCCGCACGTAGTCGGCATCGATCCGCACAGGGCCCGTCCGTTCGGGCGCATCGAAGGCGATCTCTTCGAGGACCTTCTCGAGCATCGTATGCAGGCGCCGAGCGCCGATGTTCTCGCTGCGCTCGTTGACGAGCATGGCATAGTCCGCGATCTGTTCGATCGCGTCCTCGGTGAACTCGAGCTGGACGCCGTCGGCCGCGAGGAGAGCCTTGTATTGCTCGGTGAGGGCGTTCCGCGGCTGCGTGAGGATAGTCTTGAAATCCGCGGCGGTCAGCGAATCGAGCTCCACGCGGATGGGAAACCGCCCCTGGAGTTCCGGGATCAGATCCGACGGCTTGCTCATGTGGAACGCACCGGCGGCGATGAAGAGGATGTGGTCGGTCTTCACCGGGCCGTGCTTGGTGGTGACCGTACATCCTTCGACGATCGGCAAGATGTCGCGCTGCACGCCCTCGCGCGAGACGTCCGGACCGCCCATACGCTCGCGCCCGGCGATCTTGTCGATCTCGTCGATAAAGATGATTCCGTCTTCAGAGGCCCGGCGCAGCGCCTCGCGCTTGACGGCATCCTGATCGATGAGCTTCGCAGCCTCCTCCTGCGCGAAGATGCGGCGCGCTTCGGCCACCGTGACGCGCTTCTTGACGCGGCGCTTGGGAAGGATACCACCGAGCATCTCTCCGAGATCGCCGCCTTGATCGACGCCGCCGATGACGCCGATCGGCACCGACGGCGTCTCCTCGACCTCGATCTCGATCAACCGCACGTCGTAGAAGCCGCGCTCGATCTCCGCTCGCGTCTGCTCGCGGATCCGAAGCGTTTCCTCCGATGGAGGGGGAGGGGGCGGAGGCGGCGGTTGATGGACGACACCACCGCCGAAGATCGAACCCAACGCGGCGACGAACGGTTGCTGCGGTTGCACGCCGGGCGGGCGCGTCTGCGGTTGCAGAATGTCGATGAGCCGCTCGACCGCCTGGCGATCCGCAGCGTCGGCAACCTCGGCACGGCGCTCTTCCGTCACCATGCGTACGGCCTGTTCGACCAGATCGCGCACCATCGACTCAACGTCGCGTCCGACGTAGCCGACCTCGGTGTACTTGGTCGCTTCGACCTTCACGAACGGTGCGCCGATCAGGCTCGCCAAGCGCCGCGCGATCTCCGTCTTGCCGACGCCGGTCGGACCGATCATCAAGATGTTCTTCGGCGTGATCTCTTCCCGCATCTCCGGCGCCACGCGCGAGCGCCGGTAGCGGTTGCGCAGTGCGATCGCCACCGCCCGCTTGGCGGCGGCTTGTCCGACGATATAGGTATCGAGTTGCTCGACGATGCGGCGCGGCGTCAGGTCGTTCACGGCAGCGTCTCTACGACGATCTCGTCGTTGGTGTAGATACAGATGCGCGCGGCGATCTCCAAGGCTTTCCGCGCGATCTCCGGTGCCGGGAGGGACGTCTCGTGCAATAACGCGAGGGCGGCGGCCTGCGCGTAGGGACCGCCGCTCCCGATCGCGGCCACACCCTCGTCGGGTTCGATGACGTCTCCGGTTCCCGAGAGAACGAAGAGCTGTTCCGGCGTCCCGACGAGCAGCAATGCCTCCAGACGGCGAAGCGCCCGATCCTGGCGCCAATCCTTGGCGAGCTCGACGGCGGCACGAGCCAGATCCTTGTACTCCGAGAATTTCTTCTCGAACTTCTCGAGCAGCGTGATCCCGTCGGCCGCCGCTCCGGCGAAGCCGGCCAGCACGCGGCCCGCCGCGATCCGGCGCACTTTGCGCGCGCCGTGTTTCATCACGGTTCGATCGACCGTGACCTGACCGTCACCCGCCATCGCCAGCACGCCGTCGCGCCGCACCGCTGCAACCGTGGTCGAACGTATCGTCATCCGTCTCTCCTACCCTATCCGAATACGCGGCGTCTCGGCCGCGGTTCCCTGCACGACCTCGCGAGCAAAAGCATCGATCGCCCGCAGGGCACGCAGCGCCATACGGTGCCGCCGCTCCTTCTTGTCGCGCACCGTCTCCTCCGGCGGCGGAACGTACGCCCACGTCACGTTTGCCGGTTGAAAGTCGTGCGTTCGGCGATTCTGTAGGTGCGCGACGATCGCTCCCATCGCCGTTTCGCGCGGAACCTCCACCAGGGGCAACCCGAGCATCGTGCGCGCGGCATGGATCCCCGCCATCGCGCCGCAGGCAGCCGCCTCCACGTAGCCTTCCGCACCGGTGATCTGTCCCGCGAACCACACCGCATCGTACCCGCGCAGGCGCAGAAACGCATCGAGAACGCGCGGTGCGTCGAGAAACGTATTGCGATGCATGACGCCCAAGCGGATCCACTCCGCTTGCCCGAGACCCGGCAATTTCCCGAACGCCTCCTTTTGTGCCGGCCAGGTCAACCGCGTTTGGAAACCGACCAGATTGTAGGCGGTTCCCTCCGCATTTTCTTTCCGCAATTGCACGACGGCGTACGGTGTGCGCCCCGTACGCGGATCGCGCAACCCGACCGGCTTGCACGGACCGAAGCGCAAGACGTCGTCGCCGCGATCGGCCATCTCTTCCACGGGAAGGCATCCTTCGAAAAACGGAACGCGTTCGAACTCCTTGGGTTCGTGACGCGGAAGCGTGCGGAGATCGTGCACGAGCTGCAGGTACTGCTCGCGGTCGAGCGGGATGTTGAGATAGTCGTCGCCGCCGCCCTTCCCGTAGCGCGAGGCACGAAACATCTTCGTGAGATCGAGGGAATCCGCGGCCACGATCGGCGAGGCGGCATCATAGTAATGCAACCGGCGATCGCCGGAAACCGTGGCGACCAGCTCGTCGATGGCCGCTGCAAGGCGAGCTCCGGGGAGCGGGCCGCAGGCGACGATGACGGGACGGTCGCGCGGGATCTCCACGACCTCTTCGCGATGCACGGCGATGAGGGGGTGTGCCAGGATGCGCTCTTCCACCGCCGCGCTGAAGCGCTCGCGATCGACGGCCAGCGCCGCGCCCGCCGGAACGGCATGATCGCGCGCACAGGCGACGATCAGCGACTCCAAGCGCGCCAGCTCTTCTTTCAAAAGCCCCACCGCGTTTTCCAGGGCGGCCCCGCGGAAGGAGTTGCTGCAGACCAACTCCGCGAGCCGGCCGGTGTGGTGGGCGGGTCCGGATGCGACGGGCCGCATCTCGAACAGATCCACCGCAACGCCGAGGCGCGCCGCCTGCCATGCGGCCTCGCAACCGGCAAGCCCGCCGCCGATGATCGTCAATCGCCGCATCCCCGACCCAGAACCGAGAGGGCCGCGGTCAGGTGGCGACCGCGGTGGGTTCCGGCGCGGTTCCGCCGGCTAGGCTCCCCTCCGCGACCTGCTCGAGCGCGGAGACGTCGTGCTCCGCATCGGCCGCGCAGACGAGTCGTACGCCGCCGCCGCGCTTCGCCTTCACCAGCACGTGCGAGCCGCAGACAGGGCAGCGCTGCGGCGCGACGCGATCCCACGAGACGAAATCGCACGCCGGGTAGTTCGCGCACCCGTAGAACGTGCGGCCACGTTTGGAACGGCGCTCCACGACCGCACCGCCGTCTTTGGGACAGCGCGCGCCCGTGTCTTTCACGAGCGGTTTGGTCGTTTTGCATTCCGGATATCCGGAGCACGCGATGAACTTTCCGAAACGCCCCGTCTTCACGAGCATCGGCCTACCGCACGCGGGGCAATTCTCCCCCGCCGGCTCGTCCTCGAGTTTCACCCGCGGGAGCCGCTCCTTCGCCGTCTCCAGCGCCTTCTCGAACGGCTCGTAAAAACGCGAGAGCAATGCGACCCAATCGCTGCGCCCCTCTTCCACGTGGTCCAGATCGCCCTCCATCTGCGCGGTAAACCGCAAGTCCACGATCTGCGGGAAATGCTCGGCCAGCAGATCGTTCACCGCGATGCCGATGGGGGTCGGTTTGAAGCGGCGATCTTCCAGCGTGACGTAGCCGCGTGCTTGGATCGTCTCGACGATCGTACTGTACGTCGAAGGCCGGCCGATGCCGTGCTCTTCGAGGGCCTTCACCAGCGTCGCTTCCGTATAGCGGGGCGGCGGCTCCGTGAAGTGCTGCGCCGTCTCGATCTCGTGCAGTCGGAGCACCTCTCCCTCGACGAGCGCCGGGAGGCGCATGCGATCGCCCTCGGCCGCGTCGCCGTTCTCGTCGCGCGTCTCTTCGTAGAGCTTCGTGTAGCCCGGGAAGGTCATGACGGTACCGACGGCCCGCAACCGATACTCGCCGGCTTCGATCTCCACCGAGGTTTGGTCGTAGCGCGCCGGCGCCATCTGCGACGCGACGAATCGCTGCCAAATCAACGTGTACAGGCGCAGCTCGTCGCGCTTGAGGATACCGGCCAGTCTCTCGGGAGTACGCTCGACCGAGGTCGGGCGAATCGCCTCGTGCGCGTCCTGCGCACCCTCGCGCACCTTGAAGACGCGCCCGCCGTGATACTCGGCTCCGTAGGTACGGGTAATGAAGTCGCGCGCCGCGGCGCGTGCCTGTTCCGAGACGCGCGTCGAGTCGGTGCGCATGTAGGTGATGAGGCCGACGGTACCTTCGGCACCCAGGTCCACACCCTCGTAGAGGGCCTGCGCGATCTGCATCGTGCGCCGTACCCGCAATCGCAGCTTGCGCGATGCCTCTTGCTGGAGCGTGGAGGTCGTAAACGGCGCCGGAGCGTTGCGGCGCACCTCGCGGCGCTTGATCGCGGCCACGCGGAATGCGGCGCGCTCCAGGTCGGCGCGAATCGCCTGCGCGCGCGCTTCGTCGGGGATCTCCGGTTTCTCGCCGCGATGGGAGACCAGCTCGGCGAGGAACGTCTGCTCGGGTTCTCGCTCGCCGCTCAGGCGCGCGGCGATCGTCCAGTATTCCTTGGGGACGAACGCTTCGATCTCGCGCTCGCGATCGACGATCAATTTCAGCGCCGCCGACTGGACGCGCCCGGCTGAGAGTCCGCCGCGAACCTTCGCCCACAGCAGCGGCGAAATCTTGTATCCCACCAGGCGATCGAGGACGCGGCGCGCCTGCTGGGCGTTCACGCGATTCATGTCGATGGGATGCGGCTCGCGGAGGGCACGCTCCACGGCTTCCTTCGTGATCTCGTGCAGCTCGATACGCTTGGGATCGCGGAGTTTCAGGAGCTCGCTGAGATGCCAGGCGATCGCCTCGCCCTCGCGATCGGGGTCGGTCGCGAGATAGACGTCGTCCGCCGTCTTCACCGCGTTTTTGAGGTCCTTGACCACCTCGGCCTTGCCCTTGATCATCACGTATCTGGGCGTAAAGCCGTTCTCGACGTCGACGCCGAGGCGACTCTTGGGAAGGTCGCGGACGTGGCCCACACTGGCCTTCACGGCGTAGCGCGCGGGGAGGAACTTCTTGATCGTGCGCGCCTTCGCCGGCGACTCGACGATGATCAGGGGCTTTTTCACGGGGCCAAGTATACTCCCGGGGTCAAGAGCGAGGCAAACCGCAGACGCCATGCCGCATTACGCGCGCGCACGCATACGCGCGCACGTTGCGCGATTCGCGGAAATCATCTATGATGCGCACAAAGCGCCGAATCGGCGCTCTCCACTCGCTGATCGTCCCTCGCGGGACGAGGAGGATAGAATGGAAACCGACATGACGATGAACGGCGGCATGCAGGCCGAAGAGAAACCGGCCCGCCGTAGAGGCGGTCGCAGAAAGGGCGCGGCCGGCCGTAAGAAAGTCGCACGCAAAGCCGCAGGCGGTCGCAAAAAAGCGACGCGGAAAGCCGCCGGCCGCAAGAAGGCGACGCGCAAAGCCGCAGGCGGTCGCAAGAAGGCCGCACGTAAGGGCGGACGCCGCAAGAAGGCGGCGCGCAAAGCCGCAGGCGGTCGCAAGAAAGCCGCACGCAAGGGCGGACGCCGCAAGAAGGCGGCGCGCAAAGCCGCAGGCGGCCGCAAGAAAGCCGCACGCAAAGGCGGACGCCGCAAGGCGGCACGCCGCAAGAAAGCCTGAGCGCAGGCAACGCGCACGACGATACGGGGACGGCAGCAATGCCGTCCCCGTCGTCATCTGCCCGGAGCGGGCAGCGGCATCGTTCCCCCGTGTTCTTCCACGTAGTGACATGCCGCACCATGTCCCGGAGCGTATTCGCGTAAGACCGGTTCCTCTTCGGCGCATCGCGCGAATGCCAGCGGGCATCGGGTGCGGAAGCGACACCCCGACGGCGGATCGAGGGGCGAGGGAATGTCGCCCGAGAGCACGATCCGCTCGCGCCGGCGTTCGACCGCCGGATCGGGAATGGGAATCGCCGAGAGCAGCGCCCGGGTGTACGGGTGGAGCGGCTGCTCGTAGAGCGCATCGCGATCCGCGAGCTCCATGATCTTGCCGAGATACATCACGGCGACACGATCGGAGATGTGACGAACGACGGAGAGATCGTGGGCGATGAAGAGGTAGGTGAGCCCGAACTCCTGCTGGAGGTCTTCCAGCAAGTTGATCACCTGTGCCTGGATCGAGACGTCGAGCGCCGAGACGGGTTCGTCGCAGACGATGAAGCGCGGCGAGACCGCGAGGGCCCGTGCGATACCGACGCGCTGGCGTTGGCCGCCGGAAAACTCATGGGGATACCGGTGTACGTGTGACGGGCGTAACCCGACCCGTACGAACAACTCGCGCACGCGCTCGGCGACCTCGCGTCCGTGCGCCAGACCGTGGATCCGCAGCGGTTCGGCGACGATGTCGCCGACGGTCATACGCGGATTCAACGACGAGTAGGGATCTTGGAAGATGATCTGCATCTCCTTGCGGAGCCGGCGCGTGCGGCTGCGCGAAAGCCCGGTCACGTCGATGCCGTCGAAGAGTACCGAACCGCCCGAAGGCGGCATCAAACCGAGAATCAGCCGCCCGATCGTGCTCTTCCCGGAGCCCGACTCTCCGACGAGTCCGAGCGTCTGGCCGGCCGGAATCTCGAACGAGACGCGGTCGACGGCTTTGACGTCGCCGACATGACGAGACAGCAGGCCAGCACGGACGGGGAAGTACTTGCGCAGATCCGAGACGACGACGAGGGGCCGGCGCTCGCCGCTCCGCTGTGTATCCTGCATGGTGGCGACGGCGGGCTCCATCACGCGCGTACCTCGGTCTCGGCAGCCTGCCGCGGCACCGAATCGTCATACAGCCAGCAGCGCGCCACGTGACCGCCTCCGAAATCGTAGATCGGTGCCGGTTGCGCGCACACGGGCATCCGCATCGCGCAACGCGGCGCGAAGGCGCATCCGGGTGGGAGGCGGAGCAGGTTCGGCGGCTGCCCGGGAATCGGCTTGAGGCGCGTGCGCTCGCGGGCATCCAGGCGCGGGAGCGACGCCAGCAACCCCTGCGTGTACGGCATGCGCGGTGACGCGAAGATCTCTTCCGCACGGCCGTACTCGACCATCGCGCCGGCATACATGACCAAGACGTTCTCGCACGTCTCGGCGACGATGCCCAGATCGTGCGTGATGAGGATGATCGCCGTCCCCGTCTCCCGCTGCATCTCCTGCATGAGATCCAAAATCTGCGCTTGGATGGTGACGTCGAGCGCGGTGGTCGGCTCGTCGGCGATCAGCAAGCGTGGGCCGCACGAGAGTGCCATCGCGATCATCACGCGCTGGCGCATACCGCCGGAGAACTGATGCGGGTAGTCGTCCACGCGCTTTTCCGGTGACGGAATACGCACCTTCCGCAACATCTCGATGGTGTGGTCGCGCGCCTCGCGCCGCGACAGTCCCAGATGGAGCCGCACCGCTTCGGCGATCTGTTCTCCCACGGTCAGCACCGGATTGAGCGACGTCATCGGATCTTGGAAAATCATCGCGATCCGGTGGCCGCGGATCGCACGCATCTCCGCCTCGCTCTTCTGCAAGAGGTCCTCGCCGTCGAAGAGGATGCGGCCGCTCTCGATGCGCCCGGGCGGCGCGATCAGGCGCATGATCGAGAGCGAGGTTACCGACTTGCCGGACCCCGATTCCCCGACGATGCCGAGCGTCGAGCCGGCGTCGAGGCTGAACGAGAGCCCCGCTACCGCGGTGACCGTGCCGTCTTCGGTTTTGAAGGTGGTGCGGAGATCGCGGACGTCGAGCAGCGGCATGCGATGCGGATCAAATCCCGGTGAGCGAGAGAATGGTCGCGGTGATCACGAACAGCACCGCGACGGCACCGGTGATCCGCTTGAGCTGTTCTTCGGCACCAAGTCGGCCGTAAGCGGACTCGACGCGACCTCCGATCGTGCCGGAGAGGCCCTCCTGCTTCGTCGTTTGGACGGCGAGGAGGATGATCAGCGCCAGCGCCGAGAGCACGAAGAGCGCGGCGATGCCGTGCGTGAGCCACGGCGCGTGCGCCTGGAACCACGTCGGCTGTGGCGGCAACGGGGCGGGGGCAGGTGGCACGGGCGCTGGCGGAACGGCCGCACCTCCGGCCGGATGCGGCGGTACGACCTCATGCGCAGCGGGGGGCACGGCAACGGGATGAGCGGCGGACGGCAGCGCCGCCAACACGAGCGACACGAGTCTCAAGCGACGGGACCCTCTCTCAGACGTTCGGACACCGGGGGCGATTGTATCACGGGACCCCCCTCCCTCACAAGGACGCTGCGAGCCAGAGCCCCCAGTTGCGCGGCCAAGCGCTCGGGCTCGAGCCCGTAGCGCGCGCGCTGCGACGCCTGGGAAACGTGACGCACCAGCTCCGGCGGAACGCCGACGCGAACGACGCGCAGGGGAAGATCGCGCTCGGAGACCGCCTCCAGCACCGCCGAACCGAAGCCGGCGGGAAGCGAGTGCTCCTCGAGCGTCACGACGATCCGATGATCCGACACCAGCTCTTCGAGCAGTGCCGTATCCAACGGCCGCGCGAAGCGTGCATCGGCGACGGTCGGGCGCAGGTCGGGGTCGAGGAGTTCCCACGCTGCGAGCGCGACGTGCACCGTGTTCCCGAGCGCCAGCACCGCGACGCCGCGCCCGCGCCGCACGACCGCTGCCCTTCCGTGCTCCACCGGTTGCGCCGTGACGGCACCACGCGCGCCGGAGGCGCCGCGCGGATAGCGGATCGCCACCGGGGCATTCAACGAGAGCGCATGTCGGAGCATCGGCAGCACGTCGCTCTCGCTCGCGGGCGCCATGATCGTCATGTTCGGAAGCGCGCGGAGATACGCGATGTCGTAGAGTCCCATGTGCGTCGGCCCGTCGTCGCCGACCAATCCCGCGCGATCGAGACAGAAGACGACCGGCAGGTTCTGCACGCACACGTCGTGCACGATCTGATCGTACGCGCGCTGCAGAAACGTCGAGTAGATCGCGCAAATCGGCCGCAGGCCGCCCGCGGCCGCTCCTGCGGCGAAACAGACGGCGTGCGCCTCCGCGATGCCGACATCGAAGAAACGCCCGGGGAAGCGCGCGGCGAAGCGCGAGAGTTTCGTACCGTCCGGCATCGCCGCGGTGATCGCGATGATGCGCTCGTCGTGCTCGGCGAGGGTGCAGACCGCCTCGCCGAAGGCATCCGAAAACGTCGGCACCCCCGCAGGTGCGAACGATCCGTCGGCGACGTCGAAAGCACCGCAGCCGTGGAACGCGCGCGCGTCGCGCTCGGCGGGATCGAACCCCTTGCCCTTGACGGTACGCACGTGCACGACGACCGGTCGCGCCAGCCGGCGCGCATTCTCGAATGCGGCCATCAGCGCGGTGAGATCGTGGCCGTCCACCGGACCGATGTAGCGGAACCCGAGTTCCTCGAAGATGACGGCCTGTTTCTCCGCGGGTGCCACGAATCGTTTGGCCGCGAACTCGGCGCTCTGCACCGCTTTCTTCGCCGCTCCACCGAAGGGTACGCGGTCGAGCACTTCCTTCGTTCGCTCGCGGACGTTCTCGACGAACGGCTTGCTGCGCAGGACCGACAGGTAGGATGCGATCGCGCCGACGTTGGGTGCGATCGACATCTCGTTGTCGTTGAGGACGACGACGAAATTGCCGTGGAGGCGACCCGCATTGTTGAGCGCTTCGTAGGCCAACCCTCCGGTGAGAGCGCCGTCGCCGACCACGGCCACCACGGATTCGTCGCCCCCGCGCAGATCGCGCGCGATTGCCAGCCCCAGGGCCGCCGAAATCGCCGTACTCGCGTGCCCCGCACCGAACGGGTCGTACGGTGATTCCTCGCGGGAGGCGAACCCCGAGAGCCCGCCCTCTTTGCGGAGCGTACCGATACGGTCACGCCTGCCGGTCAACAGCTTGTGCACGTACGTTTGATGGGAGACGTCCCACACGATCGCGTCACGGGGCGCGTCGAAGACGCGATGCAATGCGATCGTGAGCTCGACGACGCCGAGGTTGGGCGCCAAGTGCCCGCCGTTGCGCGAGCAGACGTCGATGAGGACACGGCGAATCTCGCCAGCGAGGGTTTCCAGGTGCTCGCGCGGGAGGCGCTTGAGATCCGCAGGGGAGTCGATGCCGTCGAGGATCATTTCGGTGAGTGATCGGCGATTCGACGCCGTTCTCGGCATCTCCGCCGGATGACGGCGAGGTCGAGGCAGGAACGGGCGCTCGCCGAACCTTAGTAGCAAGCGTGCAGGAAATGACGCCGGCGGTGATTCCCTTGAGGCGACGACGGGTGTGGCGCGACCTCGCGCGCATCCTGTCCACCGTCTTCAATCCGTTCTTGACCGCCCTCGCGCTCTTCGTCATCCTCTCCTACGCCGCCGCGCCCGACACAGTTGCCTTCTGGCGCCTTGTGCTGCTCGCCGCATCGTTCAGTTCGCTCGGCCCGATGCTGTACGTCTTCTGGCTCTACGCCCGGGAGCGGATCAGCGACCTCGACATGTCTCTACGCGACGAGCGCGAGCTGGTCTTCGGCGTCTTCGTCGTCTTCTATTTCGCCGGAACGGTCGTTCTCTGGCTGACGCATGCCCCGACGATCCTCATTGCTACAATGGCCGGATACACGCTCTCGAGCGCCGTGGTGCATTACATCACGCGGTACTGGAAGATCAGCACGCATGCCCTCGGCATCACCGCTCCGCTGGTCGCGCTGACGCTTCTCTATGGGCGCGCACCGCTACCGTTTCTCGTCCTCATTCCGCTGGTCTGCTGGGCACGGGTCTACCTGAAAGCCCACACCATCGGGCAAGTCGTCGCCGGATCGGCCCTGGCGGTCTTCTCCGTCGTCGTCTTCTTCCGCCTCTTCCACGTCGTGAAACCGTGATGGAAGAACGCGCATGATCGAGCACACACGCGAGCGCCGTTTGGATCGCTTCACCGCGAGTCTCTCAGCCGCCGTGGAAGCGGTGCGCAGAACCTCCGAAGCGATCGCAGCGACCGCTCAGGAGCAGACGACGCTGATGGTCGCCCTCTCGGAGACGGCGGGAACACTGGCCGACGCCTCGCGCGAAGTCGCGCAGCGATTGGAGGCCGCGCAGGCCGATGCACGGGCGGCCGCGCAGGATCTGGGCGACTCCTTTACTGCGGTGGAGACGCTCCTCACGTCGGTCCAAGAGCTCGCCGAACTCTCCGCGGCGACCGCCAATGCGATGGACGAGTTCGGCCGCCTCATGAGCGAGATCGGCCGCATGACGGAGTTCGTCGAAGAGGTCTCCGACGAGACCCAACTCCTTGCGCTCAATGCGGCGATCGAAGCCGCCCGCGCAGGTACCCACGGGTTGGGATTCGGCGTCGTCGCCGGCGAGGTCGGACGCCTGGCGAAGATGACCGGCGAATCGACCTCCGCCATCAAGCACTTGGTCGCGACCGTCCAGCAAGAAGCGGAAGCCTCGATTCGCGCCGTGCGGGCCAACGCGGAGCGCGCGGCGCAATCCGCACCGCTCGCCGATGAAGCCCGCATCTCGCTGGGCGAGATAGCCGAACTGGCCGCCGACCTGACCGTCGCCATCGATCAGGCGGTGCAGAAGGGACGCGAACACAGCCAAGCCGCCGAACAGATGCGGCGAGAGACGGAAGCGCTCGCCAAGGTCACCGCACAGCAAGGACGCGAAGCCTTGGAGTCCGCCTTCGCAACCCAGCGCCTCTCGTATTACGGAGCGGAGATCGCCTACCTCGCCCACGGCACGACCGTGGCGCGGAAGGAAAGCGCCACGCTGCGCGCCGCGACGCTCCTCCCGCCGGGCTATCCGCCGTCGCGCGCATGGGAACACGTCGCGCAGCGTACCGCGGAGCTGACCGGCGGCCGCTTGCGCTTCGAATTGGAGATCCCGTTTCGCGGCGGCACGGAGGCCGACGCACTACTGCGCGTACGCTCAGGAGAGCTCGACTTCGTCAGCGTCACGGCCTTCGTGGCCGCGACTCTCCTTCCGCTGGCGCAACTGCTCGATCTGCCCTTCGTCTTCGCGGACCGCGATGCGGCGCATCGTCTGCTCGACGGAGCGCTCGGAGCCCACATCCTGGCCTCGTTCGCTCCGTTCGGCCTCGCCGGCATGGCGTACTTCGAGAACGGCATGCGGCATTTCACGAATTCCTTGCGCCCCATCAGGCACCCGGACGATTGCCGGAAGATGCGCATTCGCATTCAGGATTCGGTCGTCTATCTCGCGCTGATGCACGCGCTCGGCGCAACCCCCAAGGTGATCGCGTTCGACCAACTCTATCGCGCACTTGCGGAACGTGAAGTGGATGCCCAGGAGAATCCGCTGCCGAACATCGTCGGCGCACGGCTCTACGAAGTGCAGCGGTATCTCACCCTCACGGCGCATGCCTACAACACGCAGATCGTGCTGGCCAACATCGAGCGCCTCTATGCGCTGGCGCCGGAGGATCGTTCCGCGCTCGAACGCGCCTTTGCGGAAGCGACGCAGATGCACCGCCGTATCGCCGCCGAGGAAGAACTCACCGCGATTGCGGAGTTGCGCAGGCATCTCGATATCACGGACCTCACCGCCGATGCGCGCGAGGCGTTCGTCAAGGCCGCCTCGTTCGTGTGGGAACGGATGGAGCCGTTCTTTCCGGCCGACGTCTACCGGCTCTTGCTTTCGCGCTCGCTGCACGAGTGGCGCCCGAAGACGACGGTCGCGCAAACGCCGGCAAAGGGATTCACCGTGGACGAAATCGCCGATGCGATCGAGGTCTCCGTACGGAGCGTACGCACCACCGGTGAGCGCATCGGCGGCCAATCTCACTCCCAGATCGTCGGCCTTCAATCGCTTGCCCAGCAAGCGCAACGTCTCAGCCTCTCCAATGCCGAGCTGGCGGACTCGTTCGCGCGACTGCTCGAGCGGTTCGAGAACGTCGCCCCGCAAGTCGCCTCACTCCGCGCGAGCGTCGATCAGCTCATCGCGACCATCGACGTCCTCTCGTCGATGGCACTGCAGAGCCGTCAGGCATTGGAGAAGTTCTCGGCCTCCATGCACCAGATCGTCGAGATCATTACCCTGGTGCGGTCCGTATCCGACAAGACCAACCTACTCGCACTCAATGCGGCGATCGAAGCCGCGCGCGCAGGCGAGCACGGGAAAGGCTTCAGCGTCGTGGCCGTCGAGGTGCGCAATCTGGCCGACAAGACCAAAGCCTCCACGCAGGACATTCGCCGCGTTCTCGGAGAGCTGGAGCAGCGCGGCAAGCACGCTGCCGCAGCGATCGCCTCCGGCGTCGCCAAGGCCGAACACAGCGCTCGTCATGCTCGCGCGGCCGTCGCAGCCTTCAAACGGATCGAAGAGTTCGCGATCTCGTCGCGCGAGACGCTCGCGCAGGCGGAGCGAGCCTCGCGGGACGAGGCGCAGCGGGCGCACGCGATGTCGGGCGACTACGCGCAGATGGCGCAACTCGTCGAAGGTCATGCGGCCGAAAGTCGGCGCGCGCTGGCGGTCACCGTCGAGCTCGAGCGCCAGCGCCAGATGCTCTTTTCGTGACGCCGTTCGCAACGGCTGCCAGCAGACGACGCCAGGACGCTCGTTCGCGCTTCGGCGAGACGAGCGGCCGTCGTGCGACGATGCGGCGGCGCACGTCGGCGAGGAAATCGCGATCCTCGTACGCGCGGCGCAACAGGCGTGCCAGTGCGGCCGTATCGCCCACGTCGAAATAACCGGGGTACCTCGCGCCCAGAATTCCGACGTTTCCATCGATGCGCGAGGCGAAGACCGGAGTTCCGCAGGCGATCGCCTCGGAGAGGACGTTCGCTCCGCCTTCCATGCGCGAAGCCAAGACCATCACGTCGCTGGTCCGTAGCACGCGAAGCGCTCGTGTGCGCGGAACGTCTCCCAAGAAGCGGTAGCGAGGCTCGCGCGTGGTGATCGCGTCGGCGCGCCGTTCGTAGGCCGGGTCGAGGATCCCGCCGATGTGGACGACCTCGATCGCGAAGCGTCGCGGCAACAGGCGGAGTGCGTATGCCGTGCGGAACGGGTCTTTTTCGCGCCGCAGGTGTCCTATCACGCAGACGCGCAAGGTATCGCCGTTGCGTACCCCTGGAACCGGCCGCGGGCACGAGGCGGACTGAACGATCGCGACCGCCTTTCGCCTGAGCGAAGGTGGAAGTCGGCGCAGCGCCCGCGGCTGCAGCGTCACGACGGCATCGGCGCGCTCGAGGACCCGCCACACCGTCCTCCCGCGTGCCGCATCGCGATAGAGATCCGTCCCCGTCAACACGACGACGATCGGCCGCCCCGGATACCGGCGAGCGAACGTGCGTATCGCGCGGGCGCTCTTGCGCGCATGCAATGCGACCAGCACATCCCACGTGCCGTCGGGGCACTCGGATGCAATCCGAACGCGGTGTCCCAACGTTCGAAAGATGGCGGCATAGCGACGCACCGTGACCCCGTTCCCCGTGCGAGAACGCGGCGAAACCGGAGAAACGAGCAAGAGGTTCATGCGGATATGGATGGTTCGTTCGCCGTCATGACGGCATCGCTCCCGTCGCTCGCAGAAGTGGCGGAACTGCTGAGCGATGCCCGGAAGCGAACGCGCCTCCTCGCAGACGATCTGCGCGACGAGGATCTGATCGTCCCGATGCTCGAGGTGGTCAACCCGCCGTTATGGGAGCTCGGGCACGTCGCGTACTTTGCGGAATTCTGGACCTTGCGGCACCTCGGCGGCCGGCCGCCGATCCTCCCGCAGGCCGACGACCTCTACGACTCGGCCCGCATCCCCCATGACGCGCGCTGGTCTCTTCCTCTCCCATCGCGTGACGAGACGTTCGCCTATTTGGATCGCCAACTCGAGGCCGTTCTCGAACGCCTCGCTCGCGATCACTCGCACGACCTCGAGCGCGAACGCTACTTTCACCTCCTGGCGCTCTATCACGAAGACATGCACGGGGAAGCCGCCCTCTACACGCGCCAGACGCTCGGGTATCGACGGCCGCCGCTTCCAAGACATGAAGCGCCGCAAGCAGAGGAGCCGGTCGGCGACGCGCACGTTCCGGCGGGACGCTACACCATCGGGGCGCGTCCGAACGACGGATTCGTCTTCGACAACGAAAAGTGGGCGCACGAGGTCGAACTCGACGCGTTCGAGATCGCACGCGCACCGGTAACCAACGAAGCCTATCTCGCCTTCGTCGAAGACGGCGGCTACCGCACGCGCCGCTACTGGAGCGACGACGGGTGGGCGTGGCGCGAGCGTACGAAAGCGGAGCATCCGGTTTACTGGCGGCGAACCGGATCCGGCCGCGGGATCGCGGCGTGGCAGCGGCGGCATTTCGACGCCTGGATCCCGCTACGCCCGCACGAACCCGTGGTGCACGTGAATCGCTTCGAAGCCGAGGCGTACTGCGCGTGGGCTGGTCGGCGTTTGCCGACCGAAGCGGAGTGGGAGGTCGCCGCGACGGGCGGTGACGGACGTCGCTATCCGTGGGGCGACGAACCTCCCTCGCCGGACCGCGCAAATCTCGACGCGTGGTACGGCGACGTCGTCGACGTCGGCGCCTTTCCGAACGGTGAGAGTCCGTTCGGAGTGCGGCAGATGATCGGCAATGTTTGGGAATGGACGGCTTCGAGTTTCGAACCGTATCCCGGCTTCTCTCCGGACCCGTACAAGGAGTACTCGCAGCCTTGGTTCGGCACCCACGTGGTGCTCCGCGGAGGTGCCTGGACGACCCGTGCGCGGCTCGTGACGGCGCGCTGGCGGAATTTCTACCGCCCGCATCGTACCGACGTCGTGACGGGATTCCGAACCTGCAGAAAGTAGAGGTACCGTATGCCCGAGGAAACCCTGACGCTCGACGAAGCCGGATCGTCGCGACGCCTGCTCGTCGGCACGCTCGTCTTCCTGGCGCTCTTCGTCGTTGGCCTATTCATCGTCAAATGGTGGCCCTACGCGCACAAGGCGCTCTTCGCCGCCACGACGCACTCCATCGGCGCATCCATCGTCAGCGGCACCAGCGCGAATCCGCCTGCCGTCGGCATCGCCGCCGCGTGGGGATACGCGTGGAGTTATTTCACCGCCGTGTGGCAAGCGATCACCCTGGCGCTCCTGCTCGGCGCAACGATCCAGACGTTCGTTCCGCGTCGCTGGCTCCACGCGCTCATCGGGCGCCCCGGATTCGGCTCGACCGCGCTTGCCGGAGTCTTTGCGCTCGCCGGGATGATGTGAACCTGCTGCACCGGCCCACTGGTAGTGGGCCTTCGCAAGCAGCAGATCGGTATCGGCCCCGCACTCGCATTCTTCCTGGGAAATCCCGTCCTCAATCCCGCCACCCTGCTCTTCATCGGGTTCGTCCTGGGATGGCAGTTCACTGCGATCCGCATCGTCTTCGGCATCCTACTGGTCTTCGGGGTCGCCGCATGGGCGGCTCGACTCGGCGATCGCATCGCGCCGCAACGCCGCGTTCCCGTCGAGTTCTCGCTCTCGCCGATCGAAGAGCCGGGACGCTCGTGGACCTACGTGCTGCGTACGTGGCTCCGCGAACTCTGGGTCGAAGCGTATCAGATCCTTCCCGGCTATGCGCTCATCGTGCTGATCATCGGCGCCTTGCGCGCGTGGTTCTTCCCGCCCGAGGTTACGATCCACGCAGCGAGTTTGCCGGCGATCGCCGCGCTGTCGGTCCTCGGGACGCTGTTCGTCATCCCGACGGCGGGCGAGGTCCCGATCGTCCAAACCCTGATGCAGCACGGGATGAGCGTCGGTCCGGCGGTCGCGCTGCTGCTCACGCTTCCGGCGATCAGCCTGCCGTCGCTGTACATAGTACGCAACGTCTTCCCCAAACGCATCCTGGCGTTCGCGACGGCGTGCGTCTGCGCGGCGGGAATCGTCGGGGGTATCGCGGCGGGAGCGTTCCTGCACTGACGTCGAAGGTCGGGCGCATGACGAACGATCAGATCATGCGCCTGACCCATCGCTCGAGCTGCGCGGGTTGAGCGTCGAAGTTCGACGCCGCGTCGCTCGCGCAGGTGCTGCGCGATCTACCTCCGATCCTCGATCCGGCAGTCCTCGTCGGCAACGCCACGGCCGACGACGCGGGCGTCTATCGGCTCGCCGACGATCGCGCGCTGGTTCTGACTGTCGATTTTTTTACGCCGATCGTGGACGACCCGCGTGATTTTGGGCGGATCGCAGCAGCCAATGCACTCTCCGACGTCTATGCGATGGGCGCACGGCCGCTGACCGCGCTTGCGATCGCGGCCTTTCCCGAGGATCTCGATCCTCGCACGCTGCGAGCGATTCTCGCGGGGGGGATCGAGAAAGCGGCCGAAGCGGGGATCGCGATCATCGGCGGCCATACGGTGAAAGACGACGAACCGAAGTATGGTCTCTGCGTCGCGGGTGAGGTCCACCCCGATCGCATCGTCCGAAACGATACGGCACGTCCCGGCGATCTGCTCGTCCTGACGAAACCGCTGGGAACCGGCATCCTCACGACCGCGCGGCGCCGCGACGCGATCACCGAGGCCGCTCTCACGCCGGTGATCGACGTCATGGCGGAACTCAATCGTTCCGCCTCGGAAGCGATGCTCGCCTGCGGTGCCACGGCCGCGACGGACGTCACGGGGTTCGGCCTTCTCGGACACGTGCGGGAGATGTGCGGCCTCCGCCTAGGCGCCGTGATCACGGCCCATGCAGTTCCCCTCTTGCCCGATGCACTCGAGCTCGCACGAGCCGGTTACGTCCCCGGTGGCACCCGCGACAATCTCGCCGCTGCGCTCGACGCCGGAGCAACGTTCGACGAGAGCCTGGACGAGGCGATGCGTTTGGTTCTCTGCGATGCCCAAACCTCGGGCGGCTTGCTGATCGCGATCCCGCCCGAGAGCGCCGAGCTTCTCCTGGACGAACTACGCGCGCGCGGAGTCCGCGCCGCGAGCATCGGCCGCTTCACCGACGAGCGCGTGCTGCGCGTGGAGGTGTAACGCCTTCCGCGTCTGCAGGACCAGCGTCGGGATCCCGACGAGCACCACGGTGACGATCACCAAGAGGAGCGGAATGCCGATCTCCGAGAGATTCGGAATCGCGATTCCGGTGGGAATCGACCATTCCGCGATGCCGGGAGCCAACAACCCGAGGAGTCCCGCCGCGACGAAGGCGCTGCCGCCCCACCCCAGCGTCCGCGTCGCCGTTGCGAGCGCGATGGTGCGAATCTCCTCCTCGGAGAGCCCCTTGTGCGCAGCGATGCTGCCGAAGAGCGCCCCGGCGAGCATCTGGATCAGCGCCGTCCCCACCCCGAAGAGCGCTCCCGGCGCCCAGCCCCACCAGGCCGAGGGCATTGCAGGTGCGAGAACGGTGAAGATGATCGCCGCGAAGGCACCGAATCCCCACCCTGCGACGAACCCGTGCACCGCCGGCATCCATGCGCGCGGATCATCCAGCCATCCGGTCGATCGGACTTCCGCGAGACCTTCACCGCTATGGAGGCGCGGCTCGCCCAAGCGCTCGCGAGCAACCAGATGGAGGTGTAACGCCGTGCGTCCTCCCTGCGCCATGAGCCGCGCACCGACGAACATCAAGAGACCGACGACCACGTAGATCGCGTATTCGAGCCAATCGATCCCGTACAGGCGGTTAAGACCGAGATAGGCCAGTTCACTCGTGAACGCACGCTGGACCGCAAAGGCGAGCGAAAACAACAGACCGGCTCGTAAGCCGCCTTTCGTCGAGTAACTCCCCACGGCGTAGCTGAAGGTGATCGGCCAGGTATGTTCGTCTGGCGTGATCCCATGGAGCATCCCGAGCACCAGCGCCGCGAGGAGCGCCACGATCACCGTCGGATGCCCCGTCAAGGCTGCAGAATGAAGCACGCCGCCCTTTTTGCGAACGGTTTGCAACTATCCTTCGCATCGACGGGCTCCGTCCGAAGCACGGCTCGCGCTCCATTGCCCGCTTGTCGGCGCGGTGGTACGATCGGTGGCACCTCGCTTTCGATCGCAACGGACGCACACCTAGGATCTCCGCGGGCGACCAATGCGGAGAAAGGACCTCTCCGGTGATCGCGCTCTCGAATCGTCTCGCCGCGCGCAGGGCGCTCGGTGGCGTCGTCTGCCTCGCCACGATGCTCGCAACGGTGCTCGCGGCCCGCGCGCAGGTCGGCCCAGCCAGCGCGGCAGGATTACGAGCCGATCAAGCCGCAGCCGCGCGACGCGTCATGATGCAAGCCCTCCAAGGCCCGCACCACGGCGGTTGCCAACCGCTTCCGAACGGGTGGGCGATACTCGCGGCGACCATCCGTTTTCCCGATTCGTACGGTGGCTACGGTTCGTGGGTCAATAACGCCGAACTCCTTCCGGTCGGCGACGATCTCTCCGCCTTCCTGAAGAGCCACTCGCCGGGAGCGTTCATCCAACCCGCTTTCGGCGACGACACGCAGGTGCACACGCAGTTGTGCGCACCCGCAGGGTTCAGCTACTGGTTGGTGGTGGATTCCGGTATGGCGAAGGTCGCGATCGGCCGAGTGACGCTCCTGCATCCGGCTCGGACCTATGCGGTCACGATGACCGCTCCGCCGCTCCATCACTGACGGCGACGGCAACCGCCGGAACCTCCGGCAGCGAGCCATCCGGGTTCAGCGTGCGAATGCTGCGCGCGAACGTAGCGGGATCTCCGGTGGTGATGAAGCGTGACGAGCCCCGACCCGGGGCGATCGCCCGCTCGTGCACGAGCGCCGCGACACGCCGCGCGTGCTCGATCGCGGGGTCGAGACGCAGGACGTCGGTGCCGAGGATGCGTGCGAAGACGGCGTCGAGCAGCGGATAGTGCGTGCAGCCGTAGAGCACCGCATGGACGTCGGGGGGAACACCCGCACACGCCGCTGCAACCGCCGCCTCGGCCTCGGGTCCATCCAGTACGCCGCGTTCCACGAGCGGAACGAGCATCGGCGCCGCGATCTCGACGGTGGTGGCTTCCGGCATCGCTCGCCGGATGGCTCGCTGGTACGCTCCGGACCGCACGGTCGCAGGCGTCGCAATGACGGCGACGCGCCGCACACCCGTTCGGGCGACCATGCTCGCGGCCGACTCGATGAGATCGAGGACGGGAAGACCGGCATCCGGCCACCCGTAGCGATCCGCGACTGCGCAGGAGGTGTTGCATGCCATGACTACCGCCAGTGCGCCCTCCTCGCGCAAGCGAGCAAGATTACCGGCAAGAAGGCGGATCAGTTCGGCGTCCGTCCGCTCGCCGTACGGAACGTGCGCCTGATCGGCAAAGTAGATGAGATCGTGTGCGGGCAGCAGTTCGCGGACCCGGCGGAGCACCGTCAGACCGCCGAGCCCCGAATCGAAGAGTCCCAGCATGGTTATTGCGGCGGATCTTGGTTCGGAGGCGGCGGAGGCCCTGCATAGCGGGCGACGCCGGCGGCGATGCCGCGCGCAACCTCCTCCCGCCAAGCCGGATCGGTCAACTTGGCAAAGTCCCCGGGGTTCGAGAGGAATGCCGTCTCGACGAGCACCGCCGGCATCGTCGTGTGCGAGGTGACGTAGAGCCTGCTCTTCACGATGCCGTCGTCCTTGGTACCGAGCCGCGCGATCAGCGCCTGCTGGATATCGCGTGCCAGCGGAACGTCGATCGCCTTCGAATAATACGTCGTCGTTCCGCTCGGGCCCGGATTGATATAGCTGTTGCAGTGGATGCTGATGAAGATCCGCGCGCCGTTCTCCTCGGCGACGTTGACGCGTGCCTGCAGTTCGTCTCGCGCGGAATCGTTCGGCTCATAGACATCCACGTCGCGCGTCCGCGTGAGGATCACCTGCCATCCCTCTTTCCGGAGAATGGCGCGCAGGCGCTTGGCCATGTCGAGCGTGAGCGTCGCTTCCGCAACGCCATCGTGCACCGCACCTTGATCGCTCCCGCCGTGACCGGGATCGATCACGATGAGATCCGGGTTCGTCGGCGCCGGCGGAGCCGCCGGAAAGGGCGTCGAGGTCGGCATGAACGGCCACGTACCGTTCCAGGGCGTCGTGGAGGCTCCGGGAGATGCGGCCGCGACTGCTCCTCCCAGGGCGCCGGACCCTGCATACGGTGCGAAGGCCGCCGCATCCGACGCACTCACCGTGATCGTCACGCCGTTACCGTCGACGTCGGGCCGGACATCCACACTTTTCTCGCCGTCGAGCGAGAGTGCAACCCGCACGACCGTGGGCTCGAACTGCGCCGCACGCACCTCGAGAACCGGCCCGCTCCCCATCACATCCACCGGTCTTCCTTGCAGCCACGCGCCGTCGAGATCCAACCAGAAGCGATCGTCGGGAGCCCGCGTGCGATGCCATTCGTAGGTCACCGGTCCGGCGACCGCAACGTGGACGAGATAGCCGTCCGGTGCCGGCGACGCCGTGATCGCCGTTACGGAGGCGAGCGACGCCGGGCTGGAGGTCGGTCCCGGCGAGAGCACGGTCGGCGCCGAATCGTCGGTCGCTTCGGGCGCAGCGGGCACGCCGGCTACGGCGGAGGGCAGTGCAGGTGCCCGAGCCGCGACGGGGGTGATCGGCGGTCCCGACTGCCCTGCTCCCGGCGGCGAAACGAACGCCAGAACGGCATCGCGTCCGTCGTCGCTCGCCGGTTCCTCGGCATGCGTCCCTGCCGCGAGGGTCACGGCGACGATCGTCTCGGGATGACGCGCGCCCCCTCGAACCGAGATCAGCATGCGTTCGATGCCGGGGGCGGGGTGGTCGCGCAGACCCGCCAGCGAGGTTCCGACACCAGGGAACGCATAGACCCGCTCGGTACCGTCGTCGCGCACGAGATGCGGGTGGAGTGGAACCGCCCCGTACGCCACGATCTCGACGCGAGCGTCCGTTTGCCGGACGTCGAGGGTCGCGAGTTGCGGTTGCAGCAAGCGGAGATCTCCGTCTCGAATCGGGCGGAGATCGAGCGCGCGCATCAGTACGCCGAACGGCACGAAGGCTTCACCGTCGCGCAAAAAGGGGATGAAGGGTGCCTGCGCGTGCACCGCACCGACATCGTAACGCGCATCTCCGGCAACGAACGAGACGACCACCGGCTGCGCCGTCGTCACGAGGACGTACCGTTGCCCTGCATGCCACGTCACGACGGCGCCCAATGCACGCAGCAAGCGCCGCAGCGCCGGGTCCTCCATCCCGATCGCGACGTCGTCGCCCATGTCGATCGTATGCGTGAAGACGTACGGACGGCCGTCGAAGAGATAGCGGAGCGGTGCATCCGCACGCGCAGTCGCCGAAACGGCGATGCCGAGGATCGCCGCGACGATCAGGGCGAGCGCGCTACCAATCCGAGCGACGTAGCGGCACATCGAGCGCCAGATGTCCTCCGGGAAGCGTCTCGACGCGATGCCCGTCGATCTCCACCTGCACGGCGTCGATTCCGGGCAGCGCGGTCAGCGTGTACACGAGTGCCTTGAATTCGCCGTTTTCGGCGAATGATCCGGCCTGAGGGCGTTCGATCGCACCGCCGAGATCGACGATTGCAACCGAACCGTCCAGCCGCACGCCGTTCACGCGCGTTCCTGCCGGAAAGCGGATCGCTTCGACGCTCGGAGGCGGGCCGGCAACGGCCTGTACGGCAGCATATTGCGCCGTCTCGGTGAGGTAAGCCGTGGGGCTCTCACCAGGCTGCGGCGGATGCATCGTCACCTGCCATGCGCCTTCGGTCGAGCCGTCGAGCTTCGTGTAATAGATCGCGATCGTCTGTGGAACGACGGTCACTCGGCGCGAGGTGAGAAACCACCATGCCCCCAGCGCGGCGAGCACCAGGATTGCGATGAGGACGAGCGTTCGCGTGGACCTGCGCACGCATCGCTCCGTTCGCCATCCCCATCCGATCTCTTGCAGCAGGAACCACGCCACGGACTCGCCGCATACGACGGCATGGCGTTACGCGTCGGCGAGACGATTCCGGACGTCGCAGCCGTCGGCTCCGGCGGAACTCCGGTACCTCTGCGTTCGTTTCTCGGAACGCCGCTAGTCGTCTATTTCTATCCGAAGGACGAAACGCCGGGATGCACGGCCGAGGCCTGCGCGTTTCGCGATGCCTATGAAGCCTTCGTCGAAGCGGGAGCGACCGTGGTCGGCATCAGCGGCGATTCCCCTACCTCACACGAGGCGTTCGCGCGGCGTCACGGCTTGCCGTTCCTGCTCCTCAGCGACCCGGACGGCAGCGTACGGCGAGCCTTCGGCGTCGGAAGAACGCTCGGAATCCTGCCCGGTCGCGTGACGTTCGTTGCGGATGCCCGTGGTGTCGTACGCCACGTCTTCTCGTCACAGATTGCCGCGACACGCCACGTACGCGAGGCGCTTGCCGTCGTCGAACGATTACGCGCCGAACGACGTTAGAGTCGGCCGACCATCTTCCAGCCGAGCCAGATCGTCGCACCGATCAAGAGCAATCCGAGCGCACTGAATGCGCCGGCCGCGGGGACGCCGCGTTCCTTCTCGCCGATGCGGCGGGCCGCGATGTACGCCCCCATCGCGAGCAGCGCCGCAAGGATATGCCACACCACGAGTACCGGCGGTCGAATGAAGGCGGCCACGACGGCGCCGATCAACACCTGAAGGCCGAGAATCGCGACCATCACGCGCCGACCCAGCTGCACCCAACCGATGACGACGGCAAGGAGTACCACCAGGAATGCGACGCCGAGATGAACCTCGAGGATCTCTTGTGCGATCATGCGGCGCGCTTCTGCACGATGGCGCTCGGACCTTTGCCGGGTGCGCTCATCGCTCCGGAAGGGATCCGCCGTCGCCCATGGCCGCCCGCTTTCTCATCAGTGTGTGGATGACCGTGTGTGCGCCTTTATGGGCCTTGCAATGCTGCTGATTGCATCCTGGATACGTGCATCGTTGCGAGGCGAGCACGGTGCATCCGGGAGTCATACAGGTTTTGCGTTCGGCCGAGCGGACACGGCGCCAACGCCGCTTACCGTATGACATCCCCGACGCCGCCCGTGCGCCGGGACGTCCGCGCGCGCATCTCGCCGAGCATCCGCCCCAATACGGTGACCACGGCAGGAAACTGAGCACCCATGACGTCGTGCAGGGCGAGCAGCGCGTCGCGCGGCGTCAGGGCCTCGGCGAACGGTGATTGCGGGAAGACGAGACGATCGAACTCGTCGGCCACGGCGAGGATTCCCGTCGCAGGCGACGGTCTCCGGTGCGTCATCGCGCCCAGAGCAAACGCTTGGAACTCGGCAACCACCGGAGCACACGGGCGCAGCATGGAGACGGTTTCCAAGACGCGCGGTTCGACCTCCAAGAGCATGCCGCAGCGCCGTAGCACGACCGGATCGCCCGCCTCCGGGAAATACGACCCCAATCGCGCCGCCCAGGCTGCGACGTGCCGTGCGTGGGCCCACGCCCGTGGGTCCCCCATACAGGTGATCGCCGAGATCACGTCGGCCATGACGTCGCCGTCCGCGCAAGCCAGGGCGGGCGACCGCGCCGCGTCGAGATACTCGATCGTTGCGAGGGTCGTGTCCATGCTCGAAGGTCCTCCGTCGGATCTCCGACTGCCACCGGCCCGCATGGACGCCACACCCCTACCCCCGCTGTTGCCGGTACTTGCCGGCCTTTTCCCCCAACCTACGCCCCGTCCGGCATCCCCTCATCCCTCACGATGAGTAATCCTTGAAGACTACACGATGCCCGTGGGCCTGCCAGGCGGAGCCGGAGAGCCCGCCCCACGTAATCTACGATCGATGGTCTAATCGAGGCGATTACTACCCTTCCCATCCCCCCCACCCCCGACGTCCTCGCCACGAGCGAAAGGATCTTCACATGCTTGCTCTCTTTGCTCTTACCTGGGCGCTCATCAGCCATCCGCTCACAAGTCCCATCGCCGGGGCGCCGGGTCTTGGACCGTGGACCCCTATAGGGGTCAACGGAAACGTCACAGTCCACCACATACCGGCCCATGGACTCAAGCCTATAGAAGGCCAGGGCGGAGGGCCCGTATAGGCCATCGACATCCCTCACAGACATCTCGATCATAGACATCTCGATCCGATGGCGTAGGACCAGTACAGACAGACCCGAAGAGGTGCGGCAGGCAACCATGAAGCGCCTTTCGCCCACGGCGGCACTGCCGCATCCATCCCATTCCTTTGCGGCCTGTACACGACTCTATCGTTCCGGGCACGGCAGCCGCTGCCTCGCGGCGCTCGAATCGCACACGGATCTGGGCGACTTTCCCGAGTCAGTTCTTCTAGCGGCGCGCTGTCACTGCAGGCTCGGCGATCTTTCGAGCGCACTCTTGAAAATTTGTAATAATCAGCCCGCTCACCGCTGCCGAGAGCCTTACCCCACTATTGCAGGATACGCGCGATGCGCTTCTCGCGTGGATTTACCAAGCCCAAGGAGGCGCCACCGCCTCGCTCGCTGCAAGCAGAAAACTCCAGGCGCGACACGACACGGCGCTCACACACTGTGCGCTACCTGGTGACGTCGTCTGTGATATCGCGCTCTCCCATTGACTGCGAGACGACCTCCCTTCATGCGAACAGCTTGTCCGGAACGTCATCGACAATAAACTTTTCAACCCCTCGAGCGAGGAGCTTACCAGAGCCCTCAACATATTGCCCTGAGTACGAGCATCAGAAAACGACTATACCGAGCAGATTAGATTACTCCGCTCGGCATTACTCGTCGCGACATCCAGAGACATAACGGATTCATCGATCACAGCGGGGACACTTCTAGCACTAGCAAGAGGTTGCAGAGAGATTTGCGCACCCGATGTATTCAGAGATATCATCCGAACGGCATACGCCTTTTCGTGGAGCGAAGATCAAACAGCTGATCGAATCATAACAAACTGCCACATCTCTTGGACGCACGGCTTATTCGGCAACTATATCGATGCATTGCAGCTATCGAACGGCTTATTCCAAGAGTCCACAACTCTTTGCGACTATGCATTACTACTCTTAGACAAAATCTGAATATACAGACTATCGGGAGGATCGATCAATGCTGTGTCTTACTTTGTTGATGCCAGCGACATTATAAGCCGACTCGACGATAAGAACCTGCAAAGCGGTCGATGTGGCTTTTTGCTTCTTGCCGGCGAGCTCGCCTCTCCGATAGATGTCCATCTTGCACGTTCGTTGTTAGAGAGATTTCAAACGATACTGCCGAGAGCGTCTCATCCGGAGCAGGAATACGGCACAGCGCTGAGTTAGCGACGATGGAACTTTTCTTCGAAGCGCTCATTCTCTTCCACGAAAATCGCGTTGCGGCAAGTCGGCGGCCGGCAAGCGGGCCTTCGAAATGTTCGAAGGCATACAAGTACGTTTGGCGAGCGGCTCGTGCGGCATTGCTCCTCTATCGGAGCGGAGCGGGCGATAGGTGGCTCGCGGAGGCGCAACGAAAGATCGAGCAGTACCCGCGCAGTTTCGTGGCCGCGGAGATCGGCCGAATCGTTGCACGTGCCGCGGATCTACCGTCAGCCCGCCTCATGCCCCGGCAACAAGAAATCCTATCCCTCTTGCGAACCGGCATCTCGATAGATGAGATTGCCGCACGCTTGCGTACCAGCCGTAATACCGTGCGCGTCCACATCACCAAAGATCCATCGCGCTCTCGGCGTTCGCAACCGCGCAGAGCTCCTCGCCGCGGCATCGAAAGACTGGAGCCGTTGACGGGGATCGAACCCGTGACCTCTTCCTTACCAAGGAAGTGCTCTACCACTGAGCTACAACGGCACCGGCGCTCCTGGAGCGGGCGGCGGGAATCGAACCCGCGACATCAGCTTGGAAGGCTGAGGCATTACCACTATGCAACGCCCGCACGCATGGTGGGCAGGGCTGGATTCGAACCAGCGTAGCGCTTTCGCGCGCCAGATTTACAGTCTGGTGCCATTAGCCACTCGGCCACCTACCCACGATCCGGCGTGGGAGGGTACGCCGCCCGCCCGAGGCTCTCCTCGCTGCGGCGGAGTCCCTTTTCATCGAGCTCTCACCGTCCTCTCTCCGTGGCTTCATGCTCGACTGCCGCGCCTCCCCTATAATCGAAGCAACGACACCGTTCTTCGTCACAGGGAGTACGCACATGAACACGAGCACGTGGAAAACCCTCTCCTTCGCCGCCCTCATCGCGGCGGTGAGCCTCGCCGGCTGCGGGGGCGGCGGAACAGGCTCCTCGATCCCTCCCGCACCCGGAAGCGGCGGCGGCGGTTCGACCCAGTCGCAGTCCGAGAACGCGATCTCGGTCACCAATGCCCTCGGGAGCCCGGTGAAGGATCTGACCACCTACAACAATCAGCTTCTGGTCCAGACCGTCGGGCGCCTGGCCCAATCCGCCAACGGTACCTGCACCAACGGCGTGGAGTTTTTCGCACCCGACCGCAACGGCGACCCCAACTCGACCGAAACCCTGGTCTTCTACGATAGCGGCTGCACGCAGCTCGCTCGCGACACGGTACGCATCTACACGCAGACGAGCCCGTCGTCGGAGACGGTCAACCGTACCGAGACGCTCTACGCCGCGGGCAACGCCACGCCGATCGCCACGCGCAGCGATACGGTGACCATCACCAATGCCACGTTCGACCAGTACGGCTTCCCGCTCGCCGCGAACGGGTTCGACCGCGTGGCCACCGGTTATCTGAGTATCTCCGGATCCAAGACGATCGATTCGGACGGTGAGTTCGTGATGCTACCGGCGAGCAACGGCACGAACACCTTCTGTGCGGATTCTGCCGGCTTCAATGCCACCGGCATCCAGTCTCTGAACGAGACGTTCGGCTGGTCGGGCGGCGTGCTCAGCGGCGGCACGCGGACCGTGAACAGCGACGGATCCGTCACTTGGACGGCTACGCACACCGGTACGACGTACAAGGGAGCCATCGGATCGCTCTCCATCGGGATCGGCACCCAGAATACCTCGTGCCCGATCTCGACGCCCATGTTCACGCTGAACGGCGGGACCTCGACGGGAAGCTACACGATCCCCGTCTCCGTCACCTATAAGGGCGGCATCATCCAGAACCTCACCGTGACGAACGCGCAACTCGCGAACGGCAACACACTGAACGTCACCACCAATTCCGCTCAGCCGCCGACCAGCAATCTCTACATCACCGGCGTGATCTCCAACGGCAACACGCAGATCGCCACGTTCGGCGTCGATGCCTTCGGGAACGGAACGCTGACCGTCACCGCAACGGGAGCCCAATACGTCATCACCGATTGGCACGTCGTCAAGTAAGCGCCCGTCGGTGATCCCCGGCGCGCTTCGCGAGAACTCGCGGAGCGCGCCGCCGCGTTCCAGGAGTGGCGGAGGAGATGTGGAAGCCCTCGCCGCCTGCCGGCGTGGCTCAGTGGCTACAGCAGCAGTTTTGTAAACTGCCAATCGTGGGTTCGAGTCCCACCGCCGGCTCCAGAGATACGCGAACGGCCCCGACGACGTCGGGGCCGTTTCGTGCGATCCTCCGCGAGAGGCCTTAGTTGAATTCGAAGTCCGCGAGGTTTTTCTCGATCTTGCGCTTGACGCGCTGGAGCGCATTGTCGATCGATTTGACATGCCGCCCCAGATCGCGCGCCATCTCCTGATAGCTCTTCCCCTCGAGGTAGGAATCCAGCACGCGCAACTCCAGCTCGGAAAGATTCTGGCGGATGCGCTGGCGGATGTCGTCGGAGACCTCCTGGATGATCACGAGATCTTCGGGATCCCCGCTCTTCTGCGACGCCATGACATCCAGCAACGTGCGTTCGCTGTCCTCGTCGTAGATGGGCTTGTTCAGCGAGATATATTGGTTGAGAGGAATGTGCTTCTGGCGCGTCGCCGTTTTGATCGCAGTGATGATTTGGCGCGTGATGCAAAGCTCGGCGAACGCCCGGAAGCTCGAAAGCTTGTCGGCCTTGAAGTCGCGGACGGCTTTGTAGAGGCCGATCATCCCTTCCTGGATGATGTCCTCTCGGTCCGCCCCGATTAAAAAGTAACTCTTCGCCTTGATGCGGACGAAATTTTTGTACTTGTTGAGCAGGTACTCCATCGCGAGATTGTCGCCGCTCTTCGCGATGGCCACGAGCTCCTCGTCCGCTCGCTCGTGGTACGCGGGTCCATCCGATACGGGATGGGTCATTGCCATCGTAGTCGTCGCCTCGTGGGTCGGTGGCACGGCGCACTCGCTGGCCGTGGCCGGTCGGCGCGCCGCATCCGCCCAAGTATAGAAGGGGGTACCTGCCGCGTCAAGCGACCGATGCCGCTGCAGTCGATCGCGAGACGAGACGTGCGCTCGGGCGGCCGGCGGCTCGCCGCGGCGGCCGATGCCGGCATCCGGGTGCTCGGACCGCCCAGGAGGGCGCCCTCCGCGCTCCTCGACCGGGCACCGATCGCAGGCGCATGTCGGGCGCAAGCCGCAAGAGCCGCCGCCGCGGTGTCGAACCGTGACGCCATGCGATGGCTCGTCACCGGCGGCCTGGGATTCATAGGCTCCGCGTTCATCCGCTTGGCTCTGGAGACGCATCCCGATCTCGAGATCGTGAACCTCGATGCCATGACCTATGCCGGGAACCCGGCCAACCTCCGCGACATCGCGGACAACCCTCGCTATCGCTTCGTCCGAGGGGACATCTGCGACGCCGCAGCCGTACGGTCGGCGATCGACTCCGGTGTGGACGCCGTCGTCAACTTCGCTGCGGAGACCCACGTGGATCGCAGCATCCTCGATCCCGAGGCCTTTCTGCGGACCGATATCCTGGGAACCCACGTCCTCCTCGAAGCGGTCCGCGAGCGGAACATCTCTCGCTTTCTTCAGGTCTCGACCGATGAGGTCTATGGCGACATCGCGGAAGGCGAAGCAACCGAAGATGCCCCGCTCCGTCCCCGGAGCCCCTACAGCGCGAGCAAAGCCGGCGGCGATCTCCAAGTCTTAGCGTACCACACGACGTACGGGACGCCCGTGCTCATCACGCGAGGAAGCAACACCTACGGGCCGCGACAGTATCCCGAGAAGCTCATCCCGCTCTTCGTCACCAATCTCCTCGACGATCAACCCGTTCCGCTCTACGGCGACGGCCTCCAGATCCGCGATTGGCTCCACGTCGACGATCACGCGCGGGGAATCCTGACCGTCCTCGAACGCGGAACACCCGGAGAGATCTACAATCTGGGCGGCGGCAACCCGCGCACCAACCTGGAGATCACGCGGATGCTCGTCGAGGCCTGCGGGCGATCTATGGCGACGCACGTTCGGCACGTCGCCGACCGTCCGGGACACGATCGCCGCTATGCGATCGACTCCACCAAAGCACACGCCCTCGGCTGGCGTCCCACGGTTGCTTTTGCCGACGGGCTGCGTGCGACCGTCGCGTGGTATCGCGAGAACGACGCCTGGTGGCGCCCCCTGAAATCGGGGGAGTTCCTCGACTACTATCGCCGGCAATACGCCCATCGCTGACGCGTGCAGGATCCCGGTTCGTTGATCGACCGAGCGGCGTCGCTACGCCGCGAGGGTAATTTCGTCGGAGCGCTCACTCAGCTCCGTGCGGCGTTGACGCTCGCGCCGCATCGCTCCGATGCGCATAACGGATTGGGGCTCCTGCTGCGACTGATCGGCGAGTTCGACGGGGCGCGGCGCTCTTTCGAGCGGGCGATCGCGCTCGATCCCGGCAATGCGGAGGCGCATGCGAACCTCGCCGCCTCGATGCTGCTCGACGGCGACTACGAACACGGGCTGGACGAACTCACGTGGACGCTGCGGGTACCGAGCGTGCAACACCTCTATCCGCTCCTGGGGCGCCGCCCGCTCTGGGCCGGCGAAGCGCTGCGCGGGCGCCATCTCCTCGTGATCGCCGAACAGGGGTTCGGCGATACGATCAGCATGCTCCGGTATCTCCCGCTACTGGGAACGTTGGACGGAACGGTGACGCTCGCAATCCAGCGGCCGCTCTTCCCGCTCGTACCGTCCGTGCCCGCAGGGTGCCGGCTCGCCGATGTCCGATCGGCGATCGAAGACGCAGACTGTTGGATTCCCATTCTCCACCTTCCGTGGGCCTTCAAGACGACGGTTGCGTCCATTCCGGCTCGGGAAGGATACCTGCGAGCCGACGTCGCGCGCGTCGCGGAGGTGCGGCGGCGCTTACGTTGGGGCGAGCGCGACCGGCGCCCGCGCATCGGCATCGCCTGGGGAGGTAATCCGCTGCAGATCAACGACCGGCTGCGAAGCATCCCGTTCCGGGAATTGAGGCCGCTGCGTGCGGTCGAAGGCGTTCGCTGGATCTCGCTGCAGCGGGATGAACGGGAACGTGAATGCCTCGCCGCCGATGCCCCGATCGCAATCGAGCCGACGGCCCATGCGATCAAGGACTTCGGCGATCTCGCTGCGCTCGTCGCGTCGTGCGATCTCGTCGTCACCGTCGATACCGCCGTTGCGCATCTCACCGGAGCCCTCGGTCACCCCGGCATCGTGCTCCTCTCCTGCTGCCCCGATTGGCGTTGGGCTCGCAGCGGTGATCGCGCCCCGTGGTACGCGTCGTTGCACCCGATACGCAAGACCGGCGTCGGCCCGTGGGAACCGGTCGTGGAAGCGGCTGCGCGCTCCGTCACCGCCCGGCTCGTAAGGAATCACCCGCCCGCCGCAGAAGAGCCGCCCGCATGAAAGGCGTCATTCTCGCCGGAGGGCTCGGCACGCGCCTGCGCCCGCTGACCAAGATCACCAACAAGCACCTCCTCCCCGTCTACGACAAGCCGATGATCTACTATCCGCTCGAGACGCTGGTGCGCGCCGGCATCAAAGACATCATGATCGTGACCGGCGGGAACTCGGCGGGCGACTTCCTCCGACTCCTCGGAAACGGCGCCGAGTTCGGTCTCAAGGACATCTACTATACGTACCAGGAAGGTGAAGGCGGCATTGCCGACGCGCTGCGCCTCTGCGAGCACTTTGCCGAAGGGCAGCGCATCGTCGTGATTCTCGGCGACAACATCATAGAGGACGACATCACGCCATACGTCCGAGCCTTCGCCGAACAAGACTCCGGTGCGCGAATCCTCCTCAAGGAGGTAGACGACCCGGAACGATTCGGCGTCGCCGAACTCGACGGCGACCGTATCGTCAGCATCGAAGAGAAACCCCGCGCCCCGAAGAGCCGGTACGCCGTCACCGGCATTTATATGTACGACCGGCGCGTCTTCGACTTCATTCGTAAGCTCAAGCCCTCCGATCGCAACGAACTCGAGATCACCGACGTCAACAACGCCTATCTACGCGAGGGCGACCTCTACTACGACATCCTTCGCGGATGGTGGACCGACGCTGGCACATTCGAGTCTCTCTATCGTGCCACGCAGCTCGTCGCCGCCGTGCGCCGGCCGATATCAGCGCCGCGTTAGCCCAACGTCCTACAATCGAACGCCTATCGTGAACTCGTAAAGGTCATAGTCGTGAAGGAGCGCGACGTTCCGCGAGTAGCGCTCCCTACAAAGATCAAAATACTTGTGCGGGTCCGCGTAGTATAGATCTGTGCGCATGCGCTCCCGATCCGCATACGCCGTCAGCATATTGAAAGCCATCCCGAGCACCGCGAGCGCACGCATGTCGTCCAGTGTCCGAGCGATATATGCCTCCCATTCTTCGACGCCGCAATCAAGCCGAACATTGAAAATTCCGCTCGCCACCACGACGTCTGCACGCGCCAGATCCTCCTGCACATCGGTAAAAACCGCCCATTGCCGGCTTGAATGCAGCACCCGCGCTTGCTCGATCATCGCAGTCGCGATATCGTATCCCTGATACCTCTCGATCTTCGGTTCATGGCGCTCGAGCGTCTCTACCAAGGCACCATAACCGCAACCATAGTCGAGAATGCTTCGCGCCGCTGTCTCCTCCGCGATATAGAGAAGTTTCTGGAAGCGAAGGCGTTGCGACTCCTCAGAATTCCAATCCACCCCGCGCGCCTGTGGCCCGAATTCGCGCAAACGCTTGCTATAATACCTGGCAACCTTGCCATGAATACCGGACTCGCCGCTCATAGCTTGCCCTGCTTGCTCTGCTTGATGTACCGATATGCTTCGCTTCCTACGTGAAACAACACATCCACGATAGACACCTTATGCTCGAACGATCCATGCAATTGTGGATACTCTGGATAACCATCGTATGACTTATACGCAACTTCGATTCCCTCGCGATGCCATAATGACTCATCGATGTAACTCCTTGCGGCTGGCCCCGACAGGTATCGTTCCGCGTTGAGCTGCTTACAGATCGAAATGAGCCTCTCGTTCTTTCCCTCCGATCGGTCAAAGATCGTCGATGAGTACAGGCGTGTTTTGATACCTAGTCGTTCACATATGCGGCGAATGAGGAACGTATTGATCTCGGACAGCAGTGCATATCTGCTCGCCGTATGGAGCAGGTCGGAGATCCAGTGGATCTCCGAACGAAAGTACGGAGCACGCGCATAAGCGTGACGCATCGCTGCTAGGTGCTCCTCCGCCCAATGGTCCCCGGCAACCGCAACTTCGCAAATCCTTTGCATATATCGGCCCCTCGTCAGAACGGGAACCGTCAGAAGCTGCAAGCCTTTATGTGTTTTTATGAAATTGCGATTCCTCCAATCTCGCTTCGTGAACTGGACGTCATCCAAGAACACGAACGCGTCGACCGAATCAATGAAATCAAAGTACCCCTTCCACGGGAGATAATTAGATTGTATGATCCCTACGATCTTCCCCAACTACGCACCTATGTGCTCGATGCGCTACGCGGTCGATACTCCGTTGGAACCGTTGCTGCTCCTTTGAAAAAACTCCTCGGCGGTGCATCAGCCAGAACGAGCGCCCCGGCGCCGACGAGCGAATGCTCGCCGACTGCCACGCCATCGCGGAACGTCGCGTTGACTCCGATGAAACAGCCGTCTCCGATATGACACTTACCGGATATGACTGCATGACTAGCGATGAAAACATGATCCCCTATCATCGTATGATGCCCGATGTGATTGCCGCTCCAAATAACGCAATTGTTACCGATCGAGACATACGGTTGAATGACGTTGTTTTCGAAGATGAAGCATGCCTCGCCGATCGATGTCTCCTCCCAGCGCTCGACAGTCGGATGAATATACGTGGGCATCCTGTATCCCAGCGCCTTCGCACGCTCGTAGATTGCGCGCCTATTTTCATTCAGGGCGCTGAAACCGACGGCGATAAAGAGCCCGAACTCATCGGGCGGGTATCGGTCCGGCAGATCCTCGAACGGTACAACGGGAAAGCCGCAGAGCGCATCCTGCGTCAAGTACTCGCGAGCCACCGTGAATGCACGGACGTCATAATCGGGATGCTTGCGGAGATACGCGCAAGCAACCTCGGCAAACTCGGAAGCACCGAAGATCACGACGTTCACGCCGGGACACCTCTAGGCGTGAACGACTGCACGACCTCGATCACGCGCTGCTGGCGCTTTTCATCCAATGTGGTAAAGAACGGCAACCGTACCAGCCGCCCGGCTAGATCGGTTGCGACGGGACACGCGGCCGCGACCGACTCCAGCGTTCGTCCCATCGGCGAGAGATGGAGCGGAAGGTAATGAAAGACGGCCTGGATGCCGTGGCTCCGTAGATACGTGATGAAGGCGTCTCGATCCGCTTCGGTCGGCATAATGAGATAGAACATATGAAAGGGATGCTCGCAATCCGGGGGGACATAGGGAAGACGTACATCGTGCAGATCCGCCCAGCATGCGAGCCCATCGCGATAGCGGTGCCAAAGTCGTGAGCGTCTATCCTGGATCTCGTCCGCGCACTCCAACTGCGCCGTTAGAATTCCGGCTAAAAGGTCGGAAAGGATATAACTCGAACCGACGTCCACCCACGTATACTTATCGACCTCTCCGCGATAAAACTTGGATCGATTCGTACCTTTTTCGCGCATGATCTCGGCTCGCTCGATGTCGGAGCGATCGCGAATCAAGAGGGCACCACCCTCCCCGCATGTGATGTTTTTCGTTTCGTGGAAACTCAGGGCGGCAAAGCGCCCGAACGTCCCCAAGCGACGGCCCTTATATGTGCCGAACAGACCATGCGCATTGTCTTCGACGATTGCGATATCATGCATCTTCGCCAGCTCCATAAGGGCATCCATCTCGCATGCGACGCCGGCATAATGTACGGCAAAAATTGCTTTCGTGCGCGATGTGACTGCGTCTCGCACCAAGCGCTCGTCCAGATTGAGCGTGTCCTCACGAATATCGACGAAGACCGGCTTTGCGCCTCGCAGGACAACCGCATTCGCTGTCGAGACGAAAGTATAAGGCGGCATGATGACTTCATCTCCCGGACGAAGATCCAGCATCAATGCCGCCAACTCGAGCGCGTGCGTACAGCTCGTGGTTAGGAGAACACGAGGAATGTCGAGAATATGCTCGAGCATCTGTTCCGCACGCTTGGTGAATGGACCATCACCGGAGATGTGTCGCTGATCTAGTGCCGCACGGGCGTACTCGAGTTCGCGACCCAAAAACGACGGCGTATTGAATGGCACGATTCCAGCCGCGCCATCGTCGAATGCCGTGGGCATCAGGATCTCAAGGCCTCCCTACGGGGGATCGCGAGGAGAGCAGCACCGACGTGCAGCATCATTCGTAGCGTGTGGCGAAGGTACGGGCAGCTCTTCGACCCCGACGCGACCGGAGCGTGGCCGTTTACCCATGCGGCGCTCCCGACGCCGTGGCATGTCGAGGGCGATATGTTTCGCGTCTTCGTCGCGGGCCGCGATAAGAGCAATCGCTCCTCCATTGGGTTCGTGGACATCGAGCTCCGTCCTGATTCGGCACGCGTCATCGGCTGTTGCTCCACACCTATTCTCCGGCCGGGGCCGCTCGGGGCCTTCGATGATAGCGGCGTCCTTCCTTCATGTTTGACCACGGTGACGACCGGCACCGGCAACGAGCTCCTGCTCTATTACACGGGCGTCGCCTTGGGCGTTACGGTTCCGTTCTACTACCTTGTCGGCCTCGCCCGAAGTCGCGACGGTATCTCCTGGGAACGGTGGTCGAACGCACCGTTCCTAGAACGGACGCCGGTGGACCCGCTTTTGGTTGCGTCACCGTGGATTGTACTCGACGCCCAAACCTTCCATATGTGGTACGTAAGCGGAGTTCGCTGGTCCATCGAACCCGACGGCCCTCGTCACTACTATCATATTCGCCATGCAACATCCGTGGACGGAATCCAATGGCAACGCACGGGAGCCGTCGCCATCGACTTTTCGGCTGGGGAATACGCGCTCTCGCGGCCCACGATCTGCCGCGCAAGCGGTGGTTTTCGCATGTGGTTTGCTGCTCGCGGACGATACTATCAGATCTACGAGGCGTCATCGCTAGATGGCACAACGTGGCGACGCAAGCAGGATCCCGTTCTTACCCCGTCCCCAAGCGGCTGGGATTCGGAGATGACGTGCTACCCAGCCGTCTTTGAACACCAGGGTCAGTTGTACATGCTGTACAACGGAAACGGTTATGGTCGAAGCGGATTCGGCCTGGCGATATGGGAGGACGATTCGTGCTGATTCGGATACGAGCCGGTAACACACGCTGGTTGGAGGACGCCGCGGCAACCCTCGAGTATCATGGTTGCGTCATCATCGAGGACGTCATTCCAATCCGGCTTTTGCAAGTGCTTCGCGAGGCGCTCTATCGCTGCAAGAATGCTATCGAAAAGGAGGTCGGTCTCGAGCGACTGCAAGGCGCCGGCGAAGTCGGCGTGATCCGTCTCCCGATGAAGTTCGAGCGTGTCTTTTTCTCGCTCCTGGAGCTCGATCCGGTCCTTCGGATCGTTGATGCGACCGTTGGAGATACCGCGATCCTCCATCTGCAGAACGGCTTCATTCTTCCGTCTTTTGCCGAAGGCGAAACTCCGCACGTGTTTCAAAACACGTTTCATCGCGATTTTCCGCGCTACTTGAACGGGTATCTGGCCTCGATCAACACGTTCTTCGCAATCGATCCGTTCACGAAGGACAATGGAGCTACGCTTGTCGTCCCCGGCACGCACCAGCGCGCAGTCGCTCCGTCACAGGACTACTTACGGCGCCATGCCGTACCTGCGGAAGCTCCTGCTGGTGCAATGTTGGTCTTCGATTCGACGCTCTGGCATGCAGCCGGTTACAACGTATCCGGAAATGACCGCCTGGCCGTCAACCAACAGTTTACGCGCTCGTGGATCAAGCAGCAGATTGACTATGTTCGCGCACTGGGAGACGATGTCGTTCAGTCGCTCTCTCCTCGCACCCAGCAGTTGCTCGGCTGGTACACGCGCGTCGTCACCTCGCTTGACGAATACTATCGGCCTGAAGACCAACGACTATACCGTAAAGGCCAAGGCTGACGTCAGGTTTCGATGACGTCGTCCCAGCGAATCGGATGGCGGCCTGCGCCTTCGAGACGATCCGCAATGATGGGCTGAATGGCCGGCCTCACGCCTAACACGACGACCCGTGCCCTCGATTGCTGCAGCGGAACGATCGGAAGTTTGCCGAACGTCGCATCCTCGGGATCATCCATGATGCAGTGGTCAACGAGCTCCCATGTGCGTGGCGCATACGCGCGTAACAGACCGGCAGCCTCTCCCGCACCGAAACAACCCAGCAGTCCGTGTTCGCCCGCGGCGGCGACTCGTTCGAGCAGCACCTGATCCAGCGTGCTCCAAGCCTGTAGATATGCGCGCACCGCTTCGACGGAACGCTCCCTGCCAACGGCCTCGTCTCCAGTACTTTCCGCGGACGTTGCCCCGGCCGAATGGCCGATCGTTGCAAAAAATGCCCCGAGAGTCCGCGGAGCCGCCTCCTGGTGCTCCACGTCGAGACCGCACCGGCGAAAGAGGCTCCTCATCAACGACGGAGTGAACGACCAGCGATGATCCCAGAAAAGCAGCTCGCTCGACGGCCCGGCCCCGTTCGGACATACGATACAGACCCGCCGCCCGCAACGAGCGAGTCGCTCCAGAAATGCCGTCGGATCGGCGGTATGCTCGATCACATTCACGGCCAAGGCGACATCGGTCAGTCGCTCAGGCTCCCAATCTTCCAGCATTGCTTCCCTAACGGCAAGTCCGGCGGTACGTGCCGCCGCTACCGCTCCCGGCGCAGGGTCGATGCCAGTTGCCCGGATGGACGGAAGACGCGCCTGGAGCTCGATCAGCAGCGAACCATTGCCGGCACCGGCTTCGAAAACGCTCTCGGGTCGAGCCTGACTGAGCATGCTCACCAACCAATCCGCATACGCGGCCTGGCGCATGCGTTCGAACGCTTGAGTCGGCGCATGCGCGTAGAGCACATACCCTTCGTCATCAAATGACAAAAAGCCGCCGGATCCATTGAAAACGAGGCCACACGTTCGGCACATGTATTTTCCGAGCGGGGAAGACACTATACGGAGATCGCTCGCAATTGATCGGTCGGCATGAGGATCCGGTAGCGCTTCCGCGACCCCACCGCAGAGAGCGCAGGTCGCCACACCACCTGCCGACGCAGCCATCTTAGGTTAGAGTGCCGTCGAGAGGACGGAAATACGAATACCCACCGGTCATCCCCAGTACACCTAAGGGAAGCGCATGCTCATGGCGTATGAGAGACCACATCTGTGGAAACGGGAGATTCACCTTGTGCTGCATCGCATAAGCGTTGCGAAGGTTCCCGAGATGATGAGCAAGATCCAAAGGATCGCTTTTCAAGCGATGGATCATCCACGAAAGAGCCGTCGTCGAGGTCGGTTCGTAGAGCCACCACGGCTGGTCGTTGGGGAATTCGATCCAGAACGATCGTGGACGAGAGCCTTGCCCTTTGTGTAGCAAGGCCGCAATGCCGTTCGGCTGAGCCGGACTGTCACCCCACAGTTCGATTTCCACAGGCACGGCGGGAGCAAACAACGCTGCCAAACCGCGTGGAGTAAATCTCCAGAAATCCGAGTACGAAAACTCGTAGTGCATCACCTGAGAAAATGGTACGAGCACGTACAAGTACCCTCCGGCCTTTGTAACGCGCAACATCTCGGCGGCAGCACGAAATGGATCGTCTACGTGCTCGAGCATCGCGATCGAGATGACCCAGTCGTAGCTCTCGTCGGCAATGTCATGCATCGCAGTGACGGTTCCGCGATAGGTTGCCGGCAGCGGACTATCAGGTGTCTCGAACGTATGATACACGCTGGCCGCAAACATCGCATCGTGCCCGTACTGTCTGCTCACGTCTCCGGCGCCGACATTCAAGAGTCTTCCGTACGTTCTCGGTCCGAGTATCTCCTGAAAGTAGCAGTTCAGTAGCGTATCGGCCATGAGTTGCGGACCCTCTTTGATGACGCTGCGACGCTGCGCGGTGCGAGGAGTTCCGAAGGGGAGCAACGACTGGTTCTCGGTCAAGTCCATATCACAGCGCTCCTTCAAGGCTCTCCCCGACGGCGATACCCAACTCTTCGGCCAGTCTCCGTACGGGAGCCGTGCTCTCCGTCCCGTCGTCACGATACGACGTGAATGCCGATACCAAACGACCGACGAACGTCCATGCGATCGGCTGAGCAACGAGCACTCCCTCGACGCGACCGAGGGTCCGTTGCAAGAATGCCGCAAGATTCCGGAGATCCGGTGCGGACAACGATTGCATGACCCAGACGACGACCGCATCCGTATCTGGATCGAGTTCCGGAGGAAGCGACTGCAGGAGTTTCGGCACACTCTCATGGCTGGCCGCGACGATACCGAAGACGCGAGATCGCGGCGCTCGCAGCCGCAAGGCGGGTGCGGTACTCGTGGGCGGCATCTCGGCGAGCGCTGCATCGAGAGCATCTAGAAATCGCTCGGGAAGTCCTTCGCGCCGGTTCAGGAATCTTCCGTCGAAGGTTGCGACGATCGTTTCGCTCGTAATGCGCCGCCGAACCGCGAGCGCCAGCGCCCGCGCATGGGCCACGGGAAGCGCTAGCGTTCGCGACCACGGAACCGGTTCGCTGAATTCGACGGCGAGCTTGATCTCGTTTCCTATCTTTGCGGCGACTTTGCCGATCACGTCGATACCGTCGGCCAAACCGCCTGGTACATGTACGAGAAGAGCGGCATCCTCACCAAACAGCATCGATGGATGCCGAGAATCCACGAAGATGTCTAGCATCCACGGCATCACGACATCCACGAAATTTCTCGTCATGACAGTCTCGTATGCCGCTTGCGCCAAACTCTCCCGAAGAGCTGCATCTACCACGAGCAGTCTGAGCACATCGATGAAATCCGTCAATGGATTGAACGCCGTTGGCTTCAAAAATGCATGATCTATGACGTGAATCCCATAGATCCCGAATGCTTTTCCCGGCGTATCTGGATGAAAACCCGCTCCCGTCACGACGACGGGCTTGCGCGCCATCGCAGCCTCGAAGATCGTCGTACCCTCGCCGAAATACAGGTCCGTGGCCGCGTAAAGATCCGCAAGATCATAGCGCGATCCCGTAAAAATCGTCTCAGGAGAGCTTGTCGCCCGCACCGATGCAGCATGCGTACCATCACCCACGACGACCAAGCGGATCGGAATACCATCCGCTCGCAGGCGATCGACCGCCGCTGCCAGAGGTGGCACAGTCGGCGCCTTGTCTCTGTCGAGTCGGGTGATGATGAGAACCATGAGCTCTTCGGGAGCAACTCCCAGTTCCTCACGTACCGCCTCTCTCGGTCGCGAGGGCCTACCGCACGTATTGTCGATAGGCAGAGGCAGGTATCGCGCTTTGCGTGCATCGAAGCCAAACGTATGCGCATGGACTTCTACAGGATCGTACGCGAAGCCGAGTAGTTGTCCACGCTCCACCGTATCATTGACCAGCTGTTGATTGAAGGGTGAAAAAGGCACGAAATAGATATCGGAACAGACCGGTAAAAAGACGGGGACCTTTTCGCGCAACAGAGGCTTCGCCAAGAGATACGGCATGACCGCCGTCGCGAACATCACATCCGGTCGAAAGGACTCGACACAATCGAGGATACGCCCGACGTCTGTGATAAACTCCGGATAGTGTAGTGCCCGGCCTTGGAGTACGGAATTGATCGGAACGTGCGGTATATTCAGGCCGTCGATCTGTCGCAACAACGGGCTTTCCGGCGAAAGCACGACCGGCTCGTGGCCGTGTGACTTCAACCAACGAGCCAACAACAGCGTGAATCGGCCTTGCCCGTCGACCTTTTCCATCTCCGTAAAGAGAGCGATTCTCAAGATGACTGCTCCTCAGGCACCGGCGACCGGTGTGCGTACACCGATCCGCGTCGTAGCCACGCCTCATAGGCGTGACCGATGACGGTTGCGGGATGCTCGCTGAAGAATCGTCGGTTACGCTCCTCGGCCGCGCGCTTTGCTTGCGCGCCGAGCCGCTCCCGAAGGGTGACATCCGAATAGAGGGCGCGCATCGCCGCCGCGGCATCGGCGATATCGGGCTCCGCCCAGCAGGGCGTTTCGTGAAAGCGGAGGCGACTATATTCTCCCTGCTCGTCGACGACGGGCGTGAAGCTGTATCGCACCAACATTGCGGTACCATCGTCCATGAAATCCATGTTCCCCGACCATCCCGTGGCGATCACCGGCTTTCCTAGCGACATCGCTTCGAGAAGCCCCAACCCCAAACCCTCGGCGCGATGCAGCGAGACGAAGACATCGCAGGCCGCATAGAGCGCAAGGACGTCTTCGTACGGTAGGTAGCCCTCGATGATCTTGAGGCGATCGGGGCCTAGCGCCGCCGCAGCGGCGTAGAGATCGTGGTGGCGCGTCATGCCGTTCACCTTGACGACCAGCATCGCACGGTCATCTCCGGAGAAGGCCGTCATGAATGCTCGCAGCGCGCCGAGCGAGTTCTTCCGATTCAGGCCGCTATCGGTATCGAACGAAAACACGAAGATGCAGCCGTCCTCCGGCAGGCCGAAATACGCCCGGCCGCGTTCGGGTACCCGCACCGGCTCGACGCCGATCGGGAAGTGACGTACCGGTACGGAGCAGAGATTGCGAATGCCGCCGGCGATGTGCTCGGACGCCGCCAAGATGAGATCGTAGCGTGCCAGGAGCGGAATCCAGTCCTCCGGAAATGTCGGCAGCTCGTAGAACGGCACGATCGCCGTGAACGAACCGCTGAACCAGTGCGGGAACTGCCTGCGGATCGCTGCCGCCTCGGCCGGATTCACGTGCACGAGGTTGACCGCGTACGGAAGCTTGGACGCGTCTCGGATGAAGAGATGCTGCCAGCGGAGATCGGCTCCCGATCGCCCGTCCGGAAGCTGGACGTCGGCGATCGCTACGGGAACTCCCGCACCGACCAGCGAAGCGACCGTCGAGCGAGCAGCCGTCCCGATCCCCAGCCGTGAACTGACGAAGCCGATGACGTTGACGCCGGCCTCGGCCAAGATTCCCACCCTACCTCCTCCCGCGCCGCCCGAGCGCAGCGACAAGACTTTCCCCGTTCGAGTCTAACCACCGCCACGAATGACGCGATACTACCGGTTCTTCGGCCTCGAGCGCGATCCGTTCCTCGACACGGCGGATCCCTACTTCTACTGCGAGCTCGGCGCGCTGCGCAAGGCAAAGGAGCGACTCGCGGCATCGGTCGATGGGTCGCGTGGTCTGACGATCGTGCTCGGAGAGCCCGGAACGGGAAAGACGAGCCTCTGCGTCGCGCTCGAACAAGAACTGCTCAAGGACGATCGCGTCCTGCTCGGCAAAATCCTCGATCCGACCTTCGCCGGCGATGTCGAATTTCTGATCGCGGTCGGCCGCGTCTTCGGCCTGGCCCTCCCTCCGCGTTCCAGCGCCGCCCTCAAAAATGCTCTGAAGAACTTCTTTTTCGAGACCGCCGTCCTCGAGCAACGCACGCTGGTGCTCATCATCGATGAGGCACAGAGTCTCTCGGACGACAACCTCGAGGCGTTGCGACTGCTCCTGAACTATCACGTCCCCCAGCGAAAACTCCTCAACATCCTCTTGTTCGGCCAAAGTGAACTGGAAACGAAGATTGCGGCCAAGGGGAACTTGGCGGATCGTGTGGACGGCTGGATCCGCCTCTCCCGCCTGGAAGACTCCATGGCCTCCGCGATCCTCGATTTCCGCCTCGCCAGGGCTGGTCTTCCGGCAGGCCAGCTGCTCTTTACCCCCGAGGCGCGTTCGCTGCTCATCCGCGCCGCGGAAGGGTTGCCGCGGCGACTCACCATGCTCGCCCATGCCGCAATGGAGGAGGCCGCCGATCGGGCGAGCGTGCTGATCCACGAGGACCACGTCCGAACGGCGTTGCGCGCTCGCGGTTTGGAACCGCCCATCCTCGTTGCAAGCGAAGAAGCGGCGATATCTTCCGGGCAGTCGGCAACGCCTCATCTCGACGGCGCGGCGGCGGCCACGAGGACGCGACGGCGGTCGTCCGGGGGATTCTTCGCGCGCCTCTTCAACCGCAGCACGATCAGGTGAAACGCGATCCGGATTTCGAGAATAGCGCCGATATGCGGCTGGTCGACTACACGCGCACCAGCCTCGGTCTCCCATCGCCCGATCGCCCGCGTTGGGACTCTCGCATCTCTGCCGATGGAAGCGGTCTTCCCGAACCAGGGCAACCGGAGCGGCGCGGAGCGATCATAACGGCCGAACTGGCCTGCTTTCCGCCGGGTCCGGTCATCCCCGGTGCAGTCCTGACCATCACGCTCGGCCTCGTCAACGACGGATCGGAGGCCGCGGCGGGGCTCACCGTCGGCGTACCGGTACCGGGCGGGGCCACGTACCGAGAGGGGTCCCTCGAACGCGACGGTCGTCCCGTCGATCCGTCCGGCGTCGAGGCATTTCTCCGCGGAGCGTACTGCGTGGACGAGCTCGCGCCGGGATCGCGCGCCGTCCTCAAGTGGCAACTCGACGTCCGCGCCTCGACCGGTCCGATCGTGGTGGCGCCGGTGATCCGCGCAGATACAGGCGCCGTCCTGGGCGGGCGTCCCTTCGTGGTCGAACGCGCGCAACGCCGCCCATTGCCGACCGCGTTCGCAGCGGCCGTCGAACAGGCGGTGATGAGCATGACGCTGCCGGCGACCGGTATGCAGGAGCGCCCGTTCTACGAGCTGGACGAGGAGGAAGAGCTTCTCCATGAAGCGGTTGACGCCGCCCCGGCGAGCGGCGTACCCTCAATCGACGTACCGGCGGCGGCCGCCGATGCACCACCTGCCGGCGAAGCCGTACTGATCGCAAACGAGACCGCACCCGTCGAACGCAGTTCGGCAAGCACCGAACCGCCGCTTGCCGCACAGCCGCCGAGCTCACCGAGTACGGAAAGCGAACGCGAATCCGTCCGCCGTGCCGTTCTCTTGCTGCGCGAACTCGATCCCGCGACCATCGCCTATTTCGAGCGCACGTTGGGCGGCAGCAAGCCGGCGACCATTCTCGATCACGCGCTGTTCGCCAACGCGCTGGCAACGTGGCAGCCGTATCCCGGCGACGACGACCGTCTTGGGTTGCGGCGATTCCTCGACGAGCAAGGTCGCATCCTCCAGCGGCTCTCCCTGCTCGGCCGACTCGGAAAACGAGATCCCATCGCCGCTCATGCCGGGACGCCGCCGAGCGAACTGGCAGCGTTGCAACCATGGGAGATCGGTACGATCGAGGATCGGCCTCGCGGCCGTGATCGTCTTCTCCTGGCGTCGGAGCTCGGAGAGGCCGAAGCGGAGGCCGTGCGCCGATTGATCGCCGAACCGGCACGGTGGGAGTTTGCGAAGGCACGGCAACTGACGGCGCTCTTCCAACCGCGCGCGGTCGCAACCGCCCTCGCCGCCGATCTCGCGAGCGAGTTGACGGCTGCCCTCCACGCGTACGCACACGCATCGAGCACAGCGTTCCAGCGACTCTTCGTGCGGTTGCGTCTGGATCGCACCACCGGGCCGCTGCTGCAGAACGACGCCGAGGCCGATCTCGCCGCCCGCCGATTGCTCGCACTCCTGCGCCGAGCCGTCTCGTGAGACTCTTTCTGGGTATCCCGAGCGCGGGATCGCCCGCGCGTCCGTTCTTGGAGAGCCTGAGCTCCCTCGTCCTTCCCGAAGGCATCACTGCGTTCGAGCGGTGCGTCGTGACCGGGAATTTCATCCCTGCGGAGCGCGATCTCATCATCGAGCAGGCTCTCGCATGGGGAGCCGACATCGTTGCGATGTGCGACGACGACATGGTGTTGCCGCCGCACGCGCTCGCGTCGCTCTGCGCGCTTCTGCGCAGCGACGCTGCGGCCGGCATCGCAGGTGCGCTGTACTACTCTCGGGACGGCGTTCGGCCGATGGTCGTCGCAGGCTGGAACGCTGCGGACACGACTCGCAGTTGGATCCCCGCATTCGATGATCGCACGCCGGTCGCGGTAGACGGCGTGGGGTTCGGCTGCGTCGCGATCCGTGCGACTACCGTCGCCCGGTTGGAGCGGCCGCTCTTCCCTGCACACGTCTTCGTCGAGCATCGCGCGCGTCGCGTGCGCGTCTGCGACGAGGACTACCTCTTCTGCGAACGCGTGCGCCATGCCGGGTACACGGTGCTACTCCATCCGGGCGTACGGTGCGGTCACTACGACCGCAGCCGCGACAGCGTCTCCCCGCCCCGGTGGGAGTCGGTCGAAGAGACGATGCATCCCCGCGTGGTCACCTATGCGAATGGAAGCGTTCGCCTCGTACCCTTGGATGAGGCACCTCCGACGTCTGCACGAGAGGAACACCGCCAAGCGGCGATCACCTACATCCACTCCGAGTATGCGGTCGAGTGACGGTGTGTGGCCTCTTCAGCCGGATTCGAATCTCACCTGAATCCGTCGAGGCCTACCGAGCGCCGGGCGGCGTTCGGCGTGCCGATCGCACGCGCAAACCGGCGCCACTTGCCGATCGTCCGGAGACGTTCGCCGACGGCCTCTCGGTACCACTGCAGCCGCCGCAGTTGGTCCTCGCGGCGAGCATGCACCTCGTGCAAGCGTTCCAGTATGGAACGCTCGAATGCCTCGTCGCCCGCCGCACGAACGACCTCCATCGCGTTCTGCAACGCATGGGTGACGCGACGCGACTCTAAAAGGCCCTCAGCGAGTAGATCCCACTCGCGAGCGGTCAGAGCGCCTTCCAGCTCCCCGCACAGATCCTCCAAGCGCGCAGTTAGCTCGAGCGCCTCGTCCCGTGCGCGTTCAACCGACGGCGACAAACGACGATTCCGCCTCCCCGGCGGGATGCATCACGGCGGCTTGCCGCTGTTCGCGCTGCATCGCTTTGAATTGCGCCACGGCCTGGCTCCACGTCTCGCGATATTCCTTGAAAAACGGCAAGAGCCGTTCGACGCGGGCGGGATCCTTCTGCATGTTGGCCATCACCAGCTCGTGATGCCAAAACTCATAGACGCGGAAGAGGTTGTGCGCGACTTCGCCGCCGATTTCCATGTCCAGCCCACCCATCAGCAGGCAACAGGCCCGCTGCGCGCGGAGGAGCGCCTTGTGGATGCCTTCGAGATCGTTGCGATCGTCGCGCAATTTTTCGTAGGCCCGCTGGGCCGATGAGATGAGGATGTCGAAGACTTTGACGATCAGGTCTTCCTTCGAAGACGTGGCAATCGCCGTCTCCATATAGTGTTGATCGGCTCGACGCTTCATCAATTCACCCGTTCTTGAAAAAGCTCGATAGCTGCGCTTGCAACGCCTGATATCCAGAGATGAACGTTTCTGTATCGACGAATTCGTCGCGAAGCATGTTCGCTTGCAGGTTCACCGCATCGGTGATCGTCTGCACCTCCTGCTGGAGCGACGAAATCTCGTCGGTATTGGCGTTTTCGTAATTCTGAATGAGGGAGACCGATGGAATCGTCCCGACGGGACCGCTAGCGAGGAGCGTCGGGAATCCGGTGACGCCCGTCAGGTAGGACCCCATCTGCTGCGTGAGCCCGAAGGCTCCATTGAGGAGTTGTTGCACGGCGGCGGGATTAGCTTGGAATGCCGCCTGCAGTTGCTGGACGTTCAACGGCTGCAGTTGGCCGTCAGTCCCTTGATAGATGGTCTGCTGGATGCCGCCCTGGTTACTCGACGACCCCGACGACCCGTTGATATTGAGCCCCCCGTTGTTTTGGCCGTTGTTGCCGGTCGTGAAGGTCGTGAAGCTGCTATCCAACTGCAAGCCGATCTGTGCCAGTGAATTGAACGAGGACGAACCCGTATTGGTATTGATCGCGGAGACGATGCTGACGAGCTCGTCTTTGATCAACTCGACATTGGCATTGCCGTAGAGGATACCCCCGCCGAAGCTTTGGACGGTCGTTTGACCGGGCAACGCGTTTTGCGGCACGGACGGCACGATGGGAGGAGCGGTCGCTTGATTGATCTCGTTGATCGCCGCATTATATGCGCAGACGAAAGTATTGAGGGCGTTCACGAGCTGCGAGGAGTCTTGGGAGACGGTGATCGTGAACGGCGTGTTCGTGCTCCCGGCAATGTTGATCTGGACGCCGGGGATCGCGGTCGTCACCGTGTTACTGTTACTATAGATCGTCTGCGTCCCGCCGCTCTGCGTCTGGAGAACGATCTTTGCCTGCTGCCCGATCGTCGCGGTCGCACCGGACGCCGTCGTGAGACCCGCAGCGGAAAGGAAGTTGCTCGTGTCACTGCTGGAGCCGAGTACGATGCTCTGCGGGCCGGTTGCGGTACTCGTCAACGTGATCTCGTTAGTGGCGCCGTTGTATGCGGCGACGACGCCGGCGTTACCGGCATTGATCTTTGCGAGAATCGACGCCAGGTTGTCCGTCGCCGGGTTCACGGTGAACGTGACGCCGTTGATCGTAAACGTTCCTGCGGTTACGGCGGTGCGGAATCCGGCATTGGTCGTACTATTGAGCGGAGCGGCCTGATTGATGCCTCCGACACCGGAGGTCCCCGTCACCGAGTAGGTCGGCCCGCTATTGTTGACCTGGGCCTGATCGAGCTTGAGCACTTGGAGGAGATTGCCCTGATCACTGGGACTGCCGAGCGTGATCGGCTTACTGCCCGTGATCTGCACGGTATCGGTCCCCGAGACGAATCCGATCGTGAAGCTGGGATCGTACGCACGTACCGCCGTTTGGATATTGCTGAAGATCTGCTGCAACGTTTGGCCAGCAACGTTGTACTGCACCTGAATCCCGTCGATCGTTATTGTTCCTAGACCACTAACGCCGTTTTGCGGCGTGATGGCTGTATAACTTTGATTGAGGACGGTCGTCTGCCAACTCGGCCCACCGTTCTGCGTGTCGAGCATACTATGTCCGGCATACGTACAGCTCAATACTTGCGACGACGTCGCAGCCTGGACCGATTGAATCGTATAGACGCCAGGGACGGCCGCAACGCTCGGGATCCCTTGTGCGGTCGCCACAGCGGTGTTGCTCGAGACTGCATCGAACGAATTGAAGAGACTCGGCTGCGAAAGTTCTTCGAGTGCCGTCTGCACGCAGCTCAGGAGATTGTTGATCTTGATGAGCTCGGAGTTGGCCGCATTGAGCGTCGCGATCTGCGCGTTGAGTTGGACCGTCGGCGCGAGCGAGAGCGAGGTCAGCTTATCGATGATCGCATTGTAGTCGATCCCCGAGACGATCCCGGGAAAGGAGATCGGAGGGACGTTGGTTCCGGGGATGTTGCTGGTGGACATGGTACCTCGGGCTCCTTACGCGTTGCGATCCAGCGTGGCACCTTGCTGCTGATCGAAAAACTCGGCGATCTGCACCAAGACCTCTGGAGGGAATTGCGCGACGACCTGACCCGTCTTCGGATCGGTAAAGACGGTCACGATCTCGTCGGGATGCGTAGCGACGCGATAGGAGACGTGGAGCGCGATGCTGCGCCGCTGCTCTCCCGGTGCGCCGAACAACTTCGCAACGACGGGGGATATACCCGAGCGCGACGTCGCGCCGACTTGTGCACTCCCTGCTCTTCCCTGATCCGGCGTCGGTGCCGGCTGCTGCGCGGGAGAACCCGCCGCCACCGCCGGAAGCGGCTGCGCCTGCGGCGAGGTGGTCGCGGAAACGTCCATGTTACCGAGTCGCCTCCTCTTCTCTGTCCCTCCTGGTTTCGGCTGCGTGCAGAGGCTTATTTAGGCGATCCGACGGCACCACCGGCAACGGAGGCCGCAAGAGCGTATGCGCGTGCGACGGTCGTCACGGCGAGCGGCGGATTGAGTGCCGCAGCAACCCGACCGGCCCAGAGACGCCGATCCTCTTCCCCGGCGCCCGACCAGGCGCGCTCGATCCCGCTCGCAAGCGACGCGACGTCGGCGCGATCGACCGTCACCGCCCCGCGTCCCCATGCAGTAGCGGCGTGGGCGTTCCGGTGCGTCACGACCGTGGCTCCGGCGATCGCGGCACGGGCGACCCGAGCCAGTCCGTACGAACGCCAGCCGATATCGACGACGACGCGAGCTCGGCGATAGAGCGCCTCGATCTCCCTCGGCGACGGATGAGGGATGAACGCCACGCGCGGCTCCCACCATTCGAGCAACATTCCGTGGTATCCGGGTTCCGTTACCTCGCCGGCAAGCACGAGCGGGATACCCGACGAGATGGTGGCATGGACGGCAAGGAGCTGATTGCTGCGCCGGGCGATCGGCGCGTGGATGAGCACGAACTCCCCCGCGCCGACCAGCGCCCCGATCGGTTCGATCTCTGAAGAAGGTAGCAGCGGCGCACAGATGACGACGCGCTCGGTGCGCCCGTATCGTTCGGCCAGCAGGCGTGCCTCCGCTGCACTCTCGACCACCATCACGTCGGCTGCATCCAGGAGCGCACGCATCCGTTGCAGGTAACCCGGGTACGGTTCGCGCCCCGGAAGATGGCCTTCGTGTTCGAGACGCCGTGCGGCCAAGAACTGGAGGTATTCGTCACGGCGATCTTCATCGACGGCGTTGGCGAAGACCGCGTCGACGACTTCGGCCCCCCACAGTCCCTCGTGCTCGGCGTCATCCAGATGCGGCGTCGTCACGATCGGGAGTCCGCGCTCCTTCGCAGCACGCAAACAGGCCTCCAGCTCCTCGCTTGGCTCCACCGTATGCACGTGCAAAAGCCCGTACTCCTCGGGGCGCACGCGCGATGGGGCGAGCATCTCCACCTCGAGCCCCTCGGCACGCAAGCGGTCGGCCAGCGCGAGGGCTGCATCCACGTCGGCATCGGGAGCGCGACGCCAATCCTCCCGCATGACGAAGGCGATCCTTCCGGAAGAGCCGCCCACCGCCCGATGATCCGGGAGGAGGAGAGGGACGCGAAGGGACGGCTCTTCGTCGACGAGGACGCGAAAGCTCGAGATCGTCGGCGCATCGTCGGGATCGAACGAGCAGGGGATTGCGAGCGGTACGGGCGTCGCGACGTCGATCCGGCGCCCCGGTCCGTCACCATCGGTCCGGACGACGATCGCGGCCGGCTTCCGGGGCTCCCCCGGCCCGACGGCAATCTCCGCATCGTCGACTACGGCTCCGTCGAAGGCATCGGTCGCAAACCACCGGGCCGCTTCCGCGTCGACCGCTGGATCGTCCAGCGTCGCGTGGACCTGTGCGTGCTGTGCCAGGAGGGCGATGCCAGTGGCAGCCGTGGCCTCGCCCCACGCCACGACGCGTCTGCCGCGCGCGAGCCGAACCGCATAGAGGTACGGTGCCGCGGCCGCCAGGACGCGCTCGTACGGCGCGGCTGCCAACCATCCGAAGACGCGGGCACGTTCTACCAGGTTACGCGCGGGAGTATGGTCGGAGAACCAGCGCGTGATCTCCGCGTTCATCCGGCCTGCAACAGCATGCGCGTAGAGCCACGGCAGCACGAGCGCTTCGACGGAGGCCGCGGTCTCCTCGTCGAGGGCCACAGCAATCGCATCCGACCAGATGAGGGGACTCGATTCCGGCAAGAGCAGCATCGACGCTTGGACCGAGAGTGCCGGAACCAAAACGATCCGTCCCTCGCTTTCGAAGACGAGATCGAGCGCGCCGTCGGGACGCGTTCCCCGCAAGATCGGCTCGAAACGCGCCCATACGAGGCGATCCGGACGCACGATCTCACGCAGGACCACCGCATCGTAGCGCGGTGCCAGCATGCGGAAGGCGCGATGGCGCCTCATTCGCTCGCCTCCCCGAGCAATGCGCGCAGCGCTCCGGGCGTCACCCGCTCGACGAGCGGCAATGCGTCGAGCAGTTCGCTTCCGCAACGATGGATGCGGAATCGACGCTCCGCGATGATCGTCGTGCTCCAGGCAACCGGATCTCGTTCGTCGGTGATGAGAACGTCGGGCATTCGATCGTCGGCGAGGCCCTCCTCGCGCGCGATGCGCGCTACGCGCGCCGCCACGCGCTCTGCGGGCAGCGCACCTCCCGCGGCGATCGCCAAGACGACCGGACTCACATGATCGAACGCCCGCAGGTAGCGTCGCACGAATCGCCGCACCTCGCCCCAGCGTTCCTCGTCCGGTACGACGGCGAGAAACGCGAGCCTCGGTACGTCACCTCTGTCCGGCGCCCGGGGTACAGCCACGGACGCAGGCGGTTCCTCCGGCGCTTGCGATTCAGTCCCGCCGGCACTCGAGGTGGAGCTTTCGTGCATCTCCGAGGGATGCATCCCGATCGGCGGCGGGTCCGGCAGCGGGACGTAGTGCCGCTTGCGATCGAAACCGCGACGGATCGCCGGCCGCGAGTCGTATCCGTTCTCGGGATACGCGGGCGGCATCTCCCATTTCGCCGCAAATTTCGCCCAATTGGACCGCATCGTCGCCGTATAATCCACTTTGTTCTCGACGAAGCTGCGGCTTCCGAAGTGATGGATGAAGACATCGTCGCAGACGTAGATGCGATAGCCGGCTGCACGTACGCGCAAGCAGAAGTCGTCGTCCTCGAAGTTGCCGACCGCAAACCGCTCGTCGATGCCGCCGATCTCGTCGATCACCCGGCGATCGATGCACAGGCACAGCCCGATGGCGCGATCCGTCACGTAGCCGGTACCGCGAAACCGCCGCCGTCGCGACGCCGCATAGGCGTGCATCGCGGTCAGATCCTTGTACGACGCATCCGCGACCTGCTGGCTTCCCGCCACGAGGTTGCTGCGAGGAGCGGTCACGCCGAGCGCGGGTAAACGCCGGAAAGGATCCAGGAGCCCCTCCAGCCAGCCCTCCGTCACGACGACATCGTTGTTCAGAAGAACGACGTAGTCGCCGCGTGCGAGCGCCAAGCCTTGATTGTTTCCTCCCGCGTACCCCTTGTTCGAAGGATTGAAGACGACGCGAACGTCCTGCAGCGTTCGCAGCCAGGCGGTCGTCTCTTCTCGAGAGCCGTTGTCGACGATGATGATCTCGTGCGGGACGGAGGTATGCGCGCGAATCGATTCCAGAGCCAGCTTGGTGTAGTGCGGCGCATTCCAGCTCAACATGACGATGGAGACGAGCGACGGGTGCACCTCGGCGCACGTCTGGGCGCGTATGATCGCTTCGAGATCGCTCGCCGTCGCCGGTGCGATCATCTCCGCCACCGTTCGACCATAGCGCCGCGCAAAGGCCGGATCGTCGGGCGGCGGTGGGAGCACGACGGGAACGTCCGTCAGCGCGGAGACCCCGACGTGGAGGCGAATCGCTCGCAGGAGCAGATCCGCGGTCGCCCCGCCGAGCGTCGGGAAACCTTCGAGCCGAACGTGCTGCGGAAACATGCGAAGTGCGACGAGGGTGCAGCGGGCATCGCTCGCCGCACGGACCGCCTGCGATGGATCCTCTCCCGCAGCAGACGCAGTGACCGCGATGCGATTGTAGGAGCTTTCGAGTTCGGCTATGGCCATACGATACCACGTATCCGGCGGTTGCACCCGGCCGTCGAGCAGAAGCAGATAGCGATCGCCGCGATGCTCCATCGCTTCGCGAGCGGCAGCGACGGCGCCGTCTTCGGCGACCACGATCCGCTCGATATCGAGCCCGCTCTGCCGGAGCGCACGCTCGACGTTCGCCCGGGCGGAAGCGGCACCGCTACCGTGCAGCACGACGACGATCGGCGGAATACGCTCGAGCTTGAAAGCAAAGCGCCCGTACGCCTCTCGTTCCTCGCGATGAGCCAACCCGAAGGCGCTATAGAAGCGCCCGGCATCGCACGCGACATGCTGGTTCCAACGGCGCGCGAGTAGGGCGATGTTGTACGGTGCGCGGCGAAACCGCTGCGTTCCGGATTGCGACTCGTAGTGCGTCAGAACCGCGCGCGGCTCGTAGATGATACGCAGTCCCGCACGGTGCACCCGCAGGCAGTAATCCACATCCTCATAGCCGTTCCAAAACGATTCATCGAGTCCGCCGAGTTCGAGATAGAGACTCCGCGGTGTCACCATACACGCAGCGGTTACGCATTGTAATTCGGCCGGCGCCGCGGCCGCAGGTTGATCGCCGGACATGCGCCAGAGATGGTGTGAAGCTACGAATGCCGGGAGACCCACGTGAACCGGCACGAACGTAACGCCCGCATGCTGGATCGTCCCGTCGGGGAACAGTAGTCGTGCGCCGACGGAACCGACGCTCTCCTCGCGTGCTCGGCTGAGCATGGCCGCCAGCCAACCCGGGTGAGGAACGATGTCGTTGTTCAACAACACCAAAAAGCGACCTCGCGCGATCGCGGCACCTTGATTGTTGGCTGCAGCAAAACCTTGATTGCGTTCATTGCGAACGACACGCACCCACGGAAACTCCGCCAGCATCTGCGGCGTCTCGTCGTCGGATGCATTGTCGATCACGATCACCTCGCCCTCACCAGCATCGGCGATCGTCTCCGGCAGCGCGAGGAGACACTGCCGCGTCAGGGCAGCCTTGTTGAAGACCGGGATGATGATGGAGTAGTCCACGCGGCGGGAACGTGCTAAACGAGCGCCGCGTCCGCGACGGCGCGAGCATCCTCGTATCGTCCTCTGCGAAGAAGCAGAGCCGCGAGCTCGACACCGACGCGCTTGCGATCGGCATCGAAAAGCGAACGCAAGAGTCGCTCCGCCTCGTCGGCGCGCCCCGCCTCTTCAAGAAGCGATGCCCGCAACAGCGCCGCATCGAGCGCCGCAGGTGCATCGCCAGGAAAGCGCTCGATCGCAGCAAGGGCTTCGTTCGTTCTGCCGAGTTCCCGTAGCGTTGCCGCTTCCAACATGCGCGCCAGTGCAAATGCATCCGCGTCACCTTCGCCGATCGCACGAAGCTCTTCCACCACGCGTTCTTTCTCACCCAGTCGCGCATAGGCGAGAGCAAGATTGTAACGAAGTTTGCACTCGCCGGGAAATCGGCGAAGCCCCTCTTCGGCCAAGCGTCGCGCATCCTCCGCACGCCCTTCCGCAAGGGCGAGATGCGACCGACGCAAATAATCGGCAGGCTCCTCGGGCGGTACCTCCATCTCTCGGCGTCGCAGGGACGCAACGGCATCGTGATCGCCGCGCGCCGCGTAGATGGCTTCGAGCGCACCCACCACGTCGGCGCTCCCCGGTGCGACCTCGACCGCCTCGCGGAGGTAACGCTCGGCCAGCGGCCAGCCGTTTCGCTGCGCGACGGCAGCCGCAGCGAGGAGGACGAGACGGGCTGCTCTCGGACTCAGGACGTGCTTGCTGCGATCGATCACCTCAAGCGCCTTCGCATCCTCGTGACGGCGCAGGAGATAGTTGATGTAATCGATGGTACTCTGCTCGTCGCCGAACTGCTCGTAGACCGCTCGGAAAGCCGCCTCGGCCTCGGCGAAGCGTCCCAAGCGTTCCAGTGCACGAGCGCGATTGATCTGCAACGGCTGCGAGGTCGGGCGGTTTGCCAACCCTTTTTCGAACCACTCGAGCGCGGTATGATCGTCTCCCTCGATGACATAGGTGGAGCCGATCTCGCTGTGCGCCTTCCATACGGAGACCTGGTCGTCGACGACGAACTGCAGCGCATTGTACGCACCGTCCTCGATGGCGGCAAGATAGGCCTCCCGAGCCTCCGGCAGGCGCCGCTGCGCCACGAGTGCCTTCCCCAGCGCGAAGTGTGCGTTAGCATAGTGCGGTGCGAACGTCAGCGCTTCCCGTGCGATTTCTTCGCCTTTTTCCGGCTGGTGCAAGCGCTCGGTGTAGAGTTCCGAGAGCACGGCCAGGGCATTCGGAATGAAGCCGCGGGGAGTACGCCCGTTGAGCGCGCGCATCTTTTCGAGCGCATCTCGGGCGAGCTCGTTCTCCTGCACGAGAAATGCCGTGCTGCCGAGGTTGAACCAATGGAACGGATCGTTTGGTTCCCGTTCGACGGCAGCCCGCACGATCTCGAGGTTGCGCCTACCTTTTTCGCGTTGTTCGACGATATCTTTGAGATAGCCGTGGTGGCGGACCGCGACCGGCGAGGCAACGGCCGGCAATCCGTTGGGATCGCCGTCGAAGGTTGCGAACTCGTGGATCAGTCCGCGATAACGAATGCGTTCGTGATTGGGGAAGATGCGGACGAGGGCATGAGACATCGCTCCCGTTCCCCGATAGTCGTCCGAGTCGTTATAGATACGAAGCCAGACGCCGGTGCGGTAGGCGGGAGCATCTTTCAACCATTGCAGCGTCGGGAACGATTGGGGCAGCAACTCCTCATCGGCATCGAGCGTGAGGATCCACCGTTTCGTTGCCAACTCCAGCGCTTGATTCCGAGCCCAGGCGAAGTCGTTGCGCCACTCCCGTGAGACGACCGTCGCACCGAATTCGCGCGCGATCTCCACGGTGCGGTCCGTCGAGCCGGTATCCACGATGCAGATCTCGTCGACGATCTCTCGGACGCTGCGCAAACACTGCGCCAAGAAGCGCTCTTCGTTGCGCACGATCATGCACAGACTAATCCCCGGGGGCTTCTGCGGCCAGTCCGGAGGCGGCTGCGGGAGCGGCAGCCCGGTCGGTCCGGCGGAGGCGGCACCGCCCTGCTGGTGCCCCGCGCCGGACGGCCGGCGCGATTGCGTAGAGACCACTCGGATGGGCATCGCTCTCGTAATCGGCACTTTTCCGCATCACCGTTAGATATCGAAAGGCGATGTGAGGTAGCTTTTTTCGATCGCAACAAAAAGCGGAGGCCCGCCGACGCGGGCCTCCCAACCTGGACCCACCGCCCGAGGCGGTAGCGAGCGTGACGACTATCGGAAGAGTCCGAGAACCGTCTGCTCGTTGAGGTTCGATTGTGCGAGGACGGAGGTACCGACCTGCACGAGGACCTGGAGCCTGGTGAATTGGGTTGTCGCCTGACCGACGTTGAGGTCGCGGATCGAGGACTCGGAGGCTTGGAGATTGACGGCCGCGATGTTGTCGTTCTGCGCATCCTCATTGAGGCGGACGATGACCGCGCCCAGCTGTGCCCGCTGGTTGAGCAGGTTCTGCAGAGCGATGTCGATCTGACCGATCGCGTCTTCCGCACCTAGCGACGGGTTGTTCGCCGACGAGATCGCGAGGTTGATGTTGGAGATACGCAGGGTCTGGGTGTTCGTCGCCTCGATGCCGACCTGGATCACATCGCCTTCGTTGGCTCCAGACTGGAACGAGAATGCCGGATTGTCCGGATTCGTCAATGCCGCGACGTTCTGGCTGATCTTGATGTACGAGGTCGTTCCGACGTCGGCCGTCGTGACCGCACCGAGCGTGATCTGGACGTTGTCGAAGTCCTGGATCGTGCTCGGACCGCCGCTCGGGTTACCGAAGCCGCCATAGAGCGTGCTGGAGACGCAGATCTGTCCGGTCGCGCTATTGATGAAAGTCTCCTGGACCGCGATCGAGACACCAGTATTGACCACCTGGAGCTCGATGGTCCCATCGACCGTTCCAGTGCCGCCGAAGCCCTGCACGCCGCCGACCGTGGTGTTGAACCCGGTGTTCCCGCCGACGCCGACGGCGCATGCGACGAGGAAGCCGTAGTTGACGCCGTTGACTTCCGGCTGGTTGGCGTTGGTCGCCAGTGCGGTGTTCGCCGTGATCGTCAGGTACGCGTTCTGCTCGGGCTGGAAGCCGGCATGACTGCCGTCGAGCAGATTCTGGCCGTTGAACTGCACGTTCTGCGAGATGCGGTTGACCTCGAGCAAGAGCTGCGAGACTTCCGCCTGCAGGTTGGCACGGTTCGACTGGCTATTGATGTCGGATGCGGCCTCGACCGCAAGGCTGCGGATCCGCTGCAGGATGTCGGTCGTCGTCTGCAGAGCACCGTCCGCGACCTGCGCCGCGTTGTTGGCGTTCTGCACGTTCTGCACCGCTTGATCGAACGCATCGACCTGAGTCTGCAGGTTGATGGCGATCGCCAAGCCGGACGGATCATCGGCTGCGGTAACGATTCGCAGACCCGACGAGAGCTGACTGACGACGTGCTGCAGCGAAGATTGATTTTGGTCCAGATAGAACTGGGCCTGATTGGCCAACAGGTTGTTGGCGAGACTGATTCCTTGTGCCATGTATCCTCCGTGATGAGCGCATGCGCTCGAAGACTAGTCCTACTCGGGGGAACGTCCTGACCCCCTCGCCTCCGAATATCGGCAGGGTCTCCGAGGACTTTAGGTCGGTTCGTCCGCGCGAGAAAGGGGAGGCGCGGAGCCCGCCTTGCGGGCGCGCAGGGCTGCCCGTCCCACGACCCCACCCTGGGGCTGCTGGCCGCCGGCCGCCTCGACCGCCGAACGATTGGCCCGGCGGATCTCTTCGTAAATCTCGGACCGGTGGACCGGAATCTCGCGCGGGGCCTCGATCCCGACCTTCACCTGGTCGCGATCGACGGCCACGATCACGATACGGACATCATCGCCGATCATGATCGACTGGTTGACTTTGCGGCTGAGAACGAGCATGGCGGCCCTCCGTGGCACTCGGGCGGATCCCGATCGTCGAACCCCGACCCGCTTCGCGTGCCCCCGCGCCCTGCCCTCCGCCCGGAGGTCAGGATGCCGCCGTCGTTTCGCTTTCGACCTGGGTACCCGTGGGCGGCGCGATACGCGGGATGGGCGTACGCACCGAGTAACTCGAATTTTCGAGCATCACCTGACGCGCTTTCCGGGTTCTCAGGTTGACGACGATCGGCGCCAGGAGGTTCATGGTGAGCTCTTCCGCGTCTTTGGTCACGACGACGACGCAGAGCAGCGTGAATTCACCGGGGTCGCGGATGTCGAGCGCAGCGACCGCATACGGCGGAAGCTTGGGATCGTAATCGGCGAAGATCGCCCACGGGTCGGCCGTGGGAAGCGCGACCGCCGGATCGTCGAGCGATTGGAGCCAGACGTACCCCGCCTGGGACTCGAGGCTGAGCGCCAGCCATCGCCGTAACGCCGGAAAACCGGGAAGCCCCCAGGGGAACTCCAAGACGTCGCTCTCGGCAAACGAGATCTCTCCGAAGCGGGGGAAGGTCACCGTCGTGGTCGCCGAGGTTTGCGTCGTTTCCGAAGTCATCACGCCTCACGTCAGGTAGTCGAAGAGCGTCTTGCTTTCCAGCCTCGTCGTCGTCGCATATGCAGCCTGGAGCGCGGTCTGCGTCTGCGAGAACTGCGAGATCACTTTCGGAATATCGGCATCCTCGAGGTTGGACTGCACCTTGGTGTCGTTGAGGACGGCCGAGCTGGTCGCCTGGCCCAAGGCACCGAGCTGCTGAATGGCTGAGCCGATCATGCTCCGGGCGCCCAGCGCAACCTGCAGCACGTGCTGGATATCCCCGATTTGGCGGGAGAGCGTGTTCACCACGCTAGCCTGGCTTTGGAGGCCGAAGGCCTCGACGAAGTTGCCGGTGTTGCCGGCACCGGCCGAGGGAACGTCTTGCACGAGAAATGCTCCGTTGGAGGAGCTCAGAATCAGGTGCTGCCGCTTTGCATCGAAACTCGCCGTGACGCCGGTCACCGCCGTCTGCGCGTTGATCTTGCCGACGATGGTCGCAATCGTATCTCCCGGTACGAAGGTAATGGTCACCCCGCTTGGTGCACTCGACGACGCAATCGAGATCGAAACGTTGCCGCTGCTGTCGGCTTTGAGCGGAACGTTCATGAGCGCGGGCGGAGTCGGCCCCGTCTGCTCGAGCTGCGTGACCGTCGTTCCTGCGGAGATCGCCTGACCGGGCACGTTGACCTGTGCCGCGCTTTCGTCGACGATACTGTCGTTTTGCAGCGTATCCCGCAGCGTGATGAGCGTCTGGAAGACGTCGGGCGAGCCGTCCGCGCTCTGATAATTGAAGGCCTGCTGCAACGTCACCGACGTTTGGAGTGTCTGGCCGTTGGAGAACGTCTGCGTTTGCGGCTGCTCGTTGACCGAGGTCGTCACGCCGGTCGGCGGATTACCCTGCGCTTGTACCGGCGGCATCGTCGAGACCTTGGTCCCGGCGAAAAGAAACGCGTTCCCATATTGGGTATTGGCCAGGCCGATTGCTTCGCCGAGCAGCTGGTTCACTTGCGCGGCAAGCGCCTGCCGTTGCGCCGGCGTCACCACGTCGCTGGCGCCCTGGATCGCGATGTTTTGCGCACTCTGAAGGATGTTCGTCAGCGAGTTGAGCGCGCTGTCCGCGGAGGTCAATTGATTTTGCAGATTGGTGAGATTCTGCGATACTTGGTTATCGACGGTGATCTCGGCTCGAACGGAGAGATCCTGGGCGATGACCGTGGGATTGTCCGAGGGTTGATTGAGAGCCTTACCGCTGGAAAGTTCTTGCGCGAACAGCGCCTGCTGGACGGTCAGATTGTCGATCGCCGCCGTCTGTTGATCGAAGATGGACGATGTCGCGATGCGCATAACGTACCTCCTTGCTCGCTACGCTCCGACGCCTAGATTGTTGATGACCGTGCGCAACAACGAATCCAGGACGTTGATGGTCCGGGCCGCCGCCTGATATGCATTCTGATATTTTATGAGATTTTGGGTCTCCTCATCGATATTGATGCCGTCGATGGACTGGCGAACCTGATCGATGTGTTGAGCCAAGGCCGTCTGCGTCTGCGTTCCCTGGATCGCCGTCTGACCGTCCAGGCCGACCTGGGTGACGAGTTGCCCGTAATATTGCCCCAACGTCTGCGTCTGTGCCGTCGTTACGGAGAACCCGGCCGCGTGGTTCTGTGCCGGTGTGAAGGTGACCGATTCGACCCCCGTGGTCGGATTGAAAGCGACCGCGGTTACCGTGACGTTCTCCTGCGGCAGGCCACCGCCGGGCTGCGCATCGATGGTGAGCACCGTTCCCACGGCAACGTTCGTGACGCCTGCGGGAAGCGCTATCGTGATCGGCGTTCCTGCCGTCGCAGCCGTCGGGCTGGTCGTTTGCAGCGGCGGCACCCCGACGTTCGAGGCAAAGAGATTGGAAAGCTGCGTCGCCACGCCATTGTTCCCGGCAGCGAAAGCGTTCGAACCGTTCTGCGTGACTCCCTGAATGGCGGCCGCACCCAAAACCCCGAGCAGATAGGTGTTCGGAGGCGGTCCGCCCACACCGTTCGAATCCGTGATCGTGAAGGTGGGATCGCTCGGTTGCGCGGCGTGCACCGCTCGGAAGGAGAGATCTTCGTTCCCCGGATCGCGCTGGAAGACGATCTTCTGTCCGGTTGCATCGAAGGACGCGGTCACGCCGAGATGCGCCGCGTTGAAGTTTGCGATGAAATCGTTGATGGTGTCCGCATTCCCACCCGCGCCGGTATTGTAGGCAAAGACCTGGGTCGCACCTCCGATCGTGATGCTCAGCGTCCCCGTCAATGCGGCCGTCGGCGGATTCGCCAGCGCCGCGTAGTTGGTCAACGGGACCGACGTATCGACGGTGTTGTTTGCAGAGTTCAAGGGCTGCACGAGCGTACCGGCTGCGGTTGAAGCCAAAGCGGCCGGCAGTTGCGGAGCATCGGTGATGCCGACTTTGATGTTCGAGGCGGAGATCGGGAACGAGGAGACGATGGGGACGAATAACGGGCCTCCGGGCTGACCGTTCTGATCGTAGCCGTCTTCGGTGATCCTATTGAACTCGTATGCCAGGGACTGGGCAAACGCATCGAGTTGGCGACCGTACACGCTCAACTTGTTGTTGTAGAGGTCTTGCAAACCGGCCAACTGCCCGCTTCCCAGCGGGATTCCCGGAGCGTTCGGGGCTGCGGGAGGCGTTGTCGCAAAATCGATCTTGAAGACCGGGGCGCCGTTGGAGCCGACGCCGATCGTCGGAGGAGCCAGATGGTAGGCGACGGTGTCGTTCACCAATGCTTGGCCATTGACGCTGACGAGCGTCGATCCGTCGGGCTGCACGGAGGTCTGTGTCGAGAGATATTGCGAGAGCTGATCGATGAGGTGATCCCGTTCATCTTCGAACTGATTGGGGCTGTCTCCCGCGGCGGTCGCAGCACGAATCTGGCCGTTGAGTGCCGCGATCTGATCGAGGATGCCGTTGACGGTGCTCACGATCGTATCGGCCTGCTGGATCACTTGCGCCTTCTGCTGATTGACGACGTTGGCCGCATTGTTGAGCGCCGCGGTGAGCGCCTGCGCTTGAGTCAGCACGTTCGAGCGAGCGGCGACGTCGTTGCCCGTTCCGACGGCGGTGGTCAATTGCGTGATCGCACTTTGAAAGGCCGAGAAGCGCACGCTAATACCGGCATTGGGATCGCCGAAGGCCGCCTGGACCGCATTGAGTTGGTTTTGCTCGATCTGATAGAAGTTCTGCGAGGAAAACGCGCTGCGATAGATCGCATCGTAGCTGTTGTCGTGGATGCGCTGGATCTGCTCGACCAGCACCCCGTCTCCGATGGTCCCTTTGATGTGAGCGGCATAAAACGGAGATCCGGAGATGGGCGGCGCCTCCACGAGATCGACCTGCTGGCGCGACGCTCCGGGCGTATTGACGTCGGCGATGTCCTGTGAGGTGACGTTCTCCGCCAACTGGAAGGCGTTCAACGCCGATCCTTCGAGGGCGATGCCTGCGAACGTACCTTGCGGAAAGAAACTCATGCTTTACTACTCACCAAGACGCTGTTGGTCGGCGGCGGCACGAACCCGCGCCGGCGATAGGTACCGAGATTCTCGCTCGCAGCCCGTTGGAGCGCAGCCGTTACGCTCATCAGTCGCTCCATGTTGGCCAAGACCAGCGCCTTGTTGTTCCGCGCGGTGATGCGCAAGCCGATGCTCCGTACGGTCAGTTCGCCCAGCCGTTGCGCGAGCGCCCCGGCATACCTGCGCGGCGCGCGCGCACAAACCTGGCGCAACGTCATGGTTCCGAAGCCGCGAGCTTGCATGCCGCGTCGCCGCGACGACGCGATACCGAACGCTTTGCGCGCCTCGTCCGTCGCCTCTTGGGCACGCCGAATCGGCTCGACTTTCCCTTCCGCCAATGCCCTACTCAAGGCCTGGGCGGCTTCTTGGAGGGCCGCCAACGCCCGTACCTCGTCGTCGAGCATCGCTAGGAACGACTCCCACGAATCGCTCATGGAAGAACCTCCCCCGGTACGTGTGCCCGAGCTTCGCGCGCCGCGTCAGCCAGCACGGCGGGTCGCAACTGGCGCTCGAGCGCCGATGCGATGCCGAACGATCCGCTAGCCGCCAGCGTCTGTGCGCGTTCGTCGTCGAGCATTCCTTGCCAGGTTCGTTCCGCGATGGATCGCTCTCCGAAGATCGAATCCTGCGGCACCGTTTCGCGCATGGTCTGCATGACCATCTGCAAGAAGACCCCCTCGAACGCGACGGCGGCCTGATGCAGGCGCTGCAACGCTTCTCGTTGCACCGCCGTCGGCTTTGGCGGCGAATCGGAACATTGGGCAAGCGCAGCGATCTGCGAGGGAGGAAGGATCGTCATTGCATCACCACCTCGGCCTGGAGCGATCCGGCTTGCTGCAACGCTTGAACGATGGCGATCAGGTCGCGCGGAGAGACACCCATCGCATTCAGGGCCCGAACGACCGAGTTCAGCGTCGCAGCGCCGGCGACGAAGACCAAGCGCTTCCCTCCGGTCTGCTGCGCGGTCACCTGCGTATTGGTCTGAAGCCCCGGCGGCGCCGTGGTGAACGGCTGTTGCACCACTTTGTTAGTCGTGGTGATAGTGATCGAGAGATTGCCGTGTGCGATCGCGCACGGAGCGAGCTTGATGTCTCCACCGAAGACGATCGTCCCGGTTCGCTCGTTCATGACGACCCGCGCGAGGTGATCGGTGCGGACGGGGAGGTCGCTCGCATCGGCCAGGAATTGGACGGGGTCGTTTCGATAGGCTCCGGGAAGTCGGACGTGTACCGTTTGGGCATCGACCGGGTAGGCGGTGCCGTACCCGAATCGCGCATTCAACGTACCGGCGAGATCAGCGGCCGTTTTGAAATCCGGCGCATTCAGGACGTAATCGAATCCATCTTGCGAGTCGAGGATCGGCGTATGCATCGTCCGCGCCACGATCCCACCGTCGGGCACACGCCCTGCGGCGGTAAAATTCTGCTGTTGCGTGTTGCCGCCGAATCCGGCAACGAAGCCGCCGACGGAGACGGGACCTTGCGCCGTGGCATAGACGAGGTCGTCCGCACCGCGCAGCTCCGTCAGGAGCAGCGTTCCCCCTTGGAGGCTGCTCGCGTCCCCCATCGCGGAAACGGTGACGTCAATGTGATCACCGGAATGCGCAAAGGGCGGAAGCGAAGCGGTGACCATGACCGCCGCGACGTCCCGCGTGCGGACGTCGTTGTTGGTGACGCTGATTCCGAACGTCTGCAGGACGTTGCGAATCGTCTGACTCGTGAAGATCACCGCCGTGGAGTCGCCCGTCCCCGCCAGACCCACGACCACACCGTAACCGACGAGCTGATTGCTCGTAACGCCCTCCACGTGCGCGAGGTTCTTCACCAGCGTGTACTCGTAGCTCTGTGCCGGAGCCGGAAGTGACCGCGCAGCGAGCAGCGCGACGACGACCGCAATGATTGCCGACATCCCTCGTACGATCGAACGAACGTTCATCATCGCTGCACCATCAAAACAGGAAGTCCACGATCTTCTGCAGCAAGCCCCGGTGAGCTCCCTGGAAGTTCCCAACGAACGTCGCCTGGACGTTGGCGATACGATTGCTCGGAACCGAGTCGTTCGCATCGATGTCTTGCGGACGCACATATCCCACGACATGCAGCGTCTGCTCCTGGCCGTTGATGATCAAGGCCTGATTCCCTTCGATCTTGAGAACACCGCTCGGGAGCACGTCCACAACCTGGGCCTCCATCGCGGAGGTGAAGGCATTCGTTCCGGTCTTGGTGTGATTCTTTTGCAATCCCGTCTGGCCGCCGATCTGCGTGGGGAAGCGCAAGAAGCCCAGTGCGGCATTGCCGACACCGGGCGCCAGTCCGACGTTGTATCCCTTCGTATCTTGCACCACGTCGCTGCTTGCACTCGTAACGGAGAAGTTGAAAACGACAAACAGGAGATCGCCGATCTGCGCCGCCCGGTGGTCGCCGAAGAGCGAGAGCGGATGTCCTGGGCCTACCGGCGGCATGCCCGCCTGATACAACGTATCGGCGGCGGCGGGTGCCGACAGGAGGGCGAGCGCCAAGACGATCCCGGAGACTGCACGCGCGCGCATTTCATTCTCCTCCCGTGGAGATATCGAGTTCGACGCGATTGGGACCCACCACGGTCCCCGTGAGCGTCTTATTGGTCGACTGGTCGTATACGGAGACGACGTCGCCGAGCGCACCACCCGTGCGTGCGATCACGTCGGCGACCAAGGTAACCCCGCTGTCGCGCACGATGAAGACGACCGTGGAACCCGCCTTGACGAGTTGATCGGCCTCCGTCTCGGCAGTATAGATGGGCTGACCTTTGCTCACCGGGCCGAGAACCTTTCGTCCGACCAGCACGGCGATGCCGTTGGGAGGCTCGCCGTTGTAGGGAATGCGCTCCATCGCGAGATCGTCGGCGGAGAGGACCGTTCCGGGGGCGAGATCCCGCGCCGCCACGGCGGTACGCACGTAGCGCTGGACGCGATAGCCGACGAAGAGCGTGCGCACGTAGCGCCCGTCGACGCTGATGCGGATCGGCACGTTCACGTACGCCGGCGTCCGCAACGGGGCTTCGGTCGTCAGACGAATCGCACCGGCTTGCACGATCTGATCCGGCACCGGCATCGCCGGCCGGTATTCAATCTCCGCATCGTGCGGAAGCCGAGCGACGGCCCGCGCTGCGAGCGCCTCGAAGCGCGCACCGGGGATTCGCTGCGTCGGGACGGCATCGAGGACTCCCTGCGCGCGAACCGCGGCGGGCACCGCAGCCGTCACGAAGAAGAACGCGAGGACGAGCCGAGCGAGCGTCATGGCATCACTGGAACGGCGGGAGATTCACGGCCGTCTGCAACATTTGATCGGCCGCTCCGATCGCTTTGGAGTTCGCCTCGTACGCGCGCTGCGCGACGATGAGGTTGACGATCTCTTGGACGACTTGAACGTTCGACGCTTCGAGATAACCGGACTGAATGTTCCCGGCGCCGTTGATTCCCGGTTGCGTGACGATCGGCGCTCCGCTCGCAGCCGTCTGCGTGTAGAGGTTACCGCCGCTGATGGGAGAGAGCCCGGCGGGATTCACGAAGCGCGCGAGTTGGATCTGTCCGAGCTGCTGCGGTTGCTGGCTGCCTGGAACCTGCGCCGTGACGATGCCGTCCTGGCCGACGGAGACCGAGATCGCGTTCTGCGGGATCGTGATCTGCGGCTGGAGGAAGTACCCCTGCGCCGTCACGATGTTGCCGTTGGCATCGATCTTGAACGATCCGTCGCGGGTGTACGCGGTCGTTCCGTCGGGCAACGTGATCTCGAAGAAACCGTCTCCTTCGATGGCAAGATCAAGCGGATTGCCCGTCTGCAGCAACGACCCCTGCGTGAAGACTTTTTCGGACGACCCGACCTTGACGCCGAGGCCGACGTCCTGGCCGACCGGAACGAGGCTCGCGCCGACCGGGGTTCCCGGCGCTTGGATCTCCTGATAGAGCAGATCCTGAAAGTGCGCGACGTTCCGTTTGAATCCGGTCGTATCGACGTTGGCGAGATTGTTGGAGATCGTATCGGTATTGAACTGCTGCGCAAGCATCCCGCTCGCCGCGCTGTAGAGTGCTCTCATCATGGCCGTCTTCTCGTCCTTTCCTTACGTCGTTTCGTCCGTCGTATGCCGTAGGACCTTACGCTTGCGGAGTCTGCCCGACGTTCTCGATCGCCTGACGCGTGGCATCGTCCTGCGTCTTGATCATCCGTTGATTCGCCTCGAACCACCGCTCCGCGACGATGAGATCGACCATCGAGCGAACCACGTTGGTGTTGCTCTTTTCGAGGAATCCTTGCTCGACCGTCGCCCCCGCTGCGGCCGCAGGGCCGGCCGTGCCGGTGTCCACGAAGAGATCGTCGCCTTGTTTGCGAAGCGCCGTTAGGTTACCGAAGCTCACCAGCGCCAGACGATCGACCTGCGCGCCGTTCTGGGTGATCGTTCCGTCGCTCGCGATGGTGATCGGCGACTGCGCAGGGATGCGTATCGGCCCCGCCTGGCCGAGGACGCGATAGCCCTGTTGCGTCACCAAGAATCCGTTAGGGTCGAGAGCGAAGCGACCGTCGCGCGTATAGCGCACGCCTACGGGCGTCTGCACCGCGAAGAATGCGTTCACGCCGCCGATGGCGACGTCGAGCGGATTGCCGGTACGCTCGAGCGGACCCTGGGTAAAGCGGTCCGGCGTATCATAGACGAGCGCGCCCGTTCCCAAGGGTCCGACGGGCTGCATGACCGGAACGCCCGGAACCGCGCGCCCGGGAACACGTCCGGGATCAGTCTGGATACGATAGAGCTGCAGGTCGGGAGCCGACTCCACCTGGAGCAGCGTCGCCTTGAAGCCGGCGGTATCGACGTTCGCGAGATTGTTCGCGATGGTATCCGCCTGTTGATCTGCGACCAGGGCTCCGGCCGCTGCGGTATAGATGCCCCTGACCAAAGTACGAAACCCTCCGCACGAGTCGGTTATGCGCACGGCCTTCCGTCGATCGGGCCGTGCTCCGCGGCTTCCACCCGTGCGAGGGCAGTCCGGCCGCGTTCATCTTCGGTATCGGCGCTCCCGCCTCGAAATTTAGAGGGGCGGTCTCCCGCCCCTCGCTTCGCATCCTTACAACTGCATCTGGTTGATCTCGCGATACGCGTCGAGTAGCTTGTTGCGTACTGCGAGCGTGAACTGGAAGGCGAGGTTCGCCTCCTCGACCGAGGTTACCACCTTCGTGACGTCGTGGGTCTCGCCGGTCGCCAACTGCTGCATCTGCTCGTCGGACGCCGCCATCTTGTCGTTGACGTCGGAGAGCAGCTGCTTGACGGTATCGCGGAACGAGGCGCCCGCCGCCGCGCCGGTCTCTTCGTCCGGTAAGGGCTGCGTCTTGGGAGCGCCTGGAACGATATCGGGAACGAAGGTCCCGGGCATCACTCGCCCGATTGCGTTGTCGTACGACGAATCCATCTCTTCTTTCCGTCGGCCTAACTCTGCAGCAGACTGAGCGTCGCCGTCGTCATCTGGCGCGCCTCTCTGATGGCGGTGACATTCGCTTCGTAGGCGCGCGAGGCCGCCATCATATCCACCATCTCCTTGACGACGTTGATATTGGGGTAGTGGACGTAGCCCCGCGCATCGGCGTCCGGATTCCCCGGGTCGAAGACGAGCCGATCCGGACTCTGATCCTGAACGATGCCGAGGACCTCCACACCGGCCGTCTGCGCACCGCTACCCTGCGCCCGGAAGGGATCGAAGCCGTCGCTTCCGCCCGCCTGCGTCGGGTCCGGCTTTTGAGCGAAGACGACCAGCTGGCGCCGGAACGGTCCCCCTTGCGGCGTGCGCGTCGTATCGACGTTGGCGAGGTTGTTGGCGATGACGTCCATCGCCAGACGTTCGGCCGAGAGGCCCGACGCGCTGATCTCGATCGACGTATAGAAACCCATCAGTGCGGTTGCTCCGTGATCGCCTCGCGATAGCGCATGAACTGCACCTGGAGCAGCCTGGCCATCGTTTGGGCATAGCCCGCGTTGTCGGCCAGACGCGCCATCTCTTGATCGATGTCGACGTTACTGCCGTCCACCCGCATGCGGGTCACCTCATCGACGACGGGTCGAGGGTCGAACGGCTGCGGCGGCTCGCCGTTGCCTACGGCGAATTGCCGCGGGTCGTCGGTCTTCATCGCCAGCACGGTCGGATCCGGCGGGACGCCCAGCGTCTTGGCGAGCGCCTCTTTGAATGGAACGTCGGTACGCCGAAAGTTGGGCGTATCGGCATTCGCGATGTTGTTCGCGATCTGCTCGTGCTCCATGCCGGCGCCGACGATCGCATCGGTCAGCAAGCCGACAGTCGTCCCGAAGGAGATGGGATCGGTCTGTGCCATTCGGTCGGAGTATCGGCAACACTCCCCCCGGAGTTGAGCGTCCGGCCCCTCAGACGACGAACTGCGCCGCATGTAACCGCGCGTAGGCTCCTCCGCGCGCCAGGAGTTGGTCGTGCGTCCCCACCTCCAAGACGCGACCACCCTCGACATACAAGATCATATGGGCCCGCCTGATGGTGGAGAGGCGATGCGCGATGATGAGCGTGGTCCGACCCGGCAACAGACGGTCCAACGCCTGCTCGATGAGTCGTTCCGAATGGCTATCCAGCGCGCTGGTGGCCTCGTCGAGAATCAAGATGCGCGGATCGCGGAGGATCGCCCGCGCGATCGCGATACGCTGGCGCTCCCCGCCCGAGAGCCGCATCCCGCGCTCGCCGACCTCAGTTGCATAGCCGTCCGGAAGCATGCGCACGAATTCGTCGGCATTCGCTTCGCGTGCGGCCGCAACGACCTCGTCGTCGGTCGCATCGAGACGACCGTATCGGATGTTATCCGCGATGGTCCCGCGAAAGAGTTGCACGTCTTGCGGTACGATCGCCAGCGCTGCGCGGAGATCCGCGAGCCGCACCTCGGTGACGTCGTGACCATCCACGAGCACCCGTCCCCGCTGCGGACTGTAAAAGCGCGGAACGAGATTGACGATCGTCGTCTTCCCGGCACCGGAGGGCCCAACCAGCGCGGCGACCGTACCCGGCGGAATGACGACGTCCACGTCGCGCAAGGCCGGCGGATCCTCCGGCGCATACCAGAACCAGACGTGGTCGAATCGTATCTCTCCGCGGACGTGCGGGAGCGAACGTGCGTCGGGTCGATCCTCGCGTTCGACCGGAAGGTCGAGGAGCTGAAAGATGCGCCCCGTGCCGACGAGCGCCTTGCTGATCTCCCCGACGAACGCCGCGAACCGATTCATCGGATTCACGAGGTTGACCAGCAGCGCCCAGTACTGGAAGACGCTTCCGATGTCGAGCCTACCCACGACGACTTCGCGAACCGAGAGCCACATGATCACGACCACCGCCGTGACCGTGATGACCGAGACGACCAGCGGTTGCGTCTGCACGAACTGCACGAGTTTCAGCGACGCGCCGAAGTACGCGTCGTTGCGATCACGGAAGCGCGCGATCTCATACTCTTCCCGGCCGAACGCTTTGACGACGCGCTGCAACGTCAGCGTTTCGGTGAGCGTGGCCGACAGATCGGCGATCCGCTGTTGCATGGAGAGCGTCCCTTGGGTGATGAGACGTTGAAAGCGCGAGACGGCGAGCGAGACGAGCGGCGCGACGACGACCAGGGTCAGCGTCAGCAACCAGTCCAGATAGACCATCGTCGCGAACGACGCGACGAACGTCACCAGCGCGACGATCGCCTGCGGGAGCGAGACCGTCACCGCATCGGTCATCAACTGGAGGTCCGTCGAAAAGCGCGCGACGAGCTCCCCCGGTCGCCAGCGGTCGAACTCGGCGACGGGCAGGTGCAGCAGCCGCTCGAAGAGCCGCAGGCGCAGGCGAGCAATGAGGTGTTGGCCGCTCCACGCGGTCAGGTAGGTCTGCCCGTAGGTCGCGGCATTGGCACAGAGCAACGCGACGAAGGTCCCCGCCAGCGCCACGTACAGGACGTGGAGGTCGGGCGAGGCGCCTCGCGGTGGCGCGAGCACGCGATTGACGATCTCGCGGAAGGCCAGGGGCGGGATCAGCGCCAGTACGCCGGCAACGGTCCCCAGAACGACCGCGACCGCCAAGCGCGGGTAATAGGGCACGGCCTCGCGGGCCAACCGTTGCAAGATACGGCGTCGTTCCATGCGTGCTCCCTGCTTGCAGCGCCCCTTCAGCGAACCCTCCCCGTGTGACCACACCGACCGCCCGAGCGGCGGCGACCGGACGATCGGCAGCGAAACATCGCTGCCGGTAACGGGTAGAAGCAGACATGGTGGACTGCTACTTTCACACGAACGTTCCGTCGAGCGCACGGTGTTCGGGCTGCGGGAAGGCGATCTGCTTCGCCTGTCGCGATGCGAGCGGCATCTGCCCGAGCTGCCGTCTCGCACGACGCCTCGACGACGCGACGCCCGAGCGATTGCGCGGCTCCGTGAGCAACGCTACGATCGGCCCGAACGCCGTCGGCGTCCGCATCGAGGACGCCGACTCGCCCGAGTCGCGCGCCCTCGTCGCCCTCGCCTACCCGCTTTGGCCGCTGGGGCTGCTCGCGCTCCTGGAACGCAAGCAGTCGCGATTTCTACGCCGCCAGACGTTCCAAGCACTCGGCTTCAATCTCGGCTTTTTCGCATTCGCCATGGTGCTGACATGGTTGGCGTCGATCCCGTGGCTGGGACTCTCGGCGGAGATCATCCTGCCGCTCTTGCTCCCGCTCTTCGTCGTTGCGAGCATCTTTTACGGCATCAAGGTCTGGCACGGTCAGGACGTGCGGGTTCCGCTGATCAGTGACTGGCTCGACGAGCGCATGCGGTGAGCGTGATAGCGAGCGAGAAAGGCTCGCGCTTCCCGCTCGTGGTCGACGACAGGCGGCGGATACCCGGTTGTCGAGAGGATCGGTAAGGCGAGTTGGCGATCGTCGCTCGCGCGACGAGGCGCGACGTCCGCGAGGTTTGGAATCCACCGGCGCACGTACGTACCCGAAGGATCGTAGCGCCGCCGCTGCCGCTCGGGATTGAAGATCCGCGGAAACTGCACGACATCCGCGCCGACGCCGGCTATCCACTGCCAGTTTCCGGTGGCGAGGGCCGGCTCGTCCTCGATGAGCCGGCAATCCCATTCGTCGAGTCCGATGCGCCAATCGACGCCGAGATCGAAACAGAGGAACGACGCCGCCACCCGGCGGACCAGCGGATGCATCCAACCGGTCTCCCGGAGCTGCCTGATACCCGCATCGACCAGCGGATACCCCGTGCTCCCCTCTCTCCAGGCATCGAGCGCCGGGTGGTCTCGCGCGAAGGGGAAGTCCGCCATCTGCTCCTGGAGGGGACGCACCGCGCTCTCCGGGTTATACCACGAGAGTTGGAGGAGAAAGTCGCGCATCGCCAACGAGCGCAGCAGCGCACGCAACGAAAGACGTTCCTCCGCGAGTAGAAACGGATCGGCGAGGCGATCGCGAATCGCCCGCACGACCGCGCGCGCCGAGATCGTACCGAACGAGAGGTGGGGGCCGAGATGCGTCGTGGCGTCGAGCGCGGGCGTGCGCATCGCGTCGAGATAGCCGAGCGCATCGCCGTTCAGATACCGCGCGAACCGTTCCTCGACTCCTTCGATCTGCCGCACGTCCGTCGTCGGAATCCGTGCGTCGAACTCCGGCGGTTCGGGGAGCGGTTCACTCTGCAGCTCCGTGGGCGCGAAGCGCACGGTCCCGCCGGTCGGCTCGACGCGCGCCGCCGACCATGCCTGCAGGTACGCGGTGAAGACGCGGTACCCGCCCCCCTCGCGGCGCTCGATCTCCTCCGGGGAGACCGCGGGAGCATCGTGGACGACCACCGCTCGCAGGCCGTACTCCTCCAGCTCGTGGCGGAGCTGCAGATCCGCTCGAAGCCCTTCGCCATCGTATGCCGCAGCCCAGACGACGGCGGATGCACCGGCGGCGCGGGCCAACGCCCGAACGGTCGCCCCGAGTTCGCCGCGGCGGACGACTAGTCTCCCGCCGCGCGCGCGGATCGCTCGTTCCAGCGCGGCCACCGCCGCGCAGAAGAACGCCGCCCGCCGCGGAGATCGCGCGAGCCGTGCCGCGCGGCGGCGATCGATCACCAGCACCGGGAGCACCTCGCCGATGCCGGCGGCGCACTGCAATCCCAGGTGATCCGTCACGCGGAGATCGCGTCCGAACAGATGGATGGCGACGTTCACCGCGGATTCGCGATCGCCCGGGGCGGCAGGAAGAGCGACATGGATGTGTGCTACATTAGCCGAGGAGGAACGGCCTCCCCACTCTCGCGACGAGAAAGGACGCTCCGTGGCTCGCAAGGTGTACATTCGTTTCGGTCAGCCCTCCGACCGGACGCGTTTGCTTCAGGAGCAGGTCGTTACCGGACCGCCGCCACGACGCGAGAGCTGGGAACGGCGCATCGAGACGTGGCTGGCCGAACAGACGGCGGGCCGGCGATTGATCCTCATCGCCGAAGACGAGACGGGCATTCTCGGCATGATCCAACTCGTCTTCGAGTTCCCGCCGGGTTATAGCGACCCGGAAGCGGCCAACGGCATGGACGTCGCGATGATCGAAGGGTTGCGACTTCGCGCCGGCGTCGCGCCGTCCGTGGGCAACGAATTGGTAAGCGAAGCCCAGCGCCTAGCGCTCAAGCGCAACGTCAAGACCCTGACGTTCGCGCTTCCGATGAACAATACGCGCGCGATTCAGCAAGCGAAGCAATGGGGATTCGAAGAGTTCCGCATCATGCCGGAGCCCGCCAAGATGCTCGCGTTCTTTCGAAAATCTATCGAATAGCCGCCGCTCAACCGCCGATCTCCGACAACGCACGCATGCGCGATGCCGCTTCGCCCGGACGCAAGTGATGCCGTTCGGGTTTGACGAGCATCGCAGCCTGCAACAGCGCGGCGAGTTCCTCGCGTCCCGCTCCCGCCCGTAACGGCCCGCGGAGATCGATCGCCGTATCGCCGAACAGACAGAGCCGCAAGCGCCCGTCGGCGGAGAGGCGAACGCGATTGCAGCGCTCACAGTAGTCGTGGGAGAGCGGGCTGATGACGCCGATCATTCCGGCAGCGCCCGGAAAACGGAACATCCGCGCGGGTCCGTTTCCCGCGGGCGCGATCGCCGGTTCGAGTGGTCCGACGACCGAGATGCGTTCGAGGATCTCGTCCGCACCGACGAACGCTTCTTTCTGGAGCTCGAGATTCTCTCGCACCGGCATCACCTCGATGAAACGAACGGCGACGGGTGCCGTCAGCGTCCATCGCGCGAAATCCACGAGCTCGTCGTCGTTGTAGCCGCGCATCACGACGCAATTGATCTTCACCGGATGCATCCCGGCGGCGAGCGCAGCCTCGATGCCGGCGAGGACGCGGTCGAGACCCGACCGCCGCGCGATGCGGACGAATCGTTCTTCACGCAATGTATCGAGCGAGATGTTGACGCGGCGCACCCCGGCTCGCGCCAGGAGCTCGGCTCGGTCGGCCAGCAGCAGTCCGTTCGTGGACAGCGCGATCTCCTCGATGCCCTCGACGGCGCGCAGTTCTTGCACGAGGACGTGGAGGTCGCGGCGTACGAGCGGTTCTCCGCCGCTGAGTCGGATGCGACGCACGCCGACGGACGCAGCGGCCTGCACGATCGCAGCGATCTCCTCGTAGCGCAGCAGTTCCTCCCTGCGCAACCACGGCAGGCCTTCTTCGGGCATGCAATAGAGGCAGCGCAGGTTGCATTTGTCGGTGACCGAGATGCGCAGATAGTCGATGCGCCGCCGAAACCGATCAGTAAGGACGACCTGGGAGAGATCGATGGCCTGCGCGGTCATCTCACGACCGTTCGTCGAAGAACCCCGGCGGGAACGACGGGTTCAACCGGTAGTCGCCGAAGCGAGTGACCGCAGCCGCGCGATAGAGCGGGATCTCCACGCGCCCTTCTTGGTACGTCGGCAGGTAGTAGCCGCCGATTTTTCCGTACCGCTGGCTGATCTCGACGAACCCGCCGTCGACGTAGTCCCAGCGCATACCGACGACGGCGGCGGTCGCATCGTCCACGCGTACGTCGAGGTGTGCGACCCGTCCCTGCTTGCGCGGAACGAGTTGAAACGTTGTGACGGCGCCGTCGTCGCCGAGCATCGCGATCCGGTAGATGCGATCCCACTGCGACGGACTCTCGATGTGCGGATAGACCTTCGAGAACGCCTGCGCCATGCCCGGTAGTCCGCTCGTAAAGACGATCTTGTCGCGATCCGGTGCTTGATGGTAGTACGTCCCGACGAGCGTCGTATGGAGATAGGGAAAGCTCTGCAACGTGAGGTCCACCCTGATCGCCGCACTGTACCCGCGCAACCCCGCATCGAACGCCTCCGCACGCGCCAGGAGCGCAGCTGACCGATCGGGCGCGGCTACACCTGGAGCTGGTAGGGCGCAGACCGCCGACGCGACGACGGAGAAGGTGATCGCAACGATGCGGTTCATGCTCGTGACAACGTCCGCTGCGCGAGGAAGGGTTCCAACGCCGCAGCGATCTCATGGAGGACCGAGGGATCGCCTTCGGTCGCGGCTGCCGCACGCAATGCATCGATCGCCCGAGGCGAGCCGATGCGCCCCAGGGCCCACGCCGCATGCCCACGTACCATCGGATGCGGATCCTCCCGGAGCGCCTGGGCGAGCGCAGGGACGGCGGCTCGATCTAAGGAGTTGCCCAACGCAACCGCTGCGTTGCGGCGCAACACCGCGGCACCGCGCCAGCCCATCGCACTCCGCGCGAACCGACGCTTGAACGTTCCGCTCCGCAAGCGGAGCAAGGAACGGAGATCCGGCATGACGCGCTCGCGTTCGTCGCCCTCGCTCGGGGGCGGCACCGCCCGCCGCGCGCGCTGCGTCGGCGGGCAGATCTCCTGGCAGAGATCGCACCCCCACACCCACGTCCCAATCAAGGGCCGCATCTCCGGCGGAATGCCGTCCGTACGCTGCGTGAGATCCGCGATACAACGCCGCGCGTCGATCGTATAATCGCCGCGGAGCGCTCCGGTCGGACATGCCGTCACGCATCGAGTACAGGCTCCGCACGTCTTTCGCAGTGGTTCGTCGGGCGTGAGGGGCACGACGGTGACGACTTCACCGAGAAAGATATACGAACCATACCCCGGCGCGATGACGCCGGTATGCTTGCCGATCCAACCGATGCCTGCGCGTGCTGCAAAGGCACGCTCCGCCAGCGGTTTCGTATCGCACGCGATCGCGGTCACGGGTTCGCCGACCGCGGTATCGAGCGCCTCCGCCACGCGGGATGCGATCTCGCGGACGCGCCGGTGATAGTCCTCGCCCCACGCATAGCACGAGACGCGTCCGCACCCGGCGACGTCATTCGCCACGGCTGCGGCATACGGCACCGCCAAGCAGATGACACTGCGTGCGCCGGCGAGCATCGCGCGCGGATCGCTGGCCGTCTGCGCGCGGCGGTCGTCGTAGCCCCACGTGGCGAAGTCGCCGCGCGCGAATGCATCCTCCATGCGGCGGCGCGTCGCCTCGTCGGGAGCGGCCGGCGCGACGCGCACCAGCGCGGCACCGGCGGCGACTCCGGTCTCCACGACCAACGCCTTCAGGCGCGCGAGTTCAGAGGGAGGCCAACGGTCGTTCATCGCCGACGGGAAACGCCGCGTCGATCGCGGCGATCTCCTCCGCATCGAGTCGCAGGTCTCCGGCGAGCGCATTCTCCTCCACGTGCTCGCGGCGCGCGGCTTTGGGGATCGTGAAGAGATCGGGATCGCGCGTCAGAAACGCGAGCACGACCGCGCGGACCGGTACGCCGTGCGCCCGCGCGATGCGCGCCAGCACGCCGTCGCCTTCGGATTCGGCGCGCGGGAAGCGGGAACGGCCGAACGGCGTATAGCCGACGACGGCGACTCCGTGTGCGCGGCACCACGGGAGGATGCGGCGCTCCATACCGCGCTCGCGCAGATGGTAGAGCACCTGATTGCAGACGATCGGGACCTCCCGCGCACGCTCGACGGCCGCGCGCAGGTCGTCGAGATCGAAGTTGCTCACGCCGACGAAGCGTACCTTGCCGTCGCGGACGAGGCGCTCGAAACCGCGCATCGTCTCGTCGAAGGGATACTCGCCCGGCCAATGCAGGAGGTAGAGATCGAGGTACTCCGTCCGCAAGCGGCGGAGGCTGCGCTCGCAGGCGGCGATCGTACCGGCGGCATCGGCATGCGACGGCAACACCTTGCTGGTGATGAAGAGCCGTTCACGCGGCAACCCGGCGATCGCCTCTCCGACGATCTCCTCCACCCGCCCGTCGCCGTACATCTCCGCGGTATCGATGTGCGTCATCCCCAGTTCGATGCCGCGCCGCAGAGCGCGCTTGGCCTCGTCGAGGCGCGCGCCGCTCTCGGGAAGGTCCCAGGTTCCCTGTCCGATCGCCGCGACCTCGACGCCGCTCGCACCGAGGACGTGCATCCGCATGCCGGGTGCGCTTCGCTAGAAGAAGGCGAACTCTTCGTGTCGTGCCGCATAGGCGGCGAGGCCGCCTCGCAGGTGCCGCACGCGACGAAACCCCGCCTGTCGCAGTCGCTCGACCGCCCAGCGGGAACGCACCCCGACACGGCACGCCACGACGTAGGTGCGCGCGCTGTCGAGTTCGTGCATGCGCGCCTCCAACATCGAGGCGGGAATGTGCACGGCACCTTCCGGCACGCCGAGCACCGCTTCGTACGGCTCGCGTACGTCGAGGAGCACCGCCTCGCGAAGGACCGCATCGAGCTCCTCGGCCGTGACGTCGTCGTCGAACGGTTCATCGTCGTCGCCGGTCTCGACCGCGAGCACGTCGTGCACGGTCGCGTGCGATCCGCAGAGCGCACAGGCGGTATCGGCGGCGAGACGAACCTCGCGCACGCGCCCCGCGAGCGCATCGATCAGGATCAACCGTCCGGCGGCGGACTCCCCGATGCCGAGGACGAGCTTCAACGCTTCGGCCGCCTGCCACGCTCCGACGATCCCCGCGAGTGCTCCCAGGACGCCGCCTTCCGCACAGGTCGGTACGGCACCGCGCGGCGGAGGCACCGGAAAGAGGCACCGATAGCACGGCCCGCCTCGCCGGAAGACGCTCACCTGACCGTCGAACCGGTAGATGGCGGCGAAGACGTCCGGACGATCTTCGAGGACGCACGCATCGTTGATCGCGTAGCGCGCCGCGAAACGATCGGTACAATCGAGCACTACGTCGTAGGGCCGCACGAGATCCCGGGCATTCGCGGCGTCGAGGCGAATCGAAAAGACGTCGACGGCAACGAGCGGATTGAGCGCCTGCACGCGCTCGGCCGCGACCTGCGCCTTTCCGCGACCGACGTCGTCCGTCGTGAAGAGCGTTTGCCGTTGCAGGTTGGTGAGTTCGACCGTATCGTCGTCAACGATGCCGATCCGGCCGACGCCCGCGGCCGCGAGATACTGGAGCGCCGGACACCCCAGCCCGCCCGCGCCGACGACGAGCACACGTGCGGAGGCGAGTCGCTCCTGACCGGCGAGCCCGACCTCCGGAATCAGCAGATGCCTACTGTAGCGCCGCAGCGCGGGACCGCCCGGCGTCAGCCGCGCGGATGACGTTCGTCCAGCCATTGTAAGACCGCTGCGCGTGCATGCTCGGCGGCGTAGGTGTGGTCGCTCTCGATCGTTGCGAAGCTCTTCTCGTGAGGTGCGCGCTCGTAGAGCTCGCGCACGCTCCGCGGATGGACCATCGCATCCCGCGATGCCGCGATGTAGAGCGAGTGTTTTCCGGCTAGTCGCGGCAGAAACGTGTCGAAGCGAACGTCCGCATCGCGCACCAACTCCGGCAGCGTCACACCGACGACGTACTCGCTCCGGAAACTCGTGGTTCCGGCACGCCGAAGCGTCTCGAGCGCCGTCGGGCGGCCGTACCCGGTCGCGATGGCGATCGCACCGGCCGGCCGCTCGTCCACGGCCGCCGTGAAGACCGCCGTCATCGCGCCCATGCTATGTCCCATCGTATAGAGGGTCCCGCCGTCGCGATCCCACGCCGCATCCACGACCGCCCGCATCGCCGCCACGCAATCGTCGATGCCGCGCAGGCGCCCGCCGCTGGCCCCCAGTTTGTGCCCGGGAAAATCGAGGCTCCAGACCGTGCAGCCGTGCGCCGCCAAAAACGCACACAAAAAATCGAGATTGTGTTTGCTGCTGGAGTATCCGTGCCCGGCAACGATGGTGATGCCGCGCGGGCGCCGTGCCTCGTAGCGCAGCACGGCAACGTCGTTCTCCCCCGTCGGAATGCGCAGGAGATCGAGATTCATCGGCGCGCCGCTCGTTCGCCGGCGTCGTTGGCGATCCATGCGCTTCCGCCGTCGCGATAGACCTCGCGCTTCCAGATCGCCGCACGCGCTTTGAGCTCTCCGATGACATACGCGCACGCCGCGAACGCCGCGTCGCGGTGCGGAGCGGCGACGGCGACGACGACGGCGGTCTCTCCGGCGGGCACCGTTCCCAAACGGTGCGTGACGAGAACGCGCAGCGCCCCCCAGCGCTCCGTCGCTTCAGCCGCGATCGCATCCGTCTCTGCGCATGCCATCGGCTCATACGCTTCGTAGTCGAGCGCTACGACCTCCCGGCCGCTCTCCTCGCGGTCGCGAACCGTCCCTTCGAAGACGACGATCGCCCCGCATGCGGGATCCGCAACCGCCGCGCGGAGCGCAGCGATGTCGAGAGGACCGTGCACGAACGACAGCGTCATCTCATCCTCCGCCGACGGGCGGCAACAGCGCGATCTCGTCGCCCTGCGAGATCGCCGCATCGGCGCCGACCACCGTGCCGTTGCGCGCAAAGCGCACGGTATCGTTCCACCGCGAGAGTGCGGGATGCATGCGCTCCAGCATGCTCCAGACGTCGCCTATCCGCGCACCGGCCGGACAGGCGACCTCGACCGACGAGCCCACGATCTCCCGCAGACCGGCGAACGCCAGGACGCGCACCGTCATCATGCCGACTTGCGCGCGCGACCATCGAGGACGAACCGCTCGAGAGCGCGCGCGACGCCGTCCCGATCGCTGGTCTCGGTCACATGATCAGCGTTCGCTCGAACGTGCTCGGGCGCATTGCCCATCGCCACGCCGATGCCGGCCCACCGGAGCATCGGGAGGTCGTTGGGTGAATCGCCGATCGCCAAGACCCGTTCCCGCGCGATGCCCAATCGCGCACAGAGGCGCTCGAGAGCCGTGCGTTTGGTCGCATCTGCGTGCGTCACGGCGCACTCGATGAAGTCGCCCCAGCGTTCGTCGCGCAGGCAGAGCGGCGGGACGGCGAAGCGCTCTCGGACCATTCGGGCCGCGTGCGGGCCGAGCGCGCGAACGAGCGCGAGCGGCTTGCCCTCGAGAACGCGGAGATCATCGACATCGCACCATTCCGGCGGACGCATGTCGCTCATGAAGGCCGGTGTCCCGCGCCGCCGATAGAAGCGCCGTTCGCTGTAGAACGCCACCGGGAGCCGGTGCTCTTCTGCGAAGACGAGCAGCTCGCGCGCCTGTTCGCCGTCGAGCGACACGTGATCGAGGACGGTGTCCGTCGCCGGATCGATGGTGAGCGCACCGTGCGCGCAGATGACGGGCGTGGGAAGCCCCAGCGCGCGTGCTAGTTCCACCGGCACATTCGCAGCGCGTCCCGTTACCAGGACCACCTTCACGCCGCGCTGCAGTACCGCGCGGATGGCGCGCTCGTTCTCCGGAGAGATGCGATCGTCGCCGCGGAGCAGCGTCCCGTCGAGGTCGAGGGCGATCAGTGCGGGAATGGGCATCACGCCAATAATAAACGGCGCCGTCAACCGGAACGTGGCGGGGCAGAGCCGACGCGGGCGCGAATGACGATCCGCGCATGCGGCGTCTCGCGTCGGTCCTTCTTTCCGCGGTCCTGGCCGCTCCGGCGGCAACGGCCGCGGGGCCTGCATGTACGACCGAGCGCTTGGCGGTCCCCCGCGCGCCGGTCGTTCTGACGCTCTGCCCGCTCGGCCCGCCGGTGCACGCACCCGGAGGCGAAATACTGCTCGCCGTCCGTGAACGTGCCGCCGGCCCGACCGGAATGATCGATCGCACGGTGCGCCTGCGCTTCCTCGCGAACGAACCGATCTCACGAGCGATCGAAGACCTCGACCTCGCCCCGCTCGGCGGAACGGGAACGCTCCACCTCACGCTGGTCTTTCGGGACGGCACCGTCGCGGTGGAGAGTGCGATCCTCACGCCGGGTGCGGTGGTCGTCAAGTAAGCTCCCCAACGCCTGCAACCTTTTGCGATCGCGAAGGATTCTGCACCACTGATGATGCGCCGCCGCTACATCGCCTACCGAAGCGCCAAGATCCCCGACTGTCGCGCTTGAGGACTCCATGCCCTGTACCGCTTTTGCTTCGAATCTGTCCGCGCGCGATCGCGCGCGTTTCCTCCACGATACGATCCCGCCCGATCTCTTTCGGACGGGCGATTCCGGCGACCGGGTTCCCTGGCGCATCAGCCCCGAACCGTTCCCGCTTTCTCCCGCCACGGCTGCCGTCATCAAGCGTCTCGGCGACGATCTGCTCGCATTTTATCGCGCGCTGAATGCCCTCTATCTCCGGAGCGCGCGCGGTACGGCACCGGCGTTCGTCGCCGAATACCTCGACCGCGGAAAGCCCGAGCAGATCGTCAAACTCGCGCGCCAGAATCGTTTCAAGAACGATCTTCCGTGCGTCATTCGCCCCGATCTCATCCTCACGAGCGACGGGTTCGTCGCGACCGAACTGGACAGCGTTCCGGGCGGCATGGGGTTCACCGGCGCGATGATGCACGCATACTGCAAGCTCGGCGACGAATCCGTCGGCGGCGCCGATGGTATCGAGCGCGGATTCGCCGCCATGGCCCGCACGCGGACGCAGCTCGAGCATCCCGTCGTGGCGATCGTCGTCTCGGAGGAGTCGGCGGACTATCGCAACGAGCTCCGCTGGCTCGCGACTGCGGCGACGGCAACGGACACGATCGATGCGTACGTGTGCGCTCCCGACGACGTCGTCTTCACGGAAGAGGCGCTGTTCCTCCGCACGCCGGACGGCCGCGAACGCAAGATCGATCTCCTCTACCGCAACTTCGAGCTCTTCGATCTCGCGAACGTCCCCAAGCACGAGCTGATGCTCTATGCGGCGCGCCACCGCCGCGTCGTGATGACGCCCCCGCCCAAAGCGCATCTCGAGGAAAAGCTCTCCTTCGCGTTGCTGCACCACCCGCATCTGGAAGCGTTCTGGCGAGCCGAGCTGGGCTCCGGCGTCTACGAGTCGCTGCGGCGGCTCTTCCCGAAGACGTGGGTCCTCGACCCGCGCCCGCTTCCTCCGCAAGCGGTGATCTGGGATCTCTTCGCCGGCAACGTTCCCGTCTCGGATTGGCGCGCGCTCGCAACGCTGGGCAAGAGCGAACGCGCTTTCGTCGTGAAGCCGTCGGGCTTCTCGCCCCTCGCTTGGGGATCGCGCGGCGTGCGCGTTGCCGACGATCTCACCCGCGACGAATGGGCAGCCGCATTGGACGAAGCCTTGCGTGCCTTCGACATCACGCCGTACATCCTCCAACGTTTCCACAAGGGTACGCGCGTTCGCCAGCAGTCGTACGACCCGCAGCGCGACGAGGTGCGCACCTTCGAGGGACGCGTGCGCCTCTGCCCCTTCTATTTCGTCGTCGGCGATCGCACGCAGCTCGGAGGCATCCTCGCGACCATCGCCCCGGCCGACAAACGCGTGATTCACGGCATGCAGGACGCCGTCATGACCTCGTGCATCGTGCGCGATACCCCTTCGGCCGAGAGCGAGCGCCCTTAGGAATCGGAACGCCGCATCACCAGCTGCTGCGAGGGAACGTCGATCTCGTCCGGGACCATCGTCACCGGGTCGTACCATTCCACGAACGGAACGATCGCTTGGACCGAGAGCGCGAGATCGCGTGCCGGAACGGACGACGGCCGCTGCGGAGAGGCCGGCACCGACGTGGCGGGAACCGCTTGCCCGTAGACGGGCACGAGTGCGAGTAACGTGGTCGCATTCCACGCGTGCATCTGTGCGGGAAGCACGAAGAAGCCCGCGAGCAACGCGCCGTCGAGGACGACGAGATGCGTACCGTTCGGCGGCAGCGAGACGATCTGGTCGCGTCCGTCGGTCAGGAGGTGAACGTCGCGTGCGGTCACTCTGGCCTCCGTCTGCAGTGTGCCCTGCGGGGTTCGGTAGAGAGCCGTATACTCCGACGGTGCGAGGTCGCCGTCCAGATGGAGCGTCGCTCGCGCCGCGACGTCTTGCCCGGCGAGAACGCCCGACGAATCTTCCGAGACCGTTATGCCGGCGGGGTTGCTCGTCGTGACCACCAGCGTCGATCGGCCGATGACCGCGCCGTCGAGGGTCGTGAGGTACCGGTACGTCCCGGCGGGTGGTGCACTCGCCGGTGCTGCACTCGCCGGCGGTGACGGCACCGGAGTCGCGGCTGCAATCGCTGCAACAGCCGTCACGATCACGGCGAGCACGTCTTCTCTTCCTGAACCTTTCCTTCGGCATGGACGGAAGCGACGGGACGATCCGAACGCATCACCTCGTCGACCGCCTCCAGGAAACGATCGATCTCTTCGACCGTCGTGTATCCGTGCGGCGAGACCCGCACTCCGGAGGGGCGCCAGGTCGTCACGAATCCTCGCTCTTGGAGTGCGTATCCGAAGGCGACGGGGTCGCGTCCCGGCGGCCGAAAGGTGAGGATGCCGGAGCGGCGGGGCGCGCCTTCTTCTCCAAGGATCTCCATCCCGCGCACCCGCAGTCCGTCGTCGAGACGCGCGATGAGGGCGGTCACGTGACGCTCGATCGCCGCGACCCCCGACGCGCGCAGGAGATCGCAGGAGACCGCCAAGGAGAGCGCGGCGGCCAGGCCGGGCGTTCCACCTTCGAACCGCGAGGCATCGGGCGCCCACGGCTGCAGTTCGTCGAAGAACGCCCAGATGTCGGCGACCGATCGCCATCCGGGAAGCGCGACGCGGATCCGGTCGCGGAGCTCGTCGCGAAGGTACAGGAAGCCGCTGCCATGCAACGCCATCAGCCATTTCGCGCCGCCGGCATAGATCGCGTCGGCACCGCAGCCGCGTGCGTCGAGATCGAGCACACCCGCACCCTGGATCGCATCGACGAACAGGAGAGCCCCGCGCGCGTGCGCGACCTGCGCGAGCTCCGCGAGATCGTGGCGATGGCCGTCGGAAAAGGCAACCCACGAGAGCGCGACGGCGCGCGTTCGTTCCGAGAGCAGCCGTTGCAATCGGTCGGCAGTGAGGCGTCCGAGCCGCACCGCATGCCGCCGCACGATCACACCCCGTTCCCGCAGCGCAAGCCACGGCCGGACGTTCGCCGGAAATTCGTCGTCGCAGAGGAGGATCTCGTCGCCCGGCCGCCAGTCCAGGCCCTGCGCGAGGAGCGTCGCTCCGTCCGTCGTGTTACGCGTCAAGGCGATCTCGGAACCCCGCGCACCGATCAGCGCGCCGATGCGAGCGCGGATATCGGGCAGTGAGCGCTCGCAGGCGAGGATCCCTAGAACGCCGCCCTCGGCATGATCGCGCACGAACGCCTCGACGGCGGCTACCGTACGCTGGGGCACCACGCCGACCGCGGCATGGTTCAGATAGACGTACCGACGCGTCACGGCGAACTCGTCGCGCGGCAGCGGAGGAACGGATGCGCCGGCCACTACGCGCCGATCATGTCCTTCGTGTGCCACGCGATGTTGCTCGAACGATCGCCAGTCCGTTCGAGGTCCGCGAGCACGAAGAGGTAGCGCGTCCCGGCTCGCACCAGGTCCGGATCCGCCTGCATCTCCTCCTGCAGCAGCTTGATGCTGCGCTTGTAGAGCTTGTCCACTTCGTCGTCTCGTGCGATCACGCGGTCGGCGAGCGCGGCATCGCGCTCGGTATACGACCGCATGGCATCCAACAGCATCGAGTGCGCCACGCCGGCGATACGGTCGATCTCGATCTTCTGGGGACGGAGCGGCTGGTCGGCCAACTTGACCGCGTTCTTCGCGATCTCGACGGCATAGTCGCCGATGCGCTCCAGATCCGTCGCGATCTCGAGCATGGCGGCGATCTCCCGTAATTCGCCCGCGACCGGCTGCTGGCGCCAGATCAGCTCGATGCAGGACGCCTCGATCTTCCGGCGGAGGTCGTCGATCGCGTCGTCGCCGGCGACGACGCGCGCACCGGCGGCCGCGTCCCGGCGATCGAGCGCCTCGACGGCGACGCGAATGGCATCGCCGGCAAGCGCTCCCAGGCGTACGACGTCCAGCCTCGTCGCATCCAGCGCTTCGTGATATGCAGCCCGCACCCGTCCGTCCCTCCTCTCCGTCTGTCGTCGTCTTCCGAGAGTATAGGCGCGAAGGTGCCTTCCCCGCAATGGAACGAAATCTTGCCTCGCATCATTCCCGCTCCCCTATGAGAGGAAGGATATCGTCGTGACCGAGATTCGTACGGTCGGCGTCTGCGGCGCCGGCCTCATGGGAAACGGCATCGCACAGACCTGCGCCGCGGCCGGGTATGCCGTCGTGCTTGCAGAAGTGGCCGACGCCCCGCTCCAGCGCGGGATGTCTGCGATCCGCGCGTCTCTCGACAAGTTCGTCGAAAAAGGAAAGTTGAGCGCGAGCGAACGCGATGCGACGCTCGGCCGCATCACACCGACCACCGACGTGCGCGGCCTAAAGGACTGCGATCTCGTCATCGAGGCGATCGTCGAAAATCAGGAAGCGAAGATCGCGCTCTTCAAGCGGCTCGACGAGATGCTGGCACCCCACGCACTCATCTGCACGAACACCTCCAGCCTGTGCGTCGTCGAACTGGCCGCTCAGACGAAGCGCCCGGACAAAGTCGCGGGGCTGCACTTCTTCAATCCCGTCCCCATCATGAAACTGGTCGAGGTGGTACGCACCATCGCCACCCCGAATGAGGTCGTGGATCGCCTTCTCGCCTTTTCCCGCTCGCTCGGAAAGGAGCCGATCGTCGCACCGGATACGCCGGGGTTCATCGTCAATCGCCTGCTCGTTCCGTACCTCCTCTATGCGATCCGCGTCTACGAACAAGGGCTGGCGAGCAAAGAAGATATCGACAAGGGAATGAAGCTCGGATGCGGCTACCCGATGGGGCCGTTCGAGCTCTTGGACTTTGTCGGTTTGGACACGACGTATTACATCGCGCAGATCATGTTCGACGAGTTCAAAGATCCCATGATGGCTCCGCCGCCGCTCCTCAAGCGCATGGTGCTCGCGGGACGCCTGGGTCGCAAGAGCGGAAAAGGGTTCTACGACTATGCCTGAACCGACGCGTCTGCTCATCGAACGTGACGGTCCCGTCACGATCGTCACGCTCAACCGTCCGGACGTCCTCAACGCGCTGGATGCGACGCTGATCGACGAGCTCGTCGCCGTTTTGGCCGAATGCGACTGCGATCCGGCCGTGCGTGCGCTTGTTCTCACCGGCGCCGGCTCGAAGGCGTTCGCCGCCGGTGCCGACATCGGCGAACTCAATGCGCTCTCGTCGAGTATCGAGGGCGTCCGCAAGGCGCGCTCCGGTCAGGATCTCACGCTCGCGATCGAGCGCTCGCGGTTGCCCGTCATCGCGGCCGTCAACGGCTTCGCGCTGGGCGGCGGCTGCGAGTTGGCGATGGCGTGCGATATCCGCATCGCCTCCGAGAACGCGCGCTTCGGACAACCGGAGGTCAATCTCGGCCTCATCCCGGGATACGGCGGTACGCAACGTACGACGCGCCTCGTCGGGCGGGGCGATGCCGCCTACCTGTGCTTGACCGGCGAGATCATCGACGCGGCGGAGGCGCTGCGCATCGGACTCGTCCAGCGCGTGGTTCCCGCCGGATCGCTCCTCGACGAGGCCAAGCGCATCGCCCACGTCATCGCCTCGCGGGCTCCGCTCGCGGTCGCCGCCTGCAAGCGCGCGATCGTCGGCGGCGCGCACCTGCCGCTCGCGGATGCGCTCGCTTTGGAAGCACTCGAGTTCGGCACCCTCGTGACGACGCGCGATTTCCGCGAAGGAACGAGCGCGTTCCTCGAAAAGCGCGCTCCCGCATGGGAGGCTCGCTGATCGGCGACCTCGCGCCCGAGCAGACGCGCTTCGCCTCCCGTCGTCTCGGCGAACAGGCGGCACTCTGGCTCCTCGGCACCTGGGCCGCCTGCTTCGCCCCGTTGCCGATGCTTCGTTGGTGTGGAGTCGCCGTACTCGGTCTCGTCTATGCGCGCAACCTCGAATTTGCGCACGCGTGCATCCACGGGACGTTTCTCCGCGGCGCTCGGGCGAACCGCATCGCCGGCATCGTGCTCTCCCTTCCGATGCTGGTGAGTTTTTGCCGCTGGCGGCGGGAACACGCGGAACATCATCGCGACATCGAAAAGGAAGGATTTCGTTACGACTATCCGTGCCTGCACGGCGCTCGCGAACTCCTCCTTCATTCGTTCATGGTGCGTCATTTCGCCGATGCCGTGCTGCGGATCGTCGCGGCACCGGTCGCGAGCGGCGCGTCGCCGAGCGAGCGCCGGGACTATCTCCTCGCCGGGGCGCTCGCGGTCGCGGCGATCGTCGCGGCGGTCCTCACGCACGGCAAGGCCGCATTCGTATGGCCGGTACCGCTCGCCGTCGCCGCGCTCGTCCACACGCACATCGAGCTCCCCGAGCACCTGGGTCTCGAACGCAGCGACCGACCGGGACGCGCGTGGATCGTCGCCGCATCGCCGTTCTGCCGCTGGCTCGCGGTGAACAACTGCTTTCACGCGGTGCACCACCTCGATCCCGGGATTCCCCTGCATCGGCTCCCCGCAACCTTCGAATCCCTGGAGCGCACCGTGCCTTTCGCCGTTACGTCGTATGCGAGATTCTATCGCGCGTTGTATGCGGACGTGTTCTCTCGGGATGCGGGCTTCCCCCGAGTTGCGCGGCTGCATTCGCCATCGCCATCTCGATCGCGGGATTGAACCCGACCCATTTCGCGCGAATCATGCCGCGCGGATCGACCACGATCATCGTGGGAAATCCTTGGACGCCGAACCATCCGCTCGAGAGTGCGCCGGGGTCGAGAACGACATTGTGCAGCCCATGCGTGCGGGCAAAAGCGGCGACGGTCGAGCGAGATTCTCCCACGTCCACCAACACCACGTCGTCTTCCGGATGCAGGCGCGCGAATCGCTCGACCAGCGGCAGCTCCGCGCGGCACGGGAGACACCACGACGCGAAGAAATCCAAGAAGACCATCCTGCCGCGCTGCGCGTACAACGCGAAGGTACCGCCGTCGAGACGCTGATAGACCGCACGCGGCGCAGGGGCTGCGGCGCTCTCCGAGAGATTCCGCGGCGCGACCAACCAACGCCACGCGACGACGAGGAGGAGCGCGACGGCTGCGAGATCGATAAGGCGCTCGAGCAGCTTCCGCGACCGCGACGTCGAAACCTCAGTCGACGGCGAAGACGGCTGCAATGCCCTGTCCGCCCCCGATGCATGCGGACGCGATGCCGTAGCCGCCGCCGCGTTTGCGCAGCGCGTGCAGCGTCGTCACGGCGAGACGGGCACCGGAGGCACCGAGCGGATGCCCCAGCGCGATCGCTCCACCGTTCGGATTCAGTCGCTCGCGAAGGAGATCGTCACCGAAGAGCCCGTCCATCTCTTTCACGCAGGCAAGGACCTGCGGAGCGAACGCCTCGTTGATCTCGACGACGCTCACGTCGCGCCCGGAAATGCCCGCCTTCTGCAGAGCGCGCGGGATCGCAACCGCCGGCCCGATACCCATGATATCGGGATCGACGCCGACCACGCTCGCGCCGATCAAGCGCCCGCTCCACGTGCGGCCGTCCGCGCGCGCTTGCCGCACGGTGGTGAGCACCACTGCAGCCGCCCCGTCGGTGATGCCGCTGGCGTTGCCGGGCGTCACCACGCCGTCACGCTTGAAGCGCGGCGGCAACGCGGAGAGTCGTTCCATCGACAGGCCCGGGCGCGGACCTTCGTCGCGATCGACGGTCACGACGGTCTTCTTCGGCCCGGGTACCTGGACGGGGACGATCTCGTCGGCGAAAAAGCCGTTCTGCTGCGCGGCGACGGCACGCTCTTGGCTGCGCAACGCGAAGGCATCGCACTCGTGGCGGGTGATGCCATACGTGGCGGCGAGATTCTCGGCCGTGATCGCCATGGGCATGCCGTTGTACGAGTCGGTGAGCGCCTCCCAGAGCGAGTCCTCGAACGCGACGGCCTGACCGAGATGGAACCCCTTGCGCGCTCCGCGGACGACGTGCGGCGCCTGGCTCATGGACTCCGTTCCGCCCGCCAGTGCGTAGCGTGCTTCGCCCAGACGTAACGACTGCGCCGCAGAGAGAATGGCCTGCAGACCGCTCCCGCAGAGGCGATTCACCGTCAAGGCGGGCACGCCGATCGGAAGCCCTGTGCGCAAGGCGACGTGACGGGCAAGGTAGATCGCATCGGCGCTGGTCTGCATGACGTTCCCGAAGACGACCTCGTCGATCACATCGGGAGCGACGCCGCTGCGCTCGACGGCGGCACGTGCGGCGTGAACGGCGAGGTCGGTTGCACTCAGGTCGGCGAGTGCTCCGCAAAAAGAGCCCATGGGCGTGCGGGCACCGGCGATGATGACGATGTCGTCGTCGCGAACGGGAATACTCATGGCCCGGGACGATTCCGCGCGCGGGCGCGGCGGCCTGCCGGCAGGCCCGCCGGCCGCGGATCGCCAACACGGCGGCTCATGCCGCACAACCGACCTGCGACCGTCACCCTCGACGCCCGCTCGCTTCAGCCCGCCACCAAGACCGAGCAGATCCTCAAGGCCTTCGACGGTCTAGGGATCGGCGGAATCCTCGAGATCACCTCCGAGACCGACCCGCGGGCGCTCCGCAACGAGCTGATCCAACTACGGCCGGGCGCCTTCTCCTGGGATGCCCGCAACCTCGGCGGCAACCGGTGGACCGTGCGCCTGGAGCGCATCGACGAGCATGCCGACGGCGAGCTCTTTCTCCAGCACGTGCCGCAGTTTTCGTCGGCCAAGCCGGCCACGTTGAAAGATCTTGCCGCGAAGATGAGCGAGCGTTCCTACAAGGCCGGTGAGACGATCTTCGATGAAGGCGAGATGTGGCCGTACTTGGGCATCGTCAAGAGCGGGAAGGTCATCTACACGCTGCTCTCTCCCGACGGCAAGACGCAGACCATCGGCGAACGGCTGACCCACGATACGCTGAACGAGAGCGCGACGTTCGACGGCGGCGGCGCGACGACGCGGGCCGAAGCGCTCACCGATGCGACGATCATCACCCTTCCGAGCGAAGCGATCGTCCACGCCTGCCGCAACGATGCAGAACTCGCTCTCGGCTTCCTGATCGCCGCATCGCAAGCCCGGCGACGTTCGATCGACACTATCGCGGACCTCGCCTTCGCCCACGTCCTCCAGCGCGTTGCGAAGTTCTTGCTCGGATACGCGCGTACGTCGGTGGGAATGACGCGCGGCCTTCCAGGCGTGGAGAATCTCTCGCAGGCACAGATTGCAGCAGCCGCGGGAACCGTCCGCGACATGGCTGCACGCGCTCTCCTGCGATTGAAAAACGCGGGGGCCGTAGAGCTCGATCGCGGTCGCGTGAAGGCCATCGACCGCACGAAACTCGAGGCGTTCGCGCACAACGTGCAAGCACCGCCGGTCTGATCGCCCGCAGCCTCGGCGCGGGCGCGCGTCGCCGGAACCGAGGCGCTAGGGACGGACGCTTTCGAGCCCCGTCGTTTCGTCCTCCGCCTGGAGATCGAACGCCGCGCGTTTGCTGTCGGCCGCGGCCTCCGCGAGCGGGCGCGATGCCGGAGTACCCGGACGTGCCGCGAGTGCCTCGCGGCCCTTACGAATCGACGCGAGTGCCGCGCTCATCCGTGCTTCCATCTCGGCCAAGACCTGCGCCGCGTACTGATCGGCGCCTTCGCGCACGCGGCGCGCGCGCTCTTCGGCATCGCGCAGGACCGCTTCCGCCGTTCTGCGGGCGCGCTCGACGATCTCGTGGCGGTCGACCAGCTCTTCGTGTTTGACCGCCGCCTCCTCCACGATCGCCTGCGCCTGCTCCTGGGCCGCGCGTAAGACGAGATCCTGTCCCTGAGCGATGCGACGTGCGCGCTCGAGCTCGTCGGGAAGGCTCGCCCGCATCTTCTCGACCAACTCGAGCAGCCGTTCCTCGGAAAGGATGCGATACCCGGCGGGAAGCCACGTTCCGCTGCGAACATAGGATTCGAGTTTGTCCAGGACGCGTAGTACCGACATAACGACCTCCGAGCCTTTACGATGGCGAGGGACTTTGACGCCGCGCCCGTCTGGCAGCCATGACCCGCAACACGGGTTCGGGAACTAGTGCAGCGACGTCGCCTCCTAGAAAGAAAACCTCTTTCACGATGCTGGAGCTGACGAACGAGTAACGCTGGTCCGACATGAGGAAGAACGTATCGACGCCGGCCAATGCACGATTCATCAGTGCGGTAGACATCTCGTTCTCGAAGTCGGAGACGACCCGTAGCCCTTTGACGATCACGTCGGCTTCGAGAGCACGCACGTAATCCGCGAGCAGGCCGCGGAAGTGCTCGACGCGCACGTTCGCCAAGTGCCCCGTGCAGTCTCGCAACATGGCCTCGCGCTCCTCCAGCGTGAACATGGGATCGCGCTTCTGCGGATTGACGACGACCGCCACGACCAGCTCGCCGAAACACCGCGACGCGCGCTCGATGACATCCAGGTGACCGAACGTCGGGGGATCGAACGAGCCAGGATAGACTGCGCGAATGGGACGCGCGGGTCGCCCGTCAATCACGGCGATTCGACTGCGGTGAAAAAGGCAAGCGCGACATCGCCGTAGACTTCTTCACGGACCGTCCGATACCCCGGTATCTCCGGCAGAATGCGCTTGGCGGCATGCTCGTAGATCACGAGCGCCTCCGGCGCCAGCAAGCGGCGTTCCCGCAAGAGCCGGAAGACCGCCGCCGGCACGTCGTCCGCGTACGGCGGATCGAGATAGACCAGATCGAACGGGCCCTCCAATCGGTAGAGCGCGCGATCGACGGGCATCGCCACGACGCGAACGACCTCGGCAATGCCGAGCGCGCGCGCCTGTTCTTCGGCGGCTTGCGCGGTTTCACGATGCATCTCGACGGCAACGACGCTCGCCGCACCGCGCGATGCCGCTTCGAATGCGATCGCACCGGTTCCGGAGTAGAGATCGAGAAACCGCGATCCCTCGATGCGATGCTGGAGGATCGAGAAGAGCGACTCCTTGACGCGTCCGGGCGTCGGCCGAACGTGCATCCCTTTGGGTGAGCGCAGTTTGCGGCTTCCCAATGCACCACCGGTGATACGCGGCATGGTCACCCTCCCGGCGTCGAGACGCGGGTAACGGCCTCGACGAGATCGTCGAGCGACCGAATCGTTCGTGTCGGGGGCGGCGCTCCTTCCGGATAGGGATGCCCCTCGGCATCGAGCCATATCGCCCGGAGTCCGGCGGCAAGGGCTCCGGCCACGTCGATGCGAGGGTCGTCACCGACGTACCAGCATCGCGAAACAGGCAAATCGAGCGCTTTCAGCAACGCCGCGAAGGCGCGCGGATCCGGTTTCTGCGCTCCGATCTCGGCGCTCGCCAGAACCGGTCCGTCGAAACCAAGGCGCCGGGCCTTGCGCTCCTGCAGCGGATTCCAGCCGTTGCTCAAGATCGCCACCGACGCTCCGTGCCGCCGCAATTCGCGAAGCACCTGCTTCGCTCGCGGCAACGGCACCACCACCGCATCCACGAGCTGCACCGCAATCGTCTTGAAGTGCTCGATGAACGCCTCCGGCGCATCGACCTCGCGCTCGCGCGCGAAACGCAGCACCGCATCCTCGATGGTATAGGCCGCGCTGCGTTGTGCGGTCAGCATGGCGTCGATGTGCCGAACCTCCTGCTCGTAGGTGCCCCGCAATCGCCCTCCGTGATCGACGACGAGCTCCAGGAGGCGCAGGAATGCGAGTCGTTCGAGATGGTTGTCGATGAGCAGCGTGTGATCGAGGTCGAACCCGATCCCGACACCGTTCAAGCGCGGCATCCCAAGCACGCTGCTCATCTCCTTCCTCCTGCGGGCGCTACGCGCGCCCCCTCACTGCGGCCCCGGGCCGGTCACGATCCGTACGAAGTCGCCCGTGCGGATCCACTTGGCCATCGCCGCCTGGACGTCCCGCGCGCCGACCTCCAGTTCGTTGCGCGCATCGATCGTCTGCTGGTTGAGCGGCAGCCCGAAGCGCGCGTCGTCCTCCAGGACCCTCGAGATGCCGTCGAAGCTCGCCAGCGGCAGCACCGCGTCGCCCATCAGCAGCGCCTTCGCCCGAACCAGACGATCGGACGATACCGGATGCGACTGCAGATACCGGAGATCGCCGAGGATCAACTCTTCGGCTGGGACGATATTCTTCGGATCGCAGCCGTAGGAGATCTCGAAGAGCGAGCGTGTGCGCTCCACGTCGAGCCTACTGCCGACGTAGTACGCATAGCCGTGCACCTCACGCACGTCGTGATAGAGCAGCGACGAGTAGAAACCGCCCGTGAGGATCTGGCGTGCGACCTGCATCGCCGCCCACGACGGGTCGGTGCGCCGCAAGCCGATCGTCTCGACCAAGCGGACCGTCGACTGCACGCGCCCAGTCGCCGGGACGACGGCCTGTGACGGCGCATTCGGCGGCACCGGCGACGGATCGATCTGCGGCTTCGGACCGGTGGCCTTCCAGGCGCCGAAGTACCGTTCGATGACTGCCTTCGCTCGCGCCAGCGTCACGTCGCCGATCACGACGATGGTGGTGAGATCGGGTCGGTATGCGAGGCCATACCATGCCTTGACGTCGTCGAGTGTGAGCCCGGCGACGCTCTGCGGCGTGGCGAAACGCCGCATCGGATCACCCGGCGGATAGAGCGACGAAGCGAGTGCGACCTCCGTGAGATGGTCGGGGGCGTTCATCTCGCCCGCGAGAGCGCCCATCTCTTCTTGCTTCACGACCGCGAAATCAGCGGGCGTGAAGCGCGGATGGAGCTCGTTGTCGGCCAAGAGCCGTACGCCCCGATCGAAGTACTTGGCGAGCACGCTCACCGAGAACGTCGTTCCTGCATGCTCGTCTGCGGCGATCCGGTCGAGCTCGCGCGCGAACGCAACGCGATCGTAGGTCGCCGTTCCGTACGGGAAGAGCATCGCGGTCAGATCGGCAACGCCCATCTTTCCTTTAGGCGTCTCCACGTTCGGGTCGTTGTCGATGTGGCCCGTCACGACGACGGTCCGGGACACCTCTTCGGGTTGTACGATCAAGCGAATGCCGTTCGGAAGAATCGTCTCCGTCGGATGGATGGTCCGCCGGGGAACGCGCAGATCGGCGACGGCCGCCTTCGCCCACGCTGGCAACGGTTGATGGCCGGACGGCGGAATCATGTTGTTTTCTTTGGCCAACCCGCCACCGGCCGAGATGCGACCGGTATTGTTCGGCACGGCATACGCCGCGACGGTACGCGACGGATCCATGTATGTGCGAAGAACGCGATCGACGTCGGCAACGGTTACCGCTTTGAAGCGGGCGATCATGTCGTCGGGAGAGTTCAAGCCCTGCACGGCGACCGCTTGACTCCATTCGAAAGCCAAGTCGGGGATCGAATTCGCCGAGAATTCCAGTTGCGCGATCTCGTGCGCCTTGGCCGCTTCGACCAGGCCGGCGGGCACACCGGTGCGGCGATACTGCGTCAGCACGCCGCGGAGCAACGCATCGGCCTGCGACGGTGCCACGCCGACCGGCACGACGCCGATGAGCGCCGCCGCCGAAATCTTGCGGAACGATTGGGCCTGGGCTTCGCCTTCCAATAGCTTCCCGGTAGCCGCCAAGTCCGCCAGCGGCCCGCGACGGCTGTTCAACACGTCGAGCAGGATTTGACCGGCGGCATAGTCCTTGTCGTCATATCCCGGAAGGCGATAACCGTCGAGCACCACCGTCACCGGGAGGTCGCTGGAGGCATGGAAGGTTGCCGGCTTCACCGGCCGGAGGCGGACGGCGGGACGAGCCGGGAGGCGCGCCGCGGGAATATCGCCGAAGTATTTTTTGACCAGCGCGATCGTCGCAGGGCCGTCGACGTCGCCGACGATCACGTAGACGGCATTGTTTGGGTGGTACCAGGTATCGTAGAACGCACGCAGTTGCGGCGCATTCACGTGCGTTGCAAAGTCCTTGACGGTCCCGAGCGTATCGTTGGCGTACGGGGTTCCCGCGACGAGGCGATCCAGCATCTGCGTGTACAGCCGATAGAGCGCATTGCTGTTGTCTTGGGTCACCTCTTGGGTGATCGCCCCTCGCTCCTGATTCCACTGCGCTTGCGACATCGATGCACCGGTTGCACGCGAACGCTCGAGGCGCAACGCGATCTCGAGATCGCGCGACGGCACCGTGAAGAAGTATTGCGTTACCGCATCCTGGGTATCCGCGTCGAAATTACCGCCCGTGAGGCTGATGATGTCCATGAGTTGCGACGACGAGAGCGTCGCGCTTCCGCGAAACATCATGTGTTCGACGGCATGGGCCAGCCCCGGTATCGTCTGCTCGTCGGACCCCGCTTCGTAGTTCAGCATCGTCGTAACGACGGGAGCGAGCGGATCGTGCACGACGATCACGCGCAACCCGTTCGCCAACCGCGCACGGGTGACGGTCATGGCGCCGGAGGCAGCGGATGCAAGCTGCGGAACACTCGCTGCCGCCAACATGCAGACCGCGATGACGGCATGACGTACGCGCATCATTTCATTCCTTTCTCGACAAACGAACGACCTACGTGAAACGCACGGAACGACGCCGGTGCGCCGTGCCGTCTCATTCGACGCGCGCGACCCATCTCCGGCCCCGACCGGCGAACGTCAGGACGAAAGGAGTAATGCCCGCAAAGAGGGCTGCCCTTCCAAGAGCTCCCGCAATCCTCGATGCTCGGGATCCTGGAGCCGCGGGTCACGGGAGAGCATCGTCCGGGCCGCCGCCTGCGCGCGGCGATAGATCTCGATGTCGCGCGAGAGATCCCCGAAGCGCAAGGGACTGCGGCCCGACTGATCGGTTCCGGTGAGATCGCCCGGACCGCGGATCTTCAGGTCCTCGTCGGCGATGAGGAACCCATCGGTCGTACGCGTGAGGACCTCCAGGCGCCGCGTCTCTTCGCCATCATCGGGATAGACGAGCACGCACCACGACCGATCCGCGCCGCGTCCGACACGCCCGCGCAACTGGTGGAGTTGAGCCAAGCCGTAGCGATGGGCATCCAAGACGACCATCACGGTCGCATTGGGGACGTCCACCCCGACTTCGATGACCGTCGTCGCCACCAAGACGTCGAGCCTCCCCTGCGCGAAGGCTCCCATGATCGCATCCTTCTCTCGCGTGGGAAGTTTGCCGTGCAACACGCCGATGCGCAGGCCTGCGAGCGGCCCCGTACGGAGCCGCTCGGCTTCGGCCGTGACGTTCGCGAGTTCGCTCTCGTCGTCCACTGCCGGAGCGACGACGTAGGCTTGGCGCCCGGCGGCGACTTCCATCCGAATGAGGTCGTACGCGGCCGCGGCGCGTTGCGAGCGAATCGCGAACGTTTCGACCGGCGTTCGCCCCGGCGGCATCTCGTTCAGCACCGTCAGGTCGAGGTCGGCATGGATCGTCTGCGCGAGCGTGCGGGGAATCGGCGTTGCCGTCATGCTCAACGTGTGCGGCGAACCGCCCTTCGCGCGTAATCGAGCTCGTTGTTCGACGCCGAACCGGTGTTGCTCGTCGATCACGACCAATCCCAAGCGCGCGAAGGTGACGTCGTCGGTCAGGAGGGCATGCGTTCCGACCGCCAGCGCCGCCTGCCCCGAGGCGATGCGTTCGAGGGCCTCGCGCCGGGCGCGCTGCGAAAGACTCCCGAACAGCGCCTCGACACCGATACCGAAAGGCAGCAGCAACGGTGCGAGCTTGCGTGCGTGCTGCGCGGCGAGGACTTCGGTCGGCGCCATGAGTACGCTTTGCGCGCCGTTGCGGGCGCAGAGGAGAATCGCCGCCGCAGCGACGATCGTCTTGCCGCTGCCGACGTCGCCTTGCAGCAGCCGATTCATCGGGACGTCGCGGCACATGTCGTTCCAGATCTCTTCGATCGCCCGCCGTTGTGACGCCGTCAGCGCAAAGGGAAGCGACGCTTCGAACTCCGCCAGGAGCCCACCGGGCACGGCGAGTCCCTCTGCCGTATGGTCGCGCTCGCGCGCGAGGCGCCGCAGTTCAGCGGCGGCGGCGAGCGCGAGAAACTCGGTAAAGACGAAGCGCTCGCGCGCGCGCTCCGCCTCCTCCAGCGTGCGGGGAGCATGGACCGCGCGATAGGCCTCGCGCAGAGACGGCGGATAGCCTTCCCGATGCGCGAGATACTCCGGCAACGGATCGTCGCCGACCAGCGAGAGCAACCGGGGGAGATTGCGCGAGACGATGCGACGAATCTTCCGCGTGGGCAGCTCCTTGCTGCCTCGGTAGATCGGTATCACCTCGCCGCGATACGGCTCTCCCTCCGCGAGAATCCGATATTGCGCCACGTTCACGACCGCGCCGCCGAGCGGCGTCCGTTCGACGCGCCCGCGGACGAACAGGCGCATTCCTTCGCGAAAGCGCCCGATCACGTAGCGATTGCGCCCGATCCACTTCGCGACGAAGAGGCCGTCGTCGTCGCGCAGGCGCGCCTCGACGATCTCCAGATCGCGCACGCGACGTTCGCGCAGCCAGACCACGGTTCCGAGCGCCTGGTCTTCCACGGTTCCTTCGCCGAGGCGTGAAGACGGCGTGGGGAATCGGAGATCCTCGTAGCGGAACGGAAGGTATTCGAGCACGTCGCGCGGCCGGGCGATGCCGAGATCGTTCAGGAGTCGAGCGCTTCCGGGACCGACCTCGGCGAGGTCCTCCAAGCGCAGATTGCGCGCGTCGTCTTCCGCAGGGACGGCCCGCACGCTCAAAAACCTCGACTCGCGGCGGCGATCGGACGTACGGCGCTGCGCTCCAGCGCCGAGGTCAGCGCATACAGGACGTCGAGCGTCGGGGTCGGGATGCCGTGCCGAGTCCCGAGCTCCCGCACGGCACCGACGATCGGCTCGAGTTCGAGCGCGCGCCCGGCGAGAACGTCTTGTAACATCGAGGTCTGTACGTCGGCGACCGTCCGCTGCGCCATCGCCAAGCGTTCCGCCGCACTCATGTGAGGATCGCACCCGCACGCGCGAGCGACCGCGAAGGTCTCGGCCATGGCCTTTTCGATCACCGCGCAGAGTCGCGCGTCGGCGAAGATCGCTCCGACCGTCGCCCGCGTGAGGGCACTGACCGGATTGAGGGCCGCGTTGCCGGCCAACTTCACCCACACCTCGCGCCTGATGCCGTCTTCGTCGAGAAGCGGAGCCTCGCACCCGGCCGACCGCAAGAGCTCGGCGACGACCGCCGCTCGAGATCGGCCGCTCGCCAGCACGGGGCCGATCGGATAGAGGGGTCGCCCCATGGCGCGCACCACTCCGGGTGCCTCGACCGCCCCCGAGGCGTGCACGACCGCTCCGACCAGGCGATCGAGCGACAACGATCGCCGAAGTCGACCATCGGGATCGATTCCGGGAGGAGCGGCACCATCTGCGACCATCCAGAACGGCACGCCGTTTTGCATCGTGACGATCGTGGCGCCCGTATCCGCAGCGGCGATAAGTGCGTCGGCGAGCGCCGGCATCTGGTGGGCCTTCACGCAGACGAAGACGATCTCCGGGGCCGCGACGGCGCGCAGGTCGTCCGCAACTTGCGCGAACGGCGTGCGCGTCCTCCCGTCCGGTGCGATCACCTCGAGACCCTGCGTTCGGATCGCATCAAGGTGCCCCCCCCGAGCGACGACCGCCGTCTCGACTCCGGAGCGCTGTAAGCGAGCCGCCAAGGGTCCCCCGATTCCCCCGACACCGATGACCGCTACACGCATCTTCGCCTCGCACCAAGCCTCGGGCGGCGAGATGCCATCACGGCACCCGCCGCCGGGCAGAGTTGGAGGCGACGGGCAGATTCGAACTGCCGATCAGGCTTTTGCAGAGCCCTGCCTTAGCCACTTGGCTACGTCGCCGTCCTGGAGCGGGTAGTGGGAATCGAACCCACGCATCAACCTTGGGAAGGTCGCAGGCTACCACTACATCATACCCGCACGACCCTACGACGAGCGCTGTGGTTTCGTGCCGTTCCCGGCTCCGTCCTACCTGCCGCATCAGGGAAACCCCGGGCACGCCCGACGCCGCCGTGCGCGACCGACACGAGCGCGATCGCCTACGACAGGATGTTGATCGAGCGTGCGATCACCACCGCCATCGTCACGAACGAAATCGCCGATTCCACGAGCATCAACGTCTTCGCCATTCGCGTGAGCGGCATCGTATCGGTCGGACTGAAGGCGAGAGCGTTCGTGAACGAGACGTAGAGATAGTCGAGGAAGAGCGGTTTCCATACCGGATCGACGCAACGCGCTTTATTGCCCGCGAGCGTCATTTGCGGGAAGAGAAAATCGGCATTGCGCAGCTCGCTCGTGAGACGCGCGTGCGCGCGGCGGCCGGGGCCGCCGCCGTCGAGCTCCCAGAACCACAGCGCGAAAACGAGCACGTTGGTCGCCCAGATCTGGCCGCCGGCGATCAAGAGCTGCGCGCCCGAGAGCGGCGCGAGTCCCTTCGGCGGATACAAGAGGTGGACGATGAGCGCAGTCGCCGAGACGACGTTGAAGAGGTTGACGAGCGCGACGAGGGCGATCGAGGCGGCACGTTGCGCCGCCGTCTCGCCGTGCCGCCTGGGTGCGAGAATGGAGAGCGGCAAGAGCAGCCCCAAGACGAGAACAGGGAAGATCCAGACCGGACCGACCGTCAGCCGCGACGGAAGCGTGACGTAGAGTGCGAGCGCGGCCACCACCGCGAGCGACGCGTGCCAGCGCGGCTCATCCTCTGCGTCCGGTCCGCCGGAAGCGGTCACGACGGGCATCGCGTCGTCACTCCTCGTGGGGCTGCGTCGTCGCATGGTCCATCGTTCGGCCGCCGAGCTGCGCCCTCCGCTCGGCGGACAAGGGCGGAGCACACGCAACGCGAAGGCTTTTTCCATGGGAGAGATGATCACGTTCACGCGCCCCGACGGCCGGACGGCGCCGGGATATCTGGCCCATCCGCCGCAGGACGACGGCATTCCCGGCGTCGTGATGCTCGAGGAGTGGTGGGGCGTCAATCAGGAGATCAAAGATGCTGCCGAGCGCCTCGCGTCGCACGGGTTCCGCGTTCTCGTTCCCGACCTCTACCGCGGCCGAGTGGCGGCCACCGGTGACGAAGCCAATCACCTCATGCAAGGCTTGGATTTCGTGGATGCAGCGACGCAAGATGCGCGCGGCGCCGCCCAGTATCTGAAGGCGCGCGGCGGCAAGGTCGGCGTCACGGGATTCTGCATGGGCGGCGCACTCGCACTCTTGTGCGCGATGAAGGTACCGGAGTTCGATGCGGCGGTGATCTTCTACGGGTTTCCGCCGGAAGAGGCCGGAGATCCCGGGACGATCAAGATTCCGATCATGGGGCACTGGGCGCTCCACGACGAGTTCTTCCCGATCGCGCGCGTCGATGCGATTGAAGCGCGCCTTCGCGAGTCCGGAGCGCAGTACGAGTTTCATCGCTACGATGCAAAGCACGCGTTTTGCAATCCGCGCGGCATCGGCAACTACGATCACGAGAACGCCGAGCGGGCGTGGGAACGCACCGTCGCGTTTTTCAAGCGGACGCTGAGCTGACGCCTCGCCCGACGTCAGCGCTCGAAGAGCGGTCCGGCATTCACGGGGACGGAGCGCAAGGCACCTTGCTGCAGGTTCCACTTCGCCAGGAGGGCGTCATAGGTCCCATCGGCGACGAGACGGAGCAGCGCGGCACGGATGCCATCGCGGAGCGCCGGGCGATCCTTGGCCACCGCGATGCCGTACGGCGCGACCTGAAATTGCCGGCCGACGACCGCATAGGCGCGCCCGCCTCCCAACGTATGTGCGAGGTAGGCGACGACCGGATAATCCGAGAGGTGCGCGTCGGAGCGATGCGCGAGTAACTCCTGGAGCGCACGGGTATCGGTCGCGTACGCGAGGACGTGCACGGGGCCCAGCCCGACGGACGTACAGTCCTTCGACTGCCGTGCGAGTGCGAAGGCCTGGGACGTCCCCCGTTGGACGTCCGCGGTGAGGCCGCACAACCCGCCGAGATTGAAGATCCGGTGCGGATTGTCGGCCGGAACGAGGATGCCGCTACCCGCCAGGAAGTAGTCGATGAAATCAACTTCGCGCTCGCGGGCACGCGTGTCGGTGATCGCCGAGACGCCGACGTCCACCCGTCCTCGAGCGACGTCGGCCAAGAGCCCGTCGAAATCACGATTTCGGAAGACCACGCGCTCGCCGAGCACCGTCCCGATTGCGTGGAGCAGATCGTAGTCGAACCCCTCGACGCGCCCGTCGCGTCCGTAAAATTCCAGCGGCGCATACGAGATGTCGGATCCGACGATCAGCGTCCCGTGCGTACCGGGGTCGAGGGGCGTCGTTCCCCCCGATGCGGGAAGAAGCAGCAGCGCGAGAGCAAGCGTGCTCGAGACCACGACGGGAACGATGCGACGGAGATCGGCGATCATCGGCACCTCCGGAGCAGGTCGGCGTTTCGGAACCCTTCGATGGGGCGGTTCGCCGTGACGGCGAGCCGCCCCGCCACATGGTGCCAAGGGCCGGAATCGAACCGGCGACACCGCGCTTTTCAGGCGCGTGCTCTACCGACTGAGCTACCTTGGCTCGAGAGTCGCGGGCGCACCTCCGTGGGTGCGCCCGCTCACATGGCGACGCTGAAGGGACTCGAACCCTCGACCTCCGCCGTGACAGGGCGGCGCTCTAACCAACTGAGCTACAGCGCCATCGCGCCGGCGGCGCCTCTTGGCGACGCCGCTTCCCCGCACCTGCAGGGAAGGGGATGGTGGGCGCGGCTGGGATCGAACCAGCGACCTCTACCGTGTGAAGGTATTGCTCTCCCGCTGAGCTACGCGCCCGCCGTGCATCACGGCACCGGCGGAACGCCTTGTTACCCCCTCCTTGCGGGTCGCTCCTGCGTGCACCACCGTGCCGATCTCGGTTAGAATGATCGCATGATCGTCACCATTGCGCGCGAGTTCGGAGCGGGTGGGCTCTCCGTCGGCGAGCGTCTCGCCGAGGCGATCGGCGCGCAGTTGCTCGACGAACGGACCATCATCGACGATCTCGCCCGGCGCAGCGGATTTTCTGCGGAGTTTCTCCGGAGCATCGACGAGAGACCGCCGTCCGTCGCAAGCACCTTCATGCAGGATCTGGCACGCGCGACCGCACTAGTCCAGGCGATGGATTGGCGTTCGACCGAGCAGACGGTTCTCGACGAGATTCGCGATCTCGTCCTCGAGCGCGCCTCGAGCGGTCATGTCGTCGTCATCGGTCACGGCGGCCCGAAGTTGCTCGCGGGACGGGTCCCGCGCCATGAGATCTTCTCCATCCTGCTGCATGCGCGCAGGGAGTGGCGGATCGAACAGGTGATGCGGCGCTTCGGTATCGGATATCCGGAAGCGGCCGAGCGCGTCCGCAAGACGGACGAGTTGCGCAAGCGCTATCTCCAACACTTCTTCAACGCCGATCTCTACGACGCACGCGCCTACGAATTGGTCATCGACACCGAACGGATCGGCATTCCGGCGGCACAACGTATGACCGTCGATGCGGTTCGATCGATCCTGGACGCGAGAGCTGCGCCGTCCTCTTGACGGCGTGCACTCCCTCTGGTACCCTCGGCGCGCGGGCGGTTAGCTCAGTGGGAGAGCGCTTCCTTGACACGGAAGAGGTCAGAAGTTCAATCCTTCTACCGCCCACCATGTCGTCGAACATCGTTCCGAGAGCCTCGTACCGCTGCGAGGCTCTCGCATTCTTTCCGGCGCATGCCTCCGTGACCGCGGCGAGCGCCCCAGCCGATACGATGCGGCGCTCGCCGTCGCCGGCAAAACGAACGTGGCCCCGCGAGCAAACGGACCCGGCGCCTTACCGTCGGCCGCGCGTGCGGCGCACCCAATAGTCCACCGCGGTTCGCGAGACGAGATTCAGTACGAAGATCGCGATCATCAAGAGCGCCGCAGCGGCATAGGCCAGTGCATGCGAACGCTCGAACGGCATGTTGATGAACGACCAGACCACATAGGTGAGGTATGCGACGGGTGCGTGCGTGAACGCTAGGCGCGGCATGAAGTTCGACCAACCGGCCGTGTAGATCAGCGGCGCCGTCTCTCCCAAGCCGATGCCCGTCGCGACCAGGATGCCCGTCAGGATGCCCGGCAATGCCCACGGCAGCGCAATGCTGAAGGCCACCGTTACCGGCCGCGCACCCAACGCGAACGCAGCCTCTCGTAACCCACGCGGGACGCCGGACAACGCCAAATCCGCGGCGCGCACCACGTACGGCAACATGATGATCGCAAGGGCGATCGCACCTGCGGCGAGCGAGAAGCCCCACCCGGCTCCCACGACGAGCGCGACATACAAGAAGTAGCCGACGACGATCGACGGCACGCCCGCGAGAACGTCGATCACGAAGCGCAAGAGTCGGCGTGCGCCGGCCGGTGCGAACTCCGTCACCCACAACGCCGTACCGATGCCGATCACCGTTACGAGCAGCACGCCGCCTGCGACGAGCATGATCGTCCCCACGATGGCATTCGCCAACCCGCCGGCAACCCCGCTGGTCACGGTGACGAAGATCGCCGGGTCCCGGAGTGCCGGAATCCCTTTGATGAAGACGAAGCCGAAGATTGCCGCGAGCACTGCGAGCACCAGGAGCAACGCAGCCGCGCTCGCACTCCACCAGAGGCGCGCAACCGCGACGTTCCGTGCGACGACGTTCACGCGCCCCGCACCGTTCCCGGGCTGCTCATGCCGTGCAAAATCCAGCGCGCGATACCGTTGACCCCCACGGTGATGATGAAGAGGACGACGGCCAATTCGGCCAGCGAGCGTTGCGCCATACCGCTGGCGTCGGTGAGTGCCGAGTCCAACTGCGAGACGATCACCGCCGCGATGGTATTGACGGCTTGGAAGACGTTCTGCGGAAACTGATTGAGCGCGGAGCCGCAGACCATCAGGACCGCCATCGTCTCGCCGAGCGCACGGCCCAGCGCAACGAGGACCGCCGCGAAGACGCCGCTCCGCACGCTGGGAAGCAGGACCTTCGTCACCGCCTGCCACGACGTGCTCCCCAACGCCATGCTCGCCTCGAAGAGCGCGCGATCCTGCGCGAGCAAGACGTCGCGCACGGTCGCCACCATGAACGGCATCGCCATCAACGCGAGGACGATGCCTGCGGCCAACAGGCCGTTGCCGCTACCGGGATCACCGCGCAGGCCGGGTATCCCGCCGAGATGCTCCGCGACCCACGGGCCGAGACGCTGCCCGATCCACGGGACCAAGATCACGGTTCCCCACAAGCCGTAGACCACGGAGGGCACTCCGGCCATGAGCTCGACCAGTGCATTGACGAGCGGCTGCAATGCCGGAGCCACGCGATAGACGAGTGCGATCGCGACCAGGATACTCAACGGCACCGCGATGACCATCGCGAGCGCCGCGGACGCCAGCGTGCCGAAGATGAAGACGGCTCCGCCGAACTCCGCGCCCGGTTGTGCGGCGATTCCGTTGTGGATCTCGACGCCGCTCCCATATTGATTGCCGATGTTCCACACCGGATCCGTCAGAATGCCGATACCGTTGAACCGGATCGCCGGCCATGCATACGCGATCAGGAAGACCATCATGACGAAGACGAGTGCCCCGGCGATCAACGCCGTTGCTCCCGTCGCGGCACGAACGGCGAGCTGCATTCCCTTGCGTTGCAACGGCGGAAGGGAGGAACGCGGTGGCGCGTTCCTCCCCGAACCGTCGGTCGAGGGCGAGATCAGCCTCCGATCCGCTCGATCTGGCGGAGGCTCTTCGCCGCGATCGACGGGGGCAGCGGAATGAAGTGCACCGCGTTCAGATAATGCGGCGAACTGCCCCCGTTCTTCGATAGGGCCCATGTCAAGAATGCCTTCAACGCCGATGCGGTTTCTCCGTTCGGCTGGTGTGGGTTCACGATCGCGTATTCGTAGTTGATGATCGGGTACGAATCGGCTCCCGGGGCGAAGACGAGCGAGATGCGCTCGTCCTCCGGCGTACGCGAGACGAGCGCCGACGCTGCGGCCGCGATGGTCTGCGCCGTCGGGAGGACGAACTGCCCGGCGCGGTTCTGGAGGGCGGCGTAGCCGAGGTGCGCGGCATTGGTTTGGTTCAGGAAGCTCACGCCGATATAAGCGACGCAGTACGGCGTGTCCTTGCACGTTTGCACCATGCCCGGGTTACCGACCGCACCGACGGCCGTCGGGACGGCAGGCCAAGCGATGCTCGTACCATATCCGGGGCCGTGCATCCACCACGGCGTAGAGAACGAAAGGTATTGCGTGAAGATGAAGGTATCGCCCGATCCGTCGGTGCGATGGACGGGTACGATGACGTGGTGCGGCAGGCGCGACGCGTACGGCCGGTTGAGCGCCTTGATCGCCGGATCATCCCAATAGCGAATGCGGCCCGCATAGATACCGGCCAGCACCGGTCCCGAGAGGTGCAGGTGTACGTCGTTGAGGCCGGGGATGTTGTAGTTGATCTGCTGCGCGCTGATCGCCAGCGGAATGTTGAGCATCGGCGATTGGCGCATCTGGGCGTCCGACATGTAGGCGTCCGACGCACCGATCTGGGCGACGCCCGCAATGGCCTGCGAGATGCCCGTACCGCTGCCGGTGCTTTGCGTGGTGATCTCCACGCCGGGGTGGCTCTTTTGATACGACGCGACCCAGAGGTTCATCAGCGGGTAGAGGAGCGTCGAGCCGGTTTCGAGGAGGCGAACGGCGGCCAGCGCCGGCAGGACGCACGCCATGGCGAGCGCAGCGGCGGAGACTGCGAGAGAGACTTTACGCATCATGACTCCGTGCGAAGCGAGAGTGATCTGCGATGCCGGCGGCATCGCACGATCTCACCATACTGCGCCCAGATGAACCTTCCAGAAAGACGACCTTAAGGAAGATTAAGCACGGCGCGTGACCGAAAGGCCGCCCCCTGCCGCCACGGCGAATCGCTCGGCGTGACATCCGAGACTCCCCTCCGACCGCAGCCGACCCTGGACGAGCTGCGCCATACTGCCGCACACGTCTTGGCCTACGCCGTCCAGGATCTCTTCCCCGAGGCGAAGCCGACCATCGGTCCCGCGATCGAAAACGGGTTCTACTACGATTTCGACCGCGCGGAGCCGTTCACGCCGGACGACCTCGCGCGCCTGGAGGCGCGCATGCACGAGATCATCGCCGCCGACCTCCCGATGACCGGTCGCACCGTCAGCCGAGAGGAAGCGCTGGAACGCTTTCGCGACAATCCCTACAAGACGGAGATCGCGCGCGAGATTCCGGAGGGCGAGCCGATCACGCTCTACACGATCGGCGCCTTCACCGACCTCTGTCGCGGAGGTCACGCACCCTCTACCGGAGCGATCGGCGCGGTCAAACTCACCGGTGTCGCCGGCGCCTACTGGCGAGGCAAAGAGACGAACCCGATGCTGCAGCGCATCTACGGCACCGCCTGGTACACCCGGGAGGAACTCGATGCCTATCTCCGCCACCTCGAGGAAGCGCAGCGCCGCGATCATCGCCGACTCGGCGCCGAACTCGAGTTGTTCTCCATCGAAGAGGAAGCCGGCGGCGGATTGGTGTTCTGGCTACCGAAAGGTGCGATCGTCCGCGGTATCGTCGAAGAGTTCATCCGGCGCGGCCTGCGCGAGCGCGGGTACCTGCCGGTCGTGACACCGCACGTGGTCAGCGAAAAACTCTACGAGCGATCGGGGCATCTCGAAAACTACGCGCAGAACATGTTCGGGCCGCTGGAAGTCGAGCACCAGCGGTTCCGTTTGAAACCGATGAACTGCCCGGGGCACATTCTCATCTACAAAGGGAAACTGCGGTCCTACCGCGACTTGCCGTTGCGCTACAGCGAGTTCGGCACCGTCTATCGCTACGAACGCAGCGGCGTGCTCCATGGACTCACGCGCGTCCGCGGTTTCACCCAAGACGACGCGCACCTCTTCTGCACGCCCGACCAACTGCAACACGAGTTCGAGCAGACGCTCGACGAAGCGATTCGCCTGATGCGCGCCTTCGGCTTCGACGAATTCTCCTACACGCTCTCCACGCGCGAGCCCGACAAGCGGGGCGAGACCGATCCGATCGCGGAGGCGGCGATCCGCAACGCGTTGGAGAGCCGGCATCTGCCGTATGCGATCGACGAAGGCGGCGGCGCCTTCTACGGCCCCAAACTGGATATCATGGTCCGCGATGCGATCGGCCGTCCGTGGCAGCTCGGCACCGTGCAGGTGGATTTCGTCTTGCCGCAGCGTTTTGCATTACGGTATCGCGGTGCCGACGGTCGCGACCATACGCCGGTGATGATCCACCGCGCGCTCGCCGGCTCCATGGAACGCTTCTTCGGCATCCTCATCGAACATTTCGCAGGTGCCTTTCCCGTCTGGCTCGCACCGGTCCAGGTCGCGGTGGTGCCGATCTCGGACGCGCAGAACGATGCCGCTCGCGCGGTCGCCGAACGCTTGCGAGCGGAAGGATTCCGCATCGCGTTCGACGAGAGCAACGAGACGCTGGGTCACAAGATCCGTCAGTGGAAGACTCAGAAAGTGCCGTACGTGCTGGTCATCGGCAAACGCGAAGCAGCGGAGGGGACCGTCAACGTGAACGAACGCGGTGTCGAAGAGAAGCGAACGCTGCCGCTGGACGACTTCCTCGCGGAGCTCCGCCTCCGCGCGCAGGTTCCGGCGTGAAGGCGCCCGCGTTCGCGATCGCGCTCTGCGCTCTCGCGCTCGCCGCCTGTTCCGGCAACTTCGCGACGGGGACCGCCGCTCCGGGCGGCGTCGCTCCGCCCGTCAATCAAGCACCCAACGGCATGCCGCCCCCGTCCGGCGGATATGCACCGCAGAGCGCCGCCGGACCGACGGCGCAGCCATCCGCGATGCCCTCGCCGCCGCAGGGTTCGTCCGTGACCTACCCGGTCGCCGACGCGCCCAACGGGTTGCAGTGCCCGCAGAGCGACGGGTTCACCTGTGTGCTGCGCTTCGATCTTCCGACGCCGTTGCCGTCTCCCTCGCCGGGTGCATCGCCGGCACGGACGGCGATGCCGTCCCCACCGCCGACCACGTCGTCCTCACCGATCCCGAGCACCGCGTCGTCTTCTCCGGCGCCGGCATCACCGTCACCGTCGGCATCGCCGTCGGGACCGCATCTAACCATTCGCTTCTCGGCACTTCCCAAAGACGCTCCGCCGATGGTCGATCCGAATCCGAAAGCCGTCGCGGAGGTCCCGCTCGTCCTCCTCGCGCTCCACACCGACGCCGATGTGACGCTCCACGGCGCGGCCGAGCTCGATTACACGTTGCCGAAAGAGCAGATTCCCGGCCGCGGCTTCGCGGTCCAGCTCTTTCATGTCGTCCACACGCGTAAAAAGACCGATCTCCGGTTCGTCGGATCCTACAACCTCTCCACGCTGCACGGAACGACGCTCCGTTTCGCCTTCACACCGCCGCCGCTCGCGGTGAAGAAAGGCGAGATCTGGTTGGTGGTGCTCTACGGAGACGAACTACCGTCCGAGAGCGCTTCGCCCGCCGCGAGCGCCGTACCGTCGGCAGCGCCGTCCGCCTCGGCGACGTGAGCCTTCGCACCGCCTTCGCTTCGCTCGCTCCGGAACAACGCTCCGCATTCCTCGCCGCATTCCTCGGTTGGACGTTGGATGCGTTCGACTTCTTTCTCGTCACGTTCGTCGTCGTACGCATCGCGCACGACTTCGCGCGGGCGATTCCCGAGGTCACCGGTGCGATCACGTTGACGCTGATGTTTCGGCCGCTCGGAGCGCTGATCTTCGGCTGGTTGGGCGATCGGTACGGACGGCGCGTCCCGCTGATGATCGACGTCGTGCTCTACTCGCTCCTCGAGCTCCTCACCGCCTTCGCGCCGACGTTCGCCGTCTTTCTGGTGCTCCGCTCCCTCTACGGGATCGCGATGGGCGGCGAATGGGGGCTGGGTGCCGCACTCGCGATGGAATCGCTGCCGCCGCACCGGCGCGGTCTCTTCAGCGGCATTCTTCAGGAAGGATACATGGTCGGCTACTTGCTGGCGGCACTCGCGAACCTTGCCGTCTTCACCCTCACGCCGTGGGGTTGGCGCGCGCTGTTCGCCCTCGGAGCACTGCCGGCGCTCCTCGTCTTCTACATTCGGGCACACGTGCGCGAGTCGCCGGTATGGCAGGCACGCGCTCGTCGAGGAACGGGCGCCGAGATTCGCGTCGTCGCTCGCGCTTTCGTCGCGCACTGGCCGCTGACGCTCTATGCGATTCTCTTCATGGCCGCCTTCAATTACATGTCGCATGGGACCCAAGATCTCTACCCGACCTTCCTCGAGAAGCAGCGCGGCCTGGGCCCGGCTTTCGTCTCGCTGCTCGCCTCGCTCTCCGCAGTCGGCGCCATCGCCGGGGGGATCGTCTTCGGCGCACTCTCGCAGCGCTACGGGCGCCGTGCGATGATCGCGCTGTGTGCGGTGCTCGGAGCGACGCTCGTTCCGCTCTGGGTCTTCTCGAACGGCATCGCGTTGCTGGCGCTGGGCGGATTCGCGATGCAATTCATGGTCCAGGGTGCATGGGGAATCATCCCCGCCCACCTGAACGAACTCTCTCCGAACGCGATCCGCGCGACCTTTCCCGGCTTCACCTATCAGCTGGGAAATCTGCTCTCCGCGAATGCCGCGCAGTTGGAGGCGACCTTCGCCGCGACGCGTTTCGCGCTTCCCGGCGGGGGTGCCGATTACGCCCGCGCGCTGGCGACGATCGCGCTCGTGGTCTTTGCGGCGGTCTTCGTCCTGGCGCTCGCCGGCTACGCGATCGCCCCCGAACGGCGGGAGAGCCTCTTGGAAGCCTGACGAGCGCGCGGAATCCTCGCGGCGCCGTCGAATAGGCCGCGACCGAGAGGAGGCGTTCGTCCGTGCTGCTCTTGGGAATCGAGACGTCCTGCGACGATACCGCGACCGCCGTCGTCCGCGACGGCCGGCACGTCCTCTCGTTCGTCTCCACCAATCAAGATGCGTTTCACGCGAAGTACGGCGGCATCGTCCCCGAGATCGCCGGGCGCCGCCACGTCGCACTCCTTTCCGCAGCGGTCGAAGAGGCCTTGGCTCGCGCGAACGTCGCCCCGGACGATCTCGACGGGATCGCCGTCACGCGGGGTCCCGGGCTGATCGGCAGCCTCGTCGTGGGCGTTGCGACCGCAAAGGCCCTCGCGCTCGCGCTGCGCCGGCCGCTTTACGCCGTCAACCACCTCCACGGCCACATTTTCGCAGCCTTTCTCGATCGCGAGGAAGAGCCGCCGTATCCACTCCTCGCACTCCTCGTCTCCGGCGGGCACTCGCAACTCGTCGCCGTCGAATCGCCGACGGTGATGCGCATCATCGGGCGCACCCGCGACGACGCCGCCGGCGAAGCCTACGACAAGACCGCGCGCTTGATGGGATTGGGCTTTCCGGGCGGTCCCGTGCTCGACCGTCTCGCTTCGCAGGGCGATCCCCGCGCCTACGCATTCCCGCGCCATCGCGCGGAGCCGGGTTCGCTCGACATGTCGTTCTCGGGCCTGAAGACCTCGGTTCGCTACTTTCTCGAGAGCGACGCCGGGCGCGCGGCGCGGCCGGAAGACGTCGCCGCCTCGTTCCAGGCCGCAGTGATCGACGTCCTCATCGCGCGCGTCGACGCTGCGGTAGCGCGCGGCACGTTTCGCGCTGTCGTGCTGTCGGGCGGCGTCGCCGCCAACAGCGGCCTCCAGGCGGCGCTGCGGCAATGGAGCGCGCGCACCGGTGTGCCGGCCTTCATCCCACCGCCCAAATATTGCACCGACAACGCCGCGATGATCGCGGCGGCAGCCGATCGGCAGGGTGAGGCCGTTTGCGTCGATCCGCTCACCATCCAAGCCGACCCGAATCTTCCCTTCGAATTGATCGCGCCTGCCGCCTGACGCGAGCCTTCGCCGCCCACGGCGACGTATCGCGTCTCTGCGCTACGGAGCGTTACGCTCGTACGCCCACCGGCGGACCGCATCCAGCACGACGCGATGTTCCAGCGGATGCAACCGCTCCATCACGGCCGCCTCCTCCTCTCCGCGGTGCACGCGGAGCGGCGCGCGCACGAGCACCGGGCCCCGATCCACCTCGACCGTGATGCGATGGACGCTGGCCCCTACCCATGGACTCCCCGCGCGCAACGCGTCCCGCACCGCGTGGGCACCGCGAAACGCCGGAATCTCGACGCCGTCGGGCGCGATCACCGTATCGCTGCACGGATCGAACGGCAAAAATGCGGGATGGAGGTTCAACGTCTCCGGAAAGCGTTCGACGAACGCACGGTTCAAGAGATGCATCCAGCCCAACAGGAGGACCAGCTCGACCCGAAGCGCTTCGATCGCCCCGATCAGGCGCGTATCGTAGTCGGCGCGACTCTCTCGTCCGCGCTCCCACGTCACGACCAGCGGCATCACGTCGAAGTCGCGCGTCCGTTCGAGCACGCGCGCCTGAGGGCGATTGCAGACCACCGCGATCGGCCGAACCGGAAGGCGACCGTCGCGCGTCGCTTCGAGCACCGCCTGTGCATTGGTACCGTTTCCCGAGGCGAGGATCGCGGCAGGCGCCGGCGTTCCGAAGAGCGCGTCGCGCTCGAAGGACTCGATCGGGCGAGCACCCGCGACGCGCGCATACCAGCGGAGGAGTCGCTCGCCGGTGACGGCGGCGATCAGCGCCCGGCGATATCCCGATGCGTGGAGCATGCCGAGGCCGACGATCGTCAACGCTGCACCGAGGCCGCTTCCGCGACGAGAACGAGCGACCCCCACCGGCCCGAAGAGCCCGGTCGCGGGATCCCGTGCGGCACCGCGCAACCACGGGAATCGCATGCCGCGAACGTCGACGGTAACGAACCCGACGGGACCGGCAGCGTCCCAGAACGTCAGCGTGCGACCGTTGCGTGCCTCTACGCTCCACCACCCTCCGAATTCGGCATCGATCCACGCCGCGACGCGATCGTCCGCACCGTCGTCGCGCACCTCCAACCCGCGCCGTTCGATCTCGTGCCGCACATGCGCAAGCGCCGGCGGCGCAAAGCGCTCGTCCAGCTCGACGGCGAGGTTATACACCGTGCTCAGGCGTCGTCGCCTCGCACCGGATGGATGATCACGCGGGGGGCATCGGCGTCGGTCGCCTCCTCGATCCATCCGACGACGATCGCTTGCGGCCAGGCACGCAGCGCTTTGGGCGCATCGTCGAGCGGAACCACGAGCGTGTAGCCGATGCCCATGTTCAGCGTACGATAGCGTTCCTCGTGCGTGAGCCCACCGCGACGCACGAGTTCGCGTTCGATCGCCGGAACCTCCCAGCGCGATTGTTCGAAGACCGCACGCACGCCCTCCGGCAACGTGCGAGGAACGTTCTCCAGCAGGCCGCCGCCCGTGATGTGCGCCATCGCGTGCACGCGTGCCACCGTTCTGATCGCATCGACCGCCGCGAAATACGACGGGTGCTCCGCGAGCAACGCGTCTGCGAACGTTCCCGAACCGAACGGACGCTCCCACTCTTCGCGCGGAATCAGCGCACGCGCGAGGGAATAGCCGTTGGTGTGCAGTCCGACCGCAGGGAGACCGATGATCGCATCGCCTGGGCGTACTTTCCGCGAATCCGGAATCGCCTCGCGCTCGACGATGCCGACGATCATGCCCGCGAGATCGTAGTGTCCGGGAGCGTAGAGGCCGGGCATCTCGGCCGTCTCGCCGCCGAGGAGCGCGCAGTCATGCGCGGCGCAGGCGCGCGCGCAGCCCTCGACGATGCGCGCAGCCCGGTCCGGGTCGAGCTTTCCGACGGCCAAGTAGTCCAAAAAGAAGAGCGGGCGTGCACCCATCACGATGATGTCGTTCACGCAATGATTGACGAGATCGCGCCCCACGCCGTCGTCTCGCTCGAGCTCTGCGGCGATGAGGATCTTCGTGCCGACACCGTCGGTGGAGGCCACCAGCACGCGCGATGGGTCTCCCGGGAGCGCGAAGAGTCCGCCGAAGCCCCCGATCGCATCGAGCTGTTCCGGCCGACGCATCCCCGCTACAATCGCCTTGTACCGCTCGACGGCTGCATTCCCCGCAGCGATATCCACGCCCGCGCGCGCGTACGCGTCGCTCGCAGGGGGGATGCCGTCCTTCGGCCGAACTGACTCGTCGTGCTCCGCCATCACGGCGGTACTCTTCACCCACGCGAAAGGTTCATCATGCAGATCCGTATCGCATCGGATGCGCCCGCATCCGTGCAAACGGGAGCGCTCGTGGTCCCGGTCTTCGCCGGCGAACCGCTGGTCGGGGTCGCCCGCGCGGCCGACGAGGCCCTCGGCGGCGCTCTCTCCAAGGTCATCGCCGCCGGCGAGATCGGCGGCAAGCTCTGCGAGGTTGCCCTCCTGCACGCGCTCGAACGACCGTTTACCCGTCTGTTGGCCGTCGGTCTGGGGACGCGCACGGAGTTCGAGCCGCATCTGCTCTCTCGCTATGCGGCCTGCGCCGTGCGCCATCTCGGAAAGCGGAACGTCGAGCGTATCGCGATCGCATTACCCGACGGAACGACCGACGAAATGCGCACCTTCGCCTCGTTCGTCGCGGAAGGAGCGATCACCGGGAGCTTCGAGACCACGCTCTACCAGCAGAAGCCGGAACGACCGCTCGTCGTCTCCGAGGTCGTGATCCTCGCGGACGATGCGGTGCGCGCACAAGCAGAACGCGGCGCTGCGCGCGGCATCGCGATCGGCGAAGCGGTCAACCGCGCACGCCGCATGGCGGCAACGCCGGCGAACGACATGACGCCGACCCGCATGGGCGAGGAGGCGCGCAAAGTCGCCGACGCGCACGATCTCCGCATCGACGTCCACGACGACGTCTGGGCGCGCGCGCAGGGGATGGGTTCGTTCCTCTCCGTCGCGCAGGGGAGCGCGCAACCGCCGGTCTTCATCGTGATGCGGTATGAAGGCGACCCGGGGAGCAAAGAGCTCCTCGCGCTCGTCGGCAAGGGCATCACCTTCGATACCGGCGGCATCTCCATCAAACCCGCCGAGCGTATGGAAGACATGAAGTACGACATGTCCGGCGGGGCTGCGGTCATCGCCGCGATGGATGCCATCGCGCGATTGAAACTCCCGATCAACGTCGTGGGACTCGTGCCGGCCACGGAGAACATGCCCGGCGGCAAGGCGACCAAACCCGGCGACATCGTGCGCGCGATGAACGGCACCTCCATCGAGATCATCAACACCGATGCCGAAGGGCGACTCATCCTCGCCGATGCGCTCTGCTATGCGCGTAAGCTCGGGGCCACCCGCATCGTGGACGCAGCGACGCTGACGGGGGCGTGCGTCGTCGCACTCGGACATGCGGCGGCAGCCGCGGTCTCCAACGACGATGCGTTCGTCGAAGAGTTCCTCCGTGCGGCGGCACCGACCGGCGAGCGCTTCTGGCGTATGCCGCTCTACGAGGACTACTCGCGTGCGATGCGCAGCGAGATCGCCGATCTGAAGAATACCGGCGGTCGCGCGGCGGGTACCCTCACGGCCGCGGCGTTCCTGAAGGCGTTCGTGGAACAGACGCCGTGGGTCCATCTCGACATCGCCGGGACCGCGTATCTCGATACCGAGTCGGCCTGGCAACCGAAGGGGCCGACGGGCCTTCCGGTACGCTCGTTCGTCGCCCTCGCGGAGCGCCTCTCCGGCGCCGCCGCGCCGCACGGCGACGGCGCGCGGACGACCGCGACGGTCGGATGAACGAGACCGGCGAGCGCGGGCAGGCTCGCCCGTACGAGCCGGCCCGCGCTGCGGCATTGCGGCGACTGACCGCTCACGCGATTCGGCGCCGGAAAGGAGGAGATCCGTTTCCCGTCGTCACCGCGTACGACGCGCCGTTCGCGCAGTTCGCCGAGAGTGCCGGCATCGACGTCATCCTCGTGGGCGACAGCGTGGGAAACGTCGTCCTCGGCTACGACGAGACGACACCCGTGACGATGGAGCAGATGATCCACCACGCGCAAGCCGTGACGCGCGGCTGCGCGCGCGCACACGTGGTCGTGGACATGCCGTTCGGTTCGTATCAGACGAGCGACGAAGATGCCGTGCGCAACGCGATCCGCCTCGTCAAAGAAGGCGGTGCGTGTTCGGTAAAGCTCGAAGGCGCCCAGCGGGAAGCCGAGCGTATCGCGGCGATCGTCGCCGCGGGGATTCCCGTCATGGGGCACATCGGCCTGACGCCGCAGACCGCCGGCCTCGGCCCCGGGTATAAGATGCGCACGAATCGCGAGCGCTTGTTGGCGGACGCGCACGCCGTCGAACAGGCCGGTGCGTACGCGCTCGTCCTGGAGGTCGTCGAACCATCCATCGCAGCGGAGATCACTGCATCGGTCCGCATCCCGACGATCGGGATCGGCGCCGGGCCGTCGTGTGACGCCCAGGTCCTCGTGCTCCACGATCTCCTCGGTATCTACGCGCATTCACCCCCGTTCGCGAAACGCTACGCGGAGATCGGAGCGGCAGCAACCGACGCATTGCGGCGATATGCCGACGAGGTGCGCACGCGGCGTTTCCCGACGTGACGAACTCCGCACCCGACTTCGACGAAGCGTTCCGTACGCGTCTGCACGACCTCCTGCGATGGCGGCGCGACGTGCGGCATTTTCGTCCCGATCCGCTACCTGAGGGGCTGCTCGCCGCGCTCGTCGAGCACGCCGCTCTGGCCCCATCGGTCGGATATGCCCAACCATGGCGCTTCGTCCACGTGCGCGACCCGCGGCGCAGAGCGGCGGTCGTCGCCTCGTTCGAGCGCGCGAATGCACGCGCACTCGCTTCGTATGAAGGCGACGACGCCCGCCTCTACGCGTCCTTGAAACTATCGGGGTTACGCGACGCTCCCGAGCACGTCGCGGTCTTCTGCGACGATGCGACCCGTCGCGGAAAAGGGCTCGGCCGCGCCACGATGCCCGAGATGCTGGAATACTCCGCCGTAATGGCGATCTTCGCGTTCTGGCTTGCCGCTCGAGCGCACGGCATCGGCGTCGGCTGGGTCTCCATCATCGAACCCGATGTCGTCACGCGTGCGCTCGACGTTCCGGCTTCATGGCGACTGATCGCTTACCTCTGCGTCGGGTATCCTGCGGACGACTGCGCGACTCCGGAACTCGAGCGCGCGGGCTGGGAGTCTCGCGATCCCGAGGCGCGCACGCTCTCGGAGCGCTGAACGACTTCATGAATCGGCGCTGACGCGATAGGCTCGCAGTACGTCGCGTCCGGAGACCACGCCGAGGAGCTTCGCATCCGCGGGCGAGACGACCGGCAACACCGGAATCTCGGCATCGACCATCTTCGATGCGGCGAACTCGACCTGCTCCGACGGAGCGACCGTGGGAACCTCACGCCGCATGATCACAGCGACTGGTTCTCCGCCTCGCCCGTCGGCAAGCGCGGCTGCGAGGTCCGCCGCGGTAACGACTCCTACGTACGCCTCGCCGTCACAAACGGGAAGAACGGTCTCCGCCAACGCTTCCTTTCGCGCGGCGACGCTCGCCACCGTCTCGCTCGCGGCGACGACGGCGGACGGGCGCCGCATGACGGACGAGACGACTGCGTCGGCCACCGACCGCTGCCGTCGTACGCGCTGCCAGTCGATACCGCGCCGCACCAGCTTCATTTCGTACACCGTGGATCCGAGCAGCTTGCGCCCGAGCAACGTCGCGATCACGACCGCGATCATCAACGGAAGGATGATGGTATAGTCGTTGCTCATCTCGAAGAGAATCGTAATGGCCGTGACCGGAGCTTCTGCTGCGGCTGCGAAGACCGCCGCCATGCCGACCAACCCGTAGGCGGCGGCCGGCCCCGTCACTGCGGGGAGCATCGTGTGCACGACGCGCCCGAATGCATCGCCGAGAAACGCTCCGGTGAAGAGCGACGGCGAAAAGATACCGCCGCTGCCTCCGGCTCCGAGCGTCAAAGAGGTCGCGAGCGGCTTCAGGATCGCAAGAACGAACGCATGGGCTCCGCCGACGTGGTGGTAGAGTACCTGCTGGATGCGATCGTATCCGACGCCGAGTATTTGGGGAAACCAGATGCCGAGCGCGCCGACGGCCATGAAGCCGAGCATCCCCTTCAGAACCGGCGACCAGCGCAAGCCGTCGAAACGGTCTTCGATCGCGTACAACATGCGAACGAATCCGGTCGCCCAGATCGCGGCAATGACGCCCAACGTCGCATAGAATGCAAGTTCGATCGGGGAGACCAGAACGAATGCGGAGGCATCGAACGACGGATGATTTCCGAGAAACGTACGCCCGACGACGGCCGCCAGCGCGGAGGAGACGACGATCGCCGCGAAGCTGCGGGGCGCGAAGTCGCCGAGGATGACCTCCGCGGCAAAGAAGACCCCTCCCAGCGGAGCGTTGAACGTCGCGGAGATTCCTGCTGCGGCACCGCAGGCCACCAGCGTTCGGACGACCGTCGAGGGTGCGTGCACGAGTCGGCCGAAAACCGAGCCGATCGCCGCACCGATCTGCACGATCGGCCCCTCGCGGCCCGCACTCCCACCGAAACCGATCGTCGAGGCGGACGCCAGCGCCTTCACGGCGATCACCCGTGGCCGCATCTTGCCCTTTCGGAGCGCGACGGCTTCCATGACCTCCGGAACGCCGTGCCCCTTCGCCTCCGGAGCGAATCGCGAAGAGATCCAGGCCGCAAATGCCCCACCCAGCGCGAGCTGCACGAGGAGGCCCACCGCACCGATTCGCGAGCGAAGCCACGTTCCGAGAATGCCGAACGCGAATGCGTGCTCGAGAACGATCAACTTGCGAAAGAGCACAGCGCCGAAGCCGCCGCCGATTCCGACGACCACCGCTGCGGCGAGAAGAAACGCACTCTGCGAGATGACGATCCGGCCGATCGGCACGCCGGGGTGGGAGACGGCGCTCTGCATCAGCAGACGCCGCTGCGGGCGCGATGCGAGGCAGGGGCCGTCGGATATTCTCCGGTGAGGCAACCCAGACACATCTCGCCACGCGGCCGGCCGACGGCGTCCAACAGTCCTTGCAAGCTGAGATACCCGAGCGTATCGGCCCCGATGCGGCGGCGAATCTCCTCGACGTCGTGGTTCGCGGCGATCAGCTCGTCGTAGGTCGCCATGTCCACGCCGAGATAGCATGGGTGGCGGATCGGCGGCGAGGTGATGCGCACGTGCACTTCCCGTGCGCCGGCTTCGCGCAGAAGCCGCACGATGCGCGGCGTCGTCGTTCCGCGCACGATCGAGTCGTCCACCACGACGACGCGCTGGTCGCGGAGGTTCTCCAGCACGGGATTGAATTTCAGCTGCACGCCGCGAGCGCGCATGGATTGGTCGGGACTAATGAACGTGCGCCCGATGTAGCGGTTTTTGATCAGTCCTTCGACATACGGCAGACCGCTCTCGGCGGCATACCCGATACCACCGGGCACCGCGGAATCAGGAACGGCCATCACGACGTCCGCCTCGACGGGATGCTCGCGCGCCAGTGCTCGGCCCATCGCCATCCGCGCCATATAGATGCTCCTCCCCGCCAACCGCGAGTCGGGGCGCGCGAAGTAGATGTATTCGAACATGCAGAGCGCGGGCTGCGCCTCGTCATGCCGCGTCTTCCGGCTCTCGATGCCGTCGCGTCCGATGCGCACGATCTCTCCCGGCTCGATCTCCCGAACGTACTCGGCGCCGATCGTCGCCAGCGCGCACGATTCGGAGACGACGGCCCACCCGCCGCCGTCGAGACGCCCCAAGCATAGGGGGCGCACTCCCCACGGGTCGCGGAACGCGTAGAGTTCGTCGTCCGAGCACAAGACCACGGAGTAGGCCCCGCGCGCGAGATCGAGAACCCGTGCGATCCGATCGGTCAGCGCGCCCTCTTGCTCGACGAGTAGCTTGGCCATCACCTCGGAATCGGAGGTCGCCTGCAGTTCCGTCGCGGGCGAGAGGCGCGCGCGCAGCTCGTCCGTGTTGGTGAGATTCCCGTTGTGCGCGAAGGCGATGTCGCCGAGCTCGCTTCGCTCCAACAACGGCTGCGCGTTGACGACGATGGAGGAGCCGCTGGTCGAATAGCGGGTGTGCGCGACCGCGATATGTCCCGTCAGCCCGGCAAGCGTCTCCTCGTCGAAGACGGCACCGATCAGGCCCATCGCCTTGTGCGACCGCAGCGTATGCCCGTCGGCCGCCGCGATGCCGGCAGACTCCTGTCCCCGATGCTGCAAGGCGTAGAGCGCGAAATACGCCAGACGCGCTGCGTCGTGTCCGGGAGCGAAGATGCCGACGATGCCGCACATGGGTCTATCGCCAGTCTACCACGCGCGTCCCGGGGGACCTAGGGCTTCAGTCTTGCGAGCGCCGAGAGCCCAGGAGTTGCAGGACGGCCAGGAAGATGTTGACGGCGTCGAGGTAGATCTGCACGGCGAGCTGCACGGGCGTATACCCGTCGCCGCCGGCGCGCAAGCGGGCGAAGTCGATCAGCACCAACACGGTGAAGATCGCCAGTACCGCCCATGAATAGATGTCGGGCGAGAGGAAGCGGACGAAGATCGAGACGATGCCGACCAGCACGAGCCCGAGCAACGCCAGCATGACCAGACCCTGGAAACGACGCAAATCCAGCCCCGTGGCATAGACGATCGCCGCCAAGGCGAACATGCCGAGCCCGGTCGTAAGCGCCGCGTTCTCGACGATGCCGGGACCGAAAGCGGCGACGTACTGATGGACGACCGGTGCGATTCCGATGCCTTCGAGAAAGGCGAACGCATAGAAGAGCGTGAGCGAGAGCGCCTCGTTGGCGCGCGTCGCATTGATGGCGATGAGCACGACGAAGCCCAGCAGCATCGCCAGCAGCCCCATCCCGGGACTCACGGTGTTCTGGAAGAGGTACGTCGCGAGCGCGGTGAGGCAGAGTCCCAATCCGGTGATCGCCAGCACCTGGGCGAGCAGCGATTGCGTCGAGATCGCCATCGGGCGGGGACCGTAGGGATACTGCGAAGAGAACCGATACGCCATGGGCGAGGGCTTATACGAAGGCCCTCCGGTCCCTTGCCGTACGGGCACGGCCGGGAACCCGGAGGGCGCCGCGGGTCGGTTCGGTGAGCGCTAGAAGAGGCTCCAGAGATACTGGTTGTAGACCTCGTGGTGGTACTGCACCTCGGGCGGCTTCACGAAGGTCCCCAGGAGGCGCGGGCACCGATCGGCCGCGGCTTGCTTGAGATCCGCATACCGCGCCTTTACGTCGGCCCCGAGCAGTTCCGTCGTCCACTCCGAGCGGCGAAACGCCGCGAGCGCATCGTAGATGTTGTCCGGTAGGAACCGCTTGGCTTGGCGTAGGTCCTTGCGCTGGTCGATACGTCCCTGTAGGCCGGTCCGAAAGACCGAGAGCATGACCATGTACGGATTGGCGTCCGGAGCGACCGAGCGCACCTCGATACGCGCGCTGCGTTCGTTCCCGATCGGGATACGTACCATCGAACCGCGATCGACCGGGGAGGCTTTGATCTGATTGGGCGCCTCGAAATGCGGGTCGAGACGGCGATAGGCATTGACGCTGGCGTTGAGCAGGAGGCAGATCTCGTTGCCGTGCGTGAGGATCCGATCCACGAACGACCACGCGAAGGAGCTCAATTTCTCCTCTCCCTGCGGATCCCAAAAGAGATTCTTGCCGTCCTTGCTCACCGAGACATTGGTGTGCATACCGCTGCCGTTGACGCCGACGATCGGTTTCGGCAGAAACGACGCCGTCATTCCCATCCGTGTCGCCACCTGGCGGCAAATCAGTTTGTAGAGCTGAATCTGATCCGCTGCAGCCACCGCCTCGCCGTAGTTGTAATTCACCTCGAACTGCGACGGCGCGACCTCCGGGTGGTCCTTCTCGTTCTCGAAGCCCATCGCACGCTGAACCTCCGCGACGGTATCGATGAATCGCCGCAGCGGATCTCCCGGAAGCGAGTGATAGTACCCGCCGGTGTTGACGTACTCGAAACGGCCCGTCTCGTGATAGCGGCGCTCGGCATCGACGCCCGCGAAGAGGAATCCCTCGATCTCATTCGCCGCGTTCAGCGTGTAGCCGTGGGTCGCATGCTGTTCGTCGGCGAAGGCTTTCAAGGCACCGCGGATGTCCGCCGGATACGGCGTGCCGTTGCGATTGAGGACGGCCGCGAAGACCAGCACTTTTCCCGGGCCGAAGACATCGGCCGGAGCCCAATAGAACGCGCTCCAGTCGATCCCCAAACGCAAATCGCTCTCGCGCTGTGCGGTAAATCCTCGAATCGACGATCCGTCGAAGGTCAGATTGTCGTACGATTTCAGGAGAAACTTCTTGTCGTAGTCGAGCATGTGGAGGCGACCCTCGAGATCGCTGAATAAGACGGTCACCGCTTTGATGCGCCGCTCGTCCGAGAGATAGCGCAGGCGTTCTTCCTGCAACGTCGCGAGCGGCACGCGATCCTTGCGCTGCTGTTTGGCGCGCAGGTTGAGCTCTTCCAACTCCGCGTACGAGAGCTCGAGGAAATCCCGCAGTTCGGTCATGGTGACGTCCAAGCTCCTTCGTTCCGAGGCGAGGGGTTTGCGGCGTGGATTGTCCGTTGCGATTCCGGGGCCTTTATCCAAGCGGTTAACGTCGTGCGCGAATCCTTCGGCTGCGCGTCGAACGCCTCGCGCGCACGGGGGAGGTCCGTACCGCCGATCTCCCGACCGAGGCTGCATCCACGGTGAGATCGGAGACGTTCTGAAGAGCGAACGCTCGCATCGCCGAGAAGGAGATCCATGATGAAACGCCATCATCCGCTCGTGCTCTTCATGGCCTCGCCCGCGGGGCGCCTCATCCGCGCCGCCGTGGGAATCGCGCTCGTCGCATGGGCCTTCCACGGACTCAGCGGCCTGGCGGAGGGCATCGCCGCGGTCGTCGGCATCGTCCTGATCCTGTCGGGGCTTCTGAACTTCTGCGGTCTCGCGCCCCTGCTGCGAGAGCCGTTCTGGGGGAGCGCTCTCAAGAACGACTGAGATCGCACCGCGAGTCGTCTCCGCACGGGCTGTCCAGGGTCCAGGGCGCGACACCTAGGCGCCGGCACGGACGTCACGCTCGCCGACGATCTCTGTGGGGCTCCTCGAGGCCCAGGGGACGAGACGGCGGCATTCGACGATCTATCTTGCGGAGCCGATGACGGCTGCGCGGCCTCGTCGGGGCCCAGGGCGCGACACGGGGGCACCTGGACGTCGCGGCGTCGCTTCGACGCGACGGGCGCGCCGCATCGCCCGACGCCAGGAGGTGGCCGGGAGGTGCCGAGAGCGGCAGAATCGAACACGTGTTCGAATCCAGTGTGAGCCATGCCGCACCCGACGGTCATCCCGATCGAAGCCAAATCGGCCCTCAACCGCGTGGAGGGGATGCCCTTCCGCTGGTCGCTGAACCCCTATCGCGGGTGCGGGCATGGATGCGTCTTCTGCTACGCGCGCAGAACCCACACGTTCCTCGAACGCAGGGGCCTCCAGGACTGGCAGACGGTCCTCTACGCCAAGGTCAACATGCCCGCGGTGCTCCGCCGGGAACTCGCGCGACGTACCTGGCGGCACGAAACGGTCCTGATCGGAAGCGCGACCGACCCGTATCAGCCCGTCGAAGGTCGCTTCCGCCTGATGCGCGGCATCTTGAGCGCGCTGGCGGACCATGCAACCCCGGCTCGGATCATCACGCGCTCGCCGCTGATCGTCCGCGATCGCGATCTCCTGCTCCGTCTGGCCCGTACGGCGGGCGTGCGGATCGCGGTCAGCGTCGCCACGCTCGACGAGCAGTTGGCTCGCCGACTGGAGCCCGGAGTGGCTCCGCCCCGCCAGCGGTTGCGGGTCGTTCGGATGCTCGCCGACGCCGGCCTCGCCGTGGACGTCGCGCTCGCTCCGGTCATGCCTGGACTGACCGACGCTCCGGAGCATCTCCGGGAGCTCGTCGCCGCTGCGCGCACTGCGGGCGCAGTCGGGCTGTGGCACGGCACGCTCCATCTGGGGGAGGTGACCCGCGAGAGCGTCTTCGATTTCCTCCGCGCGTACGCGCCTGCGCTCCTTTCGCGGTACGAACGACTCTACTCCGGTCGCTACGCTCCACGCTTCTATACGGACGCCGTCGCCGACCGCGTCGCCGCCGAGATCGCCTCCGCGCCGTTTCATCCACCGCCGACCGAGCGCCCGCAACGCCCGAAGCAACTCAGCCTCCTGTGAGCGCCGTGCCGCCGCCCGCGTTCCGAACTTTAGAAGGCAGCGATGTCGCGCCGGTAACTCAAGGGAAATCGCGCGAGGGGTTCGCGCAACGCCTCGATTGCGCCGTACGCGCGCCGACGAGCCTCGGCAAGATCCGGACCTTCGGCCGCGACGGTCAGCACCCGCCCGCCGCCGGCGTCCACGCGATCGCCGATGCGACGCGATGCCCCCCAGAAGGCCACGCTTCCCTCGGGAAGGGGGAGATCCGCCGGCAGACCGTGGAGCGGCGTGCTCGCGGCCGGGTAGCCCTCGGTCGCAAGGACGACCGCGACGGAGTGCGTTTCCGCGATCGTCGCGAGACTCGGATCGGCGGCACCCGACGCGACCGAGTGCAGCAAGGCGGCGAAGTCGCCGCGCACCCGCGGCATGATCGCCTGCGTCTCCGGATCCCCGAATCGCGCATTGAATTCGATGACGTACGGCCCATCCGCCGTCCACATGAGCCCGCAATAGAGCACGCCGACGTACTCTTCTCCCTCGGCCAACAATCCGCGCAGTACCGGGGCGAGGATGCGTTCGCGCACGCGATCGAGGAGATCGTCCGGGAATCCGTGCGGTGGCGAGTACGCCCCCATGCCGCCCGTATTGGGGCCGCGATCGCCCTCTCCGGCCCGTTTGTAATCGCACGCCGCCGCAAACGGAATCATCGCGCGGCCGTCGGCCAGGGCGAAAAGACTGAGCTCGCGACCCTCCAAGCATTCCTCGAGGAGGATATCGCTACCGCCGCCGGGGATGCGCCGGTTCCCGTACCAATCGCGCACGACCGCGCGCGCCGCAGCGACGTCGGGCGCGACGACCACGCCCTTTCCTGCTGCCAAACCGTCGGCCTTGAGCACCACGGGGCCGTCCCACTCGTCGAGGATCGCGTTCGCCCGCTCGAGCGAATGCGCGACCTCCGCGCGCGCCGTCGGAACACCGTGACGTTCCATGAAGCGCTTGGCGAAGACCTTGCTGGATTCGAGTCGCCCGCCGCTGCGATTGGGTCCGAAGACCGCGATCCCCGCATCGCGCAGGCGATCGCCGACACCCGCCGCGATCGCCGTCTCCGGCCCGATGACGGCGAGGTCGATGCCGGCCGATCGCGCCTGCTCCGCCAGCATCTTGCCGTCGGTCGCGGCGATCTCCCAATTGTCGCCGCGCAACGCCGTCCCCGCATTGCCCGGTGCATGGAAGAGAGCCTCGCACGACGGCGAGCGCGAGAGCGCCCACGAGAGCGCGTCTTCGCGCGCGCCGCCGCCGATCACCAGGATGCGCATCTCACTCCCACTCGACCGTCGCCGGCGGCTTTGACGTAATGTCGTACGCGACGCGGTTGACGCCCGGCACTTCGTTGACGATGCGCGTGCTGATGCGCTCCATCACCTCGTACGGCAGTCGCGCCCAGTCTGCGGTCATACCGTCCTCGCTGGTGATCGCGCGAACCGCCACCAGATGCGCGTAGGTTCTGCCGTCGCCCATGACGCCGACGCTGCGCACCGGCGTCAGAACGGCGAAGTACTGCCACGGCTTGGGATCGAGGTGCGCGGCCTCAATCTCCTCGCAGACGATCGCATCCGCTTCACGGACGATCGCCAGGCGCTCTTCCGTCACGTCTCCGATGATGCGGACCGCCAGACCGGGGCCCGGGAACGGCTGCCGCTCCACGATGCGTTCGGGCAACCCCAAGACCCGCCCCAGCGCTCGAACTTCATCTTTGAAGAGCGAGCGCAACGGCTCGATCAGTTTCAGATGCATCCGCTCCGGCAGGCCGCCGACGTTATGGTGCGACTTGATTTTGTGCGACGCTTTGCTCTGCGGCGTCTTCGACTCGATGACGTCGGGGTAGAGCGTACCCTGCACCAGATGCGTGACGCCCGGAATCTTGCTTGCCTCTTCCTCGAAGACCTTGATGAACTCATGGCCGATCGTCACGCGCTTGCGCTCGGGATCATCGATTCCCGAAAGCGCGCCGAGGAAACGCTCGCGAGCGTCGACGGCGACGACGTTGAGATGCAACACGTCGCGAAACGCCCGCATCACCGCGTCGGCTTCGCCTTTGCGCAACAGGCCGTGATCGACGAAGATGCAGGTGAGGCGGTCCCCCAGGGCGCGCGCGACGAGGGTCGCCGCTACGGTGGAGTCGACACCGCCGGAGAGTGCACAGATCGCCCGCGCGCCGCCGACCGAGGCACGAATCTCCGCCACCGCACGCTCGACGAACGACTCCATCTTCCAATCGGGCGCGAGGCCCGCGATCTCGCAGAGAAAGTTCCGGAGCATCGTGCGCCCGTGCTCGGTATGGACGACCTCCGGATGAAATTGCACGCCGTAGATGCGCCGCCGCGCGTCACCCATCGCCGCGACCGCGCACCGAGGCGTCTGCGCCAGCGCACGCATACCGTCCGGCAGGCGCGTGACGGAATCGCCGTGCGACATCCAGACGCGCGACTCGTCGGGAACGTCGCGGAAGAACGCGTCATCGCGCGCGATGAGCGAGAGGGTCGCCGGACCGTACTCGGCGTGTTCGAGCGGAACGAGCGTGCCGCCCAGATCGCACGCCAAGAGTTGCATGCCGTAGCAGATACCCAGTATCGGAATGCCGGAATCCAAGAGCGCCGGATCCAACCCCGGCGCCCCCGGCGCGAGCGCCGAGGCCGGACCGCCGGAGAGGATGATCGCGCCGGGCGTGCGCGCGCGCAGCTGCTCCCAGGGCGTATCGTACGGGAGGATCTCGCAGTAGACGCCGATCTCCCGCACGCGCCGCGCGATCAGCTGGCTGTACTGCGCGCCGAAATCGAGAACGAAGACGAGGCTGCCCGCGCTCACCCGCCGTCTATCCGACGGCCGCGCGTGCGGCCGCCACCGCCGCATCGTAGTCCGGTTCGCTCGCCACCTCGGGGACGATCTGCACGTAGGCCAGCGTGCCGTCGGGACGTACCACGAAGATCGACCGCGCGAGCAATCCGAGCTCTTTGATGAGTACGCCGTAGGCCGGACCGAAAGCGCGATCACGGTAGTCGGAAAGCAATCGCAGGCGTACGCCGGAACGCTCGCTCGCCCACCTGCTCTGCGCGAAGGGGAGGTCCATACTGACGACACAGGCGGTGACGGTCGACGGCATCTCGTCGAGGCGAGCGTTGAACTTCTCCGACTCGAGCGAGCAGACGCCGGTATCGAGCGACGGCACCGCGATGAGCAGCACGCCTCGCGTACCGCCCTCGGTCAATCCACGAACGGTGACGGGCGCCAGATCGGAACCGACCAACGTCACGTCGGGAGCGGGATCGCCGGCACGTAACTCCGGCCCCACGAGCGTCATCGGCGCCCCTTTGAAGGTCACGACGCCGGAACGTTCCATCATGGTGTGCTGCATGTTGCGAGCGTTCGTCCGCGACGAGAAAATTCTTGCTTCGCCGGAGGCTGCGAGGCCGTCACGTGAGGATCTCCTCGAGGCGTCCGGCGTCGCGTGCGAAGACGACCTCCATCGCGATCCGCTCACCTACCGAGAGATCGCGTCCCCACCGATAGGCGGAGTAGGGCGTATAGCGCGTTCCCGGCGATCCCGGGATGCGCAGCGAGACGTCGTAGCAGACGAAGCGCTTGGGCGGCCCTGCCGCGATGACGCACTGGAGCGCGAACGGACCGATGACGCCCGGCGGTGCGAGGGCACGCGTCGCGGCAACGAAGCGCTCACCCATGGCGAACGCCTCTTCCAACATCGATTCGGTCAGCGTCGCCGCGATGTGCCCCGCTTCTTCCATGCGAACGGGCACGGCGGAGACGACCTCGAGGGCCGCAGGCGGAACGTTGCGCAGTCCCTCCAGGTTCGTCTGGCGGCGCGTATCGGTTCCCATCAACTCCAGCTCACCGAGCACCGGCGAGTAAAAGAAGTTGAGGTTGACGGTCGGTCCGAGCAGGTACTCTTCGATCACCGCGCCGCGCAGCCCGGTTTCCGTGAGGATGCCCGCCGCGATGAGGCGCTCGGCAACGGTCCGGTACTCGTCATACGACGAACACAAGAAAAACGCCCGCTCGAAGGAGACCTTCGCGTGCGGGGCCTTCACCATCACGAGCCGATCGATCTGCTCGGGAGCGGCGATCTGCAGCGGTCGCGGGATCCGTGCCGCGTCCAAGAGCGCGTACTGATTGCCTTCTTCGTCGCGTTCCTCCGCGCGTAGTAACCCACGCGCGCCGAAGAACGGAACGAGCATCTCGCGTTCGATGCGATCGTAGTCGTATCGCTGCCGGAGATAGACTTCGAACGAGCGATTGGGGACGAAGATCACGTTGGCCGCCAGGAGGCGTTCCTGGACGTCGGGGCGGAGGAGGTCGGCAAAATGGTCGAGCTCGAGGACGTCGTCCACGCACCCCCGCGGCACCGGCGCCTCACGGCGACGATAGTGCGAGGCGTAGGTCTTTTCGCGACCGCGAGCGGTGACGATCAGGTTGCGCAACCCCTGCGCGCGCGCACCGGACGCCACGTCGAGCGCGGAATGACTTCCGACCGAGCAGAGCGTCAGTGCCGTCTGATCGTACGAGCGAATGCGCCGCCGGAGATCGTCGTGCATGCGACCGACGTTACGACGCGAGCACGGCACGCGCCTGGGGCGAGTCGGGATACTCGACGGTCAGGATCGCCCGCATCCGCTCCGCCGCCGACCGCGCCTGCAGCGTGCTCATCACGGAGAGTTCTCGGTAGCACTCGTACAGCAGCCGCGGAAGAGCGCGATCGCGAGGATAGGCGCGATGCATCGCATCGATCGCGTTCGCGGTCAGCACGGCCGTGTCGCTTTCGCGATCGGCGTATCCCAGATGCTCAAAGTACGCGATGCGTCTGAGCTCGTTCTCGATGCCGAGAATCGACATCTGCATCTTCCCGAAATATTCGTCGGCGGGCGCGAGCAGCGTCAGCGCTTCACGCTCGGGAACGGCATGGACGCGGGCGACGACCGGCGGGACGGGAAGCGCGGCGTAGCGGCGTGCCAGGATCTCGGCTTCCGCTCGCTCCTCCGCGGAAAAGCCGGCCGCCCCGGCCGCCGCCGACCGGAAGGCATCCACGAATCCGGGTCCCCACGTGGTCGGCAGGTGCGCGAGCGGAAAATCGGGGCGCGCCGCACGCCGGAACGCGACCGCGCGCCACGACGGATCGCGCGTGAGCAGCCACGCGCGCCACGGCGCTTCGACGGTCTGCAGGATTGCATAGGTATCGGCCGGATAGCGGCGCGCATTCGCCTCGGCATCGGCGTCCGCATACGCAGCCAGCAGCTGCGGATGCGTCTCGGCATTCGCACGCGCGAGGAGCGCCCGTGCCTGCTCCTTCAATGCCGGATCGTCCTCGTGGCGCTCGACCCAGACACACGCCTCGCGGACGTACCATGTCGCGGCGTCGTGGTCGAGCAGCGGATCGTAGTGGAGGCCGGAGGCGACGCGAACCGTCAGCTCGGCCAGCTCACCGTAGACGGGGTCCGTCGGGCGCTGGAGCGCGTACGCACCCCCGGCATCCAAGATCGTCTCGAGATAGAGTTCTTGCCGGACGAACGACCAGTCCGCCGCCTGCGCGGCGGCATAGGCGCGCTCCATCGTTCGATAGAGCGCTTGCGGGTCGGCGAGCAACGCGGCACGTGCCGGTATCGTACTCCAGAGGAGCAGGAACGGCACGAGCAGCCGTCGCGGATCATAGAATGCTCGTGTCATCCAAGATGGAACGCAGATTGTTGCTCAACAGTGCGTTTTTGATCTCGCGGGCGATGCGGCGCCCCGTGGACATCGGCTCGGAATAGTTGAGGTACGAGTACGGCGATCCGTCGATGAAGAGATTGGTACCGGCGACGATGCGAGCGGAGATCTCCATGACGTAAAACTTCATGTCGGGCGTGATGATCGTTTCGATGCAGAAGGCGCCGAAGAGCCCCTTCGGCGGGCACAGTTCTTTGCTGACCCGAACGACCGACTCTCCCATCTGCAATGCCTCCGCCAGCATCGACTCGCGCAGGCTCAGCGGTGAGTTTCCCACGACGACGTAGGAGGGATTTACGTCCATGCCCTCTTGAGCGGCGGCGGGAATGCGGCCAAGCGAATCCACGTTCGTCTCGTACCGGCGGTCCATGCTCATGATCTCCAACGAGTCTTCCAGCAGCGAGTAGAAGTAGTGGATGTAGAGCGGTACGCCGATGATGTATTCTTGGATGACGTACCGTTCTTTGAGCGAGGCCGCCCTGGCTTCGAAATCCCGAGCGTCGCGGATGAACATGTACCCCTTCCCGCCGGCGGCACCGTAGAGTTTGACGATGACCGGGCGATCGATCTCGTCGGCGCTGCGAAACTGGCGCGGGAGCGTGAGGCCGGCTTTGGCCAGCCACTCGCGCTGGAGTTCCCGGCTGGCCTCCCAATCGAGTACCGCCTTGTTGCCGAAATACGGCAGCGTCATCTTCTTGTGTTCGTCGAGCGAGAGGTACGCGACGAACGATCCGTGCGGAACAATGATGACCTTGCGCGCGCGCAGTTCCTCCACGATCGATGGAAAATCGGAATAGCGCGGGAGGACGACGACTTCGTCGATGAATTTGAACGAGCGATACAGGCGTTCCGTCTCCCGGTTGGCGACCGCCAGGGTCTTGAAGCCTTCGTCGTGCGCCCCCTTGAGGATCTGCAGCGCGGAATGCGATCCCAAGGTTGCGATCGTGTACTCGCCTTTCATCCGATGATCGCCCTTTCTATGGCAGGATTGCACAACAGTCGTTCGACCGCCTCACGCACGCGGTCACGCGCGAGCGGCCGCCCCGCATCGTCGAAGAGCCGCCAGGCGATGAAGCGCGGCCGGCGAGGATCGGGGAGAGACGAACGTTCTTCGATCCAGGCTTCACCCGCCGCCGGTTCGCCGCCATCCAGCAGGCGCACGCGATGCTTGTTGGGATTGACGATCGCCTCGTCGCGTGCGATGCGCTCGACGAGCGCATTCGGGTCGCCTTCGTCGTCCCGTTCGTAGATCGCGGCGCGCTCGACGCGCACCGCGGCGACTCCCAAACGCTGCAAGACGCGCGCCACTGTGAACGCCTCGTTGTCGGGTATCGTGAGTTCGACCGCTACGTACCGCGTCATCCCCACCGCCCTTCGCGCACGGCCGCGGCGAACGCCGCAAAGAAGATACTCCCGCCCGACGGCGCCCACGGCGACGCCGTTCGTGCACGCAGCGGATGGTTCACATTCCATGCGTCGCGCTCGGGATGGGGCATGATCGCCAAGACGTTGCCCGCGCGGTTGGTGAGCCCGGCACACGCCAGCGCCGAACCGTTGGGAACCGCGGCGGGATCCGCTTCTCCGTCGTCGCGGACATAGATGAGCGCGAGGTGACCGTCACGCCGTATGACGTCGAGCTCCGCGTCCGCGGCGACCAGGCGCCCTTGGCCGTGGGCAGCCCACGCCGGAACGATCGCGTCCTTCGGCAACGCTGCGAGAAGCGCGCATCGTTCGGGCGGGACGACCGCCTTCAACCATACGCGACGGCAGACGAATCGCGGCACCGGGGCATTGTGCGTGAAGGCGGCCGTCGGCGTACGCACGGCCGCGGTCCCCGGTACGAGCCCGGATTCGAGGAGAATCTGCGCGCCGTTGCAGATGCCGAGAACCGGCTTTCCCGCGAGCGCGGCCTCGATGATGGAGTCCATCATGCGATCGTGCGCTGCGATCGCACCGGCGCGGATGCGATCTTCGTACGCGAAGCCCCCGGGAAGGACGTACGCGTCATAGGAATACAGCTCGCCGGCGCGACTCCAATGGACCGCTTCCGCGCGCAGCCCGCAATCCACCAAGATGCGCACCGTCTCTTCCTCGGAGTTGGTTCCCGGGAAGACCGTCACCGCGACTCGCGGCGTCATGCGAACACCTCTTCCAACGGAGCGCTCCAGCACCGGTAGAGCACCTCCACGGGAATACGTTCGCTACCGAGATCGAGCGTAGGATCGGCGGTGACCGTTCCGATCGAGGCAAGAGAGAGCCCCTGCGAACGTGCGGCGCCTTCGAACGCGGCGGCACGTTCCGCCGGGACCTCGACGACGAAGCCGGGCGCCTCGCCGAAGAGCGATTCGAGCGTACCGAGACGAGCGTCGGTCGCACCGTCGGTGAGACGAACGCCGAGGAGGTGATGCGGCGCGACGCCGGAACCGAACGCCATCCGGCAGAGCGCGACCAGCATTCCCCCGCTGCCGATCACGCGCACCGCCGAGACGCTCCCTTCGCGAACGGCCGTCGCGACGAATGCATTCGCACGCGCGCATGCGGCATGATCGACGGACGGCAGCCCTTCCGGCGCAAGCTGCAAGACGTCGTGGAGGACGCTACCCCCCAGGGCCCGCTGCGGCGCGCCGACGCGATAGAGCACGGACCCGGCACGCGTGAGCGCAGCCGAGGGAACGCGCATGACGTCGTCCACGACTCCGACGCACGCCACAATCGGCGACGGCGGCACCGCGCCTCCGGACGACGACGTATTGTGTAGGCTGACGTTACCCGAGACGAACGGAAGGCCGCACGCGCGCGCCGCATCCGCGAGACCCTCGACCGCGGCGACGAATGCGGAATGATGTTCGACCCTTCCGGGATCGCCGAAATTCAGGCAATCGGTGAGACCGAGCGGACGCGCGCCAACTGCGACGACGCATCGAACCGCCTCATGGACGGCGTGTTCGGCGCACGCGCGCGGATCGATGCGCCCGTAGCGAGGATTTCCCGCTACCGCGAGCGCGATGCCGAAGGGCGCACCGAAGATCGGTGCCAGCACGCCTGCATCCGCATCGCCTCTCGGGATCACGGTCCGGCCGCGGACCACGGCATCGTACGACCGAAAGAGCGGTTCGCGCGAACAGACGTCGCGATGGGAGAGAACGCGCTCCAGCAGTCCCTGGAGCGACTCCGGCACCGGCACCAGCACCGGCTCGCGGACCACGGCAGCCGACGTCGTGAGCGGCCGATGCTCGTGATCGTCGCGAAGCGAACCGGTCAACACGTCGATCGGCACGTCCATCACGTTCGCTCCGCGATGCCGCATGACGTACCGCCGTTCGCGCGTGACCCGGCCGATGACGACCGCCCGCGCTTCGTACGCGATCTCCGGCAAGGTGAACTCGTCGTTGTAGAGGCGCAGGAGTTCCGGCGTGAAGGCCGGCGGGACCGCCCACAACATGCGCTCCTGCGTCTCGCCGACGGCGATGACTTCGGGCGGCAGCCCCGCGACGGCCACGTTCACGCGGTCGAGCTCGATAACCGCACCGAAGCCGCCCGCCGCGCAAAGCTCGGCGGAGCATCCCATGATCCCGCCGGCACCGAGATCTTTGAACCCGACGGCGAGTCCGCGCTCGCGAATGAGCGCAAACGCCCGATAGGTCGCGCGCATCAGCACGTTCTTCAGGAACGGATCCGGGACTTGCACGGCCGCCTTGTCCGCCTCGCGATCGGCGACGTCGAGCGTCGCCGACGAAAACGACGCACCGCCGAACCCGCTGGCATCGGTCGCCTTCCCGACGAGCACGAGGTCGTACCCGTCGCCGCCTTCGGGAACGCGCGAGTGAATGATCGCCGCTTCGTCCACGAGTCCGAGCGCGATGACGTTCACGAGACAATTGTCGTCGAATCCGGCGTCGAAATACGCATCGCCGGCCAGATTCGGAACGCCGATCGCATTGCCGTAGGCTCCGATCCCGGCGACCACGCCGCGCGCGACGTGCCGCGGGTGTGCGTCCGGGCGTTCGACGCGCCCGAAGCGCAGCGCATCGGCGACGGCGATCACCTCGGCCCCCATGCAGAGGACGTCGCGCACGATCCCGCCGACCCCCGTCGCGGCACCTTCGAAAGGCACGACCTGCGACGGATGATTGTGCGATTCGTGCGCAACGACGACGGCGTAGCGCCGGCCGTCCCACTCGCCCACGTGGAGGATACCCGCATCCTCTCCCGGCCCGAGCACGACCGCAGGACCATTCTTCGGAAGTTTTGCGAGATGCGCGCGACTACTCTTGTACGAACAATGCTCGCTCCACTGCGCATCGAAGGCATGGATCTCGACCGTCGTCGGATCGCGCCCGAGGGCTGCGGCGATGCGCCGCAACTCGTCGGGACGCAAGGCCAACCCTGCCTGCGCCGCCTGCAGGCGCAGCCGCTCGTCGTCGAGTCCGATGACGAGAAAGCTACGCAAGCGTTCCGGCCGGCGGCTGAGAGGGCTGCTGCAACGCCGCATCCGCGTGCAACACCGCCGAACGCAGCGCCGCCTGCATCAGCAATACTCGGCCGTACGAGACCGTATCGTCCACGCCGAGGATCTTCGCGGCGCGCAGCGCGACCGCGCGCGGATCGTCTCGGCCGTCGAGCACCGGCGAGGCCGCGGCATATTCCAACATCTCTTTGAGTGCGCGATCTCCGACCGCCACGAACACGACGCGCATGAGGGCTGCTTCCAGCTGTTGCACCGCCTGCAGGACGAAGCCCGGGGTCGTCACGGGGTCCGCGACGCGACGCACGACGGGCAACCCGAACTGCCCCAGCGCCTGAGCAATCGCGGTTGCGGGCTCGACGTCGGCGGAGCCGGCTGCAATGACGGCGGCGGCGGCAGGGCGCATGACGGGAAAATCGCTCGTGAGATTCGCGACGCGCTCGTACGCCTCGCGCACGCGATCGAGTCCTTGCGAATCGACCGTATCGAGGTTGCGGTAGAGCTGCTTGTCGAGCATGAGCTCCTCGCGACCTTGCGGCCAGATACGCCACGCATCGTTGTCGATGACGTCGGCGAGGACCAACTGTCCCTTGCCCTCGCCTGAGACCAATCTCCCGAACTCGACTTTGAGATCGACGAGAAGCACGTTCCTGCGTCGCCACGCATGCGAGAGGATCTCGAACGTCAGGCGCGCCAGCTCGCTCATGGCCGCGACCTCGTTCGGGTCGGCGATACTGCGAGCGACGATCTCGTCGGCCCCGATGAGCGGGTCGTGCGCCGCATCGTCCTTCAAAAAGAACTCCACGACCCGCGGAACGAGCGGCGTTCCTTTCACCAGCGTCGGGTTGCGACGAACCAGCGAGCCGGCGGCGACGCCGCGCACCACGACCTCCAGCGGAATCATCGCGCAACGACGCACCAACATCTCGTTGGCGTCGTCGTCCTCACCGCCGCTGAGATAATGCGTCGGCAGACCGCAGAGATTCAGGAGGCGGAAGACCCGGGCCGTCGTTTGCGCCGCGAGGCGCCCCTTCCCAGGAATCTCATGGCGCCGCGCACCGTCGCCCGCAGTGATCGCATCCGTCTGTTTCACGACGAGCTGGTCGGGATTGTCCGGATGCTCGTAGAGGATCTTCGTCTTGCCGCGCGCGATCTCGATACCTTTGTTCATATCGTTCCCGCCGTTCGATTTCCGGCATCGAGCGTCACCTCCCGCTGCCGGGGAAAGGGCGCCAACATCGCGATCCGATCTGCGACCGCTCGCGCCCGTGCCGGCGCCGTACCGACGTGCGTGCGTGGATCGAGCATCGCCTCGATCCGATCGGCCTCCACCCACGCCGTCAGCTCCGCGTCGCCCGCAAGCAGTCGCGCGAGCGGATTCGACTCGCCGCGTCCGAGTGCGTCCCAGGCCTCCATCGCCGCGCGGCGGATGCGCTCGTGCACGGTCTGACGATCGGCGCCGTTTCGTACCGCGGCCATCATCACGGCCTCGGTCCCCGCAAACGGCCCGTACGTGCGCAGATTCTCCGCGATCTTCCGTTCGTCCACGCGCAGGCCGTCGACGACGTTCGACGCCACGGCCAGGAGTTCGTCCGCACACAGCAACGCCTCGGGTAAAATCGTTCGGCGATTCGCCGAATCGTCCAACGTGCGTTCCAAATAATTCGTAGCGGCATTCTGCCACGCGACGTCCGCGTATGCAGGCAGCAACCGCGCGAGCGAATCCAGTCGTTCGCAGAGAATCGGATTGCGTTTGAACGGCATCGCGGAGCTTCCGACTTGCTCGCGGCCGAACGGCTCGGCAACCTCACCGAAGGGCGGTGCGCTCAGGATACGCATGTCCGCCGCGAACTTGGAGAGCGACGCCCCCAAACCGGCAAGCGCGGAGAGCAGCAGGTAGTCGAGTTTGCGCGGATAGACTTGCGTCGCGACGTCGCGCGCCTGCAACCCGAATCGTTCGAGGACATAGGCCTCGATCCGCGCCGAGGCTCCCGGTGCGAGGGCTTCGTACGACGCGGCCGTTCCCACCGCTCCGCGCACGCCTTTGGCGGTCAGCGCATCGAACGCCGCTCGCAACGCCGCATCGTCGATGAGGAGATCCTGCGCGTAGATCGCAAAGCGGTAGCCGAGCGTCGTCGGTTCCGCGGGTTGGAGATGCGTGAAGCCCATGCACACGAGATCCGCATACGCACGAATCTTCTCCGCAAACCCCCGAAGCAGGCCGTGCAACCGCTCCCCGACGATCGCCAGCGCCCGCCGCAGGCGATAGATCTCCACGGTGTCCTCGACGTCCATCGAGGTCGCACCCAAGTGCAGCTTCCCGCCGCCGACCGCCGCTTGGGAGGCGAAGACTTTGATCTCCGCCATCAGGTCGTGGCGGATCTGCCGTTCGATCGCGAGGGCCGCGGAGAGGTCGATCTCGCCTGCGTGCGCGCGTACATCGTCGGCCTCTTCGTCGGTGAGGAGCCCCTCGCGGCGCTGCGCATCTGCAAGGGCGACCCAGAAGGCACGCCAGAGCAGCCGCCGCGTGCGTTCGGCGAAGAGTGCGCGCAACTCGGCGCTGCCGTACCTCCAAGAGAACGGCGAAGCGTAGGCGGTCTCGTCCATGGGGCTTCGCGACGGTTCGCTTCGCACGGCCTCGGAGCCTCGCGCCGCGCGGTTCGTTACCGTGCCCCCCGAAGAAGCGCGGCGACCTCGGCCGTCACGCGAGCGACCAACACTCGGTGGTCCTCCGGATCGGTACCCGCGCGCCCGGTCATCAATTCGGCGCACGCCTCGACGGCTAATCGGTGGGCGGCCTGCGCCGCGACCGGACCGACGCGGGCCGCGATGGGCCGCAACACGCGTTCCCGCCACGCGAGCCGTGCCGGGAGTCGGCCTCCCGGCCGAGCCGTCTCCCAGAGGGCGACGAGCTCCGAGGCGAGCGCCGAGAGCAGCGGTACCGTCGCGCCGCGAGGATCGCCGGCAAGCAGCTCCTCGGCGATCTCTATGGCAGCACCGGTGCGCCCCTCGACCACGGCACCGGCATAGCGGTACGCCTTCGGATCGCTCTCCGGCGGAAGTTCGGCCTCGACGTCGCGCTCCGAGATCGGCCGCCCGAGCAACGCCAGTTTTTGCAGGTCGTTCCGTATCGCGGCCAGATCGCGCTCTGCGCTCGCCAGTACCGCCAACGCGCGCGGTTGCAAGGATGCCCCCAGCGCCTGCGCCTCCTCGCGAATGAACCGCACGCGGATCTCTTCGGAGGCCGCGGTGTCGATGCGCAGCACCGCCCGCCCGAGTGCGGCACCCAACGGCGTCGGACGCTGCGAGCGCGGCGAGACGAGATCGCAGATCACGAGAACCGCGGTCTCCGGTACGGACGCTGCCGCCTGTACCAAGGCGTGCCTGACGGGCGCACGGAGCTCCTGGGCATCGTGAACGACGATCACCCGGCGTTCGGCGAGAAACGGCACCGTGGCGAGGGCATCGAGCACCTGCCGGATGCTCCCGGGATCTTTGAGATCGTCCGGGCGAAGATGCGCCGTATTGAGATCGCGCAGGTCGGGCGGCAGGAGTCGCTCGATCACCGTAGCCAGGACGCGCTCCGCCAAGAGACGCTCGGTTCCTTCGATCACGACGAGACGCCCGAGCGGCGGCGCCTCGTCGAGAAATGCGTAGCCCTTCATCGGCGTAGCGCCGCGATCGCCGCGAGGGACGGCCTCGACGCGAGACTCTCCAGCGACTCCTCGTACGGCGGTCGAATGATGCCGTACTCGGTGATGAAGGCCGTCACCAACCGCCCGGGTGTGATATCGAAGGCATGATTGCGCACGCGCACATCCGGCGGCGCCGTCCGGAGGCCACCGCATACCACAACCTCGTCGCCGTCGCGCATCTCGATGGGAATCTCCGCTCCGCTCGCAAGGGTCTGATCGAACGTCGATCGCGGCGCCGCGACATAAAAAGGAAGTCCATGATGGGCTGCGGCGACGGCGAGGGCGTAGGTGCCGATCTTGTTGGCGGTGTCCCCATTGCGGGCGATGCGGTCGGCGCCGACCACCACGAGGTCGATCTCTCCGCTCGCCATCGCCGAGGCAGCCGCGGCATCGACCTGGAGGACCGCCGGCACGCCCGCTCGGGCCAACTCCCACATCGTCAGTCGAGCGCCTTGAAGCAACGGACGCGTCTCGTCGACGATCACGTGCGGGTGCTTCCCGAGGCGATGGGCCTCGATCACGGCGCCGAGGGCCGTGCCGTACCCGGCGGTCGCCAGCGGCCCCGTGTTGCAGTGCGTGAGGATCCGAGCGCCTTTCGGGATGATCTCCTGCGCGGCCGACGCGATCGCCGCATCGACGGCGAGCTGCTCGCGGTGAATCGCTTGCGCCTCCGCGAGAGCGTCGAGAGCCGCCGCTACCCGATCGACGGCCCATGCGAGATTGACCGCGGTGGGGCGAGCGGCACGCACGGCCGCGATCGCCCGAGCGGCAGCGCGTTCGTCGTGCAGCGTGCGCCGCAGCAGGGCGACGCCGTAGGCCCCGAAGACGCCGATACATGGGGCGCCTCGCACCGCGAGGCTCGTGATCGCCTCGACGATCTCTTCGAGGGTCGTTGCCCGGCGGTACTCGCACCGGTGCGGAAGCAATCGCTGATCAAGATATTCGATCGCGTCGTCACACCAGCGAACGGGCTCTATCGGCGGCCGCGCGTCATTCATCCCGTCGAGAATTGCTTCACCGGGAGGTGATCTCTTGCCGCGCGCGGGATCGCGCGCGCCGTCAGACCGTCGCGGGTGCCGAGAGCGTCGAGGTGTAGCAGACGCGACAGAAGACCGGACGGTCTCCGCGCGGTTTGAAGGGCACCGTCGTCGTCACGCCGCAGGCCGCGCAGACCGCCTCGAAGGCAGGGCGCGATCCGCCGCCGTTCGGCGGTACCGCCCCGTTTGCCGCGCGGCGCGCCTGGCGGCATTCCTTACAGCGGTGCGGCTCGTTGGTGAAGCCTTTTTCGGCATAAAACTGCTGTTCGCGCGCCGAGAACAGGAACGGGCGGCCGCAGTCTTTACACGTGAGCGTCTTGTCTACCAAGGATCCAGCCTCCACGACAGGGTAGTCAGGCACTATCCGACTTTGGTCGCTCGATTTCCCCCTTTTCCCGAAGGGCCGTGCTCAGCGCCGAAATCCGGTCGGTTCGCGCTCCCTCCGCGGGGGAACGTGCAACAGCGCCGCCGCCGCGACGGCGGCCGCAAACCCCTTGTCGCCGCGGAGCGGGTCGGCACGCTCGGCCGCCTGTTCGTACGTCTCCGTCGTCAGCACGCCGAAGCCGATCGGAACGCCCGTCGCAAGCTGCACGTCCATGAGCCCGCGCGCGCACTCGCCGGCAACATAGTCGAAGTGCGGCGTCTGCCCGCGGATGACGACACCCAACGCCACGACGGCATCGTACGCCTCGGTCTCGATGATCCGCTTGCACGCCAGCGGCAGCTCGAAGCATCCCGGCACATCGAAGAGCGCGACGTCCTCGTCGCGCACACCGCACGCACGCAACGCGCGCCGTGCACCGTCGAGCAACTGGTCCGCGAGCTCGGCGTAGAAGCGGGCGACGACAATCGCAAAGCGCCTGCCGGTACAGTCCGGCACGACCACGCGCCGCTCTTCGGACGGCTTCACGATGCCTCGGCGTCGTCGAACATGTGCCCCAGCTTCTTGCGCTTGGTGGCGATGTACCGGCGATTGTGCGGCGTCGCCGCGGTGGTCATCGGAACGCGCTCGACGATCCGCAATCCGTACCCTTCGAGACCGAAGATCTTACGCGGGTTGTTGGTCAACAGTCGCATCGTCTTGACGCCGAGATCCGCCAGGATCTGCGAGCCGATGCCGTAATCGCGTTTGTCGACGGGCAACCCCAGCGCGAGATTGGCCTCGACGGTATCGGCCCCTCGATCCTGCAACTCGTAGGCACGCAGCTTGTTGGCCAGCCCGATCCCGCGACCTTCCTGGCGAAGGTAGAGGAAGACTCCGCGCCCTTCCTTCGCGATCATGCGCATCGCACCGTCGCGTTGTGCGGCACAATCGCAGCGCAGCGAGTGAAGCGCATCGCCGGTCAGGCATTCCGAATGCACGCGCACGAGGACGTCGTTGCCGGTATCGATCGCACCCATGATGAGCGCCACGTGGGTATTGCCGTCGACGGTGGACTCATAGGCAACGCCGGTCCACGTTCCGAAGGCATTGGGGAGAGCAAAGGTTGCGATTCGCTTGACGAGCTTCTCGGTGCGCATGCGGTAGGCGATCAAATCCTTGACGGTGATGAGTTTGAGGCCGTGTTTGTCGGCAAATCTCCTCAACCCGTCCAAGCGCTCCATGGTTCCGTCGTCCGCCATGATCTCGCAGATGACGCCCGCCGGATACAACCCCGCCAAGCGCGCGAGATCGACCGCGGCTTCGGTCTGCCCCGCGCGCACCAGCACGCCGCCGTCACGCGCGCGAAGCGGAAAGACGTGGCCGGGCCGCAAGAAGTCCGACGGCTTGGCGGACGGATCGACGAGCTTTCGAATGGTTGCGGCACGATCGTACGCGGAGATGCCCGTCGTCGTGATGTCGCGTGCTTCGACCGAGACGGTGAATGCCGTTTCGTGGACCGCCGTGTTGTCGCTGACCATCTGCGGGATCTGTAGTTGGTCGAGTCGCTCGCCGGTCATGGGAACGCAGATGAGGCCGCCCGCTTCTTTGCGCATGAAATTGATCGCTTCGGGCGTCACCTTCTCGGCCGCCATGACGAGATCGCCTTCGTTTTCTCGATCCTCGTCGTCGAGGACGACGACCATCTTTCCTGCACGAATGTCGGCGATCGCCTCTTCGATCGCATCGAACGGATTTCGCCCGCGCGGCGCCAACTCGGGAAAGAGCGCCGTCAGCGCCTCGAGCGTGCGATACGACGGCTCGCGCCGCCCCGCGCGCAGGTGCGAGATCGCCGATTCGGTGAGGCCCGTCCGCGCGGCGACCTCGGCCGCGGTCAGCCCCGCGGCCGCCATGGCGGCGTTCAGCCGCTCCGCGAATCCGTCCATGAGGCGAGGCTACGCCGGGGCTTGACGATTGTCAAGCGACGATCGTCTCGATCAGGGAAAGACGACGATCGGCTTGACGATTCGTTGTTCCCGCAACTCCCGATAGGCTTGCGGGGCGGCCTCGAGCGGAAATCGCACCGCCCCCACGTCGTCCGCTCGAACCAGGCCGTCCGCGATGAGGCGCAAGGCGGCCCGCGTGTCGTCGGGACCACAGGAGTAACTGGCGACCAGTCGGAGGTCGCGGAAGTAGGCGTCGTTCAGGTCCACCTCGAGCGGCGCTCCCGGTCGAAAGGGTGTGAAGAGGACGACCGTCCCACCCGGACGGGTGGCCGCGATCGCATGGCGGAGCGCGGCGGCCTCGCCCGGCCCGCAGATCGTCACGTCGGCGCCTCCACCGTCGTCGAACATGCCGAGCGCATCCTCGGGCGAGCAAGCGCGCGCGCCGTTGCGTTCCGCCAGCGCGCGCCGATCCTGCCGGTAGTCGCTCGCGACGACGCTCGCTCCGAGCACCGTCGCCGCGCGAACGTGTAGTTGGCCCATCACCCCGGCCCCGACGACGTACAACGTCTGACCGGCTTGGAGCCCGCCGCGCCGGAGCGACTTCATCACACAACCGAGCGGCTCGACCAACGTGGCGTCTTCGTAGGAAACGCCCTCGGGCAACACCAGCGTATCGCCCAGGTTCTCGCGCGGGACGCGCACGTATTCCGCCAAACCTCCCGGGTCGAGATGCGTCGCGCGCCAGGTCGCGCATTGCACGTAGTCTCCGCGCGCGCACGAGGCACAGGCGAAACACGGCGCGTGGTGGTGCAGAGCCACGCGATCACCGGGACGGAAGGCCCGTCCGCCGTCGTCGCGCGGCGAATCTCCGGAGCCCACGGCGACGACGTCGCCCGCCGGTTCGTGTCCCAGCACGAACGGAGCCTTGCGCCGCACGTACCAATCCATGATCTCACCCGAGCAGATACCGCAGGCACGAATCCGCACGAGCAACTCTCCTGGCCCGGGTTGCGGAACCGGACGTTCGTCCACGCGCACGTCCGTCGTATCGTACAGAACGACGACGCGCATCGTGCGGGGCACGGCGCTCATGGTTCGATCGCGATCTTCACGCCGAAGCCGCGGTCGAGGAGTTCGAACGCGCGCGCGATCTCCGGGAGCGGCATCCGCCCGCTGATCAACCGCGTCACGGGCAGAGCACCGGCGCAGAGCAGCTCGTAGGCACGCCGAACCGCCGCTCGTCCGAAGTGAAACGGACTGATCAGACGCAACTCGTCGTAATGCAACCGAGCGGCCGAAAACGAAACCGTCGTATCGGCCGGCAGGCCGCCGAAGAACGAGACGGTGCCGCCACGGCGCACGAGCGAGGGCGCGTACTCCCACGCTGCGACGGTTCCCGTACATTCGACGGCGGCATCCGCGCCGTCGCCGTTCGTGAGGGCGGCGAGATATGCCGACGGATCGCCGCTGCGTGCATCGACCACGTGCGCAAGGCCGAGGTCGCGCGCGAGTGCGAGGCGTTCGTCGCGCCGGCCGACCAGAATGGGCTCCCATCCGTACGCGCGCGCGACGAGCGCGTGGAGCAGACCGAATCCTCCGTCGCCGAGGATCGCTACGTGCGAGCCCGGAGCAAGGCGGAGGGTCTCGATCGAATGCACCACGCAGGCGAGCGGCTCGAGGAATGCCGCCTGTTCGTAGGTGAGGTGCGCCGGCTTTCGGAAACAGTTGACCGCGACGATGCGTGCAGGCACGGCGATATAGTCGGCATAGGCACCGAGGATCTTGGTGTTCATCACCGAGCTGCACAACTCTTCTTGCCCGCCCAGGCACCATCGACAGTCGCCGCACGGCGAAGAATGGACGCACATGACCGCATCGCCGGGCGCGAAGTCGCGCACACCGTCGCCGATCGCCGCCACGTCGCCCGAGAACTCGTGACCGAACGGCGTCGGAAACGGCATCTGCGGATGACCCCGGCGGTAGGCTTTCACGTCGGTACCGTCAGTCAGCGCCGCGCGCACCCGGACGACGAGGCCGCCGGGCTCCGGCACCGGGATCGGAACGTCGCGCAGCTCGATGGTTCCGGGAGCAACTAGGAATGCGGCGCGCATCGTCGCGGCGGTAGGATTCACGGCTCGGCATGGAGCGCCGGGCGTGCCTGCGCGCTGGTTCCCGCCGCCTCCAGGAGGGCGGCGCGCAGCTCCGGCGGGAGCGGGCGGCTCTTCTTCATCGCGCGATCGATGCACGCGACCGTCAGTGTGAGGACCGCTCCGACGTCTCCGGTGCGTTCGTTGAAGAAGACCGTCTTCCAACGAATGCTCGACGCACCGACGCGTTCGAGATGCGTGCGTAAGCGTATCCGATCGTCCATGAGCGCCGGCGCATGATACTCGGCCTCTGCGCGGACGCGCGGGAGCCAAACGTCAAAACGTTCGAAGATCTCCGTGTACGGATACCCCAGTTCGCGGAACATCTCCATCTCGGCGCGTTCCGCCATACGCCAGTATGCCGCAAAATACATGATGCCCGCGATATCGACGTCGGCCCACTGTACCTGCGCGCGCGTCTCGAAGAGGCGCGCACCGGCCGGAACGACGTCTCGATACTTCATCGCGATGCCTCCAATGTATTCCGCACGTATCGTGCGAGCGGATCGGCTTCCAGGTTGACCCGACTGCCGATCGGCCGAAGGCCGAGCGTGGTACGCACGAGGGTCTCCGGAATGAGCGCGATTTCGAACCATCCCGTTCCGGCGCGCGCCACCGTCAGGCTCACGCCGTCGACGGCCACATAGCCCTTCTCGGTAACGAAGGGCTGAAACGACGGCGGTACGCCGATCCGAACGCGCTCACCGAGGCCCTCCTCCCGGCGCTCGAGCACCTCTGCCGCGGCATCGACGTGGCCGTAGACGAGGTGACCGCCGATGCGGTCGCCGATACGCAGCGAGTATTCGATATTCACGCGCTCCCCGACGATGAGCTCGCCGAGCGTACTGCGCTCGAGCGTCTCCGGCACGACGTCGAATGCGATGCGATCTCCCTCGATCGCAATCGCGGTCAAGCAGACGCCGTTGACGGCGATGGAGTCGCCGCGATGCGGGCACTCCCGCGCAACGCCCTCGCATTGCACCACCAGTCGCACGCCGCCCTCGCCGCGCGCGTGCTCGCGCACCGTTCCCGCATAGGCAATCAGACCGCTAAACATCCTCGATCGGCCCCGAGATCACGACATCGTCGCCCACCCGCTTGATGGTATCGAACCGCACGCGGATCCCCATCGTTGCAAGATCGCTTCCGGCCAGCACCGGAACCGCGCCGTCGGCTGCGAGAAAGGTCGGCGCGATCGCCCAGTAGACGCGATGAACCAAGCGCTCAGCCAGCAACCTCGCCGCCAACGTGGGACCGCCCTCGCAGAGGATGCTGTAGATCTCGCGCTCGCGCAGGGCACGCATCGCCGCGCGAAGATCGAGCCGAACGTCGCCGGCACCGCCGACGTAGAGCACGTCCGCCACGCCTTCGAGGGCGGAGAATCGCTCCCGTGCACCGAGCGGCGCCAGCACGATCGTCGGCGCATATCCCTCCACGGGTTCGAAGAGATGCGCCGACGCCGGAACGGCGTCGGTCTCACAGGCGACGATGCGCACGTACGGCCTCCTTCGTGCCCGCGGTGGGCGCACCGTCAGCAACGGATCGTCCACGCGCACCGTCCCCGCCCCGACCATCACGGCGTCGTGCACGGCACGCAGCTCGCGGACGTAGAGACGCTCCTCGTCGCACGTCAACCACTGCCGAACACCTGAAACCGAGGCGATGCGACCGTCGAGCGACATCGCCATCTTCAGCACGAGGTACGGCGAGGCACCGATCCATCGCGCGAATGGTTCCACGAGTCGCGCACAGCGCGGGTCGTCCTCGAGATCGACGACGACACCGGCAGCACGAAGGCGCTCCATCCCCCCGCCGGCAATGGTCCCGTTGGGATCGCGCACGCCGACGACCACCCGGCCGATGCCGGCGGCAATGAGTGCATCCGTACACGGGGGCGTTCGTCCGTAATGGTTGCACGGCTCGAGCGTGACGTATGCGGTCGCGCCGCGCGCATCTCCGGCCATCCGTAATGCCGCGACCTCTGCGTGGGGCATTCCGGCCGCCGCGTGATATCCTTCACCGAGCACGACACCGTCGCGAACGATCACGCATCCGACCGGAGGATTGGGTGCCGTCTCGCCGAGAGCACGCCGAGCGAGTTCGAGCGCGCGCTCGAAAAAGAGCCGATCTGCCCCGAGCGACCGAGGCGACCTCATGATTGGACGAGCCGCCCCGGATCGGCGACGGCGACGACATAGGTCGAGGCGACGATTGCTCCCGCGGCACGTACGACCGAGGCGCAATCGCGCAAGGTAGCGCCGGTGGTGCAGACATCGTCGAGCAATGCCACGCGCATACCGGGATGGAGGATCTCCGAACAGACGAAGCGGCCGCGCGCGGCGAGGCGTAGCGTCCGCGTGCGCCCGCGTTGGGCATCGGAACCGCGGCGGCGAAGAGCCGGCAACCACTCCGTCTCGCCGAATCCGGCGACCGCACGGGCCAACTCGATACATCCATCCAGACCCCGTAGCCGGCGGCGGCGGTGCGTCGTCGGAATGGGCACTAGGAGCGTCTCCGTCGGAATGATTGCATTCAGGCGCACCGCGAGCGATCGGATCACGTCGCGACGACCTCGTTTGATCGCGAGCACCGCCGCCCGTAGCGAGCCGTCGTATCGCCCGAGTGCCGTGACCGAGACTCCCTCGCCGATGGAACGTCGTACCGGCGGTCGCGGCGGGAAACATACGGCGCACAAACCGTCACCGGGACGATGACAGGCCGCGCATCGCGGCGGAAAGAGCGCAGCGATCCATTCCATCCTGCGCGACGTTCCCGCGGGGTCGCACGATCGTCAAGGAGCGGGTGCAGGTTCAGGATCCTCTTCCGCCACGATCGCGCCTTCGAGCACGGCGCCGGCGGGAACCGCGTAACCTGCGCCGACGATCACATCGCGGAGCACCGCTCCGCGGCCGATCCGCGCGTGCGACCAGACGATACTCCCCTCGATGCGCGCTCCGTCCTCGACGACCGCATGATCGCCGATGACCGTCGGACCGACGAGCCGAGCTCCGGTCTCGACGCGAGCGCCGGCGCAGACGCGCACCGCACCGTCGATCTGCACGTCGTCGGCGAGCTCGACGTCGGAGTCGCATCCCGTCGGCCGCACACCCGGAAGCCGGACGCGTCCTTCGAGGACGTCGCGCGATGCTCGCCGGTATTCGCTCGGCGTGCCGATGTCGCACCAATACGCATCACGTGCGACGAAGGCGTAAAACGGTGCACCCTCCGCCTGCAACGCAGGAAACGCCTGCGAACCGAAATCGTGGAAGACGCCCTCCGGAATCCGCCGGAGCATCGCGGGTTCGAACAGATAGATTCCCGTATTCACCAGGCGGCTGCGCTCCGTACCGGGATCGGGTTTTTCCTGAAATCCGACGATCTTTCCGTCGGTATCGCAGACCACCACGCCGTAGTGCCGAACGTCGTCTCGTTCGACGACCGCAATGGTCGCCAGCGCACCGCGCTCGCGATGGAATGCCAGCATGCGGTCCAGCGGAAGATCGGTCAGATCGTCGCACCCCACGACGGCGAACGTTCCGTCGCTCAGGAAGCGCTCCATCTGTTTGACCGCACCCGCACTCCCCATGAGGACGGGCTCGTGGAGGTACTCCAGATGCACGCCGAAGCGGCTGCCGTCGCCCAACGCGTCCACGACCGCCTCCGCATGGTAGTGCACGTTGATCGCGATCTCGCATATGCCGTACGAGGCGAGATAGCGAATGACGTGCGCTGCGTTCGGCTCGCCCGCAACCGGCACGAGCGGCTTGGGTACGCGTTTGGTCAGAGGATACAGCCTGGTGGAAAGACCTCCCGCCAGGATCATCGCCTTCATGCGGAGTCTCGTCTCCTCGTCGTCAGTGCTCGCACCGCTTCGTCGTAGGCGGCCAGAAGCACGAACCGTGGAAGGGCCATTTGGCGCCGCCAACGGGACGGTTCCTTCACGAGACGGTAGAGCCACTCCAGGCCCGCCCTCCGCCATGCCGGCGGAGCGCGCCGCACCGCACCCGCAAGGACGTCGAACGAACCGCCGACGCCGATCCCCGCGCCGCAACCGGTCTGCTCCAGATGCTCGGCCAACCAGTACTCTTGGCGCGGCGATCCCATGCCGACGAACAGCAACCGCGCCCCGCTGGCGGCGACGGCGCGGGCGATCTCCGCCGACTGCTCCTGCGGAAAATATCCGTGGGAGGTTCCCGCAACGGGAAGCCCGGGATAGCGTGCCTGCAGACGCGCGGCTGCGCGCTCGGCAATGCCGGGCGCGCCGCCCAACAAGAAGATCGGAACGCCCTCGCTCGCACACAGCGCACAGAGGCGCTCCATCAACTCGATGCCGGTGACGCGTTCCCGAAGCGTCGCACCGCGTCGCCGCGCCACCGCGAGAACGCCGACCGTATCGCAGACGACCAGCGCGCTCTCGTTGACGATCTCACGGAAGCGTCGATCGTGGAGCGCGTGGACGACCATCTCGGTCCCGAGCGTCACGATCCGCGCGGCATGCCCGTCGCGTGCCCATTGCAGGATCATCCGCGCCGCACGGTCGGCATCCACATCGTCCACGCGGCATCCCAAGACATCGACCCGTCGCACCACGATTCAGCCGGCCGCGAGCACCTGCCGGTACGGTTCGAGCAAGGGGCGCAGTCGCGCTGCAGCCTGCTGCGGCATCGCATCCAACGGCAACCGGCATTCGCCCACGGCGAAACCGAGTTCGCGCATCGCGAATTTGATCCCGATGGGGTTGGTAACGGCGAAGAGCGCATCGATCAACGGCAAGAGATCCGCGTGGATCCGCGCCGCTTCGTCCACTCTCCCAGCGCGATACGCGTCGACCATGCGGCGGTACTGCGGAGCGCAGAGATGCGAGGCGACGCCGACGACGCCGTCCGCTCCCATTGCCAGCGACGGCAGAAAGAGATGGTCGTCGCCCGCATAGACACGAAAGTGTGCGGGACGATCGCGCAGGATCAGGCCGATCTGCTTGAGGTCACCGCTGGATTCCTTGACGCCGGCGATGTTCTCGTAGCGCGCCGCGAGCGCGAGCAACGTCTCCGGAAGCATGTTGGCCGCCGTACGACCGGGGATGTTATAGACGACGACCGGGAGGTGCGTCGCCTCGGCGATCGCCCCGAAGTGGGCGAGCATTCCGCTTTGCGGAGGCTTGTTGTAGTAGGGAACGACCGCCAGCGCGACATCGGCACCGGCGGCTTGCGCCTCCCGTACCGCCGCGACGGATCCCCGCGTATCGTTCGTTCCGACGTTGGCCCACACGGCCGCTCGGTCGCCGATCTCGTCCTTGACGGCCTCCACGAGCGCACTGCGCTCGCGCGCGTCCAACGTCATGCCCTCGCCCGTCGAACCCGCGACGAGGATGCCGTCGTTGCCGAGATCGACCAACCGCCGTGCCAAGGCGCGCGCGGCGGTGATATCGAGCGCGCCCGACGCGTCGAATGGAGTGACCATCGCGGTCACGATCGTTCCTGGATGATTCATCCCGTCTCTGCTCTCCTGCCGAGTCCGAAGTGATCGTGCACGACCTGCTCCGCTCGTGCCGCGTATTCCTCCGGCACGAGAACGGAGATCGTGATGTGGCTATCGGTGGCATGGACGATCGGGATGCGCGCTCCGGCGAGCGCGGAGATCACGGCGTGTACCACGCCGGGGCGGCCGCGCATACCCGCCCCGATCACCGACAATTTCGCGCACCCGTCGCGCCGTTCGTGCGGCATGCTCGCTTCCCGCAGGATCGCGGCCACCTCTGCCGCATGCCGCCCGTGCACCGCGAACGCGATCCCTTTCCCGTTCAGCGCGACCTGGTCGATGGAGATTCCCGAGGCGGCGATGCGTCCGAGAACGCCGACCGTCGCGTCGTCGTATGCGGCGCCGCTTTCGCGCTCGACGTGTACCCAGCTCATGGGAGCGGTGAGCGTGACACCCGTGACGGGCCGTCCGGAGACGGTCGTGTCGTCCACGATCGTACCGACACCGCTGCGAACGTCGCGAATCGCGTACGGAACGCCCCGCTCGTGGGCAAGGTGCGCGGCACGGTGATGCATTACGCGCGCACCCAGGTGCGCGAGTTCGCTCATCTCTTCGAACGTCACGCGCGCGATCGTCTCCGCGGCGGAGATACGCCGCGGATCGGCGGTCATCACTCCCTGCACGTCGGTGTAGATATCGATGCGCTCCGCACCGAGCGCGCTCCCCAGCGCGATGGCGGTCAAATCGCTGCCTCCGCGGCCGAGCGTCGTGATCGTTCCGTCGTCCGCCGCACCCTGATATCCCGCCACGACCGCAACGGCACCGCGATCGAGAACGGCGACGACGGAAGACGGATCGATCCGGCGGATCGCGGCGTTCCCGTGCCGGCCGTCCGTCCGGATCCCCGCTTGCGCGCCGGTGAGGGCACGGGCCTCGATGCCGGCGGCACGCAGCTCCTGCGCGAAGACCGCCGCCGCGAGCATCTCTCCGCAGGCGGCGGCGAGGTCCGCGTTCGGAGATCCGTCGTCGCCGCCGACTAGTGCGAGGAGCGAATCGGTTGCGTACGGCGCCGGAGCGCGCCCCATCGCGGAGACCACGGCAACGACCGCATACCCGTCGTCGCGCGCCTGCGCCACTCGTTCCGCAGCGAGCGCGCGCACCTCGGCATCGGCCATGGAGGTCCCGCCGAACTTCAACACGGCGATCCGGCGCACGGGGGTCACGTTCCGATCTCCGCCGCCGACAAGACGCGTTCCAACAGCTGCACCGCCGGCGCCGCCGCGCCCGCTCGCAATTGGTCGCCGACCGCCCACAGAGCGAAATGCCGACCGGAATCGTCCACGCTCCGCAGCCGCGCTACGTGAACGAGGTCGGTGCCTTCGACGTCGCGCGGCGTCACGATTCCGGTTTCATGGAACACCACGTGGCCGGCGCTCCGGTAGCATCCGGCGAGGTCATCCGACGCGACGCGGCGTTCCGTCTCGGCGACGATCGCCAGCGCATGCGCGGTACGAACGGGGACGCGCACGCACGTCGCCGCGATCCATAGGTCGGGGAGCGCGAGAATCTTGCGCGTCTCCGCGCAGACCTTCCGTTCTTCGACGGTCCATCCTTCGGCATCCGGCTCGCCGACCAGCGGAACCACGTTACGCGCGAGCGGTGCCGCGAAGACACGCGCCGGCGGATCCTGCCGCCCCTCGGCCAATGCGCGCTCGCCGGACTCCAACTCGTCGAGTCCGGCGCGGCCCGCGCCGCTCGCGGCTTGATAACTTGCGACCGTCACGGAACGCAATCCGGCCGCATCGCGCAACGGCTTGAGAGCCGCGGAAAGGATGATGGCCGTGCAGTTGGCAACGGGAAACAATCGGACTCCGGGCATCAGTGCGGCGTCGTTGATACCGGGGACGACGAGCGGAACGTCATCACGCAAGCGAAACGCGGCACTGTTGTCCACGACGACGACGCCGCGCTCGACGAGCGAGGGTGCATACGAGAGCCCCGCATCCTCGGAACTCGCGAAGACGACCGCATCGTAGGCGGCGAGTGCCTCCGCCGTCACGGGGTGCACGGGATAGGTTCGTCCCGCAAACTCGATGCCGTGCTCGTGCGCCCGTGACGCGAACAAACCCAACGAGGAAACCGGAACGTTGCGCTCTTCGAGGAGGCGCACGATGGTCCGTCCGACCGCGCCGGTCGCGCCGACGACGGCGAGACGCACGCCGGTCACCATTCCAAGACGGCCTCCAAGCCAACGTGCAAGCCACGCAACGATCGAACGCGGCGAAGCGCAAGGAGCATTCCGGGGACGAACGCCTCGCGCGAGAGCGCGTCGTGTCGAATCGTCAGCACCTCGCCGTCATTGCCGAAGAGCACTTCTTGATGAGCGACCAATCCCCGAAGGCGCACGCTGTGAATCGGGATGGAGCCCTCGCGCCGCTCGCGGATGCGCTCGGCGGTGAGCTTGGCCGTACCGCTGGGTGCATCGCGCTTGCCGTCGTGATGGAGCTCGATGATCTCGACGCCGTGGAACCACCCCGCCGCGTCACGCGCGAAGCGCATCATCAGCACCGCCCCGATCGCGAAGTTGGGGACCAGCAATCCGCCGATTCCTCGGCGCTCCAAAACGGAACGCAGCCGTTCGCGCTCGTCGTCGCCCCAACCGGTCGTGCCGACCACCGGAGCGACGCCGTGTTCCGCCGCCTGCACGACGATCTCGACGCTCGCAGGATGAACGGTGAGGTCGAGCAGGAGATCCGGCCGTTCGCGCTCCAGCAACTCCGCGATATCGTCGTAGATGTGCTCGGATGGGGACGCCGCTCGCGCCAATCCGCCGCAGACGTCGAAATCTCCGGCACGCTCGAGTGCCGTGCGCGCGACGGTCCCCATTCGCCCCCGGATCCCCGCGATCGCGACCCGGATCGCAGCCGAGCGTGGCGTTTCGTCAGATCTTTTCGAGGGGGGCATATTTCAGCATCAACATCTTCTGCCCGACATTGGGGAAATCGATCGTCACCAGACCGTCACCCCCGGCTCCGACGACGTTGCGGATCACGCCTTCTCCCCATTTCGGATGGCGCACGCGATCGCCGACGGCGAGGTCCATGCGCATGCCGGCACCGGCCGTCTCGTGGATCACGGCCTCCCGCCATCGCGTACCGGCCGGTCGCAGCGGCTGAGCCTCCGCATCCTCGACTTCTTCCACGCCCTCGATTTCGTCGAGGAAACTCGACGGCCGATACGCATAGACATTCCCGAACAGCGTGCGGCGCTGAGCATAGGTCAGGTAGAGGCGCTCCATTGCCCGCGTCATCCCGACGTACGCGAGACGCCGTTCCTCTTCGATGCCGTGTTCCTCGTCGGCAGCGCGCGCGTGCGGGAGCAGCCCTTCTTCCATGCCGGTGAGGAAGACGGTTGGATATTCGAGCCCCTTGGCGGCGTGAAGCGTCATGAGCGTCACGTACGATGAATCCGCATCGAGGGTATCCAGATCGCTGATCAAGGCGACGTTCGCCAAAAATCCACTCAGCGTCGGTTCCGGGTCGGATGACTCATACTCGCGTGCGACGCCCACCAATTCCTGAAGGTTTTCCATGCGCGCACGCGCTTCGGCCGTCTCTTCGCTGCGCAGTTCCGCGAGATACCCGCTCTCTTCGAGCGTGCGTACGAGGAGATCGGCGACACCCAACCGCTCCGCATCCCTGCGGAGTCCGTCGATGAGTGCGGCGAAGCGCTCGAGCTCCCGCAGCTTCTTCGGTGCCGCTTCTTTGAGAAACGCCGGGTCGGCGACGGCCTCCCCCAGCGACCGGCGCGCCGCATCCGCCGCACGCATCAACCCGGCGAGGGTCTGGTCGCCGATACCGCGACGGGGCACGTTGACGATGCGCTTGAACGCGACCGCATCGTTCGGGTTGGCGATGTAGCGGAGATAGGCGAGTGCGTCCTTGATCTCGGCTCGCGCGTAAAAACCCACGCCACCGACCACCTTGTAGGGGATCCCCTCCGCCATGAGCGCTTCTTCGAAGACGCGCGACTGGGCATTGATGCGGTAGAGAACGAGGAAATCGCGATACGCCGCACCGTCTCGTATGGCTTCCTTGATGCGATCCACGACGAATCGGGCTTCGTCCCGCTCGGTGGTCGCCGCATAGACGCGAACCGGTTCGCCCGCGCCGCGGCGCGTGAAGAGTCGCTTGGGCGCCCGCAGCGTGTTGTGCGCGACGAGCGCGTTGGCGGCATCGAGGATGCGCTGTGTACTCCGGAAGTTCTCCTCGAGCGTAAAGACGGCAGCACCGGGAAAGTCGTGCTCGAACCGCAGGATCATCCGGTGATCGCTTCCGCGCCACGAATAGATGGACTGATCGTCGTCGCCGACGACGGTGATGTTGCGTTCCGGACCGGTAAGCAACGTCAGTAACCGATATTGCGCGGGATTGACGTCCTGGTATTCGTCGACCAGGATGTATCGAAACTTTCCGTGATACCGAGCGCGAACCTCGACATCCGATTCGAGCAGTTGAATCGTCTTTCCGATGAGATCGTTGAAGTCGAGTGCGTTCGACTCGGCCAGGCGGCGCTCGTACTCGCGATAGACGTTCGCGAGCCGCTCCCCCATGAAGGACGTCGCACCCTCCGCATAGGCCTCGGGATCGAGCAGAGCGTTCTTCGCGCGATCGATTTCGACCAAGCACGCTCCCGGCGCGAGGCGGCGATCGTCGTAGTCCAGATAGTCGAGGATCTCTTTGAGGATCGCGCGCTGATCGGTCTCATCCACGATGACGAAGCGGGGATCGATACCCGCGCGAGCACCGTCGCGCCGGAGGATGCGCACGCACGTCGCATGGAACGTCGCGGTCCACAAGCGCGCGGCGGCGGCACCGACCATGCGCTCCAAGCGCGCCCGCATCTCTCCCGCCGCTTTGTTGGTGAACGTCACGGCGAGGATCTGGTCCGGTGAGACTCCGCGCTCCGCGAGGAGGTAGGCGATCCGATGCGTCAGGACCCGCGTCTTGCCGCTACCGGCGCCGGCAAAGATGAGGCACGGACCGTCGCATGCGCGCACGGCCGCCTCCTGCACGTCGCTTAGGGGATGCGTCTGCAGTATCATGGGATATCGCTTCGTTCGCCGTGTGAGCCGGTTCGGCCTGGGGCGGCGTTACCGCCCGAGTCAGCGACCGACGAGGCTGCGACGATCCGACGGAATCGCGCGGGCCAATGCGACGGCCGCCGCGAGATAGGCGAGCGTGGATTCCGCTCCCATGTTGCGATTCACGCCGTCCACCTCGAGGCCGTCGTAACAACCGCCGCCGCGGACCATCACCGCCCCCGCGGTATTGCGTCCGAAGTACCAATCGTAGGCGACGAGCGCTCGCCGCAGGTGGATCGCGTCGCCGACGATCGTATGGGCCGCCAACTCCGCATCCACCATCGCCGCCGCTTCCAGCGGTTGCTGCGCGTAGCGTGCCCGGTGTCCACCGCGCCGATACCAGCCCGCATTCCCGATCGGCACGAACCGCTCGCCCTCGAAGACGACCCCTTCGTAGAACGCAAGGCTCCGGCGTCCGGCGTCGAGATACCGCTCGTCGGCGAGCACGGCTCCCGCCCGCAACAGCGCTTCCGGAAGCCGCGCATTGTCGTACGTCAGCACGTCTTCGAACCAACACCACGATGCATCGGCATACTGCGTCCATGCCCCATGGAGATCCGCGGCGAGCGCGGCGAGCGCCGTACGGATGCGAGGCTCGTCCGTCGTGCGAAGCGCCGCATCGAGACCGAGCACCGCGAACGCTTCGGCACGCAGATATCTCAAGCCGTCGATTGCGCCCAGTGCGCGGAGCAGGAGGGCGCGTGCGACCCGCCGGTGTGCGGAATCCGGCGAAGCGCCCATCGTGATGCCCAGTGCCCAGATCGCTCGCCCGTTGCTATCGGGCGATCCAACCGCTTCCAGCCAGCGACGATCGTAGCCGAGGAAGTTTCGAAAGCGACCGTCGTCGCATTGGGCGTCGTGGAGAAAAGAGAGGTACGTCTTCTCCATGCGCGCGAGCCGCTCGTCGGCCGGCCGTCGTGCGCGATATCCCAGCGTGACGATCAAGGCGCGCGCGACATCGTCCGTACAGTATCCCGTCGAGCGGTTCGGCACCGTCTCGACGGCATGCTGGATCACGCCCACGTCGTCGGTGAGCGCGATCAGATGATCCAACGGCGGAAGCTCGCGCATCTCAGGCAGGTACCGCTGCGACGCTTGCCCGCGGGGCCAACGAGCAGAAGAGACGCCCGTATTCGGCGGCGACGTGCGTCCACGTCATCTGACGTCCGAAACGATAGGCCCGTCGTTCGACGGCGCGGCGCAGGACCGGATCGTCCAGGAGCGCGAGCACGTTCCGCGCGATCGACGATGCATCACGGAACTCGCAGAGGAGGCCGCGACCGTTCGCGAGCAGCTCCCGCGCATAGAGGTACGGTGTCGAAACGATGGCCTTCCCGCACCCGACCGCATAGGCCAGGGTGCCGCTCACGATCTGATCGGGGTTCAGGTACGGCGTCAAGTAGACGTCGGTCGCTTCCAGGTACCCGACCAGCTCTTCGAACGAGAGATATTTGTCGATCAGGCGCACGTTGTTCTCGAGGCCGTAGGCGTGGATCATCTCCTGCAGCGACGCACGATAGGACTCGCCTTCATGGCGGCGCACCACCGGATGCGTCTCGCCGAGGATCAAATACAAGACTTCGGCATGGCGCGGAACGACTTCGCGCATCGCTTCGATGGCATACTCGAGCCCTTTCCCACGATTGATGAGTCCGAAGGTCGAGATCACCGTACGCTGGCCGATCCCAAACGATGCCTTCGCCTGCGCGGTATCGCGGAACGGCACGTCCGGCACGCCATGATGCACGACGCGCAATTTCGACGGGTTCACTCCGTACGTCTGCTCGAGCAGCATGCGTCCCGTTTCGGAAAGCGCGACGGTGAGGTTCGAAAACCGTACCAGTTCACGCGTCACCTCGAGTACCTTGGCATCCGGCCTCGGTAGGACCGTATGCAACGTCAGCACGATCGGCTTGCGAACCTGACGGACGAGATCGAGCAACCACTCGCCCCATTCGCCGCCAAACAGCCCGTACTCGTGCTGGATGTTGAGGATCTCCGCCGGATGGGCGTCGATCGAGGCCGCCGCCTCGCTGTACGATGCCCGTTCCTGCTCCTGGAGCCGGGCGATCACCTCCGGTGGATAGCGGCGTAACTCGCCGCCCGGCTCGTCGACCGCCACTACGGCGCTCCGCGTGCCGAAGACGCGATCGAACGCATCGACCATGTCCTTCGTGAATGTCGCGATCCCGCATTCGCGCGGCGGATACGATCCCAAGAAGAGCACGCGCGGGACGGTTGGGAACGACGACGGCTCGTGCATCGCTTCGGACCTCCTGCCAACGACGACCCGAAACGACCCGGTCGGGTTGCAGGAGGGCCCTGCCGAGGCTACCCGACGGGAGTCGCCGTCTCGGGCGCGACCTTGCTTCCCGGCGGGAGGACGCTCCCCGGGGCGATGACGGCATCGTGCCCGACGACGCAGCCGGCCCCCAAGACGGCACCCGCCCCGATGCGGGCGCGGCTGGCGACGATCACCTCTTCCAGCCGTGCTCCGGGCTCCACGATCACCTCGTCCCAGAGGACGCTCTCTCGAACGACGGCATTCGCACCGATCCGACACCGTGGTCCGATCACCGCATTCGGGCCCAAACGCGCGCCGGGCTCCACCTGAACGCTCTCGTCGATGTGGACGGGCGGTACGACCTCGACGCCTGCGGGAAGCCCGGACGCTCCGGGGCCCGTCAGCCCCGGCTCGATGCGCAGCGACAGGGCACCGCTGAGGATATCCCGGTGCGCCGCAAGGTACTGCTCCGGACGGCCGAGATCCATCCAGTAGTCGTCGGTCGTGTACGCATAGAGAGGCCGACCGGAGGCGATGAGCGCGGGGAAGGTCTCCCGTTCGATCGAGACGGGGCGCCCCGCCGGGATGGCGTCGAGCACCTCGGGTTCCAGCAAGTACGTACCGGCATTGATCTCGTTCGTCGGCTCGGTGCCGCGCGGCGGCTTCTCGACGAAGGCCGTGATGCGACCGCTCTCGTCGTGCACGACGCAGCCGAACGCGGAAGGGTCGTCCACACGTACCAGATGCAAGGTGCCGATCCCGCCGCGCTCACTGTGATACCGGTACATTGCGCGCAGGTCCAAGCTCGTGAGGATGTCGCCGTTCAATACGAAGAACGGACCATCCACGTACCGCTCGACGTTTTTCAGGGCCCCGGCCGTTCCGAGCGGCGTCTCTTCGATGACATAGACGAACCGCATCCCGAACCGCGAGCCGTCGCCGAAGTAGTCGGTGATCGCCTCGGGAAGGTAGCACGCGGGGAAGATGACGTCGCGAATTCCGGCCTCGTAGAGTCGCTCCACGGTGCGCGCGAGGAACGGAACGTTCATCAGCGGCACCATGGGCTTCGGAGTCACGTACGTCAACGGGCGAAGGCGCGTTCCCTCACCACCGACGAGGACGATGGCCTGCATGCTCGGATGGCTTCTCGCGGCGGCGTGACCCTCCTTGCCCGCGCGCCGGAAGGGGATCCGAGGGCCGGTGGTCGTATAGAGCCGCGCCGGTCCCGGGTCGTCTAACGGTAGGACAGCAGGCTCTGAACCTGCTTATCGTGGTTCGAATCCATGCCCGGGAGCCAATGGCCCTATCGTCTAGAGGCCTAGGACGCCGCCCTCTCACGGCGGTAACGCGGGTTCGAATCCCGCTAGGGCTACCATCTTCTTCCGCCGTCATTGCATCGCGAGGCGGAGGACGGTCGCACCTCCCGCGCCGATCGTGAGAGTCGTGAGCACGACCGCGACGACGGCGACGATGACCTCTCCCGCATGCACGATGTCGCCCGGTAACGAGAGCGCGAGCGCCAGCGGTAGGGCACCGCGTACCGCGGTGACGACCGCGACCGCGCGCCACCTCCGCTGCACGCGCACAGATGCAGGTGCCGGAAGCGCGGCGACCAGCACCATTCGAGAGAGCACGACGCCTCCGACCGCAGCGGCGGCGAGACGCCAATCGGTCGGTGCGTGGACTCGCGCGACAGCGGCTCCGGCGAGCGCGAAGAGGACCACGCTCATCACCGCGTCGGCAGCGCGCCAAAAGACATCGACGCGTTCGTCCCGTTCGTCATCACCGCCTCGGCCTTCTACGGACCGCATCGTCAGCGCGCAGATGACGACGGCGAGGACTCCGGAGCCACCCGCGATCCCCGACGCATAGGCCGCGTATGCGGCAGCGAGGGTGATCGCAACCGCGACGATCGGACCGCTCGCCTGGCGCAAGGCCGCACCGGCAGCGATACCGATGAGGCCGCTCGCCGCCACGGCGATCGCGATGCCGGTTGCATCGCGTGTGATCGCCGGCAAGACGGGCGTGCGCTCCGCGCCGAGGCCGAGAACGACCGCGAGCGCGATCACCGCCGTCGCGTCATTGAAGAGCGCCTCACATTCGATGAGCGCGCGCAGTCCCGAGGAGAGCGCCGTGCGCTCGAGGATCGCCCCGAGCGCGATCGGATCGGTCGCCGCGATGATCGTTCCGGCGATCCAACCCTGATACCATGACGAACCCGCGACGAGATGGAGAGCAGCGGCAACCGCGCCGGCGGTCAGGACGACGCCCGGACCGGCCAGCGCCGCGATCTGCGGCCACACATCGAAGGCCGCCCGGCGATCGAGACGCCACGCCGCTTCGAAGAGCAGCGGCGGAACGACGAGCGCGAAGCCGATCCCGCGGAGACCCGGCAGCGGAAGTGCAGGGAGGGCAAGCGCCGACAGAACACCGGCAGCGAACGCCACGAGCGGTACGAACGGCCGCATCAATGCGTGTGCGTGAAGTTGCCGACGCGCACGCCGCTCGCACGAATCGCTTCGAGTGCGACGCGCATCCCGAGCGGCGCGGCGGGTCGTCCCACCGCCGCGAAATACCACTCCGGGTCGATGTTCAGCGTACGCGTCTGTACCATCGCGACCGGCACGTCGCGCAAGAAGGTTTGCATCGCGACGATCTCGTCGGGATCGTCGGTCACGCCCGGGTGGGTGAGCAGATTCAGCGAGACGCGCAGGCCGCGCTCGACGGCCAGGCGCACCGACGCGAGCACGTCGTCGAGGCCATACCCCACGGGCCGGTAGTACGCCGCATAGACGTGCGGGCGGAACGAATTCAGCGAGATGCGGACCGCCTGCAGGCCGGCATCGATGCAGCGCTCCAGCGCGCGCGGGAAACTGCCGTTCGTATTGAGGTTGATCGTTCCGCACGACCGATGCGAACGAATCTTCTCGATCGCCCGAGCGACGATTCCAGAACGCAGCAGCGGCTCTCCTTCACAGCCCTGCCCGAACGAGACGATTCCGTCCGGTGCGGCATCGAGATGGCGCACGGCGATGCGCACGAGATCCTCCACGTCGGCCTCGAACGCGACGCGCCGTTGGGGAGCGGGGACGCCGGCGTCCGGTTCCTGCTCCGAGATGCAGCCGATGCAACGCGCGTTACAGCGCGGCGATACCGGGAGCGCCGCCTCGCCGCAGGCGAGGAAGACGTTCTGCGCCGTGAAGCAGCCGTACTCGATCGCACAGGTCGCGAGCTGCCGGAGCGTCGCGTTGCCGGCATCGGCGGCCACCTGCCGCTCGACGATCACCTCGAGCTCGCCGGGCCGAAACCGCCGCGGCTTCCATTCGTCGGCTTCATCGGTCTGCATCGCGGCGACGTAGAGGCGGTCATCTACCACGCACGCGAACGTATACCCGAAGAGCGGTAGCGGCGGCGCGTCGGCCTCGCGTACGTAGGCGGGCAACAAGAGGCGCGTATATCCCGCAGGCAGCGCCGCGCTCACGGCGATACGCCGCCGCTCGACGCGCCGCGCCGTCAGGGGCCGGCGGCCGGGCAACATCATCGGCACGGTACCGTCCGGAGCCGGTACGAGCTCGTCCGCGCGCGGCGCTCTGATCACGCCGCCGTCGGCGAGCGGTTCGACGCCTTCGTCGAAGTAGAGGCGACCGCGCTTGTCGCAGTATGCCAGCCCGACCGGCGAGGCCGTCATGATGCCGCGCGCACGCCCACCGGCAACGTGATGCGTGCATCGAAGACGCGCACGGCCGGTCCCGTCAGCGCAGGCGGTCCGCTCCCGTCCCATTCGACGGTCAACGTCCCCCCGGGAACGCGAACGCGCACGGGCGAGGAGAGGACTCGTCCGGCGATCGCGCACGCGGCCGCGGCGACGGCCCCGCTGCCGCACGCCGGTGTCTCGCCGACCCCGCGTTCGTGATGCCGCAGATGCAGTTCGCCCTCCGCAATCGTGGCGACGTGCACGTTGATGCCGTCCGGGCGTCCTGCGGCACGTGCGCACGCGCTTGCGATCCCCGGAAGATCGGTAGCACCGACGTCGTCCACGAAGACGATCAGGTGTTCGTTGCCGGCCTCCACCATGCGTGCGTTCGGATATGGAAGCGCGCACGCGATGAATCGCGGCCTCTCCATCGTGACGCGCACCATCGTCTCGACGCCGCCGGAGAGAACCTGCGCTTCGGCGACTCCGGCATCGGTGGCGATCCGCAGCCGCGGCTGCGCGCCGTCGTGATGAAGGAAGGCAGCAACGCAGCGAAGTCCGTTTCCGCAGGTCTGCGCGCGGCTGCCGTCCGCGTTGAGGATCTCCATGCGCACGTCTGCATCGCCCTCGCCCGGCCGGAGGACGAGCACGCCGTCGGCACCGATGCCGCGGCGCCGATCGCAAAGGAGGCGCGCGGCCGCACCGTCCAACGGCGGGACCGGCATCGTGCGTGCATCGATCACCACGAAATCGTTGAGCGCACCGTGCATCTTCGTCACCCGGAGCTCCATCGCTACGGCGCCTTCAGGACCATGCGAGGCGTTCCCTGGCAAGAGCGGCAACCGCCTCACGCGCCAAGAAGATCACCCCCGGCTCGCTCCGCAACCAGGTGCGCTGGCGCCGCGCGTACCTCCGGGTCGCACGGATGAGCACCGCGCGCAGCTCCCGCGTGGTACACCACCCTCGAAGGTACGCCAGCGCTTGCGGATAGCCGACGGCGTTCGCGGCGACCGCATCGGCGCCGATGCGCTCGGCTTCCTCGACGAAACCCGCCTCCAGCATCGCCTCGACGCGTGCCTCGATGCGGCGATCGAGTTCGTCGTTCGCGAGATCGAGCGCAACCTTCACGAACGGAATGCCGGCACTCGCCAAGGTGGGAAGCGGCGCCGTGCGCATCGGCGGCCGTCGCGCCAGTACGATCTCGAGCGCACGGAGCACGCGGTAACGATCGCCGACGTGGAGCATCGCGGCGCGTCGCGGGTCGTGCAGCGCGAGCCACCCGTGGAGAAACTCCGCATCGTGAATCTCGGCCTCGCGACGCAAGCGCTCGCGCAGCTCCGGATCGTACTGCGGCGCGAGATCGACCGCTCCACTGAGTGTTCGTATGTAGAAGCCGGTACCTCCGACGACGATCGCGCGCTTGCCGCGCGCTCGAATCTCGCCGATCACCCGCATCGCGTCCTCCGCATAGCGCGCCGCCGAGTAACGCTCGTGCGGATCGAGGAATCCGTAGAGGTGATGGGGTATGCGGCGTCGCTCTTCCTCCGACGGCGCTGCAGTTCCGATCGGCATGCCCCGATAGATCTGCCGTGAATCCGCGTTGACGATCTCCGCATCGAAGACGGCTGCGAGTTCCAGCGCGAGCGCACTCTTTCCCGATGCGGTCGGCCCGCAGAGGATCAGCACGCCTTCCCCGTCGCTCACGTGCGTTTGAAGAGCTTGGCCAGATCCGCCGCATCGAGGCGAACCACCGTGGGCCGCCCGTGGGGACAATGCATCGGATTCTCGCACGCGCGCAACCGTTCGAGTAAGACCGCCATCTCGGCGTGGGTCAGCGAGTCCCCGGCGCGCGTGACCGCGTGACAGGCAAGAGTCGCCCAGACACGTTCGCGCCGGTCGGCAGCCGGCAGCTCGCTCGCGAGATCATCCAGGAACGCGGCGAGATCGAACGCCTTACCGCCGTATCCCGCGGGCGTCGCCACGACGCGATACGTCCGCTCGCCGAACGGCTCGATCTCGAGTCCGCAGGATCGAAGCTCGTCGAGCATCGCTCCGAGGGCGATGCTGCGCGCCGCATCCAGTTCCAGGATCAGCGGGACGATCAGCGGCTCCGAGGGTGCCCCGGCGCGTGCCGCGCGGACGATCGCTTCGTAGGCGATCCGTTCGTGGGCGGCGTGTTGATCCACCAGCACGAGCGCATCGTCGTCCGCCGCGAGGATGTACGTTCGCGCCAGCTGCGCGACGATACGTGGTTTTCCGTCCCCCTCCGCGAGCGTCGCGGAGCCGCCGTCGAGGCGGAGCTCCGGCTGCAGGAGATCGCGTGCGTCGATCGCCTGCGGGGGAAGGGCGAACGAGATTCCGTCCTCTCTCTCGATCCCGGTGCTCGTACGAAAGCGTTCCGCCGCGTGGGCGCGGAGCGTCGCGACCATCGCGCGCCGAACCGCGTCGAAGACCTGCGCGCCGTAGCGCAGGCGTACCTCGCTCTTCGTCGGATGCACGTTCGCATCGACGTGCTCGGGCGGCACACGAAGGAACAGTACTCCGTACGGATGTCGCCCCGTCGTCGTGAATCCGCCGTATGCCGCGGTCCACGCTCCGGAGAGGGATGCACTGCGCACCAACCGCCCGTTGACGAAGAGGTGCTGCATCCGGCGATCCGGACGATCGTTGCCGGGCGCACTGATGAAACCGCCCAACGAACCGCCGCTCCCGAGTGCGGCCGCCCCGTCGAGCGCGAGGAGCGCGCGAGCAGCCTCGCGCCCGAAGACCATCGCCAGGCGCTCGGAAGGATCGTCGCTCGCCGGCATCGTCCAGACGGGCGTGCCGTCGTGCACCACGACGAACGTGACCTCCGGATACGCGAGCGCGAAGGTCGCCAGCCACGCGGAGATCCGCGAGAACTCCGTCGCCGGAGCGCGCAGGTATTCGCGCCGAACCGGAACGTTCTCGAAGAGCCCCTCCGCGCGCACGAGCGTTCCGATCGGCGCAGGATGCGGCTCGACCTCCGAAACGCGCTCTTCGAATGCTTCCACGCGGGCGCCGATCTCGGCATCGCGCGTGCGAGAGACGATCGTCACGCGCGCGACCGCGGCGATGCTGGCGAGCCCTTCGCCGCGAAACCCCAGCGTCGCGATGCGCTCGAGATCCGCCGCACGACGCAGTTTGCTCGTCGCGTGCCGGCGCACCGCGAGCGGCAGATCGTCGGGAGCGATCCCACGCCCGTCGTCGCGCACCTCGACGACGTCGATGCCGCCACGGCATACCGCAACCTCTACCCTGCGGGCGCCGGCATCGACCGCGTTCTCGACCAACTCCTTCACCACGGAGACGGGACGCTCGATCACCTCCCCGGCGGCGATCTGTCCGACCGTTTGCGGGTCGAGCATGCGAATCTCCGACATGGCGCGAGCGTTCGTGACGAGGGACGGTCTTTCCGGCAGCGAACCGCGCAACGCGTACCACGTCGTCACGCATCGGAGAGACCGACCATGAGCACGTCGTCACCTCGGCGGCCCAGTATCAGCACGCGCCGCGGAGATACGGGAGAGACCAGTTCGCCGGGTAGCGGGCGCATCTCGAAAGGCGCGCTTCGCGTCGAAGCGTCGGGCGCCATCGACGAGCTGAAGTCGTTCATCGGCCTCGCTCGGTCGTATTGTGACGACGGCGACGTGCGCGCACTCGCGAAGGAGATCCAACGCGACCTGTTCGCGATCGGTTCGGCCGTCTCGACGAAACCCGGAGGGCGGCGCCCCGTCCCGGAGATCGGTGACGAGATGGTGGCGACGTTGGATCGCGCCGTCGCCGAGTTGGAAGCGGTGCCCGGCGTCGTCCGCGACTGGACGATCCCCGGCGAACTTCGCTCGTCGGCGGCGTTCGACTGCGCACGGACGATCTGTCGCCGTGCGGAACGTATCGTGGTGCGCCTCGTGACCGACGGCGAGGCGATCCAGAAAAACGTTCTCGCTTACTTGAATCGACTCTCGGACGTCTTGTGGTTGTGCGCGCGCGTCCTGGAGGCACGCGCCGGCATCGATGCGCGACTGCGCGACGAGCGCCATCCCGGGCCGCCCTGGTCGCGCGCGTGGTGAGATGCGACCGTTGATGGTGCTCGGCACCGCCTCGCATGTCGGAAAGTCGCTGATCGTCGCCGCGCTCTGCCGCCTCTTCGCCCGCGAAGGGATCCGCGTCGCTCCCTTCAAGGCGCAGAACATGGCGCTCGAAGCCGCCGTCACGCTCGACGGCAAGGAGATCGGGCGCGCGCAGATGCTCCAGGCGGAATGCGCCGGCGTACCGGCCTGCGCGGAGATGAATCCCGTGCTTCTGAAACCGAGCGGCTCCGCACGGTCGCACGTCGTCGTGCTCGGCCGCCCGCACGGAGAGCTCGATGCGGCCGCGTATCGGGAAGCCCGCCTGCGCGAGCTCTTCCCCGCGGTCGTGGAGGCGTTTCGGCAGTTGCAGCGTCGCTTCGAGCTCGTCGTCCTCGAAGGAGCCGGCTCTCCCGCAGAGATCAACCTGCGCGATGCCGACATCGTCAATCTCCGCATGGCCGATGCCGCGGATGCGGCGTGCATCCTCGTCGGCGATATCGACCGCGGCGGCGTCTTCGCGTCGCTGGTCGGAACGATGGAACTCTTGGAGCCGCACGAACGGGCTCGGATCGCAGGGTTCGTCATCAACAAGTTTCGCGGCGATCGCTCGTTGCTGGAGAACGGCGTGGAGATGCTCGAGCGGCGCCTGGGCATCCCATGTCTCGGCGTCGTCCCATACCTGCATGACGTCGGCCTCGACGACGAAGACTCGCTCTCCGTCGAGGATCGCCCGCACGATTTCCGGCGGGCTGCGGGCGCAGACGGTGATCGCCCGCTGCGCGTGGCGGTCGTCGCGCTTCCCGCGCTCTCCAATGCGAGCGACTACGCCGCGCTCGCATCGGAACCTTCGGTCGAACTCGCCTTCACCGGCGACCCGCGCGTCGCGGCACTCGCCGACCTGATCGTCGTACCCGGGTCGCGCTCGGTCGCAGCGGATCTGGCGTGGCTACGGGAGCGCGGTCTGGCGGAGATCATCGGCGCCCGAGCCGGAACGATGCCGTTGGTGGGCATCTGCGGTGGGATGCAGATGTTCGGCAGACGCATCGAAGATCCGAGCGGCATCGAAGGCGCTGCACGTGCGGACGGGCTGGGCATCCTCCCGCTGATCACACGAATGGAACCGATGAAGACGACCGTCCGCGTGCGTGGAACGGTTACGACTCCCGCACTCTTCGGCGTCGCACCGGCGGTTCGCGCCTTCGCCGGGTATGAGATCCATCACGGACGATCGTCGCGGGAGTACGGCTGCGAGCCGTTCGCACGCGTCGTAGACGAGGGAGCGACCGCGGCTCGCGACGACGGGGCCGTCGCCGCGAACGGCATGACGCTGGGAAGTTACGTGCACGGTTTCTGGGACGACGACGCATTCCGCGCCTCGTTCATCTCGTGCGCCCGCACCGCTGCCGGTCTTCGGCCCGCCGCGACGTTCGCGCGGCGCACCGCCGAACGTCTCGCTCGCATCGATCGCTGGGCGGATCACGTACGCGCCGCCGTCGCGTGGGATCGCATTCGCGAACTGGCGGAGGCCGGCGTTCGCCCGTGACGAGGCCGACGTTGACGGCGATGGCGCTCGTCGTCGATGCGCTCGTCGGAGATCCGGAGTGGTCGCCGCATCCCGTACGCGCCATCGGTGCTGCAATCGCCCATGCGGAACGACGATTGCGGGCTGCCCTGCCGACGACGCCGCGTGCGGAACTCTTCGGAGGCGCCGTCCTGGCTGCCACCGTCACGACTGCCGCCTGGTATGCCGGAGATCTGGTGACGCGATTGGAGCGACACCGCATCGGACGCGTCGCCGTCGTTGCAGCAGCCGGGAGTACGCTGGCCGCGCGCGCGCTCGTCGACGAAGCGCGTCAGGTTCTCTCGGCGCTGCGCGCGGGCGACATCCCGTCTGCACGCGCACGCACCGCACGCATCGTCGGGCGCGATACCGCCGATCTCGATGCATGCGAGCTCTCGCGTGCCGTGATCGAAACGCTGGCGGAGAGTCTCTGCGACGGTATCGTGGCGCCGCTCTTCTACCTCGTCCTTCTCGGGCTTCCCGGAGCCTTCGCCTTCAAGGCGATCAGCACGCTCGACTCGATGATCGGACATCGCGACGACCGGTATCGCTTTTTCGGTGCCGTCGCCGCCCGACTCGACGACGCCGCGAATCTCCTGCCGTCTCGCCTCGCCGCCCTCTCGCTCACCGCCGCGGCCGCGCTCACCGGCGACGATGCCCGTGGCGCACGCGCCGTCCGCCGACGCGATGCGCGGCGACATCCCAGTCCGAATGCCGGTCATCCCGAAGCGGCGATGGCCGGCGCATTGCGCGTGCGGCTCGGGGGCCGCAACGTCTATGACGGCGAGGCGCACGAGATGCCGACCCTCTGCGCCGAAGGTGCCCCTCCGCAACCTGCCGACGTCGCGCGGGCGATCCGCCTCACGATCGCGGCGATCGCCCTTGCGGGGAGCGTAGCCACGGCACTGTGCGCTCTGCTCGCCGCATGGAATCGCGATGCTCCACGGCGGTGATCTCGGTGCGGTCGGGCGCCGCCATGGAGTCGATCCGGCGGCCTTGCTCGACTTCAGTGCGAACGTGAATCCGCTCGGTCCTCCCCCCGGCCTCGTCGATCGCCTTTCGCAGTGGATCGCGAGCACGCCCACGGCCGTGACGGCATACCCGCCGCAGGATCCCCTGGAGCTGCGCGAAGCGCTTGCTCGACGGCACGGTGCGACGCCGGAAGCGGTCGTCGTCGCCAACGGAAGCGCGGCGCTGCTCGACGCGATCGTTCGGATCGTCCATCCGCGCCGCGCACTGCTCCCGGTTCCCGCTTTTGCCGAGTACGCTCGTGCCCTTGCCTCCGCCGACGTGGAGATCGTTCCGTTCCCGCTCTACGACGGAGAGCGTTTTTCTTTGGATGCGGAGGCTCTCGCCGCGGCGATCGAGCGCTCCGACGCGCAGTGTTGCATCGTCTGCACGCCGCATAATCCATCCGGATCGATATGCGAGCGCGACGATCTCCTTCGCCTGTGTGATCGGACCGCTCGAGCGGGCCGTACGCTGATCGTGGACGAAGCGTTCGTCGATTTTTCGCCCTCCCACGACGTTCTGCCGGAGGCGCTCGCATATCCGCACGTCGTCGTCCTGCGCTCGCTCACGAAGCTCTTCGCCATACCGGGGCTGCGCATCGGATACGCCCTCGCGCATCCCGCGACCGCCGTTCGGTTGCGTTCCGCACTTCCGTCGTGGCCGGTCTCGGCGATCGCCCTCGAGGCAGCGCGCCTCGCGCTGGCGGACGAATCGTACGTCCGGCGAACGATCGCCTTTATCGCTCGTGAGCGTGCCTCTCTCGCAGCGCGGCTCGCACCGCTCGCCGAGTGCGTCTTCCCGTCACACGCGAACTTCCTCTTGTTGCGGATGCGCCACGATCCGTTGCTGGTCGAACGAATGATCGTGCGTCACGGCATCGTCGTCCGCGACTGCGAGCGCTTCGCCATTGCCGACCACGCCACGTTCGTACGGGTGGCCGTCCGAACGCGGTGCGACAACGAGCGGCTCGTCCGCGCGCTCGCCGTGGAGACGGCTGCCGCTTCAGCGGCCGGCGAGGTCGAGCGGAAGTAACGGCAACTGCGGCTCGGCCGTGCGCGCGGGTGCGGCACGGCGGCGCAACGGGACGTGCGCTTCGACGTCGGCTTTTCCGGAGAGCGCTTCGGCGATCTCGCGCGCCCGCTCGATCACGCGCGGCGGCAACCCCGCCATACGTGCGACCTCGATGCCGAACGAACGCGACGTGCTTCCCGGTTGCACGCGATGCGAGAAGACCGGCGCACCGTCGCGCGCAGTGTTCTCGACCGCGGTGATGTGGTAGTTGGCGACGAGCGGCCAGTGGTCGGCGAGCGCACAGAGCTCGTGGAAGTGCGTTGCGAAGAGCGTCATGGGGCAGCGCTCGCCGGATGCGAGCAGGTGTTCGCAGATGGCTTGTGCGATCGCCAGGCCGTCGATCGTACCCGTCCCCCGTCCGACCTCGTCGATCAACAGCAGCGAACGGCGCGTGCTCTCGCGGAGGATGTTCGCCGCCTCGGCCATCTCCATGAAGAACGTTGATTGCCCGGAGGCAAGATCGTCACCGGCACCGATGCGCGTAAAGATGCGATCGACCGGACCCAGCGTCATCGCCGCCGCCGGCACGAACGACCCCATCTGCGCCATGATGACGAGGAGGCCGGTTTGGCGCAGGTACGTCGATTTACCGCCCATGTTCGGGCCCGTGAGCAGGATGAACCGATGGGTATCGTCGCGCAGACGAACGTCGTTCGGAACGAAGCGCGTGCGGAGGATCGTCTCCATGACGGGATGGCGACCCTCTTCGATCTCGACGATGCTTCGTTCGACGAACCGCGGCCGGACGTATCCGCGCTCGGCCGCGCACTGCGCGAGAGCGCTCAAGACGTCGATCTCGGCCAGCGCTTCCGCCGCGCGCAAGAGGTCGTCCGTGCGCGCAGCGATGCGCTCGAGGAGTTCCGCATACAAGCGTTCTTCCAGGTGTTGCGCGCGCGCTTGCGCACCGACGATCGCGCTCTCCAACTCCTTGAGTTCCGGCGTCGTGAAGCGCTCCCCGGTCGCGAGCGTCTGCTTGCGCGTATAGTCGGGTGGAACCGATCCGGCGGCGGCCTTGCCGACCTCGATCGCATAGCCGAACGGGCCGGTGTACTTGATCTTGAGCGATTTGATCCCGGTTCTCGCGCGCTCCCGCTCCTCCAGCTCCGCCAAGCGCCGCCGCGCATCGCTCTTCATGGCGATGCACTCGGCCAGCTCCGGATCGGCATCGGGCCGAATGACGCCTCCGTCGGAGAGATGAACGGGCGGATCGTCGGCCAGGACGCGCTCCAAATCCGCCACCATCCCCTCGAAACCGTCCAAGCGCGACGCGCGCGCCGCCAGTACGGGCGGAGCGGCGGCCCGCACGGGCGTCATGGCGTGCAGCGTGCGACGTAACGATGCGAGATCGCGCGGTGACGCCTTGCGGAAGCGAACCTTCTGCGCGATGCGTTCGAGATCGAAGCACGCACCCAATGCGTCGCGGAGCGTCGCCCGCACGCCGTGAGCCGAGGCCAAGGCCTCGACGGCATCCAGTCGTTCCTCGATGGCGCGCACATCGACCAGCGGAGCGGTGATCCACCGTGCCAGCAAGCGCGACCCCATCGCGGTCATGCACGTATCCAGGGTCGTAAAGAGCGTGGCGTCGGTGCGCTGTCCCTGTGCCGCAGTCAGTTCGAGGTGCTTGCACGTCTGCTGGTCGAGGACGAGGAACGCACGCCGGCGATAGCACGACGGAACGAGCGCCCATCCGGGAACGCCGTCTCCGGCGAGACCGACCGTACGGCGCACGAAGTCCTGGAGCACGTCGAGGGCCCGGTGAATCGCAAGCGATTCATCGGCCGAGAAATCCTCTATGGCGGGCCGCTCCCGCTCTCCCACCGTCGCGAGCGGTGCGACGGTCACGCGCGCGCCTCGGCGATCGCAGACGTCGGCGACGATCGCTCGAACGTGCGGAGGAACGTCGGCGACGACTTCGCTCGGTGCGATGCGTTCCAGTTCGCCTGCGAGTTCGCTCGCCGCATGCTCGCCGGTAAAGGCCGTCGCCGCACAATAGCCGGTGGAGACGTCCGCGTGCGCGATCGCCAGCGCTCCGCCGACGGCGCTCACGGCAGCGAGGAAGTTGTTCTCCTTGCCGTCCAGCAGCTGGTCTTCCAGCAACGTGCCGGGCGTTACCACGCGCACGACGTCGCGCCGCACGAGCTTGTTCGGACGCGGCTCTTCCATCTGTTCCGCGATCGCCACCACGATGCGAGCGCGCACGAGTTTCGCCAGATAGTGCGAAAGCGCGTGATACGGAACGCCCGCCATGGCGATCCGCTTGCCGCCGCCCGCCTCCTTGCTGGTGAGCGCGATCTGCAGCGCGCGCGCGAGTCGTTCCGCTTCGTCGCCGTAGGCCTCGTAGAAATCGCCGACGCGCATCAACAGCAGAGCGTCGGGATGGCGTGCCTTCATCCCGAAGTACTGCTCGAGCATCGGCGAGTACCGCCGCGGAGCGCTCACGTCGCGAGCAGATCGATGATCGGCGGACGCACCGGCTGCGCCGGCTCGTCCCGATGCGCGGCGCGTCCGATCACCGTACCCGTGCATCCCCACGGATGCGCCGCCTCCACGGCGACGTCCACCCACGGCTCGGCACGATAGCGCTCCTCGTCGTAATCCGGCGGCATCGGAGCGATGACCGTGACGTTGTCGCCGGTCTTGGCGGCGAGCTTGCCGGGATCGCGTTTGGAGGGCCCGCTGACCAGCGCACGCTCGACCGATCCGATCTTCGAGCGATGGTATGCGAGCGTGACCGCGTTTTGCGCCTCGACCAACCGCGAAAATCGTTCTTTTTTGATCTCGTCCGGTACCTGAGGCCAACGCGCGGCCGGCGTGCCGCGACGCATCGAGTACATGAACATGTAGGCATTCGCGAACGTGCCCGCACGAACGAGCTCGAGCGTCTGCTCGAAGTCGCCGTCCGTCTCGCCGGGAAACCCGACGATGATGTCGGTCGTGATCGCCCAGTCGGGGAGATATCGGCGGAAGAGCGCGACCTTCTCTTCGAATTGCGTGCGCGTGTACTTTCTGTTCATGCGGCGAAGTACGGCATCGCTGCCCGACTGCAGCGGCAGGTGCACGCGCGGCGCGAGCGCCGGAAGCTCCGCAAATCGCCGAATCATCGCCTCGTCGAAATCTTTGGGATGCGGCGAGATGAACGCCACGCGTTCGACACCGGCGACGGCCGCGGTCGCCGCGCAGAGCTCGCCGAATCCCGCACCCGACGCGGGATCGCGCCACGCATTCACCGTCTGCCCGACCAACAACACCTCGCGCGCACCAGCCGCGACGGCGGCCCGGACGTCGGAGAGAATCTCGTGCATCGGCCGATGATCGAAGCGTCCGCGCACGTGCGGCACGATGCAGAACGTGCAGTAATAGGAGCAGCCGCGCTGGACGGTCGCATACCCGCGCAGCCGGGCGAAGGGCCCGGCATCACTCTCGCCTCCGCCGAGCGGCGCCAGTAATGCTCTCGCCTCCGCGCCGGGATCCCGCTCCTCAAACTCGGAGCTCCACGCCGCGAGCTGATCGGCCAGGCGCGCAAGTTCGGAGGTACCGAAAACGGCATCGACGTGCGGCGCGATCGCCTGCATCCGATCGCGATCCTGTTCGGCGAGACAACCCGTGACGACGACGCGTACGCCGGGGTCGGCGTCTTTGAGCGCCTTGAGGTGCGTGATGCGACCGTAGGCGCGACGCTCGGCATGGTCGCGGACCGTACAGGTATTGAGCACCACCACATCCGCCTCTTCCGGACGATCGGCGAGCGTGTACCCCGCAGCGGATGCGCGCTCGCGGACGAAGCGCGAATCGGCTTCGTTCATCTGGCAGCCGAAGGTCTCGACGTATAGCCTGGGCATCTCGGGCTCGTCGGTTTCGCCGCGGGCGAACGTCCGCCCCCGCCGGGCAGGCACTCGGGGTTGCCGGGCGAACCGTGCCGCCCGTGGATTCGGCCGTCTCCCGGCAGACCTCGGACCCCAAACCCGCGACGGTCGCGATCGTGGGGCGACCCAATGTGGGGAAAAGCGCGCTCTTCAACCGCCTCATCGGCCGGCGTCTGGCGATCGTCGAAGAGACGCCGGGCGTCACGCGCGATCGCCTCTACGGCGTCGCCGAATGGCGAGGCCGCACCTTCAGCGTGGTGGATACGGCCGGTATCGACCCCGACGCGGAACGCGGCGCGGGCGAGGAGCTGGCGCGTGCAGCTCGCAGGCAGGCCGAGGCGGCCGCCGCCGAAGCCGACGTCATCGTCTTCGTCGTGGATGCAGCCGCAGGATGGCATCCTCTCGACGAAGAGGTGGCGCGCATTCTCCGGCGCACGCGCAAACCGGTCCTGACCGTTGCGAACAAGGCGGAGTCGCCCGCCGCGGCGGCCGCGATCCATGCGGAATTCGCACGCCTCGGGTTCGAACCGCTGCTGGCCGTCTCGGCCCTCCACGGCGAGGGCACCGGCGATCTGCTCGACGGCATCGTGGCGCACCTTCCCGATGAGATCGAAGCGCCGCCCGAGGACGAACTCGCGGTGGCGATCGTCGGGCGCCCGAACGTCGGCAAGAGCTCGCTGTTGAACGCGCTGCTCGGCGAAGAGCGCGCCGTCGTCTCGCCGATTCCCGGCACGACGCGGGACGCGATCGACACGCTCCTGGAGTGGCGCGGCCGTCGGCTGCGCCTCATCGATACGGCCGGCGTGCGCAAGCGTCCTGAAGCGCTCGGTTCGATCGAGTACTATGCGGCGCTCCGAGCGGTCCGCGCCGTCGCACGCAGCGACGTCGCGCTGCTGGTCTTCGATGCGATGCAAGGGCTCACGCATCAGGACAAGCGCCTCGCAGGCTTGATCTTGGAGGAAGGGAAAGGACTGGTGCTCCTCGGCAACAAGTGGGATCTCGTTCGCGAGCAGGGCGAGTACCAACAGGCGGAGTTGGTTGCCGCATTGCGCGAGCAACTGCCGTTCGCATCGTTTGCGCCGATCGCGTTCCTCTCGGCGCTCACGGGTCGCCGACTGGGACATGTTCTACCGCTCGCACTCCGAGTCGCAGAGAACCGCGCGCGGCGCATCCCCACTGCACGACTGAACATGATCGTGCGCAGCGCGGTGGTCGCACATCCTCCGCCGTCGGTCGGCGGCACGATGCTGAAGATCTATTATGCGAGCCAACCGCAGGCGAACCCCCCGCGTTTCATCTTCTCCTGTAACGATCCCGAATTGGTGCGCCCGAACTTCGTGCGCTATCTGGAGCGCGTTCTGCGCGAGCATGCCGATTTCGAAGGCGTACCGCTCGCGCTGGAATTCCGGCCGCGCCGTACCGACGAGGAAGGCTGATCGTGGATCTCTGGCTCATCGGGTTCGTCGCCGTCGCATCGTTTCTCGCGGGTTCGATCCCGTTCGGCTACCTGATCGGCATCGCCGTCTTCCGCACCGATATTCGCTCGGTCGGGAGCGGAAACATCGGCGCCGCCAATGCGCTTCGTACCTTCGGCAAAGCGGGGGCGCTCGCCGTGCTCCTCTTGGATGCCGTCAAGGGATACCTCCCCGTGCATCTCGTTCTGACGTACGCGCACCGCGATACCATGGTCGCCGCGGCGATCGCCGCGACCTGCGCCGTGCTGGGACATTGTTTCTCGCCATGGCTGCGCTGGAAGGGCGGGAAAGGCGTCGCAACCTCGTTCGGCGCGATCGCCGCCTTCTCGTGGAAAGCGCTGGGTATCGTCGTCGCGGTGTGGCTCTGCGGCGCGCTGCTCACGCAGTACTCGTCGGTCGGCTCGTTGCTCGGCAACATCGCGGCGCCGTTCGCGCTCTGGCTGACGACCGGCGCGCCTCCCGCCATGCTCTACGGCACCTTTGCGGCGCTCTTCATCGCGTGGACGCACCGAGAAAACATCGCCCGCCTACGGGCCGGCACGGAGCACAGGCTCCCGCTCTTCCGGCGTTCCGGCTCCTGACGCTCACCGTGGGGGAGCAATCGCCCCCCACGGTCCTGCCGCCCCCGGTGATTCCATCGGAGCGCCCGGAGGCGGCGTCATCTCCGGTATCACGACGTGCGCTTCGAGCGCTTGGCGTGCGACCGCGCCGAGCGCCTCCAGATGCGCGCGGGTCAGATTGTCGAGCCCGTGGCGGCGCTCGGCCGCAGCCGTATCGTTTGCGAGCCGCACCAACGCCGAGCGCGCCAGAGATCGCGCATCGGCGGGAATACCCGGCCCGGGGTTCACCCACAGGCGCGCCAGTCGCTCGGCGAAACGTAGGTGCAAGTCGCGCTTGACCTCGCCGATCCTCGCGACATGACCGTCGCGAATGTCACCGAAGATGGTCGCGTACGACCAATCGAAGAGATCGCTCAGCTTCATCGTGGCGCCGCGTCCGAATCGCTCGGGCAAAGCGTCGATCCGCTGCAACGTCAACGGCGCGAAGAGCTCGTCGAGGACCGTATCCTGCGCCGTCGCCGCGATGCGCGCGACGTCGATGTCGTGATGCCCCGGCGGATCGTACGCCCAACGCCCGCCGCCGATCAGAATCGAGTGTTCGGAGTAGGTGAGCTCGTCGAGCACGGCGGGATTAAAACGCCATGCCGCATCGTCGAAGAGATGGATCGCCAGCATGTGCCACGCCCGCATCTCCTCGGCACGCGAGACGGGACGGAGCGGCGGTTCGGCATGCGGGTCGCCGGCCCGATTCCGAGAGAGATACTCGCCGCCGATGACGTGGGCCGCCATCATCGCGCAGCGGATATAGTAGTTCAACGGCAACTGGAACGCTTCGCGCGCCTGGTCGTACGGTTCGCCGCGTTTCGGGAAGCGCTTGTCGACGGCATCGAGGAGGCCGCGCATCATGCCGTCCTGCACGCCGCACCAGGCCAAGGGATGGTTCGTCAGATCGAACATCTGCACGCGCGGATCGACCGCATGCCCGTTGAAGAATTCCGTATCTTCATCGGATGCGAAGCGATAGAGCGGATTCGCCCATTGCGACGCGATGTTGGCGAGAGTCGGTCGCTCTTGTTCGGGCGTGTGCGCACCGGGGATCGCCTCGTAGCCGTAGCGTATGGCATGATAGTCGTACGGCCCGAGGACGAGCTGCACGTAATCGCCTTGCGGCGTACCCTTCGGCCAGAGATTGATGGGGGCATACTCCATGACCGACGTCGCCACGCCGTACTTCTGCGTGAAGGCTCGGTTTTGGAGATCCCGGGCGGTGTACGCCATGGACCCGATGAAGTTGTGCTGCAGGCCCATGTCGTGCCCCGACTCATGGAGGACCACCGAACGCAGGTAGTCCTGCACGAAGCGTTCTTTCGCCTTCGGATCGTCGGGCAATCCACGTGCCGGGGCGACGACGTACGTATAGACGCGGCCGATCAGCCCCATGACGGCATCGATGTTGATCCCGACGTTGACCTCCTCGCCGGTCGTCGGATCGGTGATGATGAGTGCCTCGGCTCCGTATTGCGGAGTTGTGGTATCCACCCATCGCACCATGTTGTGTCGAATGTCGTCGGGATCCCACGCCGGATCGTCGGGCTGCTCGCGCACCTGGATCGCGTCCAGGATACCCACCTTCGCAAAGGCGTCGTTCCACGTGAGCAACGCGTCACGAATCGTCCGGCGATACCGGACCGGGACGTCGTTGCTGATATAGAAGACGAGCGGGTGCGTCGCCTTCGATGGTTTTTCGGGCGTTTGCGGCGCGAAGTTCCACCGCGTGATGTAGTAGAGATTCCTGGTCGAACGCTCGTCCGACGCGAAATTCAGAAACGGCACTTCGAAGTATCCGACGCGCGGATCGGACAGACGGGGCATATACCCGTCGTGCGGCTTCAAGAAGATATTGTACGTGATGCCGACCTCGATGCTCCGCGCGTCCGGCACGTTGTCGATCAGATCCGGCTCCATACTGGCCCACGTCTGCGTGACCCGCAAGACATCGTTCTCCGGTAAGGCCTTGGCCTGCGTGAAGAACGTGCGCGACGGGTCGAGGTGGTAGCCGTGCATCGGGTTCTTGATCTCCTGCTGGAAGATCGCCTCGTAGTCGGCCACGTCGCCCAAGAACGGCGTCGCGGGGATGACGATCGTCCCGTCGTGGGGATCCTCGGCCACGATGGGAACCACCGCGATCACGGAGGAGGGGAACGACTGCCGCACGCCGCGCTCGCGCGGCGGATCGCCGCCTCCCTTGAAATAGGTGTTCGGCCAGCGCAGCACGACGGTCCGTCCGACGCGTTCGAAGCGAAAGACGCGAGCCGGTGCGACGTACGGCTCGCCCGCCGCCGGGCCGAAGCCGCCCAAGCCGGTCGAGGGAACCGATGACTCCACGTACTCTTCGCGCAGCTGTGCGGGCGTCAGGCTGAAATAGTAGGTACCGGCCTTTTCGATGATCGGGATCAGCCCGCGCTGGACCGTCGCCCCCTGGACGAACGTCTGGTACGGCTGCGGCGGCGGGGCCATCCCCGGCGACGGTGCCTCGGCCGCCCTCGACGCACCGCCGAGCGCCACCATCGCCGCGCAAACAGCCGGGACCACGATCCGCATACGAGCCATCGACTCAACCTCCGTGACGCGAGCGCACTTCGCGGCGCGGTTCTCCCGCGCGTAGGAGAGCCCTGCAGGCGAACGGACCGGCTGCCGGGCCGTCCGGCGGGACCAGGGCTCGGAAGCGGGCGGCCCGTATTGCCGCAAGGTCATGATTTCGTCGAACGATTTCCGCAACGGCGTGACCATCGTCGTGGACGGCCAACTGTGGACCGTCGTCGAGTTCTTGCACGTGAAGCCGGGTAAGGGCTCTGCGTTCGTGCGCACGCGCCTGAAAAACGTCAAGACCGGCGCCACCGTGGAACGCACCTTCCGAGCCGGCGAAAAGGTCGAGCGCGCAACCGTCGAGACGCGCTCGATGCAGATGCTCTACAATGACGACGACGGCTACCATTTCATGGACCAGGAGACCTTCGAAAACGTCACGCTGCAGCGGGATCTGATCGGCGATGCCGCAGATTTCCTCAAAGACGGGATGGTCGTCGAGGTGCAGTTCCACGACGGCGTACCGATCGGAGCGGAGCTTCCTCCGCACGTCGAGCTGAAAGTCGTCGAGACCGACCCCGGGTTCAAGGGCGATACCGCGACTAACACCACCAAGCCGGCGACGCTCGAGACCGGCGCGGTCGTCCAGGTGCCGCTCTTCGTGGAAGCGGGCGAGACGATCCGCATCGACACGCGCGACCGGCGGTACGTCAGTCGGGTGAATTGATGTCGTGGACGTGAGAAAGGCGCTTCCTCCGCGCCTGCGGTCGCTGCTCGCGACGCTCGCACTCTCGCTCGTCGGGAGCGTCCTGGGGGTTGCGCTCTACCTCACGCCCAACGACAATATCCTGTTGGCGCACCGCGCCGCCGATTATGCGCTGCACATTCACCTGCTCGATGCCGCGCATCACCTAGGGCTGCGCAACGCACCTTCATACGAGACGCCGGACGCCGATCTCGCGTTCATCGCGATCGACGAAAACTCGATCGGGAATACGGCTGCGGGCTTGGGCCCCTGGCCGTTCCCGCGCAGCGTGTGGGGGAGGCTCTTGGATCGCCTTGCACGAGCGGGCGCCAAGACCGTCGTCTTCGACATCGTCTTCCTGGAACCGAGCGCCGACCCGTCCCAGGACGCGGCTTTCGCCGCCGGGATGCGTCGGGTACCGACCGTCCTCGGCGATACCATCACGACGACCACCGGCGGCAATCTCGGTATGGAGCCCGTCGCACCGACGCTCGCTCCGTACGCGGCCCGCATCGGCTATACGACGATCGACACACCCGGCGGGTTCATCATGGGACAACCGCCATTCATTCGGACGTCGGGCACGGGGACGTTTGCGAATCGCCGCTTTCCGTCGCTCGCAACCGCGGCCGTCGAGACCTATACCGGCACGCGCCTCTCGGAACGCGAGATTCCGACCGTGGACGGTCGGTTCGTGTTGCTGCCGGTTGCAGCCAACGCCACGCAGGAACTGAGCGGGCGCGCCGGCGCCGAGCAATTCACGCTCTCCATCGCGGGCGGCGGCCAACTCTCGCTCGCCGACGCCCTGACGATGCCGATCGCGCAGCTACGGACGTTTGCCGCGCATCGGTTGATCTTCGTCGGCCCGACGGCGCAGGCACTGGGCGATTTCGTCATCGGAGCGCGCGGACTGATCCCCGGCGTCTTCGCGAATGCGCGCATGGCCGATCAACTCCTCCGGCACATCTACGTGCGCGCCGTCCCCACCTGGGCGAACCTGGCGTTGATTATCCTCCTCCCGCTCCTCGCGAGTCTCGCCGTCTTCGCAATGCGGCCGCTGGCGGGGATGCTCTCCGCCGCGCTTCTGGGCGCGCTCTTCTTCGAAATCGACACCGCGCTCTTCGCATACCGGCTCCTCTGGGTCGATCTCGTGCACGTCATGCTTGCGTTGATCGTCTCGGCCGGTTTGGTCACCGCATTCCGCGTGTTGCAGGAAGGGGCACAGAAGCGCATGGTGACGACGCTCTTCGGCATGCACGTCAGCCCCGCCGTCGTACGCGAGATCCTGAAAAACGACGACCCGCAAGCCTCGCTGGCGCTGAACGGAAAACGGGTGAAGGCAACGATTTTCTACAGCGATATTCGCGGATTCACCGCGATGTCGGAGACGATGACGCCCGAGGAGATCTACGCGCAACTCAACGAGTACTTCGACGAGATGTGCGGGATCATCTTCAAGTACGGCGGATACGTCGACAAGTTCATCGGCGACTGCATCATGGCCGTCTTCTCGGCACCCTATCAGACGCCCGACGACGCCAAGAACGCGGTGCTCGCGGCGCTGGAGCAGCAACGGCGCATCGCCGAGCTCGCCCGCCGCTGGGAGGCGCAGGGAAAGAAAGTCTTCACGGTCGGCATGGGCATCAATACCGGCGACGTGGTCATGGGTAATCTCGGTGCGCGCTCGCGCATGAACTACACCGTCATCGGCGACAACGTGAACGTCGCCGCCCGACTCTACAACGTCGCCAAGGGCGGCCAGATCATCATCAGCGAGTCCACCTACGAGGAGGTTCGCGACCTCGTCGATGTGCGCGAACTCGAACCCGTCCAGGTCAAGGGGAAGAGCGCACCGCTCCGCATCTTCGAGGTCGTCGGGCTCAAAGCGCGAGCGTCGGAGGTTCCGGCATCGGCGGCCTGACCGCCGCGGCGATCCTCTTCCTCGCCGCGCTCACCACCGGCATGCTCGGCGGTTCGGTAGGCGTCGGCGGCGGCTTCCTGTTGGTGCCGGTCCTTCTCCTCGCGTTCTCATTGCCGCCGTCGCATGCCGCCGGCACCGCACTCGTTGCGGTGACGGCGACCTCGTGGACCGCAACGTTGACTGCTCATCGCGGAGGGCGCACGGCGCTCCGCGGAGGAGCCGCGGTCGCCGCCGGCGGTTGGGTGGGGGCGATTGCCGGGACGGCAGCCGTCCATCGCGTCCCCGTGCGTCTCTTCGATCTCGTCTTCGCGCTCCTGCTGCTCGCCCTCGCTGGCGATCTCGCCGCACGTCGGCGCGCCGAGACGCCGACCGCCGCACGAACGACCGGCAACGGTGATCGAACGCCGTGGATTCTGGCCGCCGTCGGGTTTCCTGCGGGCTTCTCCGGAGCGTTCTTCGGCATCGGCGGCGGGGTAGTGACGGTGCCGCTCCTGCTTGCGTTCGGACGCCTCTCGCCCGCAACGATCGCGATGATCTCGCAGACGGCGATCGCCCTGACGGCGCCGTTCGCCTTGGTCGCGCATGCCTTGCACGGCGACATGTGGCGCACCGCCGTCCTCCCGCTCGCTATCGGGGCTGCGGCCGGCGGCGGCATCGGGGCGCGGATCGCGCCCCTGCTGAACCGCACGGCCGCCTCACGGCTCGTCGCCGCCGCCTTGGTACTCGCCGCCGCGCTGCTGCTGCGGCGGTACCTGCTCGGCTAGCGCATCAAGGGTGCGTCATCTCCGCCGGGACGACGTAGCGGTCGAACTCTTCGGCCGTGACGTACCCGAGCGCGAGCGCCGCCTCTTTCAGCGTGGTCTTCTCGTGGTGCGCCTTCTTGGCGATCTCAGCCGCTTTGTCGTAGCCGATCTTCGGCGAGAGCGCGGTCACCGTCATCAGCGACTCGTTGAGGTACTTGGCGATGACTTCTTCGTTCGCTTGCAGCCCCTCGACGCAGTGCAAGCGGAACATGCGGCACGCATCGCGGAGCAACGTCGCCGAGTGCAGGAAATTATAGATCATCACCGGGTTGAAGACGTTGAGTTCGAAGTTGCCCTGCGAGGCACCGAACGAGATCGCGAGATCGTTCCCGTACACTTGCACGCAGACCATGGTCATCGCCTCGCACTGCGTGGGATTCACTTTGCCGGGCATGATCGAGCTCCCGGGTTCGTTCTCCGGCAGGATCAGCTCGCCGATGCCGGCGCGCGGGCCCGACCCGAGCCAGCGAATGTCGTTGGCGATCTTCATGAGCGCCGCCGCCAGCATCTTGAGCGCCCCCGAGGCGAACACGAAGTCGTCGTGCGAGGCGAGCGCGGTGAACTTGTTCGGATGCGAGCGGAAAGGAAGGCCGGTGAGTTCGGCGATCTTTGCCGCGGCACGCTGCGCGAACTCCGGATGCGCGTTCAAGCCGGTTCCCACCGCGGTTCCGCCGATCGCTAGGTCGTAGAGCGGATCCAATGCCTGTTTGCACGCGGCAAGGGCGCGATCCAATTGCGTGACGTAGCCGGAGAACTCTTGGCCGAGCGTCAGCGGCGTAGCATCCTGCAGGTGCGTCCGCCCGACCTTCACGATGTGCGCCCACTGCTTGGCCTTGGCATCGAGGGCATCGCGCAACGCCTGCACGGAGGGCATCATCTCGACCATCGCCTCCGCCGCCGCCATGTGCATCGCGGTGGGGAACGTATCGTTCGACGACTGCGACATGTTGACGTGATCGTTCGGGTGGATCGGGGTCTTGCTGCCCAACACGCCGCCGGCCATCTCGATCGCGCGATTGGCGATGACCTCGTTGACGTTCATGTTCGTCTGCGTGCCGGATCCGGTCTGCCAGACGCGCAGCGGGAAGTGAGCGTCGAGCTTCCCTTCGATCACCTCGTCGGCGGCAGTGACGATCAACCGCGTGCGTTCCTCGTCGAGTTTGCCGAGGTCGCGATTCACCAAGGCGCAGGCCTTCTTGAGGATGCCCATCGCCCGGATCACCTGCTTGGGCATGACGTCGCGCGGCGTCGTCGCATCACCGATGTCGAAATGAATTAATGAACGCGCGGATTGCGCGCCGTAATATTTGTCGGCGGGGACCTCGATCGCGCCCATCGAGTCGGTCTCGATGCGCGTCTGGACCCCGTTGCCGGAAACGTTCGTCGTGCTCATGGTCTCGTTATCTTCTCCCGTCGAACCGGAGGTGCGCCCGGACCTATGTCTGAACGGCCTCTCGCCGCGGACCGTCGCAGGCCGCACGTGCCGGGACGGTCGTACCCGCCGGTCGAACCTGCACGACTTCGTACACGGTGAGCGGAAAGCGAGGATCGAAGCGGCGCCGGTTGCAGCGCGGGCAGCTCGCGGGGCGGGCGGGACGGCGCTTGCGCAGCGTCTCGAACGCGCACCGCTCGCAGCGTAGGATGTAGCGCCGCGGCGACTCGTGCAGCGGTTTGACCGCACCCATCTCGTGATGGATCGACGAGATGCCGCACCGGCGCATCATGCGCCGAAAGTTGGGGCCGTGGCCGCGCTCCCCGAATCGGTGCGCGCACCACGCATGGATCATCTCGTGCAGGAGCGTCTCTTCGAGCGCTTCCGGATGGATCCGGAAGTGCTTGGGAGAGAGTTCGATCAGCGGAACCGGCGTGGTAAAGGTGATCCGTCCCGCCGCATTGCGGAAGCGTTCGTTGTACCGGATCCTACAGTCGGGCACCTCGCCGTCGAAATACGCGCAATTCAGGCGCGCGAAGAGGAGCTGGAGATCGGCCTCGCTCGGTAGCATGGCATGGATCCCTTCGCCGTGCAGCCAATGCCCTCTTCGGTGAAACAGAGACCCCGCCGCGGCCTCCCGCCGCGCCTCGCGCTCGCCCTCGCGCTCCCGTCGGCGGCGATCGTCCTCGCCGTCATGGGGTACTTCGTCGCGGTCGGTTTCGGCGTCACGGGTTCGGTCTTCGGCACGGGTCGCTTCGGAGCGGCGGCTGGCCCGCCGGCCGCCGGGCAGACGACCGGAACGGGAGTCGAAGGCGGCGGGCCGCCGGCGGCGGTACGCGCGCAAGTGAGCACGTTGCGGGCCCGTATCGCGGCGCATCCTCGCGACGACGTCGCGCTCACGCAACTGGGCGACATGTATCTCGCGGCCGGCAAGTACGCGCAGGCGATCCCGTATTACGAGCGTGCGCTGCGCATCGCACCGGGAAACGTCGCCGCACAGACCGGCCTGGCCGAGGCGCGCGAAGCGCTGCGCGAGACCGGAGGATCGCGGTGAAGATCTATGTCTCCGCCGACATGGAAGGCACGGCGGGCGTCTGCTCGTGGTTCCAGTGCGATCCGAAGGATACGGCGGACTACCCGCTCTTTCGACGGTACATGACGCTGGAAGTTCGCGCGGCGCTCGACGGCGCGCGCGACGGCGGTGCGAGCGCCTTCGTCGTCAACGATTCGCACTCGACGATGCGCAATCTGCTGCTCGACGAACTCCCCGACGACGCACGCGTCATTTTCGGCTATCGCAAGCCGTTTTCGATGACCGAAGGCATCGACGAAAGCTTCGACGGGATCTTCTTCACCGGATACCACGCCGCCGTCGGCACGCGAAACGGCGTGCTCGCCCATACCTACTCACCCGAGACCATCTACGAGGTGCGCATCAACGGCGAGCCGTGCAGCGAGGCCATGCTGAACGCCGGGCTCGCCGGACTCTGCGGCGTTCCGGTCTTGCTCGTTACCGGCGACCGCACGACCGTGGAGCAGGTACGAACCGTCATGCCGTGGGTCGTCGGCGTCGCCGTCAAAGAGGCCGTCGGATACTACGCGACCGACTCGCTCACGCCCGCCGCCGCGCGGGCAGCGATCCGCGAGGGCGCGCGGGAGGCCGTGCTCCGCCGCTCCGAGGCACGGCCGTTCGTCTTCGAGACGCCCGTGCGGATGGAGATCACGACGCTCCGCACCGAGAGCGCCGACTTCATGGAGCTCATCCCCGGATTCGAACGAACCGGCGGCCGTACGGTGCGCTTCGTTCACGACGACTACGGCGTCGTCTTTCGCGCCTTCCTTGCCGCGATGCGGCTCGGAAACGCGGCGAATCAGGAGGCCTGAAGACCTGCCGCCGCGGGACGCCCCAATGCCGTCGCGATCTCGAGCACGTCGTCTTCGGTGAGCATCAGGCGCCGCATCGCCGCTTCGTAGGCGGCGACGGTCTCCTCTCCCCGACTCTGCGCCGCGCGCTCTTCCCGCACGCGTTTGACCTCTTCCGTCACCGCGTGAGCGAGCTCCGGCGTCGGCTCGACGCCGACGGCGCGCAAGCGATCGCGATGGCGCTCGAGCGTCTGCTCGACCAGCGCGACACCGGAATGTTTGCCGAAGACGAAGCTCGTATGACCGCCGACCAACTCGGTCGGGACGGCTTCGTACATCCGCCGGTCGATGAGCATCGCGTGCGTGTGGATGCCCGACTCGTGCGCGAAGACGCCGGTTCCCACGATCGGTTCGTGCGGTTGGAGCGGAACGCCGCTCATGCGCTCCATGAAGCGCGCCAGATCGCGCAGGCGATGGTATTTGAAGCCCGGGATCTCCACGCCGTAGAGGACCTTCAGCGCGACGACGAATTCATGCAGCTTGACGTTGCCCGCGCGTTCTCCGTACCCGTTCGCGGTGACCGAGATCACCTTGAAGCCGCACGAGCATGCGGTGATCGCGTTGATCGTCCCCAACCCGTAGTCGTTGTGGAGGTGCGCGACGACCGGAAGACCGCGCGGCAAGCCTTCGACGATGCGCGTGCAATACCAGCGGGCCGCTTCCGGCGTGAGCGTACCGACGGTGTCCGGCCACGCGGGGCGCGTCCCGCCCGCATCGAGCCCCGCTCGGAAATACGAAATGAAGTAGTCCACGTCGCCGCGACTGCCGTCTTCTCCACCGAACTCCACGCGCTCGACGCCCTGTTCGCGGGCGTGGCGTATCGCGTCGCACTGCAGGCGGATGTTGGCGTTCCGGTAGAATTCGAGCGGGAGGTCGAGCCATTCGCGCTCGTCGCGCCCTTCGAAGCGCAGGAGCGTCTTGCCGATCTTGTACTTCAAGTGTAGATCGCTACCGCTGGTAAAGACGAAGAACGTCACGTCCTTCGGATCGACGCCGACCTCCCGCAACGTCTGCACGGTCACGTCGATGTCCTTGCGATTGCTGCGGCACATCACCACGATCTCGACGTCGCCGAGATGCCCGCGGCGTTTGGCATCCATCACAAGCTGCAACGTGCGCCGATCGCCCTCGGACGCCGCCGGGAACCCCACGCTCAGGATATGGACGCCGATCTCCGCGAGCGCCTTGGCGATCTCCACCTTCTGCTGCGGCGTATAGCAAACGCCCGGCATCTGCTCGCCGTCGCGCAGCGTCTCGTCGTAGATGCGAATCTCCGCGGGATCGGGAAATCGCAGATGCTTGGTGAACTCGAGCGGACTGCGGATCAGGCGTTCGATCGGCTCGCGAAACTCCACCGGGACCTCCTCGCCGGCACCACCGGCTCGCGGCGCATCTCTTCGACGTTCGCCGTACGACTCCGCGCAGGGCGGCGCGGTCGGAGAGGCGGAAAGAAGCGGCGATGGATCCTCTCGTCCCTCCCGGCCCACCGCGGTTTCCGGATGATTCGGGACCCGAGCCGCTCGCGCCGGAGGAAGGAGCCGCGCGAGACGATCGCCGCCGCGCCGCGCGTCGAGGAGGGATCGGTGCACTTGCGGGCGGCCTTGGTGTCTTGGCCGTCAAATTCAAGGCGCTGCTCGCCCTGCTCCTCAATCTGAAGATCGTGCTCGTTGCCGTCAAGCTCTTGAGCGTGAGTTGGACGTTCCTCCTCTCGCTCTGGCTGTACGTGCTGCTCTTCGGCTGGCGATTCGCGGTAGTCTTGGTGCTGGTGTTGGTCGCCCACGAGTTCGGTCATTATGCGGCATTCCGGGCGTACGGTCTGCCCGCCCGGCTGCCGGTCTTCGTCCCATTTCTCGGTGCATACACGATAGGAAAGCCGCCGGACGATCTCGAGCACGATGCCTACATCGCCCTCGCGGGTCCGCTCACCGGGTTGGGGCTGGCCGCAGTCAGCGCCGTCATCGGAAACAGCCTGCACGATCCCTTCTGGCTGGCGATTGCCGCGGTCAGCGGCTTCCTCAACCTCTTCAACATGATTCCGACGCCGCCGTTCGACGGCGGGCGCATCATCGCCGCGATCTGGCCGCCGCTCTGGGTCGTCGGGTTCATCCTCTTCGTCGCGGCCGCGATCGTGATGGGCGTTCCGTTGATCTTCGTGCTGCTGATCGGGATTCTCGGCCTTCCGGCGGTCCTCGCCGCGTGGCACGGGACTTATGTCGATCCCCGTGCGGCGACGATGACGGCCGCCGCGCGCCTGCGCGTCGGCATGTGGTATCTCGCGACGCTCTTCGGGCTGATGATCGTCATGAGCATGGCTCCGGTCATGGCTCCGCACGGAGCCGCTCCAAATCCATGACGGGCGAACGCGACGACCGGCCGCCTCCCGACTTCGCGATGCTCCGCGCGGTAGAGATCCTCGCGTCGCTGTACGAACGCGCACGTCCCCGTACGCCGCACCTCCCGCCCCCAGTCGAGCGACCCTTGCTGCTCTTCAACGAGGCTCTCGCACTGGAGATCGGCGTGACGCGGCGTGCGGACGTCGGACGTATCCTCGGCCACGGCGTCCCCTACCCGGCGGCGGGATGGGAGACCCATGCCCTCGAAGGGCGCGATCACCTCAGGCTCTTTCTCTCCCTCTTTTTCCGTGACGACGTGCTCATCGGAGCGGAGCTCTACGTTCCGCGCGGCCGCACCGCCCCCGCACTGGTTCCCAGGCGATTGGGATCGTTCCGACTCCTTCCCGGCGAGATCGAGCCCGGGATGAGTTCCGCATCGCTCGACGAGCGCTTCGGGCGACTCGAGACCGCGACCGGCGCACTCTACGACGAAACGTTCGTCGCGCGGTACCCGGGTGGCGTCGCGTACCTGTTCGCGCGCGACGGCGTCCTGGATCGCATCGCGCTCTACCGTGACGACGATACCGCGGCAACGAACCCCGAACCGTGCGCGCGGCCTTCCTGATCGTCGCCTTCGCCGCAACCGCGATCGCGCTCACGACCGCGCGCCCGCCTCAGACGCCCGGGCCGTACCTGCGCGACTTCGAAGCCTATTATGCAGGAGGGAGTGTGTGGGCTGAAGGCGGCAATCCGTACGGCCCAACCGTCTGGCGCGTCGAGCGGACGATCCCCGGCGTGCGTGCGCAGGCGAACGAAGTGCTGCCGTACGTCAGTCCTCCCGCCGCACTCCCGCTCTTCGCGCTTTTCTCCCGTCTGCCGTATTCCGCCGCCGCAACACTCTGGACGGTCGTCCTCGCGTCGAGCCTCGTCGCGCTCGTCGTGACGTCATGGACGATGAGCGGAGGGAGCATCGCTCCGCGTGCGCTGGCCGCACTCGGGCTCCTCACGGTCGGCTTCGGGCCCATCACGGCGGCTCTCGCGCTCGGACAGCTCGCACTCCTCGCCGCAGCGTGTACCGCGCTGTGCGGCGCATCTATGCTGCGCGGCCGTTCGTGGGCGGGCGCCGCATGGGCACTACCGGCGGCACTCCAACCGAACCTGCTGCCGCCGCTCGCGATGCTGCTGCGATCATGGCGCGCGACGCACGCGCTGCTTGCTGCGGCGGTTGCCGTCGTTCTCGCCAACGCCCTCATGGCGCTCCACGGCGGCACACCAACGTTCGCGGAATACCTCGCGCTGACGGCTCGACACGCCGCCGCCGAGCGCTTCGACCTCATTCAGCTCACGCCCGCCGCGATCGCGCGCGGCTTCGGGGTCTCTGCGTCGTTCGCACGCCTCTGCGGTGGGCTTTGTATCGTGCTCACGATCATCGCGAGCATCGTCGCTTTCCGCCGCGCGCGCACCCCGCTGCTCGCGTTCGCGGCCGGATGCGCGCTCACGCCGCTCATCGTGCCGTTCGTCCACGAGCAGGATCTCTGCATCGTCTTCCCTGCCGCCGTCGCGGGCATTGCGCACGCGCGCTCGCGCGGCGCGCAGCTCCTCGCCCTCGCCGGCACGATGCTCGTCGCGATCGACTGGCTCGGGCTCGCGCAACGCCCGCAAGGGACCCTCCAGAGCGCGCTGCTCGCCGTGGCAGCCTTCATCGCGGCCGTGACGCTCCTGCGTCGCCCTGGCGCCTTACCGATCGCCCTGGCCGCAGTAGGCTCGAGCGCGCTCTTCGCCGCCGCCGCTCGAGTCGCGCGCGCTCATCCCGCACCGATCTGGCCGGATGCCATGCATCGCTTTTCGATGCGCTCGCACGACGTGGCCGCAATCTGGCACGCGGAACAAGCGGCCGCGGGCATGTTCGCGCACGAACCGACCTGGGCCGCCCTGCGCACGCTCTCGCTCGTAGGGTGCGCGCTCGTCGCGGCGTCGTGCGTGCTCGCTTCAGATGTCGACGTGCAGCATGCCGTCGAACGGTGAGACCTGGTTGGGGTGAAAGCCCCGGAGATCGTCGTTGACGACCCAGACGTCTTCGTTCCCCTGAAGCACCACCGAGGGGACGTCCCTCACGAAGCGACGCATCACTACCGCATCGTCGCGATTGCGCTCGCGCTGCGTGTAGTGCGTGTAGAACGCGTGCATCGCCACATCGGCGCTCCGATCGCACCAATGCATGTCGTTCTGTCCGTTCGGCGGGAATTGGTCGCAGGCGTAGAGGGTGGAGAAGTCTCCGATCGGATCCAGGTACCACGCGAAGCCGATCACGTCCCACTTGCCTCCGTACACGATGCCCCCGCTCTCGACCGGTGCGAAGAGCAGATTGGACGGATAGTGCCGAACGTCGATCGCGACGCCGATCCGCTTCCACCATTGCCGGATCATCTCGATCTCCTGATCGAAATTCTCGCTACCGGCGGCCGTCGCGAAATCGAGCTCGAGGCGCACGCCGTCTTTCTCGCGGATGCCGTCCGGGCCGCGCATCCAGCCGGCGGCGTCGAGCACTGCGTTCGCTTTCGCGATGTCGAACGGCACTACCGGTATGTGCGGATCGTAGTACGGAGCCGCTCTCGAAGCGGGTTCTTCTTGGAAAATACCGATCCCTCGCCCGATCTTTTCGATAAGTGCGCGGCGGTCGAGCGCGTAGCGGAGCGCTTCACGAACCGCCCGGTCGCGGAGTTTCGGACTTCGGAGATTGAAGTCGAGGTGATTGTACCCGTAACTCGGTTGGATGATGACGCGATAGCCCGGAAGGTGGCGAACGCGGTCGAGATAGACGCCGGGGACGGGAAACCAGAGGTCGAGTTGATGGGCCTGGAGCTCGGTGAGCACCGTATTGCGGTCGGGGATGATCTCGAAGATGATCTTTCGTAGCTTCGGAGCGCCTCGGAAATAGAGCGGATCGGCGACCATCTCGATGCGCTGACCGCGATCCCACCGCACGTATTTGAACGGGCCGATCCCGACCGGCAACGAGTTGTACGCGACGTGATTGATGTTCGGATACCGAGCCAACAGATGTGCGGGTAAGATACACGGATTGGCGCCCGCGCTGGAAAAGAACGTTTCGAGAAACGGCGAGTAGGGTTTGCGGAGTTTGATGACGACCGTGTACGGATCGGGCGCGCGCACGGACGAGATCAGATCCCATCCGGCGCGGCTGACGACGTCGTTCGCCGGGTTCAGCACGGCATGGATGGACCAGACGACGTCGGCGGCGGTGAACGGTGCGCCATCGGACCAGCGGACGCCCTTGCGCAGGTGGTAGGTAATCGTCAATCCGTCGGGACTCACGCCGCCGTCGGCTTTGGTCGGCACCTCGGTCGCCAATTCCGGATAGGGGCGATCGTACCGATCCCACTTGATGAGATAGGCCATCGTCAGCGACGACATGAGCCCGAGCGTCGCCTGCTGGCCGAACCACGGATTGAGCGTGTTGACGTCCTCCGCGGTCGCGTACCGCAACACGTGAGGAACCGTCCAGGGATTCATCCGCGCACCGCCCGGCCCCGTGACGTCGGTCGTACGCGTGCAACTCGCCAACGCGACCGCCGCCACTGCGGCGGCCAACCTGCGCGTCATCTCCGATCCTCCCTCCGTACGGCGCTCAGGCCGCGCTCAGCGGTTCGTCGGAATCGGGGCGCATCGCCTCCGGATCCAACCCGTAGCGCGCGCAAAAAGCCTCATAGGCGGCCGGTACGATCTCGGAAGGCTTGATCTCGCTGCGGCCGCCCCAAAAGACGTTCGTGTAGGAAAACGGGATACCGGCCTCACGGAGATGCTCGTCGATCGCGGCCTTGTGGGCGAGGACGCGCTCCTTCTCCGTTCCGTGGACGACGGCCATGATGTTCACGTCGTGAAATTCCGGTCCGCCTTCGCGCCAGTATGCATGCGTGACGACGTAGTGGCGGCCGACTTCCCCGCCAGCATCGAGTTCGCGTCCGGGTTCGACGGCCCAATGGAAGAGCGCGTTGTAGCGCGTCACGCGCTCGCCGCCCGCCGTCGGCTTCACGTGCTCGAGAAACGTCGAGAACCGCCCGATGACCTTGCGCTCTTCCAGTGATCGCGCCACGCGCAGAAACTCGTCGAGCGTTACCCCTGCTTCCGCTGCACGCGCCCGCCACGGATCGCGCACCAGCTCATCCGGCGCGAACTCGCGCTTGAGTGCAGTCAAGACGCGCCATTCCTTCTCATCGAGGCGCACCACCGAGACGTCCTGCGGAACGGCGGGCACCTCCGCGCGCGCTCCGGGTTCGAGCCCCCTCCGGCGCACGTGACCGACGCCGAGCGTGAAGAGTTTCCGAGCCGGCATCAAGCGGAAGCGTTCCGCACCGACGACGTGCGCGAGGAACGCCGCATGCTTGCGCAGCGAAAATCCTTGCGGCACCTTCAACGTCGTCCACAGCCGATAGCGTGCCCCGGGCGTCGCCGGATCGGCGGTACGAATGACGACGTGACCGCTGAACGGATCTTCGCGATAGAGGAAATCGAACGCCTCGTCCAGCCGCTCCTCCGGAATCTGCCAAGCGCAGAGCGCACCGGGCGCAAGATTCGTCGAGAGCAAGGTCTGGCGCACGCGCCGGATCGTTCCCGCACGCAACATCGCCGCGATCCGCTCGATCACGGTCTCGACCGGAATGCCGCTCTTCGCCGCGATCGCACCGAACGGGTCTGCCTGGAACCCTTCGAGGCGATCCTCGGAGACGGCAAGGATCGCCGCGTTGACCGGGTCCGAGACGGTCACGGGGACGTGCGAGGGCACCGTCATGAGCCTACCGTCATCTCGCCGACGGCGTACCGGTACTGTTGCTGGGCCAAGCGATAGGCATAGAGCGTATTCAACGCATCGGTCTGCGCCTGACTGAGGTTGACTTCCTGCTGGATGAGGTCGAGAAGCGTCGCGGCGCCGACCGCATATTTCGCTCGTGCCGCGTCGAACGAGATCTGCGCGTTGTGCAGTTCGTAGCGTGCCTGATCGACGGCGGCTCGCGCCGAGACGAGATTCGCCAAGGCACCGCGTACGTCGGACTCCACGGAAAGTCGTGCCGATCGCAGACTCGCGACGGCCTGGTCCATCTGCGAGGCGGCCACGGCGACGTTATAGTTGGTGAGCCCTTGATCGAAGATCGGAATGGTCAGCGTCGCGCCGAGCGTATCGGTCCGACGCAAGACCGGCGAGAAGGGCAGCTCGTTGCTGCGACCGGTCGAAGCCGTTGCGACGATCTGGGGAACGCGCGCAAGCTTGGCATACCGCAGGTTCTCCTGCGCCGCGCGAACGTTTGCGACAGCGGCGAGATAATCGGGGCGGAGCAGCAGCGCGCGGCGCAGCGCCGTTGCGTACGACGGCGGCGCGGGCGCGGTCGCCAGGTCGAGATCGAGCGGCGTATCGTTCAGCGGAGCGACACCAGCATTCGCGTCCAATCCGAGGGTCGTCGCGAAGGAGGATTCAGCCGCGATCTGCGCGCCTTGCGCCTGCACGAGACGCAAGCGGGCCTGCGCGGTCTGGAATTGCGCCTGCGCCAGATCCGACGGAGCGGCTTTGCCCACGGCGATCTTTGCACGGACCAGCCGTTCCTGGGCCTCGTACTCGGCGACGATCCGCGCATCGAGCCGCACCGTCTGTTCGGCTTGCAGCGCTTGGTAATAGGCGCTCGCGACACCGAACGCCAGCGTCTGGAGCTGGCGCTGGAGGGTATCGTACCCGGCGAGATCGGCGGCTTTTGCGGATTCGATCCCCGCGATCGCCCGGCCGCCGTCGAAGATCAATTGTTGGAGTTGCGCTCGAATCTGATCGTTGGTGAAGGTGCCGTTCACGATCTGCGTCCCGAAAAACGACGGCCCGTAGGTTTTATCGCTGCCGGCGGTGATCGAGACGTTCGGAAGGACGGCACTCTTGGCCGCACCGTACTTGGCACGGGCGAGCTGATAGACCGCGCGTTCGGAGGCGAAGACGGGCGAACGCGCGACGGCGATCGCCACGGCCTTCGAGAGCGAGACCCGCGCCGCGATCCCCGGGACGGAGCTCCGCTCGACGACGCCGGGGGCAGGAGGCCCATACGCCGGATAGGGCAGCGGGGTCGCCGACTCCGCGGGCGCCGGGGTCGGCTGCACCGCAGCATGGACGCCGCAGCGCGGCGCGAGGAACGCGAACGCGCAGGCTACGAGCGCGAGCGCCCCGATGGCGGAACGACTCCTCATTGCGCTTCTCCGCTCCGCACCACGGTGACCGGACTCCCCGCGTGCAGTGCGTCGGAGAGCGTCGTGATCACGGGAGTCCCCGGCGCGAGCGACGAGCTCTCCACCGCCGCGAGGGTATCGGTCGTCAGGCCGACCGTCACGGGAATCGCGACGGCCTTCCCGTTGCGGATCGTATAGACGGCGTCGCCGTCGCGCAGGTGCGCGACCGCGGTCAGCGGCACCACGAGCGCATCGGGCTTGCGTTCTTTCACCACGGTGACCGTCACGAGCATGCCGCCTCGCAACGTACCGTCCGGATTCGGTTCGCGGATCTGTGCGAGATACGAGAGCGTTCCTTGCGTGGGCACCGCATTCACGGCGGAGATCCGCCCAACGAACGTTCGCCCCGGCAACGACGAGGTCGTGAACGTCACGAGCGTTCCGGGCCGCACGTAGCGCAGATCCCCGTCGGGGACGTTGACGTTCACCCAGACCGTCGCGATGCGCGCAACCTGGAGAACGGGCGTCGCGGGCGTCGCCATGACGCCGGGATCGGCCAAGCGCTGAGAGACGACCCCGTCGAACGGCGCGTAGAGGACCGTTTGGCCGATCTCGGTCTCCAGCAATCGTACCTGGGCCCGCGCGGCCTCTGCGGCCGCCTCGGCAGCAGCGACGTTCTGCGCGGTCACCTCCGTCCCGCTCTGCTGCGCGAGCGCAGTTTGATAGGAACTCCGGGCAGCGACGTATTGCGCGCGCGCGGCTTCGAGATCCGATTTCGAGACATACCCTTGCGCGAAGAGTCGTTGGGTCTGCTGATACGAAAGGAGCGCGTTGTCCATCGCCGCTTTCGCGCTGGCGACCTGCGCCGCGGTCGTGCGTCGCGAAAGAGGAAGATCGAGCTGCTGTCCCTTCGCCGCCGCAGCGGCTTGCGCCGCGAGCGCTTCCTGCTGCGCAAGCTGCGCGCGGAGCGTGGAGTCGTCGATACGGGCGAGCACCTGCCCGGCTCGAACGTGGTCGCCCACGTTGACGTAGACGGCCGCGATCGGTCCGGATTGCTGGAACGAGAGCGTCGCCTGCTCGAGCGGAGCGATCTGCCCGTCGAGGGAGAGATGCGTCTCGAGCGTGCGCCGCTGCGCGGCCGTTACCTCGACGTTGAGCGGCGGAGGGCCGCCCGTCCCTTTGTGTGCGGCACATCCCGTAAGCGCCATCACGGTCACGACGACCGCGCCCAGGCTTCGACGATCCATGATCCTCCTCACGACGGACGACGTCAGTCGCCCAGGTACTACTCTCGGCGACCATGCGATGATACACATCCGAGACTCCTCTCGGCGATTTCCAAGCGGGAGGGTGCTCGGGCGCAGCGTATTCTTCCGGGGCATGCCAGCGAAACTCGATATCGGCAACTCCTATAGCCTGCAGAGCCGCGTGGAGGAGTGGATGACCGCCGAGAAGGCGGGCAATCCGGGCGTGGACGTGCTGGCGACCTCCGTCCTCGTCCAACTCGTGGAGAACGCAGCGATCCATTGCCTCGCCCCCATGCTCCGCGACGGCCAGATCTCACTCGGAACTCACGTGGAACTCGAACATCGCCAGCCGGTCCCCGTCGGCTTCATCGTCCGGGTGGAAGTCGAGGTCGTCCACGTCGACGGCCCGCGGGTAGGCTTCGCGGTCCGGGTCTTCGACGAGCAGGAGCTGGTGGCGGAAGGAACCCACGAGCGGTATCTGATCGACCGGACCAAGTTCCTGGCGAAACTTGAAGAAAAGCTCGCCTGACGGTACTTTAGGGAGAGACCGGGAGGCGGAGGCCCCACGGTCCCCTTGCAGGGGTACCGAACGCCTTGCCCCGAAAAGGGTTCGGCAACAGGTTTTCCTGGGTATCCTTGCTCCAAACCGACATCCAGGTCCATTCGCGTTAGGAGGAAACATTGAAGCGACTGAGCACCGGAGTCCTCGCCGCGCTCCTCGTAGCAGGCCTCGGACTCAATGCGGTCGCCGCTCCGTCGAACGCCACTTCGCATGGAAACATTGGAACCAACGCGATGCTGGCGGACGACAACGGCTCCGCCTCGGCTCCGCCGGCGAACTTCGGTTCCCCGCCGTCGGGGCAGTATCCGATTCTCTATAACTATCACCACGTCTACGCCAAGCCGGACACGCTCCGGAAGGGCCGCGTCCTGGCCGCGCTCGTCCGCGGCGGCACGATCCTCATCCCGCTGCGCTCGATGTTCGAGCAGATGGGCGCAACGGTGAAGTACGATCCCGCCACCAAGACGGTTGACGTCAGCAAGCCCGGCGCCGACATCAAGGTCACCGTCGGCAAGCCTGAAGTGGTGATCAACGGCGAGACGCGTCCTTTGGACGTTCCGCCGATGATCTACAAGGGCGTGATCCTCGTTCCCGTCCGCGTCCTCTCGGAAGCGATGGGTGCGTACGTCAAATGGGTGGATTCGGCACACGAAGTCTCCATCCGGTACATCCCGCCGACGCCGCCTCCGCCGCCGCCGACCCCGGCTCCGACCGAGGCTCCGACGCCGGCTCCGACGCCGACCCCGGCTCCCATCGCAACCCCGTATAAGGATCTCTTCATCGTCGGCGACTTCATCAACGCGCCGAAGGTCTACAACGAGTTCAGCCCGGGGAACACCGGTAGTAACTCGTCGGGGGGATTCTCGTACGCCCTCCGTGGTGCAACCGAATTCAATGCGGCCAGCCTGCCGTGGATGTTCGAAGCCGACTACCGTCAGTTCAACTATCCATACACGGGCACGACGGTCATAACCATCGGTGGAGCGGGAACCTATACCTTCGCACCACAGACCATGCGCGACTATGACTTTGACGCTCGTCTCGGGCTGAAGGTCCTCGAGCCGCGCATCTATATCGGTGTCGGCTACATGACTCGCAACAACAACGCCGGTTACCCGACGCTCCGCGGTGTCGGCTTCGGCGTAGAGAAACTGCCGGATCTCGACAAAGTCCTCTCCCTATACGGCAGCTTCTGGGATTATCCGAACGTCAAGGGAACCTATGCACCGCCTGGTGCGCCGTCCTATCAGTTGCAGGAAAACGTCTACAAGTACCAGCTCGGCTTGACGTACGTCCTGCCCGGTACCCCCGTCTTCTTCGAAGGTGGTCTCTTGGGTGACCGAGGGTTCTACAAACTGAATGCACCCGGGCCGGGATTCAGCGAAAACGGCGGCTACATCGGTCTGGGTATCAAGTTCTAAATATCAACCCGACGCACAGACCTCGCAAAGGAGGAGGTGGCCCGCATGCGGGCTGCCTCCTCCTTTGCCCTTCTCGTGGATCACGATCGAACCCGAAGCCTACGACTTCCCAGGAGCCGGTGAAGCGCCAGGAGCGATGCACGGAACGGGCAGAATCTCGACGTGGAGCGCCCCTTTCGCCGGCGACGGCGTCGGTGCAGGAGTCGGTGCACCGCACGGCTGCGGCTTGGCGAACCAGTGTTCGGTGAAGCCGATCTCCAGATCTTTTTTCGCGATCCGCCCGAAGTAGGTTCCGGGATACCGCCGTGCGATGAGGTTGTAGTATTGCCACGCCTCCCGCTGCGCGGCTGGCGTGTAGATCTTCGCGTATGCCTCTGCCGCGAGGAAGTAGGCTCGGGGCAGTTGCGGGTCGCGGGGATACCGTGCCGCCCATGCGTGGAGCGCGTCGTCGGCCCAGTGGACCTGACCGATCAGGCGCGGATCGGTCGTATATTCTCCGGCCCGAATGATGGCATCGTGGAACGTGTTGTCGATGCCCAGATAGCTCATCTTCATGCGACCGAAGTATTCATCGCCTGGCGCCGAGACGCGCGCTTGACGGCACTGGAGTCGTTGCCATCTGCTCGGGAGCGATGCGCAGGGATCCGCCGTTCGGCGTGTGGCTGCACCTGCGTGCGCGGTGGTCCCGGCAACGGCGACGCTCAAAAGGATGCCGGCCAGCATGGGAACGATCGATGGTTTCAACGGAGCTCCTCCTCGTATACTTTCGGAACGCGTGATGTCGGTAGACAGGTACGTATTCGCGTCTCGGGAATGGAACCTGCGCGACGACGGCCAAATCGCCGACCGTGGAACGCCTGACGGTGGCGGCGGTCCAACCGCGCGCACACGATCGCGAAGACTTCGAGACGGCGTGGCCCCGCATTGCAGGGCTCGTCGCCGATGCCGCCCGCGCAGGCGCTCGGCTGATCGTGGCACCCGAGGGTTGCGCCCCGGCGTACGTGCTCGAGGGTCCCGACGACGGCTGCGCGACGCGCCGTGCGCTCGACGACCTCTCATCGATCGCATGTGCCAACGGATGCACGATCGTCGTCGGCGCCGCACGCCTGCACGGCGGCCGCCTCTACAATGCGGCGTTCGTCGTGGATCGCGACGGCGAGATCGCCGGCACCGCCGACAAGATCTTCCTCTGGCACTTCGATCGCCGTTGGTTCGCGCCGGGTGAACGACTCGCCCCGATTCCTACCTCGCTGGGACCACTAGGCGTTCTCGTCTGCGCCGACGGGCGACTCCCGACGCTCGCCGCGACCCTGGTGCGCGACGGAGCGCGACTGCTCGTGATGCCCACCGCCTGGGTCACCAGCGGTCGCGACGAGGCGTCGCTGGAGAACATCCAAGCCGACCTGCTCGCCCGCGTCCGTGCCCGAGAGAACGGCGTCCCTTTCATCGCCGCGAACAAGTGCGGTTCCGAGCGCGGCTACGTTCGGTATTGCGGCAAGAGCCAGATCATCGCCGCCGACGGTACCGTGCTCGCCATCGCTCCGGAGCGCGACGAAACGACGGTCGTCGCCGACGTCGCGGTGCCGCAGCACGGTCGGCGGTTTGCACGTGCTCGCCGTCCGCTTTCCCCCTCGCACTCCGCGCCGACGACGCCCGCAACGATCGCGCTGGCAATGGACTCGGGCACCGACTCCACACGCATCGCGCGACTTCTCGACGCCGACGCGCTCCTGACTCCTCGGGAGCCGCAGCAACTCGCGGCTGACGATCTCCTTGCGCTTATACGCCTCGACGACGACGGGATGCTCGATCCGTTCGTCCCCGCCCAGGCGCGTTGCGACGGCGCCGAGCTCGCGGCATGGGAGACGCACGGCGACGACCTCGACTGGATCGTGCGCGTTGCACGCGCCCGCGCGGCCGAGCTCCGCATCTACGTCGCCGCTTTCGTGCCCGCCCGCGGCCGCGCGTTCGCCGTCGGTCCGGATGGGGCGGTGCTGTGCGGCACCGGCGATGAGCTGCGTCTCGCGCTCTTCCGCTTCGATCCGGCCGCCGTTCACGCGACGCAGGTCGCTCCGGGCACCGACATCCTCGAAGGACTGCGCCGCGTCGCGTCTCTGCGGAATCCGGTCGCGTGAGGCGTTCGCTTCGCGCGCTCCGCGCGGTCGTGATCGTCGCCGTCGCGATGATGACGCTCTCGGGAGCAGCAGCGCGTCCCGCACGAGTACGACTCGGCATCGCGAGCGTGCGCCTTCCGAACTATCCCGTCGTCGCCGGGAGTCGCGTACAACCGATCTTGGAAGGGGCCGTTCCGCCGGCGCTCTTCCTCGCACTCGACGGCGCACCGACAAGCGAGATCCTTTCGATTCCACCGTTCCGCCGACCGCAACGCATAGTCGTGCTCGGAGCCGATGCCGCCGCAATCGGAGCGGGCATCCTTCGGGTCGTCCCGCCGCCGCCAGCGGGCCGCGCACTCCTGGCAGTGGCCTGCTATCGCGACGGTATCGCCTTCTACGATCCGCGCACGTTCGCACCGCTCGGCGTCCTCACCGAAGATGCGGCACCGAGCGACATCGCCTTCGCAACGAACGGTGATCTCGTCTTTCCCGATACGGACGGGAGCTCCGCATTCATCGTCGGTCGCGCGCCGTGGACCGTCGCGAGCATCGACGACGTACCGTTGGGCGAAGAGGTCGCCTACGATCCCGCGATCGGGGCATTCTTCGTGACCCGGCGCAACGGCGGTACCGGCGGCGGGCTGACGCGTATCGCCGAGAACGGTTCGATCGTCTCCGCATCGGTGCAGGGTACGGCCGAAGGCATCGCCGTCGATGCGCACCGGAACATCATCTACGTCGGAATCGTGGATCGCGGCGAGATCGAGCGATTCGATGCCCGCACGTTGCACCCGCTCGGGCGATTTCGCGCCGTACCGCGCGTCTTCGGCCTTGCGCTCTCACCGACCGGCACCACGCTCTATGCGGTCGCGAACATCAGCGAGAACGACGGCCGCGCAACCGGATACGCTGCGGCGTTCGACGTCGCGGGCGTCGAGCCGATGCGCATCGCGCGCAGCCGTCCGCTGCCGTTTCCCGTGGGCATCGCGCTCGATGCGCGCAGAGATCGTCTCTTCGTGACCGAAGAGGGAACGCGCGCGGTCGACGTCCTCGACGCGCACACCTTGCAACCGCTTCGGCCGCCGCTGCGCACCTGCGCAATCCCTTGGAAACCGTTCGTGGACGAACGGGCGGGACGCTTGTACGTTCCGTGCGCGGGCGCCGACCGTGTGGACGCCTTCGATCTCACGACGCTCCGGCGCCTTCGCGGAGCTCCGTTTCGGACGGCCGGCTATCCGCTCGCCGCAGCCGCCTGGTATCCTCGCGATGCGCGATGATCGGAGCTGCGATTCCATCGGAGTTCGCTGCGATCACGAATTACGTTGCAGAGAAGATTTTCTCGTTACCGTTTGAGAGACCCGCATCCGGGAACGTGACGATCGGCGGCGCCCGGTGGTTGCTCTCGATCCCGCCGGAAAGTCGCCCGCGTCCCGCGTGCACGGCCTGCGCATATGCGGCGCGGACTCCCGCACCCTCGAGCACGGCGAGAGCTTCGATCGTGCATCCGCCCGGCGTCGCGATGGATTCGCGCACGAGCGCCGGATGCATACCGTCCAGCACCAAGCGCGCCGTCCCGATGAATGCGTGCATCACCATGCGGCGTGCGAGCGAGAGCGGCAACCCTTCGCGCAACGCGGCATCACACATTCCCTCCGCAGCCGCCAGAACGAGTGCGGGACCGCTCGCGGCGAGCACGGTTGCCACATCGAAATGCCGTTCGTCGATGCGTATCACCTCACCGCATGCACGAAGCAACGGGAGCACGATTCGTTCCGTTGCTCGGTCCTCGACGGCATAGCTCGTCATGGACGCACGGCTGCGCGCAGTCATTGCGGGCATCGCGCGTGCGAGACGCGGACGCGAGGTACAGGCGCGGCGCAGTTCGGTGATGGTGAGACCGGCGGCGATGGAGAGCACGACGTGCCGGGGCTCCAGCCACGGAGCGATCTCGGCGCCCACCGAGGCGACGTCGTGCGGTTTCACGCAGAGCACGACGACGTCGCTCTCGCGCACCAGCATCGCGTTCGACGCTGCAGCCGCGATCGCCGGATCGTCGGGCTTCCATGCGCGCGTCCGCCGCGTCGCACGGACGTCATATCCATCCGCGGCCCAGATGCTCGCCAGCGTACGACCCATCATGCCGTACCCGATCACCCCGATGCGGGGCCTTGTGCCCTTCATCACGAGCTCCTCCCTGTCTTCCGAAAACGAAGAGACCGCCGGAGCGGCGGTCTCTTCGCGAGTGATCTCGACGAATGCGTTACTCCACCGCTCGCCTCTGCGACCGGAACGGCGGAAACGGACGAAGTACCGCGTTCATCACGATGGGGGGATGATAGAGCCTGCGTGGAGCTACGTCAAGCGCCGCGGCTGAACGGCCATCCCGAGCGCGAGCACCAGCGCACCCATGAGAGCAACGGGAATGGATGGAATCCATGCGACGGCAACCGCCGGGTACTCGACCACACGTGCCCGAAGCCGCAGGCCCGCCACGACGATCTCGCGCCCGGCTGGTGCGAACGCAATCCCGTGGGGAAGCGTGTGGTGCTCGATATCGGCGACGGCGAAGAGCACCGCATTTCCGATCGCGTGCGTACCGTGCATCCGCGCGGTTTGCTCGGGCGAGAAGAGCAGGATGTCCACGAGGCGCTGTTTCGCCGGTACCGCGAAGGTATCGAACGGCAGGCGCAGCCCTGCGATCATCTGTTGCTGCTGCATCAGCAGCACGGGAGAGAGAAAGACGTTCCCCGTCGGCTGCGTCACCGTCAGGTGTGCGCCGCCGGCATCGCGCGCGCTCACCAGGACGACGGTGCGCGCAACGGCGCGCATCGTGACGTTCGCGAAGTAGTGCGTACGCCCGTACTCGATGGGAACCGCTGGGCCTTCGGCACGTGCGAAGATCGGCACGGCGGAGGAGCCGTCACGCGCGAGCACCGGAAAGAGCAGCGTCCCGCCCGCGCCCGACACCGGAACGCGCTCTCCCGGCGCACCGATGACGGTACGGGGCGCAGGGGCGAAGAGACCGCTGGCGATACCGGCGATGGCGACGATCACGCCGCCGATCGCCATCGCGAGGGCACGGACCGCATGGTGCGGCTCCTCTCGTGCCCAGCGCCGTGCCGTTCGAAGACCGACGATCGCGGCTGCGGCCAGTACAACGTCGTACCACCCCGTTTGATAGACCGGCCGCCCGGGGTCCACGTACTGGATGCCGACGCCAAGCACGATCACGAGGAACGGAATCGCCCTCACGAGGAACGGAATCGCCCTCACTGCTCGTGCAGCAACCTCGTGACGTCGGCGGCGAGGCGGCCGTACGTCAGCGGTCCGTCCACCGCGATGCGCACGACACCACGGCGATCGACGATCGCGGTCGTCGGCAACCCGAATGTGGAGAGCGCCCGGCCGTAGGCTTCGTCGGGATCCAAGAGAATGGGATAGTCCACGCCGAGCGCATGCGCGAACGCTCCGGCGGTTCCGGCCGACTCGCCTTGATCGACGCCGACGACTTCGACGCCCCGCGCGTGAAATGCGCGGAAGAATCGTTCGAGGTCGGGCATCTCTTCCCGGCACGGAGGACACCACGAGGCCCAGAGGTTGACGACCAGTACCTCGCCTGGGCGCGCGCGCAGGACGATCGTCTTCCCGTCGAGCGTCCGCAGCGAAAGCGCCGGAAGGGGACTTCCCACCACCGATCGCGGCCCCTGCGGTGCGCGTCCCTCACCGGCAAAGAACGCCGAACCGGCGACGGCGGCTACGACGAAGGCCCCGATGGCCCACCACGACCACGCAGGCCAGGCTTTCATATCTCCGCCAGGATACCGCGACTCACCAATCTCCCATGCGATCTTCGTCGATCTCGCCCTCGATCACGATCGTGTTCGGCGGCAAGACCGCCGCAACGAGGGGGATCCCGAAATGCCGGATCTCCCGGCGTCGCGGCGCATCGACGCCCCATCCCGCCGCGTCGCTGTAGCGATCCAAGACGTCCGGACTGCAGCGCGCCAGGAGCGGCGGCGTTCCGTACAGTTGGCGAAACCGCAGCAGCGCGGTCTCGATCTCCTCGACGATGTGCCGGGTTCCGATCTGCATCTCACGGCGAACGCGTTCCAGGGGAGCCTCCTTTCCCGCACGAATCGGCCTCCGCGTGCCCGCCTTGCTCTTGGACGGACGCGCACTCGCAGCCGAGGTACGCGACGACATCTCCGCGCGCGCGCACGCGCTGCGCGCGATGAACGTTCATCCGCGTCTGGTGATCGTCATGGTCGGCGACGACCCTGCCAGCCTGGCATACGTTCGCAACCTCGTGCGCACGGGCGAACGGGTCGGCGTGGTCGTCGAGGTGGACGAGCTCCCGCGGTCCGCACCCCGATCGGCCGTCCGCGCGGCGCTCGAGCGCTTGAACGACGATGCCGGCGTCCATGGCGTCATGCTGCAACAACCGCTGCCCCCGCACCTGGCGATCCGCGAGATCGCTGATGCGATCCCGCTCCACAAGGACGTCGACGGCACGCATCCGTCCAACCAAGGCCACCTCGCCTTCGGCGGGCGCCCGGCGTTCGTCCCTGCGACGCCCGCCGCCGTGATGCTGCTCCTGGAACGCAGCCCGCATTGGCCGCTGCGCGGTCGGACCGCAGTTATGATCGGCCGTTCGGTCGTCGTCGGAACGCCGGTCGCCTTGTTGATGCTCGCGCAAGATGCGACCGTGACCGTCCTCCACAAGGAGTCGCGCTCGCTCCAGCCGCACGTGCGCGAGGCGGAGGTCGTCGTGACGGCGACGGGGGTACCCGGTCTCATCGGCGGCGACGACATCGCTCCCGGTGCGACGGTGATCGATGTTGGCACCACCTTCGTGGACGGAACGCTTCGCGGCGACGTCGATTTCGAATCGGTCGCACGCGTCGCAGGAGCGATCACTCCGGTGCCGGGCGGCGTCGGACCGGTCACGAACGTCGCCCTCCTCCGCAACGTCGTGACGGCCGCCGAACGCGCGTCGCTCTCGATCGAACGACCTCAGTTCGGCGAAAAATAGCGCCCGAAGACGGCGGACGTCGCCCGTCGGCGGGCACGTAGCCCGCGCGCCTGCTCGAGCATCTCCCGCAGTCGTGGCGTCTGTTCGCGCAGCAGCGCATGTTCGAAGCGCAAGCGCTCGCCCCAGTCGTCGAGTTCGAGTAAACGCTGCTTGACCTCGGTCGCCACCAAGAGGCCGTCGGCGACGGTAAACGACAAGCGCATACCGTCGTCGGGCAGAGCGGGTGTTTCGGAGCGTTCCAGTAACTCGCGAACGATCGCCGTGTAGTCGCTGAAGAGGTCGCGAACGGCGGCACCGAGCTCCATGGCCTCCGATGGATCGACCGCCGAACGCTCATCGAGGGTCTCGACCTCGGCCGTCACGTAGGGCTCGCGCGCTCGAATCTCCAGGATGCGAAAGCGCGCGTATCCCCGCGCGCTCACATGGTATCGCTGCATCGGAAGCGACTCGACGCCGGTGATCTCCGCCAGCGACCCGATCTCTCGCGGCACCACGGTCGGATCACCGACTTCCTTCCCACGAGCGATGAGGACGATGCCGAACGGATCGCCGCTCTCCAGAGCCTCCTCGACGAGCCGCACGTACCGCGGCTCGAAGACGTGAAGCTCGATGGTGGCTCCCGGAAAGAGCACCGCATCGAGCGGAAAGAGCCGCAACGGCCTGAGCATGGGAATCAGGGCGATCTTCGACTCGTCGATCGACGGCTCCCGTGCGGCACCAGGCACGCCGCGCCCGTCTCGCCGAACGTTCCCATCATGGACGATGCCCGCTTTTCGGACTCCCTGCACCCGCCGGAAGATCCGCTCCTGCTCGAGCTCGAACAGCGCGGGCGCGCCGAAGGTGTCCCGATGATCGGCCGCTCGCTGGGCCGACTCCTCTCGGTGCTCGTCCACGGTATGCAGGCCAATCGCATCCTGGAGATCGGAACCGGCTACGGCTACGCCACCCTCTGGATGGCGCTGGCACAGCCGCCCGCCGGAAAGATCTGGACCATCGACGTCGATCGCCGTCGCACCGACGTCGCGCTCTCGTATTTTCGGCGCGCGGGAGAGGACGACTCCATTGAGGTGCTCAATCAGCCCGCGATCGAACTGCTGGAGAACTTCCCGCACCGCAATCTCGATATCGTGGTCTTCGATACGGACCCCGCTGACTATGCGGCATTCCTCGACTTGATCGTCCCGATGTTGAAGCTCTCCGGACTCGTGATCGTCCACGGTTGCCTTGCGGACGAGCAGGCGGCTCGCTCGTTTGCGCACCTCTTCGTTCGCCATCCCGATCTCGATGCCACGATCCTGCCGATCGGCGCGGGAACCGGCATCGGGGCACGCGTGCAATGATCTCGAGCACGACGGACGCCTTCAAGCGCGTCATGCGGCGGTTTCCCACCGGGGTCACCGTCGTCACGAGCGTGCGCGACGGCGAGCCGCGCGGGATGACGCTCTCCTCATTCGCCTCCGTCGCGGCGGCGCCGCCGACCGTGCTCGTCTGCGTCAATCGCGAAGCGCGCAGCTACCTGTATATCGCCCACTCGCTGGTCTTTTGCGTGAATCTGCTCGCGCTCGAGCAGCGCGCGCTGGCGGAGCGTTTCTCGGGGCTCGTTCGCGAGCGTCAATTCGACGGCATTGCCTATCGGACGGGCGTGACCGGTGCACCCGTCCTGGACGGAACGATCGCCTATCTCGAATGCAGGGTTATGGAAGAACACCCGATCGAAACCCATTCGCTCTTCGTCGGGCGCGTCGTCGCCTGCGACGCGCGTGGCGGCCGGCCACTCGGTTATTTCGACGGCGCATACCATGATTTCGGCGTCGCGACGGAGTGAATGCCGGTGATCGTCGAGACCTTTCCCGTGGGACCGCTCGCGTGCAACTGCACGATCGTCGGCGACGAGGCGACGGGTGAGGCGCTCGTCGTGGACGGCGGCGACGGTGTCGCAGAGGTCCTCGAGCGACTGCGCCTTCGCGGACTACGCGCGCGCTATCTCCTGCACACTCACGCGCACATCGACCACATCGGCGATTTCGCGACGCTGCGCGAGCGAACGGCGGCACCCGGACTGCTGCATCCTGCCGACGTGCCGCTCTACCGCGCAATCGAGCTCCAGGCACGCTGGATCGGCCTCGCCACGGTACCACGCGTCGTCGATCTCGACGCAGATCTCCACGACGGCGACGTCCTGCGACTCGGCAGCGTTCGCTGCTCGGTACTCCACACGCCCGGCCACACGCCCGGAAGCGTCTGTTTTGCGGTGGAAACGGACGAACGCAGATTCCTTCTCACGGGCGACACGCTCTTCGCCGGTTCGATCGGGCGCTGGGATCTCGGAGGAACCTCGATGGAGGAGATCGTGTCGTCCATACGCGGCAAGTTGTTGCCGTACCCCGACGATACGCCGGTGATCCCCGGTCACGGGCCGTTCACGACGATCGGAGCCGAGCGCGTAGGAAACCCGTACCTCCTCTCTTCGTGATGCGTCTGTTCGCCGGCATCGCGCTCGACGAGGCGACGCGCCGAGCCTGTGCGGCGATCACAGAACGCCTACGCGCAGCCGGTCTCCACGCTCGCTTCGAAGCACCGGAAAAACTGCATCTCACGCTCGCCTTCCTTGGAAACGTCGAGGGCGAGCGAGAAGCGACGATCGTCGAGACGATGCGCGTGGTAGCGACTCGCCACGCTCCGTTCACACTCGAGCTCGATCGCTTGGGCGCATTTCCCCACGAGCGCGCCCCGCGCGTGATCTGGCTCGGTTCTCGCAGATCCGTGCGAGCCTACCGAACGCTCGCGCTCGATCTGCAGTCGGCATTCGCATCCTTGGGCTTCTCGTTCGACCCCGATCCGGTCGTGCACGTCACGCTGGCGCGCACCGTGCCGCCGCGCGCCCCACTGATCGCGCTCGACGGTATCGACCCGATACCGGTTCGCGTCACGGAACTGTCGCTCTTCCGCTCGCTACCGGCGAACGGCACGACGCGCTACGAGATCCGTGCGCGCGAACCGCTCGCCGCTCTCAATGAAGGCGAATGAGCGGTTTTTCGCCGTCCGCGGAGACCTCGACGGCGGCCGTCTCCGCCGGTCGTCGAACGGGCGACACCGACTCGGCCGGTCGCGGCATCGCGGCATAGTCGGGAATCGCGCCCGACGCGACCTTCGCGCGATAGTCGTCGATCGCGGTCCGCAGCGCCTCGAGCACGCGCTGCGGGTAGTCCTTCTTCTTCTCGGGATAGCCGCCGAGACAGGCCTCGATCTCGTCGGTGGTGAGAGCGGCAGCCTCATCGACGGTCCGCCCGCGCACCAATTCGACGACCAAACTCGCCGTCGCCGTTCCGAAGCCGCACCCCGTGGTGAAGTACGAGACATCTTCGATGACGGCACCGGGACCGATCCGCAGATAGAATGTGTAGAGGTCGCCGCACGAATCACTCAGGTATTCTCCCACGGCGGTCGGATCTTCCATCGTGCGGAAGCCGGTCCGTTCTTCGACCAGGCGTTGGAATTTTGCGAAATCCATGCTATGCGCGTACCTCGAAGCGACACTCTTTTCCACCGGTCGCAAGGGACTCCACCTGTTCCGGCCGCAGGCCGGTGGTCTCGCCGAGCACGTGGTGGATCACCGAGCAGACCTCGGGATGTTCTTTCGCGACCGTACCGTACGGGCAGTTGTGTTCGTGCAAGGCGACGCCGCCGTCGATGAGGCTGACGTCGGCCTGCACGCCCTCCTCGCGCAGGAGATCGGCGATCTGCTGCACGCGCTCGACGGTCGTGGCCCCGGTGATGCGGCGTCGCGCCTTGGCCGTCGCGCGGCGCGCGATGCCCTCGAAGAGCTCGCTCACGGCGCCGTCGCCGAAACGCGCGCGCACTTCTCGCAGGACGACCGACAGCAACCGGTCGTACGCTTGCGGGAAGAGGCGATCCGCTTCGTCGGTCAACGAAAACTCGAGCGTCGGCTTGGTCGGGCCACGTCGGACGGGATGCTCCACGACATACCCGTCGCGCTCGAGCACGACCAGTTGCTGGCGGACGGCATTGGGAGAGATCCCCAGCGCCGCCGCGAGGTCGGCTGCAGAGGCCGATCCGCGGCGGCGTAACTCCGCCACGATCCGGCCGCGCGTGCTCCGGAAGAACCGGTCGGGGTACATCGGCCCCATCCTAACACGAGAACGACGGGATAGTAAAGTTTCTCCTTGACTTTCTTGGGCGGAGCGCCGTACGATACGACCCGACGAGGCTCCCCATCGTCATCGCCGATCCCAGAATCTCCAACCAGAGACAAAGGAGAACGCCGCATGTCCGATCTCGGCCTGCGCATCACCGACCTCCACGTCGCCGTCGAGGGTAACCCCATCCTCAACGGGATCGATCTCGTCGTCGAACCGGGGCGCGTCCATGCACTGATGGGTCCCAACGGCAGCGGAAAGTCCACCTTGGCGTTCGCGCTCGCAGGCCACCCGCGCTATACGGTCACGCGAGGCTCGGCGACGCTCGACGGCGAGGATCTGCTTGCGCTCACGCCCGACAAGCGCGCCCGCGCGGGGCTCTTCCTCTCCTTCCAGTATCCGGCGGCGATCCCGGGAGTGAAGGTCGCCAATTTTCTCCACGCCGCTCGACAAGCAGTGCATCCGGGAGATCTTCCGCCGGCAGCATTCCGGAAGATGCTGATGGAGAAGATGGAGATCCTCGAGATGGATCCGGCGTTTCTCGGGCGCTATGTGAACGACGGCTTCTCCGGCGGTGAAAAGAAGCGCCTGGAGATGTTGCAGCTCGCGGTCCTCGCACCGCGGTATGCGATCTTGGACGAAACCGATTCGGGGCTCGACATCGATGCACTACGAGCGGTCGGCGCGGCGATCGCGGCCTTGCGCGCGAGCAATGAAGGCAAGAACACGGGGTTCCTAGTGATCACGCATTACCCGCGCATCCTGCAATACGTCGTTCCCGATGCCGTGCACGTGATGATCGACGGCCGTCTGGCGACCTCCGGCGGCGCGGAACTCGCGCATCGCATCGAGCGTGAGGGCTACGATACCATCCGCGAGGAGCTCGCAGCACGTGCTTGAGGTCGCATCGTCCGGACTCTCTCCGGAGCGCAGCACCGAGCTAGCCGCACGGTTCGCCGACACCCTCTTTTCCGCCGAGCGTCGCGCCGCGTGGCTGGAGCGTTTCTTCACGACGCCGTCCGGACGCGCCAAGCCGGACCGGTACTGGAAGATCGACCTCGACGCCCTCGACCTGCGCGCGGTCGAACCCGTGCCGGATGCCGGAACTTCGAGCGTCTCGGGCCCGCGCCACGACGGCGTCATCGCCTGCAGCTTCGAGGATGCCGTGCGCATGCACGGCGATCTCCTGCGCCGAGCGATCGAACGCGACGCCGCCTTCGATAGATTCGGCGCGCTGGCACGCGCCTTTGCTCGTACGGGCATCTTCATTCATGCCGCGGCGGGTGTCGAACTCGACGAGCCGTTCGTCGTCGCGCACACCGCAACCGGTCGCGGTGCCTTCTTTCCGGCAACCGTCATCGTCTTGGAAGCCGGTGCCCGCATCAGCGTGATCGAGCGGCTCGCGGCGTCGCAGGACGGAGCGTTCGTATGTGCGTTGGGATCGTCGCTCCTCGGCGAGGGAGCATCCCTCGAATCGGTGGCGCTCCAAGAACTTCCCGCGGACGCCCGCTGTTTCGTCTCGCGCGCGGCATTTCCGGGGCGATCCGCTCGTCTTCACGTATCGGAAGCGCATCTCGGCGCCGGACTCGCCGTCGCAACCACGGCGGTTGCCCTCGAAGAACCCGGAGCGCACGCCGAGGTCGATCTCCTCCTGTTTCCGCACCGCTCGCAACACGTCGATGCCGTCACGCGCATCGACCACCGCTGCGGAGAGACGACCTCAAGAACGCAGGTGCGGAGCGCTGCCGCCGGCGAGGCTCGCGCCCGGTACGTGGGAACGATCGCGATCGTCCCCGGCGCGCAACGGAGCGATGCGGGCCTGCGCGACGATGCGCTCGTGCTCTCTCCTCGAGCACACATCGAATCCGTACCGGCGCTCGAGATCGGCGCCAACGACGTCCGCGCCTATCACGGCGCGGCGATCGGAGCGCTGGACGAGGAGATGCTCTTCTATGCGACCTCGCGCGGCATTCCGCGCGACGACGCCGAGCGTATGATCGCTCTCGGATTTTTCGAGCCGCTGATCGAGCGTATCGCGTTCGACGAGATCCGAGACGAGCTTCGCCGCGCGGTAGCGGAGCGCGTCGGATGAGCACGCACACCGCCGCGGCCTCCGCTTCGACGCTCGCGCACGTTCGTGACGACTTCCCCATCCTTTCCACCACGACTACCCGCGGAAAGCGACTGGTCTATCTCGATTCCGCAGCCACCTCGCAAAAGCCGCGCGCGGTCATCGACGCACTATCCCGCTTCTACGAAGAGTACAATGCGAACATCCATCGGGGCGTGTATGAGATCGCCGCGCGGGCGACCGATGCCTACGAGTCCGCGCGAGCCGCCGTCGCCGGCTTCATCGGAGCGGACTCGCGAGAGATCGTCTTCACCCGTAACGCCACGGAAGCGATCAATCTCGTCGCGTACTCCTGGGGACGTTCCTCGCTCCGTCCGGGCGACGTCATCCTGCTGAGCGAACTGGAACACCACTCGAATCTGGTCCCTTGGCAGCGCGTCGCAGCGGAGCGCGGAGCACAGCTTCGGTTCATCCCCGTGGACGAGCACGGCGAGCTCCTCCTGAGCGACCTCGATAGCTTGCTCGACGGCGTGCGCCTCGTTGCGATCACGCACGTCAGCAACACGCTCGGCGTCATGGTTCCGGTGCGGCAGATTGCGGAGCGCGCTCACGCAGCGGGGGCGGTCGTCCTGGTGGACGGCGCGCAGGGTGCTCCACATCTCCCGGTGGACGTCCGCGCGCTCGACGTCGATTTCTATGCCTTCAGCGGGCACAAGATGCTGGCACCGACCGGCATCGGTGCGCTGTATGGAAAACGCGCGCTCCTCGAGGAGATGCCGCCGTTCCTTTCCGGCGGCGATATGATCCGGACGGTTTCATACCGGCAGACGACGTACAACGAGGTACCGTGGAAGTTCGAGGCCGGCACCGACAGCGTCGGCGATGCGATCGCGTTCGGTGAGGCCGTCGCCTATCTCCGGCGCTTGGGAATGGAGAACGTGCGCGCCCACGAGCGGGCGCTGACCGCCTACGCGCTGGAACGGCTCGACGAGCTGGTTCCTCGCGGCCTCACGATCTACGGACCCCGAGACCCCGATCGCATCTCGGGCGTGCTCTCCTTCAATCTCGGCGACGTGCACGCGCACGACGTGGCGTCGATTCTCGATACGGACGGCGTCTGCATCCGCGCCGGACACCACTGTACGATGCCGCTGATGGACAAGATGGGGTGGACCGCCACCGCACGTGCATCGTTCTATATCTACAACGACGAGAGTGATATCGACGCATTGGTGGCGAGCCTCCGAAAGGCGGCCGACATCTTCAAACTGTGAACGGCGGTATGGACGACTTCTATCGCGACTACATCCTCGATCACTATCGAAACCCGCGCAACGTCGGCCATCTGGACGATCCCGATGCCGCTGCCGAGGATACCAACCCCTTGTGCGGGGATTCGGTGCGCATCGAGTTGCGGGTGGACGGCGATCGCCGCGTGCGCGAGATTCGCTTCACCGGCAAGGGGTGTGCGATCAGCCAGGCCTCGACATCCATGCTCACCGAGACGGTGAAGGGCATGACCCTCGACGAGATCGCCGCTTTGCCGAAAGAGACGGTACTGGAAAACATCGGGATCGGCATCAGCCCGACGCGCATGAAGTGCGCGATGCTCGGCCTGCGCGTTCTCAAGAGCGCGGCGATCGGGCGCCTGGCGGATTGGCCGGACGAAACGTGATCGTCAGACCTTGATCGCGCTGTGCTCGGCGATATAGAAGCCGGCTGGTCCCCGATCGAGTGTGAACGTCAAGAAGTATTCGCCGCTGTCCGTCCGCACGTCGGCTTCCACCCGATAGGTTCCGTCGTCATGTGGGTGCGCGCTGATCGAGAGAATCCGCGCGGACGGGTCGAGGAACGACGCTTCGGTCGGTCTCCCACCCGCCAAGAGCATCTCGGCAGAAGTCGTGTCGCCCCGCTCGAGCGCTTCGATGTAGGAACGAACGGTCGCCTCTGCGGCGCTCTGGTCGCTTGAAGCACCGCTGCTCGGGGCAGGTGCTGCGGGTGCTGCAGGCGCCGCGGCCGGAGCCGATGCTGCCGGTTGGGGCGCCTCAGCCGGGGAATTCGCCGGAGCACCCGGAACCGTCGGGGCTCGCCGAGCGGGGGGAGCGCCGAGCGGCGAAGACGTCGGTGCGTTGCCGTTTACTGCGAGCGGTCCGGAACTCGCGGGCGACACGATCGGGAATCCGAGAGGCGCGGAAGAACCAGACCCGATCGATGCCGACGGCCGAGGCGAGGTACCCGTGGGTCCTACGGACGGCATCGGGCGCGGTGAGCTCGTCGCGAGGGTGGGGACCGGCAAGGGTGTCTCCGTCGCCTGCGGCGTCTCTTCGACCAGTGGGGTCACATTCGCGAGCGGCACCGGAGTCGCAGTAGGCCGCGGGCGCCCGAAGAAGTGCGCGAGCAAGCCTCCCAGCACCAATCCCGCCAGGATGACGGCGACGACCAACCCGAGCGTCCCTGCCCACCCGTCGCCCGACGGTTCGTCGAGGCGACGCCGGCGAGGACGAGGGTCGCTCACGCCTGCCCGGCCGTCACCGGCCCCTCGCGGAGCACGGCGGGCAACGCAGCGGCGAGCGCAGGCCGGCGTTCGATCATTAGCACGGTTGCTTCGCGCAAGAGTCCCGCACTCGTGCAGGCATACGCGAGCAGCGCGCGGACCGCTGCGCGCTCACCGTGCATCGCCGCAGGAACAGAGACACCGGCTCCTTCGGCGACGTCGTCGGACGATTCGCCGCGTTCCCTGAAGACGTCGAAGATGGCCTCTGAGAGCGCTTCGACGAACGATCTCTCGGCGCCATCGAGGGCCTGCGCGTAGGCGGCCTGCATCTCGGTATCGGTCAAACGAGCAGCCCGCTTGTCGATTGCGTGCAGGAGCGCCTCCTCGGATCGGGGGGCAGCGTCTTCGGAGCCGTGCATCTGCGTATCGATTACTCTCCCGAGGCAGGCAGCTCCTCGGCGATTGCCCAACCGTCACCGGGTGATCCGCGTCCGCGTCCCCATCGATCTGCACGCGATAGCGATAGGCTCCAGCGCCTTCGCATGGGGCACGCCCATGCGCTTGCGCGACCTGCTCGGCTGGGCGGTCCGTGAAGCGATCGGCGCGCGAGCGCCGCGCGACAAGTTCGAGCGCAGTCTGGCACGGACGCTCGACGGCCTCGCGCAGGGCGCGTTTATCGTCGAGGTCGAGGGACGCCGTTACACCGATGCCGATGCGGTGGTGCTCTGCCCGCCGACGGCGCGCGTGCGGTTCTTTCTCGCGCACCACTCGTACGCGCGGTGAACGCCCCGCGGGCGTCGCTGGGAGCGCTGATCATCCAGACCGGCCGCATCTGCATGCGACGGGCACCTCTCTTCGGCGCCGTTGCCTTGGGAGGGCTCGCGCTTCAGTCGGCGCTGGAACTGGGAACCGACATCCCCCAGCGAACCTTCCTGGGATTGTCGATCATCCTCCCTCTCGTGACCGCAGTCGTCTATGCCTTTACGCCGGACGAAGACTATGCGGGCGACGCGAGAGCGCGCTGGGAACGCGCCGTGGAGCGCTCCTGGGCCGTCATCGTCATCGACTTCCTCGTCGCCTTCCTCTTCGGGATCGGCGTCACCCTCGTCGGGGCCGGGGATCCGGCCAATGCCCTCCTCGGAGCGCTCACGCTCCTGCTCGGCGCGATGCTCACCTATGCCGACGTGCATGCGGTCTTCGAAGCGAATGCCGCTCCGCTGACGATCATCCCGGAGTCCCTGGCGTTCAGCCTTACCCTCTGTTACGACGTGACCACCTTTCTGCGCGCGCTCGTCCTGACGGCCGTCCAGATGCTGATCACCACCGCAAGCGCGATCGCGGAACACCGACTCGATGCCGCACACGTTCCCCATGCCCATCTCTGGGCGGGAATCGTCCCGGTCTATCTCGTCGCCGTCCCGCTGAACGTCCTCACCGCGCTCGTCTATCTGGACGCGATGCGCCGCATCGCGACGCGCGGAACCGAACGTGCCGGCGGACCGTGACAGTCTACGCGAAACGTGCTACGCTTGCACGCGACCATCAACAAAGAGAGCCGACCTCACCACCGACCGGAGCCTACCATCACGATCCCGCTGCTGACGATCCTCCTCGCGCTCGCCGCTGCGCCCGCGCCGAGTCTCTTGCCGTTGCCCGCACCGGTAGGGTATCGCGTCACCGGTAGCGACCTCTACGAAATCGGAACGTCGATCACCAAGCACATCGCCTATGCCGGTACCGAGATTCTTTCGATTCGGCGCGAACGTGACGGTGAACGATTCTCCGCCGTCGTCACCTACCTGCGCGCCGACGGCGCGCATCGGGCGCAAGCCACCGCACGGTTCGAACAGGTGCTGGCGCCCGACGGCACGGCTCACGACATCCTCGACGAGGACCCCGACTTCCTCACCGTCCTCAATCAACCGTTCGCCGTCCGGATCGACGCAGGGACGATCGCCGCTCTCGAAACCGTCACCAAGCGCATTCCCTTCGACGCGCCCTCACCGCTGGGTCAAGGCCTGCTCGAAGGGTACCTCCAACCGAGCGAGCGAACGATCGTTCACGGCGTCCCGGCCTTGGCGGTCCGCTTCTCGGCCGACGGCGCCATGGACGGCCCCCTTCCCGACCACCCGTCGCTGCGCGTCGTCGGGGGCCTCCATCTCGACGGCCGCGCCGACTACGCGCTCGACGACGGGCGCCTTCTCGATCTCGACGCTCGGCTGACGCTGACGGGCGGAATTCGGACCGACAGCGGCGAGACGCCGGTGCGAATCGTCTATCTGCGGACGCTCCGCACCAGCGCCGCGCCGACCACACAAGCCCGCCGTCCCGCTCGCTGACGTCAGTACGCTTCTACCAACTCGACCTGCAGCGGATGGCGGAACGGACGGTGGTCCACCTGCACCAGCGGCGTGAACGCCAGGTGATTCTGATGACAGTCGATGAGCATCTCGATCCCACGTTTCACGCAGCCGGTCTCTTCGACGTACTTGCCGAGTTTTTTGGTGAAGTAGCTTCGCGGATCGCGTAGGACCTTTGCGTAATACGGATCGTCCGTCAATCCCGAAGGGTCGAGCCCTTCCTTGGGAACGAGCCAGACGAAGCACGGGTCTTCGTTCGTTCGGTACCCGATCAGAACGAGCGGAATGGCCCGCGCGGAATCGAGCGCGGGAACGAAACTGCACAACGTGTAGGCATCGAACGAGATCTCGGTGGGTTCGATGACGGGCTCCATGTCGTACCTCGCTATCGACGACGGCACGAGGACGTGTGCCGTGGGAGGGGGTTCCGCCGCCGTCGAAGAGGTCCCTTCGTCCCGAGGAGATCCCGGGACGCCGTGAAACCGCTTCACGGCGCGTGCGGGTTCGAACCAGCGATGGGCGTACTCGCACCGCTTCCGAGGGAGTACACCGTGCCCACAGTCGGCCAACCGCCGAAGTCCCTGGAGCGGGAGCCGGTCGCATCGGCGCCCACCCCTGAGGAATTCGAACGCATCGTCGAAACGTACCAGCGTCGCCTCTACGGGTTCGCGCTGCGCATGACCGGCAACCGCGAGGACGCCGAGGAGATCGTTCAGGATGCCTTCGTGCGCGCGTACCGAGCCTTGTTGAAGATGCCGCCGCAGCAACGTGCTGAGTTGCGATTGCAACCCTGGCTCTATACGATCACGCTCAACGTCACGCGCAATCGCCTGCGCTCGAAGCGGCCGACCAGCGTCGCCCTCGACGCGCTCGCCGATCCGGACGCCATGCTGCGTGGTTCCGTCGAAGAGCCGCGCCGCCCCGAGACCATCGTCGAGCAGAACGCCGAGGTCGCCCTCGTCGAGAAGGCGCTCCTCCAGCTTCCGATGCACTTGCGTGCCGCGGCGACGCTGCGCTTCATCGAAGGGCGCAGTCACCCGGAGATTGCCGAGATCCTGCACCAGCCCATCGGAACCGTGAAATCGCACGTGCATCGCGCGGTGCGCATCCTGCGCAAGATCCTCGGACCGCACATCGAGCGCTATGCTTCCAAGGGAGAGACGATCCATGCGATGCCGTGACATCGAGGTGCTGTGGGACGAGATCCGCGGCGAGTGTACCGCCTCGCTCAAAGAAGCGGTGACGGCACACCTGCAGGCGTGCCCGCCGTGTCAAGAACTCTACCGCGAGTACGAGGGGGTTGCCTATCGGCTCTCGTCGCTCCCGCAGCCGGAACCGTCCTGTGATCTCACGCGAAAGGTGGTGGAGCACATTGCGCTGCTGCGCAGCCGATTTCGAGGCGATCCGCTCTCTCTCGCGGCCCTCGACACGCCGATCGGGCGCGTCTACGTCGGATTCGCGCAGCGCCGAATCGCCTACCTCTCCCTAGACGACGGGAGCGCGATCGAGACCGTCTGCAACCGAGCGGCGCAACGGCTACGGCGTCCCGTGCGCCCCGCAACGCCCGCTCCGTGGGTACGGGAGATCATCGAACGGTATTTCCGAACGTGGAAGGTGGACGAGTCGCTGCTCGACCTCGACGCACTCACTCCGTTCGAACGCGCGACGCTCCGCGTGACGATGACGATTCCGGCGGGCGAAGTCCGTTCGTACCAATGGATCGCCGATCGGCTGGGGAGTCCGCGCGCGGTTCGCGCCGTCGCCCGAGCGATCGCCCGGAATCCCGTCCCGTTCTTCATCCCTTGCCACCGCGTTCTGGCCTCCGACGGATCGCTGCGCGGGTACGCATATGGAACGGATCTGAAGCAGCGTCTCCTCTCGATGGAGGGCTGGTCCGCGGCCGCTACCGAGACGACCCGAACAAGGGGAAGGACTCTCCGGCGCCAACCTTAGCGACGGTGGCGAAACACGTCCTGATCACCGGCTTCGAACCGTTCGGGGGCGATCGCGTCAACCCGAGCGAGCTCGTGGCGCGCAGCCTCGAAGGACGTCTGATCGCGGGGCGTCCGGTCGCCGTGCGTATCATGCCCGTCGAGACACGCACGCTGCGGGATCGTATGGAACGCGCGCTCCTCGAGGAGCAACCCGACATCGTCATCGGTCTCGGGCAAGCCGGTGGACGCTGCGCGGTCGCGCTCGAGCGCGTCGCGGTCAACGTGCTCGACTTCGAGCACCCCGACAACGTCGGCGTGATGCGCAAGAGCGAGCCGATCGTGCGCGGTGGTCCGGAGGCGCGGATCTCCAACCTGCCGTTCGAACGCATCGTCGAAGCGTGGCACGGCAGCGGCGTCCCCGGGTACGTCTCGAACTCGGCCGGTACGTTCATCTGCAACCAGTGGCTCTACGACGTCCTGGGGCTCGTGGAGAACGCGGTGCCGCCGGTACTTGCGGGGCTCGTCCACCTCCCCTATCTTCCGGCGCAGGCGATCAATGCCGGCCCGGAGAGCAATCCCTCGATGTCCTTCGATCTCATGAAGAAGGCGATCGAGGTCATGATCGAAACCGTCGTGCCGTGGAGCGAGCATCGCGGCGCCGAGGCGCCGCGCGAGCGCGCTGCCGGTACACGCATGTGGATCCCACGCGGAATAAAGGAAGCAGAGCGCTGAACGACCCACGCATCGCAGCCATCCCCGACGTGCACGGTCACGCGAAAGGGGAGCACAGACCGTACGCCGAGGAACGGCCGATCCCGTACTCGGCACGTATGCTCTTTCTGTGGTTTTATCACGCCGCGCGTCGCCGCTCGCCGCGCTACCTGATGGTGAGCGATCACCTGAATTACCTCACGTTCGAGGATCCTGGTGCGGTCAAGACGGCCCGCAGGGCACTCGAACTCGCGCGGGCGGGCGATCTCTACGGCGCCGCGGAGACCGCCAACGTGGACGTCTCGCACGCTGCGGTCGTCTCCGAAGCCCTGCGGCGCGGCATGCGTTTCTCGATCGGCATCGAGGCCGACAACGATCCGCGCGCACGGCCCGACGCGCAGAGCATCGTGGATGCCTTGCGGCCCGACGGCATCATCCGGTCGGTGCATTTCGTCAGCATCGAACACCCCGAAAAAGGGCCCGACTGGCCGTGGCCGTTCGACAACCCCGAGTTCGTGCAGTTCTTCGAGACGGTCGGCACCGAGCGCACCTGGGAGCTCTACACCGCCAAGCTCTTCGACGACCTCGAAAAGCTGCCGACGCACATCGTCGGGCACTTCTACGTTCCGGCGACCTTCGGGCATTGGCCGAGCGACGCCGTGCTCGCATCGTATGAAGATCGCCTGCTCGAGATCTGCAAACGGCGCAATCTCGCCGTCGAGATCAACCTGCGCCCCTTCTATCGCGAGACTTCCGACGAACAGCGGGCTCGCCTGAAGACGGCGTACCTTCGCCTCATGCGCAAGGCCAAGGATGCCGACGTCGGCATCGCGATGGCGTCGGATGCCCACAGCCCGCGCGATCAAGGCGCGTGCTTCGATCTGGCGTTGGAGATGCTCGATGCCTGCGGCATCAACGAGCTCGTCTTTCCGATCGCGGGGAGACTGGCGCGCGTCGCTCTCCGCGCGACGCCGGAGCACCGCGAAAAGATCGCTGCCCGAAGCGTTACGGCACCTCCTCCGGGGAGTAGCATCACCGGACTGGGGCGCGCCGAACTCGGGCTCGAAGATGAGGAGGGGCAGCGCCCCGCTCCTCGCCCCCAGCGCGACGTCGGACCGAAGAAGCGCGCGAGCAGCCCCAAGCGCCTCACGCCCGCAAAGTCCGCGCGCCCCGCGGCCAAACCTGCCTCGCAACGCAAGCCGAAACCATCGAGCACTCCAAAGAAGCGCGCTCCCAAAGCTGCGGCCAAGAAAGCCTCGCCACCCGCCAAGCGCACTCAGTCGTCTTCGAAGAAGGCGACGAAGGCGACCGGGAGCGGCACCGCGGCAAGCGCGAAACGCCCGACGGCAAAGGCTTCGGCGACCAAGGCGAAAGCCAAACCGAAGTCGGCGAAACCGGCGAAGGGCTCGGCCGTCAAGAGCGCCTTGAAACCGCCTGCCAAGAGTCTTTCGAAAACCGCCGCACCCAAGCGCACGACGAAGAAAGCCGCACCGAAGAAGTCCACGAAGCGGACGGGCAGGAAGCCGCCCAAACGCCGCTGATCGCCCGAAGGAGGTTCGCGTATGGCGCAGATCGCGAGGATTCGGAACGTCGCCGTCGTCGGTCCGCATCATTCCGGAAAGACTACGTTGGTCGAGGCGATCCTGGCGCATACCGGCGCGATCTCCCGTAAAGGTTCGGTCACGGACGGCACGACGACGACCGACCACGAACCGGAGTCGATTGGTCACGCACAATCGACGACGATCGGCTTCGCCCACTGCAGGACCGACGACGCCGACCTGACGATTCTCGACTGTCCCGGCTTCATCGACTTTTTCGAAGAGACTCGGACGGCCCTCATCGGGGTGGACGGAGTGGTGATCGTCGTTGAGGCCGATCCCGCGCGCGTCATCCAGACGCGCATCATTCTCGATGCCGTCGAGGCGTTGCGCTTACCGCATATCTTCGTCATCAATAAGATGGATCGCCCCGGCGCCGATTTTTCGGGTACGCTGGCGGCCCTTCAGGAGGCCTACGGGCGCCACGTCGTGGCCGAGCAGTGGCCCATCGGCGCCGCAGAACACTTTACCGGCTACGTGGATCTCGCCGAGTTTCGCGCTCGACTCTTCGCAGACGGTGAACGCGACCATCACGACGTTCCGGAGAACGTCCGCAATGCCGCCGCGGCGGCGCGCTCGACGCTGCTCGAAGCGATGGCCGACTTCGACGATCACCTCATGGAAGAGCTCCTGGAGGGCATGGAGCCGCCGGACGACGAGGTCGAGCGCGATCTGTGCGACGAGTGCAGCCACGATCAGATCGTGCCGGTCCTTACCTCTGCGGGGCTTCCCGGATACGGCATCGCGGGCATCGTGCGGGCGGTGGAACGCTGGTTTCCCTCGCCGGATCGCCGACCTGCCGAGGACATCGAGGGCCGCATCATCCCGCCGGATCCGCAAGCCGCGCCGATTGCGCGCGTCATCAAGACGATCATCCACCCGCAGTCGGGGAAGCTTTCCGTGGTACGCGTCCTCACCGGTACGCTCAAGGCGGATTCGACGCTCGCGGACCTCTCGCGCGGAGGCGAGCGCGTGCGCTCCGCCGGCCTCTTCAAGCTCCAGGGGAAGAAACAAGAGCCGATCTCCGAAGCCGGCCCGGGCGAGATCGTGGCGATCGCCCGACTGGAATCGGTCGCCACGGGCGACGTCCTTGCGGGCAATGGACAAAAAGTCGCATTACCGGCAATCCCGACGGCGGAGCCGGTCTTCGCCGTCGCCATTCGCCCGAAGGAACGCATCGATGAGGCAAAGATCTCGCAGATGCTCGCCCGCATCGTGGACGAAGACCCCGCGTTGCGCCTGGTTCGCGCCGACGTCACCAACGAACTCCTGTTGATGGGGAACGGCGAGCAACACGTTCAAATCGCGGTCGAGCGCCTCGCACGCAAATTCAAAGTGGAGGTCGAGACGTCGCCTCCGGCCATCCCGTATCTGGAAACGATCACCACCTCCACCGAAGTCCACGCTCGCTACAAGCATCAGACCGGCGGTCACGGCCAGTTCGGCGACGTGTGGCTGCGCTTCGAACCGCGCGAGCGTGGTTCCGGCGTGACGTTCGAAGAGACGATCGTCGGCGGCGTGGTCCCGAAGCAATTCATCCCGGCAGTCGAAAAGGGCGTACGCGAGGCTTTGCAGCACGGGAGCGTCGCCGGATATCCGGTCACCGACCTCCACGTGACGCTCTTCGACGGGCAGTATCACGAGGTGGACTCCAGCGAACAATCATTCAAAGTGGCCGCCGGAATGGCCGTCCGCGAAGCGCTGCCCAAGTGTCATCCGGTCGTTCTGGAACCGATCGTGCGCGTCACCGTCACCGTTCCGTCGGCCTACACGTCGGCGGTGATCCAGCAGTTGACGGGAAAGCGCGGTCAGATCCTCGGGATGCAGCCCTCCCCCGATCGTCCCGGCTACGACGAGGTCGAGGCGGACGTGCCCCAAGTGGAACTCGCGCGGTACATCACCGAACTCCGGACCGCGACGCAAGGGCTGGGAACCTATCGGTGGCGCCACGAGCGGTACGATCCCGTTCCCGGCAATCGCGTCGCACCGAAGGCGGCGGTCTGATATGCGGCGCTTCGTCTCGCTCATCGCACTCGCAACCGTCGCCGCGGCCGCGGCGGTGCTCCCCGCAGCCTGCACCAAGGTCTCGACGGCGAACGGTCCGAGCGCACGGGCCGGCGTCTTGCGGATCGCGGTCCAGACGGAGCCGAAGGATCTCAACCCGATCCTCCAGTCGGATACGACCGACAACATGATCGATCGGCTCCTCTTCGAGCCGCTCGTCTCGGCCGACGCACGCGGCAATCCGGTTCCGATTCTGGCGACCGAGGTTCCCACGCGCGAGAACGGCGGGATCAGCAAGGACGGCTTGACGATCACCTACCACCTGCGCAAAGACGCCTACTGGACCGACGGCGTTCCCGTCACCAGCGCCGACGTGAAGTTCACGTGGGAAGCGGTGATGAATCCGGCCAACGACGTCGTTTCGCGGCACGGGTACGATCTCGTGACGCGCGTGGATACGCCGGACGATCACACGGTCGTCTTCCACCTGAAGCAAAAGTTCGCTCCGGCGGTCGATACGCTCTTCGCCGAGAGCGACAGTCCCATCGAAATCATACCAGCACACGTTCTGCAACGCTATCCGAATCTGAATCAGGTTCCGTTCGACAGCGAGCCGATGGTCAGCGACGGCCCCTTCCGCTTCGCTCGCTGGATCCACGGCGACCGCATCATTCTCGAACGCAACGACCGCTTTTTCTTGGGGCGGCCCAAACTGAAGCAGATCGTCATTCGCGTCATTCCGGACGAGAACACCGCCGTCAACGAACTGCGCATCCACGACATCGACTGGATGTTCGAAGCTTCGATCGACACCTATCCGCTGGTGCGTTCCATTCCCGGAACCCGCATCGTGTGGGTCGGCATCAACGGATACGAACGGATGCAGATGAACACCCAGCGCCCCCCGCTGAACGATCCGGTCGTACGGCGCGCGATCGCCTATGCGATCGATAAAAAGCGCCTCGCACAGTTACTCACCTATGGGCAGGAACCGGTCGCGACCGAAGACATCCCGGACTGGATGTGGGCCTACGACCCCCAGCTTCCCGTCTATCCGTACGATCCGGCGAAAGCACGCGACCTTCTCCGCTCGCGCGGCTGGACGCCGGGGCCTGACGGCATCATGCAGAGAGACGGCCGTCGCTTCTCGCTGGTCGTCGTCACCAACAACAGCAACGCAACGCGACGGCAATTGATCGTCCAGGTACAGGCGATGCTGCGATCGGCCGGCATCGATGCCCAGGTGAAGTTCTTCCCCGGTGACGTTCTCTTCGCACCGGCGGGGATGGGCGGCATCCTCCAGGGCGGAAAGTTCGATCTCGCCCTCGACGGCTGGTACGCCGGGCTCGACCCGGACGACTCCTCCCAGTTCACCTGCGCGAACGTCGCCCCCAAAGGCTACGATTACTCGCGGTTCTGCGATCCGGCGATGGATACCGCCGAGCGCGGCGCGCTCGAGCACTACGACCGTAGCGCGCGCAAGCGCGCCTATGCCGTTACGCAACGGATCCTGGCTCGTGAGGTCCCGGAGATCTATTTCTGGTGGTACCGCCAGATGCAGCCGATCAGTACCGCCTTCGAAGGCTTCGATCCCAATCCGGTCACCGAATCATGGAACGCGTGGCAATGGAGTATCTAGGCTATCCCGACGAGCCGCTGGTTCCGGCCGCCGAATTGGCCTGGCTGCGAAAGACGATCGTCGAACGCGCTCTCAAACGCGGTAATTACGTCCTCTCGGGCGGGGCGCGCAGCGACTACTATATCGACAAGTTCGGCCTCTTCAGCGATCCGCACGTCCTGCGCCGGATCGCTCGCATGTTCACGCCGCTCATCACGCAACTGAATCCCGATCTCATCGCAGGGACGGAATTGGGCGGTGTCGTCATCGCCACCGCCGTCTCGCAGCATAGCGGCATCCCGATGATCGCCGTGCGCAAGCAACCCAAGGGATACGGTGCCTTCCCCAACGAGTACGTCGAAGGCCCCTACGCGGCGGGGCAGCACGTCCTCCTTCTGGAGGACATCGTCACGAGCGGAAACCAGCTGCTCGCGGCGGCCCATCGCCTCGAACAACTCGGCTTGCACGTCACACCCTGCGCGATCATCAGCCGCGGTCTGGCACCCGTCCGTGCCCTCATTCACTTCTCGCTCCCGCGCGGAGAGATGTCGCAGCAGAACTGATCGTCAGACGTCCAGCGTCGTCCCGTCGTCGGCGACGATCGTCGTGCCCGTGAATGCACGAGAGGCTCCCTCCAGAAGCTGCTCGGGCGTCCACTCGTCGCCGTAGTGCGAGAGGAGCAACACGCCCACGCCGGCGCGCTGCGCCATCACGGCCGCCTCTTCGGCGCTGCAATGCCCCCGCGGTTCTCCGTCCTCCCCGCCCAAGCCGAGCGTCGCCTCGCAGCAGAAGAGGTGGGCATCCCGTGCAAGCCGCACCACGTCGTCGCAGGGAGCCGTATCGGCCGAATAGACGAAGGTGCGTTCGCCGCATACCACTCGCACCGCATACGCGGGGATATAGTGCACGGTCGGCGCAAACGTGAGCGAGAGCGCACCGATCTGCAGCGGACGATGCGGATCGTACTCGCGGATCTGGAAGACCGTATCCAGAAACTCGTCTTCGGTTTCGCGTAGAAACGCCGAACAGAGTGAGCGGAGCACGAACGTTCCGCCCGGTGGAAGCCAGAGCGGGAGCCGATCCGCCCGCCGCACCGTCCCATACCGCAATGCATAGCGGAGGGGAATCACGTCGAGAAAGTGATCCGCATGCATGTGCGTGATGAGCACCGCGTCGAGACGATCGACGGAGAGGTGGGCGCGCATCGCCGCGAATCCTCCCATTCCCAAGTCGAGCACGATCGTCGTTCCGGCACCCTGTACCACGTAGGTGCTGGACGCCCGATTCGGACGCGGAATCGAGGAGCTCGACCCGACGACGCGCAGCTGCAGCGCCTGCCCGCTCATGGGACGGCGTCCAGCACCTCGCGCGCGTGCCCGGGCACGGAGACCTTCGGCCATACCCGCTGGATCGTTCCGTCGCCCGCGATCAAAAACGTCGAACGCTGAACACCGATCGTCTTCTTACCGTACATCATCTTCTCCACCAAGACGCCGAACGCGCGGCAGAGCCGTTCGTCCGTATCCGCAAGCAATGGGAACGGGAGTCCGTGCTTCGCTTTGAAGCGCGCGTGCGACTCGACCGAGTCGCGGCTGACGCCCGCGATCCGAGCTCCCTTCGCGACGAACTGCGCGTAGAGATCGCGGAACTGCGTCGCCTCGTCCGTTCACCCCGACGTATCGTCCTTGGGATAGAACCAGAGGACCAACGGCCCTCCCAACAACGACCGTAGGCGCACGCTTTCGCCGCGGTCGTCCGGAACGATCAGATCGGGAATCTGCTCACCGCTACCGAGCATCGCTCCTCCCTTCGTCGGCGGTTTCACGAAACTGATCCAGCGGTACGAGAAACAGCATGCGATCACCCGGGCGCACGTCACCTTCAAGGTTGCGGACGGGGAGAGCAATTCCTCTTCCGTCGTCGCGTTCGCGCCAAACGAAGAGCGGGATCCATTCCAGCGGAGCGGGATGATCGGGCGGCGACGGCGGCGGAGCGTTATCTTCCCCTTGCATCCTCTCCGCCAACTGGAAGGCGCGCCGCTCCCCCTCACGGACCGTGACCTCGAAACGCCCCCGCGTACTCTCGAAACGCGCAAGCCCCGCCACGGTCGGCGCGGTGAGCTCGGTCGTAGAGAACGACAGAATGTCGAAGTGTCTGCGGACCGAATCGCCGAACGCAAGATCGTCGATGCGCAGCACCGCATGAAGCTCTCGCTCACCGCGCTCGCGTGTCTGCGTTCGAGCGCTCAGCGCACTTTCGAGGTTCGCCGTATCGCTGTTCGTGACTCCGACCAAGGCTTTTGCGCGTTCCGGTGCGCAGTACGCGATGGTCTCGTCGCTGGTCGCATCGCCGCTGAGCAAGTCGATGCGCTGATCGCGAGCGAGCTCGATCAAAATCTGATTCGGATTCTGCTCCACGACCACGACGTGCTCGCCCATGTGGCGCAGGTAATCGATGACCAGCGATCCCACGTTGCCCGCACCGCAGACGATGACGTGCCCCGTTCGCCGGATGTGGCGCAGGCCGCGCAGACGCCGCACCTGGGCGACGTTCAGCGCGGACGTGATGGTCGCGGTGATCACCGCGAAGATCACGACTCCGGCCAGCATCGCGCCCATCGCGACGAGCAGCGCTGCCGCTTGGGCGGCGGAGACGGATCCGGTGCACGAGCGACAGGGCGTGATGTCCCCGTATCCCACCGTAGTCATCGTCGTCGTCACGTAGTACATGGCGGCGATCGGATTGATGTGCAGCACGGACGAGAAGTAGGCGACGAACGCGGCATAGAGCGCAACGCCGGTGATGATCACGCCGCGGAGGATCGGTTCCATTCGCATGAACCATCCGACCGTGCGGCGGACGGTGCGCAGGAGCGAGATGCTCCGCCGGTATTCCGCACGCAGGCGCGGAAGCGACTGTTTCAGCCGTGCGATGGGACCGAAGGCGACGACGCGATCCTCCGGCCGCAGCGGTCGCCTGCGGCAGTCCGGATCCTCTCCGGATCGTGCACCGCTGCAGTGGTACGGATAGAGACCGTTGACGGCGACGATGCGCGACTGCAGGTGCGCCTCGGCTTCCGGCACGGTACAACCGGCGATACCGAACGCCGCTGCTTCGCGTTCGGAAAATCCGTAGATCCGACTCCGCCGGTCGTAGCCTCGGCTCGACCACTGCAGGCTCGGGAACGGCAGCGCATACCGGCAGCTCGGATCGACGGCGGCGGCCGCATAGGTTGCGGCGGCGAGGGCTGCGGGAGAGACCGCCGTGCAGTTATACCGCAACCCTTCCTGGATCTTCTGGCCGAGGATGGGATTGAACTGGCGCAGCGTGATGCGAACGTCTTCGTCGAGGTCCCGCGCGGCGAGCGCCACGCGCAAGTTGAGGCGATCGTCGTGAGAGGCGGCCACCAGACACGGGCGCGTCGCGGTTCCTCGCCGGTGCTTGGCGACCAACCCCGCGCGCTCGAGCGCCCCCGGCTCCAGGGGATGCTCGTTACAGAGGCGGAAGCGCCGGGCGTGCCGCGCACCCAACTCTTCCGCCACCATATGGAGCCGCCGTTCCGCGCCGTGATGGTCGTGCTTCCACAGCAAGCAGACGCGATGACCGGCGGTCTTGAGGAGCTCCCGACAGACCTCGTACGCGAGGTCATCGCCACCGACGACGATAATCAGGGTTTCCTCGACCATGCCGCACGATTCGCCGCAGATCTTCGCCCTCTTGCGCGAGGCGCATCCGCTCGTGCTCGTTCTCGCCGAGATGCTGCACGAACGTCGCGGGGCGCGCGTGCTGGAATTCGGCTCGGGAAGCGGGCGTAACACGCGGGCGCTGCACGCCCTGGGCTTCGATCTCGTCTCGATTCCCGACGGCGAAAAGCCCCCGCGGCGATCCGCGCCGTTTGCGGCGGCGATCGCGACGCATGCGCTCCTGCACGGGAGGATCGTAGAGATCACCGAGCACCTCGATGCGCTTGCCGACGCGCTCGAGACCGGCGGCCTATTCGTCGCGACGTTCGCCTCGGTCCGCGACGCGCGCTTCGGGACGGGAACGCCGGTCGAACCGTTCGTCTTCGCTCCGACGGAGGGCGACGAGATCGGCGTGCCTCACGCCTTCTTCGATCGCGAGCGCCTCCACGAGATCCTCGCTCCTCGCTTCGAAATCGAAACCATGGATGAGTATTCGGTCGATCGCATCGCGGGACGATGGGCCCATCGCACCACGAGGCTTCGCGGCGCGGTCCACTGGTTCGTCGTCGCGCGGCGTCGCGCTCGCGTTCAGTAGATCGGGATACTCGGGTCGACGCGTCGCGCGTAGGCGTCGATACCGCCGGAGACGTTGTAGACGGACCGGAAACCACGCGCCGCCAAAAACGCGGCGGCACGCTCGCTGCGTCCTCCGTGATGGCAGATGACCGCGATCTCGCGCTCGCGATCGATCTCGTGCAAGCGGGACGGTAGGTGACGCATCGGGATGTGCACGGCGCCCGGGAGCGCCGCGATCGCCACCTCGTACGGCTCGCGCACGTCGAGCGTCAGGATGCTGCCCTCCGCATGGCGGCGAGCGAACTCCGTGATATCCAGTTCGGCGACGAGTTCGTTCACGCGCGCGCTCTTCCGCCGACCGCGACGAGGTCCTGCATGGGGCTGGAGGCATTCGCATAGAGGCGGCGCTCCATACGTCCTGCGAGATACGCCAGCCGCCCCGCTTCGACTGCATGTTTCATCGCGGCCGCCATGCGGACCGGATTGCGCGCCGCCGCAATGCCGGTGTTCATCAGCACCGCATCGGCGCCGAGTTCCATCGCGACGGCCGCATCCGAGGCCGTTCCGACACCGGCATCGACGATCACCGGGACCGTCGCCCGCTCGATGATGATCCGCAGCGAATACGGGTTGCAGACGCCCAAGCCGCTTCCGATCGGCGCTGCCAGCGGCATCACCGCGGCGCAGCCGATCTCTTCCAGGCGCTTGCACGCCACGGGATCGTCGCCGATGTAGGGCAGAACCGTGAACCCCTTGGCGACCAGACGCTCGGCGGCGCGCAACGTCTCGCCGGCGTCGGGATGCAAGGTCTGCGTGTCGCCGATGACCTCCAGCTTGATGAGATCGGTCTGCAACAGCTCCCGCGCCAGTTCTGCGGTCAGCACCGCCTCTTCCGCCGTGAAGCAACCCGCCGTATTGGGCAGGATCGCGTAGCGGGTGCGATCGATCTCGTCGAGCAGCGTCCTTCCCCGGGGATCACCCAGATCGATGCGGCGAATCGCGACCGTGACCATTTGGGTTCCGCTCGCATCGTGCGCCGCACGCATGACGTCGAACGAGGGATATTTCCCCGTTCCTACGATCAGTCGTGACGTCAACGAGACCGAGCCGAGTACCAGCGGGTCATCCGCCCCGGGGACGGTCGCAGCGCGTGTCGTCGTCTCGTCCATCGCCGTCATCCTCCCGCGACCGCGCGGATGATCTCGACGCGGTCGCCCTCGTGCAGCGTCGCCGTCGCGTGGTCGGCGCGGCGCACCACGCGGTCGTTGCAGGCCACCGCGACGGCTGCGCCCTCCAGCCCCAACGATACCAGCAGATCCGCGATGGTCGTGCCTGCGGCGACCGTTCGCGACGCTCCGTTGACCGTGATCGTTACCGAAGCCACCGTCACGCTCCCAGCATAGAGGCCGTCGCGCCGGTGCGCCCGATGGAAAAGTCGCGGAGCGACGACGCTTTTCCTTCGATCGCGTCCGCCACCGCGCGGGCGGTCGCCGGCGCGAGCAGGATGCCGTTGCGGTAGTGTCCGGCAGCCAGGAAGTAACCGGCGAGCGGCGTGGCGCCCAGGTACGGCAGGCCGTCGGGCGTTCCCGGACGCAAGCCCGCCCACGTCTCGGTCACGGCGCAAGACTCCAGCGCCGGCGCAGCGCGCAGCACCGCGTTCAGCAACCGTTCGACGCCGCCCGCGGTGACGCGCACGTCGTATCCCGCATCTTCGACGGTCGCGCCGATTAGCAACCGCCCATCGTCGCGCGGAACCAGGTACGCCCCGGGAACCCACGTGACATGCGGGACCAGCCCTCGAGGTGCCTGCAGCGCGAGCATCTGCCCCTTCACCGGGGCAACCGGCGGTCTGCAGGACGGCGGAACACCCTCGATCCGTCCGGCCCAGGCACCAGCCGCATTGACCACCGCGCTGGCCGGCACGAAGCCGAGCGCCGAGCGTACCCCCAAAACCTTTCGGGCATCGGCCTCGACCACGACGGGGCCGCACTCTTCCACCAACGTCACGCCGCGCGCGCGACACGCCGCGGCGAGTGCCCGTCCGAGCCGCCGATTGTCCACGTGCCCTTCGCCCTCCACACGGAGCCCCCCGACGGCAGTGCGCGCGAGTGCGGGGCAACGTGCGACGACGGCATCGCGCTCCAGCATCGAGCACGTGACTCCGCGCGCCCGCAAGCGCTGCGCCCGCACGCGCTGCTCCGAGAGATCCTCCTCGGAGAAC